>Ga0209930_1000052_pt1 | contig 673473 bp, 635 predicted proteins | sample ThiBiot_500_biof_2_FD_183948 | JGI IMG/M metagenome (GOLD analysis project Ga0209930, IMG submission 183948) | Wastewater bioreactor microbial communities from Cape Town, South Africa - Thiocy_cont_500_biof (SPAdes) | ecosystem: Engineered > Bioreactor > Thiocyanate-remediating >...
TGGGCATCTGGGGCGTGGCGACCTCGTGGACCGACATGGCGATGATGTTCGGCATCGGTCTGATGGGCTACGTCATGCGGGTCTACGACTTCCCCATCGCGCCGGTCCTGATCGGCCTGATCCTCGGCCCCATGGCGGAAACCCAACTGCGGCGTGCCCTGGCCATCGGCGAAGGCAACCCGATGATCCTGGTGTCGACACCGACCTCGGCCACGCTCATCGCCCTGGCGGCAGCCGCGCTGGTCCTGCCCCTGCTGCTGCGCAGGCTCAAACGCAACGCATGAATCCGCCGCGTCACCCGCGCCCTGAAATCACGCTGAAACCCGCACCATGACCGACCTTCCTCTATTACCGCTGCCCGGCCGCAAGATCCACTATGTTCCCGTTGCGGACATCCCCGGCGTGGACCGACTGCCCTTTTCCCTGCGCATCCTGCTGGAGAATCTGCTGCGCCAGGCCCGCCAGGGCTCGGATACGCGCGCGGAAATCGACGTCCTGCTCAAGCGCGAAACGGGCGGCGGCCTGAGCTTCCATCCCGCACGCGTCTTCGGCCAGGACATTCTCGGGCAGGTCATGCTGGTGGACATGGCCGGCCTGCGCGACGCCGTCGCCGACGCCGGAGTGACCCCGGCCGCCGTCCACCCCAAGGTACCGGTGGATGTCATCATCGACCATTCGCTGCAGGTGGATCGCTGGGCCAGCGCCGATGCCAGCCAGGTCAACCTGGAGCGCGAGTACCAGCGCAACGGCGAGCGCTTCGCCTTCCTGCGCTGGTGCAGCAGCAGCTTCGAGGGCGTGCGCATCGTCCCGCCCGGCAAGGGCATCATGCACCAGCTCCATCTCGAGCATATCGGCCAGGTGGTAAGGACGGAAACCTTGCCGGATGGCGAGCTGGCGATTCCCGATACCTGTGTCGGCACCGACAGCCACACCCCCATGATCAATGGCCTGGGCGTGCTGGGCTGGGGAGTAGGCGGCATCGAAGCCGAAGCGGTCATGGTGGGCAAGCCCGTGTCCCTGGCCTTGCCGGAAGTGGTCGGCATCGAAGTGCGCGGCAGGCTGCGCGAGGGCGTGCTGCCAACCGACCTCGTTCTGACCATCACCCAGAAGATGCGCGAGATCGGCGTAGTCGGCAAGTTCGTGGAGTTTTTCGGCGAAGGACTGGAAACCCTGTCGCTGGGGGACCGCGGCATGATCGCGAACATGGCGCCGGAGTATGGCGCGACCGCCGTGTACTTCCCCATCGACCAACGCACCCTCGCCTACCTGCGCATGACGGGCCGCGAAGACGATCGAATCACCCTGGTCGAGGCCTATGCCAAGGCGCAGAAACTGTGGCGCGACGCGGATACCCCCGCTCCCGAGTTCGATGCCGTCGTCACGCTCGACCTGGATGCCATCACCCCGTGCCTGGCCGGCCCCCGCAACCCCGAGGATCGCGTCGCGCTGGAGGAAGCCGGCCGCGCATTCCGGCAGCACCACCTCGACATTGCCGGCGTGCCCGCCGATGCGGACCGCCGTGTGCCGGTGCGCGATGCCGGCTTCTCGCTGCATGACGGCGCCGTGGTCATCGCCGCCATCACCAGTTGCACCAATACGGCCAACCCCGTCAACATGATGGCGGCCGGCCTCGTGGCCAGGAAGGCTGTCGCCCTTGGCTTGCGCAGTCAGCCCTGGGTCAAGACCTCTCTCGTGCCCGGCAGCCAGGTTACTGCCGCCGTGCTCGAAAAAGCGGGCTTGCAGGACGCCCTGGACAGCCTGGGTTTCCAGGTTGCGGGCTTCGGATGCACCACTTGCAACGGCGGTTCGGGTCCATTGCCGGAAGCCATTGCCGAGGCGATCGAACACGAGAAGCTGGTCGCCACCGCCGTGCTCTCGGGCAACCGCAACTTCGAAGGCCGCATCCACCCCAACGTGCGCGCTGCCTACCTGGGATCGCCGGCGTTGGTGGTGGCGTATGCCTTGACCGGCAGCCTGATGCTCGACATCACCCGCGACCCCATCGGTACCAGCAGCAGCGGCTCGCCGGTCTATCTGCGCGACATCTGGCCGACCGCGGCCGAAATCGCCGAGGCCGTGGACAACGCCTACGAGCCGGACCTCTTCCGCGCCAAGTATGCCGACCTGTTCGACGGCGGCCCCGCCTGGGATGCCCTGGCGGGGGAACCCGGCGAACGATTCGCGTGGCAGGCAGACAGCACGTATATCCGCCGGCCGCCCTACTTCGACGGATTGAGCCGCCGCCCGCCTCCCGTCACGGACATTCTGGGCATGCGGCCGCTGGCCATCCTGGGAGACTCGGTTACCACCGATCATATTTCCCCTTCCGGCGCCATCAGCCTAGGCACGCCGGCGGCGGATTTCCTGCTCGGCCAGGGCGTACAAAAGGCCGACTTCAACAACTACACCACGCGGCGCGGCAACCATGACGTGGCGGTGCGCGCGACCTTCGCCAACATCCGCCTGCGCAACCGCATCGTGCCGGGCGTCGAGGGCGGCCACACGCGTCTGATGCCCGAGGGCACCCCGATGCGCATCTTCGAAGCGGCGCAAGCGTACCTGCGCCGCGGCGTGCCGCTGACCGTCATTGCCGGCCGCAACTACGGCTGCGGCTCATCCCGCGACTGGGCCGCGAAAGGCGTCGCGCTGCTGGGCGTCAAGACCGTGATTGCCGAGAGCTTCGAGCGCATCCATCGCACCAACCTGGTCGGCATGGGTGTCCTGCCGCTGCAATTCGAAGCTGGCACGACGGCCGAATCGCTGGCCCTGGACGGCTCCGAACGCATCGACATCCTCGGCCTGTCCGACGAACTGGGCGTCGGCGCACGCGTGCGCGCCGTCATCCACCGCGAGGCCGGCGGGATGACCACCGTGCCGCTGATCGTCAGGCTGGACACAACCGAAGACGTCGAGTACTGGCGGCACGGCGGCATTCTGCCCCGGGTCTGGCGTGACTACGTCGACACGCCCCCGCAGGCCTGACCTCCGGTCCATACCGCATCCCATTCCAAGCAGATCGTGAAGGAGACAAACATGAACATCGACACTCGAGGCAGGCGCCGGGCCCTGCGCGCGTTGACCGGCATGGCGGCACTGGCCGGGCTCTCCGGTCTGGCGCGGGCCAACGACAAGTATCCCGACAAGGCCATCACACTCCTCGTGCCGCAGCCGGTCGGCGGCGATGCCGACGCCGTCTGCCGCTTGCTGCAACCCCACTGGCGGCAGGAGCTAGGGCAATCGCTGATCATCGACAACCGCGCCGGCGCGGCGGGCAACATCGGCACAGCCGCCGGCGCCCGCGCGCCTTCCGACGGCTACACGCTGACCTTCGTCAACCAGAGCACCATGGCCATCAATCCTTTTCTCTACAAGGATCCTGGGTACCAGGTAGCCGAACTGGAGCCGGTCAGCCTGATGACATCCATCGATCTGATCATCTGCGCGCACCCGTCCGTGCCCGCCAACAACCTGGCCGAATTGCTGGAACAGGCTCGGCGCCGCCCCGGCGCCTTCACCTACGGCACGGCCGGCAACGGCAGCGCCAATCATCTGGCCGGAGAAATGCTGAAATCCATGGCCGGCGTGAATCTCGTGCATGTGCCCTACCGCGGCGGCGGTCCCGCCATGATAGGCGCGCTCGGAGGAGAAATCTCGACCGTCGTCGCGTTCCCCCTCGCGGCCCTGCCGCACATCCGGGCCGGCAAGCTGCGCGCGCTCGCAACTACGGGCAGTACCCGCAGCGCCGCGCTGCCCCAGGTGCCCACCGTGGCTGAAAGCGGCGTGGCCGGCTACGAATTCGTCTCGTGGATGGGCTTGGTCGCACCCAAGGGCACTCCACGCAGCCGGATCAACATCGTCGACCAGGCCACCCGGCGAGCATTGGCCGAGCCGGACGTGCGGCAGCGCTTCGCCGAGGGCATGACCACCGCGGTCGGCCAGGGTCCGGAGGCGCTGCGCGAACTGATCGCCAAGGAGTCCGGGAAAATGTCCGCGCTGATTTCCCGGTTCCATCTCAAGATCGATTGAGGCATCGCCCGGCGGCCGGGACGGGCGATGCTCCCGGCTAAACTAGCGCACATGGAAAAAGCCAAAGACCTGACCGCCGTACAGGCCCGCGTGGTGCGCGAGATCATGGCGCTGGTGCGGCGGGAAAATCGCGTGGCGGGCGATGCCATGCCCGAAGTGTCCCTGGCCCAGGCCATCGGCACGTCCCGCAGCCCGGTCCAGGTGGCGCTGCGCCACCTGGCCACCCTGGGCGTCGTCCGGCAGGACAGCAACCGCCGCTTCGTCCTGGCGCGCGACGCCAAGGACCTGGATGACGTGGCGGGAACCCTGCTGGCCGAACCGGACGACCCGCTCTATCACCAGATCGCGCAGGCCAGGCAATCGGGCGGACTGCCCGACGAGGTGAACGAGGCCCAGCTCATGCGGATGTTCGGGGTTGCCCGCAGCACCCTGCGCAAGGTCCTCTCGCGCATCGCCAAGGAAGGCTGGGCCGAACAGCGCGTAGGCAGCGGCTGGGAATTCCTGCCCATGATCGACTCGCCCCAGGCCTATGAAGAAAGCTATCTATTCCGCCAATCCATCGAACCGGCGGCCCTGATGAGCCCTTGGTTCTCGGCCGACCGCACGCAGTTGGCCGCCCTACGGCGCGAACAGCAACTCATCGTCGACGGCGGCTACCAGTCCATGACAGCCATCGAGCTGTTCGAGGCGAACTGCCGTTTTCACGAAACGCTGGCACAGTGGTCCGGCAATCGTTTCGCCCTGCAGACCGTACAGCGCCTGAATCAGTTGAGGCGCCTGGTCGAATACCGCCAGGCCGCGATGCGCCCGGCCCGCCAGACCCAGGCACGGGAGCATCTGGGCATCCTGGCGGCAATCGAGCAACAGGACTTGATCGAGGCCGCCGGCCTGATGCGCAAGCACCTCGAAGATGCCCGCCGGGCGAAAGTCTACGGGCAGAATGTCTTCGCGGCGGATGCCGCGATCAGCTGAAGAACTCCTTCACCCGATCCGTCCACGACTTGCTCTGCGGCGAATGCTTGTCGCCGCCTTCGCTCAGCGAGGCCTCGAAGTCGCGCAGCATCTGCCTCTGCCTGTCGTTCAGGCGCACCGGGGTCTCGAGCACGACGTGGCAATAAAGGTCGCCCGGATAGCTGGAGCGCACGCCACGTATGCCCTTGCCGCGCAGGCGGAAGACCTTGCCCGACTGCGTGCCTTCGGGAATGCTGATCTCGCCGCGTCCGCCCAGCGTGGGCACTTCCAGGTCGCCGCCCAGCGCCGCGGTGGTGAAGGGGATGGTCAGTTCGCAGTGCAGGTCGTCGCCGTCGCGCTGGAAGATGCCGTGCTGCTTGATGTGGATTTCGACGTACAGGTCGCCCGAGGGGCCGCCGTTGACGCCGGGCTCGCCGTTGCCGGACGAGCGGATGCGCATGCCGTCGTCGATGCCGGCGGGAATCTTGACCTGGAGGGTCTTGTTGCGGCGGACCTTGCCGACGCCGTCGCAGGCCGTGCAGGGATCGGGGATGACCTTGCCGGTGCCGTGGCAGGTCGGGCAGGTCTGCTGCACGCTGAAGAAGCCCTGCTGCATGCGCACCGCGCCGGTGCCGCCGCAGGTGTGGCAGGTCTTGGGCTGGGTGCCGGGCTTGGCGCCGGAGCCGTGGCAAGTGTCGCAGTTGTCCCAACTGGGCACGCGGATCTCGGTGTCGAAGCCGGTGGCGGCCTGCTCCAGCGTGATCTCCATGCTGTATTTCAAGTCGGCGCCGCGGTACATCTGGGCGCCGCCGCGCTGGCGGCCACCGCCGAAGATCTCGCCGAAGATGTCGCCGAACGCGTCGGCAAAACCACCCGCCCCACCGCCCATGCCGCCGGCGGCCGTCGCGTCGACGCCGGCATGGCCGTAGCGGTCGTAGGCGTCGCGCTTCTCGGCTTCGCAGAGGATCTCGTAGGCGTACTTGACCTCTTTGAACTTCTCTTCCGCTTCCTTGGAGTCGGGGTTGCGGTCGGGGTGGTATTTCATGGCCAGCTTGCGGTAGGCCTTCTTGATTTCTTCCTCGGTAGCGGTGCGGGCAACGCCGAGGACTTCATACAGATCGCGTTTGGTGGACATGGTTCTTTCTTCGGTGGCCTGTTTTCAGGAGGCCGGCAATATCTCTGGTGAATAGCGGTTGTGTGCTATTGACGGGTTTGGGTAGGCCCCCTGGCTTCGTGGGGCAGCCAGGAGGCCTACCCAAACCCTGCACCGGTGGTGGCGGGAAGCCGGCGGCGCAGTCAAGACGAAAAGCGGAGCGGCCCACATTGTAGGCCGCTCCGCGGGTACTGCTTACTTGTCGTCCCGCTTGACTTCCTTGAAGTCGGCATCGACGACGTTGTCGTCGGCCTTGGCGCCGCCGGCGTCACCGCCGGGAGCCGCACCCGCCGCACCGGCGGCCTGGGCCTGCGCCTGCATGTCGGCGTACATCTTTTCGCCAAGCTTCTGCGAAGCCTTGGACAGGGCCTCGACCTTGGCGTCGATGGTTTCCTTGTCGCCTTCCTTCAGGACGTCCTCGAGATCCTTGATGGCGGCCTCGATGGATTCCTTCTCGGACGCCTCGAGCTTGTCGCCGTACTCTTCCAGCGACTTGCGGGTGGCGTGGACCAGGGCGTCGGCCTGGTTGCGCGACTGCGCCAGTTCGGCCACGCGCTTGTCCTCGTCGGCGTTGGCCTCGGCATCGCGGACCATGCGTTCGACTTCGGCCTCGGTCAGGCCGGAGTTGGCCTTGATCGTGATCTTGTTTTCCTTGCCTGTGCCCTTGTCCTTGGCCGACACGTGCAGGATGCCGTTGGCGTCGATGTCGAAGGTGACCTCGATCTGCGGCGTGCCGCGCGGCGACGGCGGGATGCCTTCGAGGTTGAATTCGCCCAGGCCCTTGTTGCCGGCGGCGATTTCACGCTCGCCCTGGAACACCTTGATGGTCACGGCCGGCTGGTTGTCGTCGGCGGTGGAGAACACCTGCGAGAACTTGGTCGGGATGGTGGTGTTCTTCTTGATCATCTTGGTCATGACGCCGCCCAGGGTTTCGATACCCAGGGACAGGGGAGTCACGTCCAGCAGCAGCACGTCCTTGCGGTCGCCCGACAGCACGGAGCCCTGGATAGCGGCACCGGCGGCGACGGCCTCGTCGGGGTTCACGTCCTTGCGCGGATCCTTGCCGAAGAACTCCTTGACCTTCTCCTGCACCTTGGGCATGCGCGTCATGCCGCCGACCAGGATCACGTCGTCGATGTCCGAGACCTTGACGCCGGCATCCTTGATGGCGGTGCGGCAGGGCTCGATCGTGCGGTTGATCAGGTCTTCGACCAGCGCTTCCAGCTTGGCGCGGGTGATCTTCAGGTTCAGGTGCTTGGGACCGGAGGCATCGGCCGTGATGTACGGCAGGTTGATCTCGGTTTGGGTGGCCGACGACAGTTCGATCTTGGCCTTTTCAGCAGCTTCCTTCAGGCGCTGCAGGGCCAGGACGTCCTTGGACAGGTCCACGCCTTGTTCTTTCTTGAACTCGCCGATGATGTAGTTGATCAGCACCTGGTCGAAGTCTTCGCCGCCCAGGAAGGTGTCGCCGTTGGTGGACAGCACCTCGAACTGCTTTTCGCCATCGACGTCGGCGATCTCGATGATGGACACGTCGAACGTGCCGCCGCCCAGGTCATACACGGCGATCTTGCGGTCGCCCTTTTCCGACTTGTCCAGGCCGAACGCCAGCGCGGCCGCGGTGGGCTCGTTGATGATGCGCTTGACGTCCAGGCCGGCGATGCGGCCGGCGTCCTTGGTCGCCTGGCGCTGGCTGTCGTTGAAATAGGCCGGCACCGTGATCACGGCTTCGGTCACTTCCTCGCCCAAGTAGTCCTCGGCGGTCTTCTTCATCTTGCGCAGCACTTCGGCCGACACCTGCGGGGGCGCCAGCTTCTTGTCGCGCACCTGCACCCAGGCGTCGCCGTTGTCGGCCTTGACGATGCTGTAGGGCATCAGGTCGATGTCCTTCTGCACGGCCTTTTCGTCGAACTTGCGGCCGATCAGGCGCTTGACGGCGTACAGGGTGTTCCTGGGATTGGTGACCGCCTGGCGCTTGGCCGGCGCGCCGACCAGGATCTCGCCGTCTTCCATGTAGGCGACGATCGAGGGGGTGGTGCGGGCGCCTTCGGCGTTTTCGATGATCTTGACCTGCGGGCCTTCCATCACTGCGACGCAGCTATTGGTGGTGCCCAGGTCGATGCCTATGATTTTGCCCATAATCCTTGTTCCTGAAAAAGATCAGAAAAATTCGCTTGATCAATAAATAGGTGGAGATTTCGTTATTTCAATGCCTGCGATAGCTTCTTTCGATCGCGGCGGGCCTTATTTGGCGGCCGCGACCGTTACCAGTGCCGGACGCAGTACTCGATCGACGATCAGATAACCCTTCTGCAGGGTCTGCAGGACCGTGTTGGCCGGTTCGTCCGACGGAACCGACGCGATGGCCTGATGGTGGTGCGGGTTGAATTTGTCGCCCGGAACCGGGGCGATCTCGACCAACTTGTTGCGCTCGAAGGCGCCGACCAGTTGCTTGAGGGTGACGTCCACGCCTTCGCGCAGGGTGTCGATGGACTGGTTTTCCTGGGCCAGGGCGGCCTCCAGGCTGTCTTTCACCGGCAACAGGTTTTCCGCGAATGCCTCGATACCGAACTTCTGCGCCTTGGAGACTTCCTCCTGGGCACGCCGGCGGACATTGTCCGCCTCGGCGCGGGCGCGCAGCATGGCATCGTAATTGTCCTTGGCCTCGGCCTGGGCCGCGGCCAGCTGGGCCTGCAGCGCGACGATGGGATCCTCGCTGCCCGCGGCCTCGGGCGTTTCCGCCGAGTTCGGGTTCACGTTTTCGGGATCCAGATTGGGTTGATCGCCAGGCTTGTGCTCAGCCGACATTGATGCCTCCATGAAAAACCAAAATAAATCAGCGACTTGCTGGAACTCTATGTCCGAAATGGGGACTAAATCCGCGCTTTCAAGTATATCCCCCCCCTACGCGCTGACGCGCGCCCCCCAGGGGGCGAAACCGGCGGACCGGCAAAGCCGGATCCGCGGTTTCCTGGGTCTAGGGAAACGATCTTGGACTGAAGCACGGTTGCTACCGCTGGCAGCCAGCGATAGCAACCGTGCCACGACCCAAGATGGTCCCACTAGACCCAGGATGCGGTGGATCCGGCTTTGCCGGTCCACCCGCATCGCCCCCTTGAGGGGGAGCGGCCAAAGGCCGCCTGGGGGTGGGCTTCCCTTCCAGGGGGTGGGCTTCCCTTCCAGTCCGCCAGTTTCGCCCCCTGGGGGGCGCCCGAAGGGCGTAGGGGGGATCCTCAATTGGGGAGCCACTTTTCGATCTTGCGGCGGTCTTGCTTGGTGGGGCGGCCTTTCAGGCTGGCGGCGGGGTCGGCGTTCTGGCGGCGTAGTTCGATGGCTTCCAGGCGGCGTTTGAGGCCTTGCTGGGTTTCGTCGTACAGGGTGCGCGCGAAAACGGCGGGGCCGCGCTGGGTGGACAGGGCGCGGACCAGGACCTCCCAATCCTGTTCTCCGGCGCGGATCAGCAGGATGTCGCCGGGGCGCACGGCGCGCGAGGGCTTGACCCGTTCGCCGGACACTTTCACCTGCCCGGCCTCGACCGCCTCCTGGGCCAGCGTGCGGGTCTTGTAGAACCGCGCCGCCCACAGCCATTTATCGATACGTAGTTCTTCCATCCCGTTACTGGTCCGTGGCCGGTACCTGGTCGTTTTTGCGTTGCAACAAGACGGCTGCGTGCGCCGCGTCGGCCGGCTGGCGGGCCGCGGGGCGGGTGATCCAGCCTTGCATGTGGCGCTCGGCCAGGTTGGCCAGGCCCTCCACCCAGGCGGCGGAATCGTTCAGCGCGTCGATGTAGCGTAGCTGCCGGCCCCCCGCCAGCAGGAATGCTTCCTTGCCCTGCATCGCGATCTCTTCCAGGGTCTCGATGCAGTCGGCGACGAAGCCGGGGCAGAACACGTCCACGTCGGACACGCCGCTCTTGGCCAGTTCCTTCAACCGGGGTTCAGTATACGGCTGGAGCCACTCGGCCGCCCCGAAGCGGCTCTGGAAGGTCACTTCGACCTGCTCGGCGTACAGGCCCAGCCGCTCGGCCAGCAGGCGGCCGGTCTCCAGGCACTGCGCGTGATAGGGATCCCCCAGCGCGATGGAACGCTTGGGCAGGCCGTGGAAGCTCAACACCAGCTTCTGGCCCCGGCCGTTGTCGCGCCAGAAATCCAGGATGCGGGCGGCCATCGCCTCGATGTAGCCCGGATCGGCATGGAAGTCGCGCACGTACCGGACCTCGGGCACGTTGCGCAGCCGGGCCAGGCAAGCGCCCACGGCGTCGGATACGGCCGCGGTCGTGCTGGCCGCGTACTGCGGATAGAGCGGCAGGACCAGGATGCGCTCGCAGCCGGTCTCGCGCAGCGTGGCGATGGCCGCCTCGAGCGACGGATTGCCGTAGCGCATGGCCAGCGCCACTTCCACGCCCAGGCCCCGGTCGGACAGCGCGCGCGTCAGCCCCTCGGCCTGGCGGCGGCTCCAGACGAGCAGCGGGGAACCTTCGGGCGTCCACACCGAGGCGTAGCGCGCCGCCGCGTCGCGGGGCCGCAGCGTCAGGACCAGGCCATACAGGATGGGCAGCCAGATCAGGCGGGGAATCTCGACCACGCGGGGATCGGACAGGAACTCGGCCAAGTAGCGGCGCACGGCGGAGGCGGTGGGCGCGTCGGGCGTACCCAGGTTGACCAGCAGCAGGCCGGTGCGGGTGGGATGCGGGGAGGACGGCGACGGCTCGGGAAGGAAGCGCATGCGTGGCGTTTTCCGGACTCAGGAATGACAGGGGAAACGGCGGCGGGCGGGAGGGCCGTCCGCCGCTGCCGGCGGACGCCGGCTCAATGGTGGCTCAACGCGTTCGACAGCAGCCGCGCGGTGATGTCGACAATGGGAATCACCCGCTCGTACGACATCCGCGTCGGGCCGATCACACCCAGGGTCCCGACGACCTTGCCGTCCACCCCGTAGGGCGCCGTGATGACGCTGACCTCTTCCACCGGCACGAGCTGCGAGTCGCCGCCGATGTAGATCTGGACGCCATGCGCGCGGCTGGACACGTCGAGCAGCTGCATCAGGTCGGTCTTCTTCTCGAACAGTTCGAACATGCGGCGCAGCTTGTCCATGTCGGCCGTGATGTCGGAGACGCCCAGCAGGTTCAATTCGCCCGAGATGACGACGCTGTCGTCCTCGGTGGCGGCCTCGGCGCTGGCGTCCACCGCCAGTTCCATCAGCCTGGAGATGTCCTCGCGCAGCTGGCTCAATTCCTGCTGGAGGATCTGGCGGACGCCCTCGAACGACTTGCCACTGAAATGCTGGTTGAAGAAATTGGCCGCCTCGGTCAGCTCGGCGGAGGAATAGTCGCGCTGGACCATCAGCATGCGGTTCTGCACATCGCCTTCTGGCGTCACGATGATCAACAGCACACGCGTGTCGGACAGCCGGATGAATTCGATCTGCCGGAACATCTGGCTGCGCTTGGGCGACATCACCACGCCGGCGAACTGGGTCAGCTTGGACAGCAGCGAGGCCGCGGCCGCGATGACGCGCTGGGGTTCGGCCGAAGGCAGCAGGGTCTGGATGTGGGTCGCCTCGGAGACTTCGTAGGGCTGCACCGTCAGCAGCGAGTCGACGAACATCCGGTAGCCCCGGGGGGTGGGGACGCGGCCGGCGGAGGTATGGGGGCTGTGGATCAGGCCATGGTCTTCGAGATCGGCCATGACGTTGCGTATCGTGGCCGGCGACAGGTCGAAGACCTTGGAGAGCGTGCGCGAACCGACAGGTTGTCCGTCTGTGATGTAACGCTCGATGAGAGCTTTCAACAATGTACGTGCGCGATCGTCCATAGCCAATTGTACCCCCCCTACGCGCTACGCGCGCCCCCCCAGGGGGGCGGCACTGGCGGACCGGCGGAGCCGGATCCGCTGTGCCCTGGCAACTACCGGGCTGCTAGGGGCTGGAGTTCTTTAGAGGAACGGCGTTCAAGGTGGGTGAACGGATTGAGTGTTGGGAATGGCAAAAAGGACCACATGGGGCCCCGTTGGGAGGTCTCCCCTCATATAATGCCTGCATGCATTTTCCCATCGTCGCCCTCGTCGGCAAATACCACGATACCGGCATCGCCGCGCCGTTGCGCGCGGTCGCGCAGATGCTGCGCGATGCCGGGCGCGAGGTCGTGTTCGAGAAGGACACCGCCACCAATATCGGCGTCCTGGACTACCCCGCGGCCACCGTCGACGAGATCGGGCAGCGCGCGTCGCTGGCCATCGTCATGGGGGGCGACGGCACGATGCTGGGGGTGGCGCGGCAGTTGGCGCCCTGGGACGTGCCCGTGGTGGGCATCAACCACGGCCGGCTGGGGTTCATCACCGACGTCCCCATCGAGGACGCCGGCACCGCCATCGCCGGCATCCTCGACGGCCAGTTCGAGTCGGAAACCCGCACCCTGCTGGCCTGCAGCGTCATCCGCGGCGAGACCACGCTGGTGTCGGCGCTGGCGCTGAACGACGTGGTACTGAGCCGCGCCGGCCTGGGCGGCATGCTGGAAGTCACCGTGCAGGTGGACGGGCTGTACATGTCCAAGCAGCGCGCCGACGGCCTGATCATCGCCACGCCCACGGGATCGACGGCCTATGCGCTGTCGGCCAACGGCCCCATCCTGCATCCGTCGCTGCGCGGGCTGGTGCTGGTGCCGGTGGCGCCGCAGGCGCTGTCCAACCGGCCGATCGCGATCCCGGACGACTGCACGATAGACATCACCCTCACCCGCTCTCCCGGCGGCCGCGACGAAAGCGCCAGCGTGCACTTCGACATGCAGAGCTGGTCGTCGCTGCAGGAAGGCGACCGCGTCCTGGTGAAACGCGCCGAACATACCATCCGCTTTCTTCACCCGGCCGGATACAGTTATTTTTCCACCCTGCGGCGCAAGCTGCACTGGAACCAGATTTCCGGCACCGCGATCGACTAGCCCTTCCCCGCCCCTTTCACCGGCTCCATTCGTATGCTGCGCGCCCTGCACATCAACGATTTCGTGATCGTCGACCAGACCGAGGTCGAATTCGGCCCAGGCTTCACCGTCTTCTCCGGTGAAACGGGCGCCGGCAAGTCGATCCTGATCGACGCCCTGGCCCTGGCCCTGGGCGAACGCGCCGATGCCTCCGTGCTGCGGGAAGGCGCCAGCCGGGCCGAGGTCAGCGCGGTGTTCGACGTACCGCCGGCACTGCTGGACTGGCTGGCCGAGCGCGAACTGGATACCGACAGCCTGGTGCTGCGGCGGGTCATCGACACCCAGGGGCGCAGCCGCGGCTACATCAACGGCGTGCCCGCCACGCTGACCCAGTTGCGCGAACTGGGCGAACACCTGGTCGACATCCATGGGCAGCACGCGCACCAGAGCCTGCTCAAGACCGATTCCCAGCGCGACATGCTGGACGACCACGGCGACCATGGCGGGCTGCGGCGCGACACGGCCCAGGCCTGGAAGGCCTGGCGCGAACTTGCGCGCAAGCTCGAAGCGGTGGAGCGCGACGCGGCTTCGCTGCAGCAGGAACGCGAGCGCCTGCAATGGCAGGCCGACGAACTCGACCGGCTGGCGCTGCAGGACGGCGAATGGGACCACCTCCAGGCCGAGCACGGCAGGCTGGCCCATGCCCAATCGCTCATCGACGGTGCCAGCCAGACCATCGCGGCCCTGGAAGAGGACGATGACGCCGCCCATGCCCGCCTGGCCGCCGCCTCTCAGCGCATCGGCCAGTTGGCCGCGCACGACGCGGCGCTGGCGCCGGTGTCCGAGGCGCTGGAATCGGCCCGCATCGCGCTCCAGGAAGCCGTCTCCGACCTGAACAGCTACCTGGGGCGCCTGGAACTGGATCCGCAGCGCCTGGGCGAGGTCGAGGGACGCCTGCAGGCGGTGTTCGACACCGCCCGCAAGTTCCGCCTGCAACCCGAGGAACTGGTCGAACGCCACGCCACGCTGCTGGCGCAACTGGAAACCCTGAAGGAAGCCGAGGACGTCCAGGCCCTGCGCACCAAGGTCGAGGCCGCCAAGGCGGCCTACGACGCCGCGGCCGGCAAGCTCGGGCGGGCCCGCAAGAAGGCGGCGGGTTCGCTGTCCAAGGCGGTGACCCAGGCCATGCAGACGCTGGCCATGGGCGGCGGGCGCTTCGAGGTCGCGCTCGAGGCGGCCGATCCCGGCGTCCACGGAGCCGAGGCCATCGAATTCCGCGTCGCCGGCCACGCCGGCACCACGCCCCGCCCGCTGGCCAAGGTGGCCTCGGGGGGCGAGCTGGCGCGGATCTCGCTGGCCCTGTCGGTCATCGCCAGCCGCGCCGCGCGGGTCCCGACCCTGATCTTCGACGAGGTCGACACGGGCATAGGCGGCGCGGTGGCCGAGGTCGTCGGCCGGTTGCTGCGCGAACTAGGGAGTTTGCATCAAGTATTGTGCGTCACCCACCTGCCCCAGGTGGCCGCCTGCGGCAACACGCACCTGCGGGTCGACAAGCGCCAGGAGAAAGGCGCGGCGATCTCCACAGTCAATCAGTTGGACAGGGGGGGACGGGTGGACGAAATCGCCCGGATGCTGGGTGGCATAGCAATCACCGCCACGACGCGCAAGCATGCGCGGGAAATGATAGGCAACAACTGAGGCGGGCCGCCGGCCCGCCCCTTGCGGCCGCTTAGCGGCTCTTGGCGCAGTTCTGGCAGATGCCATAGAGCGACAGCGCGTGCCCGGTCAACACGAAATTGTGGTCCTTGGCGATCTTCTGCTGGCGCTTCTCGATTTCCGCGTCGAAGAACTCCTCGACCTTGCCGCAATTGGTGCAGACCAGGTGGTCGTGGTGGTCGCCCTCGTTCAGCTCGAACACGGCCTTGCCGCTGTCGAACTGGCTGCGGACCAGCAGCCCGGCCTGCTCGAACTGCGTCAGCACCCGATAGACCGTGGCCAGCCCGATCTCGACGCTTTCGCCGATCAGGGCCCGGTAGACGTCCTCGGCGCTCATGTGGCGCACTTCGGCTTTGCGAAAGACATCCAGGATCTTGAGCCGGGGGAAGGTCGCTTTCAGGCCTATACTTTTGAGTTCGCTTTGATCTGTCATGATGGTCCTTTCTGAAAGCGGTTTCGTGTGTCGAACCCTGCGAAACGGCAGGATCCGGCGTGGGTGCTGGATCTTGAGGCCCAGTCAGCCATCGGGTACGCTGCGCCCGCAAGGCGCGGCCCCGGCATGGCAAGCGGCGAAACGACACGGCCCGGTGCACCCGTTGCCCGTCCCGCGGCAGCCGCCCGGCAGTGCCGGGAAAGCTCCGGAAAAGCCCAGGCATTCCCCGAGGGCTTTATGATAACGGTTTCCCCAATCAAGACGAGTGCGGATCTGTGCCAAACGCTCTGATTTCCTTCATCCACGGCCAAGCCGGCACCCTGCGGCGGCTGGCCCCGGCCGCGCTGCTGGGCCTGGCGGCATGCAGCTCGGTCAACAACTATGTCCCGAACTTCGTCAAGCCCTACCGGGCCGACGTCCAGCAAGGCAACTGGCTGACCCAGGAACAAGTGGAACTGCTGCGCCCCGGCATGACCCGCGAACAGGTGCGTTTCGCCCTGGGCAGCCCCACCCTGACCAGCATTTTCCATTCGGACCGCTGGGACTATCCGTACCTGTTCACGCCCGGCCACGGGCAGACCGAGGAACGGCGCTTCACCGTCTATTTCGCCAACGACCGGCTCGAGCGCTGGACCGGCGATGAACAGCCCGCCCGCCAGCCGTTCCAGCAGAAGGATACGCGCAAGGCCCTGGGCGCCGCCACGCAGCCGGCCCAGCAAGCCCCGAACGCGGCTCCGCTGACGGTCGAAGGCAATGCCGCCTCCCCCAGCCTGGACCCCGGCTCGGCGCCCGCCGTCGCCACGCCCGTCGCGCCGGTCGCTCCTCCCGCCACGGCGCCCGCCGGCGACGCGGCCCCCGCTCAACCCGCCACGAATACCAAGGAATGACCTCGATGCGTATCGCCATTGCCGGGGCTACCGGCCGCATGGGCCACATGCTGATCGAAGCCGTGCTCGCCGCCCCCGACCTGGAACTCGCCGTCGCGCTGGACCGCGCCGGCAGCCCCGCCATCGGCCACGATGCCGCCGAGTTCCTGGGCAAGCAAAGCAAGGTCATGATCACCGACGATCTCGACGCCCTTGCGCAGGCCGACTGCCTGATCGACTTCACCCGCCCCGAAGCCACGCTGGCCCACCTGGAAGCCTGCCGGCGCCACGGCGTCAAGCTGGTGATTGGCACCACCGGCTTCGACGACGCCGGCAAGGCCGCGATCGCCGCGGCCGCCGACAAGGTGGGCGTGGTCTTCGCGCCCAACATGAGCGTGGGCGTGAACGTCACCCTCAAGCTGCTGGACATCGCCGCCCGCATCCTGAAGGAGGACTACGACGTGGAAGTGTTCGAGGTCCACCATAAGCACAAGGTGGATGCGCCCTCGGGCACCGCGCTGAAAATGGGCGAGACCGTGGCGCAGGCCTGGGGCAAGCCGCTGTCCGAGGTGGCCGAATGGGCCCGCCACGGCGACACCGGCGCCCGCAAGCACGGCACCATCGGCTTTTCCTCCGCCCGCGGCGGCGACGTGGTGGGCGACCACACGGTCTTCTTCTGCGGCCCGGGCGAGCGCATCGAGGTCACCCATCGGTCGAACAGCCGCGTCAACTACGCCGAAGGCAGCCTGCGCGCCGCCCGCTATCTGGCGGACAAGCCGGCGGGGCTGTATGACATGCAGGATGTCCTGGGGTTGAGCCCCCCCCCTACGCGCTGAAGGGAAGCCCACCCCCTACGCCCTTCGGGCGCCCCCTCAAGGGGGCGGCGCTGGCGGACCGGCAAAGCCGGATCCGCGGCGCCCAGGTAACTGCTGGAACGGCCTCGTATGGGGCCGTTCTGTTTTAGTAAGCGTCTTCAGGAGCCGTTGATGGCCTTGTTTTTGGCTTCTACGGCGAGGACCAGGCGTTGGGCCATCTGGGGCAACGGGACGATCTCGTGGACGGCGCCCAGCGCGATGGCTTCGCGGGGCATGCCGAAGACCACGCTGGAGGCTTCGTCCTGGGCGAGGTTGTAGGCGCCCGCCTCGCGCAGCGTCAGCATGGCCCGCGCGCCGTCCTTGCCCATGCCGGTCAGCATGATGGCCACGGTGCCCGCCCCGGCCGCGCGGGCGGCCGACAGGAACAGGACCTCGACCGAAGGACGGTGGCGGTTGACCGGTTCGCCTTCGGACAATTGCGCGTGGTAGCCCAGGAGCGGCAGCGGCCGCACCGACAGGTGGGCGTTCCCCGGGGCCACGTAGACGTGCCCCGGATACAACCGTTCGTTGTGTTCCGCTTCCTTCACATGCAGCGGCGTATGCTTGTCCAGGCGCTCGGCGAAGCTGCGCGTGAAGCCGGGCGGCATGTGCTGGGTGATGACGATGGGCGGCAGGTCGGCAGGAAGTGCCTCCAGCAGTTCGCGCAGCGCCTCGGTGCCGCCGGTCGAAGCGCCGATGGCGACCAGCAGCCTGCGGTCGTATCGGGATGGCGTAGCGGAACGGCCGTCGGCGGGCCGGAATTGCTCGTCGGTCATGGATGCGCTCAGCCCGGCTGCCTGGCGTAGACGGTACGCCCCTGGAGCACGAAGCGCTGCTGCCCCTGGGAGAAACTCTCGGAGTGGCCGACGAACAGCAGAGCCCCGGGCGACATCAGCCCGGCCATGCGTTCGACGACCCGCAACTGGGTGGGCCGGTCGAAGTAGATCAGGACATTGCGGCAGAATACCGCGTCGAGCGGCCCGCGCACCGGCCACACGGGGTCCAGCAGGTTCAGTTGGCGAAAATTCACCAGCGCGCGCAGCTCGGGCCGCACGCCGTACTGGCCCTCGGCCTCCTCGACGAAATAGCGGCGCGCCTGCTGGTCGGGCACCTTGGCCAACTGGTCGCGCCGGTACACGGCCTGCCGGGCGGTAGCCAGCACGTGGGTATCCAGGTCGGTCGCCAGGATACGCACCGGCGGCGTCAGGGTGCCGAACACCTCGGCGGCCGTGATGGCCAGGGTCCAGGCTTCCTCGCCCGTGGAGGCGGCCGCGCACCAAAGCTGCAGCGTCTGGCCCGGACGCTCGGCGGCCAGCCGCTTCAGGTAGGCGGCCAGGATCTGGAAATGGTGGTTCTCGCGGTAGAAATATGTGAGGTTGGTGGTCAGCGCGTTGACGAAGTACTCCCATTCGGGCGCGCCGGCGCGCAGGCCCTCGAGGTAGGCGCTGAAAGACGGCCGGCCGGTGGCGCGCAGCCGCCGGGCCAGCCGGCTGTAGACCATGCTGCGCTTGGCGTCCGACAGCGAAATGCCGGTGTGCTGCCGCAACAGGGTCCGTATCCGGTCGAAATCCTGGCCGCTGAAGGCGAATTCGGAGCCGACGAGGGAGTCGGCCATGGCCGGCATGGCGTCGGTCATGGCCAGGAGGCTGGTTCTGGATGTCACGCTTGGCCCTAAAGGAAATGCCCCCACGCTATCATTGACGGGATTATCGGCAACAGTCACTGATTCATTAAGCAATGTTCAATCGCGGCCCCGTCTCCGTGCAGAACGCCAGCCCCGCATCGGCCGGCCTGCCTCGCTTCATGACGACGGCGCCCGGCCAGGCTTCGGCCGGCCTGGGCGCCGACGCGCGCGAGGCGGCCCAGCTCGCCATCCTGTTCATCGAGGATTCGCTTGCCGATTTCACGCTGATGCGCGCCGTGCTGGTCGACGCGGGGCTGAACGTCACCGCCCAATGCGTCGATACGGAAACCACCATGCGGCAGGCCCTGGCCGAGCGCGCGTGGGATGCCATCATCAGCGATCACTCGCTGCCCACCTTCAGCGGCCTGCGCGCGCTGAAAGTGGCCAAGGAAGTGGGTTTCCGCGGCCCCTTCCTGATCGTGTCCGGCGCCATCGGCGAAGAAACCGCGGTCGAGGCAATGCGGGCCGGCGCCGACGACTACGTGATGAAGAACAACATGCGCCGGCTTCCCCCTGCGCTGGAACGCGGCCTGCGCGAAGTACAGACCCGCGATCAACGGCAGCGGGCCGAGACGGCGCTGGCCTCTGCCCACGACCAGTTGAACGCCGTCTTCTCGGCCACGCCGGTCGCCCTGTTCGCCATCTCGCGCGAGCGCACCGTCACCATGTGGAGCCCGGCCTGCGAGGACCTGACCGGACTGGGCTCGGCCGACACGCTGTCCCGTTCGTTCGCCCTGCCCTCCCAGCCCGACACCTGGAAACTGCTGACGCTGATCGCACCCGCGCTGGACGGCACCGAAGTACGCGGCCTGCCGTTCAGCATAGAAACCAAGGGAGAGAACCGCGAGCTGCTGGTGTCGGCCAGCCCGCTCAGCGGCTCGCCGCCCTCGGGCTGCGTGGTCGCGCTGTCCGACGTCACCCACCTGGCCCACGCGCAGGCGGAGCTCAGTCGTTCCGAAAGCCAGCTGCGCGAACTTTCCCGCCACACCGAACGCGTCCGTGAGAACGAACGGGCCGAACTCGCGCGCGAGATCCACGACGACCTGGGCGCCCTGGTCACGCGCATACGCGCCGATCTCGCGCTGGCCCGCCGCCGCTCCCGCGAAAAGGAAACGGCGCAGTTGCTGGACGAAGCCGAACAGATGGTCGCCTCGCTGGGCGAGGCCATTTCCCGCATCGCCCGTGCCATGCGGCCGCCAGTGCTCGATTTCGGCATCGTCGCCGCGATCGAATGGCAGGCGCGCGATTTCGCGCAGCACACGGGCATCACCGTCAACGTCCATACCAACCAGGACGACCTGGCACTCGAACTGGAACAATCCATCGCCGTCTTCCGCATCTTCCAGGAAGCCCTGACCAACGTGTTCAAGCATGCGCAGGCCACGCGCGTGGACGTCGACCTCTTCGCCGACGACAGCACGCTCAGCCTGGAAGTCCGCGACAACGGCATCGGCCTGTCGTCCGACGCGCTGCGCAAGCGCACCTCGTTCGGCCTGCGCGGCATGATGGAACGCGTCCACGGCCTGGGCGGCTGGATGGACATAGGCGGCTCGCCCCAGGCGGGCACGCCGCCTTTCCGAGGAACCACACTCATGATTTCGATACCGTTGAATCCCCCCACCCTGTCCCTGCCGGGAGGCAAGTCCTCCCACCACGAACCGGAGGATCAGGAATGATCCGTCTGGTGCTCGCCGACGATCACGCCATCGTGCGCTCGGGCCTGCGGCAGATCGCGCAGGCCGAGGAAGGCATCTCGGTGGTGGGAGAAGCGGCCGATTGCGGCGACCTGCTCGACGTGCTGCGCAAGACCGAGGCCGACGTCGTGCTGATGGACATTTCCATGCCCGGCAAGAACGGGCTCGAAGGACTCAAGCAGGTGCGCGAACGCTGGCCGCGCATCGCCGTGCTCATGCTCAGCATGTATCCCGAGGACCAGTACGCGGTACGCAGCGTCAAGGCCGGCGCGGCCGGCTACCTGCACAAGAACTCGCCGCCCGAGACCGTGATCGCGGCCATCCGCACCGTCGCGCGCGGCAAGAAATACATCACCCCGGAACTGGCCGAACAACTGGCCACCCACCTCAGCCAAGGCGACGAGCGCCCGCCGCACGAACTGCTGTCCGACCGCGAATACCAGACCATGGTGATGATCGCCTCGGGCCGCACCCTGACCCAGATCGCCGAGGAAATCTCGCTGTCGCCCAAGACCGTATCGGTCTACCGCGCGCGCCTGCTCGAGAAAATGAAGCTCAAGAACAACGCCGAGCTGACCCACTACGCGCTGAAGCACAAGCTGGTGGAATGATGCCGTGGGCGCTTGCGCGCCCACGGCATCATTCCAGAGCGATCGTTCCCACGGCTTCCCGGCCGTTGTCGATGTAGGTCAGGTCCTTGAAGGTCAGGGCGCGGGCCATCGCGATCCCCCGTCCGTGCATGTCGAAGGCCCGGTCGGGAGAAATCTCCAGGTAGCTCCGCCAGTCGAAGCCAGGCCCCTGGTCCTTGACGCGGAAACGGATGCAGTCGGGTTCGCGTTCGAAGCTGACGCTGGCGATGCGATCCCGATACGGGGCCAGGGACAGCCGCCGCTGGATTTCCGCGGCCCAGCGGCCCTCCATGCTCAGGCGCCCCTTGTCCACGAAGCCGATTTCCAGGTTACCGTGCTCGATCGCGTTGACCATCAATTCGGCCAGCCCGATCACCGCCACCTCGGGCGCGGGACAGAGCTTGGCCAGGAAGAAGGCCAGTTGCCGGGCCTCGGCCAGGGACACGAAGCCGAAGTTGGCCTGCCGCATATGAGCGAACACATCGTGCACGTCCGACAGGCGCCGGCGCAGGCCCTTCTGCCGCGCGCGGAATTCGATGGCCGCGCTGACGACCGCGATCAGCATGTCGTGCTCGTACGGCTTGGTCAGATAGTAGTAGGCGCCCCGGTGTATGCCTTCGAGCACGTCGGCCGGGCGCGAGGCGGCGGTCTGCATGATGACCGGGATGTCTGCCAGGCGGCGATCCGCGCGTATCCGGGTCAGGAGCTCAATGCCGTCCAGCCCCGGCATCATCCGGTCGAGCACGATCAGGTCATAGTCGACGCCCGCTTCCTGCAGCACGTCCCAGGCCTGGATGCCGTCCTGCACGCACCGGAGCCGATAGCGGGGATCGGACAGGTGCTCGGAAATGATTTCCAGGTTGAGCGGCTCGTCGTCGACGACGAGAATGTTGAACGGTTCCTGCGACATGAAACATCCGGTGGGGCCAGGTAAACGCGCCGGCGGCACCCTCGCATCCGTCCGCCGCCGGAGCCTTCCTGTTTACAGGAAATTGAAAATGGACATCCGGGCGATCTGCGTATAGGTCTGCTGCGCGGCCTGCACAGTGTACGTGCGTTTGGCCAGCTCGCCGGTCAGCTCCGTCATGGTTTCCAGGTCCGATCCCACCACCCGCGAGATCTCGCCGGTAATCTGGGTGCCGCGGGTTTCTCCCGCGGTGGTGGCCGCCTCGATCTCGGTCAGGCGGCTGCCGATGGACGAGCGGGCCTCGAGCAGCCGGTTCAGCGCCGAGTTCAGGTTCAGGTTGACCTCGTACAGCGCGTTGGCGCGCGAAACGGACTCGGTCTCGGACGCGGGCTGCCCCAGGGCGGCGATGGCCTGGTCCAGCGTATCGAACACGCTTTGCGAACGCGACGGGCCGAAGCTCAGCTTGTCGCCTTCGGCGGGACGGCCGCCAAAGCCGATCTGCACGCCGGCGATGTCTATCGCCTGGCCGTCCTCGCCCAGGGTGCCGGTGCCGACCTCGGCCCCGTCCTTGTCCGAGACGGTATAGGCGCCATCGGCGCCGAATTCGATGGTGTACGGACCGTAGGCCGCCGCTGCCGACCAGGCCTGGCGGTCGGTGACGGTGCTGGAGGTCAGCGTGGCGCTGCCGGTGTTGCCACTGCCGGCGCTGGCATCGAGTCCGTTGCGGCCGGTGGGGATGTCGCCGAACAGGTAGCTGCCGCTGAAGCTGACGTCGATCACGCGGTTGGGGCCGATCTGGCTCTGGCGCACGCCGGCGTCGCCCTGGTAGACCACGCCCGAGGCGTTGCGTACGAAGGGCTGGCTGTCGCGCTGGTAGCCGGCGAAGACGTAGTTGCCGTTCTCGTCCTGGGTATTGGCCACGCTCATCAACTGGTCGCGCAGCCCTTTGAGGTCGGCCAGGATGGATTGCCGGTTTTCCTCGTTCAGCCCGCCCCCGCCCGCCTGCACGATGCGGGTCAGCGCCTGTTGCAGGGTATTGCCAGCCTCCACGAGATAGTTCTCGGTGCCTTCGAGCAGGCCCTTGGCGTCCGCCTGGTTCTTCAGCATCTGTTCGTTGGCCTTGAGCGTGGCGTCCAGCGCCACTTCACGGCCGGCCGCGACCGGGTCGTCGGACGGGCTGAGCAGCTTGCGCTGAGCGGACAGCTGCTGCGAGACCTGCAGCAGCGCGCTCTGCTGGCTGTTGATGGCCCGGATGCTGTTGTCGTAGAACTGGTTGGTGCTGACTCTCATGGCGGTCCGTAGGCGTATCGTTAATGGATGGCGGCGAGCAACTGGTCGAACAACTCGGAAGACATGCCCAGCACCTTGCCGGCGGCCGCGTAGGCCTGCTGGTAGCGCAGCAGGTTGGCGCCCTCTTCGTCCAGGTTCACGCCCGACAGCGACTGTTCGCTGGCCACCGCCTGGTCGAAAGCGGTCTGCTGCGCGGCCTTGCTGATGTTGAGCGAGGCCGCGCGCGTGCCGACCTGGGAAATCAGCCCGGCGTAGGCATCGGTCAGCGTGCTGCCCCCGGCGATCCGGGTGGTCCCCAGCCCGGCCATGGCCAGCGCGTTGCGGTTGTCGCCCGCGGGCGCGCCCGGATCGGCCTTGACGGTGATGGTGTCCCCGGCGGCCGGGATACCGGCCAGGTCGAAGGCCCAGCCGTTGTAGGAAATGGTCTGCTGCGGCGGTTGCAGGGAGCCCGTCGACAGGACGGTGCCGTCCTCGCCCAGCAGCTCGTAGCCCGTGGCGGACGTGAAGCGAACGGTAACCGAGGTGCCGTAGTCGGGGCTGCCCGACTCGGCCGAACGCAGGCGCGATGCCTGCGCCGTGCCGGTGTTGGTGTCCGCCGTCACGAGGCCCATGGGGGCGGCGGCAGCCAGCTTGCCCGGATCGGCCAGCGTCACTTCGACACCCGACGCGGCCTGGCTGGCGACCTTGATCGTGAAGGTGTCGCCGTCGGCCAGGTCGCCATCGGCCAGGCCGATGGTCAAGCCGTCCACGTTCTGCGGCAGCGACGAGAAGGGGCCCAGCTCGGTACCGTCATCCAGCCGGGTCACGACGTACTCGCTGCCCACCCGGGTCAACTGGTAATCGCTGCCGGTCAGCGAGCGCGTGTCGGCGATACCCACCGCCAGCCGCGCATCGCCGGTGTTGCCCCGCTGGCCCACGGCCACGGGATTGCCGATGCGGAACAGGGCCTGGCCCGGCTGCCCGTTGCTGTCCAGGCCGAATTGCTGCTGCTGGTTGTAGGCCGCCGCCATGGCGATGGCCAGGCGCCCCAGTTCGGACTGGGCCTGGGCAAGCTCGTTGTCCCGGAATTGCAGCAGCGCGCCCAGTTGGCCGCCGTTGATGTCGCCCTGGTTGAGCTGCATGGCATGGCTGCCGACGGTCAGCGACAGGCTGGTGCCGGTGGGCGAATTCGGGTCGCGGGTGTCGATCTTCAACTGCGAGGCCACCTGCTCCATGACCAGCGGCTGGCCATTGGTCAGGTAGACGTTGACGCTCGTGCCCTGGGTGCTGGTGGTGATGCCCGTCAGCTTGCCCAGTTCGCGCACCAGCACGTCGCGCTGGTCCAGCAGGGCGTTGGGCGCCTGCCCCTGGCTGGTTCCATAGGCGTCGCCGATCTTGGCGTTGTAAGCAGCGATGCTCTGCACCAGTTGGTTGATCTGCCCCACCGTGGCGCTGGCCTGGTTGTCGATGCCCTGGCTCAGGGTGGACAGGTCCTCGCTGATGGCGCGGAAACGCGCCGCCGTCGATTGCGCCGCCGCCAGCGCGGCCTGGCGCGAGGCGGTCTCGGCGGGATTCTGGCTGAAGCGGCCCATGGCCGAGTACAGCGCGTTCAGGCTCTGGTTGATGCCGGTATCCACCGAACCGAGCCGGTTGATCAGGCCGCTCATCTGGTCCGAATAGGTGGAGAGATAGCTGAGCGACGATGCCGACTGGCTGGCCTGGCTGGACAGGAAATCGCTGTAGGCCCGCTGGACCGTGACGACGTCCACGCCCTGCCCGAAATAGCCGGCGCCGCTGAAGTTCGACATGGCCGACTGCAGCACCGCCTGCTGGCGCGAATACCCGGGCGTCCCCTGGTTGGAGATGTTGTTGGCGGTGACGGCCAGCCCGGCCTGGGCGGCGCGCAATCCGGTCAATGCGATATTGGCGATGTTCGTGGTCATGGTTTCATGCGGACTGCCTGGCGTGCGCGGCGGCGCCTTGCACGGCTGATGTCTCTCTTAACGGACGCCGGCGCCCAAGCTTGAGCATGCCGGCGGGCTTTTGCCCGGTTCGAGGCGGATCCGCCGCTAGACGACGATCTGCATGGCGCGCCGGATGGTGCTGCCCAGCTTCTCGGCATACCTGGGATCGGTCGCATAGCCGGCCCGCTGCAGGCCCTGCGCGAACTGTTCGGCATTGCCGGCCGATTGCAGCACCTTGGCATAGCGAGGATTCGACGCCAGCAGGCGCGCGTAGTCCTCGAACGCCTGTTCGTAGGAATCGTAGGCGCGGAACTCGGCGGTTACGCGCTCCGGCGTGCCGTTGCGGTATTCGGTCGTGCGGGTGCGCACGGTGCGGCCGTCCCAGCCCGTCGCCTTGATCCCGAACAGGTTGTGGCTGGGTTCGCCCTGGGCACCGCGGATCTCGCGCCGTCCCCAGCCGGACTCCAGGGCGGCCTGGCCCAGGATGTAGGCGGCCGGGATGCCCGTCGCGGCCTCCGCGCGCTTGGCCGCGGGCAGGAACTTGCCCAGGAACTCGGCGCGTATTTCCTCCGCGGAGGCGGGCGCGGCGCGCGTCTCGGCCGCCGGTTTGGCGCTGGCCGCCGCGGGCGGCGCATAGACGGGCTGGGTGCCGAACCGGCCGTTCTGGATGCGGCGCGCGGGGGTCGATCCGCCCGCCAGCGCCGCGGCGTCCATGCCGCCTATCATGCCGCTGGTGGCCGTGGTGGGGGTGCCGGTGGTCCGGCCCCGCGCCAGCTCCAGCGTGGACATGGACAGCGGCAGCCCGGCGCGGCGCAGGGACTCCGGCGACACGGTGTTACGGGTCAGTTGCTTCTCCAGCATGTCGGCCAGCCCCAGGCCGCTGCGCGCCGGCGCGGGGCCGCTGCCTGCATCCTGAACGCCGGCCAGCTTCTGCGCCATCTGCTGGTCCAGCATCCCTCGCCAGGTCTGCGAGGCCGGGCTGTTCAGGGCCTGGGCCAGCGGACCGTCGCCCGCCAGCGACGTCTGCCGCATCTGCGACAGCAGCATCTGGGCGAACTGCGCCTCGAACTGGCGGGCTGCCTGCCTGACGGTTCCCGCCTGGTCGCGCCGCGCCTGCAGCTTCAGGTTTTCCAGCGAGCGGGCATCGATCGCCATGCCGCCCCGCTGCATCGCGCTGTCCATCTTGGTCATCAGATGATCTCCAGTTCGGCGGTCAACGCACCCGCGGTCTTGAGCGCCTGCAGGATGGAGATGAGGTCCTGCGGCGTGGCGCCGAGCAGGTTCAGCGCCTTGACCACCTCCGCCAGCTGGGCGCCGCCATCCAGGTGCACGATGGCGCCGCCGCTCTGCCTGATCTCGATGTCGGCGCGTTCGGTCACCACCGTCTGTCCGCCCGAGAAAGGCGCCGGCTGGCTGACCACCGGCGCCGAGCTGACCGTGACGCTCAGGTTGCCGTGCGCGACGGCCACCGGCGCCAGGCGCACGCTCTGGTTCATCACGACCGAACCCGTGCGCGCATTGATGACCACTCGCGCCGGCGCACGGCTGCCCGCCACTTCCAGGTCCTCGATCTGCGCCATGAAGGCAACCCGGGCATCGGGCGACGAGGGCGCGCGCAGTTCGATCACGCGGCCGTCGAGCGCGGTCGCGGTGCCGGGACCGATGCGGCGGTTGATGGTCTCGACCATCGAACGCGCCGTCGAGAAATCAGCGGTCGTCAGTTCCAGCCTAAGCGCGCCGTCGTCGGAAAACGGCGTCGGCACGTCCCGCTCCACCGTGGCGCCGGCGGGGATGCGGCCCGCGCTCAGGTGATTGATCTGCGCCCGGCTGCCCGCCGCCGACGCACCCGCGCCGCCCACCGACACGCTGCCCTGCGCCATCGCATAGACCTGCCCGTCCAGCCCCTTGAGCGGCGTCAGCAGCAGCGTGCCGCCCCGCAGGGACTTGGCGTTGCCCATGGAACTGACCGTCACGTCGACCTGCTGGCCAGGCTGCGAGAACGGCGGCAGCATGGTGGTCACCATCACCGCCGCCACGTTCTTGAGCTGCAGCCGCGTGCCGGGCGGCACGTTGATGCCCAGATTGGACAACATGGACATCAGCGACTGGGTCGTGAACGGGGTCTGCGTGGTCTGGTCGCCCGTGCCGTCCAGGCCCACGACCAGGCCGTAGCCCACCAACTGGTTGTTGCGCACACCCTGGACATTGGCCAGGTCCTTGACCCGGGCGGCCTGGGCCACGGGCACGAGCAGCGCGCACAGCATCGCCACGGCAAGGCGCAGGCAGGCGGCGGAGAACGAATGACGGTTCATGGTGCGCGCGCTCAGAACGGCAGGAACGAGTAGAAGAAGCGCGATAGCCAGCCCACCGTCTGGGCCTCGTCGATCGCGCCCTGCCCCCGGTATTCGATGCGCGCGTCGGCGACCTGGGTCGAGCTGACCGAGTTGCCGCCGACGATGTGGGTCGGGTTGACCACGCCGGAGAAGCGCACGCGCTCGGTCTCGCGATTGGTACCGATCTGCTTTTCGCCCGAGACGCGCATGTTGCCGTTGGCCAGCACCTCGACCACGGTCACGGTAATGGTGCCCGACAGGATGTTGGTGGCGCCGGTCTCGCCACGGGCGTTGAAGCGGTTCTCGCTTTCGCCCTGCACGCCCAGGCCGCGCAGGATGCCGGAGCCGGGCAGCTTGTTGATGGACGGAATCCCCGCCGAGGCCGAGGCCGACCGCTGCGCCGAGGTGTTGTTGCGCTGGGACGAATTGATGTGTTCTTCCAGACGCACGACCAGCGTGTCGCCGATATTGCGCGCCCGCACGTCCTCGAACAGCGGACGATAGCCGGGCGCGCTGCCGAATATGCCGCCGGTGGGCCGGCGGTTCGCGTTGTAGGCCACGGGATCCAGCGGCCGGGCCGTGGTCGGCCCGTCGATGTCGACCTTGGGCGTGGCGCAGGCGGCCAGCCCCGCCAGGATCGTCATCCCGGCGACGGCCCTGGCGCCACGGACACGCCGCCTGAACGCTTGCTTCATCCCGGCCGCCCTCAGAGCTGCGAGATGCGCTGGAGCATCTGGTCGGCCGTGGTGATGGCCCGGGAGTTGATTTCGTACGCGCGCTGGGTCTGGATCATGCCGACCAGTTCCTCGACCACGTTGACGTTGGACGCCTCGACGTAGCCCTGGTTGATCAGCCCCGCCCCATTCAAGCCGGGCACGTTGACCACCGGCACGCCCGAGGCCGCGGTCTCGCCGAATAGGTTCTGGCCCAGCGGCTGCAGGCCCGGCGGGTTGATGAAGGTCGCCAGCTGCAGCTGGCCCAGCTGGACCGGCTGGGTCTGGCCCGCCACCGTCGCCGTCACCACGCCGTCCTGGCCGATGGCGACCTCCTTCACGCCTTCCGGCACCACGATGCCCGGATCGATGACCAAGCCGTTGTTGGTCACGAGCTGCCCCTGGCTGTCGATCTGGAAGCTGCCGTCGCGCGTATAGGCCAGCGTGCCGTCGGGCAGCTGCACCTGGAAGAAGCCGGCGCCGTTGACCGACAGGTCGAAGCTGCTGCTGGTCTGCTGCAGGGCGCCTTGCGCATAGTTGCGCACCGTGGCCACGGGCCGCGAACCCGTTCCCAGCGTCAGCCCCGCGGGCACCTGGTTCTGCTGCGTGGTTTGCGTGCCGGCCGGCCGCATGGTCTGGTAGAGCAGGTCCTCGAACACCGCGCGCGAACGCTTGTAGCCATTGGTGCTGACGTTGGCAAGGTTGTTCGAGATGACGTCCAGCTGGGTCTGCTGCGCATCCAGGCCGGTCTTCGCGATCCAGAGAGAACGCATCATGGTGCTTGATCCTTATCGCGGCATGCGCCGCACTACGCAAAATTCCATCGCCGCCGGGCCGGGCCCGCGGTCAGGTCATGCTCAGTATCTGGGTGGCCGACCGCTGGTTCTGGTCGGTGTTCTGCATGAGCTGTATCTGCACGTCGTAGTGACGCGCCGCGGCGATCATGCCCACCATGGTTTCCACCGCGTTCACGTTGCTGCCCTCGAGCATGCCGCCCGCCACGCGTACCCCGTCGGCCGCCGGCGCGATGCCGCCCTGGCGCAGGCGGAAAAGACCGTCCGCGCCACGCGCCAGCGTGTTCCCCGGCGGGTTCACCAGCTTGAGGTTGGCGATCTGCGCGGCCTGCACCCGGTCGACCTCGGGGACGGAGGAGATCGACCCGTCGGTATTGACCTGCACCTTGGTGTCGGGCGGAACCAGGATGGGTTCGCCGTTGGGATCCAGCACCGGGCGCCCGGCCACGTCGACCAGCATGCCGTCCGGCGTGGTCTGGAAGCCGCCGGCGCGGGTATAGGCCTCGCCGCCGTCCGCGGTGCGCACGGCGAACCAGCCCTCGCCCTGAATCGCGACATCCAGTTCGCGCCCGGTCGCCATCATCGCGCCGGCCGACATATCGGCGCCCGGCGTCGACTCGACCGCATAGGCGCGCGTCCGCAAGCCAGGCCCGCCGACCACGGGCGCCGTCCGCTGGGCCGCGATCTCCGCGCGAAACCCCGGCGTCAGCGCGTTCGACAGATTGTTGGTCTGCACATCCTGGCGCCGCATCAGTTCACGAGCGCCGGTCGCGGCAATGTAAAGAGCCCTGTCCATCAGCGCATGTTGACCAGGGTCTGCATCAACGAATCCTGGGTCTTGATCGTCTGCGCGTTGGCCTGGTAGACCCGCTGGGCGGTGATCATGTTCACCAGTTCACCGGTCAGGTCGACGTTGGCGTCTTCCAGCGCGCCCGAGGTCACGGTGCCGAAGTTGCTCGAACCCGGTACGCCGATGCGCGGACCGCCGGACAGGATCGTTTCCAGGAAGTTATTGCTGCCCGCCGAGACCAGGCCCTGCGGATTGACGAAGGACACCAGCGTGATCTGGCCTTGTGCCCGCGACTGCTGGTTGGAGTAGTTGGCCTTCAGGATGCCGCTCTCGTCGATCGTGAAACTGGTCAGGCGGCCCGAGGTGTAGCCGTCCTGGCGCTGCAATTCGTTGCTGAACGCCTGACCGGTCTGCGAGGTGGCCGCCATGTTGTAGTTGATGCTCAGACCGGTCGCGCCCGTGCCCAGCGTCGCGGCATCGACGTCGACCTGGAACACGCCGTTGTTCGAGGCGGCCAGGTCGATCTTGCCCGACGCGTCGAACACCAGCGGAGCGCCGTCCGGGGCACCGTCGCCGTCGGTATCCGGGTTGGTCACCTTGCCGTTCAGCGCGGTATACACCTCCCACTGGCCCGGCGCGCGCTTCACGTAGAACGTGGACAGGGTGTGCGTGTTGCCCAGCGAGTCGTAGACCGCGATGGACGTGGCGTGGGTATAGGTATTCGAGTCGTCGGGGCTGAATGGATGGGCGGTGCGATCGATCGCGTCGGCCCGGGAATCGAGCACCGCGCCCTGCGTCACCTCGGAAGTGCCGCGCGCCTCGATGGAGCTGACCGTCAACCGCAGCGGCTGGGGCTGGGCGGTGTTGATGTTGCCGTTGGCGTCGGCGACATAGCCCGTCAGGCGCAGGCCGTTGGCGTTGACCACGTAGCCGTTGGCGTCCAGGTGGAACTGGCCGTTGCGCGAATAGACGATGGACCCGGCGTTGTCCATGCGGAAGAAGCCTTCTCCCGAGATGGCGACGTCGAACGGATTGGACGTGACCGAGATCGCGCCCTGGGTGAACATTTGCGTGACGGAATTGAGCTTGGTACCGATACCGATGTTGTTGGAATAGGTGCCGAGCACCGTCGACGCATAGACGTCGGCGAATTCGGCCCGCGCGGCCTTGAAGCCCACGGTGTTGGCGTTGGCGACGTTGTTGCCGATCACGTCGAGGTTCTTGCCGGCGGCGTTCAGGCCGCTCAATGCCTGTTGGAAGCTCATCGCAGGGTTCCTTGCACTATCTGGTTCGGTATCCGGGAAATCGGGGCGGGACGCAAGGCGCTACCAGACCTGGTAGACGTCGGACAGGTTGACGAGATTGCCCTTGGCGTCGACGACCGTAGTCGAGCCCGAGGACGGCCGCACCGACGTGATCTGGGTCACGCTCAGCGGCGGGGCGTTGCCCACCTGGGTGCCCTGCCCGACCTGCACCTCGAACTTGTAGTCGCCATCGGGCAGCGTCTCGCCCTTCGCGTTCTTGCCGTCCCAGGTGAAGGCATGCACGCCGGCATCGACGCCGGCCAGCGTCTTGCGCGCGACCTCGACGCCATCGGCGTTCTTCACGACCAGTTCGGCGCCCTCGACCGGGATGGTCAGCACATAGCCGCCTTCGGCCTTGCCCTCGGCCAGGGTCATCCCGTCGCCCGACAGCATGACCTTGCGGCCGATCAGCGACGCCGCCTGGGTGGCCTGCAGGCTGCCCATGCTGTAGCCCAGCCACTGCATGGTCGTGTTGAGCTGGCTGATACCTGTGACGGTGCTGATCTGGGCCAGTTGCGAGGTCAGCTCGGCGTTGTCGAGCGGATTGAGCGGGTCCTGGTTGCGCATCTGCGCGGTGAGCATGGTCAGGAAGCGGTTGGACAGCTCCTCGGCGGACGAGGCGGCCAGGGAGCTGCCCGAGGCGCCGGCCCCGGTGTTGCTGTTGACGTTGGAAACGGCCATGCGGATTCCTTGCTAGAGGCCACCCGTTCCCGGGGCGGCCCGGCTTCTGGGCCTAGGTGCCCAGGGTCAGTGTTTTCTGCATCAAGGTCTTGGCGGTGTTCATAACCTCGACGTTGGTCTGGTAGGCGCGCGAGGCGGCGATCATGTCGACCATTTCATCGACGACTTCGACGTTGGGCATGCTGATGTACCCCTCGGCATCGGCCATGGGGTGCTTCGGATCGTAGATGCGCTTGGGCGGCGAAGGATCGGTCAGCACCTCGCGCACGCGCACGCCGTTGCCGCCGGCCACCGCGCCCGGCACGAGATAGGACTCGAACACCACCTTGCGGCCGCGGTAGACCTGGCCGTCCGGGCCGCTCACGCTCTCGGCGTTGGCGAGGTTGCTGGCCACCGCGCTCAGGCGCTGGCTGTTGGCGGTCAGCGCCGAACCGGCGATCTCGAATGCCTTGCTCATGGACATGGGGATGCAGCCTCGTTCAGTTGTTCTGGATCGCGCGCTGGAGCGTTTGTATCTGCCCGTTCAGCATGCGCAGCGCGGCGTCGTAGCGCAGCGCGTTGTCGGCGAACCGCGTGCGCTCCAGGTCGGGATCGACGGTGTTGCCGTCGATCGAGGCCTGTGCGGGCGTGCGGTACTTCAATGCCACCGGCAGGCCGTCCCCGGCATCGCCCCGCAGATGCCGGGCATCCGTGGCCGACATCCGCAGCGGCGCCTGCGCGGCATCCGGCGCGGGCGCGCCCGTGGCGGCCCGCAGCGCGGTGCCGAAATCGAAGTCCCGCGACTTGTAGTTGGGCGTCTCGGCATTGGCCAGGTTGGCCGCCAGGACCTCCTGGCGGCGGGCGCGCAGCTCCAGGGCTTGCGCGTTGAACATCAATTCGTCGCCGATGCGGCTGATCACATGACCTCCTGTACTTGCGTGCGGGCGCCGGGCCTTTTCGCAGGTCTTGCCATTATTCGGATTCCCTGCCACGAAGAAAGGCGGAGTAGGACCTCTTTTTCATCCTTGTTTTCACCTTCCGCTCCCCCGGGGCGCGATAGAGTGTCGCGTCCCTCGAGAATCCCGGAGATCCGCTCCATGAAACGGTCCGGCCGCGCGGCCGCCGCGACGCTCCTGCTGGCCGCCCTGGCGCAGCTTCCCGCCTGGGCGGACACGCCCGCCCCCTCGCCATCCACCGCCGACCTGCTCGAACGCGGCCGGCAATTGCTGGAAGCGCGCGCCGCCGCCGCGGCCGCCACGCTGGGAGGCCGCTTGGACATCCACATCCAGGAGCAGGCCGCCGAACGCATCGCCCAGGCTCCCTGCGCGCCGCAGGTCTTCCTGCCTGCCGGCGGCCGGCCCACCGGCAAGACCTCCATCGGCCTGCGCTGTACGCACCAGCCCTGGCAGATCCGCATCCCGGCCGAAGTGGCGCTGCTCGTGCCCGTACCGGTTCCCAGCCGCCCCCTGCCCGCTGGGACCGTGCTGCGCGAAAGCGACTGGTCGCTGGCCGAGGTGAACGTGGCCGCCTGGCCCCGGGGCGTCGCCACCGATCCGCGCCAACTCGAAGGCTCGACCGTCACGCGCCCGCTCAAGGCGGGCGAACCCATCCCGCCCACCGCCGTGCAGTCGCGCGCCCACCTGGGGCCGGGCGATCCCGTCCAGGTGGTGCTGAACGGCGCCGGCTTCGTCATCAAGGCCACCGGCCGGATGCTGAACCCGGCCAGCCCGGGCCAGACGGCGCGCGTCCAGCTCGACTCGGGCCGCACGGTGGCGGGCATCCTGCGCGAAGACCGGGAAATCGAGGTCAACCTCTAGGGCCTGCCGTCCGGATCGCCACGCACTGCTTACATCCTGTAGCGCAATACGCCCACGCCCGGCGCGCCGATGCTAAAGTTCGGCGCGCAGGCGCCGATAATTGCCTCATCTGCCGGGGTTGGCTGGACCACCCCACAGCGGCAGCAAGATGGAGTGAACGTGAAGATCACGCAAAAGGGTCCCGATTCAATCAAGGTTTCCCGCCCCGCCCAGGGCACGGAAGCCCGCCCCGCTACGCCCGCCCCGGCGTCTGCGGGCGGATCGGAACTCGACCAGGTCCAGCTGTCGGCCCTGGCCACCAGCCAGTTGTCGGCGGGCGAAGCCCCCTTCAATGCCGAGAACGTCGAGCGCATCAAGCAGGCCATCCGCAACGGCGAATTCACCGTGAACGCCGAGGTCGTGGCCGACCGCCTGCTGGAAATCGAAAGCGGCCTGGCGCGCCAGTCATGACTCCCGAGGAATTCTCGCAAATCGTCGAACGCTGCAGCGCCGCCGGCAAGACGCTGGCACAGGCCGTCGCCGGCTCGGACACCCAACGCATCGATGCCGCCACCCAGGACCTGAGCCTGTGCGTGCTCGAAGTGCAGCGCGCGATCCCGCGCGCCCTGCCCGGCCTGCAATCGGCACAGCCGGAAGTGCGTCAGGCCTGGCGTGAACGCCTGGCCGAAGCGGCGCATCCGCTGAAGATCGGCGTGGAACTGTCCACGCTCAATACCGTATCGGCCTCGGCCCGCTACGCGGCGCTGGCGCGCATCAGCGGCGCCGATCTGTCCTACTCCGCCTCCGGCCAGTTGTCGCGCTGACCGGCTGCACGCCGGCGGCTAGCGCCCCCACTCCTTCAGGCGTGTTCGCAGACGCGACACCGCCTGCGAATGCAGCTGGCAGATCCGCGATTCGGTCACGCCCAGCACCGCGGCGATCTCCTTGAAGTTCATGTCCTGCTCGTAGTACATACCCATTACCAGCTTCTCTCGCTCGGGCAGGCGCTCGATGCCGTGGACCACGGCTTCGCGGAAACGGCGGTCCGACAGCCTGGCCTGAGGGTCGCCCGCGCCGTCGGCCGGCATGTGCCGGTCCAGGTAGTCATCGGTGTCCTCGCCGCTGTCCAGGTCTTCGTAATGGAACAGCTGCACGCCCCGGGCATCGGCCAGCATCTGCTGGTATTCGCCCAGCTCCACCTCGAGTTCGGCCGCCATCTCGGTGTCGGTGGGCGAGCGGCCCAGCTTCTGCTCGCTGCGATGCATGGCCGCCTCGATCTTGCGCTGGACCTGCCGAACGCTGCGCGGCAGCCAGTCACCCCGGCGCAGTTCATCCAGCATCGCGCCGCGTATGCGCTGGGTGGCGTAGGTCTCGAACTGCGCGCCCAGTCCTTCCTCGAAGCGGCCGAGCGCATCCAGCAGGCCCAGCATGCCGGCCTGGATCAGGTCCTCGATCTGTACGCTGGCGGGCAGCCGCGCCACCATGTGATGGGCCATGCGGCGCACCATGGGCACGTACTGTTCGACGTTCGACTCGCGCGCCAGGGTTCCTTCACGCGTATACATTCATCTCTCGCGAAAATTCGGAGCGGAAATACACAAATACATGGGCCTCATGCTCAGGCCTGCGCCGGCTGCGACGGCGCGGGCTCCATCGCCGGCACCGCGGGCGCGCACGCCCAGTCGAGCTCCTCGGCCTCCAGCGCGAACACCGGCGCATTGCGCACGCGCAGCGCCCGGTGCACCAGCAGCCGCGCGTTGGCGACATGGATGTCCTCGGGCACGCGCTGGCCATTGGTCATGTAGTGCAGCGGCACGCGATGGCGGATGGCCGCGTCCAGTACGCCGCCCAGGCGCACGGCCTCGTCCAGCTTGGACACCACCATGCCCGCCAGTCCGCCGGCCGAGTAGCCGTTCACGATGTCCTCGGCCTGCTCGGCATGCGAACCGCCGGGTATCACCAGCAGCCGCTTGACGCCTTCCCCGGAGATGGCCTGCAGGTGGCGCGCCATCTGCGTATCACGCTGGCTCACGCCCGCCGTGTCGATCAGCACCAGCTTGCGGTCCGTCATGCTGGCCAGCAGGACATCGAGGTCGCTCGCGCCCTTCGCGGCATAGACCTCCACGCCGAGGATGCGACCGAAGGTATGGAGCTGGTCCACCGCGCCGATGCGGTTCTGGTCGGTCGAGATCAGCCCCAGCGCGCCGGCGCCGTACCTGACCACGCAGTGGGCGGCGATCTTGGCAGTGGTGGTCGTCTTGCCCACGCCCGTGGGGCCGACGATGGCATAGCGCCCGCCTTGGGCGACGATGCTGGCCTCGGCGTCGACGCAGGCCAGGTTGCGAACCAGCACCTCGGCCAGCCACCGATCGACCTCGTCCACCCCATGCGTGGCCGGCAGGCGCGAGGCAACGCTGCGCGCCAGTTCCGGCGTGAAACCGCAATCGACCATGCGCCGCCACAATTCGCGGCGCAGCGGATGGCGCTGGGTGCTGTCGCGCCAGGCCATCGCATCCATCTGGTGAGCCAGCCAGTCGCGCATGGACCGCATCTCGCTGACGATGGGATCGGCTACCCGGCTCGCCAGCTCGGCGCGATCCTGCTCGTCCAGCCGGGCCGTCACCGCGGCGGGTGTCGCCGGCCTGGCGGGCGCGGTCGGCCCGGCGGGCTTGGCCGGACGCTCGGCGGGCCCGCCTGTGCGCGGGGCGGCGCGCTTGTCCGCGGGCGGGCGGCTCACGCCCAGGCGCAGCACGGGCTTGTCCGCGCCGCCGTCGGCGGCGGCCACCGCCATGGCATGCGCCGGATCGGCATAGTCGCCGCCCGCGCGTACCAGATGCGAAATCTGCCCTTCCTTCAAACGCGGCCACTCGGCGCGCGGCGGTTCCGATGCGGCGGCTTCCGGTGGCACCTGGACAACCGGAGCCTCGCGCTCGGCCGTCTCGTCATGCAGCGCCAGCACGCGGGCCGCCGGCGACAGGCGCACGGATTCGTCTTCCATGTCGTCCCACAGGGCCGGCCGGACCGCCGGCTCCTCCCGGGGAGCGTCGGCCACCGGCGCGGAAGCGACGGCCGCCTGGGCCACTTCGCCCCCGACTTCGTCGGCCGTGGGCATGTCCTGCGCGCGGATGCCGACCACCTCGACCCCCGCCGTGGTGCGCCGGGTCGACACGATCATGGCATCGGCACCCAGCGCCTCGCGCATCATGCGCAGGCAATCCCGCGTGGAGGCAGCGATGAATTTGCGGAACTTCATGGGGCGGGCACCTGGAGGCTAGAAGGAATGGACATGCTCAACGCCCTCCCAGCGTCAACGCGACGCGGATCAGGCGGGACTCGGGAATTTCGGAATGCGCCAGCACCTTCAGGCGCGGCACGGAACGGCGGAAGAAGCGCGCCAGCGCCAGGCGCAGGCGGTCGGGTACGAGCAGCGCGGCGGGCTTGCCCACGGCATCCATCTTCTCGACCGCGGCCGCGGCTTCGCTCAGCAGGCGCTCGGCCAGGCCGGGTTCGATGGCGCCGATCTCGCCCGCCTTGGAACTGATGGTCTGGAGTATGCGTTCCAGCTCGGGGTCCAGCGCCAGCACGTCGACTTCGCCGTTGGCGCCGAAAATGCCCTGGGTGATGGCGCGCCCCAGCGCAACCCGCACGGCGCCCACCAGCTCGACCGGATCCTGGGTATGGACCGCGTGCTCGGACAAGGTCTCGACGATGGTGCCGAAGTCGCGGATGTGCACCCCTTCGTCCAGCAGCGATTGCAGGACCCGCTGCAGCGTGGCCATCGAGATCAGCTTGGGCACCAGGTCTTCCAGCAGCTTGGGCGTACCGCGCGTGAAGTGGTCGCACAGCGCCTGCAGCTCGGCGCGGCCCAGCAGATCCGCGGCATGGTTGTGCAGGAGATGGGAAAGATGGGTGGCGATGACGGTGCCGATGTCGACCACGGTATAGCCGGCCGCCTGCGCCGCCTCGCGCGCGGTGGCCTCGATCCACAGCGCCGGCAGCCCGAACGCCGGGTCCCGCGTGGGCGAGCCCGGGATTTCGCGCGTCACGCGGCCAGGATTGATGGCCAGGAAGCCACCGGTCTGCACCTCGCCCTCGCCGATCGCCACGCCCTTGAGGGTGATGCGGTAGCCCCCGGGACGCAGCTCGAGGTTGTCGCGGATATGTACCGCCGCCGGTAGGAAGCCGACGTCCTGGGCGAACTTCTTGCGCAGGGCCTTGATGCGTTTCAGCAGGTCGCCGTCGCCGGTCTTGTCCACCAGCGGAATGAGCCGGTAGCCGACCTCCAGTCCCACCGTATCGACCTGGGTGACGTCGTCCCAGCTGGCCTCTTGCGCCTCGGCCGGCTCGTCCACCACGGGCGGCGCGGCGGCCGTCTCGGCCTGGCGCCGGCGCTGCCGCGCCACGCGCCAGGACAAGCCGCCCAGGCCCGCCGCCAGGGTCAGGAACGCCAGATTGGGCATGCCCGGCACCAGGCCCAGCATGCCGATGATCGCGGCCGACAGGGCGATCGCCTGCGGCGTGCCGAGCAACTGCTTGCCCACCTCGGTGCCGATGTCCTCGCCCTCGCCCACCCGGGACACGATCAGGCCGGCGGCGATGGAGACCAGCAGCGCCGGCACCTGCGCGACCAGGCCGTCGCCGATGGACAACAGCACGTAGGCGCGTCCGGCTTCCGCGAAGCTCAGATCATGCTGGCCCACGCCGATCAACAGTCCGCCGATGATGTTCACGAACAGGATCAGGATGCCGGCGATGGCATCTCCGCGCACGAACTTCGAGGCGCCGTCCATCGCGCCGTAGAAATCGGCCTCCTGTGCCACGTCGGTACGGCGCTTGCGGGCGGTGGCCTCGTCGATCAGCCCGGCGTTCAGGTCGGCGTCGATCGCCATCTGCTTGCCCGGCATGGCATCCAGCGTGAACCGGGCCGAGACCTCGGCGATGCGGCCCGCGCCCTTGGTGACCACGACGAAGTTGATGATGACCAGCACCAGGAACACGACCACGCCCACGGCAAAGTTGCCGCCCACCAGGAACTGCCCGAAGGCCTCGATCACCTTGCCCGCGGCGTCGGGACCGCTGTGCCCGTGCAACAGCACCACCCGCGTGGACGCCACGTTCAGCGACAGGCGCAGCAGCGTGGTGACCAGGATCACGCTGGGAAAAACCGCGAAGTCCAGCGGCCGCTTCGTGTAAGTGGCCACCATCAGCACCAGCAGCGAGATCGCGATGTTGAAGGTGAACAGCAAGTCCAGCATCAGCGGCGGCAGGGGCAGCAGCATCATCCCCAGCACGAGCAGGATGAAGGCCGGCATGCCCAGTTCGCGCAACTGCGCCGAATTGAACTCCAGCCCTCCCAGCTTCAGGCTGCGACCGCTCATGCCCGGCCTCCGCGGCGCAGCGGCGCATCATCCAGCGGGTCCCATCCCGCCGGGATCTCGACCGGCTGCAGCTCGGGAGGCGGCCCGGACACGTAGTCCCGCAGCTGATAGACGTGGGCCAGCACCTGGGCCACGGCACGGTACAGCGCCACCGGGACCTCCTGGTCGATGTCGGCATGGCGATACAAGGCCCGGGCCAGCCTGGGACTCTCCAGCACGGCCACCTTGTGCTGTCCGGCCAGTTCGCGGATCCGCGCGGCAACCGCGTCCGCACCCTTGGCCACCACGCGCGGCGCACCCATCCGCTTGTCGTCGTACTTCAGCGCGACCGCATAGTGGGTCGGGTTGGTCACCACCACGTCGGCCGAGGGCACCGACTGCATCATGCGCGAGCGCGCCCGGTCGCGCTGCAACTGGCGGATGCGACCCTTCACATGGGGATCGCCCTCGGTTTCCTTGTTCTCCTGCTTGGCCTCCTCGAAGGTCATGCGCAGGTTCTTGTGGTGGTTCCACCACTGCAGCGGCACGTCGGCCGCCGCGATCACGAACAGCGCGCCGGCCAGCACCAGCGCATGATTGGACAGCATCCCGCCCAGTTCGGCCAGGGCTCGCGGCGGCGACGGCAGGACCAGCGCCAGCCAGCCCTGGGCGCCGTGCCAGACCAGCATGCCGGCCACGCCGCCCAGTACCAGGACCTTGAGGATGGATTTGCCCAGCTCGCCCAGCCCGGCCAGGGAAAAGATGCGGCCGAAGCCCTTGAGCGGCGACAACCGGCTGAAATCGGGGCCCAGCGCCTTGCCGGACAGCACCAGTCCGCCCAAGCCGATCGAACCCAGGATGCCCGCGGCCATGCCGGCGGCCAGGATGGGGGAGATCGCCAGCAGCGCATCGGCCAGGGCTTCGTTCAGCGACTTGAGCAGCATGGCATCGTCGCGCGTGGTGGCGGCCGTGGCCGCCGCCGTGGTGAAGGCAGTCTTCATCCAGGTCATCGCGCGGTCGGCGATGCCCGCCCCCGCCAAGGCCAGCGCTGCCACGCAGGCGAAGGTCGCCACGGCGCCCGACAGGTCGCGCGAACGCGCGACGCGCCCTTCCTCGCGGGCCTGGTCCAGCCGCCGCTGGGATGGCGCCAGGGTTTTTTCCTGGCCGCTTTCCTGGTTATCTGCCACGGTATTCCGGATATCGACGAACACCGGCGCGCTATCCGCGCTCCGGCGACCTTACGCCGGCCAGGCGAACGCGCGCCGCCCCAGCCATGTAGGCGTATGGATTATCGCGAAGGCCTGCCCGGGCAAAGCCCGAAACAGACACCGGAAAGAGCCGCTACTCCCGCCCGGGGCGGGCCTGCCGGCGCCAGGGGGTCAAAACACCCCTTCCAGCAGTTGTTTCATCTCCAGAACCAGCACCAGCGTACCGTCGCCGGACAGGGTGGCACCGGCCACGCCCTTGGGATGGATGCCCTCCAGCGGTTTGATCATGACCTCGTCCTGGCCGATGAAGCCGTCCACGCCCAGGACCAGTTGGCGTTCACCATAAGCCAGGACGACGGCCAGCGACGGCGGTTCCTCGCGCTGGCGTCCGAGCAGGACGGCCAGGTCGATGACGGGCAGGATCTCGCCACGTATGGTCAGCGCCTGGTTGCTGCCCACCGTGTGCATTTCCTCCTGGCGCAGCGGGATGATCTCGCGCACGACGGACAGCGGGATGGCGTAGGGCTGGTCGACCAGCTTGAGCATCAGCACGGGCAGGATGGCCAGCGTCAGCGGCAGCGAGATCACGATGTGCGAGCCCATGCCCGGCGCGGACTGGATGTCGATCTGCCCCTTGAGCTTCTCGATGTTGGTCTTGACCACGTCCATGCCGACGCCGCGCCCCGACAGGTCACTGACCTCGCTGCGGGTGGAGAACCCTGGCAGGAAGATCAGTTGCAGGCAATGGGCGTTGTCCAGCACGGCGGCGTCTTCCGCGCAGATGACGCCCTTCTCGATGGCCTTGCGGCGGATGACGTCGGGATCCATGCCGCGGCCATCGTCCGATACTTCGATCACGATGGAGTCGCCCGTCTGGCGGGCCGACAGATGCACCGTGCCGCGTGCGGGCTTGCCGACCGAGCGGCGCTCGACCATGGTTTCGATGCCGTGATCGACGGCGTTGCGGATCAGGTGGACCAGCGGATCGTTCAGCTCGTCCAGGATGGTCTTGTCGACCTCGGTCTCGCCGCCGGTGATGTTCAGCTCCACGTCCTTGCCCAGTTGGCGGGCCAGGTCGCGCGCCAGGCGGGAGTACTTCTGGAACACTCGGCCGACCGGCTGCATGCGCGCCATCATGACGGCCGACTGCAGGTCGGAAACCAGCGTGTCCAACTGACTGAAGACCGCATCCAGCGTCTCGGCCGCCGCGTCGTCCCGGCGGCTGGCGCCCAGGAGCGCGTCGCGCAGGCAGGACAGACGGTTCTTGGTCAGGCCGATCTCGCCCGACAGGTTCAGGATCTGGTCGAAGCGCGCCGTGTCCACGCGTATCGTCGCGTCCTTGGCCACGGCCTGCGCGCCGCCCACGGGAGCCAGCATCTCGGGACGATAGGGCCGCGACGGTGCGGCCGCGGGCACACCCGCATCCCGGACAACCGGGGCGGCCTCGGCCCTCATCCCAGGCGGGTCGCCGAACGCGGCGCGGTAGTATCCCAGCCAGTCCGGCTCGCCGTCCGCCCGAGCGGCGGGCGCCGCGGCATGGGCCAGTACGCGCGAGGCCTCGGCTGCCGCGGCAGCCGGCAGGGACTCCGCCCGCAGCGTACTGGTGTCGACGGCCTCGCCCTTGGCTGCGGCCTCGAGCGCGAGCAGCAGCCCGGCGGGCGCCGCCTCGGGCATCGCACCGCGCTCCATTTCCGAGAACATGCGCCGCACTTCGCCGGTCGCCGCCAGGATCACGTCCATGATTTCCGGCGTGATGCGCAACGAGCCGCCGCGCAGCAGGTCCAGCAGGTTCTCGCCCCGGTGGCACAGCTCCACCAGCGGCGTCGCCTCGAGGAACCCGGCGCCGCCCTTGACCGTATGGAAGCCGCGGAACACCTGGTTGAGCAGGCCGGCGTCGTTGGGGCGCTGTTCCAGCTCGACCAGGCCGATGTCGACGTCGTCGAGCAGGTCCGAGGCCTCGGTCAGGAAGTCGGCAAGCAGGTCCTGCATGTCGGAGAAGGCTGACACTCGTTTACTCGCTCAAAAGCCCAGGCTTTCCAGCAGGTCGTCGACCTGCGCCTGGTTGGCCACCACGTCGTCGCGGCTGGAGGCATCGATGACGGGGCCGTTCATCCATTCGCTTTGCGCGGCATTGCGTTTGTCCGCAGGCGTGCTCTCGATCAGCAGCTTGACCAGTTCGTCCTCGAAGTCCTGGGCGAGCTTGAGCACTTTCTGAATGACCTGGCCGGTCAGGTCATGGAAATCCTGGGCCATCATGATGTCGGTCAGCAGCGCCTGGGTGGCGCGCGCGTCTTCCTGCGTGCGGTCCAGGAACGCGTTGGTATCGGCCGCCACCTGCTTGAAGTCGTCGACGCCCAGCCTGCGCTCGTACAGTTCGCGCCACTTCCCGCTCAGGCGCGCGCCTTCCTGCTCGACACCGTCCTGGATCTCCTGCCCCTTCTCGACGTTGGACAGCGCGCGCTCGGCGGCCTGGCCGGTCAGCCGCGCGATGTAGTCCAGGCGCTGGCGCGTATCGGGCAGCGAATGGACGGCCTGCTCCACCTTCTGGTGGTAGCCTAGCTCGCGCAGCGCGTCGTGCAGTTGCCGGGTCAGCATGCCGACCCGCTGGTAGAACTCCGGCGACTGCTCGGACGCCGCCTCGCCCCCGCTCTCGGCGGCCTGCACGGCCGGGGCCGCGTCGGGCGCCGGCTCGGCATCGAGCCGGGCCAGGGTTTCGGACGAGATCTGGTCGAACAGCGCTTCGAGGTCTTCGGTATCGCCGGTATGGGCCATTTACGTGCTCCCGCTCATTTTCTGCACGATCTTGGTCAGCTTCTCTTCCAGCGTCGCCTTGGTGAAGGGCTTGACGATGTAGCCGTTCGCCCCGATCTGGGCGGCCAGCACGATGTCTTCCTTCTTGGCCTCGGCGGTCACCAGCAGAACGGGCAGCTTCTTGAGCTGGTCGTCGGCGCGGATCTCGCGCAGCAGCTCGAAGCCGTTCATGTTCGGCATGTTGATGTCGCTGACCACGAAATTGAACAGGCCGCTGCGCAGCTTGCTCAATGCGATCTGGCCGTCCTCGGCCTCGTCGGCGTTGTTGTAGCCGAGTTCCTTCAAGAGATTGCGGACGATGCGCCGCATCGTCGAAAAATCGTCGACGATAAGGAACTTCAAATCGTCAGGCTTCATTTGCTCCCTTTCTGGCCTTGATGTGTGTGAGTTGAGCGGCGATCATACTAGCCAGTTCCGAGGGGTGGAATTTCGCGACATAGGCATCGACGCCCACCTGCTGCCCGAGCTTCTTGTTCGCGACCGACGACAGCGACGAATGCATCACGACGGGAATCTTCGCGAAGCGGGGATCCGACTTGATGTGGCGGGTCAGCACGTAGCCGTCCATCTCGGGCATCTCGGCGTCGACCAGGATCATTCCCAGCATCAGATCGAGCGGCAGCTTCTCGGCCTCGGCCCGAGCCGCGATGCCCTTGAGCTTGTCCCAGGCGTCCGCACCGTTGGTGGCATGCTGGTGCGGCAGCCCCATGCGGTCCAGCACTTCGGTGATCTTCTTGCGCGCCAGCGAGGAATCGTCGGCGAAAAATACGTTCGCCTTGATGTCGGCGTCGACCTGCTGGATCTCCGACGGGATCTTGTCCTCGCCGATGACCGAGGCCAGGATCTGCTCGACGTCCAGGATGGACACCAGCTTGCCGTCGGCCAGCTCGGTCAGCGCCGTCATGAACGAAGTGTTGTTCGAGGGCATGGACTGCGGCGACTTGACCTTGTCCCAGTCGATCCGCACGATGCGGTCCACGTCGGCCACCAGGAAGGCCTGCGTATGGCTGGAGAACTCGGTGATCAGCAGCTTGGTGCGCGGCGCGTCGACCTGCATGTTGATGGTGGTGGCCAGGTCGATAACGGGCAGGATAGCGCCGCGCAGCGAAATGATGCCTTCCACCCCGCGCGGCACGTTCGGCGTCCGGGTGATCGGGATCGTCTCGCAGACCTCGCGCACCTTGAACACGTTGATGCCGAAGACCTCGCTGCCGCCCAGCGAGAACAGCAGCAGCTCCATCTTGTTGGAACCGGCCAGCCGGGCCTTCTCGTCCACCATTTCCATCAACCGATTGTCACCGGCACCCATAGCATCCTCCATACCAGCCGGTCCAAGCCGGCCCAGTGATCATTGCGATTCGAGAGCGGACACCCGCAGCGGCGTCCTGTCGCTCAAGCTGCCGGGAATGGCAGGTACATCGACATAAACGCCGCCTTTCTTGAGGAATTCCTCGCTGCGCTTGTTCAGCACCACGATGCTGATGCGCCGGTTCTCGGCCGCCTTCACGTCGGCGCGGTTGAACGGCACGGAATCCGACAGCCCCACCACGCGCAGCGCCTTGCCCTCCTGCATCCCCGCCGTAAGCATCTCGCGCCGTGCCGCATTGGCGCGATCGGCGGACAGTTCCCAATTGCTGTAGCCGCCGTTGCCGCCGGCATACGGCGTCGAATCGGTGTGGCCGGAAATCGAGATCTTGTTCTCGACGCCGTTCAGCACGCGGGCCAGTTCGTCCAGGATGACGCGGCTGTAGTCCTTCAGCACGGTCTTGCCGGTATCGAACATGGGCCGGTTCTTCTCGTCCACGATCTGGATCCTCAGCCCTTCGTCGGTGAAGTCCAGCAGGATCTGGTCCTTGAACTGCGTCAACGTGGGCTGCGTGAAGATCAGGCTCTCGAGCTCGGACTTCAGGCCTTCGAGCTTGCGGCGTTCACGAGCTTCCTGTTCCTCGTCGCTGGCGCGGCGCTGGGGCGTGATGCGGGGGCTCATGTGCTGGCCGCCCGTCAGCACGCTGACCGGGTCGCCCGCCACGCTGCCCGACGTGACCGCCACGCGCAGCGGCGTGCGAAAGTATTCGGAAATGCCGTCCAGGTCCGCCTGGGCGGACGTCGTCAGCAGCCACATCAGCAGGAAGAAGGCCATCATGGCGGTAACGAAGTCGGCATAGGCGATCTTCCACATGCCCGCGCCATGGGGCTTGCCGGCCCGCTTGCGGGACCGCCTGATGATGATCGGCGCCACGCCGTCCTTGCCTGCCATGATCGCGACTCCCCTACCGTGCCGTCACGCCGCGGACTTGCCCCGCACCGTATCTTCCAGCTCGCCGAACGTGGGACGCTCGGTCGAGAACAGCACCTTGCGGCCGAACTCCACGGCCAGCGCGGGCGCATAGCCGTTCAGGCTCGCCAGCAGGGCGACCTTGATGCATTCGAGCTGCTTGCTGCTTTCGCTTACCTTCTGCTCCAGCACCGAGGCCAGCGGCCCGACGATGCCGTAGGCGAGCAGGATGCCGACGAAGGTGCCGACCAGCGCCGCCCCGATCTTGGCGCCCAGCACGGCTGGCGGCTCGCCCACCGATCCCATCACGTTGACCACGCCCATGACCGCGGCGACGATGCCGAAGGCCGGCAGGCCATCGGCGATGCGCTGGATGGCGTGCGCCGGCACACTGGCTTCCTGATGATGGGTGTCGATTTCCTGGTCCATCAGGGCTTCCAGCTCCAGCGGATTCAGGTTGCCGCTGACCATCAGCCGCAGGTAGTCGGTCACGAACTCGACCAGGTGCTCGTCGGCCACCAGCGCGGGATATTTCTGGAACAGCGGGCTGTTGTGGGGCTCTTCGACGTCGGCCTCGATGGACATCAGGCCCTCGCGCCGCACCCGGTTGAGGATCTCGTACAACAGCGCCAGCAGGTCGAGGTAGCGCTGCTTGGTGAAACGCGAGCCGTGCAGCGTGGTCGGCAATGCCCGCAAGGTCGCCCGCACCACCTTGCTGGAATTGCCGCACACGAACGCACCGAAGGCCGCGCCAGCGATGATGATCAGTTCGAACGGCTGGAACAGCGCGCCCAGCGAGCCGCCATGCATGGCATACCCCCCCAGCACGGACGCCCCAACGATGATGTAGCCGATGATGACAAGCATTGGATGAGGTCCCCCCCTACGCGCTTCGCGCGCCCCCCAGGGGGCGATGCGGGTGGACCGGCGGAGCCGGATCCTCCGCATCCTGGGTCTGGGCAGGGGGGCTCGATGCGGAGCATCGGGGCCTTGCCGGGCCAGGAATCTGGGGGACTGACGTGCGTGGGGCAATCGGGCTTCGGTGGCACATTGCGCGAAGCCATGAACGGGTTTTCGACCGGCAAAAACAAAACTTGAGAGCGGAAGCTCTCGTGGCCCACATCAGCGGGGTGCGGCCTTGGCGACTTCCGCCGCGTTGGCCGTGCGCCGGGTCTTGCCGGCTCGAGACGGCATGTGGCAAAGCCCGCAGACGTACTGATGAGCCAGTTCGAAAGTATGGGTGACGAATTCGCCGCCGCAACTGGTGCAGGCCGTCATGCCCAGCATGCCGGCATCGAAGAACCGCGTCAGGCGCCAGGCCCGCGTGATCGACAGGACCTCGGGCAGGCCCAGCTGGCCGATCTGCTCCCGGTACAGGCGATAGGCGCGGATCAGCGCCTCGACCGCCGTCGCGTCGTCCAGGCCCACCTGATGGCGGTGGATGTTCATGAACAGCGAGGCATGGATGTTGGGCTGCCAGGTCATGAACCAGTCCGTGGAGAACGGCAGCATGCCCTTGGGCGGCGATTTTCCGCGGATTTCGCGGTACAGGCGCAGCAGACGCTCGCGCGACAACTGGACTTCCGCCTCGAGCACCTGCAGGCGGGCATCGAGGCGGATCAATTCGGAGGCGATCTCGATCTGGCGCGCCTCGGACAGGACACTCTTAGCGCGGACCATGCGGCCCCCGGATACTGCTGCAGGACATGACGCGGCTCAGGAAGCGGCCATCGCGGCGGTGCGTCCGGCCATCAGGATGGCGGCATGGATGCGGGGGGAAACGTCGTCGCGCTTGGGCGAGGACAGCAGATTCCAGACCAGCGAGTCGTCGAAGCGGAAGCGGGCGAGCAGCATGCTCGAGCCGGCGATCTTCAGCAACTGGGCCGTGGTCAGCGACGAAAGGATGTCGGCCACCTCGCTGGTGATGCCCAGACGGTAGAGCGCCTCGCTGCGATCGACGCGCAGCATCTGCTGGGCCAGCATCAGGTAAGTCAGGTTGGCATCGCGGATCTCTTCGCTCAGCCGGGACATGGAGGAAGATTCGGCCTGGGGAGCCGACACATCCACATCGACCACGTCGCAAACTTGAGTCATCGCGATTCCTTTCAGGGTAATCCCGCAAACGGGATGGAAAAACAGAGCACCCCGGCCAAGCTTTTTCCTTTGACACAGGGACCAATTCAATATGTAAATTATTGGACACTTGTTACCAAATTGGCATCGGAACCCCGCTGGATTTCGCGTCTGCTTAGGTAAACTTCGTGTGTAAGAATTTTTCTTACAAATTCTGTATCACTTGTTTCATTTAAACACGCAAATGCGAAACGCGATTCCACCAATCCAGCAAGCAACGAGTTTGGCCGGAAACGACCATGCCCTGCTGGAAGCCGCGCTGGAATCGCTCCCCGTCGCCACCTGGGTCGTGGATCGGGACGGCCGGTACCGATACGTCTCCCAAGCCTACGCCGACATGCTCGGCCTCCCCCGGGCGGCGGACTGCCTGGGCAAGGCCATGGAAGAACTCATGCCGCCCTCGATCGCGCGCGTCCACGCGCTGCGCCACCGGCAATTGCTCGAATCCCGCGCACGCAAGCGCTTCGAGCAGATCTGGACGGTGAACGGCGAACCACGCTGGTTCGAGATCCAGATGAGCTGCCTGTGCAACGACGAGGGCGAATCGATCGCCGTCTCCGGCTACGCCCAGGACATCACGCAGCACATGGAGCAGCAGGAGGCCGCGCGCCGCATCCAGAACGAACTCGAAAAGCGGGTGGCCCAGCGCACCCACCTGCTGAGCGTGATCAACGAGGAATTGGAAGCCTTCTCGTACTCCGTCTCCCACGACCTGCGCGCGCCGCTGCGGCAGATCGCGGGCTTCGCCGGGCTGCTCGAGCGCGGGCTGGCCGGCCAGGCGGACGAGACCGACTCCAAGCACCTGCGGCACATCGTGGACAACGCGCAGCGCATGGAAAACCTGATCGGCGACCTGCTGCAGCTCGCCCGCATCAACCAGAGCAGCTTGCTCAAGGCCCAGGTGGACCTGGCCGCCCTCGCGCGCGAAGCCCTGGCCAACCTGCGCCGCAGCCAGCCCGACCGCCAGGTCGAGGAAGAACTGCCCACCTCGGCCCTGGCCGAATGCGATGCCGGACTGATGCGCATCGTGCTGGACAACCTGCTGGGCAATGCCTGGAAATTCACCGGCGAACGCGCCGAGGCGCACATCCAGTTCGGCAGCCTGCTGCGCGGCAACAGCACCATCTATTTCGTGCGCGACAACGGCGCCGGCTTCGACGCGCAGAACGCCGAACGCATGTTCGGCGCCTTCCAGCGCTTCCATCGCGCCAGCGACTTTCCCGGCACGGGCGTCGGCCTGGCCACCGTCCGCCGCATCATCAACCGCCATGGCGGACAGATCTGGGCCGAAAGCGCGCCCGGACAAGGCGCGACCTTCTACTTCACGCTGGAAACGCCGGCCTGAAGCTCGCCCTGGCGGCGCCCACAATCGGACCGCCGCGGCGAAACTTTAGCGGTATTTTTTCCATCCTGCCGCCTTCCCTTCCTAAAGTTTTCAAATCGCCGCCCCGTTAATTGCCTCAACGCGGCCACGCTGGCACTGCATGCAGCCTGCGATGGCCCTGGCGCAATTGCGGAAGGACCTCCAGCCGCGGATGCATCGTCGGGCCCCCAGGGCCCCTCCCTGAAACACCATGTGACTCACCCTCACGGAGATAGGTCATGGCACAAGTCATCAACACCAACATCGCTTCGCTGAACGCGCAGCGCAACCTGAACAGCTCGCAGAGCGCCGTCAACACCGCCCTGCAGCGCCTGTCGACCGGCCTACGCATCAACAGCGCCAAGGACGACGCCGCCGGCCTGGCCATTTCCGAGCGCATGAGCACGCAGATCAACGGCCTGAACCAGGCCGTGCGCAACGCCAACGACGGCATCTCGCTGGCGCAGACCGCCGAAGGCGCGCTGAGCCAGATCGGCACCAACCTGCAGCGCATCCGCACGCTGGCCGTGCAGTCGTCCAACTCGACCAACTCGGCCGACGACCGCGCCTCGCTGCAGAAGGAAGTGGCCGAACTGACCGCCGAAATCGACCGCGTCGCCCGCGACACCGACTTCAACGGCACCAAGCTGCTGGACGGCTCGTTCGCCTCCCAGAAGTTCCAGGTCGGCGCCAATGCCGGACAGACCATCACCATCAGCAACATCGCCGACGCCAAGGCCTCGACGCTGGGCCGGTACAACGGCTTCAACGCGACCAACCTGTCGATCGGCACCGCCAGCGACACCGCCGCGGCGCAGTCCGTCACCATCGGCTCGGCCGGCACGTTCGCCCTGGGCAGCATCGCCAACGATGCCAAGGCCATCGCCAATGCCATGAATACGCAAGGCATCGCCGGCCTGAACGTCACCGCGAACGCCACGGAAGTCGCGGGCACGTCGACCGTCACGACCACGACCGCCGGCACCGCCAGCTTCACGCTGAACGGCCTGACGATTAACCTGACCGCCACCACCAACGCCGCGACCAACCGCGAAAATGCCCTGACCGCGATCAACGCGCAATCGGCCACCACCGGCGTACGCGCCACCGACACCGGGTCGGGCCTGAAGCTCGAAGCCGCCGACGGCCGCAACGTCACGATCGGCGCCCTCACGCTGGGTACCGCCGTCGCCACCACGCTGTCCGACTTCGGCCTGGCCGCCGCCGGCACCACGGGCGCTTCGCTGAACGTCTCGTACAAGGCCCCCACCGGCGTGACCGGCTCGATCAGCAGCACCGGCGCCTTCGCGCTGGCCGGCACGATCACCCAGACCGGCACCGCGCTGAACGCCATCGACATCTCGACCGTCGCCGGCGCCTCCAACGCCCTGTCCGCCCTGGACGCCGCCCTGTCCACGGTCAGCGACGCGCGTGCCTCGCTGGGCGCGATCCAGAACCGCTTCACCTCGGTCGTCTCCAGCCTGGAAACCACCTCGGAGAACCTGTCCTCGTCGCGCAGCCGCATCCAGGACGCCGACTTCGCCTCGGAAACCGCCTCGCTCACCCGCGGCCAGATCCTGCAGCAGGCCGGCACCGCCATGCTGGCGCAAGCCAACTCGCTGCCCAACAACGTGCTGACGCTGCTCCGCGGCTAAGCATTGCGGCATTTCCGCCGGAGTCGTTCCGGCGGACCGTCCCCACCCCGACTTGCGCCGGGGTGGGGATTTTTTTTGCCAGGCCTTCCTACTCAAGTTTCCCCTCCCTGGCCCGTTAATCCACGTATTGCCCCACCCCTACCGCCACGGAACCTTCATGAGCATCAACGCCATCGATACCGCCGCCGACCTGCGCAGCCTGCCGGCCGCCGCCGCGTCGGCCGCCCGGCCCATCGCGCCCGCTGGCTCGACCAATCTGCTCGATCCGTCGCTGCCGGCGACGGCCCAGGTACCGGACGTGGGGGAACTGCGGGCCGCGGTCGACGCCTTCAACCGCTTCGTCCCGCTGGCGGCCCACAACCTGACGTTCAGCATCGACGACGACAGCGGCAAGGTCGTGGTCAAGGTGGTCGACGGCGACACCCAGGACGTGATCCGGCAGATCCCGTCCGAGGAAGCGCTGGCGCTCAGCCGCTCGCTGGACCAGATCAAGGGCGCCCTGTTCAGCCGCAAGGCCTGAACCCGCCCGCCAACCCGATACCAGGAATACTCCATGGCTAGCGTAGGATCCGCCCTTGGCGTGGGCTCCGGCCTCGAACTGTCCACCCTGCTGAGCAACCTGATGGCGGCCGAGAAGGTGCCGCTCACCAAGCTGCAGGCCCAGGCCACCTCGGCCCAGACCAAGATCTCGGCCCTGGGCCAGCTCAAGAGTTCGCTGTCTTCGCTGCTGACGGCCGCCTCGGGCCTGACGCCGGAAAAATTCACCGGCCTGGTCGGCAGCTCGTCGGACTCCTCGGTCGCCTTCATCACGGCCGACAACAAGGCCGGCAAGATCAGCCACAAACTCGACGTCACCTCGCTGGCCCAGGCCGAGAAAGCCGTCAGCGGCGCGCTGGCGAGCGATGCGCAATTGAACACCGGCACCCTGACCTTCACGTTGGGCAAGGTCGAGAACGGCAGCTTCGTCGCCGGCGAGGCCGAAGCCAAGTCCGTCGTCATCGATGCCACCAACAATACGATGTCCGGCCTGCGCGACGCCATCAACAAGGCGGAACTCGGCGTCACCGCCTCGCTGGTCACCGACGACAGCGGATCGCGGCTGGTGCTCACGTCCACCACCACCGGCGCGGCCAACGCCTTCCAGGTCACCAGCTCGGATTCGGGCACCGGCGGCACCCGCTCGCTGGACTTCTTCGACTATGACCCGGCCACCGCCCCGTCCTATTCCAGCGGCGGCTCGCCCGCCGGCATGAGCCGGCTGCAGGCCGGCGCCGACGCGCAGTTCAAGCTGGACGGCATGGAAGTCACCAGCGCCACAAACACCGTCACCTCGGTGCTCGACGGCGTGACGATCACACTGCAGAAATCCGGCACCACGACCATCGCCACCAACCCGTCGCCCAGCGGCGGCGCGGCGGCGCTGCAATCGCTGGTCACCGCTTACAACTCCTTCCTGAACGTGGCCGCGGCGCTGTCGGCGAACGCGCCCAGCGAAACCCGGGGCAAGGCCGGCGCCACCGGGCCGCTGGCGGGCGACGGCCTGGTGCGCGACCTGACCTCGCGCATGCGCAATGAAGTTTTCTCGCCCATGCAGGGCGCCACCGGCGCCTACACGACGCTGGCCTCGCTGGGCGTGGGCTTCGACCAGGACGGCGCGCTGACGCTGGACACCGACAAGTTCAACAAGGCCATGGCCGCCGACCCGAACGCCGTGTCCAAGCTGTTCACGCCCCAGCCTTTTGGCGAAGGCTCGCAAAGCCTGGTCGAACGCTTCACCGCCCAACTGTCGCCTTATACCGACAGCAAGGGCGTGATCGACAGCCGCACCGACGGCTTGAAGAGCACGATCAAGACGCTGGAGACCCAGCAGAATCAGATGAGCAACCGCCTGGAACAGATCGAGGCGCGCTACCGCCGGCAGTTCACGGCGCTGGATTCGATGCTGACCCAGCTCAACAACACCGGCAGCTTCCTGACCCAGCAGATCGAGGCGCTGAAGAACCTCAACAAGTAACGCGGCCGGCGCGCAAGGGGGAACTCCGCGGTTTTGCCACGCCAATTCCCGCTTTAGGTCCGTCGCGCCAGGCCGTTAAATCCGTCAGGGCTGCCGTGCATGCGGCATGCCGCTACGCGTTCAGCAGGAGTCGCACGTGTCGGGATTCGGAAATTTCGGGGCCAGGGCCTATGTCAGTGTCGGAGTGGAGACCGGGGTATCCAGCTCCAGTCCGCACGCGCTGATCCTGATGTTGTACGACGGCGCGCTGGAATCGCTGCGCAAGGCCATCGGCTGCATCGAGGCCAACGACCCCCTGGGCAAGACCCGGGCGCTCAGCCGCGCCACGCGCATCCTGGACGAAGGACTGCGCGCCAGCCTGGACCACAAGGCCGGCGGCGACCTCGCCAACCAGTTGAACGCCCTGTACGACTACATGCTGAGGCGTACGATGCAGGCCGGCATCGACAACGATCCCGCCCCCATCATGGAAAGCGTCCGCCTGCTGGATGGACTGCGCGAAGCCTGGGCGTCGATCCAGGCCGACAGCCAGGTTGCCGCCTGACGATGGCGAGCGAGGACTCCGTCATGGCGCCCGAACCCGCGCAACTGCCCGCGCTGTATGGCCGGTTGGCCGAGATCAGTCGCGCGATGCTGGCCGCCGCGCAACGGGGCGACTGGGATGCCGTCACGGCGAGCGAATCGGCGTGCGCCGAGCTCGTGGGACAATTGCGGCGCTGCCCCATCGAGACCTGCCCGCCCGCCGAGCGCGAAACCTGCATGCAACTGATACGCGAAATCCTTGCCAACGACGCCGCCACGCGCAACATTGCCGAACCGTGGATGCGGGAGCTGGAACAGATACTGCGGCCCCGGCGCCACGCCTTCGGCGTGCAGATGTACCGCTGAAGGGGCAGGTGCTTGGTAGCGGATACCCGCCAGACGCAGCCGGTCAGCGGCGTCTCCCCCACCCAAAGCTGGGAACGCTATCGCGAGGATGCCCGCGAGGCGGTGCTGGCGCGGCTCTTGAACGTGTCCGGCGGCAACGCGGCGGGCAGCGCGCGGCCCCCGGGCACGGCGGGACTGCCGCACGGGCTGGTGCGGGCGACCGTGCTCCAGGCCAACAGCGACACCGAGGCGCTGGTCAACATCGCCGGCAAGCCCTACCTGATCAATACCCGCCAGGCGCTGAGCCCGGGCGTGACCGTGGTGCTGCGGCTGCTGGACGACCGCACCTTCCTGCACGGCCAGGACGGCGGCCGGATCGGCGGCCCACGCTCGCCCGGCGAAGGCGGCGGTCGCGGACAAGGCCTCCTGGCGCCCGCCACCGCCGATGCCGAAGCGGCCTCGCCGGACGTGGCCACGCGCGCGGTGCGCGGAATCTCGCCGGTCCCCATGCCGTCGCTGGCCGAGCTCAAGCTCGAGACCGGCGACACCAAGGTGATGCTGAGCGGCTCGGCCCGCCTGCTGCTCGCGCTGGTCGACGAGACGGGCGGCACGCAGCGCAGCGTGCCCCTGGACGCCTTGCGCATTCCGGCCGGCACGCTGCCGGACGAAGCCGCGCGCCAGATCCGGCAGGCCGTGCAGCAGTCCGGCCTGTTCTACGAAGCCCATCTGCAGGAGTGGCGCGAGGGGCGCCTGCCCATCGAGGCGCTGCGCGCCGAGCCGCAGGCAGCGCTCTCGCCCGCGCCCCAGGTCCGCGACCCGGCTCCCCCGGCCGGCGCCCCGGCGCCCGCGGCCGAACCCGCCACGCCCGAACAGAGCGCGGCCAAGGGCCTGCAGGCGGCCCTGGCCGCCATCCCGTCCGACGTGCGCCAGGTCGTGCATGACCAGATCGCCGCGCTGGCCAGCGGCCGCCTGTTCCTGCAGGGTGCCTGGGCGGAACAGCCTTTCACCCTGGAGATCGAGCCGGACGAAGGCAAGGGCGCCGACGCCGGGCTGCCGCGGACCTGGCGTGTCCGCATTTCGGTCCAGACCCGCCACCTGGGCACCATGCAGGTGGACGTCGGGCTGGACGGCACCGACACCCGCGTCGCCATCCAGCCCGACACCCGGACGCTGCGCGGCCAGCGCCTGCGCGATCTGCAAGCCCGCCTGACCGCCGGCGGCCTGGACCTGCAGCAGGCGCTCGATGGCCAGGGTCTGCGCATGTCCGACCTCAAGATCGCCACGGCGTCCCGCTCGCCGGCCCGCACATGATCCAACTCCCCGCCGATCCGCCCGCCGACGACCCGCTCGACCCCAAGCGCATCCAGGCGGTGGCGCTGCGCTACGAAAAGGAACGCAAGACGCCCATCGTGGTGGCCAAGGGCAGCGGCGCGATCGCCGAGGAAATCCTGCGCCGCGCCAAGGAAGCGGGCGTGTTCGTGCACAGCTCGCGCGAGCTGATCGATCTGCTGATGAAGGTGGACCTGGATGCCCGCATCCCGCCCTCGCTGTACGTGGCGGTGGCGGAGGTACTGGCGTGGGTGTACAGGCAGGACGAGGAAGCCGGCGCAGCCGCGGGCGTCGGTCCGGACGGACGCTAGGGCCCGTTCCCGCTCAAACCGGCATGTTCATGACTTCGTTGTAGGCCGCGATCACGCGGTTGCGCGCCTGCGCCAGCATCTGGAACGACAGGCTGGCCTTGTTCATCGCGATCATCGTGGTTTCCAGGCCGACTTCGGGATCGCCCTGCTGGTAGGCCTTCTGGACGGCGCTGGCCTCGGACTGGGCACGCTGCACGCCCTGGATCGCATCGACCAGCACGTTGGCGAACGATGCCGGCGCCGCGCCGGCGGCCGCGCCGCCGCCCAGCAGGGCATCGGGCCGCGCCAGCATCTGCGCGGCGCGCGCCATGCCGGTCGAGCCGGCCTGCCCGGCGGAAGAGGCGAGCACGTCCTGGATGCGGTCCATATGCGGTTTCCCGTGGGCGATTCTGTGGAGCCTGGGATAGTAGCCGCGGCGGGAAGGATCCAGACCGGGAAGTACCGGGGCAAAACCCGTCTATTCCTTCCTTGGTTGTGACATTCTGCATCAAATAATACAAGCCCTGGGAAATGGGACGTTCCGGCGCCCCTTCTTCTTGTTTGGTATTCAACGCCCCGCTTCATTACATGGCCGACGACACGCAGAATCAACCCGCCGCCGGGGCATCACGCGGTAACAAGCTCCTGGAGGCGTTCGGCAGGCTGCCCGCGCGCCACAGGCTTGCCTTGCTGATCGGCATCCCCATGCTCGTGGCCGTCGTGGTCGCCGCGCTGCTGTGGAGCCGCGACCCGGAGTACCGCGTCCTGTTCAGCGGCTTGTCCGACCAGGACGGCGGAACCATCGTCGCCGCGTTGCAACAACAGAAAATCCCCTACCGCGTCGCCGACGGCGGCAGCGTCATCCTGGTGCCGCCCACCCAGGTCCACGAAGTGCGGCTGCGCCTGGCCTCGCAGGGACTGCCCCGCGCCGGCAACGTCGGCTTCGAGCTGATGGACAACAGCCGCCTGGGCCTCACCCAGTTCCAGGAGCAGGTCAACTATCAGCGCGCGCTGGAAGGCGAACTGGCCCGCTCCATCCAGAGCCTGGGCACCGTCAAGAGCGCACGGGTCCACCTGGCCATTCCCAAGCCCAGCATCTTCATGCGGGAGCAGAACCGGCCCACCGCGTCGGTGCTGGTGCAGATGCTGCCCGGCCGGGTGCTGGAACGCGGCCAGGTCGCCGGCATCGTCCACCTGGTTTCCTCGTCGGTGCCCGAACTGGCGCCCGGCGCGGTCAGCGTGGTGGACCAGACCGGCACCCTGCTCTCGGCCAACGACACCGACCCGAACGGCCTGGACGCCACCCAGCTCGAGTATCTGCGCACGCTGGAGCGCCAGTACACCCGCCGCATCTCCGAGCTAATCTCGCCCATCGTCGGCGCCCAGAACCTGCGCGCGCAGGTCGCGATCGACCTGGACTTCAGCCGGCACGAGCAAACCGACGAGATCTATCGCCCCAACGGCGCCTCGCCCGACCAGGCGGCCATCCGCAGCCGGCAGAGTTCGGAGTCGCACGAACCGGCGCTGGGCATGGACGGCGGCGTGCCGGGCACGCTCAGCAACACGCCGCCGGGAGTCGCCATCGCCCCCACCACCGGCGGCGCCGCCACCAACCCGCCCGCGCCCGGCGCGCAGGCCCAGCCTCCCGCGCAGAACGTGAAGCGGGCGGACACCACCAACTACGAGCTCGACAAGACCGTGCGCTACGTGCGCGAGCCCGTGGGCCGCGTCAAGCGCCTGTCGGCCGCCGTGGTGGTCAACCACCGCACCAGCATGGTCAAGGGCCAGCCGGTCAGCACGCCGCTCAGCGATGCCGAACTGGCGCAGATCAAGGCGCTGGTCACCGAGGCCGTCGGCTTCGATGCGCAGCGCCGCGACTCGGTATCGGTCATCAGCATCCCGTTCAACGAAGCCGCCGCCGAAGCCGTGTCCGAGCCGGCATTCTGGCAGCAGCCGGAGTTCGTCAACCTGGCACGCGACATAGGCGTGGCGCTGGTCCTTGCGCTGGCGGTGCTGTACCTGATCATCGGCGTGATCCGCCCCGCCATCAAGCAACTGACCGCGCCTGCGCCGCCGCCCGAACCCGCCTTGACGGCCGCCGGCCCCGCAATGATGGCCGAGGCACCCGCCGAAGCCGCCGAGGAACAGCCGGAAGACCCGCTGGACAAGGTCCGCCGCTTCGCTCGGGAGAACCCACAGGTCGTGGCCACGGTGATCCGACAGTGGGTGAACGATGTATAGCCCCCCCCTACGCGCTTCGCGCGCCCCCCAGGGGGCGACGCGGGTGGACCGGCGGAGCCGGATCCTCCGCATCCTGGGTCTGGGGGGTGCAGAGGAAGTTGTCGAGTCATGATGAACGTAGTCAATACCGAACCCGACCAGGGGGTTGCCGATGGGGCGATCCTGCTGTTGTCGCTGGGGGAGGAAGAAGCGGCCGAGGTGCTGAAGTATCTGTCGCCGCGCGAAGTGCAGAAACTGGGTACGGCGATGGCCGGGATGCAGGGGATCGCGCGCGAGGCCATGGACCTCGTGATCCGGCGCTTCGAGACGGACATCGGTGCGCACACGGGACTGGGCGCCGATGCCGACGCCTATCTGCGCAGCGTGCTGACCAAGGCGCTGGGCGCGGACAAGGCCGGGTTCCTGCTGGATCGCATCCTGCACACCGGCGACACCTCGGGCATCGAAAGCCTGAAATGGATGGACCCGGCCAGCGTGGCCGAGCTGATCCGCCACGAGCATCCCCAGATCATCGCATCGATCCTGGTGCACCTGGAGGCCGACCAGTCCGCCGCGGTGGTCAACTATCTGACCGAGCGCGTGCGCGCCGACGTGCTGCTGCGCATCGCCACGCTGGACGGCATCCAGCCGGCCGCGCTGCGCGAGCTGAACGACGTGCTGCTGAAGATGCTCTCGGGCAACGAGCAGATCAAGCGCCGCAAGCTGGGCGGGGTCAAGACCGCGGCCGACATCCTCAACTACGTGGGCTCGTCGTCCGAGCACCAGATCCTGTCCATCGTCAAGCAGGTCGACACGGAACTGGCGCAGCGCATCATCGACGAAATGTTCACCTTCGAGAACCTCATCGACGCCGACGACCGCGGCATGCAGCTGCTGCTGCGCGAGGTCACGCCCGACTCGCTCATTCTCGCGCTCAAGGGTGCCAGCACCGAGTTGCGCGCCAAGGTGTTCCGCTGCATGCCGGCACGCGCCGCGCAGCAGCTGCGCGAGGATCTCGACGTGCGCGGCCCGGTCAAGATTTCCGAGGTCGAGGCGCAGCAGAAGGAAATCCTGAAGGTCGCGCGCCGCCTGACCGAGTCCGGCGACCTGGCCATCAACGGCATGGGCGAGGAACAGTATGTCTGAGCCGCCGCTGGGCGCCCGCCGCATCCTGCGCGCCGACGAGGGCCGCAATCTGCCCGTCTGGCGCCTGGACACCTTCGGCGATGCGTCCATGCAGGGCGAGGCCCGCCGCCGGCCGCAGACGCCGGAGGAAAAGCACGCGATCGAAACGGCGCTGGCCGCCGCCCGGCAAGAGACCGACCGCCGCGCGCGCAAGGAGGCCGTGCCGCGCGAGACCGCGACGCCGGCACCCGCCATGGCCGAAGCGGCCCCGCCGCCCACCGGCCCGCTACCGGCCGTCGATCCAGCCGAGGCCGAACGCATCAAGGCGGCGGCCTTCGACGAAGGCTATGCGGCGGGCTACGACCACGGCAGCGCCGCGGCCCGGCGCGAGGCCGAGCAATTGCAGGCAATGGCGCGGGCCGCCTCGGACGTGTTCGACCGCTTCGAGACCGACCTGGCCCCCCAACTGCTGGAACTGGCGGCCGAGATCGCGCGCCAGGTCATCCAGCGCGAACTGGCCCTGGACAACAACGTGATCCTGGCGGTGGTGCGCGACGCCTTCAACCAGCTCATCGGCGGCGAAACCGGCAAGCAACTGCTGCTGCACCCGTCCGACGTGCAACGGGTGCGCGCCCACCTGGGCGAGGAACTCGAAATGGGGCAATGGAAAATCGTCGAGGACGCCGGCGTCGAGGCCGGCGGCTGCCGGATATCCACCCAGCAATCCGATATCGACGCGACCCTGGCCACGCGCTGGAAGCGCACCCTGGCCACGCTGGGCCAGGACAGCCCGTGGAGCGACGAGCGTGCATGACGCCACCGCCAGCCTGGCCCGCTTCGTCCAAGGCTGCACCGCCCGTGTGCGCACGGCGGCGCCCGTGGCCGCATCGGGGCGCCTGACGCGCGTGGCCGGCCTGGTCATGGAGGCCGTGGGGCTGAAGCTGCCGGTGGGCAGCACCTGTCGGATCATGCAGGCCCACGACCGCGCCGCCGAGGCCGAAGTGGTGGGCTTCAACGGCGAGCGCCTGTTCCTGATGCCCTCCAGCGAGGTGCACGGCCTGACGGCGGGTTCGCTGGTCATGCCGCTGGAGCCGCAGCGTCCCGCCCCCTCGTATCCGCCGGCCGACGACGCCGCCGGACAGGACCTCCCGGCCGAGGAAATCACCAAGCACCTGCCCGTCGGCGACGCGCTGCTGGGGCGCGTGGTGGACGGCGCCGGGCGCCCGCTCGACCGGCTCGGCCCGATCACCTCCACCCGGCGCGCGCCGCTGGCCGCGCGCCCGGTCAATCCCATCGAGCGCCAGCCCATCGAACGGCCGCTGGACGTGGGCGTGCGTGCCATCAATGCCATGCTGACGGTGGGGCGCGGGCAGCGCATGGGCCTGTTCGCCGGCTCCGGTGTCGGCAAGAGCGTGCTGCTGGGCATGATGGCGCGCTACACCGAGGCCGACGTGACCGTGGTGGGCCTGATCGGCGAACGCGGCCGCGAGGTCAAGGAATTCATCGACCACATCCTCGGCCCGGAAGGACTGGCGCGCTCGGTCGTGGTCGCGGCGCCCGCCGATGCCGCGCCGCTGATGCGCCTGCAGGGCGCGGCCTACGCCACGGTGCTGGCCGAGCATTTCCGCGACCAGGGCAAGAACGTGCTGCTGATCATGGATTCGCTCACGCGCTACGCGATGGCGCAGCGCGAGATCGCGCTGGCCATCGGCGAGCCGCCCGCCACCAAGGGCTACCCGCCGTCGGTGTTCGCCAAGCTGCCCGCGCTGGTCGAACGCGCGGGCAACGGCACGCACGGCGCCGGCTCGATCACCGCCTTCTACACGGTACTGACCGAAGGCGACGACCAGCAGGACCCGATCGCCGATTCGGCCCGCGCCATCCTGGACGGCCACATCGTGCTCGACCGGTCGCTGGCCGACACCGGCCACTATCCCGCGATCGACATCGAGCAATCGATCTCACGGGCCATGCACAACATCGTCGACGCCCAGCAGCAACGCCACGCGCGCACGCTGAAAAAGCTGTTCTCCCGCTACCAGCGCTCGCGCGACCTGATCCAGGTGGGCGCCTACGTGCCGGGCACCGACCCCGAACTCGACCAGGCCATCGCCGCGCACGCCACCATCGGCAATTTCCTGCAGCAGGACATGCAGGACCGCGCCCCCTATACCGACAGCCTGACCCTGATGACCGCCATCGCCGAACACTTCGGCGCCGGCACCTGATCCGCGCCCAGAGGCCCGCCATGACGTCCACCACCACGCTCGCCACGCTGATCGAACTTGCGGAAGGCCGCAAGAACAAGGCCGCCCAGGAGTTCGCCCAGGCCGCCGCGGCACACTCGCGCGCCCGCGAGCGCCTGGTACTGATCGAGAACTACCGGTCGGACTACGAGTCGCGCATGCGCAACCAGACCGGCATCGGCCTGGACGGCACGCTGGTGGGCAACTACGCCCGCTTCATCCAGCAACTGACCGAGGCCGTCGAACAGCAGGCGCAGGAGGTCGAACGCTGCGCCGGCCACATGAACGCGACCCGGGCGGCGTTCTTCGACGAGGAACGCAAGCTCAAGTCCCTGGAGATCCTGGCCCAGCGGGAAACCCAGCGCCAGGAATCGACCGAGGCCAGGCGCATGCAGAAGCAGATCGACGAATTCGCCAGCCGCCGGCATTTCGGCACGCCAACGGGATATGCAATATGAACGCGCTTCCCGTCTCGTTCGCCCAGCCCGCGGTTCCGCCCTCGCCCGCTCCGGCCGGATCCGGCGACGGCGTGTCGGCCGAACGTCCGTTCGAAGACATGCTCGCGGCGGCGTCCCAGGCCCCGGAACCCACCAAGACGGACATTCCGGCGCAAACCGAAGCGGCGGATCCCGACGCTCCCTGCAGCCAGGACGACGCCGACCCCACGATTGCGCCGGACCTGCCGTGGCTGTCGCAGTGGGCCGGCTACCTCGCGCCGCCCGCGACGCCGTCCGTAGACACGGCTCTTGCGCCGGACGGCGCCGCCGATGCCGGCGATGCTCTGGCCCCGGGCGCCGCGCCGGCAGCCGCGACGCAGGCGGATCCCGCCGCCCCGCACCCCGCCGTGGCCGAACAGGATGCCGTCGCCCTGGCGACGAACCCGGCTGCCGGCGTGACCGCGCGCCCCGCCGCCGCAACGCCCGCCGCCGGCACGGCCCCGGATGCCGCCGGCCGGCGCGCGGACCGGACAGCGTCCGTGCCTCGCGTCCAGCCACTGGCGTCCTCCGAGCCTGCCGCCGTGGAACCCGCCGCCCCCAAGGCATCCGCCGATCCCGCCGCGGTGCTGCAGGCGTCCGCCACGGTCCCGGTCAACACCCAGCCGTCCCATCACGCGCCGGTGCCTTCGGTCCGCGGCGAAGCGCCCACCGTGCCGGGCGCGCCGGTGCCGCTGCATGCCGGCGCCTTGCAGGACCGCATCGACACGGCCTTGCGCTGGATGGCCGCAGGTCCTCTGCAAACCGCGCAGCTGCGCGTCGATCCCGAGGTGCTGGGTCCCATCACGATCCACCTGCGCCTGGACGGCGACGCCGCCAGCGTGGTGTTCGGAAGCAACCACGAGTCGACGCGCCAGGCGCTGGAAAACTCGCTGGCCGGCCTCAAGGACGTGCTGGCCGCCAACGGGCTGAGCCTGGGCCAGGCCTCGGTCGGCAGCGAACAGCAGAGCGGCTTCCTGGCCGCTCGACAGTTCGCCGGACGCGAGGCGCCAGCGGACCGCGCCCCCTCCGCCGGCACCGACGCCTCCGGCCCTGGCGCGGGCCCGCCTGCCCCCGCCGTCCGCGGCGCCTCGTCGGGCAATGGCATGATCGACCTGTACGCATGACGCCGACGCGGGCCGGCCGGCCAACCGCGGGATTTCCCCTGCTGTTCCACCGATCGTTGCCGATCCGTGTCTGGATAATGCGACCTCGGGGCAGTTCGCTGCCCTTTCCCACCGACTCCGGAGATGTTGTTCATGGCCGAGGCCATTGTCCCTGTGAAACGCCCCCGCACCTGGCTGTTCGTGCTGGGCGGACTCGTACTGCTGGTCGTGATCGCGGCCATGGCCGCGCTGCTGCTCGTCCACAACAAGCAACTGGCCAACTTCGAGACCTACAGCTATCCCGGATTGCAAGAAGACGACGACCCGACCCAACCCAGGCCTCCCATGGCACCGGCCCCCGCCGCCGCGTCCGCGAACTCGGGCAAGCGCGTCTTCACGGCGTTGGACCTGTTCACGGCCAACCTGGCCGAGCGCGACAACGACCGCTTCGCGCAGGTGGGAATCGTGATCGAGGTGGGCGACGCCAAGGCGGGTGCCGCCCTGAACGCGGTCGTTCCGCCCATCCGCAGCGACATCCTGCTGCTGCTGAGCTCCAAGACCGCCGACGAACTGCTCAGCCTGAAGGGCAAGCAGGCCCTGGCCACGCAGGTCGTCGACATCGCCCGGAAGTACATTGCGCCGGAGTTCCGCTCCAATGTATACGCCGCGCATTTCTCCAGTTTCGTGATCCAGTAGGTCCCGTTGCGCCGTGACACCGATGACGCCCTCCCACGACGCCGCCCGGAGCGCCCACGATGGCCGGTGAATTTCTGTCGCAAGACGAAGTCGACGCCCTGTTGCGAGGCGTCACGGGCGAGCACGACGAGCTGCCCAAGGAAGAAGAGCCAGCGGGCATACGCCCCTACAACCTGGCCAAGCAGGAGCGTATCGTGCGCGGCCGCATGCCGTCGCTCGAGATCATCCACGATCGCTTCGGCCGCCTGCTGCGCGTGGGCCTGTTCAACTTCCTGCGGCGCAACCCCGAGATCTCGGTCGGCCCGGTGCGGCTGGTCAAGTACAGCGAGTTCCTGCGCAACATCGTCGTCCCGACCAACCTGAACATCGTTTCGCTCAAGCCCCTGCGGGGCAATGCCCTGTTCATCTTCGAGCCGCGGCTGGTGTTCTCGGTCATCGACAACCTGTTCGGCGGCGACGGCCGCTATCACACCCGCGTCGAAGGGCGCGATTTCACCGCCACCGAGCAGCGCATCATCCAGCGCATGCTGGCGGTGGTGCTGGACGAATACGCCAAGGCGTGGGCCGCCGTCCACCCCATGCACTTCGAGTACCAGCGCGCCGAAATGCACACGCAGTTCGCCAACATCGCCACGCCGTCCGAGATCGTCGTCTGCTCGACCTTCTCGATCGAATTCGGCTCGTCCGGCGGCGACCTGCACATCTGTTTTCCGTACGCATCGGTCGAGCCCATCCGCGATGCGCTGTACAGCCCCGTCCAGGGCGACCAGATGGAACCCGACAAGCGCTGGCTGCGCATGCTCTCCAAGCAGATCCAGCTGGCCGACGTCGAGATGGTGGTCAACCTGGCCCAGAGCGAATTGGTGTTGCGCGACCTGCTGAACATGCAGAAGGGCGACGTCATCCCGATCGACATCGCCCCCACGCTGCCCGCCTACGTCGACGGCGTGCCCATATTCGACTGCAAGATCGGCGTCAGCAACGGGCAGTACGCGATCCGCATCGGCAAGGTGCTGGCCACCCTGCAATCGGAAAACCAGTTAGGAGATGAGAATGGAAGCGGATCCTGAACACCTGCCCGAGTCGCCCGGCGCCACCGCCGACGACGACTGGGCCGCGGCGCTGGCCGAGCAGTCGGAGGCCAGCGCCGCGGCACGGCCCGCCGACGAACTGTTCGAGCAGTTCACCCCCGGCGGCGAGACGTCCAGGACGGTCAACGACATCGAAATCATCATGGACATCCCGGTCACCCTGACCGTGGAACTGGGCCGCACCCGCATCCCCATCAAGCAGATCCTGCAACTGGCGCAGGGATCGGTGGTGGAACTCGACGGCCTGGCCGGCGAGCCCATGGACGTGATGGTCAACGGCTGCCTGATCGCCCAGGGCGAGGTGGTCGTGGTCAACGACAAATTCGGCATCCGGCTGACCGACATCGTCACGCCGTCCGAGCGGCTGCGCCGCCTCAACCGCTAGCCGCCCCATGATTTCCCCCGGTTCCACCCTGCAGACCGTGCTGGCGCTGATCGCCGTCCTGGCGCTGATCATGGCCTGCGCGTGGCTGCTGCGGCGCGTGCAGCGGCCCCAGGCCGGTGGCGCCAATCCGCTGCGTCTGCGCGGCCAGTTGATGGTCGGGCCGCGCGAACGCGTGGTCGTGGTCGAAGTCGCCGGCCAATGGATCGTTGCCGGCGTCTCGGCCGGCAATGTCCGGCCGCTGGCCGTGCTGCCGCGCCCCGACGACGCGCCCCCCGCGGAATCCGCCGCGGCCGCCCCGCTGCCCGACTTCCGCACGCTCCTGGCCCGCTTCGGCAAGCAATGATGCGCGCGCTTCTGTTTCCCATCGCCCTGCTCCTGCTGCTGGCCGCCGGCGGCGTCCATGCGCAGGAAGCCGGCATCCCGGCCCTGACCAGCAGCCCCGGCCCGGGCGGCGGCACCACCTGGTCGCTGTCGCTGCAGACGCTGCTGGTACTGTCGGCGCTGAGCTTCCTGCCCGCCGTGCTGCTGATGATGACCAGCTTCACGCGGATCATCATCGTGCTCTCGCTGCTGCGCAGCGCACTGGGCCTGCAGGGCTCGCCGCCCAACATGGTGCTGATCGGGCTGGCGCTGTTCATGACCCTGTTCATCATGACGCCCACGTTCGACAAGGTCTATACCGAGGCCTACCAGCCCTTCGACAGCAAGCAGATCGATTTCCGGGAAGCCGTGGACAAGGCCCAGGGGCCAATGAAGGATTTCATGCTCAGGCAGACCCGGGAGTCCGACCTGGCACTGTTCATGCGCCTGGCTGGCACGCCGCCGGTAACCGAGGCGGCCCAGTTGCCGCTGCGCGTGGTGGTGCCCGCCTTCGTGACCAGCGAGCTGAAGACGGCCTTCCAGATCGGCTTCATGGTCTTCCTGCCCTTCCTGGTCATCGACCTGGTCGTCTCCAGCGTGCTGATGTCCATGGGCATGATGATGCTGTCGCCGGTGCTGATTTCGCTGCCTTTCAAGCTCATGCTCTTCGTCCTGGCCGACGGCTGGAACCTGCTGATCGGCAGCCTGGTGGCCAGCTTCCGATGACCCCCCTCCCCCCGCGTTCCGCGCGCCTGACCAAGGGCCTTTCATGAACAGTACCGCCGGCATCCTGACCCTGGCGCAAGAGGCGGTGCAGATCGCCCTCTATCTTGCCGCACCGCTGCTGCTGTCGGCCCTGGTCGTGGGCCTGGTCATCAGCGTGCTGCAGGCCGCGACCCAGATCAACGAAATGACCCTGTCCTTCGTCCCCAAGCTGGTCGCCATCTTCGCCGCCGCGCTGATCGCGGGCCCATGGATGCTGTCGATGATGACCGACTACATCCGGCGTCTGTTCGAGAACATCCCCTTCATGCTCGGCTAGGCCCTAGGGCGTGCTCAGCTTCACCGACGCCGACATCCACGCCGCGATCGCGGCGCTGCTGTGGCCCTTCGTGCGCACTCTGGCGCTGGTGCAGACCGCGCCGATATTCGGACATCGCGCCGTACCCCAGCGGGTCAAGGTCGGCCTGGCGCTCCTGATCTCCTTCCTGGTCGCCCCCGCCGTGCCCGCCACGCCAGTGGACGCATTCTCCGGTGCCGGCCTGCTGCTGCTCCTGCAGCAGATCATCGTGGGCGCGGCCATGGGCTTCGGTCTGCGCGCGGTCTTCGCCGCCTTCGAGCTGGCCGGCGACCTGGTGGGATTGCAGATGGGCCTGGGCTTCGCGTCCTTCCTGGACCCGCAGCGCGGCGCGCCCTCGCCGCTGCTGGCCAACTTCCTGATGCTGTCGGCCATGCTCGCCTTCCTGGCCACCGACGGCCACCTGACGCTGCTGCTGACCCTGGGCGACAGCTTCCGCATCATCCCCGTTTCGCCGCATCCGCTGGACAACCTGGACTGGATGCGGCTGGCCAACCTGGGCACCATCGTCTTCGCGGGCGGGCTGCAGATCGCGCTGCCGGTACTGGCCGCGGTCCTGTCCATCAACATCGCGCTGGGATTCGTCTCGCGCAGCGCCCCGCAGCTCAACATCTTCAACCTCGGCTTCGCGGTCACGCTGCTGGCGGGACTGCTGCTGCTGTGGCTGACCCTCAGCGTGCTGGCCGGCCCCATGGAACGCATCGTGGGCATCGCGGTACCCTACTTCAAGACCGCCGTCATACGCTGACGTGAACAGTCCGCCGCAGGTCTACCAATCCGGCTGCCGCGGTTCGCTGCGCACCCGGCTCAGGTGCGCGCCGATGCGCGGCCCCGGAAACACCAGGCTGATGCGGGTACCCGCGAACTCGGGGCGGCTGCGCAGATCCCAGTGCGCGCCGTGCGCCTCGGCGATCTCTTTGACGATGGCCAGTCCCAGCCCCGAGCCCCCGGCCTGCGAATTCTTCGCCCGGTAGAAGGCATCGAAGACCCGCGCCCGGTCCTCGGCCGCGATGCCCGGCCCGTCGTCCTCCACGACCAGGCTGGGCGGCGAATCGTTCACGCGCAGCACGATCTCTCCCGGGCCGCCGTGGTAGCGGATGGCGTTGTCGATCAGGTTGCCCAGCAACTGGTCAAGCAGCACCGCGTCGCCATCCACCCAGACGGCCTCGTCGGGCGCGATCAGCACGATCTCTACCTGGGCATGGCGCGCCGCCGGCACCCAGCGCGCGCCGCACTCGCGCGTCAACTCGGTCAGATCGATGCGGGCGAAAGTGTCGCGCGGACGCACGTTGGCATCGATGCGCGCCAGCACCAGCAATTGTTCGCCGACCCGGATCATGCGGTCGGCGGCGGCCTTGATCCGCTCGGCGCGCTGGCGCACGTCGTCCGGCACCGGACGCGCCAGCATCAGCTCGGACTCCAGCTTGAGTCCGCTGAGCGGCGTACGCAGCTGGTGCGCCGCATGACCGATGAAGCGGCGCTGCGCCGCCACCGCCTCGTCCAGCCGACCCAGCAGCGAATTCGTCTTGGCGATCAGCGGCGTCAGTTCGCTCGGCACGTCGTCGCCGCCTATGGGCTGCAGGTCGTCGATGCTGCGGCTCTCGATCTCGTCCGACAACTTGCTGACCGACTCCAGCCCCGAGCGCACGGCGGTCACGATGACGAAGCCCAGCAGCGCGATCAGCAACAGCTGGCCCGCCACGAGCACCGACAGGATCTCCTCGATGAAGCGGCTGCGGGTGTTCAGGGTCTCGGCCATCGCCACTTCGACCAGGTAGTCGTCGACGCTGAAGTCCAGCGCCACCGCGCGCACCGGCAGGCCTTCCACGAGCGAATCGTAGATCGTCGGCACGGCCTTGTTGATGCGGTCGAGCAGCGCGAGCGGCTCGACCTCGTCGCCCGCGGCGCTGTCCGGATCGTCCACCATGGGCGGCGAAGGCAGCACGCCCGTTCCCGCGATGATCTCGCCATCGACGCTGATGCGGAAATAGGTCCGCTCGTCGGGATCCGTGGTCAGGAAGCGGGTGGTGTTCCAGGCCGGATCGAGCTGCGGCCCTTCGGGCGTCATGACGACCTGGCGCGCCAGCGCACGGGTGGTATCGATCAGCGCGCGGTCGTGAGACTGCGTATTGAGCTTGCGGGTCAGGACATAGGTGATGATGCTGTCCATCGTGGCCAGCAGCAGCACAGCGGGCAGCAGCCGTACCAGCAGGTGCCAGGCCAGCGAGCGCCGGTGCAGGACCCGGGTCTCCGGAGCGGGCCGGGCCTCATTGCGCGACGGCATCGGACTCCAGCAGATAGCCGAACCCGCGTACCGTCTGGATGCTGACCCCCGCCTTTTCGAGCCGCTTGCGCAAGCGGTAGACGTAGACCTCGACGGCGTTCTCGCTGAAATCGGCATCCCAGGCCGACAGCGAATTGACGATCTGCCGCTTGGTCACGACGCGGCCGGCGCGCGCCATCAGCATCTCCAGCACGGACAGTTCGCGCACCGACAGCGCGACGCGTTCGCCGCTGACCCGCAGTTCGCGCCCTATCGTATCGAAGCTCAGTGCGCCGACTTCCATGATCGGATTGACCTGGCCCGCGCGCCGCCGTATCTGGGCCCGCACTCGCGCCGCCAGCTCGGGCAGCTCGAAGGGCTTGGTGACGTAGTCGTCGGCGCCGGCATCCAGGCCGGCGACCCGGTCTTCCAGCGCGTCGCGCGCGGTCAGGATCACGACCGGCACCGGATTTTCGTTGGCCCGCAGCCGCCGCAGCACCGTCAGGCCGTCTTCGCCCGGCAGGTTCAAGTCGAGCAGCACCAGGTCGTAGCCCTGGCTGGACAACGCGGCCGAGGCACGCTCGCCGCTGGAAACGAGATCGACGGCGTAGCCCTGGTCGCCCAGGAACTCGGCCAGGGCGCCCCCCAGGGTGGCGTCGTCTTCGATGACCAATACACGCATATGACAAAGCGCCGGCGAAGCGGCGCAGCGAGAAAGGGGAAGCCGCTAGGGTAAACCCAGGCGCCGCCGAAAGCTAGGCCCAGGCGCCGGGTTTCCCCCGGTTCCCCTACTTGGCCGCCGGCGGCGGCTCCGGCGTGCTGACGAAGCCGATGCGCTTCATTCCCGAGCGGGACGCGTCGGCCATGACTTGCGCTAGGATCTCGTAGCGGGTGTTCTTGTCCGCGCGCAGGTGCAGCTCGGGCTGCGGCGTGTCCTTGGACACGCTGGCGAAGCGGGCGGGAAGATCCTCCAGCGTCACCTCGGCATCGTTCCAGAACACCTTGCCGCTGGCGTCGATCGCCAGGTCGATCTTGGCCGGGTCGGAATCGACCGGCGCCGAGGTCGCCTGCGGCACGTCGATGCGCACCGCGTGGGACAGCAGCGGCGCCGTGATGATGAAGATGACCAGCAGCACCAGCATCACGTCGATGAGCGGCACCATGTTGATCTCGGATTGCGGCGCGCCCGCGCCGCGACCGCTGTTGAAACTGCCGAAAGCCATGGAAGACTCCTAGTCTTATTCGCCCGCCTTGGCCTTCAGCGCGCGCACGTTGCCGTCCGTGACGATCTGCTGGCCGGTGGTCAGGAACGCGAACAGGTCGTGGGCGAAGGCGTCCAGGCGCGCCAGCAGGACACGGTTGCTGCGCGTGAAGAAGTTGTAGGCCAGCACCGCGGGAATGGCGACCGCCAGGCCCAGGCCGGTCATGATCAGCGCCTCGCCCACCGGGCCGGCGATGCGGTCGATGGTGGCCGCGCCGCCCTGGCCGATTGAAACCAGCGCGTGGTAGACGCCCCACACCGTGCCGAACAGTCCGACGAAGGGAGCGGTCGAGCCCACCGAGGCCAGCAGCGTCAGGCCGTTCTCGAGCTTGGCGGTTTCCTCGTCGATGACCTTGCGCATGGTGCGCGTGACGAAATCGGACTGCGATCCCGCCTCTTCCAGCTTGGCCGCGCCGAACTTCGCATGGTGCAGGCGGGCGTACAGGGCATGGCTGGTCAGGTGCGAGAACGGATCGTTGGCACCGTGCGTGGTGATTTCGCGGTCCACGGCCTCGAGCGAGGTCGCGTTCCAGAAATGCTGCAGGAAGGTCTCGCCCTGCCGCCGCGAACGCATGTTCGCGATGGCCTTGACGACGATCAGGTACCAGGTCGCGAGCGACATCAGTACCAGGATGAAGAACAGCGCCTTGCCCAGACCGTCGGTCTGAGAGACGAAGTGCGCAAAGCCCAGGCTCGGGGTCTCGTTCATGTCAGTTCCTGAGAGTGAAATCGAACGGCACGATGGCGATCGCGGCGATCGCCATGCCGTTTTCGGTATACGGTTTGAAGCGGCCGCGCCGGGCAGCTTCCAGCGCCGCCTCGTCCAGTCGGTTGAATCCCGAGGACTTCTCCAGCGTCGCCTTGTCCACCAGCCCGCGGGTATTGATCAGCAGCCGCACCAGCACCTTGCCTTCCTCACCCAGGCGCTTGGAGGTGCGCGGGTACTCCGGCATGGGCGGCGCCCCGAGGTATTCGATGCGGCCGACCAGCTTGGGCTCGTTGGAAACCGGCGCCTGCGGCGCGGCCGTACGGTCGGACGGCTCGGGCTTGCCGCTGGGCGGCTGCGACACGGCCGGCGCGGGCGCGGGTGCGGGCGCCGGTTCCGGAGCGGGCTGCGACAAGGCGGTTTCGGAGGGGGGAGCCGGTTCGGGCGGAGGGGGAGCCGGCTTGGGCGGCGGCGGCTTGGGAACGGGCTTGGGGGTGGGCTTGGGAGGAACGGGTTTGGGTTCGGGCTTCGGTGCGGGAGGCGTGGGTGCGGGCGGTGCGGCGGCCACCTGTACCTGGGGCGCGATCTCGACGAACCGGACCTCGACCGTCTCGACCGGCTTGGCGATCTGTGGCTCGGACCTGGCCACCAGTATCGCGCCAACCACCGCCACATGCAGAAGCACCACCGCGGCGCCAGCGCCGACGCGCAGCCCGACGGGGGCCGGCGTATTCCAATGCAAGGTGGCACTCATTCGAATGAATCGCGTAGCTGACCGTGAAGATCGCTACGATATCACAAATGCGACTTATTCGCAGTTAGGTAACAACAACGAACAACGACATGCCGGAACCGGGATCCCGGCATGCCGCCCGGCTTCAGCGCTCCATCGTCCGCACGATCAGGGCATCGCAGGGCGTCAGGTAGATGAGCCGCTCCGCCACGCTGCCGATCGCGGTCCGCAGCAGCCCCGTCAGGCCATGCGTGCCCACCACCAGCAGGTCGGTCGGATGGCTGCGCACATAGTCCGGCACCACGCCTTCAGGCAGGCCGTGCTCCAGGACCAGCCGCGTGCCCGCCTGCCCCGCCTGGGGCAGGTTGTTGGCGATGAAGCCGTCGGCCAGGCGTTCGGCCGCGCGCCGCGCCGCCTCGACCTCCGCCAGGTCCGGATCGGCCTTCAGCGTGGGGTAGGCGTGGAACAGCGTCATTTGCGCGCCGGGGAAAAACGCCCGCGCCGCGTTCATCGCCTGCCGGGAACCCTCGGAGAAATCCGTGGCCGCGACGATGTGCTGGTACGTGCGATGCGGACGCTTCTTCACGATCAGGATGGGCAGCGTCGACTCGCGCGCCAGCTTCTCGACCGTGGACCCGAGCAGCACCCGGCCTAGCGTCTCGTCGCGGGCCACGCCGGTCACGATCAGGTCGCATTGCCGGCCGCGGGCGGTACGCTGGATCACCTCGACGGGATTGCCGGTCTCCAGCACCAGCTCCATCGGCACGTCCACCTCACCCACGATGTCGCGCAGGGCGCGCTCGGCCGTCGCCCTATCCGCGTCACGATTGCCGCGCGCCATCAGCCGCTCGACCAGCGGCGACTCCTCGATGACGTGAAGCACGACGAGTTTGCAACGCCTCTGGCGGGCGATCTCGATCGCGCGGTCCAGGGCCCGGTCGCCGCGGGCACTCAAATCGGTGGCAAGCAAGATGCTGCAAGTATCGGTACCCATGCTGGCATTCCATCATTGTTGGAGGAGAGAACCCATCGTGCCATGAAGCGGGCCGGAGCAAGCCCGACGCGGTCGCGCCGGGCTTGACCTGGATCAATCCGATGGCACGCCCACTGGCCGCGAGACGGTCCATGCCGGAACTCGGACAAGAAATCGACCCTGAAATGAAACCTGCAGTAACAAAATGTGGATATTATCCACCCTCAATCGAAATTCGGAATTTGAGGGGCAAATGGATCTTCTTTTCGCGGCTTTGCTTGTCCTGATATGTGCTATATGCATCACACTGATCGTCCGGCACCGCCGCCGGGCGCGGCGTCTGGCGGAAATCGCCCGGCGCGGAGGCACGCTTTGCCTACGATGCGGGCGTTATGTCTCTCCTGGTTCCCTGGCCTGCCGGCACTGCCTGACGCCCGTGCCGCCGGCTGCCTCGCGGCAGCGGACATGAGGCGCCCGCCCGGCGCGGACCGGACCACTCCCGAATCCGGCGACACCCCGCCCCCGCGGGACGACCCGCTCCAGGACGTCTGGTCGGGCTGGACGGACGAGACGATTCCCACCCTGTTCGCGCATCTGTACCTGTTCCGCCTGGCCGCCCACATGGTCCTGTCGCCGGCGCAGCTCCGCGCCATCGCGGACAGGATGGGGCAATTGACCTGCGATCTGCGGGCCATGAACGACCAGGACGACGAGGAGCCTTCGCCGTGAAAGACGTCGATGGCAAAGAAAAAGGGACAGCCCGATGGGCTGTCCCTTTTTTGATGGTGCCGGCAAGAGGAGTCGAACCCCCGACCTTCGCATTACGAATGCGCTGCTCTACCAACTGAGCTATGCCGGCGTAACCTTGGCTAAAGCCTTAAGGCTTCAAGCGAGCCCGCTATTCTAGCAAAACTTTGCGCGCATATTCAAATCCTATTCTGCGTCCGGCTGCGCATCGGGATGGGCGGCCTGGAACGCGGGCAGCTCGGCGCAATGGTCGGCGATCCGCACCACCGTCGGCATTCCCTCCAGGTTCGCCTTCAGACGCCGGGCGTTGTAGACCTGCGGCACCAGGCACAGGTCGGCCACCGTCGGCTGGTCGCCGTGGCAGCACAGCCCCGTATAGGGCGAGCCGGCCAGCATGCGTTCAAGGGCGGCCAGACCGCCCTCCACCCAATGCCGATACCATTCGTCGCGCTCCTGCTGGTCGATGCCCAGGGGGCTCTTGAGGTACTTCAGCACGCGCAGGTTGTTCAGCGGATGGATGTCGCAAGCGATGTTCAACGCCAGCGCCCGCACGCGGGCGCGCTCGGGAGGGGTGGCCGGCAGCAGCGCCGGCGCGGGGTGCGTCTCTTCCAGGTATTCGATGATGGCCAGCGACTGGGTCAGCACGTGGCCGTCGTCCTCGAGCACCGGTACCAGGGCATCCGGGCTCAGGCGGCGAAAATCCGGCTGCAGCTGCTGGCCGCCGTCCTTGAGCAGGTGCACCGCCAGGTAGTCGTACGGCAGCCCCTTCAGGGCCAGCGCGGTGCGTACGCGATAGGCGGCGGAACTGCGGAAATAGCTGTAGAGACGCATGGGGGCTCCGTGGGGCTACAGGCGGACGTTCTTGGACAGGCCCTTGGGCAGCGGGAAGGCAATGCCTTCCTCGGCGCCGGCCAGGGTACGCACCGACGCGGCCCCCAGCTCCTTCAGGCGGGCAATGACCTGCTGCACCAGCACATCGGGCGCCGAGGCGCCCGCCGTGACGCCCACGCGCCGGCGCCCCTCCAGCCAGGCCGGGTCGATGTCGCCGGCACCGTCGATCAGGTAGGCGGCCACGCCCTTGCGCTCGGCCACCTCGCGCAGGCGGTTGGAATTGGAGCTATTGACGCTGCCCACCACCAGCACCAGGTCGCACTCGGGCGCCATGACCTTGACCGCGTCCTGGCGGTTCTGCGTGGCATAGCAGATGTCGCTTTTCTTGGGCTCGGCGATGTTCGGGAACCGGGCCTTGAGCGCCGCCGCGACCTGCGCCGCGTCGTCCACCGACAGCGTGGTCTGGGTTACGTAGGCCAGCCGGCCCGGATCGGCCACGGCCAGCGCGGCCACGTCCTCGACCGTCTCGACCAGGTACATGCCCGCCTCGGACTGCCCCAGCGTGCCCTCGACCTCGGGGTGCCCCTTGTGGCCGATCATGACGATTTCGTTGCCGGCGGCACGCATCTTGGCCACCTCGACGTGGACCTTGGTCACCAGGGGACAAGTGGCGTCGTACACCAGCAGGCCGCGCTGCTCGGCCTCGTGGCGCACCGCCTTGGACACGCCATGGGCCGAGAACACCACCGTCGAACCGGCCGGCGCCTCGTCCAGCTCCTGGATGAAGATGGCGCCCTTGGCGCGCAGGTCCTCGACCACATAGCGGTTGTGGACGATCTCGTGCCGCACGTAGATGGGCGCGCCGTAGATCTGCAAGGCCCGCTCGACGATCTCGATGGCCCGGTCGACCCCGGCGCAGAAGCCGCGCGGCTGGGCCAGGACCACTTCCATGGGCGCCTGCGCCATCACATCACTCCGAGTATGGACACATCCACCTTCAGCGCCGAGCCTGCCAGCGGATGGTTGAAATCGAACAGCGCGTAGTCTTCGCCCTGCTCCTTGAACACACCCGAATACCGGCCGCCGTTGGGCGCGGCGAATTCGACCAGGTCGCCCGGCTCGAAGGTCTCGTCGCCCGCGTGCTCGCGCAGCATCGCCAGGGTCACGCGCTGGATCAGCTCGGGATTGCGGTCGCCGTAGGCCTGCGCGGGAGCGAGAGTGAAGCTGAAGCTCTCGCCTTCGCCGTGGCCGACCAGCGCCGCCTCCATGCCTGGCGCCCACTGGCCCGAGCCCAGCTGCAGCGTGGCCGGACGGCCGGTGAAGGTATCGACGAAAACGCCGCCCGCGCCCTCGCCCGAGGCCAGCGAAATGCGGTAGTGCAGGGTTACGTAGGAGTCCTCACGGACAACGAGGGGCGTGGGGGAAGAAGATGCAGCCAAAGTGTGTCACCGTGTCGATGCTGTGCGCCAAAGAACCGATTTTACCCGTCCCGCCGCCATGTCGACCGCCCTTTCCACTCTCCAGGCCGCCCTGCCCCCCGAAGAACGCCCCCGCGAGCGCCTGCTGCGCCACGGCCCCACGGTGCTGACCGACGCCGAACTGCTGGCCGTGCTGCTGCGCACCGGCACCCACGGCTGCAACGCCCTCGAACTGGGCCGCTGCCTGCTGGCGCGGTTCGGCGGCCTGCGCGGCCTGTTCGGCGCCTCGCGCGACGAACTGCGCGGCGTGCCCGGCCTGGGGGAAGTCAAGGCCGCGCAACTGCAGGCCATCCTGGAACTCGCCCGGCGCGAGCTGGCCGAGGAAATCCACCGCGGCGACGCGCTTTCCCGCCCCGACCACGTCCGCCGCTACTGCGCCGCCACCCTGGCCCATCGCCGCATCGAGTGCTGCATGGCGCTGTACCTGGACGCGCGCAACTGCCTCATCACCAGCGAAATCCTGTCCCAGGGCACCCTGTCCCAGGCCACCATCTACCCGCGCGAAATCGTCCGCGCCGCGCTGCGCCACCACGCCGCCTCGGTCATCCTCGCCCACAACCACCCCTCCGGCAACGCCGAGCCCAGCCAGGCCGACGAACACCTCACCCGCCACGTCCGCGCCGCGCTCGCGCTGGTGGACGTGCGCCTGCTCGACCACATCATCGTGGCGGGCGGACAGACGACGTCGCTGGCGGAACGCGGGGTGGTGTAGGCATTACCAATGCACCATGGGCAACCCCGCCACGGGAGCCCGAAAATACGGAATCCGCTCGCCCCGCAAGCTCCCGACATAAACCGTCCGCAGGTCCGCTCCCCCGAACGTCACGCTCGCGAACCACGGCGCGATCGTCCCCCCGCACGCCAGCATCAGCTCCGGCGTCGCCTCGCCGCGCTCGAACGCCGCCATCAGCGCCTTCCCCGCGGCGCTGCCGCCATCGTCGTCCAGCACGATCCGCAATTCCCCTTCCGGCGTGATCGCGAAGATCCTGTCCGTCATCACATGTGTGCCCCACAGGTTGCCGTGGGCATCGAACGCGATGCCGTCGATGAAGGCGCCATGGTCGGCGGGACCGAACACTTCCCGGTCCGACAGGCTGCCGTCGGGCGCCACCCGCAGGCGCGAGACGCGCCGCGCGCAGGTCTCGGCCACGTACAGCCATTCCTCGCGCGCGTCGAGCCGGATCTCGTTGGTGAAGTGGAAGCCGTCGGCCACGATGCGCAGCCGGCCATGCTCGTACAAGGCGATATAGCCATCGGCCACCTTGGGATCCATGGCCTGCATCCAGTTCCTGATGCGGGTGGAAATGGTCAGCCACAGCCGGTCGCGGCTGTCGCGCAGCACGAAGTTGACCTTGCCGATGGGCTGGCCGTCCACGGTGTCGGCCAACACGCGGCTTTGGCCCTCGCGCGTCATCAACTCCAGCCGGTCGGTGCCGAAATTGGAGATGACGATGTCGCCGTCGCGGGCGAAGGCCAGGCCGTTGGGCAGGGTGCCCGCGACGAAGCGGGTGGCGTCGTCGGCGGCCCGGCTGAAATGCGTGTCGGCCTGCTGCGTGACCAACCGCTGGCTGCCGTCGGGCCGGATGTGGACCACGCCGCCACGCGCGTCGGCGGCCCACAGCGAACCGTCGCGCTCGGCCAGGATGCATTCGGGGCGTTGCAGCCCCTGCCCCGCATAGGCGATGGCGGCCGGATCGACGACGAAGCCGTCCAGCGGATTGGAAGTGCCCCCCATGGCCGCGCTCAGAACCCGACCCGGTCCGCGCCCTTGAGCGCCAGCATGGCGCGGGCCTCGTCCGGCGTCGCGATCTCGTGCCCCATTTCCTCCAGGATGCGGCGCACCTTGGCGACCTGGTCGGCGTTCGACGCCGCCAACTGGCCCTTGCCGATGTACAGGCTGTCCTCCAGCCCCACCCGCACGCTGCCGCCCAGCAGGGCCGCCTGCGTGGCGAAGTTCATCTGGTGGCGGCCGGCGGCCAGCACCGACCAGCGGTAGTCGTTGCCGAACAACCGGTCGGCCGTGCGTTTCATGAACATCAGGTTGTCCAGTTCGGCGCCGATGCCGCCCAGGATGCCGAAGATCATCTGGATGAAGAACGGCGGCTTGAGCAGGCCGCGGTCGACGAAGTGCGCGACGTTGTACAGGTGGCCGACGTCGTAGCACTCGTGCTCGAAGCGGGTGCCGTGCTCCTCGCCCAGCATTTTCAGGATGCGCTCGATGTCGCGGAAGGTGTTGCGGAAGATGAAGTCGTCGGTATTGCGCAGGTAGCTCTCTTCCCAATCGAACTTCCACTGCTTGTAGCGATCGGCCATGGGATAGATGCCGAAGTTCATCGACCCCATGTTGAGCGAGCACATCTCGGGTTTGGCCAGCAGCGGCGCGGCCAGGCGCTGCTCCACCGTCATGTTCAGGCCGCCGCCGGTGGTGACGTTGATGACCGCGTCGGTGGCTGCCTTGATCTGCGGCAGGAACTGCATGAACACGGCCGGATCGGGCGTGGGCCGGCCGTCCTTCGGATCGCGCGCATGCAGGTGCAGGATGGCCGCGCCGGCCTCGGCCGCGGCGATGGATTGGGCGGCGATGTCTTCGGGGCGGTACGGCAGCGCCTCGGACATGGTGGGCGTATGGATGCCGCCCGTGACCGCGCAGGTGATGATGATCTTGGGCGCGGCTTGCTTGGCGGGCTTGACGGGCTTGGCTTGGGGGTCGTTCATCGCAGGCTCCGGATTCAGTCTTCGAAAATGGCCACGGCGCGGGTGAACCCGGCCGAGGCGCCACGGATCTTGTAGGGGAAGCACGAGACGGTGAATCCGTGCGGCGGCAGGCTGTCCAGGTTGCCCAGCTTCTCCAGGTGGCAATAGGCCCGGGCCATGCCGGCACGGTGGCCCTCCCAGATCATGGAGGGGTCCGGGCTTTCGGCGAAGCGCTTGGCCGTGTGCACGAACGGCGCGTCCCAGCTCCAGCCGTCGGTGCCGGTCACGCGCACGCCGCGCTCGGTCAGGTACAGCGTGGCCTCCATGCCCATGCCGCAGCCGGCCGACACGTAGTCGGGCTGGCCGTAGCGCGCGCCGGCCGCCGTGTTCACCAGCACGATGTCGTAGGGTTCAAGCACGTGCCCGATGCGGGCCAGTTCGGCCTCGACTTCCCCGGGCGTGACCACGTGGCCATCGGGCAGGTGGCGGAAATCCAGCTTCACGCCACGGCTGAAACACCACTCCAGCGGCACCTCGTCGATGGTGATGGCGCGCTCGCCGCCATCCATGGTCGAGTGGAAGTGGTACGGTGCATCCAGGTGCGTGCCGTTGTGGGTCGAGACGTTCAAGCGCTCGATGGCCCACCCCTCGCCGCCCGGCAGGTCGGCCACGTCCAGCCCGGGAAAGAAGGACGCCATGTCGGCGGCGGTCGAACGATGGTCGAGATAGGCGATCTGCGGCAGGTGGCCGGGCGGATCGGAAGCGATGCGGTCGTCGAGGGCGACGGAAAGATCGACGAAACGTCGAGGCATGATGGACTCCTTCGTTCAGCGTCCGAGCAGGCCGGTGGCCAGCCACGGAAATACCAGGATCAGGGCGAGCACCGCCAGCATGATGGCGGCGAACGGCAGGGCGCCGTGGAAGATCTCGCCCAGTTTCAATGTGCGGTCGGGCGAGGTCCCCTTGATGACGTAGACCGAGAGCCCGAACGGTGGCGTCAGCAGGCCGACCTCGACGGCGATCACGGTGACGATGCCGAACCAGATGGGATCGATGCCGAAGGCCTTCATGATCGGATAGAACAGCGGCACCACGATCAGCAGGATGGACGAACTGTCGAGGATGGTCCCCATCGCGACGATCAGCAGCACGTAGGCAATGATGATGCCCCAGTAGCCGATGTCGCTGGCCGCGAGGGCCGCGGTCAGGAACTCCGGCAGGCCGCTCAGCGACAGCATGCGCGAATACATGCTGGCCGCGATGATCAGGAAACAGATGGCGGCGGTAACCTGGCCGGTGTCGGTCAACACCCGCCAGATGCGCCCGGGCGGCAGCGCGCGCCGGAACAGGCCGATCACGATCGCGCCCAGCGCGCCGACGGCGCCGGCCTCGGTAGGCGTGAAGAAACCGCCGTAGATGCCGCCCAGCACGAGGCCGATCAGCAGCACGATGGGCAGCGCCTTGCGTCCCATCGCGGCGATGGACAACGGCACGACGTCCTCGGAAATGCTGGAACCGGCAAAATCCGGGCGATTGCGGGCCAGCCAGTAGACGCCCAGGCCGAAGGCGATGGCCAGCACGATGCCCGGCACCACGCCGGCCAGGAACAGGTCGCCCACCGACTGCTCGGTCAGGATCCCATACAGGATGAGCAGCAGGCTGGGCGGGATCAGCATGCCCAGCACCGAGCTGCCCGCGACGATGCCGTAGGCGAAACGCTTGGTGTAGCCATGCCGCAGCATTTCGGGCACGGCCACCCGGGTAAACACGGCGGCCGACGCGATCGAGATGCCGGTAATGGCGGCGAAGATCGCGTTGGCGCCCACGGTGGCGATGCCCAGGCCGCCCTTGATGCGGCCCAGCATGCGGTTGGCGACGTCGAACGCGTCGCGGCCGATGTCGGCCTGCGACACGACGAAGCCCATCAGCACGAATAGCGGCACCACGCCGAAGATGTAGGAGTCGATGGACTCGGTGGCGGCCAGCGCCAGCATGCGGCCGGTGATCAGGAAGCTGCCCTTGATCGCCAGCACGCCCAGGAAGGAACAGACGGCCAGCGCGATCGCGACGTGCATGCCGGCGTAGATCAGCCCCACCATCCCGAACAGCGCCAGCGCGCCGATGACCAGATCGCTCATGATGGTCATGCCCCCGCCTGCACGGCCCGGCCGTGCGTCGTCGCGGCCGCGCACAGCGCGCGCACCGCCCGGGCCAGGAACTGCAGGCCCAGCGCCGCCGTCCCCACCAGCATGATCAGCCGCACCGGCCAGATCGGCGCGGTGAAATCGCCGATCGCGCCCACGAACAGATCGCGCGTCCAGGCCCGCTCGAACAGCGGCACGAGACCGTTGAGCAGCACCGCGCAGAACGCGGCGCCGATCAGGCAGTACAGGGCTTCCAGCCCGGCCCGCCCGCGCGGCGGCAGCTTGTCCAGCAGCACCTCCGCCCGCGTCAGCCCGCCTAGCCGCAGCGAATGGGCGACCTGCAGGAAGACGATGGCGACGATGGACATGCTGACCAACTCGGGCACGCCCGAGATGGGATGGCCGAAGAAGGAGCGGCCGACGATGTCGGCGTTGATGGCGACCATCACGCCCACGATCAGCAGCGTGCCGATCGCGTTCAGGACCGCGGTGCAGGCATCCAGGATGCGCAGCAGCGGGTGGTCGGCCGCAGGGAGGAAATCTCCCTCGCCAGTGGTGGGGACTTCAGACATGGATGACCTCGCCGCCCGGTTCAGTTCCGATCCCAGTCGCGCACCGGCTTGGCGCCGGCGGCCCGCACTTCCTTCATGTAGGCGTCCAGCACCTCCTTGGCCGGCAGCTTTTTCTTGTGCAGCTCGGCGATCCAGCTCTTGGTCGGATCCTCCAGCACCTTGGCGTAGGCGCCCCGCAGGCTGGCCGAATCCGGATTGAGCTTGCCGCCCTTGGCGACCAGTTCGTCCAGCGCGGCGCGGGTGGCCTTGCGCAGGTCGTCGGTATAGGCCTTCTCGAACGCGTCGGCGCCCGCTTTCAATGCTTTCTTCAGGGCTTCCGGCTGGGCGTCGTACCAGTCCTTGTTGGCCGCGATGCCGCCCGAGTACTGGGCGCCGTAGCCGATCTGCGTGATGTAGGGCGCGACCTCCTGGATCTTGGCCGGCAGGGCCGCGGTGGCGAAGGTGACCACGCCGTCGTAAAGGCCGGTCTGCAGCGAGTTGTAGTACTCGGTCAGGTTGCCCGCGACGCCTACTGCGCCGGTGCCTTTCATCCAGTTGATCGACGTGCCCGGCGTGCCGATCTTGCGGCCCTTGAGATCGGCCAGGCTCTTGACCGGAAATTTCGTGAACAGCAGGTAGTCGTCCAGCCCGAAGCCGCCGCCGATGTAGACGACGTCGTTCGCCTCCCAGGCCTTCATCATCGCCGGTATCTTGCGCTGCACGTCCTGCACCGCCTGGGTCACCAGGCCGGGATCGTCCGAGACGAAGGGCGTGTAGTAGGTGACGTTCTGCAGCGGCAGCTTGGCCGGCTCGAAGATCGTGGGCACCAGCGCGATGTCGGCCACGCCGTCCTGGGCCGCCTCCAGCTCCTCGCCCACCTTGGCCAGCGCGCCGCCGTACTGCTGCTTCCATTCGAGCTTGATGTCCGAGCCTTCCAGCGCCTTGTTCACCGCTGGCACGAAGGACTCCTGCAGGTGCTTGACCCAGCGGAACACCGGCGGGTGGCCGTTGACCAGCGTCACGGTAATGGTCTTGGCCTGTACCGCCATCGTGGCGGTGGCCAGCAAAGCGGCCAATGCGGCCGGCAGAATACGCATGCATGTCTCCTTGTCAGGGGGCCGGGCTCATGGCGGCCCGGTTCTCTCGGTCGGGGCTGGGCCCCGGGGAATCAGCCGGCTCCAGAACCGGAGCGCGGGGGAAAAACGGGAGGTCGGCCCGAACCGCCAGCGGCGCGATCGGCCGCCAGCGCCTCGATGCCGGCGCTGATGAAAGGCACCAGGCGGGCCATGACGGCATCGACGTCGCTGTCGTCACAGGCGCCGTCCGACAGGCGCCCGGCCCGGCCGGTGGCGGCCATCATGGTCATGCCCACGCCGATGGCGAACATGTAGGACCACACCGCGTCGTCCTGCTGCAACGGGGGCAGGATGCGGCGGAAGGCGTCGATGAAACGGCGGGCGATCGCGTCGTAGTGGGCGCCGATCAGCGTGCGCGAACGCTCGTCCTCGGCATTGGCCGTGGCCGCCAGCACGCGCGAGAACAGGTTGCCCGCGGGCCCCTCGTGGCCGAATTCCACCGTGGGCCGGAACAAGGCCTCCAGCAGATCGCCCAGCGTGGGCCGGCCCTGCCCGTCCGGCCCGAACAGCCGGTCCAGCGCGGCCGCGCGCACGGCGTTGATGGCATCGGAGCGGCGCGCGAACATCGCCTCGTACAGCTTTTCCTTGGTACCGAAGTGGTAGTGCAGCAATGCCTGGGCCACGCCCGCCTCATTGGCGATCTGCCGCATGCTGGTGCCATCGAAGCCATGGGCGGCGAACACCCCTTCGGCGGCGTCGAGGATGGCGGTTCGGGCGTTCTGGTCGGTCAAGGCGCGCTTCCTGGGTAGGGATGCGCTAGCCTAGGCCCTGACTGATCGATCAGTCAACATAGGGTTAGCGAGCGGCCTGCTCGCATTTTCGGCGGTCCGATGCCGTAGAATCCGGTGGCCGTTCCGCAGGAAAACAAGCTGCGCCACAAACAACGGCTTGAAAAAACGGCGGCTTTCATGCTATTCTTGCGAGCTTTACGGCGTTACCCTTGGTCCGCGAGAAAACTCGCCCCGGAAAATGGAACGTTTCGAACCTGGCAAACCTGGCTCGGGATGTTTTTAGCGCACGTTTTCAACGCATTCTGGCACTGCGCCGGGGTGCCTTGAGAACCCGTGCGAACCGGGTCGGCATCCATCCTGCCAAGCCGCGCCAGAACTTCGGGGCACTATCCGGCATTGCCGGTCCCCGGATCCGTCTCCCGAATTCACGAAATAGTAGAAGAGGTGTCGCCATGGCACGAGTATGTCAAGTAACCGGTAAGGGTCCGATCACGGGCAACAACGTTTCCCACGCCAACAACAAGACCAAGCGTCGGTTCCTGCCGAACCTGCAATACCGCAGGTTCTGGGTCGAAAGCGAAAACCGCTGGGTTCGCCTGCGTGTCAGCACCAACGCCCTGCGCACCATCGACAAGAACGGCATCGAAGCCGTCCTGGCCGATCTGCGCGCTCGCGGCGAAGCCGTTTAATCACCGGATCCACAGGAGCACATCATGGCCACCAAAGGTATTCGCGAAAAGATCAAGCTCGAATCCACCGCCGGAACCGGGCATTTCTACACCACGACCAAGAACAAGCGCACCACCCCGGAAAAGATGCTGATCAAGAAGTTCGATCCGGTCGCGCGCAAGCACGTGGACTACAAGGAAACCAAGCTGAAGTAATCGGCTCGGTTTTGCGAAAAAACCCCGCCCAGGCGGGGTTTTTCTTTGCCTGCGGCAAACGCGCGCCGCTATGCCCCGCCGGCGGCCTCCACCGTCCGCCGGGCCTTCGCCAGCACCGGCGCATCGACCATTCTCCCGTCCAACCGGAACGCCCCTCTCTGCCCTGCCGCCGCCTCGACGACGCGGCGAGCCCATGCCAGTTCCGCCGCCGAAGGACTGAATACCTCGTTGATCGCGGCCACCTGCATGGGGTGCACGCACAGCATGCCGCCCATGCCCGCCGCGCGCGCCCGCGCGGCTTCGGCGCGCAGGCCGTCGATGTCGTCCAGTTGCGGGTGCACGCCATCGAGCGGCGCGGGCAGGTCCGCGGCGCGCGCATGGAGCAGCATGCGGTGCCGGGCATCGTCCAGGACCGCACGGCCCGCGGTCGACAGCGGATCCAGGTCGAGGTCCAGCGCGAAATCCAGGCTGCCGAACACCAGGCGCCCCACCGCCGGCGCGCCGGCGATGGCCTCCAGCGCCAGCACGCCGCGCGCGCTTTCGACCAGCGGCCACACGGGCCTGCCGGACGCCGCCGCGCGGACCACGTCCGCCGCCGACTCCGCCTTGGGCAGCATCACCGCGGCCACCGCGGGACTGCCGGCGCACAGCGCGATGTCTTCGTCGAAATAAATCGTCTGGACCGCATTGACGCGCACCACCACCGACCGGTCCCCGCAGCCTCGCAGGGATCCCGCCACGGCCGCACGCGCGGCATCCTTGGCACCGGGTTCGACCGCGTCCTCGAGGTCCACGATGACAGCATCCGCGCCGCTGGCCAGCGCCTTGGGCAGCCGCTCGGGCCGGTCCCCCGGCACGAACAGGGCGGAGCGCACGCGCATCATGCGCCCACCGCCCGGGCGGCGCGCAAGGCCTGGACGTCTGCCTCGCCGTAGCCGAGTTCGGCCAGAATGGCCGCCGTGTGTTCGCCCAGGGCCGGAACCGGATCCATGCGGGCGTCGTAGGCGCCGCCCGTGCCCGGCGGCAGCAGCGCGGGCAGCGAACCTGCCGGACTGTCGACCCGGGTCCAGCGCTGGCGGGCCGCCAGTTGCGGGTGAGCCCAGACGCCCGCCATGTCGTTGACGCGGGCGTTGGCGATCTGGGCTTCGTCCAGCGCCGCCATGACCTGGTCGGTGGTCAGGCCGGCAAAAACCTCCACGATGATCTCGCGCAACGCGGCCCGGTTTTCGGTGCGCCGCGAGTTGGCGTCGAAGCGGGGATCGCCAGCGAGGTCGGGCCGGGCCAGCACCCGTTCGCAGAAGACGCGCCATTCGCGTTCGTTCTGCAGGCCGAGCATCACGGTGCCGCCATCGCCCGCGGGAAACGGACCGTAGGGATAGATGGTCGCGTGCGAGGCGCCCGAGCGCGGCGGCGGGGCCGCGCCGTCGAACGCGTAGTACATGGGATAGCCCATCCACTCGACCATGCTCTCGAGCATGGAGACGTCGACGCGGCTGCCCTTCCCCGTCGTGGCCCGCAGCAGCAGCGCGGCCAGGATGTTGGAATAGGCGTACATGCCGGCGGCGATGTCGGCCACCGAGGCGCCGGCCTTGGACGGTTCGCCGGGCGTGCCCGTGACCGACAGGAAGCCGCCCTCGCTTTGTATCAGCAGGTCGTAGGCCTTCTTGTCGCGATACGGGCCGCTATCGCCATAGCCCGAGATGTCGCAGACGATCAGCCCGGGATGGCGCGCATGCAGCGCCTCGAACGACAGCCCCAGCCTGTCGGCGGCGCCGGGCGCCAGGTTCTGCACCAAAACGTCCACGCGCGGCAGCAGCCGCTCCAGCACCTCGCGCGCGCCGTCCTGCTTGAGGTCCAGCGCCAGGCTTTCCTTCGACCGGTTGGTCCAGACGAAGTGGGACGACAGCCCGCGCACGCGCTCGTCGTAGCCGCGCGCGAAATCTCCCGTCCCGGGGCGTTCGATCTTGATCACGCGCGCGCCCAGGTCGGCCAGTTGCCGTGTGCAGAACGGCGCTGCGATGGCGTGTTCGAGGCTCAGCACGGTCACGCCGTCCAGCGGGCGCGGCGCGGTCGATGAAAGGGATGGGCTCATGACTCCTCCGGCATGAAATCGGACAGGTCGCGCGCGTGCCGCAGGTTCCACAGGCGCGGAATCCATGCATCGATCTGCGCCGGCGTCGCGGCGCCGGAGAAGGCCGCCAGGCGCCGCAGCTTGGTTTCCAGCTCGGGGCGCGACAAGGTGTTGTCCGGGTCGCCCTTGGGACTGTCGATGGCCGCCGCCAGGCGCCGGCCGTCGCGCGTATCCACCTCGACGCGCCCCAGCCAGCGGGCGGGATAGGCGCGGTCGACCTCGTCGTCCAGCACCATGGTCGTGCGCCGGCGGATGCCCGCCACCGCGGAATCGCTCAGCGCATGGTCGCGGAACTCCTCCAGGCCGGCGCGGCCATGGACCGCGATCAGGCCCAGCACCGCTCCCATCGAGAACTTGGCCTGGTGCACGGTGCTGGGTTCGTCCACGTTGCCCAGCACGTCGATGGCGGCCCGATGCACCCGGGCGCGGATGGCGGCGATGTCGCCGTGGGTGATGCCTTCGGTGCGCATCAGGTGCAACAGCGCATCGGCGGCCGGATGGGTGTGGCGGCACGAGGCATGGAACTTGAATGATGTTTCCAGCGTGGCCCAGCGCTGGCCCAGGCGATCGCCAAGCCGGCTCGGATCCGCGTCCGAGGACATGCCCGCCGCCATGCCCTGCCGGCCTTCAAGCACGCCATGCGCGCCCGTCAGACCATCCTGCGCCAGGTAGGCGGCCAGGAGGCCGTTCGCGGCCGCCTGGCCGGTATGGAGCTGCTTGGAGTCCGCTGCCTCGCGCAGGAACTCCCACAGGCCGGAGGCCTGGGTTCCGGCCGACCCCAGCGTATGCGCCAGCGTCCGCGCGTCCTGCCCCAGCAGTCTGGCCACGCCGGCCGCGGCCGCCAGCGTACCCACGGTGCCCGTCGTATGGAAGATGCGGTAATGCGAACGGCCCAGGAATTCGCCGATGCGCACGCCGGCCTCATAGCCGGCCACCGCGGCCACCAGCATCTCGCTGCCCGACTTGCCCAGGTCCTGCGCCGCGGCGAAGACGGCGGGAAACACCACGGTGGCCGGATGCAGCACCGAACTGTTGTGCAGGTCGTCCTGCTCGACCAGGTGCGAGGCCGCGCCGTTGACCAGCGCGGCGAAATGCGCCGACGTGGTCCGCCGGTTGGTCAGGATCGCGCAGCGCCCCTGCGCCGGCCCCATCGCGGCGGCATAGCGCTCGAACAGCGGCACCGGATGCCCGCCCTTCCCGGCCAGGGCCGACGCCACCCAGTCCAGGAACAGGTCCTCGGTCCGGTCCACCAACGCCGGGGGCAGGTCCTCGAAACGCAGCGCCGCCACGAATTCGCACAGGGCGCCGGTGGCGCCGTCCCGCGCCAGGCTGGTCTTGTCCATGGAAACGCCTCAGAAAGAACGCGGCAGCCCCAACAGGTGCTCGGCCACATAGGAAAGAATGAGATTGGTCGAGATCGGCGCCACCTGGTAGAGGCGCGTCTCGCGGAACTTGCGCTCGACGTCGTATTCGCAGGCGAAACCGAAGCCGCCGTGCGTCTGCAGGCAGACATTGGCCGCCTCCCACGAAGCCTTGGCGGCCAGGTACTTGGCCATGTTGGCGCTGGCGCCCGCGTGAACGCCGCCGTCGTATTCGCGACAGGCGCGCCAGCGCATCAGGTCGGCGGCCTCGACCTCGATGTGGGCCTCGGCAATGGGAAACTGCACGCCCTGGTTCTGGCCGATCGGGCGGCCGAACACCTGCCGCTCGCCGGCATAGCTGCGCGCGCGCTCGATGAACCAGCGGCCGTCGCCGATGCATTCAGCGGCGATCAGCGTGCGCTCGGCGTTGAGCCCGTCCAGGATGTAGCGAAAACCTTTGCCTTCCTCGCCGATCAGGCTATCGACCGGCAGTTCCAGGTTGTCGAAGAACAGTTCGTTGGTCTCGTGGTTGACCATGTTGGCGATGGGGCGCACCTCCATGCCATGCCCGATCGCCTCGCGCAGGTCAACCAGGAAGATGGACATGCCCTCGGTCTTCTTGGCGACCTCGGCCAGGGGTGTGGTGCGAGCCAGCAGGATCATGAGGTCGGAGTGCTGCACGCGCGAGATCCAGACCTTCTGCCCGTTGACCACATAGCGGTCGCCGCGCCGCACGGCGGTGGTCTTGATCCGGGTGGTGTCGGTACCGGTGGTCGGTTCGGTCACGCCCATGGATTGCAGGCGCAGCTCGCCGCTGGCCAGGCGCGGCAAGAAATGATCTTTCTGCGCCTGCGACCCGTGGCGCACCAGCGTGAACAGGTTGTACATCTGTCCGTGCACGGTCCCCGAGTTGCCGCCGCAGCGGTTGACTTCCTCCAGGATCACCGAGGCTTCGGACAGCCCCAGGCCCGATCCGCCGTACTCGGCGGGGATCATCGCCCCCAGCCATCCGGCCTCGGTCAATGCGCGGACGAACGCCTCGGGGAAGCCCCGGGCCTCGTCCACTCCGCGCCAGTAGGCGGCGTCATAGTGGGCGCACAGGGCGCGCACGCCCTGGCGGATGTCGTCATACTCTTCCATGCCGTCTCCGATGGACAGGTGGCCGTGCGCCTGTGCGCGGGCCGCCGTTGTTATCTCTGCACGTAGCGCAGTTCGCCGCGCTGGATCCCGCCCTGCGCATTGCCGGCCCATACCTGGGCCACGCCCTCGCCGGTCATCCGTCCCGCCGCCTCGAAAGGCGTGGGCGCGATCAGGGGCCGCACGCCCCGATAGGAAAAATACGTCGGCCGCAGCGACGGATGGGCGCGCACGAAGGCCCTCACCAGCAGCGTCGCGATCAGGGGGCCGTGCACCACCAGGCCGGCGTAGCCTTCCTCGGCGGTGGCATAAGGCCAGTCGTAGTGGATGCGATGGCCGTTGAAGGTGACCGCCGAATACCGGAACAGCAGGGTCGGCGTGGGCACGATGGTTTCCGACCAGCCGGACGGCGGCAGGGGTTCCGGGTCGGCGGTGCGCAGCGGGGATGGCTCGCGATAGACGATGTCCTGTTCCTCGCGCACGGCCAGGACGCCGCGCTGCGCGTAGTCGTGGCGCACGGTCACGAACAGCAGGGAACCGGTGCGGCCCGCCTTCTCTTCCACCGACAGGATAGTCGAATGGCGCGTGGCGTCCTCGCCCACCACCAGAGGCTGGTGGAACGCCAGCCGGCCGCCGGCCCACATGCGATTGCGCCGCTCGGCGGGCGGCAGGAAACCGCCGCGCGCGGGATGCCCGTCGGCGCCGAGTCCGGCCGCGTCCAGCGGCTCCTGGAAATAGGCCCAGTGCCACAGTTCGGGCAGCCCGCCGCCCGCTTCGGGCGCCGGCTGCCCCAGGGTGGCGGCGATGCGCCGCGCCAGATTGCTCGTGATCTGGTCGGCCGAGGTCTCGGTGCGCCCGATCCAGTCTCGTGGGGATGGAGCCTGGTCCTGGCTCATGCTTGCTCCTTGCGGACCGCTCGCGGGCGCCGCCTTGCGTGGAAATGCCGCCAGCATGCGCCCGCGCCAGCCTTCTGTAAATTTTGATTTTCGTTATCCAGTCTTCGCCAAAACGGAAGGGATCAGGTAAGGTGGACGCTTTCCCCCGCCCCCGCCGCCATGCATCTCGACCTGGCCGACCTCAGGCTTTTCATCCATGTGGCCGAAGCTCCCAGCCTGACACAGGGCGCGCGGCGCGCCCACCTTTCGCTGACCGCGGCCAGCACCCGCATCAAGTCGCTGGAAATCCGGCTCGACGCCCGCCTGCTGTACCGGAACAGCCGCGGGGTGGAGCTGACGCCCGCTGGCCGGCGACTGCTGGAACACGCCCGCCAGGTCATGCGGCAGGTCGATTCCCTGAAGAACGATTTCGCCGATGGCGGCACCGGCACCACCGGCCATATCCGCATCTTCGCCAACACCACCGCGGTCACCGAGTTCATGCCCGAGATCCTGGCGCGCTTCCTGGCCGGCCGGCCAGGCGTGACGGTGGATCTCCAGGAACGGCTGACCCGCGACATCGTCCGCGGGGTGATGGACGGCTCGACCGACCTCGGCATCACCGCCGGCCCCATCAACGCCCCCGGCCTGGAACGCCTGCACTTCAGCACCGACCGGCTGGTGCTGGCCGTTCCGACCGCCCACCCGCTGGCCGCGCGAGGCCGGGTCACCCTGGACGATACCCTGCGCTACCCCCACATCAGCCTGCACGAGGGCAGCACCATGCTGACCTTCCTGCGGGAACAGGTCGAGAACCGGGGCGCGGGGCTCATCCTGCGCATCCAGGTATCGAGCTTCGAAGCCATCTGCCGGATGGTGGAGGCGAACGTCGGCATAGGCGTGATCCCGGAGTCGGCGGCGCGCCGCCACCGGCGCACCATGGAACTGTCCATCGTGGAACTGGACGAACCGTGGGCCGTGCGCGAACGCGACCTGCTGGTGCGCGAACTCGAGGCCCTGCCCGCCTGCGTGCGGGCGCTGGTCGATGCCGTCCGGACCTACGGCGAGCAGGCCGCCGCCACGCATGCGGGAAGCGCCGCAGGTTCGCGCGCGAAGGACTAAAATCGCGGGCTTGCGCGGCCGCCACCGCCGCGCCCTTCCCCGCCCGATTCCGCGCGGGCGTTCCACTCATTGCACAGAGACCACGGCTTCATGGGTCATGCCACGTCCCGCCAGGGCAGCTACCGGATCATCGCGCTGATCGTCGCCAGCGCGTTCTTCATGGAGCAACTGGACTCCACCATCATCTCGACCGCGCTGCCGGCCATGGCGCAGTCGCTGGGCACCGATCCGGTCCGCATGAACTTCGCCATGACCGCCTACCTGCTGAGCTTGGCGGCCTTCATTCCCATCAGCGGCAAGATCGCCGACCGCTTCGGCACGCGCAACACCTTCCGCGGCGCGATCACGCTGTTCGTCGTCAGCTCCGTGCTGTGCGGCTTCGCGCAGAACCTGCCGTGGCTGATCGGCGCGCGGCTGCTGCAGGGCGCCAGCGGCGCGATGATGGTGCCGGTGGGCCGGCTGGTGCTGCTGCGCACGGTGGAGAAATCCCAGTTGGTCTCGGCCATGTCCTGGGTGCTGTTTCCCGCGATGATCGGCCCCGCCGTCGGCCCCCTGATCGGCGGCTTCCTGACCACCTACCTGTCCTGGCACTGGATCTTCTTCATCAACGTACCCATCGGATTGGCCGGCATCGCGCTCGCCACCACCTATATCCCCGACATCCGCAGCGACGCGCCGCCCTCGTCGTTCGACTACCTGGGCTTCGTCCTGGCGGCCGCCACCCTGGCCTGCCTGATCGTCGGGCTGGAAGGACTGGGCCACGGCGGCCTGTCCCCGACGGCGCTGCTCCTGCTGGGTGCCGCGGCCGCCTGCGCGCTGGCCTACGCCTGGCACAGCCGCCGGCATGCCGATCCGGTGCTGGACTTCAGCCTGATGCGCATCGCCACCTTTCGCGTGGCGATGCGTGGCGGCTTCCTGTACCGGGTGGCCTACGGCTCCTTCCCCTTCCTGATGCCACTGATGCTGCAACTGGGTTTTGGCCTGTCGGCCGCCGAGAGCGGCGCCATCACCTTTGCCGGCGCCGTCGGCGGCCTGGTGATGAAGGCGATCTCGGTGCGCTTCCTGCGGGCCTTCGGCTACCGGCGGGTCATGATCTGGAACGGCCTGCTGTCGGCGGTGCTGCTGGGCCTGTGCGGCGCCTTCCGGCCGGAATGGCCGCTGGCGGCGATCTACCTGCTGCTGCTCCTGGGCGGCCTGGCGCGGTCGCTGCAGTTCAACGCCTACGGCACCATCGTCTACGCCGACGTGCCGCAGCCCCGCATGAGCGCGGCGACAAGCCTGGCCAGCACCAACCAGCAGATGACGGCGGCACTGGGCATCGGCCTGGCCGCGCTGGTGCTGGACACCTCCATGCGTACGCTGGGCCATGCGGCCGTGCAACTGACGGACTTCACCATGGCCTTTGCCGCCATGGGCCTGCTGGGCGTGCTGGCCGTCACCCAGTGCCGTGAACTGCCGGCCAACGCCGGCGCCGAACTGAGCGGCCACCGCCGGCAGGACGGGGCACCGACCCGCGGCTGACCTTTCGCACCACTGGGCCACCCAAGAAAAAAGGAGCCGTGGCTCCTTTTTTCTCGTGTCCTATCAGCGGGCTCAGGTCGCGTAGCTGCGCAGCCTGGCCGAGAACTCTTCGAGCCGCGCGATGCCGCTTTGCTGGGCGCGGTTGCACCAGTCCTGCAGGTCGCGCAGCAGTTGTTCGCTGGATGCGCTGGAGCGCTCCCAGATGGCAACCAGTTCGCGCCGCATCTCGACCAGGATGGCCAACGAGCGGTGGTCGGCCAACAAAGTGTTCAGCGCGGAGCGGTGCGAATCCGTCAGCGACTCGTCGTCGGCGCGGTGCAAGAGGGCCTTGGAGCGCCGCAGCAGCTTCCACTGCAGATGCGATTCCTTGGCAGCCTTCAAGCGGACGATCTCGTCGCGGCAGGCATGCTTGAGCAGGTCGGCGTAGCGCGCCATGATCTCGTAGCGGTGCGTGATGACGGCCTGCAGGGTTTCCAGGTCAACCGGCTTGCCGTGCGCCAGCCGCACCTTGGGCGCGACCTTCTTGACCTTGGCCAGGCGCAGGATCTCCAGGGCCCGGATATAACCCCAGCCGATGTCGAACTCGTACCACTTGGTGGAGAAACGAGCCGACGACGCGTAGGCGTGGTGGTTGTTGTGCAGTTCCTCGCCGCCGATGACGATGCCCCACGGGAAGACGTTGCGGCTGGCATCCGGGCTGGCGTAGTTGCGATAGCCCCAGAAATGGCCGATGCCGTTGACCACGCCGGCCGCCCAGAACGGGATCCAGATCATCTGCACCGCCCAGACGGTCAGGCCGATCGCGCCGAACAGCGCAACATCGATCACCATCATCACACCCACACCCTGCCAGCCGAAACGCGAATAGATGTTGCGCTCGACCCAGTCGTTGGGCGTGCCGTGGCCGAACTTGTCCATCGTCTCGCGGTTGGTCGCCTCGTCGCGATACAGTTCAGCGCCCTGGAAGAACACCTTGCCGATGCCGTAGACCATGGGCGAATGGGGATCTCCTTCACGCTCGCAGCGGGCGTGGTGCTTGCGGTGGATCGCCACCCATTCCTTGGTGACCATGCCGGTCGTCAGCCACAGCCAGAAACGGAAGAAATGCGCGATGGCCGGATGCAGGTCCAGCCCGCGGTGCGCCTGGCTGCGGTGCAGGTAGATCGTGACGCCAAGAATGGTGATATGAGTGACTACCAGGGTGAAGGCGACGATCTGCCACCACGACGCGCCAAGCAGACCATCGGACAAGAACGAAAGCACAAAATCCATATCACCTCACAGGCAGGCCGGCGGCAGTGCCGGCGCGGGAGGCGCCTCGCGCCTCGAAGAAACAGAACCCATCGATCCTGGCCGCCGGTGGGGCCAGCGGGACCAAGGTCTTAGAAACCGGACGACGGTGGCAGTTCCCCAGGGGAAACCCGCGACCGGATGGCGAAAAAGCCTGGAATCCGGCCCTCTGCCATGCGCCCGACACGATAACGCGAATCTTGGGGCGGGACGACCCTTTTCAAAGAGGGGGATAACCCTAATCATAACAGGGTTATAGATCCCCTTCCCCAAGGTTCTTGGCCGATCCGGCTGCCTCGTCCCGCGCAGGTTCCGCGTCCGGAGCCTCGATTTCATCGTCCAGGCCAGCCGCTTGCGCATCCGGCTCGGGCAATTCGGCCTCGGCCGCGGCGGCCTGGGCAACGGCCGGACCGTGGCGCCGTTGAAACACCGCGGCAAAGAAACCGTCGGTCGCGTGCACGTCGGGACGCAGTTTCAAATAGGGTCCGGGCAGCGACAACGCCCCGGCCCGATCGGCCAACAGCTCGGGGGCCGACAGCAGTTCGAATTCGGGATGGGCCGCCAGGAAAGCCTCGACCTGCCCTTCGTTCTCGACCCGCAGGATGCTGCAAGTCGCATAGACCAGCCGGCCGCCGGGGGCCACGCAGCGTGCCGCCGACGCCAGGATGCTGCGCTGGAGCGCGCACAGGTCGGACACGCTTTCCGGGCTCTGGCGCCATTTCAGGTCGGGATTGCGCCGCAGCGTCCCGGTCCCGCTGCACGGCGCATCCACCAGTACCCGGTGCGCCTTGCGCGCCAGGCGCTTGACGCGGGCGTCGTTCTCGTTGGCGATCACCACCGGCACGACGTTGGACAGGCCGCTGCGCGCCAGGCGGGGCTTGAAGCGCGCCAGGCGCGTGTGCGAGACGTCCAGGGCGTACAGCCGCCCGGTCGAACGCATCAACGCCCCCAGCAGCAGCGTCTTGCCGCCGGCGCCCGCGCAGAAATCGATGACCATTTCCCCGCGCCGGGGAGCGACCAGCAGCGCGAGCAACTGGCTGCCTTCGTCCTGGACCTCGATGCTGCCGTCCTCGAAACGCCCCCATCGGGTCAGCGCCGGACGGCCCTGCAGCCGGATACCGAACGGCGAATACGGCGTCGGTTCGGCCATGTCGGAGGCCACGCCCGCCCGCAGTTCGGCCAGGATGGTCTCGCGGTCGGCCTTCATCGGGTTGACGCGGATGTCCAGCGGCGCGGCGCGATTGAGCGCGGCCAGCAGGCTGTCGCTGTCCGCTTCGATGGCCAGTGCCTCGGACAGCCAGTCGGGAATGCTCAGGCGAATCTCGCGCGGCAGTGCCGCCTGGTCGATGGCGGACACGCGACGCAGCCAATCCGCTTCATCGGCATCGAGAACCGGCAGGACCCCTTCCCGGCCGAGCGTGGACGCCAGGCCCAGGATGGCCAGACGGCGCGTGGCGGCGCCCCGTCCGCCCTCGGCCACGTTGCGGTAGCGCCGCAGGTGGCGCAGCACGTCGTAGACCGCCTCGGCCACCACGCCGCGATCGCGCCCGCCCAGCTTGGGGTGGTCGCGGAACCAGCGGGACAGCACCTGGTCGGCCGGGCCGGACCATTGCAGGATCTCGCCCAGCGCGGAGCGCACCTGCTCGATGCGCTGGGCGACGGGATTGGTGCCCGCCGGGGCGGGACGCCGCGCGCCGGGCCGGACCTGCTGGCCGCCGGAGCGTCGCGCGCCCTGCGCCGGCCGGGATGAAGAACCGGAACGTTCGGATGTCATGCCTCGTCTCCCCGCGAAACTGCCGTCTGCGTCGCCAGGCCGAACGCTCGGTCGGCCACGCCGTCCACCGTGACCTTGCCGTCTTCCAACCCTACCCGCCCATGCGCCAGCCAGGACGCCACGGCCGGATAAACCACGTGTTCGATGGACAGCACGCGTTCAGCCAGGGTGTCTTCGGTGTCGCCCGCGCGCACCGGCACCACGCCCTGGGCGATCATGGGGCCATGATCCAGCACCGGCGTGACGAAATGCACGGTGCAGCCGTGGACCCCCACCCCCGCTTCCAGCGCCTGCCGGTGGGTGGCCAAGCCCGGAAACAGCGGCAGCAGCGACGGATGGATATTGACCAGCCTGCCGGCATAATGCCGCACGAAATCGTCGGTGAGAATGCGCATGAAACCGGCCAGCAGTACGTAGTCGGGCTCGAAGGTGTCGATCTCGCGCGCCAGCGCGGCGTCGAACGAGGCACGGTCGGGATGGTCGCGATGGGGCACCACTCGAGTGGGGATGTCCAGTCCGGCGGCCCATTCGAGGCCGGAGGCCTGTTCGCGGTTGGCGATCACGGCGGCCACCTCGGCGGGCCAGCCCTGATCGCGGCAGGCCTGCGCGATGGATTGCATGTTGCTGCCACGGCCGGAAATCAGGATGACGAAACGGCACCGGCGGGCCGGGGAAAAATGAGAGGCTTTCACCGGCGGATTGTATCATCGGGCCCGGCGGCGACCGGTGGTTTGCGGCAGGCGGCGATCCGGACGGGCCGCCAACCGCCTCAAGTCGTCGATGAAGGCCTCAACCACCGGCGAGCGCCGCCTCTCGGCGCGGGTGATGAGCGCCACCGGACCGAACAGCCCAGGCAGCGGAACGGGCAAAGCCCGCACCAGCCCGCTGCCCGAGAACTGTCTGACGATATCGGCCGGCATGACCGCGAGCGTTGCGCTTTCCTGCAAGAGCGCGAGGTTGGTCAGGACCGACACGGATTCGACGGCATGGCGCGGACGCGCGCCCGCCTGCTCCATGAACAGGATATCCAGCCGCTGGCGCAGCGGCGCACTGGCATGCGGGAGAATCCAGCGCTGGTCGGTCAGGTCGGCGAGCCGTATCTCGCGCGTCTTCAGAAGCGGATGGCGCGGACCACAGACGACCAGGAACTCGTCCTCGTAGAGCAGTTCGAGATCGAGATCGTCCATCGCGGCCCCGCCCATGACCCGCCCCAGCACCAGGTCGAGTTCGCCTCGGGCGAGCGCCGCCATCAGCATGTCGTGGACGCCCTCGACGAGCGACACCCGCACGCCGGGATGCCGCTCGAGCAGCGCGGCCACGGCACGCGGCACGAGTTCGGACGAAGTGGACGTCATGGTGCCTACCGTGAGGGTACCCGCCGCGCCTGCTGCGAGCGCGTCCAATTCCTCGCGCGCGGCATCGAGATCCGCAAGCAGGCCACGTGCATGCCGGATCATGGCATCGCCGTAGAGGGTGGGCGCCATGCCCCGCCTCGAACGCTCGAAGAGCGACACACCCATTGCCGATTCCAATTCATGCAGCAGCTTGGTGGCGGCCGGCTGGGTCATTCCCAGCTGGGCTGCAGCACGGCGCAGGTTCCCGAGGTCGCCCAGTGTGGCAAGCAACAGGATCTGGCGCATCTTGAGCCGGCTGCGCAGCAACCAGTGGGGATGTGGAGACGTGGCCATCGCAATTGATATCAAAAAATAGATCAAATTGACCAAAAAAGAAATTTTACGGTAATCACGGCCATCTTTACTCTTGCCGTCATTCCCACGCCGTCCCCGCGTGACAGCAGCGATGACAAGAGGCAGCCATGGCCATCAACCCGCCCATCGACCTGTACTGGTCGTTCCGCAGTCCCTACAGCTACCTGGTACTACCACGCGTCGAAGCGCTGGCACGCGACCACGGCGTGCGGTGCAACGTCAAGATCGTCTACCCGCTGGCCATCCGCTATCCGGAGCACTTCAGCAGACAGCACGCACTGGCGCGTCCGTACTTTCTCGCCGACTCGGCACGCGTCGCGGCTTTCCTTGGCATGCCATTCCGCCGCCCGGAGCCCGATCCGATCGTGCAGGAGCCGCGCACGCTCGAGATCGCGCACGATCAGCCCTACATCCGGCGCCTGACTCTCCTTGGCATCGAGGCACAGCGGCGCGGCAAGGCGCTGCCCTTCATCGTGCAGGTAAGCCGGCTGCTGTGGGACGGCAGCGTCGACGGCTGGGACCGGGGCGATCATCTTGCGCAGGCAGCGCGGCGGGCGGGCCTGGACCTGGCCGACATGGAGCGGGCGATTGCCGCCGATCCGCAAACGCGTGAGGAAGCCGCACAGGCGAACCAGCGCGACCAGCACTCGGCGGGACATTGGGGAGTGCCGCTGTTCGTCTTCCAGGGCGAACCCTTCTTCGGCCAAGACCGATTCGATCTGCTGCTATGGCGCCTTGCCCAACACGGCCTCGTTCCGGCGGCCTGACCTGACCTCCCCTCGACAGGAGTTTTCCATGCTTACCGACAACCAGAACGCCGCATCCGCCTTCGACCACCTCGGCCTGCTCATCGACGGCCAGTGGCTCGGCAGCGGCCGCCATGGCGAAACCGTCGTAAACCCGGCTACCGGCAACGGCCTGGGACGCCTGCCGCATGCCTCGCCCGACGACCTGGGGCGGGCCGTCGCGGCGGCGGAACGGGCCTTCGGCGCCTGGTCGGCCACGCCGGCCCGCGACCGGCGGCAAGTGCTGCTGCGGGCAGCCCGGCTGCTGGAAGAGCGCAGCGCCACGATCGCCCGCACGCTCACGCTCGAACAAGGCAAGCCGCTGGCCGAGGCCCAGGCCGAGCTGACGGCGGCGATCGAGGTTTTCGAATGGTATGCCGAGGAAACGCGGCGCCTGTATGGACGGATCATTCCCGCACGGGCCCGGGACGTGACCCAGGCCGTGCATCACGAGCCGATCGGCCCCGTCGCGGCATTCACGCCATGGAATTTCCCGGCACTGACACCTGCCCGCAAGATCGCCGGCGCGCTGGCCGCGGGCTGCACGCTGGTCATCAAGCCGTCGGAGGAAACACCGGCGACCGCGCTCGAACTGGCGCGCGCCTGCGTCGACGCCGGCCTGCCTCCCGGCGTGCTGAACGTGATCTTCGGCGTGCCGGCCGAGATATCGGAATTCCTCGTCCGCAGTTCACCCATACGCAAGATCACGTTCACCGGATCGATACCGGTGGGCAAGCATCTGGCACAGCTCGCGGCCTCGAACGGACTGAAACGCTGCACGCTCGAGCTTGGCGGCCATGCCCCGGTCCTGGTCTTCGACGACGCCGATATAGAGCGCGCCGCGCAGGTCAGCGCCGCCGGGCGATTCCGGAATGCGGGCCAGGTCTGCGTGGCGCCGTCGCGGTTCTACGTCCAGCGTAGTGTGGCCGAACACTTCGCCGCCGAGATGGCCAAGGCCGCCCGGGCCCTCGTCCTGGGCGACGGACTGGATACCGCCACGACGATGGGGCCGCTGGCCAACCCGCGCCGGCTGGCGGCGATGCGGCACTATGTGCAGGATGCGTTGCAGGCCGGAGGCCGCCTGGAAACAGGAGGACGGCAACCCGATCGGCCCGGCTTTTTCTTCGAACCCACCGTGCTGAGCGGAATGCCGGATCACGCGGCAGCGATGCGCGACGAAACATTCGGCCCCATCGCTCCCGTGACGGCGTTCGATACGCTGGACGAGGCGCTTGCCCGTGCCAACGGCCTGCCGTACGGCCTCGCGGCATATGCCTTCACGGAATCGCCACGTACCGCGGCGGCGGTATCGCGCGGCCTGTCGGCCGGCATGGTCGGCATCAACCATCTGGCGATCTCGATCGCGGAAGCGCCGTTCGGCGGTGTCCGCGAAAGCGGCTACGGCTCGGAAGGCGGGACCGAAGGCTTGTCCGCCTACCTGACCCCGAAGTTCGTCACGCAACTGGCCACATGATCGCCCGGCATCGACCGGTTCGACGCAGGACAAAGGAGCAAACCATGCAAAGAACGAATCTCGCGCGCGTCCTGCGGACCGCCGGCCTCGGCGCGGCAGCCATGCTGGGTCTCTGCGGCGTCGCTTCGAGCGCCTATCCGGATCGTCCCGTGAAGATCGTCGTGCCCTTCGCGGCTGGCGGGCCGGCCGACATCCTGGGCCGCCTGGTCGCCCACGGCCTGGCGAGCCGGCTGAAGGCCACGGTGATCGTGGAAAACAAGCCGGGAGGCGGCGGCAACATCGGCACGGCGCAGGCCGCGCGGGCCGACGCGGATGGCTACACGCTCGTCATCGGCTACATCGGGCCGTTCGCCGTCAATCCCTCGCTGTACAAGAACCCGGGCTTCGATCCGATCAAGGACTTCTCCCCTGTGGCGCTGCTGGCTACCAGCCCGCTGGTCCTGGTAACCCGTCCGGGACTGGGCGCCGACAGCGTTGCCGGGCTGATCGACATGGCCAGGACGCGCAAACCTGCCTTGACGTACGCCTCGGGAGGTGTCGGATCGGCCAACCACCTGGCAGGCGAACTGTTCAAAGCGGCGGCCGGGATCGATCTCGTCCACGTGCCCTACCAGGGGATCGCCCCGGCGACCACGGACCTGCTCGGCGGACAGACCGACCTGATGTTCAATGGCATTTCGTCGGTCCTGCCGCACATCAAGGCTGGCAAGCTGCAGGCACTGGCCGTGACGACGTCCAGCCGGCTGGCATCCCTGCCCGGCGTCAAGACGATGGAAGAGGCCGGCGTGAAACCGTTCGACGTAGCGGCATGGTTCGGCCTGCTCGCGCCACGCGGCACGCCCCCCGCCGTGCTGGACACCCTGGAGCGCGCGGTGCGCGACACCATGATGTCGGACGAAGCGTCGCAACGCCTGGCCGCGACGGGGCTGGAACGGCGCCTCATGTCGCAAGCGGAGTTCGGCAAGTTCATCGGCAGCGAACTGAAAGTATGGTCGGCGGTCGTGCGCAATTCCGGCGCCAGCGCCGACTGACCGTCGCACAGGTACGACCATGGGCAACCAGAACGACAACGAGGCGGGAATGAACGGCAGGCCGAATATCCTTCACATCATGGCAGATCAATTGACCGCCTTCGCGCTGCGCGCGTATGGCAACCGCGTCTGCCGGACGCCTCATCTCGATACGCTCGCCGCGCGCGGCACGGTGTTCGAGAACTGCTATTGCAACTTCCCCGTCTGCGCGCCCTCTCGCGCGTCCATGCTCACCGGACGGCTGCCGTCCAGGCTCGGGGTTTACGACAATGCCTGCGAGTTTCCATCCAGCGCGCCCACCGTCGCCTATTACCTGAGCGCGCTCGGCTATCACACCAGTCTGGCGGGCAAGATGCACTTCATCGGACCCGACCAGCTACACGGCTACCAGGAGCGGCTGACAACCGACATCTACCCCTCGGATTTCGGCTGGACCCCGGACTGGCGGCTGATGATTCCCGTGGCAGCCACGGGCCTGAACCTGCGCAGCGTCGTGGAGTCCGGAACCTGCCGACGCAGCCTCCAATTGGACTATGACGACGAGGTCGCGGCCCGGGCAATCCAGCGCATCTACGACTACGGACGCAACCCGGCCGGCCGGCCCTTCTTCTTCACCGTGTCGTTCACCCACCCGCACAATCCCTACGTCATCACCGACGAATACTGGAACCGGTACGACCCCGCGGACATCGACGCTCCACGGGTGCCGCCACCGCCCCCTGCACAGGACGATCCGCACAGCCGCCGGCTGCGGGAGATCTACCGTTTCGACGAGTACCGCGTCGACGCCGAAGACGTCCGGCGCTCGCGTCATGCCTACTACGCCATGATCAGCTACGTCGACGACCAGGTCGGCCGCATCCTGCAGGCGTTGCGCGACATGGACCTGGAAGACGACACCGTGGTGGTGTTCACTTCCGATCATGGCGACATGCTGGGCGAGCGAGGGCTCTGGTACAAATGGACGCTGCTCGAAGGCGCGGTCCGCATCCCCTTGATCGTCGCCACGCCGGGACAGTTGCCAGGACGGGTCCGCGATCCGGTGTCGCTGCTGGACCTGCTGCCCACGTTGATGGACCTGGGAGGAGGCCGGGACCTGCAACCGGCGTCGGACATGGAAGGCGAAAGCCTGCTGCCCTGGCTGGAAGGCCGCCAGCGCCCCCGCCCCGATCGCCCGGTATTCGCGGAAATGAATGCCGACGGCGCGCTGGGCCCCTGCCTGATGGTACGCCGCGGTCCGTGGAAATACATCTACGCGGAAAGCGACCCTCCCCAGTTGTTCCAGGTGGAGGACGATCCCGGCGAGACGCGAAATCTTGCGGGCCGTGGCGAAACCCTGCGCATCGAGCAGGAACTGCATGCGCTGGTGCATGGCCATTGGGATACCGCCCGGCTGGCGAAAGACATGGTGACGAGCGCCGGACAGAGATTGTTCATCCAGCGCACCCGCCAGGCCGGGCAGTTCCCCCCCTGGGACTACGAGCCACGCCGGGACGCCTCCCGCCAATTCGTGCGCAGCGGCGAGAACGGATCGGCCACGGAGGCCAAAGGCAGAGCGAGGTATCCTTTCGTGGCACCGAAGCCTCCCGATTCCCGCCGCTGAACCCGGCCGCAGACCACTCCCAAAGAGAATAGCCATGCTGCATGAACTTCGCATCTACCGCTGTATGCCCGGCCGCCTTGCGGATGTCGCCCGGCGCTTCGAAACCACCACGCTCTCGCTCTGGAAACGGCACGGCATCCGCCAGGCCGGCTTCTGGACCGTCTACATCGGCCAGGACAACCAGGACCTCTACTACCTGCTGGAATGGGAAAACCTGGCGGAGCGAGAACACAAATGGAACGCCTTCGCGAGCGATCCCGAATGGCTCGCGGCCAAGGCCGAGACCGAAAAGAACGGCCCCATCGTCGCCGCCATTTCCAACCAGATCCTGGTTCCGACGGCGTTTTCCGCCATGCGCTGATACGGCGTAGCGGCATCAGCCCGCGGCGGCCTCCTTGTGTGCGGCGCGGTTCCGCTCGGTCGCCGGCACATCGATCGCGCCATCGGCGCCGAACACAACGCCATAGTCGCGGACCGCCGCCTCGCGCGAGACATAGCCCTGCCGCACGTCCCATTCGACGGCCGGCAGTTCGCGTTCCAGCGGGTCCCCCCAGCCGCCGCCGCCGTTGTTGGCCGCGCAAACCCGGGTCCCGGCCGGAACCTGCACCGCCACCCGCGTCCCGGTGATGGGCCGGTCCTCGCCCGGCTTGTGGATCTCGCCATGGCCGGGCATGCCATCCTTGCCGCCGAACAGGCCCCAGGGCGGGAACTTGCTGCGATCGAAATCCAGCGTCGCCATGGCGGGCGTCGGCGTCACCACTTCCATGCGGGTCCCCAGCCCGCCGCGCCAGCGTCCGGCCCCGCCGGAATCGGTCACCAACTCGAAGCGCCTGACCAGGCCCAGGCCCTCGCTTTCCTCCACTTCGATCGGCACGCGCCGGCAATCGCCGTGGGTGGTGGTGTGCAACGCGGACTGGCCATCGCCGCCCCAGTACGCGCCCCAGCCGCCCAGCGTATTGCCGCCGCCCTGCCAGAACTGGCGCGTGCCGGCGTAGCGCGCGCGCACGCGCCCACGCCCGTACTGCGCGTTGTTGCCCGCCGGGATCTCGTTCGGAATGGCCTGCGAGAACGCCTTCAGGATGACGTCGATGATCGTCTTGATCGGCGTCGACCAGAGTCCCATCGCCGCGTCTTCCGAAGCGCTGACCAGCGTGCCGGGCTTGAGCGCGATCTTCAGCGGCCGGAACTCGCCCTCGTTAGGGAGCAGGAAAGGCGCCACCGCGCCCTTGAAGGCGACCTTGGCGGCGCTCTCGCCCCCTCCCGTGGCCCCCGAGTTCAGCGGCCCCGCCACCTGCGACGGCATGCCGGTCAGATCGACCGTGATGTCCTCGTCCTCGACCTCCACCGTGACGCGGATCGGCACCGGGTCATCGGTGATGCCGTCGCCGTCCAGGAAAGACTCGGCGTAGTAGCGGCCGTTGGGAATCTGGCGGATGCGCTGGCGCACGTAGCGCTCGGACTGGTCCCAGCACTCGTGGATCGCCGCCTCGACCTGATCCCAGCCGTAGCGCGCGACCAGTTCCTCGAAGCGGCGCTTGGCCAGTTGGCAGCCCGAGATCTGCGCTTCCAGGTCGCCGAAGGTCTCGTCCGAGTGCCGGGTGTTGTAGCGGATGATGCGCTCGAGCTCGACGTCGATCTTGCCGTTCTTGTAGATCTTGGCGTTGCGGAACTGGATGCCTTCCTGGTAGATCTCGGTAGCCGGCCGCGCCTGGAAGCCGCCGCCGACGTCCGGCCAGTGCGTGCGCAACGCCGAGAAGGCGATGATGCGCCCGCCATCGAAGATCGGGGTGTACATCACGACGTTGTTCAGGTGCTGGCCGCAGACGCCCGCGTGGTTGTTGATCAGATAATCGCCGTCGTGCAGGTCGTCGCCCCACATGGCCACGCCGTCGAGCACGGGCGTGCCCAGGTCGGCCACGAACGAGGGAATGCTGCCGCGGCCCTGGGCGATCGTCTCGCCCCTGGCCGTCACCAGGCCGACGCTGTAGTCCTTGAACTCGCGAATGATCGTGGAAAACGCGGTACGCGTCAGATTAGCCTCGGTCTCGTCCATCATCGCCACCAGCGAATAGCGGATGACTTCGAGGGTGATCGGATCGACGCGGCGCGCGCCCGGTCCGGTGCGCGGCTTGTGCATGGCGGTCATGCGGGGCTCCCTGCTGGAGGTTTCGCGACGATCGGGTTGCCGTAGCGCCCGATCTGGGGGATTTCGAACTCGATGCGGTCGCCGGGCCGCAGGAACCAGGAGCCGTCCGTCTTCTCCATGCCCGTGCCCTCGCACGTACCGGAAGCGAACAGATCGCCGGGATAGAGCGTCTGGTCCACCGAGTAGTACTCGATGATGCGGGCGAAGTCGTAGATCATGTCGGCCGTGGTGCCGTCCTGCCGCAGCTCGCCGTTGACCCAGGTGCGAATCGCCACGTCGTGCGGATCCAGCGGCTCGTCGGCCGTCACGATCCATGGCCCCATCGACGCGGCGCAATCGAAGTTCTTGTGATGCCGCACCCAGTTCATGTCTTCGAGGTCGCTGTTCTGGTCGCGCGCGCTGTAGTCGCAGAACACCGTGTAGCCGAAGGCGTGGCGCATCGCCTGCTCGCGCGGGATGTCCTTGCCCTGCGTACCGACGATGAGGGCGATCTCGACCTCGTAGTCCAGCTTGCGGGTGCGCGACGGGTAGACGACCGGCGCGCCGGGCCCAACCACGGTGTCGGCGAACTTGATGAACCCGGCCGGCCGCTTGGGAATCTGGGCACTGGCCCGCATCTGCGGCCGCGTGTCGCCCGCCGCGGCGCGTTCGGCATTGGCTTTCTGCGCCGCCTTGCTGTGCCCGGCGAAGTTGCGGCCCATGCAGATCAGCTTGGAGCCGAGGCTGGGCAGCGGAGCCAGCAATGGCGTGGCCGCCAGGTCCATGACCAGCGGCCCGTCCGCCGTGGCGCGCGGCGCCGGCCCTTCGGCCAGCACGAAGTCCACGGCCGCGTACGCCGCGTCGAGCGCCGCCGGCCCCGCCTTGATGAAATCGAGCAGATCGGCCGGCACCCCGCCCTGGTCGGCCCCCCGCAACTGGACCGAGCGGGCACGGTTCAGGTCGATGAGCCGTTCCCCGACGACGGCGGCGATACGGCCGCTTCCGTATTTGGCGATCTTCATGGCAGTTCCCTGCACCCGTGTCGCGCGGATCTCATTCGCTCCATGTCATCTCCAGCACGTCGTCCTCGAGCAGCCTGACGTCCCACCCCTGCGGCACGTGCGTGGTGGTCGCGTGGTCCTCGACCAGGCAAGGTCCCGGATAGGATGCGCCACGGGCCATGCCGCCACGGCGGTGCACGGCATAGATCTGGAAGTCGCCGGCCTTGGTCGAATAGACCTGGCGCGAGGTAGAGGCCTCGTGCGCGCGCGCCGACGGCACGCTGGCATCCTGCCCATTCCCCAGCGCCGCCTGGCAGCTCACGCGCAGCGATACGATCTGCACCGGGATGGGACTGACGTGGCCGTAGCGTTCCGCGTAGATCCGGTCGAAGCCGCGCTGGAGGGCCGCCGGGCTCAGGTCATCCAGCAGCCGCACCTTGACGGTCTGGTCCTGGCCGCGATAGCGCATCTCGGCATAGTTCTCGAACCGCAGTTCGCGCGACGCCCCGAGCTTCTCGGCCACGGTGCCGGCCAGGCCCTGCTCGAGCGTGCGCAGCACATCGGCCAGGCCGGGAACCTCCGGCCCCTGCTCGGGCAGGTCACAGGTCCACGTGCGCGAGGCATCGTAGCGGGCATCGGCGTACAGCATGCCGAACGCCGAGAAGTGCGCGGGCATGCTGGGAATCAGCAGGGTCCGGATGCCCAGTTCCTCGGCCAGCTCGGCGGCATGCAGCGGTCCGTTGCCGCCACAGGCCACCAGGGTGAAGTCGCGCGGATCCTTGCCGCGCTCGATCGAGACGCGGCGCAACGCTCCCGACATCGTCACGTTGGCGATCCGGATGATGCCCGCGGCCATCGTGCGGGCGTCGTACCCCAGCTTCGCGCCCAGGTTCCGGAGCGCCTTCATGGACAGGTCGCCGTCGATCTTCATCTCCCCACCCAGAAAGCGCGTGGGATCCAACCGTCCGAGTGCGATGTTGGCATCGGTGACGGTGGGCTGGTCGTTGCCCAGGCCATAGGCAGCCGGCCCCGGATAGGCGCCGGCGCTGCGCGGCCCGACTCGCAACGCGCCCAGTTCGTCGATCGCCGCGATGCTGCCGCCGCCGGCTCCCACCTCGACCATGTCGACCACCGAGGTCTGCAGCGGATAGCCGTGCTCGAATCCATCCACGTAGTACAGCGAATCGAAGCTGACCACGCCATCCTGCACGAGCGCGCTCTTGGCCGTCGTGCCGCCCATGTCGAAAGTGATCAGATTGCGCTGCCCCAGCTTTTCGCCAAGCTTGATCGCGCCGGCTATCCCGCCGACCGGCCCCGACTCCATCAGCAGCACGGGCAGGCGCTTGACGGTCGCGACGTCGGCTACGCCGCCGTTCGACTCCATCAGGAAAAACCGGCCCTTGAAGCCGCTTTCGGCCAGCAGCGTCTCGAGCTTGCCCAGGTAGGTGCTGACCTTGGGTCCGACGAAGGCGTTGAGCACGACCGTGGACGTGCGTTCGTACTCGCGATACTCCTGCGACAGCGTATGCGATGCCGTCACGAACCAATCGCCGCACTCGGCAGCGATCTCGGCCGCGCGCCGTTCGTGCTCGGGGTTGCGATAGGAATGCAGGAAACAGATGGCGATGGCCTCGGCACCCTTGCCCCGGGCCTCGGCCAGCACCTCGCGCAGTTGCGCCTCGTCGAGCGGCACGACGGCATTGCCGTCGGCGCCCATCCGCTCGTTCGCTTCGAGCCGGAATTCGCGCGGCACGAAGGGCTCATGGCGCTTGAAGAGGTAATTGAACGACTCGGTGCGATTGCCCCGGCCGATCTCCAGGACGTCGCGAAAGCCGTCGGTGGTGATCAGGGCCGTGCGCGCGCCTTTCTTCTCCAGGCAGGCATTGATGACCAGCGTGGTGCCGTGCACGAATATCTCGAACTCCTCGGGCGACCTGCCCAGCTTGGCCAGGCAGTCGCGGATGCCGCGCGAAGGATCGTCGGGCGTGGTCGACGCCTTGGCGAACCAGCGCTCGCCGGTACGCGGGTCGACCGCGGCCAGGTCGGTGAACGTGCCGCCGATGTCGACGGCGACCCGCAGCGACGATTGCGCCGCGGACTCGGAAAGGGGGCTCATTGCGGGCGTGCTCTCTTCAATCGATCTTGAGGTCTTTCATGCGCGCGAGGTAGTTCTTGCGCGAGGCTTCCAGTTGCTTCGCCAGTTCGGCGCCGCGATAGGAATAGGCTTCCATGCCGTTGATGTCGAGGAACTCTTCGGCGAACGCCGGCGCGTCAACGATCCTGGCGGTGTCATCGGCGAGCTTGTCGACGATTGCCTTGGGCGTGCCCGCGGGCAGGTAGAACGAGAACACCCCGCTCGGGCGGTCGAAGCTGTAGCCCAGCTCGACCAGTGTCGGCACGTCGGGCAGCAGCTTGGACCGCTGGTTGCCGGTATAGGCGATCGTCTTGATGCGGCCCTGCCTGGCCAGCGGCAGCGCGGTGCTGACGGTGGTCACCGCCATCTGCACCTGGTTGGACGCCAACGCCAGCATGAGTTCGTTGCCGCCCTTGTACGGAATGTGCGAGAACTCGGCATCGATACCCTTGGCGAAGGCGGCGGCATCGAGATGGGCGACGCTGCCGACGCCCCAGCTTCCATAGTTGAGCGCGCCAGGCTGCTTGTGCGCCAGCGCGGCGAGTTCCTTGACGTTGCCGGCGGGAATGCCGTTGCTGATGGAGACCACCGACCGGACCTGGGCCAGCCCCACTACCGGGATGAAGTCCTTGACCGGGTCGAACGGCAGGTTCTTCTGCAGCAGCGGCGCGGCCTCCATGTTGTTGGCCGTACTCATCAGGATGGAATAGCCGTCCGGCTCGGCCTTGGCGACCTGGTTGCCGGCGATGCTGCCGGTAGCGCCGGGCCGGTTCTCGACGATGACCGGTTGGCCCCAGGCCTTGGACAGCCGCTCGGCCACGCCGCGCGCCAGCAAATCCTGCACGCCGGCAGGCGGGACGCCGATGACGATGCGCACCAGGCGCGAGGGATAGGCCTGGGCCGAAGCCACGGCCGGCAGCACGGCCGCCAGGGCGGCGAGTGCGAGCCACGCTCTGCGAAAACTCATGGGGTGTCTCCTTGTGCGCCGTCGGGGTGCGGCCATAGGTATGGCGCAGATATTCGGCGAATCGGAGGATTGATTCAATCAGGTATTTTGGAAATAATTGTTCCACCCACGGCACAATCCAGGAGCGCCGATGAAACCCGAACTGCTGCGCAATGTCGCGGTCTTCGTCGAAGTGGCCAAGGCCAGGAGTTTCACCAAGGCGGCAACCGCGCTGGATCTACCCAAGTCCACCGTCTCGCGGCGCATCCGCGAGCTGGAGCGGGACGTGGGGCTACGCCTGCTCAAGCGCTCCACGCGCATCGTCCAGTTGACCGAGGAAGGCATGAACTATTTCGCGTCGTGCCGCGCGCTGCTCGAAGGACTGGAAGCCACCCACGACGAATTGCTCAGCGCCCGGCATCGCGTACAGGGACACCTGCGCGTGGCGATCCCCACCAGCTTCGCCTTGCGCCTGATCGACAACTTGCCCGCGTTCGCCGCGAAACACCCGGAACTGCACATGGATTTCGACTTCACCATGCGGCCGGTCGACCCTATCAGCGAAAACTGCGACATCGCGATCTGTTTCGGCGAACCGGCCGACTCCGGCCTGACGGCCAGGAAGCTCGCCGACATCCCGATGTATGTCTACGCATCGCCGGCCTATCTCGCGGCGCACGGCGAACCGGCCGCTCCGGCGGACCTGTCGGCCCACACCTGTGTCCTCGGCACTCGCATCGACCACGTCGGCAACCAGGGCGTCTGGCGGCTGCGCAGCGGCCGCCGGCGCGCCGAGGCCGTGGTCGGCGGCACCATGTCGTTCAACAGCGTCGGCATCATTCGCCGGGTGGTGCAGGCCGGCGGCGGCCTCGCCATCCTTCCCGAGAAGCTGTGCCGGCAGGACGTGCAGGAAGGCCGGCTGGTACGCGTGCTGGACGACTGGAGCGCGCCACCGGTTTCGGCCTACGCGCTGACGGCGACCCGGCTCATGCCCGCGAAGACGCGCGCTTTCCTCGATTTCGTCTCGGAGAATCTGTAGCGCCGAACGGCATCACCGCCCTCGCTGCCGTCGATCCTCACGTAGCAGATGCGCCGGCGGGGAGACTGGCCGCCGAGATGGTATCCACCATCCCCGCCAAGGAATCGAACACGAGGACGCCGGCGCTTTCCAGTGCCGCCTTCTTTGCCTGGAAGGTCCCGTGATTCCCATGTACCAGCGCCCCCGCGTGCCCCATCGCCACGCCTTCCGGCGCCGTGCGGCCGGCAATGAGCGCATAGACCGGCTTGACGAAACCGTGGCTCAGCAAGGACGCCGCGAGCTCCTCTTCCTCATGCCCGCCGATTTCACCGATGATCAGCAGGCTGTCCGTACCTTCGTCCGCGGCGTAGAACGGCACCAGGTCGGCATAGCGCAGGCCTTTCACCGGATCGCCGCCCACCCCTACCCATACCGAGGTTCCCACACCGCGTTGGGCAAGCCTGTAGCCGGCCTCGTACGACAGCGTGCCGGACTTCGACATCAGCCCCAGCCGGCCCGGCCGCAGCGAGGCATCGGGCAGGAAACCGAGCTTGGCTTCACCCGCGACGGCGATGCCCGGCGTCGATGCGCCTATCCACAGGACACCCGCAGCGGCCGATAGCTGCCTGGCGCGCAATGCATCGTGCACCGGCAGGCCTTCGGTGGGTGTCACCAGATAGCGGATGCCGCTGGCTACCATTTCCTCGATCGCGTTCAGCAAGTGATAGGCGCCGACAAACGCCACACAAGTGCTGGCGCCGGTCGCCGCCACCGCGCTCCGGCAGTCGGCGAACAACGGGATGCCATCGACCTCGTCGGCCGTTGGCCGGGACGACACGCCCGCGACGATGCGCGTACCGTAGCGGCGCATCAAGCGGGTGTGCATGCTGCCCGCCCGCCCCGACATGCCGTAGACGATGATGGGGGTACGATGGTCTATGCGTGGATTGATCAGCATGATTCGAGATGTCTGCGCAGATGTGCGATGGCCGGATCGAGTTCGGTATAGATCGGGATGCCCGCCTGTGCGAGCAAGACTTGCGCGGCCTCGAGGTTGGTGCCGACCAGCCTGGCGACCATCGGCACCCGCAGCGCGGGCGCTTGCCGGAGAGCGTCGAGCAGCAGCGCGGCGAACTCGCCCAGATCGGTAATCCCGGCGAATATATTGATCAGGACAGCCTTCACCGACGGTGCCTCGCCGAGCCACCCCAGCACCGACACGAGGCGCGCCGGATCGCCGCGAAAGCCGCCGGTGCGGATGTCGAGAAAGTTGTAAGGACGCAGTCCATCGGCGCGCAACTCGTCGATCAGCATCATGGAAAGACCCGCGCCGGTGGTAAGCAGGCCGATTTGCCCTTCGGGATCGACGACGACGTAGTCAAAACCATGCTCCTGCTTGAGCCAGGCCTCGGGATAGGCCGCGGCGCGGGCGCCCAGCAACCGCTGCAACCCCGACTGGCGGGCGAGCGCGTTGTCATCGGTCACGATCTTGGCGTCGGCGGCGACCCAACCGCCGTCCGCCATGACGAACAACGGATTGATCTCGACCAGCAACGCTTCGCTCTGGAAAAACAGCGCCGCCAGCTTTCGCGCTGCCTCCGCCAGCGCCGCGGCCTTGGCAGCCGCCATGCCCCGGACCAACCGCTCGACGCAGGCAACGACCGCGGGAGCGTCGGCAGCCACCGTTTCCGAGCGCAGATCCTGCGGCGCAACGGACTCGATCTCCATGCCTCCCTGCTCCGAGACGATCACCCTCACGCCGCCCGCTGCGGCGTCTACCATCAAGGCGATATAGACCTCGGCGACAGCGGCGACCTGTCGTTCGACGCGCACGGCCTCGACCCGCTTGCCCTTGAGCAGGGTGCCGAACATCGCCTCGCTGCAGCGCGCCACCTCGTCCACCGTCGCCGCCTTCCGGACCAATCCCGCCTTGCCTCGGCCGCCCGCGGCGACCTGCCCCTTGACCATCCACGGCCCCTCGGGCAGCGCGGACAAATCCAGGGTGCCTCCCTGCTCCAGCAACGTGCCGGGCGGCACATTCACCGACGCCGACTCGAGCAGCCACTTGGCGTCATGTTCCAGGAGATACATTCAATCCGCCTTCATGCCAGAGATTTTGACAACCCGGCCCCATTTCCCGGACTCGGCCCGCATGAACTCGCCGAACTGTTCCGGCGTGGTTCCCGCCGGCACCGCCCCCTCGGTCCGGAGCTTTTCGACGACTTCTTTCTGATTCAGCGCCTTGACGAACTCGTCATGTAGACGGTCGATGATGGGACGCGGCGTGCCGGCCGGCACGACGATGCTATACCAGGCGCTGACCTCGAAATTGTTCAGGCCGGCCTCGGCGGCGGTCGGGACTTCGGGATACGCGGAAGATCGCGTCGCGCTGGTCACCGCCAGCGCCCTCAGCATGTTGGCCTTCACGTTGCTCCCGACCGACGGCAGGGTCTGGAAAGACAGTTGCACCTGGCCGGAGATCAAGTCCGTCACGGCGGGCGCCGCGCCCTTGTAGGGAACGTGGACGATGTCGGTTCCCGCCTCGATGTTGAACAATGCACCGGCAAGATGGTTCGACGATCCGACCCCGGCGGACGAATAGCTCAGCCTGCCGGGCTGCCGGCGAGCCAGAGCGACCAGGTCCTGCAGCGTCTGTACCGGGAGTTTCGGATTGACCACCACCAACAGCGGCGCGGTCGCCAGCAGCGTGACCGGCGCCAGGTCGCGCATCGGATCGAACGACAACTTGTATAGATAAGGATTGACCGCCATCGGACCGACGTTTCCCATGAGGATCGTATAGCCGTCGGGCGCGGCACGCACGACGTAGTCGCTGGCAATGTTGCCCGCGGCCCCTGGACGATTGTCCACGATGACAGGCTGGCCCAGCCCCTGGGAAATCTTGTCCGCGAATACCCGGGCAAGCGAATCGGTGCCTCCGCCTGGCGCGTAGCCCACCACCAGGCGTATGGGCCGGTTCGGATAGGCCTGGGCGACAGCCTCGAAGGACGTCGCGCAGAGCAGGCCCGGCAACAGCACGGACAGCAGTTTGGTCATATCCATGACGTCATCCCCTCTGTGCAGGCGTGTTGTGCTTGCGGTCCATGAATGCCTGCATCATGCGCTTCGGTTCATCGGTATCCCGCGCGGCCACGCAGGCGCGGATGCCCTGCCAGATGCCGTCGGTGACCGACATCCGCTCCCAGTCGCGCGTCAGCGGCTTTTGCAGCCGGATGGCACGCGGCCCCCCCAGCAGGATGGAACTCACCATTTTTTCAACGGCCGCGTCCAGCTCCGAGGACGCGATCAGTTTCTGCAGAAAACCGATCCGGTAAGCCTCCTGGGCATCGATGATGTCGCCGGTGAAAATCAGCTCCATGGTCTTGCCCCAGCCGATCAGCGCGGGCAAGAGATTTGCCTCCATCCCCGAGGGAATGCCGACGCGGACTTCCGGCATGCCGAATTTCGACGTATCGACACCGATGCGCATGTCACAGGCCGCCGCCAACTCCATCCCGAACCCCAGGCACCAGCCGTTGACGCGGGCGATCACCGGGACCGGGAGCGCCCGGATCGATTCGTTGGCGACATGAGTCAGCGTGTGCTCCCGCAGCGCCTCGTCGGCGCCGAGATCTCTCATCTCGGCAATGTCGGCACCCGCGATGAACGATTTATCGCCTGCGCCGGTAATCACCGCCACCCTCAGCCCATCATCCTTCGCCAGCTGCCGAAAGGTTTCGGCGATCGCAGTCTTGCCCGGCATGCCGAGGGTGTTGCGTCGCTCGGGATTGTTTACCGTGACATAGGCGACACGGCCGGCGGCACCGCGATCGTCGATGCGGGTCTGAATGATGTCATTCGATGTAGTCATGCTCTTCCTGGACGTTCGACAGAAAACTCGGCAAGCGGGGGCGAGACGTTCACGGCCCCCTGAAAACGGGTTCACGGCGCTCCTTCATGGCGGTCACGCCCTCTCGATAGTCGTCGGTCCGCCGAAGCGCATCCTGCACTTCCCGTTCCCTGGCCATCGCCTCGACGCATTGCAGGTGGAAGTCGCCGCGCAGGCTTGCGCGAGTCTCCTGCACCGCGGCCGGTCCGGAGCGGGCAATCTCGGCAGCCATCTGCCATGCCGTCTCCAGCAGCGCATCGGCCGGGACCAGCCGGTCGGTCAACCCCATGCCCAGGGCGTCGTCGCCACTCACGCGAGCCCCGGAATAGAACATCCATGCGGCATGCTGCACCCCGATCAATCGCGGCAGCGTGTACGTCAAGCCAAAACCCGGGTGGTAGCCTTGGCGCGCGAAATTGGCGCTGAACCGGGCCTGCGGACAGGCGACGCGGAAATCGGCCAACAGCGCCAAGCCCAATCCCGCGCCGACCGCGGCCCCCTGGATCGCCGCCACCAACGGCTTGCGCAGGCCAGCCAGCCGGCCGCCGTGGTCGTACAAATGCGGAAGGTGCCGGCTGCCGCCCGCCGCCTGGGTGTCGCCCCTGGCGAGACGTCCGGCCAGGTCGGCGCCCGCGCAGAAGTGTTTGCCTTCGGCGGCAAGAACGACACAGCGGCAGGCGGGATCGCGATCGAGCGATTCAAGTGCATCCGCCAGTTGGCCGGCCAGGCTCTCGTCAATGAAATTGTTCGGCGGCCGGCGCATCGTCAACGTGGACACGTGGCTGTCGCACGTGATGGAAATTTCTTGGCTCATGTTGAACGGGCCCGCGGACCCCGGGGTGATATATAGTACGAAGCACAATGTATCGGGCCGATACCGCTGCATTCAAACGAGTTTTTGGCCAGGCAGCCCGAACTCTGCTCATACGCCGGCGCATGCTCCCACGCCCGCGCAGACCATCGCTTCGCACCCGCGCCCCGCGGATTCCCAAGGGCGCGCGATCCAACGGGAATCGAGATGGACGAATCGCGCATGCGAAAACCCCACCGTCGCCTACCCCCCCTCAACCCCTTGCGGGCGTTCGAGGCGACAGCCAGGCATCTGAGCTTCACCAAGGCAGCCGAAGAACTCTCGGTCACGCAAGGCGCAGTCAGCCGCTCGGTCAGCTCGCTGGAGGAATACCTGGGCTTTCCCCTGTTCGAGCGCCTCCCCGGCAGTCTGGCGATCGACCGCGTCAACCAACAGTTCGCGCATGCGGTCACCGATGCATTCGCGCGTCTCGGCGACGCGCTCGACGACCTGCTCGAGCAGCGCACTCACACGACTTTGGCGGTGCGCGCCTATACGGCCTTCATGATCCACTGGCTGATTCCGTACCTGCCGCGCTTTCACCTGCTGCATCCCGAGATCGAGGTGCGCCTGATCGCCGCCAATGAGCGCGTCCGTTTCGAACACGATTTCGCCGACGTCCGCATCCGCTACGGCCACGGCAAGTGGCGCAATGTCCACAGCGTCCCGCTGCTACCCGACGAACTCATACCGGTTTGCAGCCCGCAGTTGCTCGGCGACGGCCGGTCGGGGGTCGACGTTTTGCGCAGCGCCCCGCTGCTGCACCACAGCATGCGCCGCCACGACTGGCCGGACTGGCTGGAAAGCGCCGGTGTCCGTTGCTTTACGCCGGACAAGGAGCGCTCTTTCGAAGAAGCGAGCGTCATGGTCGAAGCCGCGCTTGCCGGCATGGGCATCGCCATCACGCAGCGGGCGTTCGTCCATGACGAGTTGCGCAACGGCCGGCTGGTCATGCCATTCGATCACGTATTGCGGCGCAATGCCGGCTATTACGCGACCTACCAGGACTCGGGCGACCAGTCGCCGGCCATCATCGCGTTCTGCGACTGGCTACAAGAGATCACGTCCAGCGGCCGTGTGGCCGATCAGGCCGCGCTGTCCTGAAGCGTCCCTCTCCCTGGCTCCCTACGGTCTCCCACCGGGCAGCGGCGCCAGCACACCGACGTCGGCCGCCTGCGGCAAGGCGTGCGCCAGGTCGACCAGCCGGTCGACCTCGGGCGCCGCATAACGCCGCGCCAGTTCGGTGCGGGCGCGCGCCACGTGATCCGCTTGCGAATAGGGCCGCGACGCCGAGCCCTTCGGTGCCGCGACGAAACGGCTGAGACGCCGGCCATCGCGCAGGACCAGCGTCACGCGAGCCCCGACCGATTCGGCCGTGCTGGCGCGCTCGGCCTCGTCGTCGAGCACGCACTCGACCTTGGCGGCCAACGCCATCACGACAGGGTCTTCCAGGCCGGCCTCGAAATCGTCAACGTTCAGCGCATACACGTCGCTGCGGATCTGCTTGCGGATCGCCAGCGCCACGCTGAACGGGGCACTCATCTGCGCGCCTTGCAGGCTGGCCGGCGCATTGCCGGTCAGCCTGCCCTGGATGACACGCGGAATGCCCAGCGTGATGGCCTCGATGTCGCCAGCCGCGATGTCATGCTCGCGGCACAGGTCCACCGCCGCTTCGACCGCCGCCAGCACGCGGGCGCTGCACGCATGCGGCTTGATCGATACCTCGGTCATCCGATAGAAGGCGCCGAGCCGGTCGGACAGCGGTGCGAAATCGACCTGATCGGCATACGCGCGAGCAAAGCCATCCTGCCCTTCCAGGATGTCCACCGGCCCCGAAAAACCCGCCTCCACCAGCAAAGCGGCGTGGACGCCGGAGCGCGCCGCCTGGGCGGCATGGATGCGCTTGACCGTCGATCCCGAATGGAAGAACTGCACCAGCCCGCCGCTGAACGACGCCGCCAGGCCCATCGCCTGGGCAATGCGGCGCGCATCGCCAGGAAACAGCAAGGCCGATGCCGCGACCGCCGAGCCGAACACGCCGCAGGTGGCCGTGCTTTGGAAACCTCGCTTGAAATGACTGGGCTGGATGCACAGCGCGATGCGGATCATCGCCTCGTAGCCCGCGACCACGGCCGCCAGCACCCGCTCGCCCGCAAGCCCCCGGCTCTGGCCGATGGCCAGAGCCGCCGAAAAGACGATGCAGCCGGGATGCAGCATCGCACCGACGTGCGTGTCGTCGGCATCGATGCTGCCGGCATAGACCGTGTTCAGGAAAGCCGCGCTGGCCGGATCCGTGCGTCCGGCGGAAAACAACACCGGCGCCCTGCCCGGACCACCGTTCTGCCGGACGTAGTCGCGCGCCCACTGGCTCCAGGGCATGCGTTCGCCCAGCGAGGCGACACGCAGGTAGTCGAGCGTGAATTCGAACAGGGCGGACCTCAGCGACGCCGGCAGCCGCCCGTAAGTCAGCGCGGCGGCGAATGATGCCAGCTCCAGGGTCGGGGCCTGCTTTTCCATGATCGCTCCGGATTCATCCATGCAATGAGAACAACGTCGCCACCGACGCCAGCCGCTCGGGGTGGCGGGCCTGTTCGAGCCAGGCATCGACCGGACCGGCGCCGAACCGCGGCACGGCGATGGCGGCAAACCGCTGCATCACTTCGTCGGCCGTGATGGGATTCTGCGGGCAACCCTTCGGGTACTCGACGAATTGCTCGACGCGGCTGCCGTCCTTCATCGTGATGGTGACGCGCGCCGGCACCGCCTCGGCCGTCGTCAAGGCCTCGACCCTGGCATCGACCACGCACCGGGTGCGCGCTGACAGATCGCGGATGGCCGGATCGTCCAGGTATTGCTCGAAATCGTCGACCGACAGCGCCAGCGGACCTTCGCGCCCAGGGGCCAGCGCCACGGCCATCGCCGCGGCGAACGGCGTGCTCAGTTGCGCCTGCTGATAGTCGACCGGCCGGCTGGCCGCCAGCTTGCTCATCATCGCGCCATGCACGCCCAGTTCCATCGAGGCCACCTGTTCGATCCGCGCGCCGGCGCGCGCCAGCATCGCCGCGCCTTCGATCGCCGCCTGCATGCGCACGCTGCCGGCATGCGGCTTGAGCGAGACCCATTCGGTGGGGAAATGCCGGCCGAGATCCTTGACCGCCGTGGACGGATCGAAGCGGTCGGAAAAGGCCCGTCCGAACCCCTGGCTGCCCTCGATGGCATCGCGCGGACCGGTCAGCCCGGCGCGTGCCAGCAGCGCGGCCTCGATACCGTTGGCGGCCGCCTTGCCGGCATGGAAGCGCTTGATGTCGGACCCCGACACGAAAAACTGCGACAGACCGCAGGCGAAGGTGGCGGCGATGCCCAGCGCATCGCGCAGGCGCTCGGCCGGCAGCCGGAACAGGCGCGCGCAGGCAACGGCCGCGCCCAGCGCGCCGCAGGTGGGCGTACCCTGGAAGCCGCGCAGCGAATGCTCGGGCTGGATCGACATGCCGACACGGATGGCCACCTCGTAGCCGGCCAGCACCGCGGTCAGCAGCTCGCGGCCGCTGGCGCCGGCGATCTCGGCCGCGGCCAGCGCCGCCGGCCAGATACATACGCCCGGATGGATGATGGCAGCGACGTGGGAATCGTCCCAATCCAGGCCGCCGGCGGCCGTGCCGTTGATGAAGGCGGCGCGGCCGGCCTCGACCCGCCGGCCCGCGTACAGCAGGCTGGCGCAGTCGGTGCCGGAGGCCGAACCAAAGGCCTGCCCGACGGCACGCGTCCAGGGCTTGTCGCTTCCCACCGCGGCCGCGCGGAACATGTCGATCATCAGCACCGGCATGATGGCCTGGACATGCGGCGGCACCGCCTCCCAGTCGAGCGCGGCGGCGAACTGCGCCAGCTCGTCGGTGACGGCAATGGGTAAGGATTGGGCTGGGTTCATGGCAAGGGCTTCAGGCGGCAGGACGGGAAAGGGGCGGCGCGGGCGATCATTCTGGCGTGATGCCGGCGGCCTTGACCACCGCGCCCCAGCGCTCGTAGTCGGCGCGCAGGTACGCCGTCAGGTCGGCCGGCGTGCCGCTCAGCAGCTCCACCCCCTCGGCATTGAAACGCTTGATGGCGTCGGGGCTGGTCAGGATCTTGGTCGCCGCGGCATTGAGCTTGTCGACGATTTCCTTGGGCAGGCCGGCCGGCCCCCACAGGCCCCACCACTGGTTGGCCTCGAAGCCCGGCAGGCCGGACTCGGCGATGGTCGGCAGTCCCGGCGCCAGGGGCGTCGGTTTCAGGCTGGTGATGGCCAGGCCGTGCAGCTTGCCCGACTTGACCATGGGCGCCACGCTGGCGTAGTTGGAAAACAGCACCGAGACCTGGCCCGCGGCGGTATCGGCCACGGCCGGCGCCGCGCCCTTGTAGGGCACGTGCAGCATTTTCACGCCCGCCTGCTGCATGAACATTTCGCCCATCAGGTGGCTGAGCGTACCGACCCCATTGGAGCCGAACGCGATCTTGCCCGGCGCGGCCTTGGCGGCGGCGATGACGTCGCCAACGCTCTTGTACGGCAGCGTGCCCGTCACCACCAGTTCGTTGGTGGCGTAGCCGACCAGGGAGATGGGCGTGAAGCTGGTGAACGGGTCGTATGGCCGCTTGGCCGTCAGGTGCGGGTTGATCGACATGGTGCTGGACGAGGTCAGCAGCAAGGTATAGCCGTCCGGATTGGCGCGCGCCACATAGCTGGTGCCGATGGCGCCACCCGCGCCCGCGCGGTTGTCGACGATGAATGTAGCGTCCATCTCCTTGCCCAGTTCCTGGGCCATCAGACGGATCACGACGTCGGCCGCGCCACCCGGCGGGAATGGCGTAACCAGGCTCACGGGCCGGCTGGGATAGGCCTGGGCATGGGCCGAGGCCCCTGCCGTCAGCACGACCGCGGCGAACAGGGTCTGGATCGTACGTAGGGGGATTTTCATGATGTGTCTCCTGGATGAACGGCGACGGGGCGCCATTCGGGCGGCAGGGTGCGTTGCCCCACCTCGGTCTTTGTCTGCCGGAGCGATGATTGCATATTTATGCATAAAACTGCAATAAAGAAAAACCGCAAGGAGACGAGGCCGTGGCGGAAAACCGCTAACATTTCGGCTGCGCGCCACACGCGCGGCGCGCAGCCCCTGCTTTTCCCCGACACGCTGTCAGCCCCCCCCACTCCGGAACATGTCGACCGCCCCACGTCCGCGCAGCGAATCCCGAAAAGCCGTCGTGCCCGAGCTGGCCGGCCGCATCCTCGCCCACGCCAACGCCGAGGGACTACCGGCCGGCACGCACCTCACGGCCCAGTCGCTGGGAGACCATTTCGGCGTATCGCGATGGACCGTCAGCCAGGCCCTGCAACTGCTGGCCGACAAAGGCGTGCTGCGCCACGAGGCCAATCGCGGCTATTTCCTTTCCGACGCCGAACTGGCGGCCCCCGAACAACTCGGCCTGAGCACCCAGCCGGAACTGACCCGCGTCTACTTCCAGATCGCCGAAGACAGGCTGCGCGGCCACCTCAAGGACCGCGTGACCGAGACCTACCTGCGCCAGACCTACCGGCTCACGCACCGGCAGTTGAGCGAACTGCTGCGCAAGATCTCGCGCGAAGGCTGGGCGGAACGGCGGATCGGCTACGGCTGGACCTTCTCGCCCATTCTGCGCACGCCCGAAGCGCTGGAGCAGACCTACAGCCTGCGGCTGGCGATCGAACCGGCCAGCCTGCTGGAGTCGAGCTTTCACCTCAGCCCCGAGGCGGCCGCCCGGCTGCGGGAAGTGGAAGGCCAGATTCTGGCCGGCGGCGCCGAGACCATGACGGCCGACGAACTCTACGAACACGCCGTGAAATTCCACGAAACCCTGGCCGAGGCGTCGCAGAACCCCTTCTTCAGCGACGTCCTCAGACGGGTCAACAAGGTGCGCCGGCTGCTGGTATACCGCGCCATGGTCGACCGCCAGCGCTATTACCGCCAGGCGCGGGAGCACCTGCACATCCTCGATCTGATCGAGGCCGGCCGCAATCGGGACGCGGCCGACGCCATGCGCGACCACCTGCGGGGCGTGGTGGTCAATCTGCGCGGCGCGCGGCCCGCCGACGACGCGCCTATAATCAAGGACCTGCCCCCGGGCAGCTAGAATTAGACCTCCCAGCTTCCGCTTTGCCACCGGCTTGAATCCGTCCGCCTCATCCGCTTCGCCGTCCGCCCTGCGCATCTTCCGGGGCCTGCCGCCGCCCTCGCTGCGCCGTCCGTGCGCGCTGGCGATCGGCAATTTCGACGGCGTGCACCGCGGCCACCAGGCCATCCTGGCCCGGGTGCGCGAGGCGGCCCAGGCCCGTGGACTGGTGCCGACGGTCATGACCTTCGAGCCCCATCCCCGCGAATTCTTCGCCGAACTGCACAAGCGCCCCGAACTGGCCCCCACCCGCATCGCCGGATTGCGCGACGAGCTGTGCGCGCTGGCCCGCTACGGCATGCAGCACGTGGTGGTGGAACGCTTCAATGCGCGCCTGGCCTCGATGCCGGCCCAGGCCTTCATCGACCAGTTGCTGATCGAGGGCCTGCACGTGAAGTGGCTGCTGGTGGGAGACGACTTCCGCTTCGGCGCCCACCGCACCGGCGACATCGCCCTGCTGCGCGCCAGCGCCGCACATCATGGCTTCGAGGTCGAATCCATGGAGTCGGTCACCGACCAGGGCCAGCGCATCTCCAGCTCCGCCGTCCGTACGGCCCTGGCGGTCGGCGACCTGGACCGCGCCGCCGAACTGCTGGGCCACCCCTACAGCGTCAGCGGCCACGTCATCCACGGCCAGAAACTGGGCCGCACGCTGGGCTTTCCCACCCTGAACCTGCGCGTCTCGCGCCGTTGCCCGGCCCTGTCCGGCATCTTCGTGGTGCAGGTGCACGGACTGGCCCCCGAACCGTTGCCCGGCGTGGCCAGCCTGGGGGTGCGCCCCACGGTCGACGACAGCGGCCGGGTCCTGCTGGAAGTCCACGTCTTCGATTTCAGCAGCAACGCATACGGTAAACTCGTGCAGGTGGAATTCCTGAAGAAACTGCGCGACGAAGAAAAATTCGTCGATCTGCCGACCCTGAAAGCGGCGATCGAGGACGACGCGCGCCAGGCTCGCGCTTATTTCGCGTCCAGCCATCTGGGCCAGGCCGACCTGGCCACCTCCGCGACGGATCGAATTAGTAGTTAGGTCCCCCCCTACGCGCTTGCGCGCGCCCCCCAGGGGGCGATGCGGGTGGACCGGCGGAGCCGGATCCACCGCATCCTGGAAACTGCCTTGGCTGGCAAAGAATTGGGTTCTTCCCGCCTTCCGTGGCCTACGATATTTGAATGTGAAGCTTGCCTGCCCCGCGGACGGGGCCGATGTGCAAAATCCTGTTTTTCCATGGACTACAAGAAAACTCTCAACCTTCCCGATACTCCGTTCCCCATGCGCGGCGATCTCGCCAAGCGCGAGCCCGGCTGGGTCGCGGCCTGGGAAGAGAAGCACCTGTACCAGGCCATCCGCGCGGCCAGCGCCGGTCGGCCGCGTTTCGTGCTGCATGACGGCCCGCCCTACGCCAACGGCGACATCCACCTGGGGCACGCGGTCAACAAGATCCTGAAGGACATCATCGTCAAGAGCCGCACGCTGGCCGGCTTCGATGCGCCCTACGTGCCGGGCTGGGACTGCCACGGCATGCCCATCGAGATCCAGATCGAGAAGAAATACGGCAAGGGGCTGCCGGTGGCCGAGGTGCAGTCCAAGGCGCGCGCCTACGCGACCGAGCAGATCGACCGGCAGCGCAAGGACTTCAAGCGCCTGGGCGTGCTGGGCGACTGGGATCACCCCTACCTGACCATGAACCCGCGCAACGAGGCCGACGAGCTGCGCGCGCTGGGCACCATTCTTGAAAAAGGCTTCGTCTTCCGCGGCCTGAAGCCGGTGAACTGGTGCTTCGACTGCGGCTCGGCGCTGGCCGAAGCCGAGGTCGAGTACGCCGACCGCACCGACCCCGCCATCGACGTGGCCTTCCCCTTCGCCGATCGCCCTGCGCTGGCCAAGGCCTTCGGGCTGCCCTCGATCGACGAGGAAGGCGCCATCGTCATCTGGACCACCACGCCGTGGACCATCCCGTCCAACCAGGCGCTGAACGTCCACCCCGAAATCGACTATGCGCTGGTGCGCGTGAAGACGCCGCAGGCCTGGGGTACGCTGCTGATCCTCGCCCGCGAGCGCGTCGAGACCTGCCTGCAGGCCTGGGACCTGGAAGGCGAGATCGTCGCCACCTGCAAGGGCCTGGCGCTGGACCACATTGCCTTCCACCACCCGCTGGCCCGCAAGGACCCGGGCTACGACCGGCTGTCGCCCGTCTACCTGGGCGACTACGTGACCCTGGACACCGGTACCGGCATCGTGCACTCGGCGCCGGCCTACGGCATCGAGGACTTCATCTCCTGCAAGAGCAACGGCATGCCGGACGCGGACATCATCAGCCCGGTCATGGGCGATGGCCGCTACGCCTCGACGCTGCCGCTGTTCGGCGGCCTGACCATCTGGGATGCCAATCCGAAGATCGTCGCCGCGCTGGAGGAAGCCGGCACGCTGCTCAAGGTCGAGAAGCTGCGCCACAGCTACATGCACTGCTGGCGCCACAAGACGCCCATCATCTACCGCGCGACCAGCCAATGGTTCGCCGGCATGGACATCCTCCCCGCCGAAGGCGGCGGCACGCTGCGCGAACGCGCGCTGGAAGGCATAGAAGCGACCCGCTTTTACCCGTCCTGGGGCAAGGCGCGGCTGCATGCCATGATCGCCAACCGGCCCGACTGGACGCTGTCGCGCCAGCGCCAGTGGGGCGTTCCCATGGCCTTCTTCGTGCACCGCGAAACGGGCGAACTGCACCCCCGCACGCCCGAGCTGATCGAACAGGTCGCGCAGCGCATCGAACAGGGCGGTATCGAGGCCTGGCAATCGCTGGATCCGCGCGAGCTGCTGGGCGACGAGGCCGGCCTGTACGAGAAGAACCGCGACACGCTGGACGTCTGGTTCGACTCCGGCACCACCCACCAGACCGTGCTGCGCGGCTCGCACGCTGCCGACGGCGCCTGGCCGGCCGACCTGTACCTGGAAGGTTCGGACCAGCACCGCGGCTGGTTCCACTCGTCGCTGCTGACCAGCTGCATGCTGAACGGTACGCCGCCCTACAAGGCCCTGCTGACCCACGGCTTCACCGTGGACGGACAGGGCCGCAAGATGAGCAAGTCGCTCGGCAACACGCTGGCGCCGCAGAAAATCTCCGACACGCTGGGCGCCGAGATCCTGCGCCTGTGGATCGCCAGCACCGATTACTCGGGCGAGTTGTCGATCTCGGACGAGATCCTCAAGCGCGTGGTGGAATCGTATCGCCGCATCCGCAACACGCTGCGCTTCCTGCTGGCCAACCTGAGCGACTTCGACATCGCCACCCAGGCCGTGCCCGACGCGCAGATGTTCGAGATCGACCGCTACGCGCTGGCCATGACCGCCCGCCTGCAGGAAGAGATCACGGCGCTGTACGACCGCTATGAATTCCACCCGGCCACGGCGCGGCTGCAGACCTTCTGCTCCGAGGACCTGGGCGCGTTCTACCTCGACATACTGAAGGACCGCCTCTACACCACCGCCCCCGGCAGCGTGGCCCGGCGGTCGGCGCAGACCGCGCTCTGGCACGTCACGCAGGCGCTGCTCAAGCTGATGGCGCCCATCCTGTCGTTCACCGCCGAGGAAGCCTGGGCGCTGGTCAAACAAGGTTCGCTCACCCTCTTCACGGAAACCTTCCACGCCGTGCCGGCCCAGCCGGACGCCGGGGCCCTGCTCGAGAAATGGGGCCGCCTGCGCCACCTGCGCGGGGAAGTCACCAAGAAGCTGGAAGAAGTCCGCGCGGCGGGCGGCATCGGCTCCTCACTGCAGGCCGAGATCGACATCCATGCGCCGGCCGCCGATTACACGCTGCTTGCCAGCCTGGGCGAGGACCTGCGCTTCGTGCTGATCGTCTCGCGCGTGGGTCTGCATGCCGCCGAGGGCGACCTGCGGATCGACGTCGCCCCCTCCGGCCACAAGAAGTGCGAGCGCTGCTGGCATTGGCGCGAGGACGTGGGCGTCGATCCCGAACAGCCCGAGATCTGCGGCCGCTGCGTCGCCAACCTCGAGGGCACGGGCGAGCCGCGCGAGTTCGCCTGATGGGTACGCCCGCCCCGCGTTCCCGGCTGGCGGCCTGGCTGGCCATCGCCGCGCTCATCATCGTCGCCGACCAGATCACCAAGGTCGCGGTGGACAAGCTGTTCGCCTATGGCGAGCGGCTGCCGCTGCTGCCGGTGCTGGACTTCACCCTGCTGTACAACCGCGGCGCGGCCTTCAGCTTCCTGGCAGGCGCCGACGGCTGGCAGCGCTGGTTCTTCACCATCCTGGCGCTCGGGGTCTCCGGTTTCATCGTCTGGATGCTGTCCCGCCACGGCCACCAGCGGCTGTTCTCATGGGCGCTGACCCTGATCCTGGGTGGCGCCCTGGGCAACGTGATCGACCGCTTCATCCACGGCCACGTCATCGACTTCGTGCTGGTGCACTACGGCGACTGGTTCTTCCCCGCCTTCAATCTGGCGGACTCGGCCATCACGGTCGGCGCGGTGCTGCTGATCGTCGATGAAGTCAGGAAGAAACCTTCCTCTGCGCAATGAACTTGGCCTAGCCCTGTACTAAAGGAGGTTGCGGCCTGACTCCAGCATTTCGGCCGCGGCTTCGTAGATCCCACCATCTCGGCGCCCCACAACCAGAACGACAATGTCTGGTGGGGTCGCCTCGTCCCGCACCAAATAGACCAATCTGTAGCCGACGCCGCGTAGCTTGATCTTGTAGCAATCGACCAAGGGCGGGCGAAGTTGTGAGCCTGGTAGCCGTGGAGTCTCCAGCCGCTTTTTCAACGCGGCTTTGAACAGAGTCTTGAGCGAACCATCCAACCCATCCCACTCTTGCCTAGCCTCAGGCAGGAAGAATAGTTTGTACGACATTTACAGGTCGTCGAGGCTGACTTCGACGGCCTGGTCGAGGGACTTCAGGCGCGAGCGCACCAAGGATTCGAGTTGGCGTTCGTCGTATAGCTCGGCCATTTGCGCCATGAGCTCCGGGGAGACTGTGTAGAAGGCAGGGCGATTATGGTTGAGCACGGCCACCGGCTGCCCATGGGCCTCTTCGACCACCTTGCCAGGGTTCTGTTTGAACTCGGAGATGCTGACGGTCAGCAAGCTATGGATCTCTTCCATGTCGCCTCCTAAATAGGGCTAAATTTAGCCCTATTTTGCCAGGAGAGGCGTGTAGTGTCCAGGTTCGAAGAGGGCCTGTCCACGCTAAAAGGAACCTCACAGGCTCCTGCGTGCAGGGGAAGGCGCGGCGAAGTGGGGCCGTATAATGAACCATTCCAATCTCCCCAGTCCGGCCCCATGTCCGACCTCGCCAACAAGCGCCTCGTCCTCGGTATGACCGGCGGCATCGCCTGCTACAAGATCTGCGAGCTGGTGCGGCGCCTGACCGAGCGCGGCGCCACGGTGGACGTAGTCATGACCGAGGCCGCGACGCATTTCGTCACGCCGGTCACGATGCAGGCGCTGTCGGGCCGGCCGGTCTACGTGGACCAGTGGGACGCGCGCATGCCCAACAACATGGCGCACATCAACCTGACACGCGGGGCGGACGCGGTGCTGATCGCGCCCGCCAGCACCGATTTCCTGGCCAAGCTGGCGCACGGCATGGCCGACGACCTGCTGACCACGCTGTGCGTGGCTCGCGCCTGCCCGCTGTTGGTGGTGCCGGCGATGAACCGCGAGATGTGGGCCAATCCGGCCACCCAGCGCAACGCCGCGCAGTTGCGCGCCGACGGCGTCACGCTGCTGGGCCCGGCCGAAGGCGACCAGGCCTGCGGCGAAGTCGGTTCCGGCCGCATGCTGGAACCGCACGAGATCCTTGAAGACCTGATCGCCCACTTCCAGCCCAAGGTATTGGCCGGCAAGCGGGTGCTGGTCACGGCCGGCCCCACGTCCGAGCCCATCGACCCGGTGCGGGTGCTGACCAACGTATCCTCGGGCAAGATGGGCTATGCCATCGCGCGCGCGGCGCGCGAGGCCGGCGCCGGGGTCACGCTGGTGTCCGGCCCCACCGCGCTGGCCGCGCCGCGCGGGGTGCGCCGGGTCGACGTGATGACCGCGCGCGACATGCTCGATGCCGTGATGGCGGGCGTGCCGGATGCCGACATCTTCGTGGCTGTCGCGGCGGTGGCGGACTGGCGGGTCAAGGAAGTCAGCGCCAGCAAGCTGAAGAAAACCGACGGCGGGCCACCGGCGCTGGAATTCGTGCAGAACCCCGACATCCTGGGCACCGTGGCGGCCCTGCCCCGCCCCCCCTATTGCGTGGGCTTCGCTGCCGAGACCGAGGACCTGGCCCGCCACGCCACCGAGAAGCGCGCGCGCAAGCGCGTGCCGCTGCTGGTGGGCAACCTGGCCCAGGACGTGCTGGGCCGCGACGACACCACCCTGGTACTGTACGACGATGCCGGCGAACATCCGCTGGCCCGCCTGTCCAAGCTCGCGGCCGCGCGACAGCTGGTGGCAGAAATCAGCCGGCGCGCCGGCTCGTGAACGATCCGAGGAGGACCGTCATGCCCTTCGACGCGGAACCCCCAAACGGCGACTACGCCGCCTACATCGACAAAATGGTCAACCGCGGCGCCGGCACGCCAGGTGAACAAGGCCTGCTCAAGACCGGCACGGGCGGCTTCCGCTCGGCGCTGCGGCTACCGGGCGCGCAGAAGGATACGCGCAGCCCTGGCCAGCAATACACCGCCGGCACCGGCATCCCATCCGCCCCTACAGCGCCGTCGGCCCCCTCGGCCAACATGCCGGCCGGCGTCAGCGAACCGGCCTCGCACGCCACGCTGGCGGCCCAGGGCAACAACGCGGTCAAGGGCGCCGTGCAGATCCTGCTGGGCGTGCTGTTCGGCTTCCTGACCATCGGCAGCATCGCTTCGGCGCTGATGGACCACGATCCGCTCGAACCCTTCAATATCGTCCGCACCATCATCCTGTTCTTCGTCGCGCGTTCCCTGTTCCGCCGGGGCCGCCAGACGTTGCGCGGCGCCCAGGGCATACCCGGCACGACGCTGCCGCCCTTCGTGCCTCCCACCCGCAATCAACGTTCATCCCACCGCAACGCATGAAATCCGTAGACCTGAAGATCCTCGATGCGCGTATGCGCGACTACCTGCCCGCCTACGCCACCCCGGGCTCCGCGGGCCTGGACCTGCGCGCCTGCCTGGAAGCTCCGCAGACGATCCAGCCCGGCCAGACCGTGCTGGTGCCGACGGGCCTGGCCATCCACATCGCCGACCCCGGCTACGCCGCGATGATCCTGCCGCGCTCGGGCCTGGGCCACAAGCACGGCATCGTGCTGGGCAACCTGGTCGGGTTGATCGATTCCGACTACCAGGGCCAGCTGATGGTCTCGACCTGGAACCGCGGCCAGGAAGCCTTCGTGCTCCAGCCCATGGAGCGCCTGGCGCAGATGATCATCGTGCCGGTTGCCCAGGTGAGCTTCAACGTGGTGGACGACTTCACGGAATCCGACCGCGGCGCGGGCGGCTTCGGAAGCACCGGCAAGCATTGACCGCGCGTCCATGGCGAAGACCGACAGCGAAGGGGCCGAGACGGATCTCGAGGCGGTGCGCATCTACGAGGCGCTGCGCAAACGCATTTTCCAGGGCGAGTTCCAACCCGGCCATGAGCTGAACCAGGTTCATATTTCCCAGAAATATGGCGTCAGCCGCACGCCGGTGCGCGAAGCGCTGCGCATGCTCCAGGCCGACGGACTGGCCGAGGCGCGCTTCAAGTACCGGATGACGGTCACCCAGCTCACGGCCGAGGAAGTCGATCAGATCTACGGACTGTGGATCGCTTGCCAGGCCATCGCCACCCAGGTCTCCATGGGCCGCCTGAGCCGCGCCGAACTGGCCGCCTGCAAGAAGGTCGTGGACCGGATGTCGCGCCAGGACGACGAGCAATCCAGCCACTGGCGCGACCTGCACCTGGATTTCCACCGCCGCCTGAACCGGCCGGCGGGCAGGATGTACATCGACAAGCTGGACGAGTACTGGCACCGGACCGAACGCGCGCGCTACTCGCTCGAACAGACATCGCCCGCGCTCTTCGCCGACGACCTGGGCGACCATGCCGGGCTGCTGCACGCCTACGAAGCCGAAGACATCCAGGCGGCGCAGCGTATCCAGACCCTGCAGCTCGTGCGCTCGGCCACGGCCTCGATCAAACTGATCGACCCGGACTACACGCCGGTCTTCATGCAGAACGCGGTGGCGGTCCTGCGCGTGCGCCTGTAATCCGGGACGACGTTCAATCCATGAAGCGCCCGCCCGACATGTTCAACGTTTCCCCGGTGATGTAGCCGGACAGGCGCGAGGCCAGGAACAAGGCGGCCGCGGCGGCCTCTTGCGAGCGCCCCACTCGTCCGACCGGGATTCCCTTGAGCACGTGCTCCAGGTCTTCCCCCGTCTTGGTCACCTGGACGTCGAACAGCGCGGTGGCGATGGCATTGACCGTGACGCCCTGTGGTGCCAGTTCGGCTGCCAGCGAACGGCTGAACGCGATCAGGCCGCCCTTGGCCGCGGCATAGGGACTGACTCCCGGATGGGCACCGGTCTTGCCCGACATCGAGCAGAACGACAGCAGGCGCCCGAAGCCGCGCGACGCCATCCGGGCGGCGGCATCGCGCAGCAACAGCACGGGCAGGACCAGTTCGTCGCGCGCGACCTGGGCGTACAGCGCCGGATCGACGTCCAGCGCCTTGCCCACCGAGACCGGCGGCGAGACGAAGATCACGGCATCGAGCGGACCATTGGCGGCCTCCACCCGATCCAGGAAAGCGCGGATCGCGGCCGGATCCGCGTCGGCGGGCACGCGCTCGCCCGGCCTGTCCGCGCTGGCGCCGGACGCCGCCAGGTACCCGGCATGGACCCGGGCCCCATGGGCATCGAAGCCGTCGACCACGGCGGGACCCACGCCGCCCTCCGCCCCCACCACCAGCACCGACATGCCGGTGACGTCGATCACCGTGGGAAATTGCTGCGCACCAGCCCGCATCGCCTTACTCCTCTGCCTTGATGTTGTATTGCGCGATGACTTCGCCGTAGCGCCGGAATTCCTTGCTGACGAACTCCCGCATCTCGGCGGTCGTGGACGGCCGCATCGTCAGGCCGAACTTGTCGAGCTGGCCGCGCACCGGCTCGTTGCTGACGATCGCATGGATGTCGCGGTACAGCTTCTCGGCGATCGGCGCGGGAACGCCGGTCGGCAGCATGAAGCCGTACCAGGCCTCGGTCGAGAAGTCCTTCACGCCCAGTTCGGCGAAGGAAGGGATCTCGGGCGCGTGGGAATTACGCTGCTCGGCCCCCACGCCCAGCGCCTTCAACTGGCCCGAGGCCAGATAGGGTTTGACGGTATGGGTAGCGATGAAGAAGGCCTCGACCTGGCCGCCGATCAGGTCGGTCACGGCCGGTGCCGTACCCTTGTACGGCACGTGCAGGAACTCGGTGCCCGTCTTCTGCTGCAACTGGGCGATGAAGATGTGCGAGGGCGAACCGATGCCGGCGCTGGCGAACGCCACCTTGCCGCGGTTGGCCTTGGCATAGTCCAGGAACTCCGTCAGCGTATTGAAGCGCGACTTGCCCGACACCACCAGCGTCATGTCGCCGTAGCCGGCGATCACGAGAGGCTGGAGGTCGCGCATGGGCACGAAGGTCTCGGACTTCATCAGATGAGCGGTCACCGAGATGTTGCTGCCCATGACGCCGACGGTATAGCCGTCGGGCTGCGACTGGGCCAGGACCTGGGCCCCCACGTGGCCCGACGCCCCGAGGCGGTTCTCCACCACGACCGGGACTTTCCAGACCTTCGTCAATTCTTCCCCGACCAGGCGGGCCAGGCGGTCAGGCCCCGTGCCCTGCGAAAAGGGCACGATGAACCGCACGGCCTTGTTGGGGAAGTCGTCGGCCAGTGCCGGAGACGAACTCGCGGCACAGAAGAGAACAAGCAGGAATTTCCAGACTGAACGGGTAAGCATGGCAAGGACCTCTCATAGAAGCTCTACACGGCACATCCACCGGCGGGCGCATGGCCCGCGCGGCATCCAGAGGCGATGGCTTTCAGGCCATCGTCTCGTCCACCAGTTTCCGTATGTCGACGCAGGCATCGAGATGCGCGACGGCCGAGATCAAGGCGTTGGCCCGCCCGGCCCGGTCCGCGCCCAGGTTCTCCTTGAACTTCTCGACCAGGGTGTCGAACGAGATTGGCACGCCGGCCGACCCGGGCGCGGCCTCGCGGCCACCGCTCCAGCGATTGCCGGCCTCGTCCTCGATCACCACTTCCGACAACAGGTTGGACGGCGAGGCCGACCCGGCCTGCACCACCTCGATGCGGCCATCCAGCAGCCGGCGCAACCCGGGCGATTCGCGCAGCGGCGCCTCGAAGCTGGCGGGACTGATGCCGCCCTGAACCAGCGCGGCCGCGACGATGTAGGGCAGGGAATGGTCGGCGGCCTCGCGCGTGCGGGGCGCGAGCGGATCGACGCGGATCTCGTACAGGTGGCGATACACACCGGGATCGGCATGCACCGTCACCCTGGCGATCGCGTCGGGCGACCGGCCCGCGTCCTGCCAGGCGGCACGCGCGCGCAGCGCCGACTGGATGGCGCTCTGCCCGCGAGACCCGACCGGCCAGCGCTTGAAGCTGCCGCGGGCGATGCCCTCGAAGCGTTCGATGCCCTGGATGCGCTGCGCGGCCTGCGCGGCCTCGTCGGCGGTGGCTTGCAGTTTGGCGAGATAGCCGAACTTCCCCTCGAAGGGACGAACCACGCCCTCCACGCCGCACTTGGCCAGGTAGCAGGCGTAGATCGCGTGCCGGACGCCGTCGCCGCCGTTGAAGCGTTTCCACATGGTCAGCTCGCCATGCGCGTCGAACTCGGACGACTCCGCTTCCAGCGACGGATAGTTCGCGTTCACGGTGATCGAGAATGCCTGCCGGAACTGCGCATGATCGAGTTCCAGCATGTCGCCGATCGCGGCCGTGGCACCCAGCGCGGTCAGGCACGGGTAGTCCCAGCCGGCCCGGTCGGGATCGATGTAGTCGCTCATGGCCACGATCATCTCGTAACCCAGGCACAGGGCCCGCGCCACGTCCAGGCCGCCCGCGCCGGCCGACTCCGCCACCGCGATCACACCGGTCAGGATGTCGCTGGGATGCGCGCCGCCCAGGCGGCCCAGATAGAAGTCGTTGAAATCGTAGGCGCGCAGCGGCGGGCTGTTGAGCAGCGCGGCGTGTTCGATGCCGACGCGTTCGCCGCTTCCCCACAGCCTGGCCCCGCCTTCGGGCACCGGGAAACAGGCGGCAAATGTGCGCGCACGCTGGGCGGCGCGGTGGTCCAGCGCACCCAGCACGACACCGAACGAGTCCAGCACGATCTTCCTGACGGCGTCGCGGCAGACGGCATCGATCTCGAAGCGGCGGGCCCGGATGCAGAACGCGGCCAGGTGGTCAAGAAACGCATCGTTGGGAGAAACAGCGGGCATGCGGAATTCCTGTGGGGAAAGGGTTGACGGTGGATCAGCGGGTGATGCGGTACTTCTGCGTGCCCAGGCCGGCGATGCCCAGTTCGACCAGCTCGCCGCCCCGCAGGTAGCGTGGGGGCTTCATGCCCAGGCCGACGCCCGCCGGCGTGCCGGTGATGACCAGGTCGCCCGGCTCCAGGGTCATGCACTGGCTCAGGTAACTGACGATGGCCGGGCACTTGAAGATCATCTGGCGGGTGTTGCTCTGTTGCACCCGCTCGCCGTCCACCGAAAGCCAGATGTCGAGCGCATGCACGTCGGCGATCTCGTCGTGCGTCACCAGATAGGGGCCGACGGGGCAGAAACGATCGAAGCTCTTGCCCTTGTCCCACTGGCCGCCGCGCTCGAGCTGGAAGGCGCGGTCGGACAGGTCGTTCACCAGTACGTAGCCGAAAATATTGCCGGCCGCATCGAGCTCGGACACGTCGCGGCAAGGCTTGCCGATGACGATGCCCAGCTCGACCTCCCAATCCATCTTCTCGGCCTTCGCCGGCTTGGGCACATCGTCGTACGGTCCGGAAAGCGTCGACGGCGCCTTCATGAAGACCACGGGCTCGGCGGGAATCGCCATGCCCGATTCCTTGGCATGGTCGACGTAGTTCAGGCCGATGGCGATGATCTTGCCCGGCCGTGCCAGCGGCGATCCCAGGCGCGGCGTCCCGTCGACCCTGGGCAGACGCCCGGCATCGATCGCGCCCAGGCTGTCCTGGAGACCGCGCGCCATGGCCCGCGGATCGATGTCCCGCAATAGTCCGGACAAATCCCTCAGCCCGCCCTGCCCGTCCAGCAATCCCGGCCGCTCGCACCCTTGCGCGCCGTACCTGACCAACTTCATGTGCCGTACTCCCTGTGTATCAATAGATGAAGGCGAGATTGCCCTGCCAGCCGGCGCGGTCGAGCAGGTGGACGCGTTTCTCGTGGATCCGAAATCCCCTGTCGCCGCGGCGCAGGAGATAATCGACGCGGGCCACGATGGCGTTCTTCTCGCCCAGGCCGACCTGGGTCCAGTCGCCGCCGCGGGTCTCGTGGATCAACTGGCTGCTGGATACGGACCAGAGGTCGCCGCGTTCGTCGGCCACCACGTTCGAGACGAAGTGCAGCGTGCGCGACGGCGGCTGCTGCGCCGGAAACCAGTGATTGACCAGGTGATACACGCGCTCCTCGCGGGCCATCCTGTCGTCGTTGACGATGGCGGCCTGCCGCCCCGGCGGCGCTTCGTCCACCAGGGGCACGATGTAGAGGCCGTCGTCGTCGAACAGGCTCAGCCAATCGTCGAACCGCCGGTCGTCCAGCAACCGGGCTTCGCGATAGATGAACTGGGTGATGTCTTGCAACATTGCGCTTTCCATACTCGATTCCCGCCTCAAGCGTGCTTCGATGCCTGCCGCATCATGTTTTCCCAGGCCCGCCACAGGGCGCGCTGCGGCGCTTCGCTGGACGGCAGGCCGCGGTAGTCGCCGCTCGCGGTCCTCTCGTCGCTGTCCATGCCGCGGTCGAACACCAGCCACTCCACGCTGCTGGCGCGCAGGCCCTGCGTCACGCGGGCGAATATCTCGGTATCGTCGGCCATGCCGAATCCCGACGGTCCATAGAACCGCTCCTGGCTGCGCAGCATGCCGGCGTTGAATGCATCGGGCGCGCCTTCGATTTCGTACGGATAGATCAGCACCTCGGTCTCGTCGACCGAGATCGGCCGCCAGACCCGGATCTGCTGGTGGATCATGCCCATGCTGGGGAATACGGTGGAGGTCGCCTTGGCGGTGATGCCCGCGAACGCCGCTTCGCCATGCTTGTCCAGCAGTTCGCGATACATGCGTCCGAATTCGCCATCGAGCAGATAGCCCGGATCGGCCGCCGGCACCCGCGCGAAGCCATGCCCTTGCCGGCAGGACCAGGTCTCGCCGCGAAAGCGCTGCTCCCGCATCTCGCGCGAACTGCGCCCCTTGTGCACGCCGAAGTCGCCGGTGCTGTCGCCGTACTTCGCCTGCAGCTTCACGAAGGCGCCGTGGGTATGCATGAAGTGATAGGCGTCGACGATGTTCTCGGTCTGCAGCTTCCAGTTGCCCTTGTATCGACAGACGTAGGGCTTGGAGGCGATCACGATGCGGCCCACCGGCGAGAGATCCAGCTTGGCGTCGATGACGGCCTTGAGCTCGCCCAGGTAGGACGCCAGCGGCTCGATGCCGGCGTCGAGCGACACGAACAGGAGGCCGCGGTAGCTTTCCAGGCGCGGCACGCGCAGCAGGCCTTCCGGCTCGATGAAGTTGGCGCCGTAGCCGCCGGGGTCGCCCCGCTCGGACACCAGGCGCGTCCTGCCCGCCAGGTCGAAGACCCAGCCGTGGTACGGGCACCGCATTTCCTGCACGACGCCTTGCGGCTCGCGCAGCAGCGTCGCGCCGCGGTGCATGCATCGGTTGAAGAAGGCGCCGATCTTCCCTTCCTTGTCGCGGATCACGACGATGGGCTGGCGCCCGGCGTAGGCGGTCTTGAAACTGCCGGCCGACGCAAACTCGGTTTCGTGTCCGACGTAGATCCAGGTCCGCTCGAAGATGTGCGTCATCTCCAGCTCGAAGACGTCCTCGTCCGTGTATGCCTCGGTGCGAACCAGGAACTGCTGCCCGGGTATCTCGCGGACGTAGTCCCCAACATCGATCTCTGGTGTCCTGCTCATGCTTGCCTTTGACACTATCTCTGCCGTGAAAAAGTGGATACACTTTTAGTCTGTTGGCAGCCAGAATCTTTGTCAATCACTTTTCGTTCGAATCCACGCCCATGCGTGAAAACCCCCAACGGGAGGCAGTCATGTCCAAAATCCTGCGCTTAGCGATCGCCGAGAAGCGAACCGTGTTCGGCGGATGGTGTGCCCTACCTTGCGCCTTCGGCGCGGAACTCCTGGCCGCGGGAGGACTGGACTACGTCTGCGTGGACCAGCAGCACGGCCTGATCGACTATGCCGACGTCACGCCCATGTTCACCGCCATCGAACGCGCCGGCGGCATCCCCGTGACGCGGGTGCCCGCCTCGACCGACTGGATGATCGCCAAGGCGCTGGATGCCGGCGCGCAGGCCGTAATCGTTCCGATGTGCGAAACGCCCGAGCAGGCGGCCGCCGCGGTCGCGGCCTGCCGCTACCCGCCCGCCGGCATCCGCTCCTACGGTCCCATCCGTTCGGCGCTGGTGCGGCAGGCGCGCGATACGGCCACGCTGGGCGACGAGCCCATGTGCTTCGTGATGATCGAAAGCCGCCGCGGGCTCGACAACCTGGAAGCCATCGTCGCCACGCCCGGCCTGGACGGCATCTACGTCGGCCCCGCCGACCTGGCGCTGGGTCTCGGGCTGGAGCCCGACCTGGACAAGCCGGAAAAGGAACATGCCGACGCGGTCGCGGCCATCCTCGAGGCCTGCCGCCACCATGGTCTCGTGGCCGGCATCCAGTGCTCCGGAGGTGCCTCGGGACGCCGCTATGCCGACCAGGGATTCGGCTTCATCACCATCGCCAAGGACAGCGCGCTGCTCCAGGCGGGTACGCGGCAGGAACTCGCGCGAGCGCACGGCGACGCGGCTAATCCCGCGGCATCGGGCTACACCTGAAGCCGCCGTTGCGGGGCATCCACATAGCTATAAATTTTGCCCGGGTAATATTGAAATTCTATTTTTATCCGGGTAAATTAACACCACTTTCTTTCTTGTGGTGAATGCCATGACTGCCCTGACCTGCACCGCCTTCGGCGGCCATCGCCTGCTCGCGAGCGGCCTCTTGCGCGACGTCGCGCTGGCCGTGCGGCGTGCCGCGCGTGCGCCGGACCACGCGCCGATTCTCATCTTCGACGACGCGACCGGGAAATCCTTCGACATCGACACGCGTGGCTCGGAACGCGAGGTACTGGCACGCCTGGGCCCACCACCGTCCGCCGCCCCCGATGAAGCCACGGCCGCCGAGGAACCCTCGGCGCCCCGGGGCAAGGGGCGGCCCAGGCTGGGCGTGGTCGCGCGCGAGGTCACGCTACTGCCGCGCCACTGGGAATGGCTCAATGCCCAGCCCGGCGGCGCCTCGGTGGCGCTGCGCAAGCTGGTGGAGGAAGCCCGCCGCGCCCACGCGGACCAGGATGGTCAGCGGCGCGCGCGCGAGGCGGCCTACCACTTCATGTCCGCCATGGCGGGCGACCTGCCCGGGTTCGAGGAAGCCGCCCGCGCGCTGTTCGCGGGCGACGGCGAACGCTACGCGGCGCTGCTGCGCGACTGGCCCGCCGACGTGCGCGACTATGCGCTGCGCCTGGCGGCGGCCGCTAGCCCTCGATGACGGCCACGACCTGGCCCTCCTCGACCGGGTCGCCCTCGCCCACCCGCAGCTCCAATACCGTCCCGGCGGCGGGCGCCGGGACGGGGATCTCCATCTTCATGGACTCCACGATCAGCAGCGCCGCCTCCGCTGCCACGTTCGCTCCCACGGCAGTCTCGACCTTCCACACGGTGCCGGTGATTTCGGATTGCACTTCGATACGCGCCATGGCGCCTCCCCTGTCTATGTCCGTCGGCCTTAGGCGGCGTTCGCCGCGGCGGCCGTCTTCATGTCCCGCACGACCTCGGCCGCCAGGCCGGTGTCGATGTCCGCGTTGACGAACCGTTCGTTGCGCAGCAGCGCGAGCACGAACGGAATGTTGGTCTTGACTCCTTCGACCACCGTGGCGCGCAGGGCCTCCTCCAGCGCGGCCAGCGCGCGCGGGCGATCCTCGGCATGCACGATGAGCTTGGCGATCATGGGGTCGTAGTACGGCGTGACGCGGCTGCCCTGCGCATAACCGGTCTCCACCCGTATGCCGGGGCCGGACGGCCATTCCAGCCCGGCCAGCAGTCCTGGCGAAGGCAGAAAACGCATCGGGTCCTCGGCATAGATGCGCGCCTCGATCGCGTGGCCGTTCAGGCCGATCGAGGACGGCAGCACCGCATCCAGCCGCTCGCCCCAGGCCAGCCGCACCTGGGCCTGCACGAGGTCGATGCCGGTGACCGCCTCGGTGACCGCGTGCTCGACCTGCAGCCGGGTGTTCATCTCCAGGAAGTTGAAGCCTCCCGCGCCGTCGTACAGGGTCTCGACCGTGCCGATCACGTCGTAGCGCATGTCGGCCAGGATGCGGGTGACGCGATCGGCCGCCGCATCCAGCGCGGCGCGCGGCAGGCCCGGCGCCGACGCTTCTTCCACGACCTTCTGATGGCGCCGCTGGACCGAGCATTCCCGCTCGTACAGATGCCGCACGTTGCCGTGCCGGTCGGCCAGTACCTGGAACTCGATGTGCCGGGGCCGCTCGACCAGCCGTTCCAGATAGAGATCGGCGCAGCCGAAGCTGCGCTGGGACAGCGAACGCGCCTGCGCGACGGCAGCCAGCAACTGTGCGTCGTCGTGCGCGGCCAGCATCCCTATGCCGCCTCCGCCGCCGGCGGGCTTGACCAATACCGGATAGCCGATGCGCCGCGCGGCCGCCAGGGTCGCCGCGGCATCGTCGTCCAGCAGCCCGGAGCTGGGCCCCAGCGGCATGCCGCGCGCGGCCATCAGGTCACGGGCCCGGGTCTTGTGTCCCATGGCCTCGATCCAGTCCGCGCCCGGCCCGATAAAGCCCGCGCCCTGCCCGGCCACGCGGCGCGCGAAGCCAGCATTCTCGGACAGGAATCCATAGCCGGGATGCAGGCCGTCGGCCCGCGTCTCGGCCAGCACCGCGAGCAGCGCGTCCTGGTTCAAGTAGCTGGCGCGCGCATCCGCGGGCCCGATCGCGTGCGCCTCGTCGGCGCACGCCAGATAGGGCAGATCGCGATCCGCCTCGGAATACACGGCAACGGTCCGGATGCCGAGCTGCTTGAGCGCGCGCAGCACGCGGGCCGCGACCGCGCCGCGATTGGCCACCAGCACCTTATGGAACATGGCGGTCGCTCCTCATGCCGGCGCCTTGGGTTCGCCGCAGGCCACGATGCCGCGCTCGACCAGGGCATCGATCTCGCGCGGCGACAGTTGCAGTTCGTCGGCCAGCACCTGCCGCGTATCCTGGCCCAGGTCCGGACCGGTGTGCATGATCTGTCCGGGGGTGTCGCTCAGCCTGGGCACGATGCCGGGATGATGCAGCGAGCCCAGCTCGGGATGCGGAATTTCCGGCAGCATGCCGCGCGCGGCGAATTGCGGATCCTCGAAGATATCGGCCATCGTGTAGACCCGCGACACGGGCACTTCCGCCTCGAGCAGCATGCGCTCGATCTCGCTGCCGTCGTGCTGCAGCGTCCATTCGCTGACGACGCTGTTGCAATAGGGTATGTTCGATCCGCGCGTGCGGATCGAACTCATGCGCGGGTCATCGATCAGCTCGGGACGGCCCATGACCGCGATCAGCCGCTCGAAAGTGGGATTGCTGTTGGCGGCGATCAGCACATAGCCGCCGTCGCGGGTGGGATACAGGCTGTTGGGCGCCATGTTGGGCAGGTTGGGCCCCACCCGCTTGGGTATCAGGTTCAAGGTCTTGAACGCGGGCACGTAGACTTCCATCTGCGTGAACGCCGTCTCGTACAGCGCCACGTCCACCACCTGGCCCTTGCCCGTGCGGGTCCGGTTCAGCAGCGCCGATACCGTGCCGAACGCGGCATGGACCGCCGACAGGTAATCGGTCGTGGCCACCGCCACGCGCGCCGGGGGCCGGTCGGGATCGCCGGTCAGGTGGCGCACACCGGCCATGGCTTCGCAGATCGCACCGTAGCCGGGCCGCATCCGGTAGGGCCCGGTCTGGCCGTAGCCGCTGATGCGCACCATGACCAGGCCCGGATTGTCGCGCGACAAGTCCTCGTAGCCCAGCCCCAGCCGCTCCATCACGCCGGGCCGGTAGTTTTCGACCAGCACGTCGGTCTTGGCCGCCAGCCGGCGCACCAGGTCCCGGCCTTCGTCGGTCTTCAGGTCGATCACCATCGCGCGCTTGTTGCGCAGCGCCGTGGCGGCGTACAGCGACACGTCGCCCACGTGCTTGCCCATGTTGCGCAGCGGATCGCCACTGGGCGGTTCGATCTTGATGACGTCCGCGCCGAAATCCGCCAGGATGCGCCCGCACGCGGGACCGGCCACCGTGGAGCAGATCTCGATCGCCTTGTAGCCGCTCAGCGGGCCGGGATGACCGGTCAGCCTGGCATTGCTCATTTACCCGCCCCCAGCAGGCCCAGCTTGGCAACGATTTCGCGCATGCCCTGGTACTCCTCTTCGTAGAACCGCGCCGCGTCGCGGTGTCCCATGAAATTGGGCCGGCTCTGGTTGGTCTCGGCCAGTTGCTCCCACATCGGCGACTGGCTCATGCGCCGGCACATGTCTTCCCAGAACTGGATCTGGTCCTCGGAGATGCCCTTGGCGGCGACGATGCCCATGGCCGAGCTGAAGGTCGAATCGATGCCCTGCTCCTTCCACGTCGGCACGTCGGCGAACTGGCCGCCCAGCCGCTGGCCCGCACTGACCGCCAGCACGCGGATCTTGCCGGCCTTCTTCAGCGCGATGACGTTGGGCGTGGTCGCGGCCACCACGTCCAGGTGGCCACCCACCAGCGCCACCATGGACTCGGCCGAGGACTTGAACGGCGCCACCACGAGCTTGCGCACGTCCACGCCCGCCGCGCCCAGGGCCTTGGCCGTGCCGATGTGGATGTGGTTGCCGATGCTGGTGGCCACGCCTATGCGCTGGCTGGTGGGATCCTTGCGCAGCCGCTCGGCCAGGTCGGCCGCGGACTGCACGGGCGACTCCGTGCGCACCGCCGCCACCACGAACTCGTCCTGGATCACGGCGATGGGGGTCAGGTCGCGATGGGGCAGGATGTCGAGGTTGCCCGTCAGGTAGCTCGAGATGTAGCCGTGGGAATTGATCGACAGGTAGTGCGGATCGGCCCGTTTCTGCAACAACACCTCGAAGGCGATCTTGCCGTTCGCCCCCGGCTTGTTGGTGACCAGGAAGGTCTTGCCGCCCGGCACGTGGCTTTCGTCGTAGAACTGCTTCATCGCCCGGCCGGTCTGGTCCAGCGCGCCGCCTGGTCCGGCCGGCACGACGAACTCCACGGTCTGGTCCGGCCGCCAGGCGGCCCACGCCGGACGCGTCGCCGCGCCCAGCAGCAATCCCCCCATGCCCGCCCCCAGCGCGGCAACGGCGCGGCGGCGGCCCTGATAGATAGTCTCCATGCTTCCCTCCTGACGGGAATGTGTTCTACGCGATCACTTCGGTCTCCAACAAACGGCGGATCTCCCGCCAGTTCTCTTCCAGGCGACTGGCGAAAAACTGTTCGACGGCGTCGGCATCGCCGCGCCGGATGGCATCGATGGCGCCGCGCCACAGGACGATGGAACGGCGGCGCCGCTCCCGGGACTTCAGCCCCAGGCTGGTGTAGCGCAGCATCTGCATGGACAGCGAGGCGATCAGCGGAAACAGGCGGTCGTTGCCGCACAGCGCCGCGCACAGCAGGGTCATCTGGGCCGCGGTCTCGCCGTAGCGGCGCGCGGAGGCCGGATCGTCGGCCGTCTCGCCCAGGGTGCCGAAGCCGATCTCCAGCAGCTCCAGCAGCCGCTCGGGGCGGTGCTCGGCGGCACGGCGTCCGACCAGGCGCACCAGGCTGGCGCGCACCTCGAACAGGTCCTTGATTTCCTTCTGCGCCAGGACGGTCGCGCGGGCGCCCCGCCTGGCGTGTATGCGCACCACGCCCTCGCGCTCCAGCAGGCGCATGGCCTCGCGCACCGGACTGCGGCTGACGCCGAACTGCTGGCCGATCTCCTGCTCGCGTATCCATTCGCCCGGAGCGATGGCATGCGAGATGATGCGGTCGCCGACGCTGGCCGCGATCTGCTCGGGCAGCGTCAGCGTGTTGGACGGCCCGGCGAACACCCACCAGAACGCGATGGGCGTGCCGCGGTCCTCTTCGAAGGCCTGCAGGAACGCCGCGGCGCGGCTAGTGTCGGGCGGCGCGGGCCGAGCCGGTGTCACGGGCGCACTCCCGCGCGCAGCTTGGGCCCCAGTGTGGTACCCAGCCGGCCTTGCGCCGCGTCGATGAACTGGCACAGGTAGGGCCGCGTCTCGCGGGGATCGATCAGGTCTTCGACCGCGAAGGCCTCGGCGGTGCGGAACGGCGAGGACAGCGCCCGCAGTTCGGCCTCGATCTCGGCTTCGCGCGCGGCCGGATCGGCAGCGCCCTGGATGTCGGCGCGGTAGGCCGCCTTGACGCCCCCTTCGATGGGCAGCGAGCCCCAACTGGCGGACGGCCAGGCGATCTTGAAGTTCAGCCCGGAGCGGTCGATCACGCTGCCGCCCGCGACGCCGAAGCACTTGCGCACCAGCACCGTGTAGATCGGCACCGTGGCCTGCGCCAGCACGTAGCGCTGCTGGATGCCGAAGCGCATGATCGCCTCGGATTCGGACTCGACCCCGATCAGCAGGCCCGGCACGTCGACGAAGAAGATCAGCGGGATGTTGAAGGCGTCGCACAGGTCGATGAAATGCGTCTGCTTGCGCGCCGCCTTCACGTCGACGATGCCGCCGAACATGGGGTTGTTCGCCACCACGCCCACGACCTTGCCGTTCATGCGCGCCAGCATCGTGATGACGGCCCGGCCGAAGCCCGGCTGGATCTCGAACTCCGACCCGCGGTCCACGACCATGCCCACCAGCTTCTTCATGTTGTAGGCCTGGCGCTCGGAACGGGGCACGATGTCGACCAGAGCGTCCTCGCAGCGGTCCACGGGATCGCCCGACATCAGCACGGGCGGCAATTCCCAGGCATTCTGCGGCATGTACGACAGGAAGCGCCGGATCTGCGCCAGGCAGGTTTCCTCGTCCGGTGCCACATTGTCGATCGTACCGGCGGTGTCGGCGGCGATCTTGGCGCCGCCCAGGTCGTTCTTGTGCAGCTTGACGCCGAAGGCGCGCTCGACCACCGGCGGGCCGGCCGCGAATATCTGGCTGCTGTCGCGCACCATGACAGTCCAGTGGGCCAGCATGGCGCGCCCCGCCGGGCCGCCCGCCACCGTGCCCATGACCGCGCTCACCACGGGCACCATGCCCATCAGCGAGGCCGAACGCTCGAAGCCGTCCTGGCCGTAGCCCGGCGTGACCGAGTAGCCCTTGCGCTTGACCGTGTTGACGGTGCCGCCGGTGCCGTCGATCAGATTGACCAGCGGAATCCGGTAGTGGAAGGCCAGGTCCTCGACAAAACCGCCCTGCCCGCCCTTGCGGCGGTCGCTGCCGAAGCCGGTACCGGCGCGGATGGTGTAGTCCTCGCCCCCCACCGCCACGGGCCGGTCGGAGATGCGTCCCAGGCCCATGACGTAAGGCGCCGGTTCGAAGCCGGTCAGCTTGCCTTCCGTATAGACCGCCCGCCCGGCCAATTGCCCCACCTCCTGGAACGAACCGGCATCCAGCAGCTTGTCGATGCGCTCGCGCACCGTCAGCTTGCCGGCCTCGTGCTGGCGCGCCACCGACGCCTCGCCGCCACATGCCCGCGCCAATTCCCGCCTGCGCCGGATCTCGTCCGCCTCCGCCCGCCAGCTCATGCCGTCTCCTGGGATCGGTGAAATTCAGCTCACTATAATTGCCTTCTTTATTATTGTCGACAATTTTATTGGATATATAAACCCATCTCAGATCCGCCCCTCTCCCAAGAAGAGTGTTCCATTGAGCCTAGTCGGACTTTGAAAAACTTCGATGTGACGCTATATCTGAACACTCCATCCCAGGGATGCGCACCATCCTTCCTGGCCATTCAAGAATTTGCATATTTATGCAAATACAAGCATAATTTGAGCGATGAAGCCTCTCAGGTTCGTTGATTCCACCCAAAGGGATCTACGCGAGATGCCCGTGGACGCGAGACATGCGTTGGGCCTTGAGCTAATGGCCGTGCAGTACGGCGCAGAGCCAGCGGACTTCAAACCCATGCCCGATGTGGGCGCGGGAGCATACGAAATACGTTATCGGGATGCCAGTGGCGCCTTCCGCGTAATCTACGTCGCCAAGTTCGCCGATGCGATCTACGTGCTGCACGCTTTCCAGAAAAAGACCCAGAAAACGCCGAAACCGGACCTGGGCCTGGCGGCTGCCCGCTACAGGAAACTGATCGGAGCACTGAAATGAACAAGCAAGACATCACCATCACCGAAAGCAGTGGCAACGTCTTCATTGATCTGGGCTTCGATCCTGCTCAAGCCGAAGTCATGAAGCTGCGCGCCGAGGTGATGATTCGCACGGCGCAGCGTCTCAAAGAGCAAGGCTGGACGCAGGCCGAGGCCGCTCGCCATCTTGGAATTACCCAACCGCGCGTTTCTCGGCTGATCAAGGGCAAGATTGAGGATTTCAGCCTCGATATGTTGTTGACGTTGGCGGCACGGGCGGGATTGCATCCGGAACTGCGGTTCACTGCATGATTGCCTTGACGAGCGGCGCGCCGTCGGGCGCCGCTCCCTACCGCGCCTACTTGCTCTTGCCTTCGCCCTCGTACGCGAACTTGCCGTCGCGCACGATACCCATGACCCGCGAACGCTCGTCGAAGCCCTGGTGGTCGCTGGCCGAGATGTTCAGCACGCCGTTGGGCACGGTCAGGTTGGAGGTCGACTCGATCGCGTCGCGCAGCGCGGCGCGGAACGCCGGCGTACCCGGCTTGGCGCCGGTCTTCAGCGCGCGCCCGACGGCATCGTTCAGCAGCATCCAGGCACCCCAGGCATCCCCCGCGAACTGGGTGACCGAGCCGGCGCCGAACTTGGCTTCATAGCGGTCGACGAACTCGGTGGCCACCTTCTTGACCGGATGCGAGGCGGGCAGGCCGTGCGCCACCACACCGGGGCCGGTCGGGAACAGCGTGCCTTCCACCGCCTTGCCGCCCAGGCGCAGGAACTCGGGCGTGGCGATGCCGTGGGTCTGATAAAGCTTGCCTCGATAGCCGCGGTCCACCAGCGTCTTCTGCGGCAGCAGTGCCGGCGTGGACGAGGCGGCCACCAGGATGGCATCGGGCTTGGCCACCATCAGCTTGAGCACCTGCCCGGTTACCGAGGTGTCGGTGCGGTTGTAGCGTTCGTTGGCGACGATCTTGATGCCGGCTTTCTGCGCCAGCGGCGAGAACTCGTTCCACCAGCTCTCGCCGTAGGAATCGTTGAAGCCGATGAAGCCGACCGTCTTCACCCCGGCGCGGGCCATGTGTCCGACGATGGCGCTGGCCATGAGCGAATCGTTCTGCGGCATCTTGAACGCCCATTTGCGCTTGGCGTCGGCGTGGGGTTCGATGATGGAGGCGTTGGCCGCCAGGGCCACCATGGGCGTCCTGCTTTCGGCGATCACGTCCAGCACCGCCAGCGCGGCCGGCGTGGTGTTGGGGCCGACCAGGACGTCGATGTGCTGCTCGGATGTGAGCTTGCGCACGTTGGTGACGGTGTTGGTGGGGTCGGACGCGTCGTCCAGGATGATGTAGTTGGCCTTCTCGCCTCCCAGCGTGGGCGGCCACATCATGACCACGTTCTTGGAGGGGATGCCGATCGCCGCCGCCGGGCCGGTAGTGGCGAGGTCAATGCCGACGGTGATATCCGCTCTCGCTGCCGACGTCAGCGCCAGCCCGGCCAGCAGGAAGCCGCGCAATGCCCATGATTTCATTTGAACCCCCGGAATCAGAACCGGCCGGAAAAAACCCACGCGGTGGGGCCGGCCATGTTCGCTAGTTTACGCCGCCAGGGGGGGGCCGGCGGCGGTCATTCCCGGGTCATTCGAGCAGATCCGCTCCCAGTTCCCCCGAGGCGATGCGCACGTCCACTTCCGCCTGCATCACGGCCTCGAGCAGGTCCAGGTAGGTGTTCTTCTTCTCGGCCACGGCCTGGATCGCATCGACCAGGTCGAGGATGCTGCCCCGGCCCAGCGTGTAGGAATCCTGTGCCATCTGCCGCAGGCGCGGGATCATGGACAGGCCTTCCTTCTCGAAACGGTCGGCCAGTTGCTGGCGGCGGCTGAGCTGCTCGGTGGCGCGGCGCAGCTCGCTTTCAGCGGCCACGACGATGGCGCGGCTGCGCAGGCGCATGCCGTCGGCCTCGGCGGCGGCGCGCGCGATGGGGCCCTGGTTGCGGTCGAACAGCGGAATGGCCACCGATACGCCGTATTCGGTGCTGCGGCCTTCGCTGTTGTTCAGCCGGCCGACCATGAAGGTGGGCGTGGGATAGGCCTGGCGCCGTTCGGCTTCCAACTGCTTCTCGGCGAAGGCCTGCTGGGCCAGCGCCGCCCGCACCGTCGGCAGGCGGTTCTGCGCCTGCGGCCAGATGGCGTCGAAGTTCAGCGCCGTCCAGTGCGAGACGATGGAACCGGCCGCGCGCGGCCGCCATGCCGGCGCGCCGACGCTGGCCGCCACGCGGGCCGACGCCTGCAGCGTCTCGGCCTGGGCCTGGGCCAGTTGCGCGTCCAGCGAAGCCCGCTCCACCTCGAGCCGGGTCAGGTCGTAGCGGCTGCGGGCACCCGCCTGGACCTGCCCCTGCACGATGCGAAAGGCGCCTTCCAGGTCGTCCTTGGCGTCCAGCCAGCGCTTCTCGCGCTCCTGCGACACCAGCAGCGACATGAAGTCCCGCGCCGCATCCTGCAAGGCCTGGGCATAGATCAGGCGCAGTTGCGCCCGGGCTGCCTCGACCCCGCTCTTGGCACTCTCGATGCGAACGCCGCGCTGGCCGAAGATCGGGATGTCCTGCGAGATCGTGGTTTCCTTCTCGCCCCGCTTGTGGGTATAGCCCACGCTGGGGTTGGAGAAGGTCTGGGCCGTCATCAGGTCGGCCTCGGCCATCGCCACCTGCGTACGCTCGGCCTGCAGCGCGGGGCTGGAGGTCTTGACCAGCTCCAGCAACTGGGGCAGCGACACCTCGGTGCCCAGCGCCGGGGGAAGATCGGCGGCCCGCGCCGCCGGCAGGCACAGCGCGACCAGCAGGATTCCTAGATACTTACGCATGATCGTTGTCCAAAGTTGCCGCGTCGCGCTCCTCGGCGGTCAGCATGCGCCGGGGCCCCAGCCAGGCATACAGCACAGGCAGGACGAACAGCGCCACCAGCGGCAGCACCGCCATGCCCCCTACCACCACGGAAGCGAACGGACGCTGGGTCTCGCTGCCCACGCCGGTGGACAAGGCCATGGGCAACAGGCCGATCAGGCCCAGCAGCGCCACCATCAGGATGGAGCGCATGCGTTCGGCGGCCCCCTCGATCAGCGCGGGAACCAGCGCCACGCCTTCGCGCCGCAGGTTCTCGACGGCGCTCAGGACCAAGAGGCCGGCCAGCGCCACCTGTCCCAGCAGCGCGATGAAGCCGATCGCCGCGCTGATGGACAAGTCGATGCCGGTCAGGTGCAGCGCGACGATGCCGCCTATCATCACGAACGGCGCGGTCAGCAGGATGATGGACGCGCTGCGGGCGCTACCCAGCGCGCTGAACAACAGGACGAACACCACCAGCAGCGACAGCGGCACGACGATCTTCAGGCGTTCCGAGGCGCGCTGCTGGTTCTCCCACTGGCCGCCCCACTGGGCGATATAGCCCTCTGGCATCTTCACGTTCTTGTTGAAGGCGGCGATGGCGTCCTTCACGACGGAGCCCATATCCCGCCCCTGGACGTTGAACTTCAGCGCCATGTAACGGGCGTTGCCCTCGCGGAAGATCGAAGAGTTGCCCACCTTGAAACTGATGTCCGCCAGCGCGTGCAGCGGCACGAAGGTGCCGTCGGGCGCGGAGACCTGGATTTCGCGGATGCGCGCCTCGTCCATGCGGTCCTCGAACGGCAGGCGCACCCGCACGGGCACACTGCGTTCGCCTTCCCAGGCGGTGGTGACCACCTTGCCGGCCAATGCGGTCTCGACCGCGGTGTCGGCCACTTCCATGGAAATACCGTAGCGGGCCAACGCTTCGCGGTTGAACTCGATGTGCAGTTGCGGAGCGGGAGCGTCGCGGTACAAGTCCAGGTCGACCACACCGTCGATGCCGCCAACCGCCTCCTTGGTCTGCTGCAGGATGCCCCGCATGGTCTCGATCTCAGCGCCGAACACCTTCAGCACCACGTGGCCGCGCGCGCCCGAAGTCGATTCCTCGACGCTGTCGCGGATGGGCTGGGCGAAGTTGAACTGCACGCCCGGCAGATCGGACAGGGACTGGCGCATCTGGGCCACCAGTTCCTCCTTGGTCAGGCCCTTGCGCCACTGGGCCCGCTCTTTCAGCCGTACCAGCACCTTGGCGACGTTGATGGTCTCGTTGTCGGTCCCATCCTCCGGCCGCCCCTGCTCGCTGGTGACGGAGATGGCCTCTGGCACCTCCTTGAGCCGCATGCGTATGGTGCGCAGCAGTTCCTGGCCCTTCTCCAGCGAAATCGACGGCGGCATCTGCACCAGCACGTAGGCGTCGCCTTCGTCCAGTTCGGGCAGGAACTCGGTGCCCAGGTGCGAACCTGCATACAGGGCCAGCAGCAGCGCCACCATGGACACGGCGAACACCTTGCGCCGGTTGCGCGCGCTTTCCAGCACGCGCGCGATCCAGCCGGAATAGACATGGTGCATGCGCAGGAAGACCGCCGGCTCGGGCGCCACCACATCCTTGGGCCGCAGCAGCAGCGCGCACAGCGCGGGCACCAGCGTCAGCGCGAACACCAGCGCGCCGACCAGCGCGAAGGTGTAGGTCATGGCCAGCGGGCGGAAGATGCGCCCTTCGATGCTTTCCAGCGAGAACACGGGAATCAGCGCCGCGATCACGATGGCCATCGCGAACAGCGTCGGCTTGGCCACCGACATGGCGGCTTCGATGATCAGCTCGAACATGTCGCGCCGCGAAGCGGGTTTTCGCAACCTGGCCTTGTGGATGATGGCCTCGGTCAGCACCACCGCGCCGTCGACGATGATGCCGAAGTCGATCGCGCCCATGGAGATAAGGTTGGCCGGCATGCCCAGGAAATGCAGGCCGATGAACGCCACCAGCAGCGACAGCGGAATGACCACCGCGACGATGAGCGAGCCGCGCAGGCTGCGCAGGAACAGCCACAGCACGCCCACGATCAGCGTCGCGCCGAACAGCAGGTTGTGATAGACCGTATGCAGCGTGTGGCCGACCAGGTGCGAACGGTCGTAGCTGGGCTCGATGTGCATGCCCGTGGGCAGCATGTGGGCGTTGATCTCGTCCACCTTGGCGTGGACCTGGTCCAGCACCTTGCTCGGATTCTCGTCGCGCTTGAGCAGCACGATGCCTTCGACGATGTCGTCCTCGTCGTTCATCCCCACCGAGCCCTGGCGCGGCGTATAGGACTGCACCACGCGGGCCACGTCCTTGACGCGGACCGGCGTGTTGTTGTGCACGTCCAGCACGATGGTCTCGATGTCGCGCGGCGTACGCAAGAGGCCGATGCCGCGGATGATCAGCGATTGCTCGCCGCGGCGCAGCAGCCCGCCGCCCACGTTCTGGTTGGACTTCGAGACGGCCTCGACCACCTGGTCCAGCGTCAGGTTGTGCGCCATCAGCTTGGCCGGATCCACCTCGATGTGGAATTCCTTGACGAAGCCCCCCATGCTGACCACGTCGGCCACGCCCTGGATCTGCTTGAGGACCCGGGCCACCGTCCATTCCTGCTCGGAACGCAGTTGGGCCAGCGTGTGGCGGTCGCTGTTGAGCCGGTAATAGAAGATCTTGCCGAGCGGTGTGTTGTCGGGCGCCATCTCCGGCGTCACGCCGTCGGGCAGGTTGGCCGACGGCAGCCGCTGGGTGACCTGCACCCGCGCATCGAAGCTCTTGGTCTGGTCGTTGAAGACCATGGTGATCATCGACAGCCCGAAATAGCTCTCGGACCGCAGCGACACCAGCCCGGGCGTGCCGTTCAGGGCCCGTTCGAGCGGGAACGTCACCTGCCGCTCGACCTCTTCCGGCGCCAGGCCGGGAGCGAGCGAGATGATGCCCACCTGGACGTTGGTGACGTCTGGATAGGCCTCGATGGCAGTGTTCAGGAAGGCATAGACGCCGTAAATGGCGACAATCAGCGTCGCGGTCAGGGCCACCAGGCGGCGATGGACCACCAGCGCGATAAGTGAACGCATGGCCGATCCTTACAGCAGTTGGTTGGCGGCGCCGTCGAGCAGCAGGCTGCCCTTCGTGACCACCTTGTCGCCCGGCTGGATGCCCGACAACACGGGGATGTAGCCGTTGGACGGCTGGCCCAGCGATACGGTACGCGCCTCGAAGACGTTGTCCGAGACCTGTACGAACACAATGGAACGCTGGCCGTCCTTGATCAACACCGAGGTGACGGGCACCGACAGCCCTTCGGCGGCGCGGCTCTGGATGCCGGCCCGGGCCAGCATGCCGGCGCGCAGGTTGGGATTGGAGCCGTCCAGCGTGATGAAGACCTGCCCGCGGCGGGTCTGGGCGTTCAGGGCCGAGCCCACCCGCAGCACCTTGCCCGCCAGGGGCCGGTCGAGCGAGGGCACCACGACCTGCACCGGCGCGCCCTGGGCGATGGTGCTGAGATCGCTTTCGAAGACGTCGGCGTTGATCCACAGCGCGGTCGGGTCGCCCACCGTGAACAGCGATCCGGAGTCGGGTCCCACCGACGCGCCGGGCGTGGTGTTGCGGTTGATGACCACGCCGGCGCGCGGCGCGCGCAGCAGCAGGGTGTCGCTGCCGCCGCCGCCCAGGAAACTGGCCGCCCGCGACGCCACGTCGGCGTTGTGCTGGGCTTCCTGCAGCTTGGCCTCGGCCACGACCAGTTCGGCCTCGATGCCGATGCCTTTCTCCATCATCAGCCGCTGCCGCTTGGCTTCGGCCTGCGCCACCCGCAGTTCGACCTGGGCATTGGCGTAGTCGGCACGCACGCGCGAGGCGTCCGGGCTGGACAGCGTCGCCAGCGGCGTCCCGGCCTTGACCACGTCGCCCACCTGGGCCTGGACCTGGAGGATGCGGCCGGATGCCGGCGCCACCACTTCGGCCACCTGTTCCTCGCGGAAAGCCACCCGGGCCGGCGCCCAGACGACATGCACCGCGCCCTGGGTCCCCATTTCCTGGATTTCCATGTATTTGAGCGAAGCGGGCTTGACGCGGACCTGACCGGGCGCGAGCGGCGCGGCGCTTTCGGTGGGAGCCGGGGGAACTTCCTGCTTGTCCGAGCATGCCGCCAGGGCAAGCAGACAGCTGACAGCGACAAAACGGGCAAAACGCGGCATGAGAACCCTTTGACGATTTTACGGCCCGGATCGGTCGGCGGCGCGTCCCACGGCGCAACGTACTCGAAATCCGGATCGCGAGATGTTAGCGACCGGGTGGGCGGGAAAGCATGGCCGAAACATTACCGTTTTGTCATGTTCCCCAGCCTGGGCAGCGTGATACGGGCCACCAGGCCGGGGGCGGCGTCGTCCAGATCCAGCGACGCGTTGTGGAGACTGGCGATGGCCGTCACGCTGGCCAGCCCCAGGCCGTAGCCCGGTACGCGGCGGTTCAACCGGAAGAACCGGGTCCCTACCTTGGAGCGCTCGATGGCCTGGATGCCCGGCCCATTGTCCTGCACCACCAGCGAAACCGTGTCGCCGTCGCGCCGCGTGCTGACCGTGACGCGGGCGGGACTGCCGGCGTACTTGATCGCGTTGTCCAGCAGGTTGGCCACCGCGCTGGCCAGCAGGTCCCGGTCGCCCGCCGCCGTGACGTCCTCACCCATGCGCACGCGCAGTTCCACGCCCTTTTCCTCGGCCACCGGCTCGTACAGCTCCACCACGTCGGCAACTATGTCATTCAAGGATACCGGTTGGAAAGCCTGGCGCCGCGCGCCCGACTCCGCTTCAGCGATCTGCAGCAGCTTGTCGAAGACGATGGTGAGTTCCTCGATCTCGCGGATGGCGAAAGTCGTGGCCTGGGCCACCTGCGCCGGATCCGTGCCCGGGCGGCTGGCCACCTCCAGCTTGGCGCGGATGCGCGACAGCGGCGTGCGCAGGTTGTGGGCGATGGTGTTGGAGACGTGCCGCACGCCATCCATCAGGATCTCGATCCGGTCCAGCATCAGGTTGATGTCGTGGCTCAGGCGCGCGAACTCGTCGTCCTTGCCGGACACCGGGATGCGCTGCGTCAGGTCGCCGGCTTCGATCTGGGCGGCGGTGCGGCGGATTGCGCCGACCCGGCTCTCGAGCTGGTCGCGGAACACGATGGCGCCGATGATGGCCAGCAGCACCGAAACCACCGCCGCCGCCATCAGCGCGTTGCCCACCAGTTGCTCGAGGTCTTTCTGGTCGCGCATGTCGCGGCCGACCAGCAGGACGGATCCGTCGGCCAGCAGCTCCGTGCGGAACCGGCTGTAGGAGATGCGTCCATCCCGCAGCACCTGTTTTTCCACGATCCCGAAGGTGGGCTTGAGCAGGTCGCGGGAAACGGCGATGTTGCCGGCCATCTTCTTGCCCGCCGCGGTGGCCAGCAGGTAGACCTCGGTGTCGGAGTTGACGCCGTCGGTCAAGGTCTCGGTGATGTCGTCGGCCAGCCGCTCCAGCCCGTAGGCCTCGAAATGGCTGGTCATCCGATGGCTGGCCGACACCAGTTGCCGGTCGATGCGGTTCTGCAGCACGCCGATGGTCTGCACGTACAGCACCGACAGCAGCACCATCATGAACAGCACCACCGACACGCCATAGCCCAGCGCGAGCCGGAACGCGACCGACTGCCACAGGCGCCGGACGAAGGCCAGCGGCCCGGTCTGGCGGCCGGGATAGTCGTCGTCGGCCGTACTCAACGCGGCGCCGCCGAGATCATGTACCCCACCCCGCGCACGGTATGGATCAGCGGGGGTGCGAAGCCGTTGTCGATCTTGTTGCGCAGGCGGCTGATCTGCACGTCGATCACGTTGGTCTGCGGATCGAAGCGATAGTCCCAGACCGCCTCCAGCAGCATGGTGCGGGTCACGACCTGCTCCTGGTTCAACAGCAGGTAGACCAGCAGGCGGAACTCGCGCGGCTGCAGCGTGATGGTCTTGCCGTCGCGCTCGACAGTACGCTTGGTCAGGTCGGCCCGGAGATTGGCGATGCGCAGTTCGCGCACGTCGTCGCGCGCGCTGGCCCGGCGGTAGAGGGCCTCGACCCGGGCCGCCAGCTCGGAGAACGCGAACGGCTTGGTCAGATAGTCGTCGCAGCCTCCGCGCAGCCCCCTGACCCGCTCGTCCAGCCCCGCCAGCGCGCTCAGGATCAGCACCGGCGTGGTCTTGCCTATGCCCCGCAGCGTGGTCAGGATGGACAGGCCGTCCCCGTCATTGGGCAGCATGCGGTCCAGGATGATGACGTCCCAGGCTTCGGTCATGGCGCGATTGAGCCCGTCGGCGCTGTCGCGGCAGGCCGCCACCTCGTGGCCGGCCTCTTTCAGGCCGTTGCAGATATAGCGCGAAGTATCGACTTCGTCTTCGATGACCAGGCAACGCATGGCGGCTGACTATTCCAGATTGATGAGGATGCGGCGCGCATGCGCGCCGCCGTGCTCCCATAGTCTACCCTTCGTTGCCCCGGCCGGGGCCCACCGTCTCAGGCCTCGATGACGGCCTCCAGGAACTGGCGCGTACGCGCCTCGACCGGATGGCCGAACACCTGGGCGGACGGGCCATCCTCGACGATGCGGCCGCCCTCGAAGAAGAGCGTGCGGTCCGAGCTGCACTCGGCGAACTTCATCTGGTGCGTCACGATGACCATCGTCATGGTGCGCCGCGCGGACAACTCCCGCATGATCTCCAGCACGCCGCCCACCAGTTCCGGGTCCAGCGCCGAGGTCACCTCGTCGAACAGCATGACCTCGGGCCGCATGGCCAGTGCGCGGGCGATGCCGACGCGCTGCTTCTGGCCCCCGGAAAGCTTGCCCGGATACTGGTCCAGCTTGTCCCCCAGCCCCACCATGTCCAGGTACTCGCGCGCCCGCTGCTCGGCCTCCTCCCGGCCCAGCCCCAGCACGTGCCTGGGCGCCTCGGCCACGTTGCGCAGCGCCGTCATGTGGGGAAACAGGTTGAAATGCTGGAACACCATGCCTATCCGGCCCCGCACCCCGCGCAGGTGGGCGGCACGGGCCGGGAGCTCCTGGCCGCCCCGCTGCTCGGTCCACATGGATACGCCGTCGATCAGCACGCGGCCGGCATCGGGCTGCTCCAGCGTCATCAGCAGGCGCAGCAGCGTGGACTTGCCCGACCCCGACGGGCCGATCAGCGCGACCGTCTGGCCAGCCGGAATGTGCAGATCGATACCCCGCAGCACCTCGACGTCGCCGTAGCGCTTGCGGACATGTTCCAACGTGACACTGGCGCTCATGCTTCCTCCTTCATGTCGTCGCCCTAGCGCAGCCGGGCGCCCAGGCGCCTCACGCCCCAGGCCGCCGCCAGGCTCAACGCCAGGAAGATCAGCCCCACCAGCGTGAGCGGCTCGGTATAGCGGAACGTGGCCGAGCCGGCGATCTTGCTTGCCTGGAGCAGTTCCACCACGGTGATGGCCGACAACAGCGGCGTGTCCTTGAACATGGCGACGAAGTAATTGCCCAGCGCCGGCACGATGGGCGGGATCGCCTGGGGCAGGATGACGTCCCGCAGCGTCCGCCAGCGGCCCAGGTTGAGCGCCAGCGCCGCCTCCCACTGGCCGCGCGGCACGCTGTCCAGGCCGGCCCGGTACACCTCGGCGCAATAGGCGGCGTAATGCACGCCCAGCCCCAGCACGCCGGTGGCCAGCGGCGAGAACCGCACGCCCGTGACCGGCAGCACGTAGAACAGGAAGAACAGCTGCATCAGCAGCGGCGTGCTGCGCACGAACTCGATGACCAGCGCCGCGCCCCAGGCCACGGGCCGCAGCGGCGCCCGCCGCATCAGCGCCAGCACCAGCCCCAGCGTCACGGCCAGCACCATGCCCAGCAGCGTGGCCTGTACGGTAATCGCCAGGCCCTCCAGCAAGGTGGGCAGCACGGCACGGGCGTACGCCCAGTCGAACAACGGCTGGCTGGCGGCCGCGGTCATGCCCGTTCCCGATGGCGCGCGGCGCGCCGTTCCAGCAGCCGCATGCCGCCGTTCAACACCTGGGCGGCGGCAAAATACATGAGCAGCGCGATGCTGAACACCTCCACGGTGCGGAAGGTCTCGCTGCGCAGCAGTTGCGCGCTGAAGGTCAGGTCGGTGATGGTGATCAGCGACACCAGCGCCGTGTTCTTGAGCAGTTCTATCAACAGGTTGCCCGCCGGCGGCAGCATCAGCGGCACGGCCTGAGGCACCAGGATGCGCCACAGCGTGGCCAGCGGCGTCATGTTCAGCGCCACCGCGGCCTCGGCCTGCCCCTTGGGCACGTTGGTGATCGCGCCGCGTACGACCTCCGCGCCATAGGCGCCGGTGTGCAGGCCCAGGACCAGAATGCCCGCCCAGACCGCCGGCAGCCGCAGGCCCAGCAGCGGCAGCACGTAGTACACCCAGAACAGCTGCACCAGCGCCGAGGTCCCGCGGAACACCTCCACGTAACAGGCAGCCGGCCACGACAGATAAGGCCGCCGCGACATGCGCCCCAGACCGGCCAGCAGCGCTGCCGGCACCGCCAGCACCGCGGCGCCGGCGGTGAGCTGCAAGGTAACCCACAGGCCGCGCAGCAGGGGCGGCAACAGCTCCTGGATGTCGATCATGACGGATCGGCAGCCGGGGCGACCGTGGCGGGCGCCTGCCCGCACAATTGCGCCGCGGTGGCATCGCCCGGCAGTTCGGTCCCGGTGAAGCCGAAGGGCTCGACCAGGAGCTGGTGCTCCGGCGTCCCGATGAAATGCGCCAGCTCGCGGTCGAAGGCCTCGCGCAGCGCCGTGTCGCCCTTGCGGAAGCCGAAGGCGCCGTATCCCCGCACCGCCTCGCCGTTCTCGCTAGGCTGGACGAACCGGGCGACCTTGTCGATCTGCCAGTCCGGCACCTTGGTCAGCACATAGTTCAGGGTCAGGGCCGTCGCGGCATAGACATCCGCCCGCCCCGCCACCACGCCCTCGACGGCGCTGACCACGTCGGGAAACACCACGACCTGTGACGGCGGCACGCCCGCGCGCGCGGCGTAGTCATTCTGCACCGCCCCGACCACCACGCCCACGCGGGCCGCCGGATCGGCCGCCACGTCAGCATAGCCATGCAATTCACGGGGATTGTCCGTACGCTGGAGAAACCCGTCGCCTACGCCATAGGTGGGATTGGAAAAGGCAATCTGGCGGCACCGGTCGGGCAGCACGTACATGCCGGCGGCGATCATGTCGAAACGGCCGGCCAGGAGGCCCGGGATCAGCGCGCCGAACTCGGTCAGCACGCCCTCGACCTCGCCTATGCCCAGCCGCCCGAGGATCACGCGGGCGATCTCCGGGGCTTCGCCGGTCAATCGGCCCGCCCGGCTGTCCATGTAGGCGAACGGCGCTTCGTTCGCGTAGCCGATGCGCAGCCGGCCGGCCTGGACGGCGCGCTGCAGGCTGTCGGGCTGGGCCGCGGCCCCGGTGGCGGCATCGGCCGCGCCCGCGGGAGGCGCGATGCCTGCCAACCCTACCGCCGTCCACATCGCGAGAAGAAAACGAGTCATGAGCTGCCCGGGTAATACCAGGGCAAATCATATCTCTTAATAATATTTCAATTCAAATCAATTGAAGGCGAATGATCTGAGCGCGATGGCATGGACGTGAAAACGCCCCCGCGTGCGGATCGAACCGCAGTCGGGGGCGTCGGGACCAGGGGTTGCGTGCAGCAAGCCCCTGGATGCGGGCGGCTAGCCGCCGCGCGGGATGCCGTCAGGCGGCGCGACGACGGGAGTCGAAGCGGCGCGCGGGGGCGTCGCGACGATCGCCTTCCGGACGAGCCGCGCGGGGGCGGTCGGCCCAGGCCTGGGCCGGACGCTCGCGGCGGTCGCCTTCGGGACGGCCCTGGGGACGATCGCCCCAGGTGCGCTCGCCCTGCGGACGGTCGCCACGCGGCCGGGCCGCGTAGCCCTGGCCTTCAGGCGAACGCTCGCGGCGGTCGTCCTGGAAACGCGGTTCGTGCCGGCGCTCGCCGTAGCCCTGGCGTTCGCCCTGGCCCTGGGGCGCGTCGCCGTAGCGGCGCTCCTGGCGGTCGCCGCGCGGACGGTCGCCGAAAGCAGGACGCTCGTCGCGGTTGCGATCGAAATTGCCCCGGCCTTCGTACTGCCGCTGGCCGCCTTCGCGGTTCTGGTAGCCACCACGGCCGCCCTGGCGCCAGCCAGGCTTGCCGCCGGAGCCGCCAGGGCCACCGCGGCGCGGACGGTCGGAACCGGGCCGCGGCGCGCGCTGGGGCTCGAGTCCGGGGATGACCTGGACCGGGATGCTCTGGTCGGTATAGCGTTCGATGGAACGGACCTTGTGACGCTCGCCATGCGCGGCCAGCGTGAACGCCAGGCCATCGCGGCCCGCGCGGCCGGTACGGCCGATGCGGTGCACGTAGTCCTCGGCCTGCATGGGCAGGTCGAAATTGACGACGTGGCTGATGCCTTGCACGTCGATGCCCCGTGCCGCCACGTCCGTGGCGACGAGGATCTGCACCCGGCCGCGCTGCATGTTGCCCAGCGTACGGGTACGCTGGCGCTGGTTCATGTCGCCATGCAGGGCTTCGGCGGCGAAGCCCTGGTCAGCCAGCGTGTCGGCCAGTTCGTCGGCCGCGCGCTTGGTCGAGGTGAAGACGATGGCTTGCTGGATGTTGGCGTCGCGCAGCAGGTGGTCCAGCAGGCGCATCTTGTGATCCATGTCGTCCGCGTACAGCAGCGACTGGGTGATGTTGGCGTGCTTTTCCTTCTGGCTGGCGATCTCGATGCGCTGGGGATCGCGCATCATCTTGGCGGCCATGCGGGCCACCGAGCCGTCCAGCGTGGCCGAGAACAGCAGCGTCTGGCGGGTGGCGGGCGTGCGCGCCACGATGGCTTCGATGTCATCGATGAAGCCCATGTCCAGCATGCGGTCGGCCTCGTCCAGCACCAGCACCTCGACTTCGGACAGGTTCACCTTGCCGGATTGCACGTGGTCCAGCAGACGACCCGGGGTCGCGACCAGCACGTCGACACGGCGCGACAGCGCCTTCAGCTGGGCACCATAGGGCATGCCGCCGACGACCGTGGCCGTGCGCAGCCAGCCCAGCGCCTTGCCGTAGGTACGAGTGGCATCCGAGACCTGCTGGGCCAGTTCGCGCGTGGGAGTCAGCACCAGCACGCGCACGCCGGGCGTGCGCAGCGGCGAGGTCTCGACCTGCTTGTTCAAGGCCGGCAGCATGAAGGCGGCGGTCTTGCCGCTGCCGGTCTGGGACGACACCATCAGGTCGTGCCCTTCCAGTGCCAGCGGGATGGCCCGGGCCTGGACCGGCGTGGGCTCCGCGAAGCCGGCTTCGGTCAGCGCGCCGACGATGGCGGGGGCAAGACCGAGTTCAGTGAAAGACATATTCATTCCTTACGTTACGTATGCGCAACGCAAGCCTTCCCCCGCGGGACGTCCCCGGGACGCGCAAAAACGCGGCCATGGCCCCGCCAAAGGACGGTGCCGGATTCATCGAGCCTGGAAAGCTGGCGCTACGCTGCAGAGACGGACACGGCCGCTCCGGACGGATCATCGGCGCCGACCGATATCACCGTGCGCGCAACGCAAAGGGAAAAACGAGGTCAGAGACGATGCAGTTTTCGGTCAACCCATCTTGGTTACCGATCGTCTGCATGAAGGCCACACCGGTGCCCGACAGGGCGGTGGCGTGATTTGTGCAGTACAGCAATAATACCCCAGATTTACCCTAATAGATACCCCCCACCCAGAACCCTCCCCCACAAACAACAAAGGCCCCCGACAGCCGGGGGCCCAAAGACCCAGGATGCGGTGGATCCGGCTCCGCCGGTCCACCCGCATCGCCCCCTGGGGGGCGCGCGAAGCGCGTACGGGGGGCCTAATCAGCCAGTTCCACCTCCGGCTGCGGCGCCGCCTTGGGCGGCGTGTCGTCGAAGTTGAGCTTGATCTCGTCGTCGACCATGTCCACGGTCACCCTGCCCCCGCTGACCAGCTTGCCGAACAACAGTTCGTCGGCCAGCGCGCGGCGGATGGTGTCCTGGATCAGGCGCTGCATGGGACGCGCGCCCATCAGCGGATCGAAGCCCTTCTTGCCCAGGTAGGTGCGCAGGGCATCGGTGAAGATGACCTCGACGCGCTTCTCGTGCAGTTGCTCTTCCAACTGCATCAGGAACTTGTCGACCACGCGCAGGATGATCTCTTCGTTCAGGGCCTTGAACGAAATGGTCGAATCCAGGCGGTTGCGGAACTCGGGCGTGAACATGCGCTTGATTTCCGCCATCTCGTCGCCCTGCTCGCGCGCGCCGGAGAAACCGATCACGTTCTTCTGCAGGGTTTCGGCACCGGCGTTGGTCGTCATGATGATGATGACGTTGCGGAAATCCGCCTTGCGGCCGTTGTTGTCCGTCAGCGTTCCGTGGTCCATCACCTGCAGGAGGATGTTGAAGACCTCGGGGTGGGCCTTCTCGATCTCGTCCAGCAGCAGCACGCAGTGCGGCTTCTTGGCGATGGCCTCGGTCAGGAGGCCGCCCTGGTCGAAGCCCACGTATCCCGGCGGAGCACCGATCAGGCGCGACACCGCATGGCGCTCCATGTACTCGGACATGTCGAAGCGCAGCAGCTCGATGCCCAGGATGAAGGCCAGTTGCTTGGCCACTTCCGTCTTGCCGACGCCCGTGGGCCCGGAGAACAGAAAGGCGCCGATGGGCTTGTCGGGCTTGCCCAGCCCCGAGCGCGCCATCTTGATGGACGCGGACAGCGCATCGATGGCGGCGTCCTGGCCGAACACCACGGCCTTCAGGTCGCGCTCGAGCGTGGCCAGCTTGCTGCGATCGTCGCTGGAGACGGACTGCGGCGGGATCCGGGCGATCTTGGACACGATGTCCTCGATCTCGGCCTTGCCGATGACTTTCTTCTGCCGCGACTTGGGCAGGATGCGCTGGGCCGCGCCGGCCTCGTCGATGACGTCGATGGCCTTGTCCGGCAGGTGGCGGTCGTTGATGAACTTGGCCGACAGTTCGGCCGCCGCCGACAGCGCCGCCGACGAATACTTGACGCTGTGGTGGTCCTCGAACCGCTGCTTCAGGCCGCGCAGGATCTGCACGGTCTGCTCGACGCTGGGTTCGTTGACGTCGATCTTCTGGAAGCGCCGCGACAACGCGTGGTCCTTCTCGAAGATGCCCCGGTATTCGGTATAGGTGGTCGCGCCTATGCACTTCAACTGGCCCGAGGACAGGGCCGGCTTGAGCAGGTTGGACGCATCCAGCGTGCCGCCCGATGCCGCACCGGCGCCGATGAGCGTATGGATCTCGTCGATGAACAGCACCGCCTTGGGGCTTTCCTTGAGCTGCTTGAGCACCGCCTTCAGGCGCTGTTCGAAGTCGCCGCGGTACTTGGTGCCCGCCAGCAGCGCGCCCATGTCCAGGGAATAGACGCAGGCGTCGGCCAGCACGTCGGGCACGGCGCCTTCGGTGATGCGCCATGCCAGGCCCTCGGCGATGGCGGTCTTGCCCACGCCGGCCTCGCCCACCAGCAGCGGGTTGTTCTTGCGGCGGCGGCACAGCACCTGGATGACCCGCTCGACCTCGCTGTCGCGGCCGATGAGGGGGTCGATCTTGCCGGCCTTGGCGGCCACGTTCAGATTCTGGGTGTACTGGTCCAGCGGCGACTGCTTGGCCTCGGCCTCGGCTTCCGCCTCGGGTTCCTTGGGCGTGCTGGAGGCTTCCAGCTGCGGCTGCTTGGTGATGCCGTGGGACATGAAGTTGACCACGTCCAGGCGGGTGATGCCCTGCTGGTGCAGGTAGTAGACCGCGTGGGAATCCTTTTCGCCGAAGATGGCGACCAGCACGTTCGAGCCGGCCACTTCCTTCTTGCCGTTGCCCGTGGACTGCACGTGCATGATCGCGCGCTGGATGACGCGCTGGAAACCCAGCGTGGGCTGGGTGTCCGCTTCTTCCGTGCCCGGGATGACGGGCGTGTTGTCGTTGACGAAATTGCGCAGGTTGCGGCGCAGGTCGTCCAGGTTGGCGGCGCAAGCGCGCAGCACCTCGGCCGCCGACGGATTGTCGAGCAGCGAGAGCAGCAGATGCTCTACCGTGATGAATTCGTGCCGAGCCTGACGGGCCTCGACGAACGCCATGTGAAGGCTAACTTCCAATTCTTGAGAAATCACGCTTCCTCCATGATGCACTGAAGCGGATGCTGGTTCTGCCGAGAAAAACGGCTTACCTGGTCGATCTTGGTCCTGGCAATGTCCCGCGGATAGACCCCGCAGACGCCGCGACCCTCGTGATGCACCTTGAGCATGATCTGGGTGGCCTGCTCTCGCCCCTTGCTGAAAAATTTCTCCAATACCAGCACAACGAACTCCATCGGCGTGAAATCATCGTTCAACAACACCACCGTGAACATTGGAGGTGGTTTGGTCTTCGACGGTTCCCGCTCAAGCAGCGTTGTCTGATCCGGTTGAGAATCGAACCCGGTGCCCATGCGCCTATTCTATCCACTTGAAAGTGCCCCGCAAGCCGTCAGCATACTCCTATATGCCCGGGCCATCCCGAGCTTGACGCAGCGTGACATCTTTCCCATTATCTGATGTCCGGAGCCTGATTTATCAAGCCCCGGAAGTAGCAAACCCACCAAAACTCGCACCTGCGAAGCGCACAATCGTTTGCCTACGGCACCGGGGGAGTGCGCCTCGCATATGTTGTAACCGACTACAAGAAGGCATTACGTCATGTCCAGCGATATCAACGAAGGCAAGAGGGGTAGCGGCACCGTCAAATGGTTCAATGACGCCAAGGGCTTCGGGTTCATCACGCCCGACGATGGCGGCGACGACCTGTTCGCCCATTTCTCCTCCATCCAGATGAACGGCTTCAAGACCCTGAAAGAAGGCCAGAAGGTCACCTTCGAGGCCGCCCAAGGCCCCAAGGGCAAGCAGGCGCTGAACATCAGCGAGGCGGCGGCCTGATCCGCCGCGGCTCCGCCGCCTGAACCGCTCGCGGCCCGCCGAACCATCCGCTCCGGCGGGCCCTGTATTCTGCCTTTAGCGCCGGCCCGACGCGCCTTTAACCTTGTCGTGGGCCAGGTCATGCTACCCTCGCCGGGAGCCTCCCGCGGCGGCCTCGCCCCGCGGCGGTCCACCTGTACCCTTTTCCGCTCCCAGCCGACGTCATGACCCGCATCCGTTCCTTCCTGCCGCGCCTGGCTGCCGGCGCAGGCGCCTGCCTTACCGCCGCCCTCCTGGCCCCGGCCGCCTCGGCGCAGGCCACGCTGCCCGTGCAGACGCTGCGGGCCGGCATGCACCTCATCCACGCCGAGGTCGCCAGCACCCCGCCCACCCGCGAGCGCGGCCTGATGTTCCGCGAACAGCTGGGCCCCAACCAGGGCATGCTCTTCATTTTCGAGATGCCCGGCACCCAGTGCATGTGGATGCGAAACACGCTGATCCCGCTGTCGGTGGCCTTCATCGCCGATGACGGCACCATCGCGAATATCGAAGACATGGCCCCCAAGACGGAAGACAGCCACTGCGCCGTCCAGCCCGTGCGCTACGCACTGGAAATGGAACGCGGCTGGTTCGCCAAGCGCGGGCTGAAGGCCGGCTCGCGCCTGGAAGGCATACCTGGCGCCCGCTAAGCCGCCTTCCCGTCCAGCCCTCCGGCGCCGCTCCTGGCGCCGTCCCCGCCCAGCCTTGCGCCTGGCGTAAAACTCTTTTCCGATTTTTCCATTTCAATCGCCCCCGGCCACGTCTACAGTAGCCGGCCTGAGCACGCCCACGGCAGGCGGAAGACATCAGCATCCAGGAGACCACGCCTTGCGCAACCTGAACGAAGACACCATCACCCAGGCCGTCCTGGCCCGGCACGCCCAGGCGCCCGACGCCCGTCTCAAAGAGATCATGACCAGCCTCGTGCAGCACCTGCACGAATTCGCCCGCGAGGTGAAGCTGACGGAAGCGGAATGGGCCGCGGGCATCGAATTCCTGACCGCCACGGGCCACATCACCGACGACAAGCGCCAGGAGTTCATCCTGCTGTCCGACACGCTCGGCCTGTCGACGCTGGTGACGGCGATGAACCACCGCAAGCCCCCCGCCTGTACGGAAGCCACGGTATTCGGCCCCTTCTTCGTCGAAGGCGCCCCCGAGTACGCGCTGGGCGACGACATCGCCAACGGCGCCAAGGGCGATCCGTGCTTCGTGCGCGGTACGGTCCGCGGCGTGGACGGCACGCCGGTGGGCGGCGCGGAAATGGAGGTCTGGCAGGCGGACGCCGAAGGCTTCTACGACGTGCAGAACCCGGACGACCCCACGCACCGGGGCCGGGGCCGCATCCATGCCGCGCCTGACGGCAGCTTCCATTTCCGCTCCATCCTGGCCGAGGCCTATCCCATCCCCCACGACGGCCCGGTCGGCCGCATGCTGGCCGCGCTGGGCCGCCATCCCTGGCGGCCGGCCCACCTGCATTTCATGATCCGGGCCGAGGGCTACGAGACCCTGGTCACCCACGTGTTCCGCGACGGCGACCAATACCTGGATTCGGACGCGGTGTTCGGCGTGCGCTCGTCGCTGATCGCGCAATGGGTGCGGCACGAATCCGGCCCCACGCCCGACGGTGGCGTCAGCGCACAGCCCTTCTACACCCTGGACTTCGACTTCGTGCTGAATCCGGCGTCCGGATCCGCCCCCTGATTTCCCTGACTGGAGGAGACATGTACGACCAAGAAAAACTCGCCCTACGCGAACTGGTGGAGAACTGGGCGCTGTGGCGCGACGCCGGCGACTGGGAACGCTTCGCCACCGTCTGGCACGACGACGGCCGCATGAACGCGACCTGGTGCCAGGCCTCGGCCACCGAATTCATCCGGCAGAGCCGGGAAGGCATGGAACGCGGCGTCAACATCCTGCACTTCCTGGGCGGCATGACCATCGATCGCGAGGGCGACCGGGCCGTCGTCCAGACCAAGATGACCATTTCCCAGCGCGCCACCGTGGACGGCGTGCTGTGCGACGTGGTGTGCACCGGCCGCTTCTACGATTTCCTGGAAAAGCGCGGCGGCCGCTGGGGCATGGTCGAACGACAGCCGATCTACGAAAAGGACCGGATGGACCCGGTGGACCCGGCCGCCCGCCCGGAACTGGATGCGGCGCTGCTGGCCCGCTTCCCCGAGGGCTACCGCCATCTCGCCTATCTGCAGGTCAAGATAGGCATGGACGTCAAGACCACCATGCCCGGCCTGCACGGCCAGGAAGTCCAGGCGCTGTACGCTCGCGGCAAGGCCTGGCTGGCGGGATCCGCGCGGCCCTGAGGCCTCGCGGGCAAGCTTGCCGCCGCCCTCGGGCCGGCGGCGAACCACAATAAGAAGCACACAGGAGACTATCCATGTTCCATACCGACCCGAAACGGCCGGGCGCGCTGCTGTGCGCGCTCGCCATGACTCTGGCCCTGCCCGCGGCCGCCCAGGACTGGCCCAGCCGGCCCGTGCGCATGGTGGTGGGCTTCGCGCCCGGCGGGGGCACCGACATCATCGCCCGGATGGTGGCCCAGCCGCTGGCGGAAATCCTGGGCCAGCCCATCGTAGTGGAGAACAAGCCCGGCGCCGGCGGCACCCTGGCCGCGGGCACGGTGGCGCGCGCCGCGCCGGACGGCCACACGGTCTTCGTCATGAACAACGGCCATGCGGTCTCGGCGGCGATCTACCGCAAGCTGCCCTTCGATTCGGTCAAGGATTTCGCGCCGGCCTCCATGCTGTGCGCCCAGCCTCTGGTGGTGGCGGCCGGCAAGAACTTCCCGGCCACCGACATCGCCGGCCTGGTCAAGCTGGCCAGGGCTCAACCCGGGAAACTGAACTACGCGAGCGTCGGCATCGGCAGCACGCAGCACTTCGCCGGCGAACTGCTGCGCCAGGTCAGCGGCATCGACATCGTCCATGTTCCCTACAAGGGCACGCCGAACGCGGTGGCCGCCGTGTTGAGCGGCGAGGTGGAGCTGCTGGTGGACGTGGCCTCGCCCCTGCTGGGCCACATCCGCGCCGGGGAACTCAAGCCGCTGGCGGTGACCTCGCCGCGGCGCTACGAGGGCCTGCCCCAGACGCCCACGGCGCTGGAGTCGGGCGTGGCCGGCTACGACGTGACGACCTGGTACGGACTGGCCTTCCCGGCCGGCACGTCCGCCGCCATCGTCGACAAGATGAATCAGGCGGTGCGCCGGGTGCTGGCCGACGAGAACGTCCGCAAGCAGACGCTGGCGGCGGCCTGCCTGCCGGAAGCCTCCACGCCGCAGGCGATGACCAGCCACGTCGGCGCCGAGATCGAACGGTGGCGCACGGTCATGCAGAAAGCGGGCATCGAACAGCAATAGGCTCGATCCCGACGCCGTCCGGTCCCGGCAGCAGCCCGGACCGGACGGCGGGCCGGGGAGGATCAGAGCAGCGTGGCGACCTGCTCGAAGGACAGGCGCTGCTGGCGGTCGAACAGCTTGGACGTGTCGCCGTAGCCCAGCGAGCAGATGAAGTTGGCGGTCAGGCGGCCGTCGGGGAAGAACTCGGCGTTGACCTTGGCGATGTCGAAGCCGCTCATCGGGCCGCAATCGAGGCCGATGGCACGGGCGGCGATGATGAAATAGGCACCCTGCAGCGTACCGTTGCGGGCGGCGGTGGCGGCGGCCAGCGCGGCATTGCCCTCGAACATTTCCTTGGCGCCCTCGCGGAACCAGAGCTGCGGCATGAACTCGTAGAAGCGCGTGTCGGTGGCGATGATGGCCGTGACCGGCGCGGCCTTGACCTTGTCCAGGTTGCCCGGGCTGAGCGCGGGCACGAGCCGTTCCTTGGCTTCCTGCGTGCGCAGGAACACCACGCGCATCGGCTGGCAGTTCATCGAGGTCGGCCCCATTTTCGCAATGTCGTAGACTTGCTTGAGTTGCTCGTCGGACACCGGCTTGTCCAGCCAGCCGTTCTGCGTGCGGGCGGACGTGAACAACTGGTCCAGGGCTTCCTGCGAAATGATGGCCATGAAGAGCTCCGATTGGGCGGAATAGTCGTGAGGCCCGGATTATAAGTGCGCAGCACGGACGAAAAACGCCGGTATAGCCCCGGCAAACGGAAATCACTTTTGCAATTCTGCTAATAATCGAGGAAGAAGCATGGACCGCTGGCGCGAACTGGAGCTGTTCGTCCACATCGCGGAACTCGGCAGCCTGACCCGCGCCGCCGAAGCCGCCGGCCTGTCGACGGCCGCCGCGAGCCGGCACCTGGCCACGCTGGAACAGCGCCTGTCGGCCCGGCTGGTCGAGCGCAACACCCGGCGCCTGTACCTGACCGAGGTCGGGCAGGAGTTCTACCGGCGCAGCAAGAACATCCTGGGCGAGATGCAGGAAGCCGAGTCCGCCGTCAACGCCACGGTGCTCAACCCGGTGGGCGACCTGCGCGTCACCTCGTCGCTGTCGTTCGCGATGCGCCACATCGCACCGCTGCTGCCCGAGTACAACCGCCGCTTTCCCAACGTGAACGTCCACGTGATCACCGCCAACCGCTACTACGACCTGATCGACAACGGCATCGACCTGGCGGTGCGCACGCGCGAATACGAATCCGACTCCAACCTGACCATCCGGCGGCTGGCCGAGACACGGCGCATCCTGGCCGCCTCGCCCGGCTACCTGCACCGCCACGGTACGCCGCGCACCATCGACGAGCTGGCCAGCCACAGGCTGCTGCTCTACACCTACTCCAACCGCTACGACGAACTGCGCTTCTCGCGCGCGGACGACGTCCGCGTGCTGCCGGTGAAGGGCGTGCTGGAAGCCAACGACGGCCAGGTGCTGTGCACCGCCGCGCGCGAGGGCCTGGGCATCCTGGTCCAGCCCAAGTACATCATCTACGACGACATCGTGGCCGGACGGCTGGTGCCGGTGCTGGACGACTGGGACCTGCCGCGCCTGACCATCAACCTGGCCTACCCGCACCGGCAGTACCTGCCGGCCAAGACGCGCACGTTCATCGATTTCATGGTGGAACACTTCCGCAAGATGGACTTCGACCGCAAGTGGGCCAACTAGGGCCTGTTCACACCCCGAGCCCGGTTGCGTCTGCTTGCGAAACGCTCATGTCGCGGGCCTGCGCGCCGAAGTACCATAGCGGCGCCGCCACGTGCGGCTCCTGCTCCTCCCTTCGCCCGGCAAGGCGACCCGCGATGGAAGACACATGACAGAACCGCAACCGGCGCTTCCCCGAACCGAACTGGAACGCGACCTGCTCCGGATGGCCCGCCTGCCGGCCCGCCGGCTCGCGCTGACCCGCATGCTGGGCGCGGGCGCCGCGGCGCTTGGCCTGCCGGGCCTGGCGCACGCCGGCGACGCCTCGTCCCCGGGCGCCTGCATCGCGCTGCCGGAGGAAACCGCCGGCCCCTATCCCGCCAACGGCGGCGGCCCCACCAGCAGCGCGGCCAATGTCCTGGCCTCGTCCGGCGTCGTGCGCAGCGATCTGCGCGCCAGCTTCGGTGGCCCCACCGGCACCACCCAGGGCGTGCCGCTGCAATTGACGATCAGGCTGGTCGACGTCAGCACCGGCTGCGCGCCGCTGCCGGGCCGGGCGGTCTATCTGTGGCATTGCACGCGCGACGGCGGCTATTCGCTGTACACCCGCGAACTGCGCGACGAGAATTTCCTGCGCGGCGTGCAGGTGACCGACGCCCATGGCGAGGTCAGCTTCCAGACCATCTTCCCGGGCTGCTACCCTGGCCGCTATCCGCACCTGCACCTGGAGGTCTACCCCACCACGGACGGCGCCCCGCGCTACGACCGCAAGTACCTGACGTCCCAGCTGGTGCTGCCGCGGGACGCCTGCGGCGCGGTCTACGGCGAGGCCCGCGGCTACGACTCCAGCCTGCATGCCTACGCGCGCATCAGCCTGGAAAAGGACGGCATCTTCAGCGACAACTCGCCGGCCGAGATCGCCGCGCAGACCGTCGCGATGAAAGGCAATCCGGGCCAGGGCTACGCCGGCCGCGTGACCGTGGGCATGCTGGGCTGAAACGACGATGCCCCGGGGCGTGCGCCGCGGGGCATCGATACCTGGCGCCGCATGAGCGGCGCCAGTGCCGGGATCAGACCCGTTCGAGAATGACGGCAATACCCTGGCCCACGCCGATGCACATCGTGCACAGCGCGTAGCGGCCGCCGGTGCGGTGCAGCTGGTTGATCGCCGTCGTGGCCAGCCGCGCGCCGCTGGCGCCCAGCGGGTGGCCCAGCGCGATCGCGCCGCCGTTGGGATTCACGCGCGCATCGTCGTCGGCCAGGCCGAGGTCGCGAAGCACCGCCAGGCCTTGCGCGGCGAACGCTTCGTTCAGCTCGATCACGTCGATCTGGTCCAGGCTCAGGCCTGTCAGTGCCAGCACCTTGCGGGTGGCGGGGGCCGGGCCCATGCCCATGATGCGGGGCGGCACGCCCGCGGTGGCCATGCCCACCACGCGGGCGCGCGGCGTCAGGCCGTGGCGGCCCGCCTCGGCCTCGCTGGCCAACAACAGCGCGCAGGCGCCGTCGTTCACGCCCGAGGCGTTGCCGGCGGTGACCGTGCCGTCGGGACGGACCACGCCCTTCAGGCGGCCCAGCGCTTCCATGCTGGTCTCGCGCGGATGCTCGTCCTTGGTCACGACGACGGGGTCGCCCTTGCGTTGGGGAATCGTGACGGGGGTGATCTCGGCGTCGAAGACACCCGACTTCTGGGCCGCGGCGGCCTTGGCCTGGCTGGCCAGCGCCATGCGGTCCTGGGCCTCGCGCTCGATCTTGTAGTCGGTGGCGACGTTCTCGGCCGTCTCGGGCATGGAATCCACGCCGTACATCTGCTTCATCAGCTTGTTGACGAAGCGCCAGCCGATGGTGGTGTCGTGGATCTGCGCGCTGCGCGAGAAAGCCGACTCGGCCTTGCCCATCACGAACGGGGCGCGGCTCATGCTCTCGACGCCGCCGGCCAGCATCAGTCCGGCCTCGCCCGACTTGATCGCGCGCGCGGCGGTGCCGACCGCGTCCAGGCCCGAACCGCACAGGCGGTTGACGGTCGATCCCGGCAGTTCCAGCGGCAGGCCGGCCAGCAGCGAGGCCATGTGGGCGACGTTGCGGTTGTCCTCGCCGGCCTGGTTGGCGCAGCCGAAGATGATGTCGGTGACGGCGGCCCAGTCCAGGCGGGGGTTGCGTTCCATCAGGGCCTTGAGCGGGATCGCCGCGAGGTCGTCGGTGCGCACCGATGCCAGGGCGCCGCCATAGCGGCCAATGGGGGTACGGATCGCGTCGCAGATGAAGGCGTGTGTAGTCATGTTCTGTCTCGGATGGGGGATAAAGCTGTTCTAGGGGTTGCGACTGACGTTGGTGACCGGGCGTACACCCGCCCAGGCGTTCTGCAGCAGCGCGCGGATGGCCGTGCGCTCGATGGGACGCGGGTTCCAATAGGGATTGGACACCGCGATGTCGGCGGCGCGATCAAGATCGGCCTCCGGCATGCCTAGATCCCGCAGGGCAACGGGGGCGCCGTTGTCGCGGGCAAGGTCGTGGAGCCCCGCCGCCGCGTCCTGGGCACCGATGGCGCGCGCGATGCGCGCCATGGCGTCCGGCACGGCCGGGGCGTTGTAGGCCATCGCATGCGGCAGCACGATGGTATGGCATTCGGCGTGCGGCAGGTTGAAGCTGCCGCCCAGCGTATGGCAAAGCTTGTGGTGCAGGGCCATGCCGACGTTGCCCAGCACCGTGCCGCACAGCCAGGCGCCATACAGCGCCTGCGAGCGGGCCTCGATGTCGCCGGCCTGGCGCACGATGCCCGGTAGCGCGCGGGCGATGGCCGCCAGCCCTTCCTCGGCCATCAGCGACATGATGGGGTTGCTGTCCTGCGCATACAGGCCCTCGGCGGCATGCGCCATGGCATTCATCGCGCTGGTGACCGACAGCCCCACCGGCAGCCCCGTCGACAGCTCGGGATCGTAGATCACGGTCCGCGGCAGTACGCGCGCGTCCTTGCCCGTTTTTTTCAGGCCGCCTTCGGTGATGCCGTAGATCGGCGTCATCTCGGAACCGGCATAAGTGGTGGGAATGGCCAGGATGGGCAGTCCGGACTCGAGCGCGATGGCCTTGCCCAGCCCCACCGTGGAGCCGCCGCCGATGGCGACGGCGCAATCGGCGTCCAGCCGGCGCGCCTCGTCGCGCGCCTGGCGGGCCGCTTCGATGGGCACATGCATGACCGCCCCGTCGAAGATGCCCGCCGCCTTCGCCCCCAGCAGGGCGGCCACGCGCTCGGCCAGCTTGCGCTGGCCCGGCGTGGACAACACCAACGCCCGTTGCGCGCCCAGCAGCCCGATCTCCCGCTCCAGGTGCTGCAGGGAGCCCGCGCCGAACACCACGCGGGCGGCGTTGGCGTTGTAGACGAAGGCGTTCATGGCGTCAGCCCTGGCGCAGCGGCACGCCGCACAGGCGCTGCAGTTCGTCGAACGACAGCCCGTCGACCACGTCGCTGGCGTAGACGCCGTCCTTCTTGATGTCGAACACGGCCAGGTCGGAATAGACGCGGCTCACGCAGCCGACGCCGGTCAGCGGATAGGAGCAGGTTTCCACCAACTTGCTCGAACCCGTCTTGGTCAGCAGGTCCATCATCACGAACACCTGCTTGGCGCCGATGGCCAGGTCCATGGCGCCGCCCACGGCGGGGATGGCGTCCGGCGCGCCGGTGTGCCAGTTCGCCAGGTCGCCCTTGACCGATACCTGGAAAGCGCCCAGCACGCAGATGTCCAGGTGGCCGCCGCGCATCATCGCGAAGGAATCGGCGTGGTGGAAATAGGCGGCGCCGGGCAGCGCGGTGACCGGCTGCTTGCCGGCGTTGATCAGGTCCCAGTCCTCCTGGCCTTTCTCGGGCGCGGGGCCCATGCCCAGGAGGCCGTTCTCGGTGTGCAGCAGGACCTCGCGGTCCGCCGGCAGATGGTTGGCCACCAGGGTGGGCAGGCCGATGCCCAGGTTCACGTACGCGCCCTCGGGAATGTCGCGCGCCACGCGCTGGGCCATCTGGTCTCGATTCATCTTGTTCATGTGCGTGTTCCTCAGGCGGCCTGTTGGGCGTTGGCTTGGGCCCCGACGGCCACTACGCGCTTGACGAAAATGCCGGGCGTCACGACCGCTTCCGGATCGAGTTCGCCCAGTTCGACGGTTTCGTGCACCTGGGCGATGGCCATCTTGGCGGCGGTCGCCATGATGGGCCCGAAGTTGCGCGCGGTCTTGCGATAGGTCAGGTTGCCCCAGCGATCGCCCTTGTAGGCCGAGATCAGCGCCACGTCACCGTGGATGGGGTATTCCAGCACATAGTCGCGGCCGTTGATGTGCCGCGCTTCCTTGCCTTCGGCCAGCAGCGTGCCGAAGCCGGTGGGCGTGTAGAAGGCGCCCACGCCCGCGCCCGCGGCGCGGATGCGCTCGGCCAGGTTACCCTGGGGTACGAGCTCCAGCTCGATCTTCTTGGCGCGATAGAGTTCGTCGAACACGTAGGAGTCGGTCTGGCGCGGGAACGAGCAGATCACCTTGCGCACGCGCCCGGTCTGCAGCAGCGCGGCCAGGCCCGTATAGCCATTGCCGGCGTTGTTGTTCACCACCACGAGATCCTTGGCGCCCTGCTCGATCAGCCCGTCGATCAGCGCGTTGGGCAGGCCGGCCGTACCGAATCCGCCTACCAATATGGTGGAGCCGTCCTTGACGCCGGCCAGCGCTTCGGCCACCGAAGCCACGATTTTGTTGATCATCTATGTCTCCGCACGATGCCTGCCGTCCGGGGGGACGCAGGTGGCGTACCTGATTGCAAAACGGAAAAGTTCTATACGCGAACTATTGTTCGAATATTAAACATCGATTATGCACGGGGGGCAAGAGGCCAGAGTCATCATAAGCCTCCCGGGCCGTCATTCCGAACGTGTTCCGGCAGTCCGCGCACGGTGAAGCGCACACTGTCATAGCGGCCGCCCTCGTCCATCACCGTGACGGTGTGCGCGCCGTTGCGGATGAAACGCAGCGAGACCGGACTGGCGCCATCGGTGCGGCGGACCGGCTTGCCATCCAGCATCCACCACAGCGCGCCGTCGCCGCCCAGCGCCCGCAACTGCACGTCGATCCGGTCGCGTCCCGGCACCGGGCGCAGGATCGCGCCCGTATCCAGGCCTTCGAGCCGCACGCCCGCGCCCGCGTGCGAGGCCGCCCGGCACGCGGGGTGCCAGCGCGCCACGCCGGCTCCGGGCAGCATCCCCGCCTCCGCCCACGGCTGCAGGGCCAGCGGCCAGCGCGCGACCTGCCTGGGCGTACCCGGCACGCGGCAGCCGGGATCCGTGCGCATTCCCGAGCCGGGGTCGATCCAGATCGTCTCCACCAGCCCGCCCTGCGTTCCGCGATCGGGCAGCGTGGGCGGCACGGCATCGTCCAGCGACCATGCCTGGCGGCGTTGCAGGCACATGCCCTCGGGCGTGCTGTCGGCCCGCAGCCCCAGCGGCCAGCAGACGGACTGCGCGCGCACCGAGGCGGGCGGCACGCGGGGAACGGGCGCGGCCGCCGGCAGCGCCGCCACCAGATCCTGCAGCAGCGGCGCGGCGACGTTGGCGCCGAAGAAGCCGGGATTGGGCGTGCCGTCGGGCCGGCCCACCCAGACGCCCAGCGTCCAGGCATCGGTCACGCCCACGGCCCAGGCGTCGCGAAAGCCGAAGCTCGTGCCGGTCTTCCAGGCCAGCCCCCGGCCGCCGGCGTAGAACGGCCGATCGGGCCGGCCGCCGCTCTCCAGGATGTCGCGCACGATGAAGGCCGCGCCCTCGCTCATGATGCGGGACTCGACGCGCGGCTCGTCGGCGGTCAGCCGCACGCGGCCGGCCATGCCGCCGCGCGCCAAGGCGCGGTAGGCGCCCACGAGTTCCTCCAGCGTGGTGCCGGCCCCTCCCAGGATCAGGCTCAGGTTCGGGGCCGCGCCCGCCGGAATGCGCAGGCGCAGACCGCCCGCGCGCAGCGCCGACGCGAAACGCGCCGGGCCGATGCGATCGAGCAGGTCGACCGCGGGCACGTTGAGCGAACGCTGCAAGGCCTCGGACACGCTGACCGCGCCCGAGAAGGACGCCTGGAAGTTGCCCGGCCGGTAGCCGCCGAAGGTCTGCGGCGCATCGACCAGCAGGCTCTCGGAATGGATCATGCCCTCGTCCAGCGCCATCGCGTATAGAAAGGGCTTGAGCGTGGAACCCGGCGAGCGCACGCCCCGGACCATGTCCACGTGGGCCGCCCGGCGGGCGTCGGAGAAATCGGCCGACCCCGCGTAGACACGCGCCTCCAGGCTGTCGTTGTCCATCACCAGCACCGCCATGGACACCTTGGGCGGCAGCGTGTCCACGCGATCCAGCAGCATGTCCTCGACGATGGACTGCCATTCGGCATCCAGGGTCGACCGCACCACGCGGCGGGCCGCGGCGGCCCCCTGCTGCGGCCGCTGCCGCAGGCGTTCGGCGGCCAGCGGCGCCAGCCAGTGGCCGCGCAACGGCTGCGCGATCACGCGTTCGATGCGCGCATCCGCGGCCACCTCGGCGCTCCAGCGGCCGCGCTCGGCCAGGCGGGCGAGGACCTTGTCGCGCGCGGCCCGGGCCGCCTCGGGCACGCGGTCGGGGCGCAGCCGGGACGGAGCCTGAGGCAGCGCCGTCAGCAGCGCGGCCTCGGCATGGCTCAGTTGGCGCGATGGCTTGCCCAGATAGGCGCGGCTGGCCATCTCCACGCCTTCGACGATGCCGCCCATGGGCGCGTGATTCAGGTACAGGGTCAGGATGTCGCGCTTGGACAAATGCCATTCCAACTGCGCCGCCCGCGCCATCTGGCGCAGCTTGGTGCCCATGCTGCGCGGTGCGCCACGCAGCGCCGGATCGATCATGCGCGCGACCTGCATGGTCAGGGTGGAACCGCCCGAGACGATACGGCCCGAAGTCGCCCACTGCCAGGCCGCGCGCGCCATGGCGTAGGGGTTGATGCCCCAGTGCCAGTAGAACCAGCGGTCCTCGTAGGTCAGCAGCGCCTGCAGATACAGCGGGGACACGTCCTCGGGCGAGACGGGATAGCGCCAGATGCCGTCCTCGCTCGGATAGGTGCGCAAGGGGCTGCCGTCGGCCGATGTGACCACCAGCCCCCCATCGGCCGGCCGGAAGGCCTGGGCCGGCAGCGGGTGCATCCGGTCCGCCGCCCACAGCGCCCCCAGCGCAACCGCCCCCGCCGCCGCGGCGGCGATCCAGCGCCGCCTCAGCGCGCGCCTCCGCGCGGGTCGTTGACCACCAGCGGGCCGGAAGACGCCCCCACCGCCCGGATCTCGGGACGGTACATGTCCTCGACCACCGGCGCCGGCACGACGAAGCGGCCCGGCGTGACCACCCGCACGCGATAGAACACGGTGACCGGCCCCTGTATGCCCACTGCCGCGACATAGCGGTCGTCGCGATACTCGCGGTGCTTGATGCGCGTATCGTTCAGCGCCTCGGACACCTGCACGCCGCCGACCTTCCAGTCCGCCATGTCCGGCCCCTGGCTCAGGTTCATGTTCTCGACCTCGAGCCCGGCCGGCACCCGGTCCACCACCAGCGCATCCTCGATGCGGCGGTCGGAAGCGACGTCCAGCTTGACGATCAGCATTTCGCCGGTCCGCAGCGGCCGGCCGTTCCACGGCCGCCCATCCGACTCGTACCAACTGCGCGCGATCGTGACGCCCGAGGCGCGCGGCGCCTCGGCCTGGCGCGGGTAGCCCTGCACGTCCACCTCGACGAACAGCGGATCGGCCTGCGTGTTGACGATGTCCACGCCGCCGGCCAACTGCTCGGCCGTGAAGCTGCGCGCCTCGGTGTCGCGCGAGCTGAGCTGCTGCTCGCCCTGGGCCGTACGCAGCATCGCCGTCCATTGCGCCCCGGCCACGCCGCCCGCCGCCCGCGCGGCCAGGAACAGCGCCAACTGCTCCTGGGTGGACAGATAGCTGCGGCTGCCCAGGCGTCCCGCCACGTCGCCCAGCAGGGCCTCGCGCCGCGGATGGTCGATCTGGTGCTGCATCATCAGCGCGTAGGACATCGCGTAGTCGCGCAGCGCCGAGCCGTAGTCGCCCAGCCATTCGCCGTAGCCGCCGTAGCGGTTGGCGTCTATGCCGTAGCCGCGCGTCATCGCCTCGTCGAAGGCCGACCGCGCGCGCGTCTCGTCGCCCATCAGTTTCAGCGCGATGCCCAGATGCACCAGGGGCAGCGGCGAGCGCGACCGGTCGCGGTAGTTGTCGTACAGCACCCGCAGCGTGGACAGCGGCGCCTTCTGCTCGCGTGCCAGCACATAGGCCGCGTTGGCCAGCTCGGCGAAGCGGCGGTGGCTGTCGCGCAGCAGGTTGTAGTCGTTGTCGCGCAGCCGCTGGCCGGGGCCGGCGGCAAGCTGGGCCAGCAGGTTCTGCGGCAGACTGGGGAAGTTGGCCGACGATTGCTGCAACTGGGCCAGCAGCCAGTCGGAGGCGCGGCGCGATACCAGATCGGGCACGTTGAAGCCGGCCGTGCGCGCATCCTGCAGGAAGCCCGTCACATAGGCCGACAGCCAGATCTCCTGGGCGCCGTCGCCCCACAGCGCAAAGCCGCCGCCGGCCTTCTGCATGCCGGCGATGCGGCCGACCGCGCCTTCGATCATGCGTTCGCGTTCGGCTCGCGTGCGCGGCGTCAGGCCCCAGGCGCGCGCCTCGTCCTCGCCGATGAACACATGGGGATAGGCCGCGCTGGCGGTCTGCTCCAGGCAGCCATACGGATAGTCCAGCAGCCCCTGCACCAGGCGCTTCACGTTGAACGGCGGCTTGTTGGAAATCGCCACGCTGGCGCTGGCCGAGTCCGGATAGAGCTTGGCGATCCAGCTGGACTCCAGCTTCAGGCTCTCGCCCTGCCCCAGCCTGACGCGGCGCACGTCGCGCGTCGCCGCGACCGGCGGCTGGACCTGCAACAGCGACTCGCGCACGATGCGGATCGGGTTCGCGCCTCCCTGGCCGTCGACCGTCAATCGCAGCCGGCCCAGTCCGTAGGCGCCGGTGGCCTCGGCCACGAAGCGCAGGGTGGCGCGCTGCTGGTTGGCCAGGTTCACGCTTTGCGACCCGCCCCGTATCCGCACCGGGTCCAGGCCCTCCAGGTTCACCGTCAGCGTCTGCGGCGCGCCGCTCAGGTTGGTCACGTCCAGCGCGATCGCGGCCTCGTCGCCCGGGCTGATGAAGCGCGGCGTCGACAACTCGGCCACCACCGGCGCGGCCACCACCATCTCCGCCTGCGCGTTGCCGAAGCGGTCGGGCGTGAAGGCCGAGGCCATCAGGCGCAGCGTGCCGTTGAAATCAGGCAGGTCGAGCGGAATCTGCGCCTCGCCCTGTTCGTCCAGCCGCACCGGGCCGCTGAACAGGTCCACCAGCCGTACCTTCACCGGCATGCTGCGGGTGTCGCGCATCGCGGCGTCCCCACCCCATTTCAGCTTGCCCTGCGTGCCCTCCATCTTCTCGATCAGCTTGCCGTACAGGTCCAGCAGCTCCGGCGCATAGCGATGCTTGCCGAAGAAGAAATCGAAGGGATCGGGCGTCGCGTAGCGCGTGATGTTCAGGATGCCCACGTCGACCGCGGACAGCGTCACGTACGCCTGCTGGCCCTGCCCCGCGTTGCCCACCTTGACCTTCACGGTGGTCCGCTTCTCGGGCAGCACCTTGGGCGGCGCGGCCAGCTCCACGGCCAGCTTGCGATCGTCGCGCGACAGCGGCAGGTAGACCAGGCCCAGCGCGCGCGCCGGCGTGACGCGATCACCCTGGCTGCCGGGCCGGAACACGGTGACCGACACGTACAGGTCGTGGCGGCTCCAGTCCTTGCCGATGGGAATCTCGACCGTGGACCCCGACGCCTTCACGCTGGTGCGCTGGCTCCACAGCATGGTGCCGCCCTCGACCGCGATCAGCGCCTCGCCGTCATGGGGCGGCGTGATCGACAGCTTGACCGTCTCGCCCTCGCGCACCGGCGCGTGGTCCAGCTTGAGCTGCACCCGGTCTGGCCGGTTGCCCATTTCCTCGGCATCCTGCGCCCCCCAGCCGGCATAGAAGCGGTAGCGCAGCGTGTCGCCGTTTTCCGGATCGCTCAGCTCCAGCCGGTAGCGGCCCCACTTGACCGGCACCCCGAACTTCACGCGATCGGGCAGCGCCAGCACGCGCGACTCGACCAGTTCCTCGGTTTCGGTGAACCCGCTGTTCCAGCCGCGCTGGTCGTCGAAGCGCCAGTAGTACACCCGCTCCTCGCGATACACGCGCAACTGCGCCTGCTTGAGCGGCACGACCTTGCCCTTCGGGTCCGCGCGCACCGCCTCGAATTCGGCCATCGTGCCCTCGCGCGCGACGTCGCGGTCGAACAGCGGACGCACGCCGATCAGTGCCGGCGCCGGCCAGACGCTGCGCTCGATGGAACGCACGACGGGACGGCCGCCCGACTCCAGCAGGCTGAAGCTTGCCTTCACCTTCATGGGCGAGGCGGTGCCAGACACGTCCACCGGCACGGCAACCGCCGCTGCGCCCTTGTCGTCCAGCGTGGTCTCGTCCAGGTCGCGCCGCTGCTTGCGGTCGTCGTCGGCGAAATCGCCGAACAGGAAACCCGGCCATTGCTGCGGCAGCGCGTAGCGGTCGCGATCGATGGACACCGTGCCCAGCAGCCGGTTGCCGGCCGCGGGCGCGCCGTACAGATAGTCGCCCTGCACCTTCACATTCAGTGGCCGGCCGGCCTCCAGCACGCCTTCGCGCGACGTCAGGTCCAGCTTCATGCGCTCGGGCAGGAACTCTTCCACCTGGAATTTCCACGACGCATCGGCCATGCGGGCCGCCGGGTCCAGGCGCGTCTCGAGCAGCCAGGTACCCGTCTGCGCGTCGGCCGGCAGCTCAATGGCCTGGCGGACATAGCCCGGCACCTGCGCGTCGGATCGCCACAAGGCGGTGCGTACGGTACGGCCGTCCGGCCGCTTCAGCGTGGCCGTGACCGGCGCGGCCTGCACGGCCCGTCCGTCGGCGTCGCGCACCAGCACGGAAACGTCGAAGCGCTCGCCCGGCCGGTAGAGATCGCGGCCGGCATAGACGAACAGCTTGTTGTCGCGGGACGGATAGCCGCCCACGTCGAATTCGGACAAGTCCAGCGCCGGCTCGGCCAGCGCCACCACGGACAGCTCCGCGCCCCGGCGCGCGAGCAGGATGCGCGCGGCCTCGAAGCTGCCGGTGAACACGGCGCGCCCCTGCCCGTCGGCCTTGGCGCGGCCCAGCGACTTCGCGTTGCCGTCCAGCAGTTCGAACTCGACGTCGTCCATCGCCTTGCCGCTCTTGAGCGAGGTCGCGAACGCATCGAGCTGGCCGGCGTAGCGCCGCGTGTGCAGGCCGATGTCGCTGACGTAGAAATAGGTGACCTGGTATTCGTCGCGGAAACGTCCGGGCTGGCTCATCACGGCCACGTAGATCCCCGGGTCCTTCAGTTCCTTGATGCCCTCGACCGGCAGGAAGGTGACGTGGCGGCGGTTGGCCTTGTCGTCGGTCAGGAAGCGGCCGGCATAGACGCTGCGCGTCACGTCCTTCAGGCGATCCAGGTCCCAGCTTCCCACCGTGCCCTTCAGGCTGCGGTTGCCGCTGTAGCGCCACTCGTCGTCTTCGTCGTTGTCGTCCTCGGCATCCGGGTCGGTCTTGGCGACGGGCCGGCGCACGCCCAGCACCTGTTCGAAAAACCGGGGAAATTGCGCGGGATTGATGCGCAGGAACTGGACGTCGATCTCGGGCGTATTGACCGTGACCACCGGCAGCCCGCCGTTCTGGCCCGCGGGCAGCACCACGCCGCGGCTGGCGAAATAGAAGGACGGCGGCATGGCCTCGCTGGCCACCTCGCAGCCGAAGGCCTCGGGCAGCGCCTGCCCGCCCGCGCCCTGGACCGACTCGGGCACGGCGATCGCATAGCGGCGGTTCGGCTGGATGTAGGGGAAATAGGCGACGCGCGGGTTGTCGCCCAGCGACCAGTCGCCCGCCACCGGCTTGCCTTCCGGCAGGGCCTGGCCGGGCTGCGGCTTGCCCAGGGTCTTGGCTGCCTCGTCATCGCCTGAGACGGCGCCCAGGTCGACCACCTGCAGCAGCTTGCCCAGCGACTGGCGGCGGTCGAGCGGCTGCGAGAACGTGACGGCCAGCGCCAGCGATTCATCGAACAGGCGCGTCCGGCATTCGAGCAATGTGAAGGGATCGGCACTGCCGACCAGTTCGGACGCTGGCGGCTCGCCGCCCCCGCCGCCGGACTGCTTTCCCGCCCACCATGCGCCGCCCACCACCGCGGCCAGCAATACCACGCCCGCGGCCCAGGCCGCCGCCTTTTTCTTGTCTGCCATGAAATCCCCCGGACACGCCTTCGTGCGTGCTTTCCGTAGCGCTATTAGAGGGTGAGAGCCCGCCTATTGTGAAGCATGGGCTTCACAAAATTACATTTGGGCACCACTTGGCGGCGCGGCGCTTGCCGGCCCGGCGGATGGCCGATGGTGAGGGTGCATGACTTCCTTGTGAAAGCGCAGCGCCATCGCGTGGTAGAACGGCCGCGGGCAGAACTGCCGGGACACCAGCGACGCGACGAGCGTGGCCATGAGCAGGTGGAACATCAGGTCCTGGCTGCGCGTCATCTCCATGACGATCACGCTGGCCGTGATGGGCGCCTGGGTGGCGGCCGCCAGGAAAGCCGCCATCGACACCAGCGCCAGCGTGCGCGGATCGGCGGCGGGTCCGGCCAACTGCACGATGTGTTCGCCCATGCCGGCGCCTATGGCCAGGGACGGCGTGAAAATGCCGCCGGGAATGCCGCACACGTACGAGGCCACGGTCGCCACCCACTTGGCGATCCCGAACCAGGCGCTCTCGACGGGATGGCCGTTCAGCAGGGCGGCGGTCTGTTCATAGCCCGTGCCGTAGGTGTCGCCTCCCGTCAGGCAGCCCAGCACCGCCACGACCAGGCCACACAGGAAGGCCACCCGCACCGGATGGCGCTGCAGCCAGGGACGCCACCGCGCGGGGGCCAGCCCGGTCACGCCCCGCACCATCGTGGCGGCGAACAGCCCGCCCATGGCGCCGTTCAACACGCCGCTGGCCAGGGTCCAGCCCCACGAGCCCTGGGCGAACCCGGCCGCCGCGGCGGCATGGAAATAAGGATTGTTGCCGGCGATGGCCAGCGCGATGAAACCCGACGCCAGCACGCCCGACAGCGCCAGGCGGTTCCAGCGCACGGCGGCGCCCCGCCCCAGTTCCTCGATGGCGAACACCACGCCGGCCAACGGCGTGTTGAATGCCGCGGCCAGGCCGCCGGCGGCGCCCGCGGCAATCAGTTCGTTCGCCCGGAACTCCAGCTTGACGCCTATACGCTCCTGCCAGAACCGGCCCCAGGCCAGCATGGCCGCCGCGCCCACCTGCACCGAAGGTCCTTCGCGCCCCACCGAGGCGCCGGCCAGCAGCGCCACGGCGGTCAACGGAATCTTCCAGAGCGCCTGCCGCAGCGACACCAGCCCCGAGGAGGCGATGGATGCCGGGATGGAGGTGGCCGCGATGACCTGGGGAATGCCGCTGCCCCGCGCCATCGGCGCGAGCCGCAGGGTCAGCCAGCGCAGGCCCGCCATCGCCAGCGGTATGACCACCAGCGCGGCCCACGGGGCGGCCGAGGTCCAGTGGCGGTTCCACTCCAGCGCGATCTCGGCCAGCCAGGCGAACGCCAGCGACAGCAAGGCCACGACCGCCGCCCCGCACAGGACGAGCGCGTAGCGAAAGGTCTTGCGCGATACCCGCAGGACCTGCCGTCCCTTGCGTCGCACGGTGATGGAGGCCTGGTCGCGCCAGGGCACTGAGCGTCGAGCTTTCATGTTGAAACAATGAAAAACGCGCGCTATGCATTCAAGCCGAAGCTTGCGACAGCGCGCGTCATACGGCGGGCCCGCGGGGCCGCGCCGGGAATCAGCCCAGGTTCTTGGCCACGAATTCCCAGTTCACGATGCCCCAGAAGCTCTCGAGGTACTTCGGACGGGCATTGCGGTAATCGATGTAGTAGGCGTGTTCCCACACATCACAGGTCAGCAGCGGGGTGTCGCCGGTGGTCAGCGGGTTGCCCGCGGCGCCGGTGTTGACGATGTCGATCGAGCCATCGGCCTTCTTGACCAGCCAGGTCCAGCCCGAACCGAAGTTGGCGGCGGCCTGCTTGTTGAACGTGTCCTTGAAGGCGTCGAAGCTGCCCCACTTGGCATTGATGGCGTCGCCCAGCTTGCCGGCGGGCGGCGTGCTCTTGGGCGTCAGGCAGTTCCAGTAGAAGGAGTGGTTCCAGTGCTGGGCGGCGTTGTTGTAGATGCCACCGGACGACTTCTTGACGATGTCCTCGAGCGAGGCGTTTTCGAACTCGGTGCCCTTGATGAGGTTGTTCAGATTGGTGACGTAGGTCTGGTGATGCTTGCCGTGGTGGTACTCCAGCGTTTCCTTGGAGATGGTGGGGGCCAAGGCGTCCTGGGGATACGGCAATTGCGGAAGAGTGTGTTCCATCTGAGCTCCTGCTTCTGGTTGGGAGGTTTGCGGGGGCATTTTATCGGCAAGTATGCCGCTTGGCCCGGAAGTCCCCGCGTCACGCAAGGTTAACGCGCCAGGGCGACGCAGTCATGTCATGCCCCGGCTGCCGCGCGGATCCGGGCTGTCACACCAGCCCGCGGTCGGCCTCGACCGCCGTCACCGAGGCCTGGGCCGCGCCTTCGGCGAAGCTGAGGTCGAGCCTCGCGCCGGCTTGCAAGCTGCGTGCCTGCCGCACGATGCCGCCCTGCTCGTCGCGCACGATGGCATAGCCGCGCGCCAGCGTCTGCTCGGGCCCGAGCGCCCGCAGATGCGCGGCATGCGAGGCCAGCCGCTGTTGCAGGCGGGCGAGCTGGTACGCCTGGCACTGCCGCACGCGCCGCGCCAGGTCGTCCACCCGCGCCGACAGCCGCGTCGGATCGGGCAACTGGGCGATCAGCCGCTGCCGCAACAGGCCGACCTCGGCCTCGCGGTCGCGCTGGGTACCGCTCCAGGCCGCGTCCAGGCTGCGCACCAACGCGGCCAGCCGTTCTTGCTGGCGCGCCAGGCGTTCGCGCGGGGAAATCAGCTGCGCCGCCGCGCGGTCGAGCCGCTGCCCGGCCTGCTCGACACGCCGCCGCTGCGCCCGCCGCAGGTCCTGGGCCGCCTGGCGCAGGCGCGCCAGCCACTGTTCGCGCGGCAGGCCCGCCAGCTCGGCGGCCGCCGTGGGCGTGGGCGCCCGCAGGTCGGCGGCGAAATCGGCGATGGTGAAGTCGGTCTCGTGGCCGACGCCGCTGATGACGGGAATCGCGCTGGCGACGATGGCCCGCGCCAGCCCTTCATGGTTGAACGCCCACAGGTCCTCGATGCTGCCGCCGCCCCGCACCAGCAGCAGGGTATCGACCTCGGCGCGCTTGTTCGCCAGCGCGATCGCCTGCGCCAGCCTGGAGCCGGCCTCGTCGCCCTGGACCGGCGCCGGGTAGATCACCACCCTGGCGTGCGGCACCCGCCGCGCCAGCGCCGTCAGCACGTCGCGCAGCGCCGCCGCCTGCAGCGAGGTGACGATGCCCAGCGCGCGCGGCACGGCCACGGGCGTACGCTTGCGGGCCGGATCGAACAGTCCTTCGGCCGACAGCTTTTCCTTCAGCCGCAGGAAGGCTTCGAACAGATCGCCCTGGCCGGCCCGGCGCATGGCCTCGACCTGCAATTGGTAGTCGCCGCGCGGTTCGTACAACGACACCCGGGCCCGGACCTCGATGCGGTCGCCTTCCCGGGGCGTGAAGCCCACCAGCATGGCACGCCCGCGAAACATGACGCCGCGCGCGGCGGCGCCGCCGTCCTTGAGCGTGAAATACCAATGGCCGGAAGCCGCCGCGGTGAAGTTCGACACCTCTCCCCGCACCCACACCAGGGGAATGTTGCGCTCCAACAAGCCCGCCACCGCGCGGTTTAGCTGGGAGATAGTCAGTATCCCCCGCGAAAAATCGTCATGTGCGGACGCAAAACCAGAGTTCATGAGGGTTTCCAGGCAAGAAGCTTTCCACAGGCTTGAAAACTATGGTTGTCAAGTAATTTCTCTGTCACAGACGGCATTATTTTCTTATAAGCCATTGATTTGATTGATTTTTTGACTTCACCAGCCACTGAATCAAAAGCGGGCATCCTAGCAAGAACCGCATATTCCGTGGCCCCGGGCCAAGTTACACACATAATTATCCACAGATTCTGTGGATACTTTCCGGCCGGCGACTTGCCCTTGTCCGCCCGCGCCCGTACATTCTCGCCTTCATCGAAAAGGAGAGGTTTCTTGCTCGCCATCGTCCGCGAGGCCGGCTGGCCCATCTGGCCGCTGATCGCCACTTCGTTCATCGCGCTGACGCTCATCGTCGAACGCCTGCTTGCCCTGCGTCGTAGCAGGATCGCCCCGCCCAGGTTGCTGGAAGACGTCCTGTCCCTGGTGCAGAAACGGCGCATCACCCCCGAAATCGTGACCCGGCTCGAAGCCGATTCGCCGCTGGGCCGCATCCTGGCCACCGGACTGCGCAACGCCCACCGCTCGCGCACCGCGCTCAAGGACGCGCTCGAGCAATCGGGCGAGACGGTCGCGCACAACCTGAACCGCTACGTCGGCGCGATCGGCACCATCGCCGCGGTGGCGCCGCTGATGGGCCTGTTCGGCACCGTGGTCGGCATGATCGAGATCTTCGGCTCGTACGCGCCGGCCGGCAGCGACCCCGCGCAACTGGCGCACGGCATCTCGGTCGCACTGTACAACACGGGGCTCGGCATCTTCATCGCCATCCCCGCCATGATCTTCTACCGCTATTTCCGCGCCCGCATCAACGACAGCCTGCACGACCTGGAACGGGCCGCCGCCCGCCTGGCCGACAGCCTGCAAGCCGAGTGATGCCGCCCGGCGCCCAGCCATGAACTTCCGCCGCCACCTCGAGACCGACGAACCCGACATCAACCTGATCCCGCTGATCGACGTCCTGCTGGTCATCCTGATCTTCCTGGCCGCCAGCACGTCTTTCTCGCGCTTCAGCCAGTTGTCCGTGCGCCTGCCCGACGCCGCCGCCCAGTCCGCCGAGGCGGCCGCGGGGCTGACCGTCACGGTCGCCGCCGACGGCCGCTACGCGCTCAACGGCAAGGCCCTGCCCATCGCCGACGCCGACCAGTTGTCCGAGGCGCTGCGCAAGGCGGCGGCCGGACGGGACGATCCCTCGCTGGTGATCGACGCCGATGCCGCCGCCACCCACCAGGCCGTGGTGCGGGCCATGGAGGCGGCGGGACGGGCCGGCATCTCGCGCATAGGCTTCACCACGCAGGCCGCGCCCGCGGGATCGGGCAGATGATGCCGGGCCCGGCCCTGCGCGCCGTGCTGCAACGCCAGTGGCAGGCGGGCGGATGGCTGTCGTGGCTGCTTGCCCCCTTGTCCCTGCTGGCCGCCTTTGCCGTGGCCGCCAAGCGCCTCGCCTACCGGGCGGGCTGGCGGCGGACCGAGCGGGTGGGCGTGCCGGTCATCGTGGTCGGCAACATCTATGTCGGCGGCACCGGCAAGACCCCCTTCATCGTGGCCGCGGCGCGCGCGCTGCGGGCGCGCGGCCGCCATCCTGGCGTGATCAGCCGCGGCTATGGCGTGCGGGTCGGCCCCTCCCCGCTGGTGGGCTGCGGCCGACTGGACCCCGCGGACTTCGGCGACGAACCCGCCTTGATCGCGCACCAGGCGGACGTTCCGGTGGCGGTCCACCCCCGCCGCGCCGACGCCGCCCGCGCGCTGCTGGCGGCGCACCCCCATGTCGACGTGATCCTGTCCGACGACGGCCTGCAGCACCTGGCACTGGCCCGCGACCTGGAGATCGTGGTGCAGGACGAACGCGGCATCGGCAACGGCCGGCTGCTGCCCGCCGGCCCGCTGCGCGAACCGGCCTCGCGCCTGCGCGACGTGGACGCGATCGTCACCAATCGCAGCGGCGGCACGCCCGGCACCGTGCCCGCCGCGCCGGACGGCGTGCGCGCGGTGGACATGGATCTCGTCATCGACGGCGCCTGGCGCGTGGCCGACGGCAAACACCTGCCGCTGGCGGAACTGGCCTCGATGTCCCGCATCGCCGCCGTGGCGGGCATCGGCAACCCCGAGCGTTTCTTCGCCACGCTGCGCCGCGCCGGCCTCCGGCTGGACACCACGCTGGGCCTGCCCGACCACTACGATTACGCCCGCTCGCCGTTCGCCGCGATCGAGGCCGATCTCATACTCGTCACCGACAAGGACGCCGTAAAATGTCCGGCTGTGGACGACCCGCGCGTGTGGGCCGTCACGGTTTCGGCGCATTTGTCCGACCCCGCGTTCTTCGACTGGCTGGAAACCCGACTCCATGGACATACGCCTGCTTGACATCCTGGTCTGCCCGCTCTGCAAGGGCCCGCTGCGCCACGACCGCGCCGCGCACTTGCTGGGCTGCCGCACCGACCGACTGAGCTTTCCCATCCGCGACGGCATCCCGGTCATGCTCGAATCCGAAGCCCAGCCTTGGCAGGACGAGACCAATGCCCCGGCCGCCGAGGCGCCCCATGCCTGATCCGGCCGACTTCACCGCCATCATCCCGGCGCGCGCCGCTTCCACGCGCCTGCCGGGCAAGATGCTGGCGGACATCGGCGGCGTCCCCATGATCGTCCGCGTCGCGCGGCAGGCGCAGGCCAGCGGCGCATCGCGCATCCTGGTGGCGACCGACGACGCCGCCATCCGCGACGCCGTCCGCGCCCACGGCTTCGACAGCCTGATGACCCGCGTCGACCACCCGACCGGCACCGACCGGCTGGCCGAGGCCTGCGAAGCGCTCGAACTCGACGACACGCAGATCGTGGTCAACATCCAGGGCGACGAGCCCCTGATCGATCCTGCGCTGGTCGCCCACGTGGCCCAGACGCTGGACCGACACAGCGCGGCGGCCATCGCCACGGCGGCGCATCCCATCGACACCGCCGACGAGTTGTTCAACCCCAACTTCGTGAAGGTCGTCTGCGGCGCCGACGGCCATGCGCTGTATTTCTCGCGCGCCCCCATCCCCTGGGCCCGCGATGCGCTGGCCAGCGGCGAGCGCGTGTTCGCGCCCGGCCTGCCCGCCCTGCGCCACATCGGGCTCTACGCCTACCGCGTCGGCTTCCTGCGCCGCTTTCCCACGCTGCCCCAGGGCCGCCTGGAGCGCTGGGAGTCGCTCGAGCAATTGCGTGCGCTCGAGCACGGTTACGCCATCCAGGTCCACGTCACGCCGCAGGCCCCCGCGCCCGGCGTCGACACGGCCGCCGATCTCGAATTCGTGCGGCGGCTGGTGGCCGCCCAAGACTGATTTGACCGGCGCCGCGCGCTTGAGGTAAGTTTGGGGGCACTCGTGCCTGAAACACGCGGCCATAGGGGGGTCGGCATACCGACATCGACCGCATGCCGCAGCGCATCGGCCTTCATCACCATCCCGGCGACAAGCTCGCGGCCTGGACCCTGATGGGCCGGGCCAGCGGTGTGTGCGCCGGTAGCGCCGCAGGCCAAGAACACCAACTCAATCAGGAAGCATCAATGCGTCTAATCTTGCTCGGAGCGCCCGGCGCCGGCAAAGGCACCCAGGCCGCGTTCCTCAAGGACCGCTACGGCATTCCCCAGATTTCCACCGGCGACATGCTGCGAGCCGCGGTCAAGGCCGGCACGCCCCTGGGCATCGAAGCCAAGAAAGTCATGGATGCCGGCGGACTGGTCTCCGACGACATCATCATCGGCCTCGTCCAGGACAGGCTGAAGGAAGCGGACTGCGCCAACGGCTACCTGTTCGATGGATTTCCCCGCACGATTCCCCAGGCCGAGGCGCTGCGCTCGGCCGGCGTGCCGCTGGACTTCGTGATCGAAGTGGACGTACCCGAGGAAGAGATCATCGAACGCATGAGCGGCCGCCGCGTGCACCTGGCCAGCGGCCGCACCTACCACCTGCGCTTCAACCCGCCCAAGAACGCCGGCGTCGACGACGTCACGGGCGAACCGCTCGTCCAGCGCGACGACGACAAGGAAGAGACCGTCCGCAAGCGTCTCGAGGTCTATCGCCAGCAGACCCGGCCGCTGGTCGACTATTACTCGCAATGGGCCGCCCAAGGCGATGCGAAGGCGCCCCGCTACCGCAAGATCTCGGGTGTCGGCTCGGTCGACGAGATCAAGACCCGCCTGTTCGATGCGCTGAAATAAAGCCCCCCGTACGCGCTTACGCGCGCCCCCCAGGGGGCGAAACTGGCGGACTGGCGGAGCCAGATCCGCGGTTTCCTGGGTTGGGGCTGGGTAGGGCGGGTGCGGTCACTGCTTCACTGTTTTTGTTTGCTCGGTAGTTTTTGAAACTTTCGTAGTTGAACAAAAGGAGGAGTTGCATGGCAACCGGTCTGTCCTTTGCGCTCGTATGCGGCCTTCTGGCCGTCGCGTTCGGCGCGATTTCCACCTTCTGGATTCTCAAGCAGGAAAGCGGGAACACCCGCATGGTGGAAATCGCGACGGCCGTGCAGCAGGGCGCTCAAGCCTATCTCGCCCGTCAGTACACGACCATCGCCATCGTCGGCGTGGTGCTGTTCATCGTCATCGGCCTCGTGCCCGGCCTGGGTTGGCCGTGCGCGCTGGGCTTCGCAGTGGGCGCCGTGCTTTCCGGCGCCGCGGGCTTCATAGGCATGAACGTCTCGGTGCGCGCCAACGTGCGTACCGCCCAGGCTGCCACGCGGGGCTTGAACGAAGCCCTGACCGTCGCCTTCCGCGGCGGCGCCATCACCGGCATGCTGGTGGTGGGCCTGGGGCTGACCGGCATCACCGTGCTGCTGTGGGTATTGCTGGGCACTAACCTGTCGGGCGCCGACGGCGCCGGGCTGCACGAGCAGTTGCAGCCGCTGATCGGCCTGGCCTTCGGTTCGTCGCTGATTTCCATCTTCGCCCGCCTCGGCGGCGGCATCTTCACCAAAGGCGCCGACGTGGGCGCCGACCTGGTGGGCAAGGTCGAGGCCGGCATCCCTGAAGACGATCCGCGCAACCCCGCCGTCATCGCCGACAACGTCGGCGACAACGTGGGCGACTGCGCCGGCATGGCGGCCGACCTGTTCGAGACCTATGCCGTCACCATCGTCGCCACCATGCTGCTGGGGTCGCTGGTGATCGAGGTGGCGCCGCTGCAGGCGGTCATCTACCCGCTGGTCCTGGGCGGCTTCTCCATCATCGCGTCCATCCTGGGCTGCATGGCGGTCAAGGCCAGCCCCGGCAAGCGCATCATGACCGCGCTGTACCGCGGCCTCGCGGTGGCGGGCATCCTGGCGCTGGTGGCGTTCTATCCGCTGACGGCCTGGGTCTTCGCCGGCACCCCGCTGGACGACGGCAACAGCCTGGGCCGGCTCTACGGCTGCACGGTGGTGGGCCTGGTGCTGACCGGCCTGATCGTCTGGATCACCGAGTACTACACCGGCACCGAATACAAGCCGGTGCGCTACGTGGCGCAGGCCTCGACCACCGGACACGGCACCAACATCATCGCCGGCCTGGCGGTCTCGATGAAGTCCACCGCCGCGCCCGTGATCCTGGTCTGCCTGGCCATCTACGCCGCCTATACGCTGGCGGGCCTGTACGGCATCGCCGTCGCGGCCACCGCCATGCTGTCCATGGCCGGCATCATCGTCGCACTGGACGCCTACGGCCCCATCACCGACAACGCCGGCGGCATCGCCGAAATGGCGCAGATGCCCGAATCGGTGCGCAACATCACCGATCCGCTGGACGCGGTGGGCAACACCACCAAGGCGGTCACCAAGGGCTATGCCATCGGCTCGGCCGGCCTGGCGGCGCTGGTGCTGTTCGCCGACTTCACCCACGCGCTCGACCACCTCGGCAAGAACGTCGATTTCTCGCTGGCCGAGCCGGCCGTCATCATCGGCCTGTTCGTGGGCGGCCTCATCCCGTTCCTGTTCGCGGCGATGGCGATGGAGGCCGTGGGCCGCGCGGCGGGATCGGTGGTGGTCGAGGTCCGGCGCCAGTTCACCGAGATCCCCGGCATCATGGAAGGCACCGCCAAGCCCGAGTACGGCAAGGCCGTGGACATGCTGACCAAGGCCGCCATCAAGGAAATGATGGTGCCCTCGGCGCTGCCCGTGGTGGTCCCCATCGTGCTGGCCGTGATCATCGGCGTGCTGATGGGCGGCGAGTCGGCGCGCATGGCGCTGGGCGGCATGCTGATGGGCGCCATCGTCACCGGACTGTTCGTCGCCATCTCGATGTGCACCGGCGGCGGCGCCTGGGACAACGCCAAGAAATACATCGAAGAAGGCCACCACGGCGGCAAGGGCTCCGAGGCCCACAAGGCCGCCGTCACCGGCGACACCGTGGGCGACCCCTACAAGGACACGGCCGGCCCCGCGGTGAATCCGCTGATCAAGATCGTCAACCTCGTCGCGCTGCTGCTGGTGCCGCTGCTCTAGCGGCCAGCCCCCCCCGGCAAGGGGGGGTGGCCGGGCCGCTCAGGCCCGGCCCGCCGCCAGCACCGTATTGCGCAGGCTTCCCACCCTCTCGATCTCGCACTCGACGACGTCGCCCGGCCGCAAGTAGCGGCCGTCGGCCACCCCGCAGCCCGCGGGCGTGCCGGTGGCGATGACGTCGCCCGGCCGCAGCGTCATCGCGCGCGAAATGTGGGCGACCAGCGCCGGGATCTTGAAGATCATCTGCTCGGTGGACGCATCCTGCCGGATCTCGCCATTGACCCGGCACAGGATGCGCAGCGGATACGGCCGGGGGATGTCCCGCGCCAGCGCGATGGCCGGCCCCAGCGGGCAGGAACGGTCCAGGCTCTTGCCCTGCAGCCAGTTCTGGCCATAGCGGCCGGTCAGGGTGGGCGCCGCCTCGTTGGCCTGCAGCTCGCGATAGCTCACGTCGTTGCAGACGGTGTAGCCCGCCACGTGGTCGTAGGCGTCGTCTTCGGCGATGTCGCGCCCTTCCCGGCCGATCACGACCGCCAGTTCCGCCTCGTAGTCCATCTTGCGCGAGAAATCGTGGCCGCCGATCGGGTCGCCGGGAGCCACCACCGTGCCGGGCAGCTTGGTGAAGAAGAACGGCTGCTCGGGCGGCGTGAGCTTGCCCTCGGCGCCATGGTCGAAGTAATTGACGACGTGCGCGAGGATCTTCGATCCCGCTTCGATGGGCGCCAGGAGACGCACCGACTCCAGCGGCACGGCTGGCCCGGACGCGGCCAGGCTGGCCGCCGCCTCGCGGGCCATGTCGCCCGCCGCCAGGAACAGCCGCAGGTCGTGGAACAGCGGCGCCATCCATTCGCGGCCCGCCGCGCAGGCGGCCAGTGCCAGGTCGACGACGCGATCCCCGTCGATCGCGCATACGTGCGCGCCGGCCACGGTGGCCATGCGTCCTATCTTCATGTTCATTCCTTTCTCGGTGTCAGAATCCAACCATGTCCTTCATCACGGCGTACAGGCCGGGCTGGCGCTCGAAGCCTATGCCCGGCGACTGCGGCAGCGTGGCCTGCCCATCGGCGATGGCAACCTCCTGGCCAAAGCCGCTGAAGATGCCGAACGTGTCGGGGTAGGACTCGCATCCCCCCAGCCCCAGGCCGCCGACCAGGTGCAGGCACATCAGGTTGCCGCCGTGGGGATACATCGCGGAACGGGCGAAGCCGTGCCTGCCGGCCACCGCCAGCACGTTCAGGTATTCGGTGATGCCGAAGGACAGCGGCGGATCGAGCTGGATGATGTCGCGATCCGGGCGAAAGCCCGCGTAGGACAGGAAGTGGTCCAGTTCCTTGCCGCAGGCCATGTTCTCGCCGGTGGCCAGAGGCCCCTCGTAGGCACGGGCCAGGTCGGCATAGATGCCGTACTCCAGGAAATCGCAGGGCTCCTCGAACCAGCGCAGGCCGTAGGGCGCGATGGCCCGGGCATAGTCCAGCGCGGTGTCGCGGCCGAACGCGCAGCTCGCGTCCACGGCCAGGGCCCGGCCGTCGCCCATCTCGCTCAGCACCGCCTCGATGCGCCGGCAGTCCTCGGCCGCGGACAGGCCGCCGATCTTCATCTTCACCATCCGGTAGCCGGCGTCGCGGTACCGGATCATCTCGTCCTTCAAGTCGCGCGCGGTCTGCCCCGGGAAGTACCAGCCGCCGCCGACATATACCGGCGCATGCGTGCGCGCCCGGCCACCGCCATGGCGCTCGGCCAGCACGGTGTGCAGCGGCTTGCCTTCGACCTTGGCCACCAGGTCCCATACGGCCACGTCCACCGTGCCCATGGGAATGGCGCGCTCCGCGTAGCCGCCGCGGCGCTCGCGCCGCTGCCCGCAGGCCAGGATCGCCGCGGGATCGAAATTGCGCCCCGTCGCGTCCAGCAGGCTGTCCGGCTCGGCGCCCAGGATACGCGGCGCGATCCGGTCGCGGATCTGCTCGCCGCAGGCATAGCGGCCAAAGGAATTGAACGCGAACCCCACCAGGGGACGCCCATCGCGGATCACGTCCGACACCACCGCGACCACCGTGGCGGTCATCTGGCTGAAGTCGGAGCGGGCGTTGGACAGGCGGGATTCCAGCGCGACCGTGCGCTCGATGATATTGACGATACGCATCAGTTCACCGTCGCGCCGGAAGCCTTGACCGCGGCGGCGAACTTGGCCATCTGCTCGCGCACGAAATCCACGCTGCGCGGATACGGCACCACCGTGCGCTCGAACGAACTCTCGGCCAGCTTCGCCTGCATCTCCGGTCCGTCCATGGCCTGCCCGATGGCGGCCACCAGCTTGTCGTGGACGGCGGCGGGCAAGCCCTTGGGCGCGGCCACCACCCACAACGACACGGCATCGACGCCTGGATAGCCGGCTTCGGCGAAGGACGGGGTATCGGGGAACATCGGCGAGCGCTTGTCGCCGGTCACCGCGATCGGAGCCAGCACGCCGCTCTTGACCTGCGGCGCGACCAGTGCCGGCAGGTTGAACATCATGTCCACCTGCCCACCCAGGAGGTCGGCGATCGCCGGCCCCGCGCCTTTGTAGGGCACGTGCAGCAGCTTGATGCCCGCGGCGGTCTTGAAGGTCTCGCCATGCAGATGGACGACCGTGCCCGCGCCGGCGGAGGCGAAGCTGAGCTGGTCGGGCCTGGCCTTGGCCTCGGCCACCAGTTCCTGCAGCGTGCGCGCCTTGACCCGCTTGGCATTGACCACCAGCACGCCGGTCGCAGTGGCGACCACCGACAGGAAGTCGAAGTCCTTCAGGCTGTCATAGGGCAGCTTGGCGTACAGGCTGGGATTGATGGCGAAGGCGGTGTCCAGGAGACCGATGGTGTAGCCATCCGGCTGCGCCCGGGCCACCGTGGCGGTGCCTATCGTGCTGCCGGCGCCGCCCTGGTTCTCGACGAACACCTGCTGGCCCAGGGCGGTACTCAGCCGCTGCGCGAACTGGCGGCCCAGCAGATCGGTGCTGCCCCCCACGACATAAGGCACCACCATGCGCACCGCGCGGGACGGATAGTCCGCGTCGGCCGCAGCGGCCCCCATCGCGCATGCCCACAGGCACGCGGCAAATCCCAGCCGGCGTAACGGTCGATACATGGCGCCCTCCCTTTTCCGGTGACGCGAACCGCGTGCCCCCGCACGCCCCGCGCATGCAGAAAAGTATAGGAAGCGCGGACGCCTGCGGCCATGGACGGGATTGGCGACTATTTGGACAAAATCAGGTCTCTTGCCAGGCCTCGGCCGGGTTCTCCCGGCCCGCGGCCTGGCTGCGGTAGGCGCTGGGCGTCACGCCGCGCAACTGGCGGAAACGCCGGGCAAAGTACGCCTCGTCGGGAAAGCCCACGCTGGCCGCGATCTCGGCAATCGGGCGCGACGACCCCGCCAGCATCCGGCACGCGAGATCCATGCGCTGGTCGGCCAGGATCTCGGTAAAGGTCCGGCCCGTCTCCCGCTTGAGCAGGTGCGCCAGGTAGTGGGTCGACAGGTACGCGGCCGCCGCCGCGTCCGCCAGCGTGATGGGCTCGGCCAGGTGTTCCCGCATGAAGCGGCTCACGCGCGCCAGCGATGCCCGGCGGCTGCCCTGCAGCATCGAGGTCCGGGCCAGGGCCTGAAGATCCTCCTGGTGCCGGCGGCACACCAGGCCGATCAGGCGGAACAGATCGGCGCGGATGAACTCGGTGGCATAGAAACCGCCCCGGCCATGTTCGGCCTGCATGCGCTGGCACAGGCGGCGCACCTCGGCCAGTTCGTCGGCGCCGAGTTCGAAATCCAGGTGCTCCTGGTACAGGAAGGGCGCGAGCTCGGGCATCTCGTCGACCGAGACATCTTCCAGTTCCAGCAAGTCGATGCGCGATTCCGGCCGCAGGAAATCGCGGCGGAAATTGATGACGAAAAACTCCGCCGGTTCGACGTGCCGGATGCAGTGCACGCGCAGCGGCATGATGAAGCTGAGTGTGCCCGGCAGGATGGGCCGCACCGTCGCGCCCAGCACATGCTCAGTGCGGCCGGCCAGGTTCACATAGATCTGGAAATACTCGTGCTTGTGCAGTGGCGGCTGCCCGACCGACGTAGCCTGATCGCGTATCCAGAACGCGGTGCGCGGAAGGAATTCGCTGGTGCGGTTGATGGGCGCGTCAGGCATCGCATCGGTGCTCCGGGTTGTCGGTGCTTCCTATTCCCTGGGCGGCGCCGTGCGGCGCCGGAAATCGCGCGGCCGGAAACCCAGCGCGAACAGCACGCCGAAATAGACCACGGCGGCGCCGCTTATCACGCCCAGCAACAGCCCTACCCGCAGCCAGGCGTGGGTTTGCAGGCCCAGCCAATCCACGCGCTGCTCGGCCAGCCACAGCGCCAGGCCCATGGCCGCCAGCGCTCCCGCCAGCCGTGCCAGGAAACCGCCCCACCCGGCCGCCGGCCGGTAAACGCCGCGGCGGCGCAGGCCTGTCAGCAGGGCCAGCGCGTTGATGCAGGCCCCCAGGCCGATGGACAAGGCCAGCCCGGCATGATGCAGCCACGGCACGAACACCAGGTTCAGGCACTGCGTGGCCACCAGCACCACCAGCGCGATCTTGACCGGCGTGCGGATATCTTGCCTGGCGTAGAAGCCGGGCGCCAGGATTTTCACGGACAGGAGCCCGATCAGGCCCACCGCATAAGCCACCACCGCCATCCGGGTCTGGGCAACGTCGGCGGCGGTAAAGGCACCGTAGTGGAACAGCGTGCTGACCAGGGCCGTGGACATCAGCGCCATCCCCAGGCAGGCGGGCAGGCCCAGCAGCAGTGTCAGGCGCAGCCCCCAGTCCAGCAGCGCGCTGTATTCCTCGGCGTGGCCGGCGGCGTGCGCCTGCGACAGGTTGGGCAGCAACACGGTGCTCAGCGCGATGCCCAGCAGCGCGGTCGGAAACTCCATCAGCCGGTCGGCGAAGGACAGCCAGGTGACGCTGCCGGGAGCCAGCCAGGTCGCGATGTTGGTATTGATCAGCAGCGATACCTGGGCCACCGAGACGCCCACGATGGCCGGCAACATCTGCCGCAGGATGCGCCGCACATAGGGGTCCGCCCAGGCCGCGCGCAGCCCGAGCCCGATGCGGGGGCACAGGCCCAGCCGCGCCAGGGCGGCGAACTGCATCGCCAGTTGCGCCACGCCGCCGGCCATCACGCCCACCGCCAGCGCATAGAGCGGCACCTCCAGATGCGGGGCGAGCCACAGGCTGGCGGCGATCATGGACAGGTTCAGCAGCACCGGCGTGAACGCCGGCACGCCGAAATGCCGCCAGGTATTGAGCACGCCCGAGGCGAAGGCCACCAGCGACATGCACAAGATGTAGGGAAACATGACGCGGGTCATCCAGACCGCCGCCTGGAAATCGGCCGCGCGCTCCGCGCCCCTCAGCCCGCTGCCCATCGCGCTGACCACCCAGGGCGCCGCGATCACGCCCACGGCGGTCACCGCCATCAGCGCGAAGGTCAGCAGCGAGGCGACATGGTCCAGCAGGCGGCGGGTGTCCTCCGGCGCATGACGGTTCCGTGCCTCTCCCAGGATGGGCACGAAGGCCTGCGAGAACGCGCCCTCGGCGAACAGGCGCCGCAGCAGGTTGGGAATGCGGAAAGCCACCCAGAACGCATCGGTCAGGCTGCCGGCGCCGAAGGCCCGGGCGATCAGCACGTCGCGCACCAGGCCGGTAATGCGGGACAACAGGGTATAACTACTGATGGTGGCCGCGGCGCGCAGCAAATTCATGGATGACCTTGTACGCGGGGCGCCGCGCGAGTATGGTTGCCTTGCTCGTGGTTTTACGGGGACCTGGCCACGAAGTATTTGATTTTACGGCCATTTGGGGCTATAGTCTTTGGCTTTGCGAAGCTCCTGCCGCCGCGTATAGCATACAAGTCGTGACTTCGCCCTACCAGATACGGAATTTCCATGGCTAATACCGCCCAAGCACGCAAGCGCGCCCGCCAAGCAGTGGTCCGCAACAAGCACAACTCCAGCCTGCGTTCGATGCTGCGCACGTCGATCAAGCGCGTGCGCCAGGCCGTGGAAGCCGGCGACAAGACCGCCGCCACGGAAGTGCTGCAGAAAGCCACCAGCGTCATCGACCGCGTCGCGGACAAGAAGATCATCCACAAGAACAAGGCCGCTCGCCACAAGAGCCGCCTGGCCGCCGCCGTCAAGGCCCTGGCCTGATCTGACTCCGCTGCGCGGTCTAGCGCCGCGCGCGAGCAAGAAGCCAGCCTGGCAGGATTCCCTCCTGCCAGGCTGGCTTTTGTTCGTCCATACGTTTCGCAATAGGTGAACCCACCCGCAGGAGCGCTGGCTCGATCAGCCCTTCAGGGCTGCTTCGGCTTGCCCGGCGCGTCGGGAATCAGACAGGCCTCGACCGTGCGCAAATCATTGTCGCGCGCGAAATCGTTCACGAACTGCCAGGCCAGGGGCTCGAGCGCCCGCAACCGTTCATCGACCACCACGCATTTGACACCGTCGATGAAGGTGGGCACGACGTAAGGGGAATAGGTGAAGGGGCTCGCCACGCTCCCCTTGGGCCGAAAGGGCGACATGACGCCGGCCAGGCGTTCGGCCCAATCGCTGGGGCGGAACTTGCTGCCACCTGAAGTGATACCCTGGATAATGAACTGCCTGACGCTTTCAGCCATCGTCGTTGTCTGCGGGAGGATGTCCGCGGTGAAATGGGTCTCGTGAACCCGATGGATCTTGAGCCCGGCCTGTTGCACACAGGTGTTGCATGCGCCGACCGGACCGCCCCGCGCGGCGGCGCGGGACTCGACGCGGGCCCGGCAAGGCCCGATAGGGTCCGGCAGGACTCGCGACGGGCGGGGTTACGCCCCGCCAGAGAAGCTCGGCATTGTAGCTTATCGACCCACCCGCCCTCTACCCGCACACTGAACGGCGCACAGCGCGCGACACGATTTCCGGCATCCCCACCATGACCACCCAGACCGCCAAAATCCTCTTTCTTCCCGGTGCCGGGGGAAGCGCCTCGTTCTGGCAACCCGTCGCCGACCGCCTCGGGCGGGACGGAACCCTGCTGGCATGGCCAGGACTGGGAAACGAGCCCGCCCACCCCGGCGTGAACGGGATCGACGACCTCGTGCGCCTGGCCTTGCGCCACATGACCGAACCGGTCGACATCGTCGCGCAATCCATGGGCGGCCTGGTCGCGATCCGCCTGGCGCTCGCGGCGCCCACCCGGGTCAACCGCCTGGTCCTGGCCGCCACGTCGGGCGGCGTTCCCGTCGCGGACCTCGGCGGCACCGATTGGCGCGCCGACTATTTCCTCGCCTACCCCGGGGCGGCCCGATGGATCGCCGATCCGCAGGAGGACCTGTCGGCACGCCTTCCGTCGATCACGGCCCCCACGCTCCTGCTCTGGGGCGACCGGGATCCCATCAGCCCCCTCGCCGTCGGGCAGCGTCTGGCGTCGCTGCTCCCCCGGGCACGGCTACAGATCGTTCCCGGCGGAAATCATGACCTGGCGCAAACCCACGCCGACCTCGTCGCCGACGCGATCGCGCACCATCTCGGGGCTCCCGCGGCTTGTAACAATGCCTCGGGTATCATTGATCCTTTCCGCGAAACGAGCCGATGAGTCGATGGCCCGCGGCGCCACGGCACCGCCCGCCGATTCGGCAACTCTCTGTCAGAGGCGTCGTATGAACGCAACTCCCCAGCAAAACTCGAAGACCAACCCTCCCCTGCGCCATTTCCTCCAGTTCAACGACTTCACGCGCGAGGAAATCGAATACCTGTTCAGCCGCGCCGCGCTGATCAAGCGCAAGTTCAAGAACTACGAGCCGCATTTCACCCTGAGCGACCGCACCCTCGCCATGGTGTTCGAGAAGGCCAGCACCCGCACCCGCGTCTCGTTCGAAGCCGGCATGTACCAGATGGGCGGCTCGGTCATCCACCTGACCACGGGCGACTCCCAGCTCGGCCGCTCCGAACCGGTCGAGGATTCGGCCCAGGTCATCTCCCGGATGGTCGACCTGATCATGATCCGCACCTTCGAACAGACCAAGATCGAGCGCTTCGCCGCCTACTCGCGCGTGCCCATCATCAACGGCCTGACCAACGAGTTCCACCCCTGCCAGATCCTGGCCGACATCTTCACCTACATCGAGCACTGCGGCTCGATCCAGGGCAAGACCGTGGCCTGGGTGGGCGACTCCAACAACATGTGCAACACCTGGCTGCAGGCCGCCGAGTTGCTGGACTTCAACCTCCACGTCTCGACCCCGCCCGGCTACGAACTCGAACCCGAACGCGCGGGCGTCATCGACGCCGAACGGCTCAAGCAGTTCGCCGACCCCATGGAAGCCTGCCAGGGCGCCCACCTGGTCACCACCGACGTCTGGACCAGCATGGGCTTCGAAGCCGAGAACGAGGAACGCCGCGCCGCCTTCGCCGACTGGTGCGTCGACAGCGACATGATGGCCGTGGCCGACCCCGGCGCGGTCTTCATGCACTGCCTGCCCGCGCACCGCGGCGAGGAAGTCACCGCCGACGTCATCGACGGCCCCCAGAGCGTGGTCTGGGACGAAGCCGAAAACCGCATGCACGTCCAGAAAGCTCTGATGGAATTTCTCCTTCTAGGCAAGCTATAGGCGGTGGTACAATGGACGGTCGTCCCTGTTAGGCCGGGGGGCGATTGCACGATCCCGCGCATATGGCACGGAGCGCCCCTTGGGTGCGCCTCCATATCCGGTGACCTGACCGGCCAGAAAGCTGCACCGCCCAAGCGCGGGCCGTCCATGCCCTGGGAACATCAATGAGCGAAGTAAAGAAGGTCGTACTTGCCTATTCGGGCGGTCTTGACACATCCGTGATCCTGAAATGGCTTCAGGACACGTATCAGTGCGAAATCGTCACCTTCACCGCCGACATCGGCCAGGGTGAAGAGCTCGAGCCGGCACGCGCCAAGGCCCTGAAGTTCGGCATCAAGCCGGAAAACATCTACATCGACGACCTGCGCGAGGAATTCGTCCGCGACTTCGTCTTCCCGATGTTCCGCGCCAACACCATCTACGAAGGCGAGTACCTGCTGGGCACCTCCATCGCCCGCCCGCTGATCGCCAAGCGCCAGATCGAGATCGCGCGCGAGGTCAAGGCCGACTCCGTCTCCCATGGCGCCACCGGCAAAGGCAACGACCAGGTCCGCTTCGAACTGGGCTACTACGCGCTCGAGCCGGGCATCAAGGTCGTCGCCCCGTGGCGCGAATGGGACCTGCTCTCGCGCGAGAAGCTGCTGGCCTACGCCGAAAAAGCCGGCATCCCCATCGAGATGAAGCACAAGCAGGGCGGCGCGCCCTACTCGATGGACGCCAACCTGCTGCACATCAGCTACGAAGGCCGCCACCTGGAAGACCCGAAGGCCGAGGCCGAGGAATCCATGTGGCGCTGGACCGTGGCCCCGGAAGCCGCGCCCGATGCCCCCGAATACCTGGACGTCGAATTCGAGCACGGCGATATCGTCGCCCTGAACGGCAAGCGGATGACGCCCGCCGAAGTGCTGACCGAGCTGAACAAGCTGGGCGGCAAGCACGGCATCGGACGCCTGGACCTGGTGGAAAACCGCTACGTCGGCATGAAGTCCCGCGGCTGCTACGAAACTCCGGGAGGCACGATCATGCTGCGCGCCCACCGCGCGATGGAATCCATCACGCTGGACCGCGAAGTCGCCCACCTCAAGGACGACCTGATGCCGCGCTACGCCAGCCTGATCTACAACGGCTACTGGTGGAGCCCCGAGCGCAAGGCGCTGCAGGTGCTGATCGACCATACCCAGCAGGCCGTGAACGGATGGGTGCGCCTGAAGCTATACAAGGGCAACGTCTACACCATCGCTCGCGATTCGAAGAACACGCTGTTCGACCAGACCATCGCGACCTTCGACGACGACGGCGGCGCCTACGACCAGGCGGATGCCGGCGGCTTCATCAAGCTGAACGCCCTGCGCATGCGCATCGCGGAAAACGCCCGTCGCAAGCGCGGATGAACCAACCGTCCGAACCCGTGCCCAGCACCAGCCCGGAAACGGGCTGGCGTTGACCCACCGTCGGCGGCCCTCGGGCCGCCGATTTGTTTTTCGAGCGCCATGAACGAGAACGCCCAACCGCCCCTGGTCATCATTCAGACCGGACTCCCGCCCGAACCGGTGTCCAACCGGCACGGCACCTTCAGCTGCATGATCCGCGAAGCGGCCGGGCTGCGCGCCGGAGACATCGAGATCGTGGCCGTGCACCAGGGGGCCCAGTTACGCCCCCCCTCGAGCTATCGCGCCGCCATCATCACCGGCTCGCCCGCCATGGTCACCGACCTGGCCGACTGGAGCGAGCGCACGGCCGACTGGATACGGCGGGCGGTGGACCTGGGCCTGCCCATCCTGGGTATCTGCTACGGACACCAATTACTGGCCCACGCGCTGGGCGGCCGGGTCGATTTCCATCCTCGCGGCCGTGAAGTGGGCACCCAGACGGTCGAACTGCTGCCCGCCGCCGGCGACGTCCCCCTACTGGCGGGGCTGCCCTCGCACTTTCCGGCGCACCTGATCCACCAGCAGAGCGTGATGGAAATACCGGCCGGCGCTACCGTGCTGGCGCGCTCCGAGCACGACGCGCACCAGATCGTGCGATACGGCGATGGCGTGATTTCCAGCCAGTACCATCCGGAGTTCTGCCCCCGCATCATGGGGACCTATCTCACACACTTCGGCCCCAGGCTGGGCGAGGAAGGCTTCGACGTCCAGGCACTGAGCGCCCGTCTGCGGCCCGCGCCCGAGGCCCGCGAACTACTGCTGCGCTTCGTCCGGCAGCACGCCGCGTTGCAGGAAGCGGCCTAGGAATCGATGCCCGGCACCACGACCGGCTCGATCTCCAGCTCCAGGCCGTAGCGTTCGCGCACGTCGCGCCGCACGGCCTGCGCCAGCGCCAGCACGTCGCCCGATTGCGCGCCCCCATGATTGACCAGCACCAGCGCCTGGCGCTCGTGCACCCCCACCGGCCCCATGCGGCGCCCCTTCCAGCCGCATTGGTCGATCAGCCACCCGGCGGCCAGCTTGTAGCCGCCGTCCTCTTGTGGGTAGGCCACCAGGCCGGGAAAGCAGGCGCGCAGCCGCTCGTACAGCGCGGCCGGCACCACGGGATTCTTGAAGAAGCTGCCGGCATTGCCCAGCACGGCCGGATCCGGCAGCTTGGCCCGCCGGATCGCGCAGACCGCCTCGTAGACATCGCGCGCCGTGGGTGAGCCCGTCAGGCTCTCGTGCCGCCGCAGATCGGGATAGTCCAGCACGGGCGTCCACCGCCGGGACAAGCGTAGCCGCACGGCGGTGATGACCCAGCGCCCGGGTTCGCGCTTGAAGACGCTGTCCCGGTAGGCGAACGCGCATTGCGCAGCGTCCATCTCCACCCAGGCGCCGCGCAACAGGTCGTAGGCCGTCAGGCCGGCGAAGCGGTCGCGCAGTTCGACACCATAGGCACCTATGTTCTGCACCGGCGCCGCGCCGACGGTGCCGGGAATGAGCGCGAGGTTTTCCAGTCCGCCCCAGCCTTGCCCGACACAATAGGTAACGAAGTCGTGCCAGTTTTCGCCCGCCGCGGCTTCGACCACGCGGGACTCGTCGTCCTCGGCCAACAGCCGGATGCCGCGCAGTGCCATCCGCGCCACCAGGCCGCGCACCCGGGGCGGCAGGACCAGATTGCTTCCGCCGCCCAGCACCAGGAGCCCCGCGTCGCGGGAACGCGCCAGGCTGGCCAGCGCCGGCAGCTCGTCGGGGCTGCGCAGCGTGACGCAGGCCGGCGCCGAACTGGCCAACCCCAGAGTGTTGAGGGACGATAAATCGCAGGCGCCGGGCACGAGGCCCGCGCGAGCGCCGGAATCAGGAGCAACAGCCAATCTTGGGCACCAGGCAGGACGAACAAGCGCGGCGGGACGGATTTCCCGCGGCCCCGCCATCTTACTTGACTACAATTCCCCTATTCCAAGATAGGCCGCAAGCCGCATGCAAGGAGCCCACTCATGCCTACATTCGATGTCGTCTGCAAACCCAACCTGGTCGAACTGCGCAATGCCGTCGAGCAGACCAACAAGGAAATCACCACCCGCTTCGACTTCAAGGGCTCGGACGCCCGTGTCGAACAGACCGACAAGGAACTCACGGCCTATGCCGACAGCGACTTCCAGCTGAACCAGGTGCGGGACGTGCTGCTGAACAAGATGACCAAGCGCAGCGTGGACGTGCGCTTCCTGGATCACGGCAAGGTCGAGAAGATGGGCGGCGACAAGGTCAAACAGGTGCTGACGGTGCGCAACGGCGTACCCCAGGACGCGGCCAAGAAGATCGTTGCCCTGATCAAGAACAGCAAGATGAAGGTCCAGTCCAGCATCCAGGGCGACACCGTGCGCGTGCAGGGCGCCAAGCGCGATGACCTGCAAAGCGCCATCGCGCTGCTCAAGAAGGACGTGACCGACCTGCCCCTGGGCTTCGAGAACTTCAGGGACTGAGCGGTCCTGCTCGCGGAACGATCATGAATGCCCCGCCGGGACTCAAAGCACGGGGCGTTTGAACAGCATGGCGGGATCGAGTTCGAGCGCCTTGGCCAGCTTCTCGATGTTGTCGACCGAGATGTTGACGCGTGCCCGCTCGACCTGACTGACAAAGGTCCGGTCGAGGTGGGCGGCAAACCCGAGCTGCTCCTGCGACATCTTCTGCGCGACCCGGAACGCTCGTACGTTGTAGCCGAGGATCTCGCGCAGCGTCGTCAAGGACGCCGACGGATTGGGGGATCTCAGAGGTGCGGGCATTGACGCATACTCCCCACGACAGCGCGTTATATCTACCGCTTTTACATCACTTTTACTGGACGCGATTGCAACGCTTCGCAAAGCGCTTCAGCAAAAGTAATTCTGCGCCTGTCGTGGTGCGGCACCTACGGGGCTAACCCTCGGTCATGCGTGGCGCGCTCGATACGGAAAGCGGGCGCTTCCCGCATTCGGGGGGGATCAACTCACCTGATCGGGAAACCGCCCGCGCACGGAAGCTTCGATGCCCGCCGCGTCGAGCCCCAGGCCCGCCAGCAGCGCGGCCTGGTCGCCGTGGTCGATGAAGCGGTCGGGCAGGCCGAGCTGCATCACGGACACGGTCACACCAGCCTCGCTCAGCACCTCGCAGACGGCGCTGCCGGCGCCGCCCATGATGCTGCCCTCTTCCACCGTCACCAGCGCCGCATGCCGCGCCGCCAGGTCGAGGATGAGCTCGCGGTCGATGGGCTTGACGAAGCGCATGTCCACCACCGTGGCATCCAGCGCCAACCCCGCCTGCAACGCGGGCACGGCCAGCGTGCCGAACGCGAGGATCGCGACGCCCGCCTTGCCGCCGGGCTGCGCGCGGCCGCTTTCGCGCCGCACGACGCCCTTGCCCAGGGCAACGGTGTCGAGGTTCGCCGCTGGCGCCGCCCCCCGGCCCGCACCGCGCGGATAGCGGACCGTGGCGGGTCCGGGATGCTGATAACAGGTCGACAGCAGCAGCCTGCATTCGGCCTCGTCCGAGGGCGTGGCCACCACCATGTTGGGGATGCAGCGCACGAAGGCGATGTCGTAGTTGCCGGCGTGCGTGGCGCCATCCGCGCCCACGAGGCCGGCGCGATCGAGCGCGAAGGTCACGTCCAGGTCCTGGAGCGCGACGTCGTGGATCAATTGGTCGTAGCCCCGCTGCAGGAAGGTGGAGTAGATGGCCACCACCGGCTTGAGCCCTTCGCAGGCGAGCCCGCCCGCGAAGGTCACCGCGTGCTGCTCGGCGATGCCCACGTCGAAGTAGCGATCGGGAAAGCGCCGCTCGAACTCCACCAGGCCACTGCCCTCGCGCATGGCCGGCGTGATGCCGATCAGGCGCGTGTCCTCGGCCGCCATGTCGCACAGCCAGTCGCCGAACACCTGGGTGAAGGTCTTCCTGGGCGGCGTGGACGGCTTGCTGATGCCCACCGCGGGATCGAACTTGCCCGGTCCGTGGTACAGGATGGGATCGGCCTCGGCCAGCTTGTATCCCTGCCCCTTGCGGGTGACGACGTGCAGGAAGCGCGGGCCGGACAGCTTGCGCATGTTCTGCAGCGTGGGGATCAGCGAATCGAGGTCATGTCCGTCGATGGGGCCGACATAGTTGAAGCCCAGCTCCTCGAACATCGTGGCGGGCGTGACCATGCCCTTGGCGTGCTCCTCGATGCGGCGCGCCAGTTCGAACACGGGCGGCACATGCGACAGCACCGCCTTGCCCACGTTGCGCGCGGCGGCGTAGAACCTGCCCGACATCAGGCGCGCGAGGTAGCGGTTCAACGCACCGACCGGCGGCGAGATCGACATGTCGTTGTCGTTCAGGATCACCAGCAGGTCCACGTCGGGCATGACGCCGCCGTTGTTCAGCGCCTCGAAGGCCATGCCGGCGGACATCGCGCCATCGCCGATCACGGCGATGTGCTTGCGGTCGATGCCGGCGTAGCGGGCCGCCGCCGCCATGCCCAGCGCGGCCGAGATGGAGGTGGACGAATGCGCGGTGCCGAAGGCGTCGTAGTCGGACTCGCTGCGCCGGGGAAAACCGGAAATGCCGTCCTGCTGCCGCAGGGTCGCCATGCCGGCGCGCCGGCCCGTCAGGATCTTGTGCGGATAGGTCTGGTGCCCCACGTCCCAGACGATGCGATCGTCGGGGGTATCGAAGACGTAGTGCAGCGCCAGGGTCAGTTCGACCGTGCCCAGATTCGAGGACAAGTGGCCGCCGGTGCGGGACACCGACTCCAGCACGAAGGCGCGCAGTTCATCGGCCAGCGCCGACAGTTGGCAGCGGTCCAGTTTTTTCAGGTCGGCCGGAGATTCGATGCGGTCGAGCATTTCGGTGGGCATGTTTCGGTATCTCCGTTCAGCGGTCGCGCAGCACGATGAAATCGGCCAGCGCGGCCAGGCGCGCACCGCCCGCTCCCAGCGGAGCGATGGCCTCGTGCGCGGCCTGGCGCAGACGCTCCGCCAGGGTCCGGGCCTCGTCCAGGCCCAGTATGGATACATAGGTTGGCTTGTCGGCGGCCGCATCCTTGCCGGCCGTCTTGCCCAGGCGCGCCGAATCGGCCGTGACATCGAGGATGTCATCGACCACCTGGAACGCCAGCCCCACCGCCTGCGCGTAGCCGTCGAGTGCCGCGCGCTGGACCGAGCTCGCGCCCACCACGATGCCGCCCAGGGCGGCGCTGGCGCGCAGCAGCGCCCCGGTCTTGAGCCGGTGCATGGCTTCGAGCTGATCCCGGTTCAGCGGCTTGCCGACGCTGGCCAGGTCGATGGCCTGGCCGCCGGCCATGCCCAGGCTGCCGGCCGCCGTCGCCAGCACCTGCACCGCCTGCACGGTCAGGCCGGGGGCGATCGGCATACCCGCCAGGACTTCGAACGCCAGGGCCTGCAAGGCATCGCCCACCAGCAGCGCCGTGGCCTGGCCGAACTCCACGTGCACGGTCGGGCGGCCGCGGCGCAGGACGTCGTCGTCCATGCACGGCATGTCGTCGTGCACCAGGGAGTAGGCGTGGATCAGTTCGACCGCGGCGGCGGCGGCGTCCAGCGCCGCCTCGCTGCCGGCGCCGGATGCCGCGCAGGCTTCGCCCGCGGCATAGGTCAACATGGGGCGCACGCGCTTGCCACCGCCCAGCACCGCATACCGCATGGCGCCATGCAGCGTCCGCGGCTCGGTGTCCTGGGCGGGCAACAAGCGCGCCAACGCCTGTTCGGCGCGCACCCCGCACGCCGCCATCCAGGCGGAAAAATCTTCGCGACTGCCAGCCATCAAGTCAGTCCCCGGCCTCTTCGAAGGGACGCAGCAATTCTCCCTCGAGGACCCGGACCTGCTGCTCGGCGCGCGCCAGTCTGTCCTGGCAGACCCGCACCAGGTCGACACCGCGCCGGTAGGCGGCCAGCGAGGACTCCAGCGGCATGGAACCGTCCTCCATCATCGCCACCAGCGCCTCGAGCTCGCCCAGGGCGGCCTCGAAGTCCTGAGGCAGGGCCTGCGCGGGGGCGTCGCCCTGTGCATCGGGAACATTCACGAATTTGTCGGCCAATCAAGCCTCCTGGATCTCGTCACGGCATCGAACCCGGAATTGTACGGGATGCCGGGATTCCACCCCCGCCGCAGGCAAGGTCAGGCGGGGCGGCGGCGGGGACTTGCACGGCCGTCCGGGGTACAATAGCCGGCTTGATCGGGCAGATCATTTTCTTCGCGCCAGTACCATCTGCGAAGTCCAAAAACACCGCTCCAGGTCGCGTAAGGGGTGGTTTCGCAGCGAGGGGGACTGGCTTCACAACTCTCGCGGAGGGAAGTCATGACCGATATCGGTCGCGTGGCACACGTGGCGGCGAGCCGAGCGCAGCTCCCAGTCAGTGCCTATTTCGATGAAGCGCGCTTCGCGCGCGAAATGCAAAACGTCTTTGGCCAGGCCCCCATGTACGTGGGCCACCAGAAAGGCGTCCCCGAAGTCGGGGACTACCGTACCCTGATCCAGGAAAACGACGGCCGGGTGCTGGTGCGCAACCATGCCGGCGTCGAGCTGCTGTCCAACGTATGCCGTCACCGGCAGGCGCTGATGCTGGGCAAGCATCCGGCCGGCGGCGAACGGCAGGCCGCGCATTGCAGCGGCAACCTGGGCCGCCCGGGCAACATCGTCTGCCCCCTGCACCGCTGGACCTACGACGCCCGCGGCAAGCTGATCGGCGCCCCGCTGTTCAGCGAAACGCCGGGCCTGGACCTGCAGCGCTTCGCGCTGCAGGAATGGAACGGCTCGCTGTTCGAGTCGCCCCGCGCAGGCGGCCGTCAAATCGCCACCGAGCTTGCCGCCCTGGACGGCAGGCCCGAGTTCGACTTCAGCGACTACGTCCTGGACCGGGTGCAGGTGCACCAGTGCAACTACAACTGGAAGACGTTCATCGAGGTCTACCTCGAGGACTACCACGTCGGCCCGTTCCACCCCGGCCTGGGCCGTTTCGTCACCTGCGACGATCTGAGCTGGGAATTCGGCGACTACTACAGCCTGCAGCGGGTCGGCGTGCACAACGCGCTGGCGCACCCCGGTTCGGGCGTCTACCAGCGCTGGCACGATGCCCTGCTGGCCTACCGCAATGGCAGCGCGCCGGAATTCGGGGCGATCTGGGTCACCCATTTTCCGACCCACATGATCGAGCTGTATCCGCACACGCTGGTATTGTCGACGCTCTATCCCAAGAGCCCGCAGGAAACGGTCAATATCGTCGAATTCTATTATCCCGAGGAAATCGTCCATTTCGAACGGGATTTTGTCGAGGCCCAGCAGGCGGCCTATATGGAAACCGCCGTCGAGGACGACGAGATTGCCGAACGCATGGATGCCGGCCGCAAGGCATTAATGGAACGCGGCACCAACGAGGCCGGCCCCTACCAATCCCCCATGGAAGACGGCATGCAGCACTTCCATGAGTGGTATCGGAAGGTAATGAACGAACCGGAAGATATGTAAAGACGTAACTTTTGTCCGACTGCCCATCAAAGCGCCCTTCATGGGCGCTTTTCTTTTTTTCAATCGCCGCAAGCCCCCGTCGCTCATGAGGTGTTTGAAGGCAATACCCACCGATCTGTAATAAATACACGGTGACTCGGCAGCATGCCAATCATTACAAATATACACACTGCCGCCTTGTCAACGCGGGAGCCGGCGCGTAGCTTTTAAAACGAAAGCCAGGCCCGATGCATATAGGCCGGATTTTCGCCATAGGTAAAAAAAGACGGGAGAAAAGCATGCTGCATTATGCAGTCGTATTTTTCGTCATCGCCATCATCGCGGCGGTCCTGGGATTCGGCGGCATCGCCGCCGGTGCCGCGTCGATCGCGAAGATATTGTTCTTCATTTTCATCGTGCTTGCGGTCCTGTCGCTGCTGAGCGGCCTGTTCCGAAAATGATTCACGCCCAAGGAGAAAAACCATGAACGTTCGTACCCTGCTCGTCGCCGGCATCATCGGTACCGCCACGGTCATGGGCGGCTGCGCCGCCACCCGCACCCAGCAATCCGCGGGTGAATACGCCAGCGACGCCGCCATTACCGCCAAGGTGAAGGCCGCCCTGGTCTCGGCCAAGGACGTCAGCGCCATCGACGTCAACGTCGAAACCTTCCGCCGCACCGTCCAGCTCTCCGGCTTCGTCAACTCCCAAGCCGAGGCCACCCGCGCCGTGGAAGTCGCCCGTGGCGTCGAAGGCGTCCAAAGCGTCCGCAACGACCTGCGGGTGAAAAACAACCCTCGATAGAGCCCCCTATGCGCTGACGCGCACGCAATAAAAACGAAAAACGGCTTCGCTCAAAAAAGCGAAGCCGTTTTCTCATTCCAACCAGCGACCAGCCAAACCCCCAGCCCCCGCCAGCCGCTTGGTACCCCAGGATGCGGTGGATCCGGCTCCGCCGGTCCACCCGCATCGCCCCCTGGGGGGCGCCCGCAGGGCGTAGGGGGGGGCTATACCCCCTCTACCCTTTTGCGTTCATCAGGGCGCGGATGCGCTGCTCGATGGGGGGGTGGGACGCGAACAGCGCGCCGAAGCCCTTGCCGCCGCCGGCGATGCCGGAGGCCTCGAAGCTCTTGGGCAGGTCGCCCGGTTCCATGCCGCCCAGGCGGGCCAGGGCGCGGATCATCGGTTCGCGCGAGCCCAGCAGGTAGGCCGAGCCGGCGTCCGCGCGGTATTCGCGCTGGCGCGAGAACCAGGCGACGATGACGGAGGCCAGGATGCCGAACACCAGTTCACAGACGATGACGGTGGCGAAGTAGCCGATGCCGCCACCACGTTCGTTCTTGAGCACCATCCGATCGACCACGTAGCCGACGACGCGCGCCATGAATACCACGAAGGTGTTGACCACGCCCTGGATCAGGGTCAGCGTGATCATGTCGCCATTGGCGATGTGCGCCACTTCGTGGCCCAGGACGGCACTGACTTCTTCCTCGGTCATGCCCCGCAGCAGACCGGTAGACACCGCGACCAGCGCGTCGTTCTTGAAGGCGCCGGTGGCGAACGCGTTGGGCTCGCCCTCGTAGATGGCGACCTCGGGGCGGCCGATGCCGGCGCGGTCGGCCAGTTGGTGCACGGTGTCGACCAGCCATTGCTCCTCGGCGCCGTTGGGCGCGTTGGGGTCGATGACCCGGGCGCCGGTGCTCCACTTGGCCATCGGCTTGCTCATCAGGAGCGAGATGATGGAACCGGTGAAACCGACGACGAGCGAGAAGATGGCCAGCGCCTGGATGTCCAGGCCGTTCGCGGTCAGAAAACGGTTGACGCCGAGCAGACTCAGCGTCGCCGTCAGGACCAGCATGACCGCGACGTTGGTCGCCAGAAATAGCACGATGCGTTTCATGAGGGCAGAAAGCTCCGAAAACCTTTGATGTTTTGTCCGGGGGCGGGTTTTCCCCTCGGCCACCGGGAACCGCCCCGCGCGGCGCCGAATGTGACGGCAACAGGCATCGGGAAGTTCCCTCCGGCCGCCGCAGAACGGCGAGAGGGACGATACCCGTTTCCCGGTTGGGGCTATATGGTAGCCGGGACGATGATTTCAAGGTGAATACTGGGGTTAACCCCAGAAGCTACAATCGAGGCCACCTCATCGCCGCCCTCCCTCCATGCAAGCCCTCTGGATGCTTTTCGCTTCGCTGATGTTCGCGATCATGGCCATGTTCGTGAAATTCGCCTCGGAAGAGGCCAGCCTGGGGCAGATCATCCTGTTCCGGGGGCTGCCCACGGCGGCGGGCATCCTGGCCTGGGCCTGGGCCACCCGGCGCGTCGTGATCCCGCCGACCTGGCGGCTGCACATCATGCGCAACGTCGCCGGGGTGGGGTCGATCTGGCTGTCGTTCTTCGCCATGGGCCGGCTGCCGCTGGCGACCGCGATCACCCTGAACTACACCTCGCCGCTGTTCATCGCCGGCTGGATGATCTGGCGCCAGCACGACCTGACCGACCGGCTGCGCACGCTCGCGGTCGTGATCGGCTTCATCGGTGTGATCGCGATCCTGCGCCCCACCCTGGATCACTCGCAATGGCTGGCGGCCCTGCTGGGCCTGACCGCCGGCAGCCTGACCGCGATCGCCGTGATGCAGGTGCGCTCGCTGGGCCAGTCCGGCGAGCCCGAATGGCGCATCGTGCTGTTCTTCGCGCTGTCGTCCTGCCTGACGGGCGGCGTCGCCACCTCGGTCACCGGCTGGCAGCCGCCCTCGCTCTATGGCTGGTTCACACTGCTGGGCGTCGGCATCAGCGGGCTGCTGGGGCAGTTCGCGATGACGCGGGCGTTCAGCCGCGGATCGGCCGCCCTGTCCTCGGTGCTCCAGTACAGCACCATCCCGTTCTCGGTCCTGCTCGGCTTCCTGTTCTGGGACGATCATCCCGACATGCTGGGCTGGGCCGGCATGGTGCTGATCGCAGCGGCGGGACTGGTTTCGACCTGGCGCACGCTGGTGCTGGCCCGGCGGACCTGAGCCGCCGGGCGCCGCGCCGAACCTTCCCCGCCGGTCATGCTGGGTTGCAGCAAAACGCCGTCGGGTTCACACTTGATGCGTTAACGGCCGTCCTCCCCTCCCATGTCTCTGAAGCTGTCCGTCCTCGACCTGAGCCCCATTCCCGCCGGCTACACGGCCACCGATGCGCTGTCCAACAGCGTGGACCTCGCGCGCCAGGCCGAGGCCGCCGGCTACCACCGCTACTGGCTGGCGGAACACCACAACACGGGCATGCTGGCGTGCTCGGCGCCGGAACTGCTGATCTGCCGGATCGCCGGCGCCACCACCCGGCTGCGCGTGGGGTCGGGCGGCATCATGCTGCCCAATCACAGCCCGCTGAAGGTGGCCGAGACCTTCCGCGTGCTGGAAGCGATGTTCCCGGGCCGGATCGACCTGGGCCTGGGGCGCGCGCCCGGCACCGACCCCGTGACCGCCAGCGCGCTGCGCCGCGGCCATGCCGATGCCGATGAATTCCCGCAGCAACTGGCCGACCTGGTCGGCTACCTGAAGGACGTGATGCCGTCCGACCACCCCCATGCACGGGTGCGCGCCACGCCCGTGGGCGTGCCCTGCCCGCCCATCTGGATACTCGGCTCCAGCCTGTTCGGCGCGCGCGTGGCCGCCGCCAACGGCTTCGGCTTCGCCTACGCCCACCATATCGTGCCCGAGAACGCCCATGCGGCGATGCGGCTCTATCGCGAGGAATTCCGCGCGTCGCCGTTCGGCCACGAGCCGCGCGCCATCCTGGCGGTGTCGGCCGTCTGCGCGCCCACCGCCGACGAAGCCGAGCGCCTGGCCTCGACCGCCGACCTCAGCATGATGCGCACGCGCAGCGGCCGCACCCGCACCCCGCTGCCCAGCGTCGAGGAGGCCCTGGCCTACGCCTACCAGCCCGACGAAGAGGCGCTGCGCCAGTACAACCGCACCCGCATCCACATCGGCGCACCCGAGACGCTGGCCGGCTCGATCGGCGCACTGGCCCGGGCCACGCAGGCCGACGAAGTCATGATCAATTCCCAGATCCACAGCCACGCATACCGGGTCCGCAGCTACCAGTTGCTGGCCTCGGCGCTGCTGGCCTGACCGCTTCCCACCCACGCGCATACCAAGGGATCCAACATGCAGCTCCATGGAAAAGTCGCTCTCGTCACCGGCGCCGCCAGCGGCATCGGCAAGGAAATCGCCGACACGCTGGCCGCGGCGGGCGCCGCCGTCGCCATCGCGGACATCAATCTGAAGGCCGCCCAGGCGGTGGTCGACGAACTCAAGCTCAAGGGCTGCCAGGCGATGGCGGTGGACTTCGACGTGACCGACGAAGCGGCGGTCGAGCGCGGCACCCAACTGGTGGTCGACACCTTCGGCAGCGTGGACATCCTGGTGTCCAACGCCGGCATCCAGGTCGTCAATCCCATCGACCAGTTCGCGTACGCCGACTGGAAGAAGGTCATGGCCATCCACGTCGACGGCGCCTTCCTGACCACCAAGGCGGCCCTCAAGCACATGTACCGCGACGATCGCGGCGGCATCGTCATCTATACCGGATCGGTGCATTCGCACGAGGCCTCGCCGCTGAAGTCGGCCTACGTCACCGCCAAGCACGGCCTGCTCGGCCTGGCCCGCGTGCTGGCCAAGGAAGGCGCCCGGCACAACGTGCGATCGCACGTGGTCTGCCCCGGCTTCGTGCGCACGCCGCTGGTGGAAAAGCAGATCCCCGAGCAGGCCCGCGAACTCGGCATCCCGGAGGACGAAGTGATCAAGAAGGTCATGCTGGGCAACACCGTGGACGGCGAGTTCACCACCCTGCAGGACGTCGCGCAGACCGTACTGTTCCTGGCCACCTTCCCCACGGCGGCCTTCACCGGACAGTCGTTCGTCGTCAGCCACGGCTGGTACATGCAATAGATGGTGGCCCCCCAATCTCGACGCGATGAACTCGGCTACGACACCGTCGCGCTCGTCCTGCAGGGAGGCGGCGCGCTGGGCTCCTACCAGGGCGGCGTCTATGAAGGCCTGGCCGAGGCAGGGCTGCATCCGGACTGGATCGCCGGCATTTCGATCGGCGCGATCAACGCCGCCGTCATCGCCGGCAACCCGCCCGAGCGCCGGGTCGAACAATTGCAGCGGTTCTGGGACCACATCTGCCGTCCGCCGCTGCTGCCGCCCACGCCGGTCGACGCGCTGCGCGATGCGCTGGCCCGTCTTCCCGGTCCGGCCGGCGCCGCGCTCAGCGCCTGGGAAGCCTGGCGCGCCGTGCTGGAAGGACAGAACGGCTTCTTCGTGCCCAGGCTGGTGCCCTCGTGGCCGACGCAGCACGACCCCGGCACCGCCAGCGTCTACGACAGCACGCCGCTCAAGCGCACGCTGGAAGAGTTCGTCGACTTCGACCGGCTCAACAACGGCGGGACCCGCATCTCGGTGGGCGCCGTCAACGTCCGCACCGGCAACTTCGCCTATTTCGACAACACCTCCCGGGTGCTGACGGCCGACCACATCATGGCCTCGGCCGCCCTGCCGCCCGGCTTCGCGCCGGTCGAGATCGACGGCGAATACTACTGGGACGGCGGCGTCGTCTCGAACACGCCGCTCTACCAGATCCTGCAATCGAGCCCGCGCCGCTATTCGCTGGTCTTCCAGGTCGACCTGTGGAGCGCGCACGGCCAGTTGCCCGGGAACCTGAGCGAAGTGCCCATCCGCCAGAAGGACATCCAGTATTCCAGCCGCACGCGCCTGGTGACCGACTACATGCGCGAAGTCCAGGAATACCGCGGCCTGCTGCGCGAGCTGCTCAAGCACATGCCGGCCGGGCACGGCCGCGAGCCCTGGATGAAGCGGGCGCGCGAGCTCGCCAGTGATCGGCGCATCAACGTGCTGCACCTGATCTACCGCGGCGAGAAATGCGAGGCCCCCTACAAGGACTACCAGTTCGGCCGGCTGGGCATGGAAGAACGCTGGAGCGGGGGCCTGGCCGACATACGCCGTACACTTGAACACCCGTCCTGGCTCGAGGTACCCAACGCCGAACATCCGTTCGTCACGCACGACGTGCACCGGCCCCCGGACGGCCGCTGAACGTCATGAACGCCTATCTCACGCTCTTCGATATCGCCGGTTTCGTGGCCCTGCTGCTGTGGGGCGTACACATGGTGCAGACCGGCATCCAGCGGGCCTTCGGTCCGCGCCTGCGCACCACGTTGGGGGTGGCGCTGGGCAATCGCGTGTACGCCTTCTTCGCCGGCCTGGGCGTGACGGCCATCCTGCAAAGCAGCACCGCCACCGGCCTGATCGTGGCGGGCTTTGCCGCCAACGGCCTGGTGGGCCTGGTGCCCGCGCTGGCCGCCATGCTGGGCGCCAACGTCGGCACCACCCTCATCGTCCAGGTACTGTCGTTCGACATCTCACGCATCGCGCCCATCCTGGTGCTGATCGGCGTGGTCATGTTCCGCCGCGGCAACGCCACCCACGTGCGCGACTTCGGACGGGTCTTCATCGGCCTGGGCCTGCTGCTGCTGTCCCTGCACCTGCTGCTCGCGCAGCTCGAACCCTACCGCGACCTGCCGGCCCTGCGCTCGGCGCTGGAGGCGCTGTCGGGCCAGCCCGGACTGGCGATCCTGCTGGCCGCCGTGCTGGCCTGGGCCGCGCATTCCAGCGTGGCGATCGTGGTCCTGGTCATGTCCTTCTCGGCCCAGGGACTGCTGCCCGTCAGCGTCGCCTTCGCGCTGGTGCTGGGCGCCAACCTGGGCACGGCGATCAATCCGCTGCTCGAAGGCTCCGCCAAGGACGATCCCCAGGCCCGCCGGCTGCCCGTGGGCAATCTGCTGAACCGCGTGGTGGGGGTGCTGATCGGGCTGGCCCTGCTGCACTACATCCATCCCTGGATGACCCAGCTGGCGGGGGACAACGCGCGCGCCGTGGCCAACTTCCACACGGCCTTCAACCTGGCGCTGGCCGTCCTCTTCCTGCCGCTGCTGACCCCGTATGCCGCGCTGCTGCGCCGCTGGCTGCCGGCCAACCCCGCCGCCGATCCGGGGCGGCCCCTGTACCTGGACAGCGCCGCGCGCGACCTGCCGGTGGTGGCACTCGGCAACGCGGCGCGCGAATCGCTGCGCATGGCGGATACCTTGCAGACCATGCTGCACCATTCGCGCCAGGCGCTCGCCACCGGCGACCGCAAGCGCGTCGCCGAAGCGCGGCGCCTGGACGACGTGCTCGATCGCCTGAACGGCGCGATCAAGACCTACATCGCGGGCCTGGATCCCGACGAACTGACGCGCGAAGACCGGCGCCGGGCCGACGAGATCCTGACCTTCATCACTAACCTGGAACACGCCGGCGACGTGGTCGACAAAAACCTGCTGAACGACATCAGCAAGCTGACCAAGCGCGGGCTCGCCTTCTCGCCCGAGGGGCGGCGCGAACTCGACGACATGCATGGGCGGCTGGAAGCGAACCTGCGCCTGGCCGCCTCGCTGTTCGTGACGGCCGACGCGCGTGCCGCGCGGCTGCTCGCGGCCGAGAAGGAAACCTTCCGCGGCATGGAGGGCCAGGCCACGCAGACCCATTTCGAGCGCCTGCGCAGCGGCCGGGTCGACACCACCGAAACCAGCGCCCTGCACCTGGACGTGCTGCGCGACCTGCGCCGCATCAACAGCCATCTGGTGGCATCGGCGGCCTATGCCGCGCCGGAAGTGCTGAGCACGCCCGGCGGCACGGCCCCGGCGCCGGTCGCGGCGGCCGGCGCCCCCGGGGCCGCCGGTACGCCGGAATAGCGCTCAGCGAGCGAGCGGCGAAGGCGGGGAAGCAGGCTCGGCCGTGACGGCCGCCTCGACGGACTGCCCCGCCGCCGGCCCATGGGCATGGCGGTGGAACACGGAATTGACGGCATAGATCGCCAGCACGCCGGCCGCGATCAGCACGAATTGCGGCAGGCTCTCGCGCACCGTGGTGCGGCGCTGCATCTGCGGCATCAGGTCCGCCACCGCGATGTACAGGAAACTGCTGGCCGCCAGGGTCAGCACATACGGCACCCACTGCTTGGAGCCTGCCAGCAGGTAATAGCCGACCAGCCCGCCGGCGATGGCGGTCATGCTCGACAGCACGTTGAACAGCAGCGCCTTCCTGCGGGTGAAGCCGGCATTGACCAGCACGATGAAATCGCCCAGTTCCTGCGGGATCTCGTGCGCGGCGATGGTCAGCGTGGTCAGCAGCCCCAGCATGGGGTCGGCCAGGAAGGCGGCGGCGATGACGATGCCATCGCAGAAATTGTGCAGCCCGTCGCCCACCAGCACGGCCATCCCGCCGCGCCCCGCCTCGTGGGCATCGTGCCCCGGCGGATGCCCATGGCCGTCGTGCTCGTGATGGTGGTTGTGGCGCAGGACCGCCAGCTTCTCGAGCATGAAGAAACCCAGCAGTCCCGCCAGCAGTAGCGCGAACAGCACGCGCGTGTCGGCCTCGGACTCGAACGCCTCGGGCAGCGTGTGCAGCAGCGCCACCGACAGCATGACCCCGACCGAAAAGCTGATCATCTGGTGAAGAAAGCGGGCGAAATACCGGAAGGCCAGCCAGCCGGCAACGACCACCGACAGGACACCGCTCGCCAGCGTGGCGAGCAGGATGTAGGTTAAGGTCACGGGATGCTCGTGAAACTCAGTTGCAGAAACAGAAGTATACGTAACTTCCGGAGTTTTACGAACCGATGTCGTCGGCCAGCAGCCTTGCCGTGCGGAACAGGCGTTCGCGCCGCAGGATGGCGGCCGGCGATTCCTCGCGGCCCAGGATCCGGGCGTAGTCCGGCAAGCGCCGCAGCGCGGCCACGAGACCGGACCGGTCTTCGTCCACCCAGGCCGCCAGTTGCCGATCCGGATCCCTGACGGACACGTCCAGGCGGCGCAATTCCGAACGGTTGAAATCCTTCAGGTTCCAGGTCAGCACGCACACGTCGGGACGCACGGCCGAGGGGTTGCGGGCACGGCTGGCCAGTCCCGCGGCGACCACGTGCCTGTCCTTGGGATCGCTGTAGTGCAGGCCCACCTCGTAGGCGGAGACATCGCCGGCGTCGGCCTCGGGAAAGCGGCGGCCCATGGCGGTCCACTCCTCTTCAAGCACCGCCGGCGCGACCTCCCAGATGCGGGCCGCGTTGCGCCGCCATTCCAATCCGATGCGCTCGCTCCAGACCGGCCGGAACCAGCCGGACTGGGCCAGATCCAGGAACAGCGGCCGCAGGATGCTGGACATCAGCACGCAGGCATCCAGGACCAGCCACAACGGTGGATGCTCCGCCGGCCGGGAGATCGGGGGAACCGCGCTCACAGATGCCGCGCGAACCAGTCCCGGGCCAGCCGCCAGCCTTCCTTCGCATCGGCTTCGCGATAGCTTGGCCGGTAGTCGGCGTGGAATCCGTGGGGCGCGTCGCGGAACAGCGCGAAGCTCGACTCGCGGGCAGCCGGGCCGCCCTTGGCCAGGGCGTCCTTCATGGCATTGATGGACGTCAGCGGAATACCCGCATCCTGGCCGCCATAGAGACCCAGCACCGGCGCCTTCACCTGCGCGGCGATGTCGACAGGGTTGAGCGGCTGCAGGGCCGTGGGATCGCCGACCAGTTTCCCGTACCAGGCAACGCCGGCTTTCACCGCGGGATTATGGGCGGCGTACAGCCAGACGATGCGCCCGCCCCAGCAGAAGCCCGTCACACCCAGCCGGGAACGGCTGCCGCCATGCGCGGCGGCCCAGCGCGCGGTGGCGTCGAGATCGGCCAGGACCTGGTCGTCGGGCACCTTGCTGACCACTTCGGCGGACAGCTTGGCGATCTCGGTGTACTTGGACGGATCGCCCTGGCGCGCGTACAGCTCGGGCGCGACCGCCAGGTAGCCGGCCTTGGCCCAACGGCGGCAGACGTCGCGGATGTACTCGTGCACGCCGAAGATCTCCTGCACCACCAAGACCACCGGCACATTCTTCTTGCCGGCCGGCGCCGCCCGGTAGGCGGGGATCTCGCCGTCGCGCACGGGAATCCTGACCTCGCCCGCGACCAGGCCGTTCGTATCGGTGCGGACCACCGTCTGGGCCATGACGGGCCCCGCGGCCAGCGTGAAACCGCCGGCCAGCGTGGTGGTGAGAAAACCGCGCCGGTTCAGGCTGAAGGGCGGCAGGAGACTGTCGAATTCGGTACCCGGGCTATCCATGGAACCCTCCTTGGGGGGCACGGCGGTTTAGGAAGAAACGATTCAGCCCGGCGGAGGTTCGACCGTATTGCGGCCCCGTTCCTTGGCGCGCTCCAGTGCCGCCTGCGCCCTGGACAGCGTCGCCTCGAAATCCCCCTGTGCCTGGACCACGCCGGCCGACAGGGTGATCTGCGTGCCCAGGCTGCCCCGCAGCGCGAACTGGCGTCCGCCGACGTGCAGGCGCAGGCGTTCGCACATGGCGAGCGTCTCCGCCAGCGAAGCCGGAACGAGCACGGCGAAGCGATCGCCGCCCACCCGCGCCAGCATGTCGAGCGACGGCAGCAGATTCCTTGTCAGATCGGCCAACTGGCGCAGGATAGCATCGCCCGCGGCGCGGCCCAACGCCTGATTCAGGCGGTCGAAACGGTCGATGTCGATCAGCGCCAGGCACAGCGATTCGCCCTCCTGCCCGGCGCGAGCCATCTCGGCGAAATAGGCCGTGGCCATCCACCGGCGGTTGTAGAGTCCCGTGACGGCATCGTGACTGGCCATGAAGTCGATGCCGGCGGCGGTCTCGCACGGGTCGTGGCGCAGGTTGGCGGCCCGCAGCCTGGCACTCAGCATGTCCAGGGCGTTCAGCGCGATACGCGGCACGGTTTCCATCACCGCGCGCAGCCGCCTCGCCTCCAGCGCCACCAGCCGCGCGGGCCATTGCACGGCCACGTACACGGTCCCGCCTTCGGGCCCGACCAGCGCATGCTCGCCCAGGCCGTCGCCCGGGACGAAACGCGCCATCCGCTTTTGCAGGTCGGCGTCGAGGAAAGCGGCCAGTTGCCCTTCGACCAGCACGTAGACGTGGTGATTGGGCTCGCCCGGCTGCAGCAGGATCGCGCCATGGGCCAGGTGGGTGGCGAAGGCGAACGCCCGGACCAGGTCGCGCTGGTCGGCCGTGCAACCGGCGAACAGCGGCGATCGGGCCAGGGCGTCCAAGTCCTCGGCGGTCAGGTCGCCGGGTGTGCCGTCGGGGGGAAGATGGGAGGGGATATGGCCGGTCATGCCCCGTTTATCGGCATCGCGGCGAGCAAATTGAGTTCGCCCTACAGTTCCGCCCGCCCCCGTCCGATAAGGTGTTCATGAGCCCGCGAACCTTGCTTCCCCGTCCTTCCGCAATCCCGCCGGCCCGCCGCACGCTGCGCGCAGGATGCCGGCTGCTGGCTGCGTGCGCCCTGCTGGCGGCGGCCGGCTGCGATTATCTGGGACTGCAGCCCGTCTCGCAGATCGAGGCCAGGAAGGATTCCGAAGGGCGCGCCATCGGCAGCGCCTGCCGCCAAGCGGGCCGGGCGTTGGAAGATTGCTACACGTTCAATCCGCACATGTCCAAGGCCGCCATTTTCACCGGCTGGAAGGAAATGAACGACTACATGCTGCAAAACAGCCTGACGGAAGTCCGCCCGGAGGTCGCGCCGGTCCTGCCCGCCGGCCGCGCCCGCAGCAACGCCGCGCCCACCGGCACGTCGCTGGCCAGCCCGCCCGGCAAGCCGGCGGCCCGCGCGACCGTTTACACTACGCCTTAGGGCCGTCCCGACGCGGACGAGCGCCTTCCGGGAAACGCCGCGTTTCCCGTCCACAGGACATTCCATGTATCGCCGTTTGCCGCTCCTCGTCCTTGCACTGGTCTCCCTGTACGCCTGCTCCAAGTCCCCTCCGGATCCTCTCCCTTCCGCCGCGCCGGCGGCCTCGGCCGATGGCCCGCCCCGCTACGACGCCGAGCTGGTTTATGTCGACTTCGCCGCCCGCGACCCGCGCGCGCTGGACAAATACCGCCAAGGCCCCTTCATCGTGACGGGACGCTTGCAGAAGGTGCACATCGTCGGTGCCGGCGAACTGCAACTCGACCTGAAGGCGGCCGATCCGGCCCACCCGGTGCGGGTCTGGCTGAAGTCCGACCCCGCCTGCGATGGCGGGCGCGCCTGCCCCGAGCAGGTAGCGCTGGACACGCTGCCCCGCGGCTTCAAGGTCTACCTGGAATGCGAGCGCGCCACGCTGCAGAACGGCATGCCCACCGTGGCCGACTGCGTGCTGACAGGGGCGCCGGGCCGCGCCAGCTAGACGCGTACCGTAGGCACGAGGGTTGCTGCACATGGGCTTTCCGCAAGGAGAGCCATCATGCCTGAACGCAAGACCATCGAGAAAGCGAAGCAGGACAAGCGCCAGGGCAAGTCCGCGTCGACCCAGGCCGGCGAATTCGTCAAGGAACAGATCCACCACGTGCGCGAAGGCCGGCACGGCGTCCGCTCGGCCAAGCAAGCCATCGCCATCGGCCTGTCGGAAGCCCGCCGATCCGGCGTGGACCTGCCCGCTCCCAAGCCGGGCCGCGCCAGCGCGAAGACCCGGGCCAAGGCCGAACAGGACGTGCGCAAGGGCGAGCAGGCCCCGCACAAAAAATCGGCCACGCGCTCGCGCGCGACCAAGACCGCGCTAAAACGGGAAAGCAAGTCGGGAGCGTCGAAAAGCGCCCTGGCCGCTCATGCCAAGACGGCGGCCAAGCGCCGCAGCGCGGCGGACAGGTCGGCCGCGGCCAAGAAAGCGGCTCGCACCAAGGGCGCGGCCGGACGCTCGGCAGCCGCCAAGAAGGCCGCCCGCACCCGGGCAGCCAACCGGCACGCCTAGCAGGTCAGTGCAGCCGCGCGACCTTGCGGGCGATGACCTCGGCGCATTCGTCGCTGTCCGACGATTGGAACAATCGATGGACGACGAATTCGGCGCCGGGGTCGACCCCCAGGGCTTCAGCGGCGGCACGCCGCACTTCGGGGCTGGGGTTGCAGCAATAGACGCCGGCCTTTTCGGCCGCGGCCGCGGGTTCGGCGCCCAGGTTGGTCAGCCACTCACGATCCTCGTTGAGCGCACACCAACGCGATTCGCCGGCCGGGTCAGTGGCCGCTACGACAAAACACACCAGCTTCTTACGATCAATCACCATTGTTGCCATGAATACGGCCCTCCAGCGTGCGCCCATCGTAGACCAACCGGGCCTCGATGTCAGCGCCACCATACTGGGATATCTACCTATCCCGAGGTTGGCGAAAACCCTTGTTGAAACACCCTAGGCAGGGAACCGTTAACATGCCGGTTGGACTCGATCCGAGCCTTGCAAATTCCCCAGAACAAGCCGTAGAAGGAGCCAACGTGACCGACCCTGAATTCATGAAGGGACAACTCACCGCCTTGCAGAACGTCGTGAGCATGCTGATTTCGGCCCATCCGAACGCAGAACAGCTGCGCCAGGTGATGCAGGCCATCGCGCAACAGGTGGAGCCCACGCTGAACGAGGCCCACCCCTCGTTCAAGAAGGGCTGGCAGAACGTCATCGCCACCCTGTGCCAGACCGAGGAAACCGGATCCGACACGACCGGGCAGCACTGATCTCGTGGCGGCGCGCGCCATTCCAGGCGCGCGCTCCCGCGCATGCATAAATCGCCAAGACTGCGTGTAAATCCTGCCCGCCGCCGTGGCGCCCGGCCGGGCCAGGGCCCGATACCGCCGGGCTGCGCAGCCCAAGCAGGCTGGCACGGGGATTGCGACCCCGCGGGCTCGTCAGCAGAACCATTCCCTATCTTGGAGAACTTCATGCCTACGCTTACGAGCCAGAAGCGCCCCCGGGGCTTTGCCGCCATGGATCCGCAGAAACAGCGGGCCATTTCCGCCGAGGGGGGCCGCGCCGCCCACCAATCGGGCAACGCCCACGAATTCAATTCGGAGGAAGCCCGGGCCGCGGGCGCCCTGAGCCACGCTCACCGCCAGCGCCGCGCGGCGGAGTCGCAGGTCCAGGCCCAGAGCCCTTCCCACGAAGAAGCGGTACAGACGAGCCCCGGAAGCTCGTGATCCCCCGGCCCCGGCCATCCGGCCGGGGCCTTGCCAGGCATCGATCGGCCTAGCGAAACGACTCCCCCGACGCACGCGCGGGCTCTGAAATGCCCGCCAGCGCATCGTCCGTTCCCCCGGCCCGGGTGGCCAGGTCCCCCAGCGAGACGACACCGACCAACTCATTGTTCGTGCCCAGAATGGGCAGGCGGCGTATCTGCTCGTCCCGCATCTTGGCCTTGACCGTCTCGGCATCCTCGTCGGCATAGCACCAGCTCACATGGGGCGTCATGGCCTCCCTGACCCGTGCCGAGGCCGGCGCGCCGACCGCGGTGCAACGCACCGCGATGTCCCGGTCCGTCACGACGCCCACCAGCCGGCGGCCATCGCAAACGGGAACCGAGCCGATGTCCAGGTCGGCCATCAATTGCGCCGCGCGCTGGACGGGTTCGTCGGCCGACAGGAAGGCGACGTCGCGGGTCATGATTTCTGCGATCTGCATGGTTACTCTCCTGAAAAAAACGCCGCGAATGCGGCGTATCCCGGGGCGAGCAACCCCTATTCCCGTGGCGGCCACGAGACCCGTTGCGCGAGCCTCTTGATTTCGTCATGATTTTCGACGGATACTGTATATACATACAGTATCCGTCGAAAAACCATGTATACCGTCACCTTGCAAGACTACCCCCAACTGCCCGAGGAACTGCGGCTCCAGGCCGAACGCCGCTACGCCCGCACCCTGGAAAAGGCGCTGGGCGGCACCGAAGGCCTCGCCGCCGCCTACAAGGCCTGGAGCTGGGCCGAGGAATCGCTGGACGAGGTCTCGGAAGAGGACAAGTCGTTGGCGCAGCGCTGGCAACGCGCGGCCGTCAAGGCGGCCCAGGAAGGCTTCGCGGCGCTGGGCGAAACCGACACGGCCTACTTCGAGGTCAGGCTGGAACGCTAGCGCCCTGGCCCGATTCGCGTAATCGCCAGAAATTCGCTAGAATAGCGGTCTCGCTTGATCGGGCTTCCAACCTGGTCTTCCAACCGGGTCTTCCAATCAGGCGTTGTCAGTGGTGGCTGTAGCTCAGTTGGTAGAGTCCCGGATTGTGATTCCGGTTGTCGTGGGTTCGAGTCCCATCAGCCACCCCACCCCGCATTCAGTACCCCGCGCCGACCAAGGCACGGCACCGATCCCCAGGCCAAGCGGCCCTTGGGGATTTTTTATTGCCCACTCCCATCCTCGACCCAAAACAAAACGCCCCTGCATGGCAGGGGCGTTTTGTCAGGCTGGGACGAACGGCTTACAGGATGCGGATCTTGGAAGCCTGCGGGCCCTTCGGACCCTGCACGGCCTCAAAGCTCACCTTCTGGTTTTCGTACAGCGTCTTGCGGCCTTCGGCCTGGATTTCCGAGAAGTGGGCGAACAAATCCTTCCCCCCATCATCCGGCATGATGAACCCGTACCCCTTGTCGTCGTTGAACCATTTAACGATGCCTGTCGCCATGATGCATTTCCCTCTTTGACTTTGAATATGTGCGTACCGCGATAATCACTTAACCGGGATCAAGAACGGGGCGTGCCCAAATGGAAAGCCGACTTGCCGACCCAACCGAGAGAACCCTAGCCTGACACCTCGAAAATGACTATGCGGCGCATCGTGCGCTTAGTCAACTCGTTTTCGTTTCGTTCGGATACAAGCATATTGCCGAGTACGCGGTGTCTTATATGAATTTTTCTTTCCCCATATATCCCTGCGTAAATGCGGGGATATACCCCCTGCAAGCCGGATTCCCAGAAATAGCGCGGCACATCGGCAACAAAGTGGACGAAATCAACTAATTTTTCCAGGGTTAACGCGTAGATTTAGCGAAATCAATGCCCCAAACCTATCGTTTTCCCGCATGAGGAAAATACCTACGAGAAAAATGTCCCCATGTATTTGTGGCCGAGAAAAATTTACAAGCACCTCATCCAATAATTACATGCACGGCCTCTTCCACGGCCTCTTCAATAATCCGCGGCGTGGCCTGCCGGTCGCGGAACAGGAATTGCGGATAAATCAAAGCGGCGTCACGCGCCCACCACCGGCGGGCATTTGCGCCCTTACCCGCATCCATAATCAAGGAGTAGGCTCATGAATCAGCAGAAGCAACCGTCCCCCGGCCAGCAGACGCAAGCCGGCCAGCGCGCCCAGAACCCGCAGCAAAGTCAGCAGCAAACGGGCAACCAGCAAGGACAGAAGGGGACGTCCTCGCCGCACCCCGACATGCAGCAAGGCCAGCAGCGCGGGCAGGGGCAACAGCAGCAGGAACAGCAGCAACGGCAGCAGACCGGCCAGCAGCAAAAACCCGGTCAGCAGCAACAGAAGTCCGGCCAGTAAGAAGCTCGGGCGACACGTCCCGGCCGGCCATGGCCCATGCCCTGGCCGGCGTCCTGGAAAGCAGGGATAGGGAAGAGCCGGACGCATCCGGCCTCGCGCTACTTTCCTTTTTCGAGCTTGTCGATGTAGCGCCTGGCGGCTTTCTCGGCGTAGCGGTGGGCTTCGAACTCGGTGCCGAACACCTGGTCATCTCCCAGGTGCTGGTCGGGGGGAATGGGGTGGTACTGCGACCCTGGATCCAGCGATACCGTGGCGGCCCCCTCGAACAGCGACGTCATGCCGTCCCGGGGATGATTGACCGCGCGCGCCACGGTGCGTATGTAATAACCCTTGTAGTGCTCTCCTGCGCCTTCTGACATAGAAGTCTCCTGCAGACGGTACACCCATGAGGCAATGCCACGGCGGAGAAAGTTCAACCACCGTCCCACGCCTAGCGTACCCATCTGGCTTGCGGATTTCCCTTGGGATTACCACTTGCAGGACCACCCTCGCTCCCCATCGAGTCCAGGGCGCATCCTCCGTGGCCACGACGGAAGGATGTTTCGCAAGAGGCGGATCTGGCGGGGGAAAGGGAAATGCGTGCGGGCTGGCGCGGCGGACAGGAATCGAACCCGTAACCCCAGGCTTAGAAGGCCTGTGCTCTATCCAATTGAGCTACCGCCGCCCCGAAGCGCGGAAGTTTACCACCTTGCTGTCGGCCGCCCGTTCATTTGTCCCGGGCAAACACCTAGGTCCCCAAGAGAAGGATTTGCGACACAATGCAGCAGGCATATGCGACATAGCCTGATACGGGAAACCATGAGCGACCTCATCCTCGAAACCCGGGACCTCAGCAAGGCCTTCAAGGGATTCGTCGCAGTCAAGGATGTGAACCTGCGCGTGGCGCGCGGCAGCATCCATGCCCTCATCGGGCCCAACGGCGCCGGCAAGACCACCTGCTTCAACCTGCTCACGAAATTCCTGACGCCCACCTCCGGGCGTATTTTCTTCAACGGCACCGACATTACCCGCGAGGCACCGGCTCAGGTCGCCCGGCGCGGAATCATCCGGTCGTTCCAGATCTCCGCCATCTTCCCGCACCTGACCGCCCTGGAGAATGTCCGCATCGGACTGCAGCGGCGCGAAGGCGGCACCTTCCAGTTCTGGCGCAGCGTCTCGCTGCTGGACCGCCTGAATCCGCGCGCCATGGAACTGCTGGACGAAGTGGGGCTGGCCGAATTCGCCGCGACCCCGGCGGTGGAACTGCCCTACGGGCGCAAGCGCGCGCTGGAAATCGCCACCACGCTGGCCATGGAACCGGAGCTGATGCTGCTGGACGAACCCACGCAGGGCATGGGCCACGAGGACGTGGACCGCGTCACGCAACTGATCAGAAAAGTCGGCGCGGGCCGCACCATCCTGATGGTGGAGCACAACATGAAGGTCGTGTCCTCCATCGCCAGCACCATCACGGTCCTGGCGCGCGGCATGGTGCTGGCCGAAGGCGCCTACGAAGCCGTGTCCCGCAACCCGGAAGTCATGCAGGCCTACATGGGCACGGTGGAAGGCGAACTCCAGGGAGCCCACGCATGAACGGTCCGGCGCTGGAAATCCGGGACCTGCATGCCTGGTACGGAGAATCGCACATCCTGCACGGCGTGGACCTGGACGTCGCGCGCGGCGAGGTCGTCACGCTGCTGGGCCGCAACGGCGCGGGCCGCACCACGACGCTGCGCGCCATCCTGGGCCTGACTGGCGCGCGCCGCGGGTCGGTGCGCATAGGCGGTGTGGAATCCATCGGCCTGCCCACGCACCGCATCGCCCATCTGGGCGTGGGTTACTGCCCCGAGGAGCGCGGCATCTTCGCCTCGCTGTCCTGCGAGGAAAACCTGATGCTCCCCCCTCCCCTGCGCGGCACCGGCGAACGGGCCATGTCGGTCGAGGAAATCTACGAGATGTTCCCCAACCTGCGCGAGCGCCGGCATTCCCCCGGCACGCGGCTGTCCGGCGGCGAGCAGCAGATGCTGGCGGTGGCCCGGATACTGCGCACCGGCGCCGACCTCCTGCTGCTGGACGAAATCTCCGAAGGGCTGGCGCCCGTCATCGTGCAGGCCCTGGCACGCATGATCCGGGCCCTGAAGGCCCGCGACTACACCATCGTCATGGTGGAACAGAACTTCCGCTTCGCCGCGCCGCTGGCCGACCGCTTCTACGTCATGGAACACGGCCGCGTGATCGAAGCCTTCGCATCGTCGGATCTGGCCGCCAAGCAGGACACCCTGCACGAACTGCTTGGCGTATGAGGAGTACCTCTTAGGAGACGCGCATGAAGAAGCAAGCCCTTGCAGCGGCCATCACGGCCGGTTTGGTTCTGGGATCCACCGCGCCGACGTTGGCGCAGGCGCCGAAGATTTCCGGCGACGTCATCAAGATAGGTTTCATCACCGACGGCTCGAGCGTCTATGCCGACATCGACGGCCCGGCGGGGGCTGACGCCATCCGCATGGCCGTGGCCGACGCCGGCGGCCAGATCAACGGCAAGAAGATCGAGGTCCTGTACGCCGACCACCAGAACAAGCCCGACATCGCCTCGGCCCGCGCCCGCGAATGGATAGACCAGCAGGGGCTGGACCTCCTGATCGGCGGCACCAACTCCTCGACCGCGCTGGCCATGGCCAAGGTGGCCACCGAAAAGAAGATCCCCTACGTCGTCATCGGCGCGGGCTCGTCGCGCCTGACCAACGAGGACTGCTCGCCCTACATCGTCCACTACGCCTACGACACCGTCGCGCTGGCGCGCGGCACCGGATCGGCGGTGGTGGCCCAGGGCGGCAAGAGCTGGTTCTTCCTGACCGCCGACTACGCCTTCGGCCATTCGCTGGAAGCCGACACCAGCGCGGTGGTCAAGGCCGCCGGCGGCACGGTGGTGGGTTCGATCCGCCATCCCCTCGCGGCCTCGGACTTCTCGTCCTTCCTGTTGCAGGCCCAGGCCTCCAAGGCGCAGATCCTGGGCATGGCGAATGCGGGTGGCGACTTCATCAACGCCACCAAGGCGGCGGCGGAATTCGGCGTCACCAAGACCATGAAGATCGCCGGCCTGCTGGTGTTCATCAACGACATCCATACGCTGGGGCTGGCCGCCACGCAGGGGCTCTACCTGACCGACGGCTGGTACTGGGACCAGAACAACGAGTCGCGCGCCTGGGCGTCCAAGTTCGAACAGAAGCTCAAGCGCAAGCCCTCGTCGCTGCAGGCGGCCGACTACTCGGCCGCGTCCTTCTACCTGAAGGCGGTCAAGGCCACGGGCACCGACGATCCCGACACCATCATGAAATGGTTCAAGTCGAACAAGATCAATGACATGTTCGCCCATGACGGCTACGTGCGCGCGGACGGCCGCATGATCTACGACATGTACCTGTTCCAGGTGAAGACGCCCAAGGAGTCCAAGGGCCCCTGGGACTACTACAAGGTGGCGCAGAAGCTGCCCGGCGACAAGGTCTACACCACCCCCGCCGAGTCCAAGTGCCCGCTCCTGAAGAAGTCATGATGATCTTCGGCGTCCCGCTGCAGGCGATGCTCGGGCAGTTGCTGCTCGGGCTCGTCAACGGCTCCTTCTACGCGGTGCTGTCGCTGGGTCTGGCCGTCATCTTCGGCCTGCTCAACGTCATCAACTTCGCGCACGGGGCCTTGTACATGGTCGGCGCCTTCCTGGCCTGGCTGGGCCTGCAGTACCTGGGGCTCAGCTACTGGTGGATGCTGGTGCTGGCGCCGCTGGCGGTCGCCCTGCTGGGCATCGTGATCGAGCGCACGATGCTGCGCTGGCTCTACAAGCTCGACCACGTCTACAGCCTGCTGCTGACCTTCGGCCTGACGCTGCTGATCGAGGGACTGTTCCGCAGCTTCTACGGGGTCTCGGGGCAGTCCTATCCCGTGCCGGACCTGCTGCAGGGCGCCACCGACCTGGGCTTCATGATCCTGCCCAACTACCGCGCCTGGATCGTGCTGGCGTCGCTGGCGGTGTGCCTGGCGACCTGGTACGTGATCGAACGCACGCGCCTGGGCGCTTACCTGCGCGCGGGCACCGAGAACCCGCGGCTGGTAGAGGCCTTCGGCGTCAACGTCCCGCGCATGGTGACACTGACCTACGCCTTCGGCGTGGCGCTGGCCGCCTTCGCGGGCGTGCTGGCCGCACCCGTGCAACAGGTCTCGCCGCTGATGGGTTCGAACCTGATCATCGTCGTCTTCGCGGTGGTGGTCATCGGCGGCATGGGGTCCATCATGGGCTCCATCCTGACCGGACTGGGCCTGGGCGTGATCGAAGGCTTCACCAAGGTGTTCTATCCCGAGGCGTCGAACACCGTCGTCTTCGTGCTGATGGCCCTCGTGCTGCTCGCGCGGCCGGCCGGCCTGTTTGGAAAAGCCACATGAACCGACATCTCGCCGGCTGCCTGGCACTGGCGCTGGGGCTGGGCGTGCTGCCCTACCTCGGTGTCTATCCCATCTTCGCGATGAAGCTGATGTGCTATGCGCTGTTCGCGTGCGCGTTCAACCTGCTGCTGGGCTACACCGGGCTGCTGTCGTTCGGGCACGCCGCCTTCCTGGGCAGCGCGGCCTACGCCACCGGCTATGCGCTCAAGACCTGGGGACTGCCCACCGAGCTGGGCATCCTGTTCGGCGTGGCGGTCGCGGCGGCGATCGGGCTGGTCATGGGCGGGCTAGCCATCCGGCGCAGCGGCATCTATTTCGCGATGATCACGCTGGCCGTCGCGCAGATGCTCTACTTCTTCTACCTGCAGGCGCCCTTCACCGGCGGCGAGGACGGCCTGCAGGCCATCCCGCGCGGGACGCTGCTGGGCCACATCGACCTGGGCAACGACATGGCGCTGTACTACGTCGTGCTGGCGATCTTCCTGTTCGGCGTCTTCCTGATCTATCGCACGGTGCAGTCGCCCTTCGGACAGGTCCTCAAAGCCATACGCGAGAACGAGGCGCGCGCCATCTCGCTGGGTTACGACGTCAACCGCTACAAGCTGCTGGCCTTCGTGCTGTCCGCCGCGCTGACCGGCCTGGCGGGGGCGACGAAATCGGTGGTGTTCATCTCGGCCACGCTCAGCGATGTGGTCTGGCAGATGTCCGGCCTCGTCATCCTCATGACCCTGGTGGGCGGCATGGGCACCTTGACCGGCCCCATGGTGGGCGCGCTCATCATCGTCCTGGTCGAGAACAAGATAGGCGAATGGGGCAGCGCGCTGGCGGACACGACCGGCCTCGCGTGGTTCGGCAACCTGGGCGACGCGGTCACCATCGTCACGGGCCTGATCTTCGTCGTCTGCGTGCTGGCGTTCCGGCGCGGCATCATAGGCGAGCTGGGGGCCTGGCTGGAACGGCGCCGCGCTCGCGCCTAGCAAAAGGCCCCCGCCATGGCGGCGGACTGGCGGCCCGCGCTCCGATCACCGACAATCGAAGCGTCCGGGCGCGCCCCACCTGCGCCCCGCTCCAGGAGGCACCATGTGGCAAGCATCGCAGCGCTATCCCGACCCCGCCGTCCGCGCGTTCGACCCCCGGTTCGAGTCATACCGGCTGCCGTCGGCCGCGGTCGAGCGCCTGGCCACCGGTTGCCGCTGGAACGAAGGGCCCGTCTGGTTCGGCGACGGCCGCTACCTGCTCTGGAGCGACATCCCCAATGACCGGGTCATGCGCTGGGACGAGATCAGCGGCGCGGTCAGCGTCTTCCGCTCGCCGTCCGGCCACGCCAACGGCATGACCCGCGACCGGCAGGGCCGCCTGGTCACCTGCGAGCACAGCGGCCGCCGGGTGACCCGCACCGAGCACGACGGCGCCGTCACCGTGCTGATGGACCGCCACGACGGCAAGCCGCTGAACTCGCCCAACGACGTCATCGTCAAATCCGACGGCACGGTCTGGTTCTCCGATCCGCCCTTCGGCATCGCCGGCTACTACCAGGGGCTTCCCGCCCGGCAGGAACTGCCGTCCAACCTCTACCGGCTCGACCCCGCCACCGGCCTGGCCGAGGTCGTGGCCGGCGACATAGCCAGCCCCAACGGCCTGGCCTTCTCGCCCGACGAATCCGTGCTGTACGTGGTGGAGTCTCGTGCCAAGCCTCGCCGCATCCTGGCCTTCGACGTCACGGCGGGCGACAGGAAACTGTCCAACCAGCGCGCCGTCATCGATGCCGGACCAGGCACGCCCGACGGCCTGCGCGTGGACGTGAACGGCAACCTGTGGTGCGGCTGGGGCATGGGCAGCGACGAACTGGACGGCGTGCGCGTGTTCGCGCCGGACGGCGAGGCCATCGGCCACATCGCGCTTCCCGAGCGCTGCGCCAACCTGTGCTTCGGCGGCCGGCACCGCAACCGCCTGTTCATGGCCGCCAGCACGTCCATCTACGCCCTGTACGTCAACACACAGGGCGCAGCCGGCGGCTAGGCTCTAGCGCCGGCGGTTCACCAGCACCAGCCCCGACACCACCAGCGCCACGGCCAGCAGGAACATCGGCCCGACCGGTTCATGCAGGATCAGCGCCGCGGCGGCCACGCCGAACAGCGGCGACATCGACGTCCCCGCCTGCAGCGTGCTGGCCGGATACAGCGTCAACAGCCGCAGCCAGAGCAGGAAGGTCGTGGCCGCGATCCACACCGTCTGATAGGTCAGCGCCAGCACCGACCCCAGGTTCAGCCCGCGCACCGATTCGCCGGTGGCCATGCCGGCGCCGAGCCCGATCACGGCCGACATCGCCAACTGATACAGCAGCACCTTCTCGGGCGGCGCCGTGGCCAGGCGCGTCGCCTTGATGCCCAGCGTCGTCGCGGCCCAGAACACCGCCGCCCCGATGATCATCAGATCGCCCAGCCAGGCATGCGGCGAAGTGGCCGCGCGTGGAACCCCCATCATCACCAGGGCGGTTCCACAGAACGACAGGCCCAGCCCCGCCCACTGCGGCCAGCGCAGGCGCTCCGACGGCAGCAGCCAGGTCGCCCCCAGCGCCACGAAGAACGGCGCCGTGTACAGGAACAGCGCGGTACGGCTGGCGTCGGTCCATTGCAGGCCCAGGTACAAGAGCACGAACTCGCTGGAGAACAGCAGCCCGGAGAACAAGCCCAGCCACAGCGTGCCATCGCGCGCGAACAGCCTGCCCCGCCCCGTGGCCAGGCAATAGACCAGTACCAGCAGGCCGGCGCCCGCCGAGCGTATGCCCATCTGCAGGAAAGGCGGAAAATCGGGCAGCGCGATCTTGACCGCGACCTGCTGCCCGCCCCAGCTCGCGCAGAGCAGCACGAGCATCGCGACGGCGACAGCATCCAGGGAACGTTTGGACACAGCGATCTAGCGATGCTGTTCCTGCGCGGTGGTCGCCACCAGCCGCACCGCGGCCAGGTCGGCGCCCGTCAGCACGCCCCCTCGGCCCAGCAGACGGCCGTGCTCCCAGTTCGACAGCCCCAGCTCCGGCTTGCCCAGCGCATACTGCCCATCCACCCACCGCGTGAAACCATCGCCCACGAACGGCGCATCGATGCGCAGCCGGAAACGCTGGTGCGCCTGCGGATCGCTGGCGATCAGGCTGGCCACGAAACGGGGGCTGTAGCGGTTGAACAGCGCCACCGCCTCGTCCACCGACTCCACTACCACCAGCGACAGCTCCGGCGTCTCTTCCCATTCCCATTCCTGCCCCAACCGGGCTTCGGGCAAGAGGCTGGCATAGGGCTCGTCCACATCGCCTTGCGCGCGGCGGACCAGCGTGCGGCGCTCGAACAGCTCCGCCGGCACGACAGACTGTGCCGAAGGCGTGACATGCAGGCGCGGCGCCCCGGCCAGGGCCGCCCCCGCCTCGTCGATGGCACGCAGGAAACGCGGCATCAGGTCCGCCACCCGCTCGCGCACGATGCAGCACACGTTCAGCGTATTGCAGACCTTGCGGTCCAGCGAATGACGCACCGCGCGCTCGAAACGCTCGCCGTCCGCACTGGGATCCGCCACCAGCCAGGCACCGCCCGTGCCGTGCGCGCTGACCGGCACGCCGGCCTGCCGCGCCACGCTGCTCAGTTGCATCACCGCCGTGCCCGACCCGCGCGCCACCGCCAGCGCCAGCCGGTTGTCGCTGAACATCGCCCAACCCGCGGCGCGGTCCTCGACCTCCACCAGACTGACCGCCCCCTGCGGCAACCCCGCCGCCTCCAGCGACGGCCGCAGCGCGCCACGCAACAGCGCGCTGGCCGTGCCCAGCGCATCGCTGCCTATCCGCAGCACCGCCGTATTGCCGCTGGCCAGCACACCGCAGGCATCCACCAGCACGTTCGGCCGGCCCTCGAACACGAAGGCCACCACGCCCAGCGGCACCCGCAGCACGTCCACCTGCCAATCGCCATGGTCCACCCGGCCCAGCACCCGGTCATCCTGCGCCGCCAGGCCCGGCCAAACCCGCAGCCCCTCGATCATCGCGGCGCGCATCTTGTCCGATACCCTGAGCCGCGTCGTCGAACGGCCCCGCTGCTGGGCACGCCGCAGATCCTCGTCGTTGGCCGCCACCACCTGCGCCCAGACCTCGTCGCGCTCCAGCGCGTCGGCAAAGGTCTCGTAGAACCGGTCCACCGCGCCCGGCTGCACCTGCGCCAGCGCCTCGAAGGCCTCGCGCGCCTCGCCCACCCGGGCGCGGACGACCTCGTCCACCTGCCCCGGAATCCGCAGCAGCGCCCCGCTTTCCTGCACCACCAGCAGACGGTCGCCCGCCTGGAAGACGCGCGCCAGCTCCGCGTCCACGCGCGTATACCGGTTACCGCCGTAAGGAATCACCATCCCCGGTTCCAGGCGATCCAGGGTCCCTTGTTCGTTCATGAAGCTCTCCTTGGCCATTCTGCCGCCGCGCCCCATCCGACGGATGGACGCGGCTTGGCCCGCATGGAAAGATATTACCCCGGCGCGCCGGCCGTTCCGGCCCGGCGGGGCAATGAGGGAACCGGGCATCAGGTACAAGGCGAGTCGGGGCTGCTGATTGTGGAAGGGTAGTTCCTGCAGCTACAAAAATAGATTGCCACCCCCTAATTTCGTAGCTACAATAATTAAATGGAAATCACATTCGATCCTGCCAAGGACCAAATCAACCAGCGCAAGCATGGTGTGTCCCTGGCGCTCGCCACCCGGATCGATTGGCCCGAAGTGATGTCGAAACCTGATACCCGGCACGACTATGGCGAAGTCCGAGAGATCGGGTATGCGGTTATCGAGCAACGCCTGTTTTGTGCCGTGTTCACGCAGCGTGGCGATGTGATGCATGTAATCAGCCTGCGCAAGGCGAACTCCAGGGAGGTGAAGGCTTATGCCGAAGCTTAAGAAAGGGCTCATCATGCCCACCCCAGAAGAGGATGCGGCGATCAACGCCGGCATCGCCGCCGACCCTGATACCTACGAGCTAGGCGAACAGGAGTTCAAGCAACTGCGGAAAGTGGGCCGCCCGCGCGCGGCCCAAACGAAAGTCCAGCTCACGGTCCGCTACGATCAGGAGGTCGTGGACGCGTTCAAGTCCAGCGGGCCTGGCTGGCAGTCCCGGATGAATGACGCCTTGCGGGACTGGCTCCGCGATCACCGAGCACGGGATCTTGTGCAAAAGACGTAGAAAACATGGTAAGTCTGCCAAGTTCGCAAGAGCTGTGCCTAAAGCCCGCAAGTCAACCTACTCAGCGGGCTTTTTGTCGTCGTTCGTCATGTCCAGAAGGACATGAACGCAACGACAAGTGTCGCCGCTCCGCAAAGTCGGCCGGCGCCCACACTTGGCCGGGCGCGGCCGCGTCCATGTGGGCTAGGATCTGAGCCTTGAGATCGTTCATCTGTCATCTCCGTCCGAAATTTGTAGTCTTTTTTCGGACAAACCAGCCGCCCTGTCCATCCTTACCCACCATGCCTCTTTGGACTCCCAGGGTACGGGCTGGCGGCCATTGAAGTGCTGGATTTAGCAATAAAAATGACGATCGAGTTTGAGATACAATGCGGGTCCGTCGGGGCGTAGCGCAGCCTGGTAGCGCATCTGCTTTGGGAGCAGAGGGTCGCGAGTTCGAATCCCGCCGCCCCGACCATATGAATCAAAAGGGCTAGCTGATTTTTCAGCTAGCCCTTTTCTCTTTGCGGGCCTCAGCCATCGGGCCCGCCCTCAAACCCCCAGATAGGCCCGCCGGACTTTCTCGTCCGTCAACAGCGACTTGGCGGAACCGCTATGCACAATCCGCCCCGTCTCCATGACATAGCCGCGATCAGCCGTCGACAAAGCCAGGTGGATGTCCTGCTCGACCAGCAACGTCGTCACCCCCTCGCGCTGGATGTCGGCCAATACGCTCATCAACTGCTCGACCACCACCGGCGCGAGGCCCAGGCTCATTTCGTCGATCATCATCAGCACCGGCGCGGCCATCAGCGCGCGGGCCATGGCGCACATCTGCTGCTCGCCGCCGGACATGCTGCCGGCCAGTTGCCCGCGTCTGTCCGACAGCCGCGGAAATAATCCGTAGACCTTGTCCAGGTCGCGCGCGATGTCGGCCTTGGCCTTGCGCCGATAGGCGCCCATCAGCAGATTGTCCTGGACCGTCATGCGGTCGAATAGCTGCCGGCCTTCGGGTACCTGCACCATCCCGCAAGCGAAGGCCTGGTCGGGCTCGGCCCCGGCCAGCGGGTGACCGTTCATGATGATGCTGCCGGTGCTGGGCAGGACGCGCGAGAGCGCCCTGAGCAGCGTGGTCTTGCCCGCGCCGTTGCTGCCGACCAGCGCCACGATCTCGGCGCGCCGCACTTCGAGGCTGATGTCGTGCAGCACCGGCAGCTCGTCATAGCCAGCGCTCAGACCTTCGACGATCAGGAGGGGTTCTGCGGGCTCGCTCATGCGCGCTGCTTGCCCAGATAAGCCTGCACCACCTCGGCGTTGGCCAGCACCTCGGCGGGCGCCCCGTCGGCGATCTTTTCACCGTGGTGCAGCACGAGCAGCCGGTCCGACAGGCTCTTGATGGCTTTGATGACGTGTTCGATGACCAGCACGCTGATGCCGGTGGCGCGCACCTTGCGGATCACCTCGATGACCTCGTCGATCTCGACCAGGTTCAGTCCGGCCATGACTTCATCGCAAAGCAAGACCCGGGGCTGCATGGCCAGGGCCTTCGCCAGTTCGAGCCGCTTGCGGCCAGGGCCGCCCAGTTCGTCGGCCCGCTGGCCCGCCGCACGGCCCAGGCCGACGAAATCCAGGCAGGCGCGGGCCTGCTCGCGGGCCTTGGCCAGGTCGGGCTGGCCGCCATCGCGACCGAACAACGCTCCCACCGCGACGTTGTCCAGCACGGACAATCCCGGGAAGGGACGCATGATCTGGAACGTCCGGCCGATGCCCTGGCGAGCCCGGCGGTAGGCAGGCAGATGGCCGATCGGCTTGCCCTGGTACAGGATGTCGCCCGTCGTGGGGGCGAGCGTACCGCTGATCAGGCTGACCAAGGTGGTCTTGCCGGCGCCATTCGGTCCTATCAAGCCAAGGATCTCTCCTTCGCCCAGCGTGAAGCTGACCTGGTTCACGGCCACCAGTCCGGCGAAGCGCCGCGTGACGTTGCGGATTTCCAGGATGGCGGTCATAGCCTGTGCATCCGGATGTTTTCGATGAAGTAGCGCCATCCCGATTTACGGTAGCGGCGCAGCACATCGGCCAACCCGCGAGGCATCAGCACCACCGCCGCGACGATGACCATGCCGAAAAACAGGCCCGCGACGCTGGTGATTTCGCTGGACAGCAACTCGGATATGGCCGACAGGGAAAAGGCGCCGACGACGGGACCGAGCACCGTGCCCGCACCGCCGAACACGGCCATGATGATCATCTTGACGTTCAGGCTGATGTCGAAAGCGCTTTCCGGATCCAGGAACGTGATCCAGTAGGCATGGATACCGCCGGCCAGCGCGCTGAACACGCCCGACAGCGCGAACGCCGCCACTTTGTAGAGGGTGGTGTTCACGCCCATGACGGCCGCGCCCTCTTCGTTCTCCCGGATCGCGATCAGGCCGAAACCGAATTTGCTGCGCGTCAGCCACGCGACGGTCAGCGTGGCCAGCGCCAGCAGCCCCAGCGACAATTCGTAGAACAGCGGGTCGTTGTTCAGCGGCGGCAGGACCAGCCCGATGTTCTGGCCGGCCAGTTCGATGTTGGAAACGATGGCCGTCATAACTTGCGCCAGTGCGAGCGTGGCGATGGCAAAGTAGTGGCCGCGCAGGCGCAGCACCGGCATGCCCAGCAGCAGCGCGAAGGCCACCGCGAACACCACGCCCAGCGCCAGTCCTGCCGCGAAGGGCAATTCCCACTGCACCATGGCGATGGCTACGCCATAGCTACCCAGGCCATAGAACACCGAATTGCCGAAGGACGCATAGCCGGCATACCCGCCGATGATGTTCCAGCCCTGGGCCAACACGGCCAGCAACAGCGTGTTGATGCCGAACTGCACCAGTACGTCCGAGCCGTACCAGGGCACGCCGGCCAACGCCACCAGCGCGACCAGTGCCAGGATCGCGCGCCGGGTGTTCATGCCGCTCTGCCAAGGAGGCCGCTGGGCCGCAGGAACAGCACCAGCACCAGGATGCCGAAGCTGGCGACGTCGGCGAACGTCGGCCCCACGTACAGCGTGGTGAGCGATTCGATGATGCCCAGGAACAACCCGCCGACCAGGACCCCCAGCGGATTGTCCAATCCGCCGATGATGGAAATGGCGAAGCACTTCGCGGTCAGCGTGGCCCCGATGTAGGGATTGATCTGCGAGACCGTTCCGTACAGGCCGCCGGCCGCGCCGGCCAGCGCGAGGCCCAGTCCGAACGTGACGGCATAGAGATGACGCGGCTCCACGCCATAGAGTCGCGCCGCCACCAGGTTCTGCGCGGTGGCGCGGATGGCGCGGCCCAGCCGGCTGTGCAGCAGGAACAGCCACATGCCCAGTGTCAGCGCCACCGCCACGCCGAAGGCGGCCAGCCGCGCCATGGGCAGGGTCACGGGACCGAGCGCGTAGCTGTTGCCCGCATACGGAGGATTGATCGTGCGGAAGTCCGCCGAGAAGGCCAGTTGCGCCAGGTAGGTCAGCACGACCTCCAGGCCGAAGGTGATGAGCAGCGTATTGAACATGGGCGCCCGCACCACCAGGTTCAACAGCCCGCGCTGCAAGGCGTAGCCGAGTACGAACATGGCCGCGGCCGTGATCGGCAACCCCAGGAACGGATCCACGCCAAGGTCCGTGTACAGATACCAGGACGTGTAGGCGCCCAGCATGATGAACGCGCCATGCGCAAGGTTGACGATGTTCAGCACGCCCCACACCAGCGCCAGCCCCTGCGCCATCACCGCATACAGCCCCCCGAGCAGGAGGCCGTTGACCAGGATTTGCGCAAGCAGGTCCATCGCGTGTCCCCTAGACGCCCGAACCCCTTAGCGCTCGTCCCAGGCCGGCATCGGATACTTGGGCTGCGTGATGAAACCCTTGGCGCCATAGACCTCGGCCAGCTTGTCGCCCTGGACCTGGATCACCACCTGCGGCAAATCGATCTGCCCCTGGGCGTTGAAGGCGATGGGACCATACAGGCTGTCGAAGCGGGTCTTGGCCAGGGCGTCGCGCACTTTCTGCGGATTCAGGCTGCCGGCGCTTTCCATGGCCTGGACCAGGGCCTGGACGTCGGCCACGCCCGAGGCCGCGTGGTAGTCCGGGTCATAGCCATACTTCGTCTTGTAGGCCTGGGCGAACTGCTCGGCATCGCCGAACCAGCGGTCCTTCAGTGCCGCGGACGGGAGCCACGCCGTCATGCCGAAGGCGTAGTCCGCATCGGCCCCAAGCGCCTTGCGGAAGTCCTCCGACGGAACGCCGACCGTGAACGAGTACAACTTGGGCGCGACGGCGAGGCTCTTGGCCTGCCGCACGAAATTCAGGATCTCCGTCTCGTGCCCGGCCACCAGGACCGCGTCCACCTTCTTGCTCTTGATCTGCGACAGGAGCGAGGCGAAGTCCGTAGCGTTGGTGCTGTAGCGCTCGTCCATCGCCACCTGCAGCCCCGCGGATTTCAGCAGCGGACGCGTGCCCTGGGCGACCGAGACATCGAACGCGTCGTCCGCATACAGCAGCGCCACGCTGGCCGGCACCGGCTTGAGCGCCTTGAGCATGTCGACCGTGCTGCCGAAGTAATTGCTGGCGGGCGCCAAGGTGCCGAATATGTATTTGAATTTGCGCGAGAAAATCTGGTCCGACGCGCCGCCGCCCTGCACCATGGGTACCTTGTATTTTTCCGCGACGGCGGAGTCGGCCAGTGCGAAGTTGCTGGCGAAGGGGCCCAGCAGCAGGTTGACCTTGTCTTGGGTGACGAGCTGCGTATATTGGCGCACGCTCAGGTTCACGTCGGACTGGTTGTCATAGATCTTGAGCGCCAGCTTGTGGGGCACACCGCCGATCTTCACGCCGCCGGCGGCGTTGATCTGATCGACCGCGATCTGGTAGGCATCGCGGTAGTAGCGTCCGGTGTTGGCGACGGGGCCGGTGAGCTGGATGGAGGCCCCCAGGACGATGGTCGGAGCCGGGGTGGCGGCCGACGCGCCGGAGCACAGGACAAACGCCAAAGCGGGTAAGGCCCGCAGTAGATATCGAGACATGATGATGTCTCCTTTTGAACTTATGGAGTCCATTCTCGGACTCATATCCTTACGTTGGCCTGAATCGAACATGTATTGCCGGCCGATTCGCGCCGGGGCGATGGTCGCGGCGGCCCGGGGCCGCTGTCTCAGCCGTCCTGGGCCTCCCCGTCGGGATCGGGCCGCCCGTAATACAAGACCCCGATCCGTATCGGCGCCCGCTGATTCGCCTTCCTGTGCAGATTCGTATCCCGCAGGGAATAGACGCATCCGCAATACTCCTGCTGGTAGAACGCCTCCCGCTTGCTGATCTCGATCATCCGCGCCGACCCGCCTGCCTTGCGCCAGTTGTAGTCCCAGTACGCCAGGCCGGGATAGCGCGCAGCCGCGCGATGCCCGCAGTCATTGATCTGCTGCATGTTCTTCCAGCGCGAGATGCCCAGGGAACTGGTCATCACCGGAAAGCCGTGCTCATGCGCGTACAGCGCCGTCCGCTCGAAACGCATGTCGAAACACATGGTGCAGCGTATGCCGCGCTCCGGCTCGTGCTCCATGCCGCGCGCCCGCGCGAACCAGTCGTCGCGGTCGTAGTCGGCATCGATGAAAGGCACGCCGAACTTCTCCGCGAAGCGGATGTTCTCGTCCTTGCGCAGGTCGTATTCCTTGCGCGGATGGATGTTCGGGTTGTAGAAGAAGATGGTGTAGGCGATGCCCGACGCAAGCATGGCCTCCATGACTTCGCCCGAACACGGGGCGCAGCAGGAATGCAGCAGGACCTTGTCGTGGCCGCCAGGCAGGGGCAGCGTTTGCCGCGGTGGCGAAGTCGTCATGGAATGCCCCGGTCCGGCCCTGGCCGTCAGTGGTCGCCCCACACGTCGCGCGCCGTATCCAGCACCAGCCTGAGCTTGTCGCGCTGGGCCGCCACGGCGATGTCGTTGCCGTGCACGGTGCTGGCGAAACCGCACTGCGGCGACAACGCGAGCTGCTCCAGCGGGGCATGGCGCGCGGCTTCGTCGATGCGGCGTTTCAGGTCGTCCTTGGACTCCAGTTCGCCGAACTTGGTGCTGACCAGGCCAAGCACGGCGATCTTGCCTTTGGGCAGGAAACGCAGGGGGCGGAAGTCGCCGCTGCGGTCGTCGTCGTATTCCAGGAAGTAGGCGTCGACGTTCATCTCGGCCAGCAGGGCCTCGGCCACCGGTTCGTAGCCGCCGCTGGCGGCGAAGGTGCTCTTGAAGTTGCCCCGGCACAGGTGGATGGCCAGGACCATGCCTTCGGGCTTGTGCGCCGCCACCTTGTTGATGAACCGGGCGTAGCGGTGCGGCAGCTCGTCGGGATCGTCGCCCCGGCCGGAGGCTGCGGCGCGCATGCGGGCGTCGCACAGGTAGGCCAGGTTGGTGTCGTCGAGCTGCACGTAGCGGCAGCCGGCCGCCGCCAGCGACTTCAGTTCGTCGCCGTAGGCGCGCGCGACGTCGTCGTAGAAATCGGGGTCGAGTTCGGGATAGTGCCGGGCGCTGATGCCAGCGCGGCCGCCGCGAAAGTGCAGCATGGTCGGCGACGGGATCGCCACCTTGCCGACGCTGCCGGGCGCCAACTGGCTTTGCAGGTATTCGAAGTCGGCGCGCTGGATGTCGGCCACGTGGCGCACCTTGTCGACCACCGTAATGACGGGCGGCGCGAGTTCGGTCTTGCCGTCGGGCCGCTGCACCGCGACCGGCTCGCCGCTGGACACGCCGCCCAGCCGGCGCAGGAAATCGACGTGGAAATAGGTCCGGCGGAACTCGCCGTCGGTGATGCTCTTCAAGCCGACGTCTTCCTGGAACTTGACGATCTCGGCGATGGCGCGGTCTTCGACGCGCCGAAGTTCCTCGGCCGTGATCTCGCCTTTGGCATGGCGGTCGCGCGCCTCGATCAGGTAGGCCGGACGCAGGAAGCTGCCGACGTGATCGGCGCGGAACGGAGGGTTCAAGGGCAGGCTCATGTGCTTACCTCGCTTGGCTACGCAGCGTGCGGGCCGCGGCCACCATGTTGGTCAGCGCCGGGATGACCTCGGCCCACTGGCGCGTCTTCAGGCCGCAGTCCGGATTGACCCACAGGCGCTCGGCCGGCACGCGCTCGGCCGCCTTGCGCATCAGTTGCACGATGTGCGACTCGGTCGGGATGTTGGGCGAGTGGATGTCGTAGACCCCCGGCCCGATCTCGTTCGGGTACTTGAAGTCGTCGAACGCATCCAGCAGTTCCATATCCGACCGCGAGGTCTCGATGGTGATCACGTCCGCATCCATGTCGGCGATGGCCTGGATGATGTCGTTGAACTCCGAATAGCACATGTGCGTGTGGATCTGGGTTTCGTCGCGCACGCCGTTGGCGGTAATGCGGAACGACTCCACGGCCCAGTCCAGGTATTCCTGCCATTGCGCGCGGCGCAGCGGCAAGCCTTCGCGCAGCGCGGCCTCGTCGATCTGGATCACGCTGATACCCGCGCGCTCCAGGTCCAGGACCTCGGCGCGGATGGCCAGCGCGAGCTGGTGGCACGAGACCGAGCGCGGCTGGTCGTCGCGCACGAAGGACCAGTTCAGGATGGTGACCGGTCCGGTCACCATGCCCTTCATCGGCTTGTCGGTCAGCGACTGCGCGTACTTGATCCAGGCGACGGTCATCGGGTCCGGGCGGCTGATGTCGCCGAACAGGATAGGCGGCTTCACGCAGCGGGATCCGTACGACTGGACCCAGCCGAACTGGCTGAACACATAGCCTTCGAGCTGTTCGCCGAAGTACTCGACCATGTCGTTGCGCTCGGCTTCGCCGTGCACCAGCACGTCCAGTCCCAGGGCTTCCTGTTCGCGCACGCTGCGGCCGATCTCGGCCCGCATGGCGGCCAGGTAGCCGGCCTCGTCCAGCGCGCCGGCCTTGTACTGGCTGCGCGCATGGCGGATCTCGGCGGTCTGCGGGAACGAACCGATCGTGGTGGTCGGGAAGGCCGGCAGCTTCAACAGCGCGGCCTGCTTCGCGGCCCGCTCGGCATAGGCATGCTGGCGACGGCCCATTTCCGCGGTCAGGCGCGCGACGGCCTCCTTGACGGCCGGGTTGTTCACGCGCGGCGACGCGCGCCGTGCCTCGATCGCGGCGCGATTGGCGAACAACTCCTCCTGCGCGGCGATGCGCCCCTCGCGCAACGCGACGGCCAACACCTTCAATTCGTCCAGCTTCTGCAACGCGAAGGCCAGCCACGGCTTGACCTCGGGATCCAGTTTCTGTTCGCTGTCCAGGTCCACCGGCACGTGCAGCAGCGAGCACGACGGCGCGATCCACAGGCGCTCGCCCAGTTGCGCGGCCACCGGCACCAGCCAGTCCAGCACGCCGTTCAGGTCGGTCTTCCAGATGTTGCGGCCATTGATCACGCCCAGCGACACCACGCGATCGGCCGGCAGGCCGGCGATCAGCGGCTCGACTTCCCCTCGCGCGTTGACCGCGTCCAGGTGCACGCCCTGCACGGGCAGCTCGCACACCAGCGGCAGGTTCTCCTGGAGCTGGCCGAAGTACGTGGCCAGCAACAGCTTCGCCGGGCCGCCCGCGAACGCGGCGTAGGCGGTGCGGAAGGCCTCGCGCCAGGCCGGGGCCAGTTCGGTGACCAGTACCGGCTCGTCGATCTGCACCCATTCGGCCCCCTGGGCGGCCAGCGTGGCCAGCAGCTCGACGTAGGCCGGCAAGAGGCGCGGCAGCAGCGCAAGCTTGTCGGAGTCGTCCTTGGCCTTGCCCAGCCACAGGTAGGTGACGGGGCCGATGACGACCGGCTTGGCCTTCACGCCCTGCGCGCGGGCCTCGGCCAGTTGTTCGATGTAGCGCGAGGCATCCAGCGTGAACGTCGTGTCGGCCGTGAATTCGGGGACGATGTAGTGGTAATTCGTGTCGAACCACTTCGTCATTTCGCCGGCGGCCACCCCGCCGCAGCAGGCGGCGTGCGCGTCCGCGGATTCGGCCGAGCGGCCGCGCGCCACGCGGAAGTAATTGTCCAGCGCATCGCCATGGAAACCTTCCACGCGCGCGGGCAGGTTGCCCAGCGTGAAGCTCATGTCGAGCACCTGGTCGTAGAACGCGAAATCGCCCACCGGCGCCAGGTCCAGGTTCTTCTGGCTGGCCCAGTTCAACTCGCGCAACTGGGCGCCGAGCGCCTTCAGCTCGTCGCGCGAGGATTCGCCCTTCCAGTAGCGCTCGAGCCCGAATTTGAGCTCGCGCTTGGCGCCTATGCGCGGAAAACCGAGATTGTGAGTGGTGACCATGTGACCTGCCATCCGATGAATGAGTACGCGAAACAACGCGGGGAGGCAGTCATGATAGGGACATCGATCAATGAAATAAAATGGCATTATTTCATTTACCCATTATATTTATTCATTAACTGCCGGATACCGCCCCATGCTCGACCGCATCCACCTCGTCATCATCCGGGAAGTCGACCGCCAGGGATCGCTGACCGCCGCCGCGGGCACCCTGCATCTGACGCAGTCCGCGCTCAGCCATACCGTCAAGAAGATCGAACAGCAGCTCGGCACACCCATCTGGGACCGCGAAGGCCGCAGCCTGCGGCTGACCCAGGCCGGCCAGTACCTGCTCTCGCTGGCCGAGCGACTGCTGCCACAGTTCGAGCACGCCGAGTCGCGCATGAAGCAGTACGCGGCAGGCGAACGTGGCACCCTGCGCATCGGCATGGAATGCCATCCGTGCTACCAGTGGCTGCTCAAGGTGGTCTCGCCCTACCTGGCGCGCTGGCCCGACGTGGACGTGGACGTCAAGCAGCGCTTCCAGTTCGGCGGCATAGGCGCCCTGTTCGGCTACGACATCGACATCCTCGTCACGCCCGACCCGCTGAAGCGGCCCGGCCTGCGGTTCGATCCGGTGTTCGACTACGAGCAGGTGCTGGTCGTGGCGGACGCCCATCCCTTCGCCGCGCAGCGCTACGTCAAGCCCGAGCAACTGGTGGACGAGACCCTGATCACCTATCCGGTCGAGACCGATCGCCTGGACATCTACAACCAGTTCCTGCGCCCCGCCGGCGTCGCGCCGCGCCGCCACAAGACCATCGAGACGACGGACATCATGTTGCAGATGGTCGCCAGCAACCGCGGCGTAGCGGCCTTGCCGCGCTGGCTGGCCGAAGAATACGCCGACCGCATGCCCGTGGCCAGCGTGAAGCTGGGCAGGGACGGTATCGCCAAGCAGATCTTCCTGGGCACCCGCGAGGCCGATGCCTCGATCGACTACCTGGCCTCGTTCGTGGCCTACGCGCGGGAATCGATGGCGCAGGCGCCGCGCCCGAGGCGCTGAGGCCTCGCTGATTGCTTCGGATAGTGTTACAAGATGCTTCCAAAACAATCAATAAGAGGATAGTCGCATGTCCGCCCCTGATTTCCCGGCCTTCCGCATCTTCGCGGCCCGCCTGCGATCAGTCTTCGCCGTTGCCGCGCTGGCCTTGCTCGTCGTCAGTTGCGGCGGGTCCGGCAGCCAGCCTGCCGCCAAGGCCGACGTCACCCTGCTCGTCTACATGATGGGCACCAATCTCGAAAGCGACGACGGCTCGGCCACGGGCAACATCGACGAAATGCGGAGCATCGCGCCCAGCGACCGGGTGAACGTCGTGCTGACCACCGGCGCCGCCGACAAGGATGGCTGGCGCACCGTCCAGCGCAAGCGCGTGCGCGGCCAGCAGGTCGACGTGCTGGACGACCTGGGCGAAGTGGACATGGGCCGCGCCCAGACCTTGCAGGACTTCGTGTCCTGGGGCATGAAGACCTACCCGGCCGAGCGGACCATGCTGGTCCTGTGGGACCACGGCGGCGGCCCCAACCGCGGCATAGGGTCCGATCCGTTCACCCACCATTCCCTGTCGCTGGACGACATACGCAGCGCCATCGCCCCCGCCACGCAGGCCGCCGGGCGCAAGCTCGCGCTGGTCGGCTTCGACGCCTGCCTGATGGGCTCGGTCGAAGTCGCCCAGGCCCTCGCTCCCTACGCTAACTACATGATCGGGTCGCAGGAACTCGAACCCGGCGCCGGCCAGGACTGGGCCGCGCTGCTGTCGCACCTGACCCGCTCCCCCACCGACAGCACCGCGGCCTTCGGCCGCACCATCGTCGACGCCTTCATCGCCAAGCAGTTGAAGGACGACCCCAACGCCGAGGCCACGCTGTCGCTGATCGACCTCGGCCGGATAGACGGCGTGGGCGCGGCGCTGGCCGACATTGCCGCCACGCTGAACGGGCAACTGGCCGCCGATCCGGTGCAGACCTGGATCGACATCGCCGAAGCGCGCGCCAAGGCCTTCATCTTCGGCTCCGTCCTCTTGTCCCCCGGGCCGACGGAGCTGGTCGACCTGCGCATGTTCGACTGGGGCAGCCTCAGGCTGGCCGACGGACAGCGGGAACGGCTGACGCAGGCCCTGGAACAGGCGGTGGTCCATCAGAAACACACGGAAGCCTTCTCCAACCTCTCGGGCCTGACCTTCTACCTGCCGCAGCGCGTGGCCGAGACCTCGACCGACACGAAGACCTACACTTCGCTGTCCTTCGTCTCCGAGACCCAGCGCGGCTTCATCCGGCAACACTCCGACATCGGCACCGACAACACCCGGCTGCCCCTGCCCACCATAGGCGTCATCGACTGGCACGACGGCACCCCGCAGGCGCCGACCTCGGTCCAGGCACCGTTGAACGCCGTGGACCGCGCGCTCGTGGCCCAGGACTTCGCCGCGGTCCAGAACGCCGCCGGCTGGATCACCGCCATCAAGCCGCTGACGGACAGCACCGTCGACCATCTTGTCGATACGTCCTTCATGCAAGGCTGGTTCCACCTGGACGACGCCGGCACGCCCGTCTACTTCTCCGCGCTGCCGGACGGCATACGCTTCGCGATCGACTCCCCCGAGAACTTCCTGATCCCTGTCACCCTGCGCAACGACGCCCCCGACGACGACCTCCCCGCCGACGACGAACGCCGCCTGCAGCGGGGCCTGCTGATCGTGTCGGATGCCGCGGAATCCGGCGTGCTGCGCATCACCGGGTTCCTGAATGCCCTGGGCAACAACGACTCCGCAGGCGTAGCGCGCCCGCAGGGCGTGCCCGAGCAGGCCTCGGTACAGCCGCTCTGGTTGGTCCAGGACGAGAACGATCTGGGCCACTGGATCGCGCCGCTAGCCAGTGCGGCGGTGCCTTTCGTACCGGTCACCGACAAGCAGCGGATCTCCCGTGGCACGCGCGACTCATTGCCCTCGGGCGCCCACGCCCGCGTGGGTATCGTCGACGTCCGGGGCTGGATCAGCCTGGATACGCTGTCGTACTAGCAGGTGCGCAAGGGCGGCTACCACCGGCCGCCCGCGCCGCCCCCTCCGCTGGACCCGCCCCCGAAACTGCTTCCCGAACTACCGCCCCCGGAACTGCCGCCCCCGCCTCCCGAACCGGAACCGGAGCTGCTGCGGCTGGCCAGTGCGGCCAGCGTCACCATGCCCAGAGATACGGCGTGATTGCAGAAGGCGCACGTCCGCATGCGCTCTCCCACCCCGGTCGAGGTCCGGGTCGCCCGCTGGCGAACCTTGATGGCGGGAGGCGCCAGGGTCTGTCCATGGCATTTCGGGCAAACCTCGTATTTCGAGATCTTCTCGCCGTCGAAAGCGGCGATGTGCGTCCGGCCGGTTTCCTCGTTCAGCCAGATCTCGTAGGACTTGGCGCCCAGCTTTTCTTCCGCCAGTTGCTGCCGGCTCAGATACGCATTGAGTTTCGCGGGCTTGAGCGCATCGCGATTCAAGCGGGACCATTTCCCCGTGCCGGCCGGCGGGGTATCCCGCAGGCGGGCACGCTTGCTGTTTCTCCCAAGATCGTAGTAGGCCTTGTAGGACAGCGGCGACAGCAGTAGCGGCACCAGGGCCAGGCGCGTGAACGCGACGCCCATGTCCAGGCCGGTTTTCGGATCCTTGGTGCTTTTCTTGAGGAACTGCACCGATCCGGAGTAATGGAACAGGAGCACGAAGGTCCCGAACACGGCCAGAAAGTACGGCAGGTTGTCGACCCGGTACACGCGCTCCACGATCTCCAGGATCACGAATACGAACAGGCTCAGGAACAGGAGCAGCAGGAAGAAGAACAGGGCGAACCAGAAAGCATGGCCACGGTAGCGCGTGCGCTTGATGCCGAATTTCTTCAGGACGCGCCTGCGCGCCAGGCTGATCCAGCCGAACCCGGCGGCGAATATCGCCAGCACCCAGACCGCCCGTTCCAGCGCCACGGCGTGGCGGTTCCAGAAGGTGGGCTGATACGCCTTGAGGTTCGTCAGTTCCAGGACATGGCTGGGCGACAGGAATACGCTTTCGATCGCCTTCGCAGTGGCCAGCACGGCCATGTCGGTATTGCCGGCCTTCAGATAGGGAACCAGGTAGGTTTCGCCGATCTGCTTGAGCAAGGCATCGGGAAAAATGCCCTCCAGCCCATAACCGGTGATAAAGCGATACTCCCGCCGGTCCATGCCCAGGAACAGCAGCAGGCCGTTGTCGCTGCCCTGCTTGCCGATGCCCCAGTGGTTAAACAGATCCAGCGCGAAGCTGAAATCGCTGGCCCCCTGGTAGTCGCCCACGACCACGATGGCGAACTCGCTGCCGTTGTTCCGTTCGATGCCGGCGCTGATCGCGTCCAGTTTCGCGACGGCATCGCCGCTCAGCCTGCCGTCCGGGTCGCTGACGTAGTGGTCGCTGCCCTGACTCTTCGGGTTGGGGACGGCCTGGACGGAATATTGCGCGGAGGCGTTCAGGACGCCAAGGAGGCCGGCCAGGGCGGCAACGAGGACGATGAGTTTCTTGTACATTCTCGTTCCCGAATGTACCCCATCGGCCCGCCGGGCGCGACCGGCACCGTAACCGGATGCCGGCGCGCACGCGGGAAGGCTCAGCCGAAGCGGCCGGTGATGTAGTCTTCCGTCGCCTTCTTGGTCGGCTTGATGAAGATCTGGTCCGTCACGCCGAACTCGACCAGCTCGCCCAGATACATGTAGGCGGTGTAGTCGGAACAGCGCGCCGCCTGCTGCATGTTGTGGGTGACGATGACCACCGTATAGTCGTTCTTCAGTTCAGCGATCAGTTCTTCGATCTTGGCCGTGGAGATCGGATCCAGCGCCGAGCAGGGTTCGTCCAGCAGCAGGACCTCGGGCTTGATGGCGATGCCGCGCGCGATGCACAGGCGCTGCTGCTGCCCGCCCGACAGGCTGTGGCCGCTCTGGTGCAGCTTGTTCTTGGCCTCTTCCCACAGCGCGGCCTTGGTCAGCGCCCATTCCACGCGCTCGTCCATCTCGCCCTTGCTCAGGTTCTCGAACAGACGCACGCCGAAGGCGATGTTGTCGTAGATGCTCATCGGGAACGGGGTGGGCTTCTGGAACACCATGCCGACCTTGGCGCGGATCAGCGAGATGTCCATCTTCGAAGTCAGCAGGTTCTCGCCGTCCATGTTGATCTGGCCTTCGGCGCGCTGCTCGGGATAGAGCTCGAACATGCGGTTGAAGGTGCGCAGCAGCGTCGACTTGCCGCAGCCCGAGGGGCCGATGAAGGCCGTGACCTGCTTCTCGGGGATCTGCATGCTGACGTTGCGCAGGGCGTGGAATTTCCCGTAGTAGAAGTTCAGGTTCTTGACTTCCAGCTTGGGATTCGAAATGTTGGCGATGTTTTCCATGGCGTGTCCGATTTGTCGCGGGCGTCAGGCGGCCTGTTTGCGGAACATGATGCGAGCAATGATGTTGATGGCCAGGACCAGCAGCGTGATCAGCGTCGCGCCGGCCCAGGCCAGGCGCTGCCAGTCGGCGAAGGGGCTCATCGCGAACTGGAAGATGGTGACGGGCAGGTTGGCCATGGGGGCGTTCATGTTGAACGACAGGAACTGGTTGTTCAGCGCGGTGAACAGCAGCGGCGCGGTCTCGCCGGCGATGCGGGCCACGGCCAGCAGGATGCCGGTGACGATGCCCGAGCGCGCGGCGCGATAGCACACCATGGTGATCATCTTCCAGTGCGGGCAGCCCAGCGCGATGCAAGCCTCGCGCAGGCTGTTGGGCACCAGCTTGAGCATGTCGTCGGTGGTGCGGACCACGACCGGGATCACGATCACGGCCAGGGCCAGCGTGCCCGCCCAGCCCGAGAAATGCTGGATGCGCGCGACGAACACGGTGTAGATGAACAGGCCGATCACGATCGACGGCGCCGACAGCAGCACGTCGTTGATGAAGCGCGTGGCCGGGGCCAGCCAGCCTCGCTGGCCGTACTCGGCCAGGTAGGTGCCGGCCAGGATGCCGATGGGCGTGCCGATCAGCGTGCCCATGCCGGCCATCATGATGCTGCCCAGCAGCGCGTTGAGCAGGCCCCCGCTCTGGCCGGGGGGCGGCGTGATCTCGGTGAACAACGCGGGCGAGATCGCCGCGGCGCCCTTGGACAGCAGGGTCAGGATGATCCAGAACAGCCAGAAGAGGCCGAACACCAGGGCGACCGCCGACAGGGTCAGCATGACCTTGTTGGTCAGCCGGCGGCGGCGGTAGACGGTGTTCTGCATGGTGATGACGGACATCGCGGCTCCTTAGGACCGGGCGCCTTCGCTCTTCGCCAGACGCAGCAGCAACAGCTTCGAGCAGGCGAGCACGATGGTGGTGATGAGGAAAAGGATCAGGCCCAGCTCGATCAGCGCCGACAGGTGCACGTCGTCCGAGGCCTCGGCGAATTCGTTGGCCAGCGACGAAGCGATCGAGTTACCCGGCGCGAACAGCGAACCGGACAGCCGGTAGGCGTTGCCGATGACGAAGGTCACGGCCATGGTCTCGCCCAGCGCCCGCCCCAGTCCCAGCATGATGCCGCCGACCGCGCCGACCTTGGTGAACGGCAGCACCACGCGGGAGACGACCTCCCAGGTGGTCGCGCCCAGCCCGTAGGCCGATTCCTTCAGCATGGCCGGAACGAGTTCGAACACATCGCGCATCACGGCGGTGATGAAGGGAATGATCATCACCGCCAGGATGATGCCGGCGGTGAACACGCCTATGCCGAAGGCCGGGCCCTGGAACAGGATGCCCGCGCCCGGGATGTTGCCCAGCGTGGCGATCAGGAAGGGCTGCACGTATTCCTTGAACAGCGGGGCGAAGACGAACAAACCCCACATGCCGTAGATGATGGAGGGGATCGCCGCCAGCATTTCGACCGCGGTGCCCAGCGGCCGGCGCAGCCAGGTGGGCGACAGCTCGGTCAGGAACAGCGCGATGCCGAACGATACCGGCACCGCGATCAAGAGCGCGATGGCCGAGGTGACGAGCGTGCCGACGATGGGCACCAGCGCGCCGTATTCATTGTTGACCGGGTCCCATTCGGAGGACCACAGGAACGAAATGCCGTATTTCTCGAGCGTGATCTGGCTGCCCACGACCAGCGACACCAGGATGGCAGCCAGCAGGCTCAGCACGGCAAAGGCGAAGAACCGGGTCAGGTTCTTGAACAACGCGTCCATGGCCGCGTTACGGTTTTTCTTCATCGGGGGCGTATTCCCGGTAGTAGTCGGCTCGGAGGAAGAATTTCCTCGAATCTCGCCCGAAATGTTATCAAGGACCGCGCTCATGGGAGTTTCCGGAAAGGGAGACAGGTCGAACCAGGGGGCCTGAAGACGCGAAAAACGGGGCGGACGACTCCGCCCGGCCCCGTTTCACGCCACTATGGCACCTCGGCAGATCAGTACAGCGACTTGCCGCTGGTGTCCTTGATGTCGGACTTCCACAGCGTGCGGATCTGCGTCGTCACCGCGTCGGGCAGCGCCACGTAGTCCAGCTCGGAAGCCGACTTCTTGCCGTTCTTGAAGGCCCAGTCGAAGAACTTCAGGACTTCGGCACCTTGCGTCGGCTTGTCCTGAGCCTTGTGCATCAGGATGAAGGTGGCGCTGGTGATGGGCCAGCTCTTGTCGCCCGGCTCGTTGTTCAGGATCACGCCCATGCCCGGCGCGCTCTTCCAGTCGGCGTTCGCGGCGGCGGCGGCGAAGGCGGCCTCTTCCGGCTGGACGAACTTGCCGTCCTTGTTCTGGACCTGGCCGTGCGACAGCTTGTTCTGCTTGGCGTAGGCGTATTCGACGTAGCCGATGGCGCCGGCGAACTGCTTGACGTAGTTGGCGACGCCTTCGTTGCCCTTGCCACCCTGGCCGGCGGGCCACTTGACGGCCTTGCCCTCACCCACGGACGACTTCCAGTCGGCGGAAACCTTGGACAGGTAGTTGGTCCAGCCGAAGGTCGTGCCCGAGCCGTCCGAACGGTGGACGACGATGATGTCGGCGGCAGGCAGGTTCACGCCGGGGTTCAGCTTGGCGATGGCCTCGTCGTTCCACTTCTTGACCTTGCCCAGGTAGATGTCGGCCAGCAGCGCACCGGTGAACTTCAGTTGGCCGGGCTGGATGCCTTGCAGGTTGACGACGGGAACGATGCCGCCGATCACGGCCGGGAACTGGACCAGGCCGTTCTTGGCCAGGTCGTCGCCGCTCATCGGATCATCCGAGGCGCCGAAATCCACGGTCTTGGCGATGATCTGCTTCTGGCCGCCGCCCGAACCGATGGACTGGTAGTTCACGGTGTTGCCCGTGGCGGCCTTGTAGTCCGAGGCCCACTTGGCGTAGATGGGGTAAGGGAACGACGCGCCGGCACCGGTGATATCGGCGGCTTGCGCGGACAACGCGGCAACGCCCAGCACGACGCCCACCGAAACTTGCTTGAATACGAGTTTGAACATTTGCAGGTCCTCTGCTTTTGTGGGAGGTAAAGCTCACGACGGCGTCAGATTACGTAGCAAATATGACATGACCATGACAGAACACATGACGGTCATGGAGCGGGCATGTAGAATCAAGAACGATTCTCATTCAAAATCATGATATCCGCTCCGATGCCCGAACAATGGCATGTCCCCGCGATGACCGCCTCGCTGTCCATCAGCGGCGGTATATTGCGCGCGGATCACGACCAGGCCATTACCGAGCAGAATGAAGCCGGGTTGAAGCTGGTCCTGCTGCTGGGCGGGGAACTGCGTTACTCGATGCAAAAACACCGGCAGGTGGGCTTGAAGGGACCCGCGGTCCACCTCAGCCTGAGCCGCAGCCCGTTCACCGTCAGCCATGCCTTCCATGCCGCCTCGCCGCTGCGCTACGTGGCCGTGCGCATGCCCGAGGAAGCGCTGCAGGGAAGCCTGGACCTCGACATCGGCCGGCATGCCCGCCAGCGCAACGGCGCCGATGCCCCGTTCTTCCTCGACCGGCAGGCCAACCGGATCCTGCAGGCCCTGGGCCGGCAGTTGCTGGCCTGCCCCCTGCGCGGGAACCTGCGCGACCTCTACCTGGCCGGCAAGGCCCTGGAATTGACCGCCACCGTGCTGGCCGGCCTGGAACTCGCACCCGCCGCCGAACCGTCCCAGGCCGATGCGCTCAAGCTGTCGCCGCGCCAGCTCGACGCACTGCACGAGGCCCGCGCGCGATTGCTCGAACAGCTTTCCGAGCCGCCTGGCCTGGCGGCCCTGGGGCGCCAGGTCGGCCTGAACGTCACGACGCTCACGCGAGGGTTCCGGACCGTGTTCGGCTGCACCGTCTATCAGTTCGTGCGCGACCAGCGCCTCGAACTCGCCTATCGCATGCTGGCCGCCGGCCGGTGCACCGTGGCCCAGGCCGCGTTCGCCGCCGGCTACAGCGACTCGCACTTCTCCAAGGCTTTCCAGAAACGCTTCGGCATCGCGCCGCGTGGACTGCGTCGCTAGCCCCGCCGGATACGCCCGACCGCCAGATTGATACCGGCAATCGCCAATTCGCACCCGGCTCCCTTCCTAGAATTGATGAGATTGATTCTCAATTCAAAAAAGGGAGAGGGTCTTCGTGGATACCCGCAAGCCATTTCATTCCCGGCCGGGCGCCTTCCGCCCCGGCCTGGCCCGCACCGCCCTCGCCTCGGCCATCATGCTGCCGGGCGCGGGTGTCCATGCCCAGGCCGCCCCCGAGCCGCCGGCCAGCACGCTGCCCGCGGTCACCGTCACGGGCAGCGCGGACACGCCGTCGTCGCTGCTCAAGACGTCGCAGTCCGCCAAGGAAACGCCGCAGTCGGTCACGGTCATCGACCGCGAGCGCATGCAGCAGCAGAACCTGCAGACGCTGGAAGAAGTGCTGCAGCAGGCGCCCGGGATCACCGTCCAGCCCTATCAGCAGCTCACCACGGGCTACTACGCCCGGGGCTTCAAGATCGACTCCTTCCAGCAGGACGGCGTGCCCGTGCTCATGGGCCAGACGGCCGGCGCGCCGGAGGACATGGGCATGTACGAACGGGTCGAGATCCTGCGCGGCGCCAACGGCCTGCTCCAGGGCACGGGCAACCCGGCCGCCACCGTCAACCTCGTTCCCAAGCGGGCGCCGCGGCAGTTCGGCGCGCGCGGCGGGCTGACCGCCGGCAGTTGGAACCGCTACCGCGCCGAGGCGGACGTGGGCGGCCCGGTGAACGAAAGCGGCAGCCTGCGCGCGAGGATGGTGGCCAGCCACGAGGACCGCGATTTCTTCTACGACGTGGCCGGCCAGACATCCACCAACCTGTACGGCACGGCCGAACTCGACCTCGGCCCCGACACCGTGCTTTCCGTGGGCGTCCATCACCAGCGCATCCGCTCCATCACCAACATGGCCGGGGTGCCCTTCTACCGCGACGGCCGCGACATCGGCCTGCCGCGCTCGACCTACCTGGATGTCGCCTGGGACCGCTTCAACTGGGACAACACGCGGCTGTTCGCCGGCCTGGAGCATGCGTTCGACAACGGCTGGACGGCCAAGCTCAACGTCAACCACCTGAGCGGCGACGCCGACCTGAAATATGCCGGCGCCAATGGCGCGGTCGACCCCGCGACGGGCACCGGTCCACGCCTGATGGGTGGCGCCTATGAATTCGAGAACCGCCAGACCAGCGCCGACGGCTATCTGAATGGCCCGTTCACGCTGTTCGGCCGCAGGCACGAAGCGCTGATCGGCGTCAACCACCTGCGCACCAGCACCGAGCAGTTCTCCGCCAACTTCCTGACGCCGGTCGGCGTGCCGGTGGACGTCTGGAAATGGGATCCGCACAGCGTGCCCGAACCCGCGGTCGGCCCCTACGCGTCGCGCGGACCGACGCGCATGGTCCAGTCGGGCATCTATGCGATGGGCCGGTTCTCGCTGGCCGATCCCCTGAAACTCGTCCTGGGAGGGCGGGTGAGCCGCTGGAAGCAGAACACCTCTTCCGCCAGCTCCCGGCTCAGCAGCGAGTTCACGCCCTATGGCGGCCTGGTGCTGGACATCTCGCCGCAGTGGGCGCTCTACGCCAGCTACGCGCAGGTCTTCCAGCCCCAGACGCAGACCACCTGGGAAGGCGGCATACTCGACCCGGTCCAGGGCAGCAACCGGGAGGTCGGCATCAAGGGCGGCCTGCTGGACGGGCGGCTGGATGCCAGCCTGGCCCTCTTCAACATTCGGCAGCGCAACCGCGCGCAGTCGGACCCCGCGCATCCTTGCGCGGGCGCGGTCTGCTACTACATCGCCGGCGGCGAGGTCGAGAGCCGCGGGATCGAGGCGGAAGTGAACGGCCGGATCATGCCGGGGCTGGACCTGTCGCTGGGCTATACCTACAACGCCACGGAGTACCTGAAGGATGCCCAGTCGCAGGGACAGCCCTTCGCCCGCTTCACGCCCAAGCACATCTTCAGGCTCTGGGCGAACACCGTCCTGCCCGGAAACGACGGCCGGCTCAGCGCAGGCGTGGGCCTCCAGGCGCAAAGCGCCTACACCGTGCAGTCCGGCGGCGTGACCCTGCGCCAGGGCGGCTATGCCCTGGCCAGCCTGCGGATCGGCTATCGCATCAACAAGCACCTGAGCGCGGCGCTGCACGTCAACAACCTGTTCGATAGGCGCTACTACCAGAGCCTGTCCGGCACCAGTTGGAACAACCGCTACGGCGAGCCCCGCAGCGTGGCGCTGACGCTGCGCATGGAGTACTAGGATGCCGGCTCCGCGCTGGCCCCTGCGCGCGGGTCTGGCCGTCCTGGCCGCGCCCGCGGCCGCCATCGGACTGGCGATCGCCATCGCCCGCTGGGCGCCGCTGGACGACGCGCTGGACCGGCTGTATGCCGGCCTGTTCATCGGCGTGCTGGCGCAGTTGCTGCTGCTGGGCGGCAGCGTGTTTTCGGGCATGCGCGCGGCCGTGCCCATGCGCCGCGCCGTGGCCATCACCCACGCCTGGGCCGGCATGGTCGTGGGCCTGGTGCTGTTCGTGGTCTGCCTGACCGGCGTATTCGCCGTACTCAAGCAGGAAGTCCGCTACTGGGAAATGCCATCCGAGCGGCTGGCTCCCACCCCGCGCCCCGACCTGGACGCCCTGCTACATGCGGGCCAGGCACGATTCGGCGATACGGCTTCCTTGACGATCCAGTTGCCGGACGGCCTGCGGCGCCATGCCATCGTGGCCCCCGCCGGCGGCAGGCCGGCCGCCGGCCAATCCCCGCTGCGCCTGCGCGCCGACGACGCCAGCCCCATGCCCGCCCCCTACGGCGGCGCGACAGACCTGCTGGTCACGCTGCACAACACCTTGCACGCGGGCTTTCCGGGGCGGGTGATCGTGAGCCTGTTCGGCTTCGCGCTGGCCTTCCTGATCGTGGGCGGCGTGGCCAACCACCCCCGCCGGGCCTCCGGACTGCTGCGCCTGCGCATCGGCACGGACGCGCGGACGCTGGCGCTCGACGTCCACAAACTGCTGGGGCTCTGGCTCTCGCCGCTCCTGCTGCTGATCGCGGTGACGGGCATCTTCTCGGGCCTGGGGGCGCTGGCGACCGTCAACCTGGCGCCGCACGCTTTTCCCGACGACCCTCGCCGGGTCATGCGGGCGCTGATGGACGACACGTCCTTCCCGGCCCTGGGGCAACCCGCCGCCATGCCCGGCCTGAACGCCCTGGTCGACCGCCACCGGCAGGCCCATCCCGGGTTCCGGGTGGAGAGCGTCGCCATCCGGCATTGGGGCGATGCGCAGGCCTACGCCACCCTGCGCGGCCATGGCGCCGGCCAGTTGAGCACCGGCGTGTTCGAGCGCTTCCACTACCGCCTGCGCGACAGCGCGCTGCTGCGCCACGACAGCGCGGCGCAGCGCGGCCCCTGGACCCAGGCGTTCATCGCCATCCAGCCCCTGCACTTCGCGCAATACGGCGGCTCGGCCAGCCGCTGGCTGCACGCGGCCGGCGGCCTGGCCGCCGCGCTGCTGGCCGCCTCCGGCACCTGGCTCTGGCTGCGGCGACGGGCAACGCCGGAGCGTCCGCTGGCCTGGCCGCGGCGGGCGACACAAGGCGTCTGCCTGGGGCTGACGCTTTCAAGCTGCGTCCTCCTGGCGGTCACCAGCCTGACGCCGGACACCCTGCCGGCTCGGCCGACGCTGCAAGCGTGGGCCTTCTGGGGCTCCTGGCTGGCGGCCGCCGCCGGCTTCGCCTGGCCGGGACACGGCAGCCGGCGCGCCACGGCCGCGCTGCGGCTTGCAGGCCTGCTGCTCTGGCTGGCGGCCCTCGCCAGCCTGGCGCGGCAGTTCGGCCGCCCGCTGGCCGGCGAACTGCCGGCGCTGGCCTTCGACCTCCTGCTGATCCTGGCGGGCGCCCTGTCGTGGCGGCTCGCCCGTTTTTCCTTTCGTCATCCATCATGACCCGACACAAATTACCCGCCCCCGCCGGCGACGCCTCGCGCCTGCCCCGGCTCTTCGCGCTGTCCTCCTCGCTGGCCGTCCTCCAGGCCAACGCCACCGTCCGCCTGATGCCGTTCCAGCGGGACGGCCTGCCGCGGGCCGGCTGGATCATGGGCATCAAGCCCATCTCCGACACCGCCTCGGTCCACGGTAATCACTGGGAACGGCATCCGCGCGGCGACGAGATCCTGACGCTGCTGGAAGGATCGCTGCGTGTCGTGCTGGCCGCGGACGCGGGCGACGAACGCGAACTGAAAGTCGCCGCCGGGGAATCGCTCGTCGTTCCCCAAGGATGGTGGCACCGGCTGGAGGTACACCAGCCGGGCCGCCTGATGTTCGTCACCCCCGCCACCGACAGCGAACACCGCCTGCACCGCCCCCACGACCAGGAAGACTGACATGCACACCCTTTCCCCCGCCTCGACGGCACGGCGCGGCGCCACGCTGCTGCAATGGCCCATGATCGCCTGCCTGTACGCTTCCCAGGGCATCCCCTTCGGGCTCGCGATGGAAGCGCTGCCGGCCATCCTGCGCGGCCAGGGCGCCAGCCTCGGCGCCCTGGCCTATCTTCCCCTGGTGAGCCTGCCCTGGGTGCTCAAATGCGGCTGGGCCCCGGTCGTGGACAATCATTGGTCGCCGCGCCTGGGGCGCCGGCGCAGCTGGATCCTGCCCATGCAGACGCTGGTCCTGATCCTGCTGCTGGGCGTCATGGCGATCGGCGTCACGCAGGCCACCCTGCCCTATCTGCTGGCGCTCTCGGTGGCCGCGTCGCTGGCCAGCGCCACGCAGGACATCGCCACCGACGGCCTGGTCGCCGAACGGTTCGAGGCCCGCGCCCTGGGCACCGCCAACGCGGTCCAGGTCGCCGGCACCATGATCGGCTTCTTCTACGGCGGCCCGGTGTTCCTGATGGCCTATGCACGCGTCGGCCTGACCGGCGCGCTGCTGCTCCTGGCCCTGCCCATCGCGCTCAGCCTGGCGTTGGTCGCGGCCTGGCGCGAACCCTCGCCGCCGGCCGATCGATGGCTGCGCCCGCAGCAGGCCAGCCTGTGGCGCTTCCTGCGTTCGGGCCGGCACGCCTGGGCGCTGGTCGCCGCGGCCTTCCTGTCCGCCGTGACGGTGGTGGCCTGCCACGGACTGTCCAAACTGCTGCTGGTCGATGCGGGCTGGGCGCTCGAGAAGATCGGCCAGGTGGGCATGGTCGGCGGCGCCGTCACCATCGTTCTTGGATGCGGCGGCGGGGCCTGGCTGGTCTCGCGGCTGGGTACCTGGCCGGTGTTCTTCGCCGGCATCGCCTCGGCGGGTGTGGCGGCAGCCGTCTGGACCGTGCTGGCATGGACCTCGCCCGCGCTGCCCGCCCAGGCGGTCTGGCTGGCGACGCTGTTGACCAGCTTCGGCGCCGGCAGCGCCTCCGTCGCGATGATGACCGCCGCCATGCGCTTCGCCCATGCTCGCGACCAGGCCGGCACCGACATGACAGCCGTGCAGAGCATGCGCGACCTGGGCGAGATGGTCGCGTCCTCGTCGCTGATGGCCCTGGCCGCGCTGGCGGGCTACAGTGGCAGCTTCATGGTGGGCGTCGGGCTGGCGCTGGCCACGCTGGTGCTCACCCCCGCGCTGCTGCGGTCGCGCCGGACCTAATCGGCGGTTTCGTCGAAACCGCCCAGCGCCTTCATCAGATGCGCATGGAGGTTGAACGGCCGGCGGCGCGACTTCACCCGGACGTAGTCCCCAGAAGGCTGCTGCTGCCAGGCCAGTTGGTTGTCGCGCAGCGCGAAGGTGAAGGATTCGTCGATCACCCGCTTCTTTAAGGCCGGATCGAAGACGGGGAAGGCGACTTCGACGCGGCGGAAGAAATTCCGGTCCATCCAGTCGGCCGAGGCCAGGTAGACCATCTCCTGGCCGCCGTTCAGGAAATAGAACACCCGCGAGTGTTCGAGGAAGCGGCCGACGATGGAGCGCACGGTGATGTTGTCCGACAGCCCCGGGACCCCGGCGCGCAAGGTGCACACGCCCCGCACCACCAGGTCGATGCGCACGCCCGCGCGGCTGGCCTTGTACAGCTCCTCGATCACCGAGGGCTCGAGCAGCGAGTTCATCTTGGCCATGATCCGCGCCGGCTTGCCCGCGCGCGCGTGGCGCGCCTCGCGGCGGACCAGCGCCACCATGGTCTCGTGCAGCGAGAACGGCGCCTGCAGCAGGCACTTCAGGTGGCGGCGCGCGCCCAGTCCGGTCAGTTGCGAGAAGATCTGCTCCATGTCCTCGCACATGCGCGGGTCGGCGGTGAACAGGCCGAAATCGGTGTACAGGCGCGCCGTGCTGGGATGGTAGTTGCCGGTGCCCAGGTGTCCATAGCGACGGATGCGGCCGCGTTCGTGGCGCAGCACCAGGGCCATCTTGGCGTGGGTCTTGTGGCCCACCACGCCGTAGACCACGTGCGCCCCCACCTCTTCCAGGCGCGCGGCCCAGTTGATGTTGGTCTGCTCGTCGAAGCGGGCCATCAGTTCCACCACCACCGTCACTTCCTTGCCCGAACGCGCGGCCGCCAGCAGGAGACGCATCAGCTCGGAGTCCTCGCCGGTGCGGTAGATGGTCTGCTTGATGGCGACCACGCTGGGATCGGCCGCCGCCGCGGTCAGGAAATCGATGACGGGCTGGAACGACTGGTAGGGATGGTGCAGCAGTTGGTCCTGCGCGGAGATGGCCTTGAAGAGTTCGTCGGGCGTCAGGTTGCTGCGGTCGAACGGCGCCGGCAGGGCCGCGCGGAACGGCGGGAACTTCAGTTCCGGACGGTTGATGCCATTCACCAGTTGCATCAGCCGCGCCAGGTTGACCGGGCCATCCACCCGGTAGGCGTCGGCCGGCGTGAGCGAGAACTCCTTGAGCAGGAAGCTCTCGAGTTCCGGCGGGCTGGAGTCGGCCAGCTCCAGCCGGACGCCGTCGCCGAAGTGCCGCTGGGTCAGCTCCCCTTGCAGGGCCTGGCGCAGATTGGTGATTTCCTCGTCGTCGACGAACAGGTCGCTGTTGCGCGTCAGGCGCCACTGATAGCAGCCGTCCACCGTCATGCCGGGGAACAGGTCGCCCACGAAGGCTTGCATGAACGAAGTCAGCATGACGTAGCCGTGCGGGTGGCCGGACAGCTCGGGCGGCATCTGGGTCAGGCGCGGCAGCGCGCGCGGCGCCTGCACGATGGCAATGGCGGCATTGCGGCCGAAGGCATCGCGGCCCGACAGCTGGACGGCGAAGTTCAGGCTCTTGTTGAACACGCGCGGGAACGGATGCGCCGGATCGAGCCCGATGGGCGTCAGGAGCGGCATGACGTCCAGCCGGAAAACCTCGTGGGCCCACGCCCGCTGCGCCGGGGTCCAGCTCTGCGCCATGTGCAGCACGATGCCCTCGGCCTGCAGGCGCGGCAGCACCTCGCGATTGAGCAGGGCGTATTGGCGTTCGACCAGCGCATGCGCGGCCTCGGACACGCGCTGCACGACCTCGGCCGGGGTCCGGCCGTCCAGCCCGCGCGCGCCGGGGTTCTGCCGCACCTGCTCGTGCAGGCTGGCCACGCGGATCTCGAAGAATTCGTCCAGGTTCGACGCCACGATGCACAGGAAGCGCAACCGTTCGAGCAGGGGCGCCCGGTCGTCCTCGGCCAGGGCCAGCACCCGTTCGTTGAACTTGAGCAAGGCCAGCTCGCGATTCAGGAACAGGTCTTTGGCAGGCAATCTGGCAACCATGGGATATCCGCAAAAATGGGGGACTAAGCAGGGAGGGTTATTTTTGCGTCAAAATGATGACTACCTTATGACAGTGCAACCATTCTGTCATTGAAGCGCCTTATTCTTGCAGTTCGTATCCCAACTTTCCATTCCATGAATCAATTGCTCGCCGCCGTCGATCTTGGCTCCAACAGTTTCCGTCTGGTCATCGGCCGCGTGGTCGACGAAGGCGGAACCATCCAGATCTACCCGGTCGACCGGCTCAAGGAAACCGTGCGGCTGGCCGCCGGCCTGCAAGCCGACAAGACGCTGGACAGTTCGACCACCGACTTCGCCCTGCAGGTACTGAGCCGCTTTGGCGAACGCCTGCGCAGCTTCCATCCGGAACGCGTGCGGGCGGTGGCCACCAACACGTTCCGCGTGGCGCGCAACGTCACCGAATTCCTGCCCCAGGCGGAAGAAGCCCTGGGCTTTCCCATCGAGGTCATCGCCGGCCGCGAGGAAGCGCGCCTGATCTTCTCCGGCGTCTCGCACTCGCTGCCGCCCTCGCCGGCCAAGCGGCTGGTGGTCGACATCGGCGGCGGCTCGACCGAGTTCATCGTCGGCCGGCGCTTCGAGCCCGAGCTGATGGAATCGCTGTACATGGGATGCGTAAGCTTCAGCCGCGCCTACTTTCCCGACGGCATCATCGACGCCCACGCCATGAAGCAGGCCGAAATGGCCGCCCGCCGCGAGATCGAGGTCATCGCCAAACAGTATCGCAAGGCCGGATGGCAGGAAGCCTACGGCTCGTCGGGCACCAGCAAGGCGCTGGGCGCGATCCTGACCGAATCCGGCTTTTCGGAATCGGGCATCACCCGGCGCGGCATGGACAAGCTCAAGGACAAGCTGATCAAGGCGGGCACGGTCGAACGCGCACAGTTGGCGGGCATCAAGCCGGACCGCATCTCGGTGCTGCCGGGCGGCCTGGCCATCATGAGCGCGATCTTCGACGAACTGGGCCTGGACGTGATGCGCACGGCCGACGGCGCGCTGCGCGTGGGCGTGCTGTACGACCTGGCCGGCCGCGACGCCTCGCTGGACAAGCGCGACGACACGGTGCGCCAGTTCATGAGCCGCTACAAGGTGGACCGCGCCCAGGCCGCTCGCGTGCGGCAGACAGCGCTGGAACTGTTCAAGCAACTGGTGCCCATGCCCGCCGACGAACACCAGGAATTGACCCGGGTGCTGGGCTGGGCCGCCGAGCTGCACGAGATCGGCCTGTCCATCGCCCACAACACCTATCACCGGCACTCGGCCTACATCCTGGAGCACGCCGACATGCCGGGCTTCTCGCGCCAGGACCAGACGCTGCTCGCGCTCCTGGCGCTGGGCCACCAGGGCAAACTGGCCAAGCTCCAGCATCTGGTCAACCACCACGAGCAGTGGATCGCCATCCTGTGCCTGCGCCTGGCGGCCATCCTCTACCGGCGGCGCGAGGACATCACCGCGCCGCCCGTCAAGGTATCGGTCAAGGGATCGTCCATCATCGTCAAAACCGACGCGGCCTGGATGAGTGCCCACCCGTTGACCGACTTCACGTTGCGCGCCGAGGAATCAGAATGGCGCAAGGTGGGATTCACGTTCGAGCTGCTTGAGCTCTGAACGCAGGCGCCGGGTCAGCCGGCGCAATACCTTCACCCCGGTGCGGCGCAGCCGCCGCGTCAACCGCAGGCGCCTGCGCCGCGTTCCCGACGGGCGCGGGAACGCGGCCGCCAGGCGGCGGCCAGGCGACGCCGCGGACCTCACGAGCGCCTCGAGACCTGGGATTCCAGCCCGAAGTGCCGGCGGTAGCGGTCGTCCAGCGCGTCGATGGATAGCAGCATGGGGAAATCGGCCGTGTTGAAATCGGCATCCCAGGCAGGCTCGCCGCACACGCGGGCGCCCACTTTCAGGTAGCCCTTGATCAGCGGCGGTACGCGGGTCGGCAGATTGCAGTCCAGGCGCTCGACGGGCAGCCGGTGCAGCGGCTGCACGCGCAGATCGCGGGCCTGTTCGATGTCGGCCGCCACCGAGCGGTACACCCCCGCGGCGGTCGCGCCGTCGTCGCGCAGGCTGACACTGGCGCAGCCGAACACATAGCGTTTGCCGGTGCGGCGCAGGAACTCCGCCAGCCCCGACCACAGCAGCATGATCACGGCTCCGCTGCGGTAGTCGCGGTGGGTGCAGGAGCGTCCGAATTCGACCAGCTCGCTGCGGATGGCTCCCAGGCCGGACAGGTCGAACTCGGATTCGGAGTAATAGCCGCCGGCGTGGCGGGCCTGATCGGGCCCCAGGATGCGGTAGGTTCCCACGACCCGGTCGGTATCCAGTTCGCGCACGATGAGGTGTTCGCACCAGGCATCGAACTGGTCCTCGTCGATGCCGTCCATGGCGGTCGGGAACACGGCCCCCATGTCTTCGGTGAACACCTCGTAGCGCAGGCGCTGGGCTTGCCTGACCTCTTCCCAGGAACGCGCCAACCCCACTGCCAGGCCGGGGGTCTGGACACCGCCATGAAGTTCGTCGGCCAGGCCGCGACGCGCTTCGATGCGGGTGAATTCGAGCATATGCACACTCCTTGACAGGTAAGTCGAGTGTCGGTGCTTAGCGTTTCACGTCATTGACAGAATAATGACGGTACCATGAATCAAACGATACCCGTGACCCGAATACCCGTGTCCCGCCGGAAACGCCTGCTTACGAATGGAGTCCCCCCCTACGCGCTTCGCGCGCCCCCCAGGGGGCGAAACCGGCGGACTGGCAAAGCCAGATCCGCGGTTTCCTGGGTCTAGGGAAACCATCTTGGACTGAAGCACGGTTGCTACCGCTGGCTGCCAGCGATAGCAACCGTGCCACGACCCAAGAAGGTCCCACTAGACCCAGGATGCGGTGGATCCGGCTCCGCCGGTCCACCCGCATCGCCCCCTTGAGGGGGCCCGCGGAAGCGGGTAGGGGGTGGGCTTTCCGTCAGACGAATTCGGGATTGATGACGGCGCGGATGACGACCTGGAAGTCCTCGTCCCGCTGGCGGCGTGCCAGCCACCAGAGGCCGCCCTTCTTCAGGCTCCAAGGCAGGTCTTCGCCGGCCAGCAGGGTGCTGGCCACGCGGCCCAGCGTCGGCTGGTGGCCTACGACCAGGACCGACCGCGGCGACAGGGGCCAGCCTGTGGCGGCCAGGACGTGGGCCGGCGAGGCCTCGGGCGCCAGGTCCGGCACGACGGTGTAGTCGCAGCCCAGGACATCGGCGGTCTGGCGTGTGCGTACCGCGGGGCTGGCCATGACCATCAGATCGGCAGGGGCATGGGCCCGAAGCCACGCCGCGACGGCCTCGGCCTGCTTGTGCCCGCGCCGCGTCAAGGCGCGCTGCAGGTCGTTCGGGCCGTCTTCGGCCTCGGCGTGGCGCCAGAGAATCAGGTTCATGGACGATGCTTGCATGGTCATAATCGAAGTTCCCGATTGTGCCCGCGGGGCATGACTGAGGCTTGACAGGGGCGCCCCGCCGCCCAAGCTAGGCGAGACTGGCGGACAGGAGGGCCAGGCAGTCGTCGACCAGCGCCTCGTCGGCCGCCTCGACCATCAGGCGCAGCTTGGGCTCGGTGCCCGAGGCACGGATCAGTACCCGCCCCTGCCCATCCAGCCGCCGTTCAACCTCTTCCCTGGCCTGGGCCAGGCCGGCATGCTCGTGCCAATCCACGCCTGGCGCGAGCGGTACGTTGACCAGTTTCTGAGGATACAGCCGCAGCGGTTCCAGCAACTGAGCCAGCGACTTGCCCTGGCGGCGCATCGCCGCCAGCACCTGGAGCGCGGCCATGGTGCCGTCCCCCGTCGTATGGCGATCCAGGCACAGCACATGGCCGGAGCTTTCGCCGCCATACAGCCAGCCCTTCTTGCGCAGCATCGCCAGCACGTAGCGGTCGCCCACGGCGGCCCGCGCAAAGGGCACGCCCAGGTCGCGCATCCGGTGTTCGAAGGCAAGATTGGTCATCTGCGTGCCGACCACGCCCGCCACCGGCCCGGCCAGCAGGCGATCCGCCACGATGGCATACAGCAGCTCGTCGCCGTTGTAGCGCCTGCCGTCGCCATCGACCATCAGCACGCGATCGGCATCGCCGTCCAGCGCGATGCCCAGCTCGGCCTTCTGCGCCTGCACCGCCTCGGCCAGCGCATCCAGGTGCGTGGCGCCGACGCCGTCGTTGATGTTCATCCCGTTGGGCGCACAGCCTATGCAGGTCACGGTGGCGCCCAGTTCCTCGAACACGGCGGGCGCCACGTGGTAGGCGGCGCCATGGGCGGCGTCGATCACCAGCCGCATGTCCGTCAGGTCGAGATCGTTGGGAAAACCGCTCTTGCAGAACTCGATGTAGCGGCCCGCGGCATCCGTCAGGCGCTTGGCGCGGCCCAGCTTGCCGGACGACACGCAGCCGACCGGTTCGCCCAGCTCGGCCTCGATGCGCAGCTCGACCTCGTCGGCCAGCTTCATGCCGGTGGCCGAGAAGAACTTGATGCCGTTGTCGAAATAAGGATTGTGCGAGGCGCTGATCACGATGCCGGCCGACAGGCGCAGCGCCCGCGTCAAGTAGGCGATGGCCGGCGTGGGCATGGGCCCGGCCAGGAGGACGTCGATGCCCGCCGCGGACAGCCCCGCCTCGAGCGCTGATTCCAGCATATAGCCGGAGATGCGCGTGTCCTTCCCGATCAAAACGACCGGCCGCCCGCCCTCGCGATGCTCCGCCGTCAGCACGCGCCCTGCTGCGTAGCCAAGGCGCAGTGCGAACTCCGCGTTGATGACCTTTGATCCGACCTTGCCTCGAATGCCGTCGGTACCGAAATATTTGCGTCGTCCCACCATCTTGGATGGCCCCCTGCTTGTTGTTCTTGTCCGCGCGAGAAGCGCGCGGCCATCATTCGTTCCAGGCCCGCACCGCTTGCCAGACCTTCAGGGCGTCCACCGTGGCCGCGACGTCGTGGACACGGACGATGGCCGCCCCGCGCTCCACCGCGGCCAGCGCCGCCGCGACACTGCCGGCCACCCGTTCCCCCACGGGCCTGCCGGTCACCGCCCCAATCATGGTCTTGCGGGACACTCCGATTAGTAGCGGATATCCCAGCGCCCCGATAGTGGGCAAACTACGCATGAGCTGGTAGTTGTGGGCGGTGGTCTTGCCAAAGCCGAACCCCGGGTCCAGACAAATCCGCTCGCGGGCCACGCCCGCCGCCACCAGGCGCTCCGCGTGCTCGCGCAGGAAAGCGGCCACGTCGCCGACCACGTCGTGATAGGACGGCGCCTGCTGCATGGTGCGCGGCTCGCCCTGCATGTGCATCAGGCACAAACCGCTCGCGCCCCGCGCCACCGCCTCGATGGCGCCCGGCTGCCGAAAACCGTAGATGTCGTTGATCATGTCGGCGCCCGCATCCAGCACCGCCCGCATCACCGCCGGCTTGAAGGTATCCACCGACAACGGCACCCCGCATTCCCGCAGCGCCTCGATCAACGGCAACAACCGAGCCAGCTCGTCCTCCAACGCCACCGGCGCCGCCCCCGGCCGCGTCGACTCGCCCCCGATATCCAGCATGTCGGCCCCTTCCGCGACCAACTGCCGCGCATGCGCGATCCCCGCGTCCAACGCCAGAGCCTTCCCCCCATCGGAAAACGAATCCGGCGTGACGTTGATGATCCCCATGACCAACGGCCGGGAAAATTCAAGAGAAAAACGACCGCACTGAAGCCGAGGCGGCGTATCAGAATGAATTGGCACGGAATCCTGCATGCATGCTTACGCCATAAAACAACAAAGGGCGGCAAAAACGCCGCCCTCCACCAACCAATTGCCCCCAGGGCACAGCGGATCCGGCTCCGCCGGTCCGCCAGTGCCGCCCCCTGGGGGGCGCGCGAAGCGCGTAGGGGGGGACCTCTACGCCGGCGCCGTCGCGTTCTGCGCGACACCGCCGGTGCTGGGCGGCGTGTTGGGCGGTGCGCCGGCCGAATCCGAGGCCTTGGGCGGCCGCGGCGGGCGTCCGTCGACGATGTCGTTGATCTGGTCGGCGTCGATGGTTTCCCATTCGAGCAGCGCGCGGGTCATGACCTCGACCTTGTCGCGGTTGTCCTCCAGGATCTTGCGAGCCACCGTGTACTGCTCGTCGATGATGCGGCGGATCTCGCCGTCGACCTTCTGCATGGTCGCCTCGGACACCTGGGTCGTCTTGGTGATGCTGCGGCCCAGGAACACCTCGCCTTCGTTCTCGGCATAAACCATGGGGCCCAGCGAGTCGGTCATGCCGTAGCGGGTGACCATGTCACGCGCGATCTGGGTCGCCCGTTCGAAGTCGTTCGAGGCGCCGGTGGTCATCTGGTTCATGAACACTTCTTCGGCGATGCGGCCGCCGAACAGCACCGCGATGGTGTTCAACATGCGGTCCTTGTCCATGCTGTAGCGATCGCCCTCGGGCAACTGCATGGTCACGCCCAGCGCACGGCCGCGCGGGATGATCGTGACCTTGTGCACCGGGTCGGTCTTGGGCAGCATCTTGGCGACGATGGCGTGGCCGGACTCGTGATAGGCGGTGTTGCGGCGCTCTTCCTCGGGCATGACGATGGAGCGGCGCTCGGCGCCCATGATGATCTTGTCCTTGGCCTTCTCGAAGTCCAGCATGTCCACCGTGCGGCCGCTGCGACGGGCGGCGAACAGCGCGGCCTCGTTCACGAGGTTGGCCAGGTCGGCGCCCGAGAAACCGGGCGTGCCGCGGGCCAGGATGGTCGCGTCGACGTCGGACGACACCGGCACCTTGCGCATGTGGACCTTCAGGATCTGCTCGCGGCCGCGGATGTCGGGCAGCGGCACCACGACCTGGCGGTCGAAGCGGCCCGGGCGCAGCAGCGCGGGGTCGAGCACGTCGGGCCGGTTGGTGGCGGCGATCACGATGATGCCCTGGCCGGTCTCGAAGCCGTCCATTTCCACCAGCATCTGGTTCAGGGTCTGCTCGCGCTCGTCGTTGCCGCCGCCCAGGCCGGCGCCGCGCTGGCGGCCGACCGCGTCGATTTCATCGATGAAGATGATGCAGGGGGCATGTTTCTTGGCGTTCTCGAACATGTCGCGCACGCGGGCCGCACCCACGCCGACGAACATTTCGACGAAATCCGAACCCGAGATGCTGAAGAAAGGCACCTTGGCCTCGCCAGCGATGGCGCGCGCCAGCAGCGTCTTGCCGGTACCGGGCGAACCCACCATCAGCACGCCGCGCGGAATGCGGCCGCCCAGCTTCTGGAATTTCGAGGGGTCGCGCAGGAAATCGACCAGTTCCTGGACGTCTTCCTTGGCCTCGTCGCAGCCCGCGACGTCGGCGAAGGTGACCGTGTTGGAGTTCTCGTCCAGCATGCGCGCGCGCGACTTGCCGAAGTTGAACGCGCCGCCGCGCCCGCCGCCCTGCATCTGGCGCATGAAGAATATCCAGACGCCGATCAGCAGCAGCATCGGGAACCACGAGACGAAGATGCTCATGAAGAGCGAGGGCTCTTCCTTGGCCTTGCCCGATACCTGGACGCCGTACTTCATCAGGTCGCTGACCAGCCAGAGATCGCCGGGGGACGTGATGCTGTAGGGACGGCCGTCGGTAGGCGTGACGCCCAGCACGTCGCCCTGGATGTCGACTTTCTGAATGCGCCCGGCCTTGGCCTCCTCCATGAACTGGGAGTAGGACACGGTGTCCTGCGGACGGGTACGGCCCTCGAACTGCTTGAAGACCGTAAACAGGACGAATGCGATCACCATCCAGACCGCGACTTTGGAGAACATATTGTTCAAGGTCGATCTCCTACTTGATTGCCGATCGGTCGACCTGCCGGGAAATGCCCGGCCCGATCGGACACTAAGTCCGATTCTACTATTGTCGGCCGCCGGGATTCTTCAGCCCTACCCCCACGAGAAAGGTCTCGGAGGATTTGTCCCGCGACGCCTTGGGCTTGCGTTCCACCACCCTGCGGAAAGTCTGCTTGAAACTCTGCACGATCTGGGAAAAGCCGCTGCCGTGAAAAGCCTTCACGATCAGCGCCCCGTCGGGCTTGAGGTGCTCTTGCGAGAATTCCCGTGCCAGATCGCACACATGCTGGATACGCGCCGAGTCCGCCGCACCGACCCCCGATAGATTGGGGGCCATGTCGGAAATTACAAGGTCCACCGGCTGACTGCCCAGCAGGGCCTCGAGCTGGCGCAGCACCTCTTCCTCGCGGAAGTCGCCCTGGATGAACTCCACCCCGGCCACGGGCTCCATGGGAAGCAGGTCCAGCGCAATGATCCGTCCCCGTATCGTACCCTGCGGGCCGGCCAGGCGCTCGCGGGCGACCTGGGACCAGCTGCCGGGCGCCGAGCCGAGGTCGATGACCACGTCGCCCGGCCGCATGAGCTTCTCGGTGTCCAGGATCTCGGTCAGCTTGAAGGCGGCCCGGGCACGGTATCCCTTCTGCTGCGCGAGCTTCACGTAGGGATCGTTGATGTGCTGGTGCAACCAGTTCTTCGAAAACTTGTTCTTGGCCATATCTGCCCGGTCATCCGGGTCGGTATCGATTCAAATCAATGCGGCATCGCCGCGCTATCCGGAGCATACTGCGGACTGGCCATCGCGCCGTTGGCCCGGCTCCCGTACAATCTCGTCATGCCAGTCCTAGACATCAATTCGACAATGCGCAGCGCCCTCCGGGCCGCTGCCCACCCGCTCAAACCGGTCGTCCTCATCGGCGACAAGGGCCTGAGCGAAGCCGTCCTGCAGGAAATCGACCGCAACCTCTCGGCGCACGGCCTGATCAAGGTCCGCGCCGGCGGCGAAGACCGCGCCACGCGAGACGAACTGCTCTACCAGATCTGCGGCGAGCTTTCCTGCGCGCCTGTCCATCACCTGGGCAAGGTCTTCATCCTGTACCGCCCGACCGAGCGCGATCCCGACGCGGCCGACCTGCTGGGCGCCCGCAAGTCCAAGTCGGACGTATCCACGCTGGGTACCGGCGCGCGCAAGGCCAACGAAGCCCACCTGCCCAAGAAGCTGGCGGTGGCCGGCAAGCCCGCGGCACCTGCCCGTACCCGGGCGGAACGCCAGGAACGCGCGGAACGCGACGACAGCGCCATGACCGCCCGGGAACGCTACCTGGGCACGGACAAGCGCCAGCGGCCTTCCACCCACGAGGAAACCGGTTCGCGCCGGGGCGCCGCGCGCACCACGCCGGCCCGCCGGCCTTCGGGCCTGAGCTCCACGCTCGGCGCGGCCCGCAAGACCGCCGCCGGCAAGCCGGCGGCCAAGCGGGCGGGCAGCGCACTGTCGCTGCGCGCCGGCGCCCGTAGCCGGCCGGCCGAAGGCGGTCAACGCACGACCACCACCAGCCGCAAGCCCAGGACCGCCACCAAGAAGTAAAGCACGCTCGACACCCCGTGCCAGGTCCCGAAATCCGCCCAGGCGGGTACGGCCTGGCCGGCGGCGATCAAGGCCCGCCCGTAGTCCATCACGGGCCGGGTGCCGAAATACCCCAACCCCACTCCCACGGCCATGACCAGCACGGTGCGGCGCCCAGCCGCTCCCAGCGGCAACCCACGCCCCAGCCGGTCCAGCAGCAGCACCAACAGCGCCACCACCAGTCCGCCATAGGCCAGCAAGCGGAACAACGACCCCGCCGTCGCCGCCGCGCGCATGGGTTCGAGCTGCGAAAACAACAGCGGCACCACCAGCAGCCCGATCGTCCAAAGCGCCCCACACCACAGCGCCGCCAACAGCCGCACCACCGTAGCCATCAATCAGCCTCCAGGGCAGAAATCACATTCAACCAGGACCCGTCGCCCTGTCCGATCCAGGATGCGGTGGATCCGGCTTTGCCGGTCCACCCGCATCGCCCCCCTGGGGGGGCGCGCGTCAGCGCGTAGGGGGGGGAGACTATATATACCGGACGTCCAAAACCTCATACTCCCGGATGCCTGACGGCGCCTGCACCTCGGCCACGTCGCCGGCCGACTTGCCGATCAGCGCCCGGGCGATGGGGCTGGATACCGAGATCAGGTTGGACCGGATGTCGGCCTCGTCGTCGCCCACCACCTGGTAGGTGACGCGCTCGCTGGATTCCAGGTCCTCGAGGTCGACCGTCGCGCCGAATACGATACGGCCGTCCGCGTTGAGCTCGACCGGGTCGATGATCTGCGCATTCGACAGTTTGGCCTCGAGCTCCTGGATACGCCCTTCGATGAAGCCCTGCTTTTCCTTGGCGGCATCATATTCGGCGTTCTCGGACAGGTCTCCCTGGGCACGGGCATCGGAAATCGCGGTGATCACGGCGGGGCGCTCCACCGTCTTCAGTCGATGCAGCTCCTGCTTCAGGCGCTCGGCCCCGCGCAAGGTCAGCGGAATGGCAGCCATGTGTACTTCCTTTACGTCTGTTGGATTTCCCATCCCCGCGAAAGCGCAAGCTGGCGCCCGCCGCGCCGTGAGCGCGGCCAGGAATGGTGAAAGTGAAAAATAAAACCCCGGCTCGATCAGGAACCGGGGTGATCAATGGTGATTGTCTAAAAACTTACGAGAACAAGCAAGCGCCGTCGGGCAAACTTTACCGTTTGAAAACCAAGGGTTAACCCTTGCAAAAAGAAAACATGACCGGGCTTTCGCCTGCTTGTCACGCTCCGACACAAGCATTCTTGCCCCTCCTGCTCTATCCTGAGTCGCGGTTTCTGCCTACACGTCACATCCAATTCGGGGGATTGCCATGTTCGAGAACGCACCACGCATGAGCTATGTGAGCGATCAAGTCACGGTCTGGGGGCTGCGCATCCTGATCGCCATCGTCATCCTGATCGCTACCCACTTCATCGCACGCGGCGTGAAATGGGCCGTCGTACGGGGCGTCGGCGCCCTGCCCGTCCTCACCCGTTCGACCAACCGCTCAGGAGAGACCCTGGCCACCTCCCTGGGCACGCTGGCCTACTGGATCGTCTGGCTGGTGGGACTGATCGTCGCCATGCAGCCGCTGGGACTCGATCAGGCGATGTCCCCCATCCATGTGCTGACCAATCAGGTCTTCGCCTACGCGCCTCAACTCGTGGGTGCGGCGCTGATCTTCTGCGTCGGGCTGATCTTCGCCAAGATCGTCCGCAACATCGTCGAGGCGGCGCTGGGGGCGATCAACTTCGAACGCATCGGATCCCGGCTGGGCCTGTGCCAGTCGGCCGACAAGCCGGCCGGCGACGGCCAGTGCGCGGATTCGCTGGTACGCGTGTGCGGCGCCGTCGTCTTCACGCTGATCATCATTCCCGTGTCGATCGCGGCCTTGCAGACCCTGGGCATTTCCTCGATCGCCGATCCCGCCGTCGCGGTGCTCCAGACCGTGCTGGCGGCGATTCCGCGCGTGGTGGCCGCCGCGCTGCTCCTGGCCATTGCCTTCGTCATCGCCCAGTGGGTGCGCCAGCTGGTGGCCAGCACCCTGGCTTCGCTGGGCTTCGACCGGGCCCTGGGCAGCCTTGGCGCCTTCAGCCCGACGACCCGGCCGTCCTCGGTCGCGGCCCTGATCGCCCTGGTGGCCATCATGCTGTTCGCGGCAGTCGAGGCGGCCAGCCTGCTGGCCTTCGACGCCGTGGCGGTGATGCTGACGCAGGTCACCGAACTGGGCGGCCAGGTCGTCTTCGGCAGCGTCATCATCCTGGTGGGCGTCATCATGGGGCGCATCGTCGCGCGCATCGTGGGCGACTCCGTTGGCGAGAGCGGCCTGCCCTCCATCCTGAAGTACGCCGTCATCGCGCTGGCCGTGGCCATAGGCCTGCGCTTCATGGGGCTGGCCAATGAAATCGTGAACCTGGCTTTCGGGCTGATCCTGGGCGCCGCGGCGGTGGCGTGCGCCCTGGCGTTCGGGCTGGGAGGCCGCCAGACCGCCCATCAGCTACTGCAGAAATGGACGTCGGGGAACCGGCCGCTCACCCCCGAGGATGGGGATGAGCAGCCCCGCCCGCCCGAGACCAGGCTCTGATCCGGGGCAGGCGCCGCCGGTGGGCGGTTACGCCACCGAGCGGTGCAGCTCCTGCAGCGAATACACCTGCAGGCCGGCGCCCTGGCGCATGTACTGCATGCCCTCGACCGCCGCCCAGGCACCCGCCACCGTCGTGTAGTAGGTGACGCGCGAGGCCAGCGCCGAGGTCCGGATGGCCCGCGAATCGGCGATCGCGTTGCGGCGCTCTTCCACGGTGTTGATCACCAGCGCGACTTCGCCGTTCTTGACCATGTCGACGATGTTGGGCCGGCCTTCGGTGACCTTGTTGACGACCTTCACCGGGATGCCGGCGGCCTCGATGGCGGCCGCCGTGCCGCGCGTGGCGACCAGCGAAAAGCCCAGGCCGTGCAGGCCGCGCGCAACCGCGATGACCTTGCCCTTGTCCTCGTTCTTGACGCTGATGAAGGCGGTGCCGCTTTCCGGCAGCCGCACGCTGGCCGCGAGCTGCGACTTCACGAAGGCTTCGCCGAAGCTGTCGCCCACGCCCATCACCTCGCCGGTGGACTTCATCTCGGGCCCGAGGATGGTGTCCACGCCCGGGAACTTGACGAACGGGAACACCGCTTCCTTGACCGAGAAGTACTTGGGCACGATTTCCTCGCCCAGGCCCTGGTCGTCGAGCGAACGGCCGGCCATCGCGCGGGCGCCGATCTTGGCCAGCGGCAGCGAGGTCGCCTTCGAGACGTAGGGCGCGGTACGCGAGGCGCGCGGGTTCACTTCCAGCACGTAGACGGTACCCTGCTGGATCGCGAACTGCACGTTCATCAGGCCGACCACGTTCAGCGCGCGGGCCATCAGGCCGGTCTGGCGCTTGATCTCCTCGATCAGCTCGGCCGACAGCGAGTAAGGCGGCAGGCAGCAGGCCGAATCGCCCGAGTGCACGCCGGCCTGTTCGATGTGTTCCATCACGCCGCCGATGAAGACCCGCTTGCCGTCGGACAGGCAATCCACGTCGACTTCGATGGCGTCGTTCAGGAAGCGGTCCAGCAGCACGGGCGAGTCATTGCTGACCTTGACCGCTTCGCGCATGTAGCGCTCGAGGTCCTTCTGCTCGTGCACGATTTCCATCGCGCGGCCGCCCAGCACGTAGCTGGGACGCACCACCAGCGGATAGCCGATCTCCTGGGCATGCGCCAGGGCCTCGGCCTCGGTGCGCGCCGTGCGGTTGGGCGGCTGGCGCAGGCCGAGCTTGTGCAGCAGCTTCTGGAAGCGCTCGCGGTCCTCGGCAATATCGATGGATTCCGGGCTGGTGCCGATGATCGGCACGCCGTTGGCTTCCAGCGCCTTGGCCAGCTTCAGCGGCGTCTGGCCGCCGTACTGGACGATCATGCCGACCGGCTTTTCCTTGTCGACGATCTCGAGCACGTCCTCCAGCGTGAGCGGCTCGAAATACAGCCGGTCGGAGGTGTCGTAGTCGGTCGAGACCGTTTCCGGGTTGCAATTGACCATGATGGTCTCGAACCCGTCCTCGCGCAGCGCCATCGCGGCATGCACGCAGCAGTAGTCGAACTCGATGCCCTGGCCGATGCGGTTCGGTCCGCCGCCCAGCACGATGATCTTCTTCTTGTCGGTAGGGTTGGCCTCGCACTCTTCCTCGTAGGTCGAGTACATGTACGCCGTATGGGTGGCGAACTCGGCCGCGCAGGTGTCCACGCGCTTGTAGACCGGACGCACGTCGTACTGGTGGCGCAGCTTGCGCACCTCGGTTTCGGTGGTGTCCAGCAGATAGGCCAGGCGGCGGTCGGAGAAGCCCTTGCGCTTGAGCTTCCAGAAAGTATTGCGGTCGAGATCGGCCAGCGTCTTTTTTTCGAGCGCCAGCTCGATGTCGACGATTTCCTTGATCTGCGCCAGGAACCACGGATCGATATGGGTGAGCTGCTGCACTTCCTCGAGCGAGAAACCCTGGGCGAAGGCATCGCCCACGTACCAGATCCGCTCGGGACCGGGCTCGCCCAGTTCGACCTCGATGCGCTCGCGGTCGGTGGTCTTCTGGTTCAGGCCGTCCACGCCCACTTCCAGGCCGCGCAGTGCCTTCTGGAACGACTCCTGGAAGGTACGGCCGATGGCCATCACCTCGCCCACGGACTTCATCTGCGTGGTCAGGTGGGCGTCGGTCTGCGGGAATTTCTCGAACGCGAAACGCGGCACCTTGGTGACCACGTAATCGATGGTGGGCTCGAACGACGCGGGCGTCGCGCCGCCGGTGATGTCATTGCGCAGTTCGTCCAGCGTGTAGCCGACCGCCAGCCGGGCCGCCACCTTGGCGATGGGGAAGCCCGTGGCCTTCGAGGCCAGCGCCGACGACCGCGACACGCGCGGGTTCATCTCGATCACGATCATGCGGCCGTTGGCCGGGTTGACCGCGAACTGCACGTTCGAACCGCCGGTGTCCACGCCGATCTCGCGCAGCACCGCGATCGAGGCGTTGCGCATCAACTGGTATTCCTTGTCGGTCAGCGTCTGCGCCGGAGCGACCGTGATCGAGTCGCCGGTGTGGATGCCCATGGGGTCCAGGTTCTCGATGGAGCAGACGATGATGCAGTTGTCGGCCTTGTCGCGCACGACTTCCATCTCGAATTCCTTCCAGCCGACCAGCGATTCCTCGATCAGGAGCTCGCTGGTGGGCGAGGCCTCCAGGCCGCGGCGGCAGATGGTCTCGAATTCCTCGGCGTTATAGGCGATGCCGCCGCCCGTGCCGCCCAGCGTGAAGCTGGGCCGGATCACGACCGGGAAGCCGCTGGTGCCGGTCTGCTCGGCGATGCGGCGCTGCATGTCCCAGGCTTCGTCCATGGTGTGCGCGACGCCCGACTTGGCCGACTCCAGGCCGATGCTGGTCATCGCGTTCTTGAACTTCTGGCGATCCTCGGCCTTCTCGATCGCATGGGCGTTGGCGCCGATCAGTTCCACGCCGTACTTGGCCAGCACGCCGTGCTTGTCGAGGTCCAGCGCGCAATTGAGCGCGGTCTGCCCGCCCATGGTGGGCAGCAGCGCGTCGGGGCGCTCTTTCTCGATGATCTTTTCGACCACCTGCCAGGTGATGGGCTCGATATAGGTGACGTCGGCCGTTTCCGGGTCCGTCATGATCGTGGCCGGGTTGCTGTTGACCAGGACCACCTTGTAGCCCTCGTCCTTCAGCGCCTTGCAGGCCTGCGCGCCCGAGTAGTCGAACTCGCACGCCTGGCCGATGACGATCGGACCGGCGCCGATGATGAGGATGGTTTGAATGTCTGTACGCTTGGGCATGGCGCGGCTTAACCTTGTTGCTTGCTGTTTTGCATCAGCTGCACGAACCGATCGAACAGCACAACGATATCGTGGGGTCCCGGGCTGGCCTCGGGGTGGCCCTGGAAGCAGAACGCCGGCCGGTCGGTCAACTCGAAGCCCTGCAGCGAGCCGTCGAACAGCGACACGTGCGTGACGCGCGTATTGGCAGGCAGGGTCTCGGGATCGACGGCGAAACCGTGGTTCTGGCTGGTGATGAAGACCCGGCCGGTGGCGACGTCCTTGACCGGATGGTTGGCGCCGTGGTGGCCCAGCTTCATCTTCAGCGTCTTGGCGTTCAGCGCCAGGCCCATGAGCTGGTGCCCCAGGCAGATGCCGAACACCGGGATCCGGCGCTCGAAGAAGACGCGGGTGGCCTCGATGGCGTAATCGCAGGGCTCGGGATCGCCCGGGCCGTTGGACAGGAACACGCCGTCGGGATTCAGGGCCAGCACCTCGGCCGCCGTGGTCTGCGCCGGCACGAGGGTGACGCGGCAGCCCCGGTCCACCAGCAGGCGCAGGATGTTCCACTTCACGCCGAAGTCATAGGCGACGACATGGAAGCGGCCATCGCCCTTCGGCGCGTGGCCGTCGCCCAGGCGCCAGATGCCTTCGGTCCACTCGGCGGCCTTGTCCACCGACACGACCTTGGCCAGGTCCAGGCCCGACATGCCCGGGAACTCGCGCGCCAGGCGCAGGGCTTCCTGTTCGTCGCTGCCGGCGTACACGCAGCCGTTCTGGGCGCCCTTGTCGCGCAGGATCCGGGTAAGCTTGCGGGTGTCGATGCCGGCGATGCCCACGACGTTCTGCTGGACGAGGTAGTCGGACAGCGAGCGCTGCGAGCGGAAGTTCGACACGACCAGCGAATAGTCGCGCACGACCAGGCCCGCCACGTGGACCTTGGCGGCCTCGCGGTCCTCGTCGTTGATGCCGGTATTGCCGATGTGGGGATAGGTGAGCGTTACGATCTGGCGGCTGTAGCTGGGATCGGTAACGATCTCCTGGTACCCTGTGATGGCGGTATTGAACACGACCTCGCCCACTGCATGGCCAGGCGCCCCGATGGACGTGCCACGAAAGATCGTGCCGTCGGCAAGCGCCAGTATTGCGGGGGTAGTCTCGGGAAAGAGAGACGGCAACAAGAGAGAATCTCCGAATGGAGTCCTCCTCCCGAGGGTACGCCAACAGGCGCCGCAAGGTGTCGGGCGGCACAACCCGGTCAGCCATTCTTGCGCAGCTTCCTGCGCGGGCCTGGCGCGGTGCCAACCCGCCACTCGCCGCCGCCCTGCGGGCCCCGAAAACGGGCACGGGACGGCGAATCGTGTGGCGGCACCAGGCCTTCGACGGCTACGGCTGCAACAGATGACTTTGCAGCACGCGGTTGTACGAATCAGCAGCGGGGATCGGGGTACGCGCTAAGGGGAGGACGTGAAATTTGAACGTCAAACCTTACAATTATAGCTTATAGAACCTGTTATACGGAGGAACCGTGTCCAATCAGCTCGAAGCCCTGCGCCAGCATTCCGCCGTCGTCGCCGACACGGGCGACTTCGAAGCCATGCGGGCGTTCCGTCCCACCGACGCCACGACCAACCCGTCCCTGATCCTGAAGGCGGTGCAGAAGAGCGAATACCGGCCCCTGCTGGACCGGGTGGTGCGGGACCATGCGGGCGCTTCCACGGCCGAGCGGATGGACCGCCTGCTGGTGGCCTTCGGCCAGGCCATCCTGGACATCGTGCCGGGCCGGGTCTCCACCGAAGTCGATGCCCGCCTGTCCTTCGACACCCGCGCCACGGTCGAGCGCGCCCGCGCCATCATGGCGCTGTACGCCGCCGCCGGCATCCCCCGTGAACGGGTACTGATCAAGATCGCTTCGACCTGGGAAGGCATCCAGGCCGCGCGCGTGCTGCAAAGCGAGGGTGTGCGCTGCAACATGACCCTGCTGTTCTCGCTGGAGCAAGCCATCGCCTGCGCCGAGGCGCACGTACAGCTGATCTCGCCCTTCGTCGGCCGCATCTACGACTGGTACAAGAAAAACCAGGGCGCGGCCTGGGACGAGGCGGCCAATGCCGGCAGCGCCGATCCCGGCGTGCAGTCGGTCCGGCACATCTACGAGCACTACAAGCGCGCCGGCGTCCCGACCGAGATCATGGGCGCCAGCTTCCGCAACGTCGGGCAGATCCTGGCACTGGCCGGCTGCGACCTGCTGACCATCAGCCCCGAACTGCTGGGCCAGTTGCAGGCGGCCGAGGGCGGAGTGCCCCGGCAATTGACGCCACCGGGCAGCACCGTGCCGCCCGGTGTGCCGCTGGGCGAGGCCGATTTCCGCTTCGCGCTGAACGAGAACGCGATGGCCACGGACAAGCTGGCCGAGGGTATACGGGCGTTCGTGGCCGATGCGCGCAAGCTGGACGGGCTGCTGGAAGCGGCCTGAGCCGGCGCATGCCGTCAAACAAGGATAAACGCCGGATGCCGCCTACCGGACTTCGATGGCACAATTCGGCGGCCAGCCGTCTTGCCGGCGCCAGCCAGGCACCCCGGCCGCCAGCTATCCAGGGAAACACTTGATCTCGCCATCCGCCCCCTCTCCTCTCCTGTCCGTCCGGCAGATCGCCGCGATGCTGCGGGCCCGCGCGCCCCTGGTCGCGGCCGTCACCGCCGCCTGCCTGGTGGCGACGGCGGCGATCTCGCTGCTGCAAGCCTCCAAGTGGTCGGCCACGGCCAGCATCTACGTCGACTACCGCGAGAACGACCCCATCGCCGGCCGCAACTTCTCCGCGCTGCTCGACGACAGCTATCTCCAGACCCAGATCGACATGCTCAAGAGCCGGGCCATCGCCGAGAAGGTGGTGGACCAGCTGCACCTGGACGAGAGCGCCGATTTCCGCGAAGCGGCGGGCAAGGTGGGCGAGGCCAGGGCGCGCGACGGCCTGATCACCCGGATCATCAAGAATACCGAGGTTGCCAACAAGCGCGGCAGCCGGGTGCTGGAAATTTCGTACACCGACCGGAACGCGGAATCGGCCCGCATCCACGCCCAGGCGGTGGTCGACGCCTATATCGCCCTGAGCCAGGGAATCGCCAACCAGGCCGCCCGTTCGCGCACCGAGCAATACACCGCGCAACTGGAGCAGTTGCGCGGACAAGTGGACGCGATCCAGGAAAAACTCAGCGCCTACCAGCGCGAGACCGGCGTCATCGACCTGCCCAACTCGGAAAGCCTGGAGGAACAGCGGCTGCGGCAGATGCTGGGCGAACTGGCCGAATACCAGGCCCAGCGCCAGCAGGCCGCGGCGCAGCGCCAGACCACGCAGGCCATGATCAGGAACGGCATGCGTCCCGACGAGATCCCCGAGATCGGCAGCCTGCCGGTCATCAACGCCCTGAAGGACCGCCTGAACGCCGTCAACCAGCGGCTGCTGGAAGTGCAGGCCACCCTGGGCGTCAACCATCCGACGGTCAAGAGCCTGCACCAGGAGCAGCAGAACCTGAGCGGCCAACTGGCCCGCGAATCGCGCGCGGCGGTGGACCGCCAGGCCAGCGATTCGTCCCGGGTGGCCCTGCAGGAAACCTCGCTGCAAGGCGCCATCGAGGAACAGCGCAAGAAAGTCTTCGACCTGATGCAATACCGCGACCGGATGGCGTCGTACCGCCAGCAGTTGGCGGGCGCCCAGCAGGTCTACAACGCCGCCGTGCAGAAGTACGACTCGCTGCTGATGGCCAGCAGCATCACCCTGCCCGGCGCGACCGTGTTGCGCCAGGCCGAAGCGCCCAGCGCTCCGTCCAACCCCGGCCTGCTGCGGTCCATGGCCCTGGGCGTGCCGGTCGGCCTGGTCCTGGGACTGATGCTGGCGCTGGCGCTGGAACTGGCGCTGCGCCGCGTCCGCTGCGAGGACGACCTCACTCACGATCTCGGGCTGCCCGTGCTCGGCACCATCGGAGCCCAAGCATGACGCCTCCCATTTCCAACGACTACGGCCGCCTGGGAGAGCTGCTCCAGCAGGCCGGCCTGCTGACCCCGGAACAGGCGACGCGCATCGCCGCGGTCCAGGCCGAACAGGGGCTGCGCTTCGGCGAAGCCGCGATCCGGCTCGGCCTGCTGACCGAGGAACAGATACGGACCGTACTGGCCCAGCAATTCCGCTACGCGATCTCGGCTTCGCCGCAGTCCGGCGTCTCGCCGATGCTGTCCATCGCCCACGCGCCCTTCGGCCCGGAGGCCGAGGCCATCCGGCGGATCCGCACCCAGTTGTCGCTGCATTTCGGCGACCAACGCCGGATCGCCTTCGCCGTGGTCAGCCCGGATGACGGCGAAGGCAAGAGCTACCTGGCCGCCAGCCTGGCCATCGCCTTTTCCCAGGCCGGCCTGCGCACGCTCTACATCGACGCCGACATGCGGGGCCCGGACCGCCCCAGCCTGCTGGGCGTACAGCAGGCGGCGGGACTGTCCACCATGCTGGCTGGCCGTTCTGTGGTCGAGGCCAGCCCGCCGCTGCCCGACTTCCCGTTCCTGCAGGTCATCGATCGCGGACCGCGTCCGCCCAATCCGACCGAGATCCTGGGCACGTCGGCCCTGCGGCAACTGATGCACGAACTCGACCAGCGCATCGACGCCTTCGTCGTCGACACGCCGTCGGCGACGCTGTCCGCCGACGCGCAGATCATCGCCGGTCAGGTGGGCGCGTGCGTACTCCTGGCACGCCAGCACCGCAGCTCGCTCAAGGCCATGCGCGCAGCCACGGACCAGTTGCGCAGCGCCGGCGTCGAGATCCTGGGCGCGGTCTACAACGAATTCGCGGGTGCCCGGGGGGCTTCGGGACGAAAACCGGGACTTCGTTCGCGGAGTGCATGAGTTGGACGGCCCGGCCTCGGCGCGGCGCCTCGATCACTTCCTGATCGGCGCGCTGGTCGCGCTCTGCTTCATCTGCTCGCTGGTGCCGACGACCTTCCAGATGGGCGAACTCGGCCCCGAGGCGGGGCACCAGATCGCGGAAGGCTCGCTGCTGCGGCAGATCCAGTTCGGCACCATCTTCCTGACCGCCGGCTGGCTGGCCTACCGGCATCCCGCCGAGGCGCTGGGCATCTTCCGGCGCATGAATCCGTTCCTGATCCTGCTGCTGATCTACTGCGCGGCCTCGATCGCGTGGTCGCCGGCCCCCAACGTCACGGTCAAACGGGTCATCCTGCTGGGCGGGCTGCTGCTGACGGGCATCGTCATCTCGCCCCCGATCGCGAGGCCGCGCCAGTTCTCCCACGCCCTGCTGGGCACGCTGTCGGCGCTGGTCCTGGTGTCCGCCTTCGTCGCGGTGGCGCTGCCCCATATCGGCGTCGACCTGTTCCTGGACGGCGCCTGGCGCGGCATCATGTGGCAGAAGAATCTGCTGGGCGCGGTGGCCGGGCTGTGCGTGATGCTGTGGCTGCGCGAATGCATGGAACGGCGCCTGCCCCTGGGCCGCACGGTGGCGGCCACGCTGTTCAGCCTCTTCGTGCTGTTCATGTCCAAGAGCACGACGTCCATGGTGGTGACGGTGGTCGGCATCGCCATCTATCTCGCGCTGCGCCAGCGTTGGGTGCGGGACAGCCATGCCGGCCTGATCGCCTCGCTGGTGGGGCTGTCGCTGCTGGTGGCGCTGACCTACGTCTTCTACATCGCGACCGGGCGCCTGCCCACGTGGCAGGACGTGATCTCGCCGATCGCCACGCTGCTCAACAAGAGCCCCGACCTGACCGGCCGCACCGAGATCTGGCGGCTGGTGCTGGTCGCAGCCCGGCAGCACCTGACCTTCGGCATCGGCTACGGCGCCTTCTGGATCGGGGAAGGCGGGCCGGCCCAGTTCATCGCCGACGAGTTCGGCTGGATGCCCTCCCACGGGCACAACGGCTACATCGACCTGTTGAACGAGATCGGCATCGTCGGCCTCGTGCTTTTCATCGGGCTGCTGCTGTGGCACCTGGTGTCGCTGTTCCTGCTGATGCGGGTCGATCGCGACGAAGCGGCCCTGCATCTTTCCATCCTGGTGCTGATGGTCATCAGCAATTTCTCGGAAAGCCAGTTCCTGCGGGACGTCTCGCTCCAGAACATGGTGCTGATCTTCTCGTCCGTCACCGTGTCGGCGCGGCTCCAGCTTGCCCGCCGGGACACGCCATGACGGCGCCGCGCCTGGGGGCCTGGCTGGTGGCAGCCGGCCTGTGCGCCTTCGCGCCGGCGCCCACCGCCGCCCGGGTGGCAGCCTCGGCACCCTATCCCTACACGATCGACGAGGATCGCCTGGGCGGCGCGCCCGACCAATCCGCCCTCGACCGACCGCTGTCCGGCGCCGACCGCATCGTCGCCCGGCAGGGCCATTTCTATGCCGTCGGCGCCGACGGCATCCCGGACACGGGGGACGACCGCCGGGTCCGCCTGTTCGGCATCAACCTGAGCTTCGGCGCCAACTTTCCGCCCGCCGACCAGGCCCCCGCGCTGGCGCGGCGGCTGCGCAAGCTGGGATTCAACGCGGTCCGCCTGCACCACCTGGACTCGCTGCCGTCCGGCCCCGACGGCGCGCCCATCGGCATCCTGACCGCCGGCCCCCACCCGAGCTTCCACACCGAGGCGGTGGCACGGCTGCGGGCCTTGATCGAGGCCCTGACGCGCGAAGGGCTGTACGTGAACCTGAACCTGCACGTGGGCTACCGGTTCCGGCCCGCGGTGGACGGCCTGCCGCGCCTGGACGCCGGCCGGGACTCGACCTCGATCGCCTCGCCGCTGCACGTGTACACCTCCGCCCTGGTCGACCGCCAGGAGGCCTATGCGCGCCAATTGATCCGGCGCCTGGGCCTGAAAAACCATCCCGGCCTGGCCATGGTGGAGATCAACAACGAGGCTTCGCTGCTGTGGTCGTGGACCCGGCGCGGCGCCTGGGCCGAGGCGAGGCAGCGCCACTATGCTCCCGAGCTGGAGCGCCGCTGGCAGGCATGGCTGGTGGAACGCCACGGGTCGGTCGAGGCCGCTTGCCGCGCCTGGATCCATTGCCCGGGCACCGCCTGGGCCGGCGCCCTGCCGGCGCCGGAGGACGAGGACGGCCCGGACGGACCGTTGGACCTCGCTGCCCAGCGCATGGACCGGATGCTGCGGCGGCTGGGCGTCGACCGCGCACAGGGGCGCGTCGAGGCTCCCCGCAAAAAGCGCGATTTCGTCCAATTCCTGGCCGACACCGACGCCGCCTATTTCGTCAGGCTGCGTCGGGTGGTGCACGAGGAAACCGACCCGCGCGTGCCCGTCACCGGCACGCAGATAGCGTTCGGCGGCATCATGAATCTCTTCTCGCAGCGGGACATGGACTACGTGGATGAGCACGTGTACGTCGCCCATCCCATCGCCGGCGGCGCGCAAGACCGGGCGGACGACTGGCGCATGACGGCCGCGAGCGCGTCGGGCTCGTCCGAACTGTCCCGCCTGCTGGCCCTGTCGCTGCGGCGCGACGCCCACAAACCCTTCGTCGTCAGCGAATACAATCAGCCCTATCCCAACCCCGGCGGCTCCGCGATACTCCCCATCATGGCGACCCTCGCTTCGCTGCAGGACTGGGACGGGCTGTTCTTCTTCGACTACGCGGACCAATGGCCGCCGCCGGAGGGGCCGACACGTTTCTCGCTGGCGGGAGACTGGGGCAAGCTGGCCCTGGCCGGACAAAGCGCGCAGTTGTTCCGCTCGGCATACGTCCGTCCCCTGGCGCGCAACCTCGACCTTCCACTGCCCGAATCCGCCGCGCTGGACATCGCGCAGTCGGCCTCGGCCGACGCGCTCGAACGCAGCGTCGAGCGCCGGCTGTCCGTCGTTCCCGCGCATGCGTGGTCGTTCCGGCTGGCCCAGGCGCCGGGCGCCGACGATGCGTCCTGGACGCCCCCTCCGCCCCCGGAGCAGGCCACGCCCGATGGACAGGTGCGCCACGATCCGGCGCAAGGACTCGTCATCGTCGATACGCCCCAGGCCTGGGGCGTGTTCGGCCCGCTGGCCGGCCGCCTGTCCGCCGCGGGCAATTCGGTTCGGCCTACCGGTCCCACGGCCCCGCTGTCGCTGCTGCTGACGCCCCTGGATGGACACGCCCTGGCCGAGTCCGGCCACATGCTGCTGACCGTGGGCAGCGCCACCGCCGGCAGACAGCCGGGCTCCCAGCCTGCGCGTCCCAAGCGCGTGATCCCTTACCCGGGCAAGCCGGGGTGGATCACGCTCGAACCCGATGCGGGCGCGGCGGGCCCGTCGGCGCCCCGCGCCACTCCCGGCCCCACCTGGCTTGCCCGCCATCCCCTGGAACTCGAGATCGCCACGCTGGGCCGTCCGGTCGCCGTCCACCCGCTGGATGGCGCGGGGCAACGCATGGCGCCCCTGCCCACGGAGGCTTCCGGAAACCAGACCGTGCGCGTGAACCTGTACGCCGCGCCCGAACAATCCAGCCCGTGGTTCGAGATCGTCCGTGGCACCGCCGGACAGGAGACCCGTCCATGAATTCACGCGACCTGCGCATCGAGACCCTGCGTGGCCTGGCCTGCATCCTGCTGGTCGCCTACCACGTGATCGGCGACGACGTACGCGGCCTGCGCCTGCCGGATGACGCGTGGCTGCGGTGGTTCTCCGACAGCCTGGTGTACCTGCGCATGCCGCTGTTCACCTTCCTGTCCGGCTACGTCTATGCCATGCGCCGGCCCGCCCAGGCCGGCGATTTCGTGCCCTTCTTCCGCGGCAAGGTGCGGCGGCTGCTGCTGCCGCTGCTGATGGTGGGACAGGTCTACCAGTACGTGCAGCGCCATGTCGGCGAGGTCAACGTCGAACACGGCGGCTCGTGGTTCCGGTTCATGTTCTACGCCTACGACCACTTCTGGTTCCTGCAGGCCCTGTTCCTGATCTTCATCATCATCTACGCCCTGGACGTCTCCGGGGCCGGCCGCAATCGCCGCTGGCTCTGGACGGCCACGCTGCTGGCCTTCCTGATCCTGCCGCACATCCGGTTCGCCACCGATCCGTTCTCGATCAACGGCGCGTTCTACCTGCTGCCCTACTTCCTGCTGGGCGTCGCGCTGCGCCGCACGCCGGGCCTGGACGCGCCCGCCTCGCTGCCGCGCTACTGGCTGCCCTGCGCGGCCGCCGCCCTGCTCGCCTGCCTCGTCTGGCACCAGGCCAGCCTGGCCGGCTGGAACGTCCCGCACCTGTCAGCCGACGCCCTGTCGGGGCAGTTGTACTCGGCCGTCAGCATCGCCTTCCTGTATTCGATCGCCTGGCAATGGAAGCCGCTGGTGCGCATAGGCGGCTACTCCTATTCCATCTACCTGTTCCATGTGTTCGGCACCGCCGGCTGCCGCATCCTGCTCACTCACCTGAACGTGCACGAACCAGTGGTGCTGTTCGCCTGCGGCCTGGCCTCCGGCATCCTGCTGCCCATCCTGCTGGAGATCGTGCTCGACCGCTGGGGCATCACGCGGCTGCTGTTCCTGGGCAAGGCCTATGTCCGCGGCGGCTCGGCCCGCCGCACCGGAGTCCAGCATGAATGAGCCGCCCCGCATCGCGGTCTGCATCGCCACCTATCGGCGCGCCGAGCGCCTGGACGCGTTGCTGGGCGACCTTGCCGGGCAGACGCTCGGGCCGGGCCAGGTGGTCGTGGTGGACAACGATCCGGCCGGCAGCGCGCGCGCCGTGGTCGAGGCTCGCCGGGCGACGTTTCCGGCGCCCCTGATCTACGACATCCAGCCGGAAAAGAACATCTCGCTGACCCGCAACCGCTGCGTGGCCCAGGCGCGCGCGGACTGGCTGGCCTTCGTCGACGACGACGAGCGCGTGGGCGCGACGTGGCTGCAGGCGCTGTACGCCGCCGCGCTGGACCATGCCGCCGATGGCGTGCTGGCCCCCGTGGTGCCGATCGTGCCCACGGACGCACCGGCCTGGATCCGGCGTGGCGGGTTCTACGACGGCCCCCGGATGGCGACGGGCTCGGTCGTGCCGCTGAACGTCATGCGCATCGGCAACGCCCTGATCGCGGCGCGGTGGCTGGCCGGCCAGGAGGCGGCGGGGCCGTTCGATCCCTCGTTCGGGCTGACCGGCGGCGAGGACGGCGACCTGCTGATGCGGCTGGTCGGCCAGGGCGCCCGGATCGTCTGGAGCGACGAGGCGGTGGCCACCGAGGACGTGGTGCCGTCCCGCCTGCGCCTGAAATGGATCCTGGCGCGCGCCTTGCGCGGGGGCCAGGACTATGCCCGCCACTTCCTGGAAGGCAAGCTCGGCGGCCCGGGACTCGCGCACAAGCTGCTGTTCTTTGCCCGCGCGCTGGCGCAGGCGCTGGCCGCGCTGCTGCTTGCCCTGGTCACGCTGCCCACCGGCCTGCACCGCAGCGCGCACTGGCTCGCGCGCGCCTGCGCGAATGCCGGCAAGCTGTCCGTGCTCGCGGGCTGGCATTATCGCGAATATGCCTGAGGATCCATCCGTGGGACTGATCTATTTCCTGCTTTGCCTGGCGGCCGTTCCGGCCACCATTTCCTGCCTCTACCTGGGCCTGATGACACTGTTGTCGTGGCGCGCGCCGACGCCGCAGCCGGCATCGCGCTCGCTGCGTTTCGACATCCTGGTCCCCGCCCACAACGAGGCCGCCGTGATCGAGCGCACGGTCGCCAGCCTGCGGCAGATCGACTGGCCCGCCGACCGCATGCGCGTCGTCGTGATCGCCGACAACTGCGCCGACGACACCGCGCAACTGGCCGCGGCCGCGGGCGCCACGGTCATCGAGCGCCGCGACGAGACGCTGCGCGGCAAGGGCTATGCGCTGGCCCATGGCATCGCCCACAGCGCAGCCGGACAATGGGCGGACGCCATCGCCGTGGTCGATGCCGACACGGTGGTCTCGCCCAATTTCCTGTCGGCCTTCGCCGCGCGCATCGAGCAAGGCGCACAGGCCCTGCAAGCCAACTACGGCGTGCTGAATCCCGACGACTCCTGGCGCACGCGCATCATCACCATCGCCTACGGCGCCTTCCACGCGGTCCGCGGCCGCGCCCGGGAACGGCTGCGCGTCTCCTGCGGCCTGCGCGGCAATGGCATGGGCTTCACCCATGCGCTGCTGCGCGACCACCCGTTCCGCTCGGTCTCGCTGACCGAGGACCTGGAACAGGGAATCGTCCTGGGCCTGGAAGGCATCCGCGTCTGGTACGTGGACGAGGCCCACGCCGACGCCGAACTGGTGGCCTCGGGATCGGCCTCCGTCTCGCAGCGCCAGCGCTGGGAAGGCGGCCGCTTCGCGGTCATCCGGATCTACACCGGCAGGCTGCTGCGCGCCGGACTGACGCGGCCGGACCGCATCTGCATGGATCTCGCGCTGGACCTGCTGACCCTGCCCATCGGCTACGTCGCGCTGGAAATCGGCGCCCTGCTGGTGCTCGCGCTGCTGGCCGCGCTGGTCACGCCCGCCGCCTGGGCCTGGGCGGGCTGGGCGGTCCTGATGGGCATCATCCTGGGCGCGCACATCCTGCGCGGCTGGCAACTGGGACCGCTGGGCCCGCGGGCGCTGCTCGACCTGGCGCGCGCGCCGTTCTTCGTGCTGTGGAAACTCCATGCGCTGCTGCGGCGGCGCGGGGAACAGGGCTGGGTCAAGACCCGGCGCGACGGGCGATGACGGGCTCGCCGTTCTCTTCCCGGCTGGTACGGCTGTTCGGCAGCTCGATCGTCGACCAGGCGCTGCTGTCCGGCGCCAACTTCCTGGTCGGCCTGATCCTGATCCGTTATGCCAGCGAGACCCAATACGGGTACTACGTGCTGGCCTTCAACGGCATGATGCTCGCCACCACACTGCAAGGCACCTTCATCTCGACGCCGCTGGTGATACGCCTGCCCGGCCTGGACGCCGACGCGCGCCGGTCGTGGATAGGCGGCCTGTGGCGGGACCAGCGGCGCTGGACCCTGGCCGGCAGCGCCGTGGCGCTGGCCGCCATCGGGCTGGCCTGGGCGATGGACGCGCTGCAGCCCGACGCCCTGCCCGTCTGCATCGCGGCGGTGGCCCTGCTGGCCGCCGCGACCTATCGGGAATATTTCCGCGGCATCCTGCTCGTCTACCAACGGCCGCACGCGGTCCTGGCCGCCGACACCGTCTACGTGGCGGGCCTGATCGCCGGGGGCCTGCTGGCCATGCACCAGCCCATCGCCGCCACGATCGCGCTGGGCGGCGCCGCGCTGTCCGCGCTGGCATGCGGCAGGCTGCTGCGCCGCGCACTGCGCGACGACATGGATGCCGGCGCCCCGCCGGGCCGCATGCGCGAGATCGCCCACGTCGGCTTCTGGGCGGCCTCGGGCGGCGTCATCTATTGGCTGTTCAACCAGGGCTACAGCTTCCTGGCCGCGGCCACGCTGGACCTGACGGCCGTGGCCGCCCTGGCCGCGTCCCGGCTCGTCATGATGCCCGTGAACCTGGTGACGGCCGGTGTGCAGAGGCAATTGACACCCATCGCCTCGGGCTGGCTGCACGAACTCGGGCCGCGCGCGACCTTCCGGCGCCTCGCGCTGTTCTCCGCCATCCTGGGGGCGATGACGCTGGTCTACCTGGGCATGGCCTGGCTGCTGCGCGACTGGATCTTCATCGACCTGATGCGCAAGGATTTCGCGCAGCGCGACGTCCTGTTCCAGCTATGGGCGGCCGTGTTCCTGGTCATGTCGCTGCGGGATCCGCTGATGCTCCTGTTGTTGCTGCGGCAACGGCTGCGCCTGCTGACCGCGATCACGCTGGGATCGGCGCTGCTGTCGCTGGCCATCTGCCATGCGGCGATGCTGCGCTGGGGCGCGACCGGCGCGCCGTTCGGCGTCCTGTGCGGCGAACTGTTCTACATCACCGCCGTCCTGGTCTGCACGCGAGCCGAGATACGCCGCGCCGAGACGGCGGCCGGCACGCGGGAGGCCTTGCCGTGACCCGGGCCATCCCCATCCTGATGTACCACCAGATCGACGCGATGCCGCCCGCGGGCACGCCGTTCCGGCATCTGACGGTCACGCCGGCCGCGTTCGCCGCGCAGATGCGCTGGATGCACAGGCTGGGCTATCGCGGCCTGTCGATGCGGGACCTGCAACCCTACCTATCGGGCGAACGGCGGGGCCGGGTGTTCGGGATCACTTTCGACGACGGCTATCTGAACGTGCTGCGCCACGCGCTGCCCGTGCTGCGCGATGTCGGGTTCAGCGCGACCAACTACGTGGTGGCCAACCGCGTGGGTGGGACGAACGACTGGGACGCCGCGCACGGCATCCGGCAGGTGCCGCTGATGTCGGCCGGCGAACTGCGGCAATGGGCCGCGGCCGGCCAGGAGATCGGCTCGCACACGACCGATCACGTGGATCTGACCCGGCAGGAACCGGAACAGGCACGAGCGCAGATCGCCTGGTCACGCCAACTGCTGCAGGCCATGACGGACCAGCCCGTGGATGCCTTCTGCTTCCCCTATGGGCGCTACGACGAACACCACGTCGAGCTGGCGCGCGAGGCGGGCTATCGCAATGCGACCACCATCCAGCGTGGGCGCGCGCGGCCGGGGGACGACGCTTGGCAGTTGCCCCGGATCACGGTGGACGGCACGGCCGGAGTGGCGGCCTTCCTGGCGCAACTGCTGACACCCTACGAAGACTGGCGCGCGGGCTGGCAACGGTTCAAGCGGGCAAGGACCCGTCAGCATGGCTGACCCGACCGTGCCCCAGCCGCCGCGCCACGCGCACATCGACGTCGCCAAGGGGATAGGCATCGCGCTGGTGGTCCTGGGCCACGGCTGGTGGCTGTTCGACTCGCGCCCCCGGCTGCTCGACATCATCACCTCGTTCCACCTGCCCATCTTCCTGTTCCTGTCGGGCGTCCTGCTGCGTCCGGGACGCGCGTGGCCGGCGTTCGCGGCGGGCCGGGCCCAGGCCCTGCTCAAGCCATATTTCACGGTGCTGCTGGTGCTGGCCGTGGCGGCGGTGGCGCTGCGCGGCCAGCGCTTCATCGACCGTGCCGCCGCCATGCTGTACGGCAACGGCGAGACGCTGACCTGGATTCCGATGTGGTTCCTGCCCTATGTGTGGCTGGTCATGCTGGCGACCTACTGGCTGATCCAGCGGCGCGCGGTGGCCGAGCACGCGGCGATGCGCACGGCGCTGCTGCTGGCGCTGGCCTGGGGCGGCGCGCTGGCCGTCCCGCAGGCCTGGGACCTGCCCGTATCGTTGTTCGGCCAGCAGATCGTCGTGCGCGGCCTACCCTTCAGCGTCGACCTGCTGCCCATAGGCTGCTTCTTCATGCTGCTCGGCTACGCCTTGCGCCGCCACGTGCTGGCCGACACCGGCCGGGCGGTACGCATCGCGTGCTGGACAGCCCCCATCGTGTTCCTGGCCTGGCATACCCTGGTGCCCGCCTCGCTCGACCTGAACCTGCGGCGCTACGACGATCCGCTGCTGTCCACGGTAGCGGCCCTGGTCGGCATCGCCGGCGCACTGGCCGTGGCCCGCGCCCTGGCCCCGGCGCGCTGGCTGGGCCCGATGCTCGGCTACCTGGGCAAGGCCTCGCTGTTCATCCTGATCTTCCACCAGCCCGTACAGACCGCGGCCTGGCAGGCACTTCATCCCGCTCTGGGCACCGCCGGCGCGGCCCTGCTGGCCTGGCTGGCGGGACTGGCGGTACCCACCCTGTTTTTCGCCGCGGCCGGCCGCGTCGCGCCGCTGCGCGCCCTGCTGCTGCCCGCACCGCGCGCCGCCGGACCGGACGCAAGAAGGAACTGAACATGGAAATCCGCTCCATCCAGCACTTGCGGGCGATCGCGGCGCTGATGGTCGTCGTCTTCCACCTGCATCCGCAGCTGGCCCGCATGGGCTACGAGGGCGCCTGGCCCGACTGGCTGTCCAACGGCGTCGACATCTTTTTCGTGATCAGCGGCTTCATCATGTGGACCACGACCGCGGGCCGCCCGATCACGCCCATGGACTTCTACCGCCGGCGCATCGTCCGCATCGCGCCGCTGTACTGGCTGATCACCTCCGTCGTCGTAGCGATCATGCTGGCGGCGCCGCATCTGCTGCAGTCCGCTCGCTTCGACCTGCCACACGTGCTGGCCTCGTATGCCTTCATCGCCTGGCCATCGCCGGCGGGCCATGTGGAGCCCGTGCTCGTCCCGGGTTGGACGCTGAACTACGAGATGTTCTTCTATCTCGTGTTCGGCCTCGCCCTGCTGCTGCCCGAACGGCGCCGACTGGCCGCCACGGGCCTCGTGCTGGCGGCGCTCGCGGCGGTGGGCTGGTGGCTGCGGCCGGCCTCGCCCGCGGCGGGCTTCTATACGTCGGACATCATGCTGGAATTCCTGGCCGGCATGATGCTGGGCCGGGTCTATGCCGGCGGCCGGTGGCCGTCACACAACGCGGCGGGTTGGCTGCTGGTGTTGGCCGGCCTCGCGCTGCTGGCCGGATCGGGCGCCTGGCCCGCCGGCACGTCGCGCCTGTTGCAGGCGGGGCTGCCTTCGATCCTGATCGTGGCCGGGGCCCTGGCGATCGAACGTGCGCGCCGCACCCCGGCATGGCCGCTGCTGCATCGGATCGGCGACGCCTCGTATTCGCTGTACTTGATCCACCCGCTGGTGCTGTCGGCCCTGTCGCAGGCCTGGCGCAAGGCCGGCCTGGGCGGCACGACGGCGGGCATGGCCACCTTCTGCCTGGTCGCGCTCGCCGTCTCCACCCTGGCCGGGCTCGCCTGCCACCAGTTGGTCGAACGGCCGCTGGGGCAGCGGTTCGCGCGTCGGCGGCTGCCGGCCACCCGCGCTACGACAGGTTGAGGCGGTCCTTCAGCAGCCGCCACAGGCGGCGGGAACGACGGTTGGCCTGGCGCTGCACGCTCCAGTCGATCATGCTGTCGTTCATGTCGTAGTCGCCGCGCTGGGCCTCGGGCACGTCGCCCGACTCCACCGCGGCGATCAGTTCCGGCAACCGCCGATAGAACTCGTCGCTGCGGTAGGGAGGATGCAGCGACCACATGCCCGGCGCCGTCCCCAGGAAATCCACCCGGTACAGGCCGTGCTCGCGCAGCACTTCGCCCAGGATGACCTCGGCCTCGCGCGCGATGGGCGGGTTGCCCAGCAGATGCGACTTGATCCGGCTGGCCAGCACCGGCGGCGTCAACGGCAGGACCCCGACCTTCTCGCGCAGCTTCTGCTGGTCGATCACGAACACGCGAGTGCTGGCGTGCTGGAACCGGTAGGCGAGCCCCAGCTCCGGCCGGTCCAGGCGTTCGACGCCGGCCCCGTGGCCGAAGATCCGCCCATCCTCCCTGGGCGGCCCCGGCAGCGGACTCGCGAGCAGCACGTCGGCATCGCCATTGAGCAGGCGCACCGCTTCCTCGACCCACTGCCGGCTCGCGCCACCGAACAGCATGTCGCCGTCGAAATGGACCACGTACCGCGCCCGCGCCTCCAGCAGGCCGTGGAAATAAGCGTAGAACGGTCCGCCGTCCCAGGCCTTGACCGGGATGTCGTCCCGGCCGAAATAGGTGTTGGCCACTTCCCGGCGGGCTTCCGGGCGATAGTCGACCTCGTGCCAGGACACCCGCGGATCCTGGGTCCGCAGTTCGTCGACGATGGCGCGCAGGGCCGCAAGGTTCTCGTCGAAGCCGGCGCCACGATACCGTCCCGCGCGGCTGCGGTGCACGTCGATGGTGACGACGAAACGGTCGACCATCGGCCCCCACACCCGCAATTGGTGGGCCAGCAGGTGCCGGGCGTGGCGCACGTCCATCGGGTACATGCTGATCTGCACCGCCACGCGGTAGGGATAGGCCACGTCAGTTCCTCGCTTCTTCCGATTGCCCGGACCGGCTCGCCAGGGATTCCGCCAGGCCGGCCTCGAGGGTTGTCCATTGCATGCCGAGTACCTGCTCCGCGCGCCGCACGTCCAGGCGGATGTCCTGCTGCCATAGCCGCAGCAGCGCGGGCGAAATCACGGGCGGCAGGCCGCGCAGGCCGGCCTTGCCGCCGGCGATCTCCAGAATTTTCAAGGGCGGCGCCAGCACCTTGCCTTCCAGCTTGAGCCGCCGGGCGGTCATGCGCCGCACCGGCACCGCGCCCATGGCGCGCGCCAGGCGCATGAAATAGACGTTCCAGCTGGGAGCGCCGGCCATCGCGAGGTTGAACGCGCCGTCCGCGCCCCGTTGCAGCACCGCGGTGGCCGCGGCCACGACGTCGTCGACATGGACGAGGTTGCTACATCCGTCGCCGGCCGGCCCCAGGTCGCCCAGGCGACGGGCTCGCAGCAGGCGCACGATGCGCTCGGTCCATTGCGGACTGCCCGCGCCGTAGATGCAACCGGGCCGCAGGATGCCGACCTGGAGCACATCCGCCAGCAGCGCCTCCGCCTGGATCTTGGCACCGCCGTAGGACTGGGCCGGCAGGCTGGCGAAGGGGTGATCCTCGTCCACCTTGCCGACGGCGTCGCCATAGACCGCCATGGAACTGAAGTGCACGATGCGCAGCGGCCGCGAGCGCGAGGCCTGGACCTCGGCCATCGCGCGCGCGGTGGCCACCATCGTGTCGGCGCTGCCCGCCACGCAATTGACCAAGGCATCCACGCCGGCCGCGGCCTGGGTCAGGGACACAGTATCCGTGGCCTCGCAGAAGACGGTCTCGATATCTCCCCCGACGACCGGTTTGCGGCGCGTCGCGGCCACGGGCTCGGCCCAATCGGAGGCATGCAGCGCGGCGGCAAGCCGCCGGCCGACATAGCCGGTGGCGCCCAGGATCAGGACACGGGTCTTCATGCGGGACTCCCAGGGTCGGCCGGCTCGCCGCCGGCATGCCGGACCTGCAGGTGCCGCGCCAGGCGCAGCGCCAGCGCGACGAGGGTCAAGGTGGGATTGGCCTGGCTGGACGTCGGGAACACCGCCGCCCCGGCCACGTACAGGTTCCGCACCTCGTGGACGCGGCAGTTCCTGTCGACCACGCTGGTGCGCGGATCGTCGCCCATGCGCGCCGTGCCGATGTGGTGGCCGCCGTAGGCGCCGTAGCGCGTCATTTCCCGCTCGACTTCGCCGGGATCGTAATCGAATTCGCCTATGCCCGAACCCCGGACATCGGCCGCCAGCAAGGCCAGGGACTTCTGCACCGTCGCCACGTCCTGGCGCGTGTAGTGCCAATCGACGTGCAGCCGCCGCATGCCCAGTTCATCGACGGACGCTCCCAGGCTTACCCGGCTGTCCCGATTGGGTTCCTGCTCGGCATGGAAATCCAGGCTGTAGCGCTCGGTCCGGGGGTAGACGATGATGGACGGAAACTTGCGGGCGGCCAGGGTCCTGTCGCGCAGCCAGTGCCACAGGAAACCCACCACCGACGGCGCGCCCCGCAGCACGTTCACGCCATGCCGCAGCCAGGCTCCCATGGTGACCCGCTCGTCGCCGTGCAGGCGCTTGGCGTACTCGTAGGGCACGAAAGCCCGGGCCAGGAACAGCAGCGACAGGATGGCGGTTCCGTGCGCAGGATCGGTGATCCTGGGGTGATGCAGCCGGGCGACGAAATTGCCGATGCCCTGCTCGCGCTGGACGCCGGGCCGCAGCGCCAGCCGCCGCCGGCAATACGTGCCGTCGTCGGCGACGTCGTAGCCGTGCCAGGCGCGATGGGGCGGCGCCAGCACGAGGTTCCCTATGGTGCCTGCCAGGTGACACATGTAGTAGCGGCCCACGACGTCGTGCGCGTTGCCTAGGCCCCGTCCCGTGCGGCCGGGACTGTTCAGCAGCAGCCGGACCACCTCCAGGCCGCCCGCGGCCAGCACCACGCTGTCCGCCGATACGACGAAGATCTTGCCGTCCAGTGTCTTGAATTCCACGTGACGGATCGCCTCGCCGGCCTCGTCCAGCTCCAGCCGGGTCACGTTCGCGTGCAGGACGACGCGCAGGTCCGGCGCCGCCCGCAAACGCTGGAGGTAGCGTCCGCCGAAATTCGTGGGACAACTGAAGCGCTCCAGCGTATGGGTGGAGAAATGGCTTTCGTCGAAGCCGTCCAGCATGGGCCGGCGTGGCCCCGCGAACGCTTCGGCTATCGTGTAGGCATAGTCGCCGGCCTCGCACCAGGCATTGGCCGCCGGATAATAGGGAGCCAGGTCCTCGGCGCCGATGGGCCAGCCGCTGCCGGAGATGTACGGGCGGGCCTCGAAATCGATGGGATCCAGGGGCATGCAGCGCCCGCCCCAGATCGTGGTCGAGCCGCCCAGTTCGCGCTGGCGGTAGCGATCGAGCGGACTGTGCAGCGCGGCGTCCTCGACCGTACCCTCGTACAAGGCCTGCGTGCGCGGCTCGGGCTCCTGGCCGCCCGCCTCCAGCACGATCACATCCAGGCCGGAATCGGCCAGCGACAGCGCCATGGCGATGCCGGCCGCGCCGGCCCCCACGATACAGATGTCCGCGTGCAGCCGGGCATCCTGCGGCAGCGCATTGGCGTCGAGCAACATGGTGGGCCTCAGGGGAAGGAAATCGTCATTGGTCGCACATCCGGGTATCCAGGTAGCGGGGTGCGTCGCACTCCTCGCGCATGTACAGGCGCGACGGGCGCGGCGAGCCATTGTCGTACATCAAGGTCACGCCGGCGCGGACCACCGTGCCGCCGTAGCCCGGATACCCCGCCCCGCTGACGCGCTCGCGCCAGCCGTCCAGGGTCAGCAGGACACGCGGGTTCATCTGCCACTCCAGGCGCGGCCCCACGCGCCAGCTCATCGTCTCGGACGTGCCGCCCGCACCGATGCGATAGTTCTTCTGCCGCTCGCGCACGACGTTCAGCGACAGCCAGGTCTTCTCGCCCGCCTGCCAGCGCATGGTCACCCGGCCGCCGGTCAAGGTGGAGTACAGGGTGGAAGGATCTTCCTCGTTGCCGAACGGCCGGTGCCACAGGTGGACGTGGAAAGCGGTCTTCACCGAGTAGTCCCAGTAGCCGCGCAGCTCGGCGGTAACGAGATCCACGTTGCGGTCGGTCAGCGTCGAGTACCGCCGCTGGCGCCAGCCCGCGTAGCCCTCGAGGGCCGTCCTGGCGCTGTAGTGCCAGATGCTGTTCAGGAAGAATTCGGTGTCGGTGTAGGCCCGGTCCAACTGCTGTATCTGCAGCGGCGTGCGATCGGGATAGCTGCTGCGTACCCGCGACACGCCGGCCATCACGTAGGAATTGTCCCGCCCCATCAGGCGCGCGGCGATCTGCACCTGGCTGTCGTCCCTGTTGTACAGCTGCTGGTTCAGCGCGAACTCGTTGCGCGAGGACGTGCGCGACACGCTCAGGATCGGCAGGGTCAGCGACTCGGTCACGCGCAGGCCGACGTCGGCGTTGTACACCCGCTGCTTGAGCAGGTCGCGCTCGGGCCAACTGCTGGCCATGTAGCGGTTGAGCCGGACCCGGTCGGAAACCGAGGCGCTGCCCTGCAGCAGGTCCCCCGCGCGCCACTGCAAGGTGGTCTTGAGCGCGTGGGGATGGTGGTCGAGCTGCCCCTGGTCCCGGTAGTCGACATTGCCGAAGGCCGCCGAGGCCAGGAGCCGCGTACGCTCGGACGCCAGGGGAATGATGGCGGCCGCGCGCACCTCGTCGCCCACCGCAAGATCACTGTGCCGCCGGTCCCCCGCCGTGTCCGGCAGGCGATAGGGATTGCTGACCTGCTGGATCACGCGCGAGATCTGCACCGAGTATTCGATGCCTTCAGGAAAGACCGGCGACCCCGCGCCCAGGCCGCGCCGCGTCAAAGGCCCTTGGCCGGCATCCGCGCGCGCGCCCTGGGAAAGCGCCGGCGCCGCAGGAGCGGGCGGCTCGGCGGGTTTGGACGCCACGGCCCCCACCGTCCTGGCGATGACCGCGTCGATCATCGCATCGGCGCCGGGCTGCGCGGCACCCGCGGGCCGGGCAGCACACATCAACACGACTGCCGCCAGCGGTATCGCCGGCTGCCAGACAGAGGAACGCTGGTGCGCGCGCACGCCCGCTCCGGCTAGAAGAAGCGTTCGTCGACGTAGATGACGTCGCCGGCGGCAACCGGATCGTCCAGGTTGACGCGCTGCTTGCGTTGCTCGCCCGTGTCGGGATCCGGCCGGCTGATGCTGATGCGGCGCTCGGAAGCCCGCTGCGTCAACCCGCCGGCCAGCGACAGCGCGCGCATCACGTTCAGGCCCCGCTCCATGGGATAGGCGCCCCCCCGCGTGACTTCGCCGTAGATGTAGAAAACCTTGGCCTGCGGCACGTAGACGACGTCGCCAGCCTGCAACGACAGGTCTTCGACGGGACGCTCGGGCAGGCTTTTGTTGCCAATCAGCAACTCCATGCGGCGCTGGCCGCCCTGAGCCTGGACGTCCTTGCGCAGGACGACGGCCACGTCGTCGGCGTTGTCCTTCAGGCCGCCGGCCTGGGCCAGCAACTCCAGCAGCGTCAGGCTGCCCTCGATCGGATAACGGCCAGGCTTGGCGACGCTGCCGAGAATGGACGCCATGCGGCTGCGTACCCGCAGCACCTCGATCGCCACTTGGGGATCGTTCAGGTATCCGCGCTGGCGCAGTCCGTCGGCGATCCGCTTGGCGATGGCCGAGGGCGCCTCGCCCCCGACGGCCATGTCGCCCAGGAAGGGAACCACGATGTGTCCGCGGACGTCGAGGGTGACCTGGGCGGCCAGTTCGGGCTGGCCATAGACGGTGAGGTACAGCGTGTCGCCCGGCCCCACGGTAGCGACGGCGCCCCCCTCGACTTCGGAGGGAACGATGGTTGCCGGCGCCAGACGGCCGGGATGAGGCATCTCATCGGCGGCGTAGGCGGCACCAAGCGCCAGCCACGCCACCAGCGCCACCAGCATCCTGGGCAGACATATGCGTAATTGCCTCAAAACCACTCCATTGAAGTCACGGAAACGCCCGCTAAAATCATCACGCCGATTATAGAGGGGGATCAGGGACGGACCGCGGGTGCGACATTCTCGCAGAACAGCGTGGCAAAGGAACAGCAAACAACTCCAAGCCGGGAAATAACAGGCGCAATTTTTTGTAGCATTCTGCCGGCATTCCTTCTGCCCCGCTCACCACGCCCGTCCTCCATTTCGACATGCCTACACACCCTGCCCAGCCCGATATCGTCCGGATGCGGCTTTTCGACCTGGATATCATCGCGGCGACCTTCTCCGAGGCCGTCGCGATCCTGACCGACGCCGTCGCCAGCCGGCGCGGACCGGCGGGCATCGTGTCGACCCCCAATGTCGACCACGTGGTGCGCCTGGACAAGCAGCCCGATCTCCAGCCCATCTACCGCCAGGCCGAGTACCTGTTCGCCGACGGCATGCCCATCGTCTGGGCCAGCCGCCTGCTGGGCCGTCCGCTGCCCGAGCGCGTGACGGGCTCGGACCTGTTCGTGGCGCTCTGCCGGCAGGCGGTCGCGCATGGCTGGAAGATCGCCATCCTGGGTGGCATGCCGGGCGACGGCCCCATGCTGGAAAGCCGGTTCGCCGCCACCTATCCCGGCATCGACGTCACCGTGATGACGCCGTCGATGCGGTTCGACCCGCTCGGCGACGAAGGGCGCGAAGCCGCCGACCGCATCCGTGCCCTGGCGCCCGACCTCGTCTTCGTCTGCCTGGGCATGCCCAAGCAGGAGACCTGGGCCGGCCGCTATGCCGCCACGCTGCCCCACGGGCTGGTGCTGTGCGTGGGGGCGGCCATGGAATTCGCCATCGGCCTGCAACGGCGCGCGCCGCGCCTGGTCCAGCGGATGGGCATGGAATGGCTCTGGCGCCTGCTCAGCAATCCCGGCAGGCTGTGGCGGCGCTATCTGAAGGAAGACCCCCGGTTCTTCGCCATCTGCTGGCGGGAATATCGCTCCGGCGTTCGCGGACGCTGACAGGAAACCTCATGGCCACCAGCCGCCTCCCCTCCCACCAGCGCATGTTCTACAGCATGGCCGCCGTCGGAGCAGCCGTGATCGCGCTGCTCTGCCATGCCGCCACCAGCGTCTATTTCGGACGCCAACCCTCGAACGAGGACGGCGCCCTGCTGCTGGTCATCGCGCTGGCCACCGGCATCGCCTATTACCGCTTCGAACAACTGCTGAGCACGCGGACCATGGCCTTCATGCTGTGGCGCGCCATCCTGACCTGGTCGCAGGTGGTCATGGTGACGCTGCTCGCCTTCATCCTGCTGCCCATCGAGCACCGCAACCTGGGCCGGGAAATCCTGCAGGCGTGGGCCTTCCTGACGCCCGTGGTGCTGCTGCCGGGCCTGGCGCTGATGCGGCTCAGCGCGCAGCACCTGTACGGCGCCAGCCAGTACGTCCGGCGCGCCATCTTCATCATGCCGGGCTTCCAGGCCCAGACCCTGGCCATCCGGCTGCGCCGCTCGCCGGCCATGGGCATCCTCGTGGACGGCTACTTCGACGACACCCCGCAGCAGGAACCGCTGGACTCCCTGCCCTACCTGGGCGATCTGCCCCAGGCCGTCGAACACCTGAAAGAGCAGAAATCCAACGTCGCCTTCATCAGCATGACGCTGATGAAGACACCCTATGCCCAACCCATCATGAATCAGTTGGGCGACTCGACATCGGCCATCTACCTGATCCCGGAATCACCCGCGCTGGGGGACTTCGAGGTCAGCATCAGCAACATGGCGGGCGTGCCCCTGCTGCGCCTGCACGACACCCAGATCCTGGGCATCGCACGAGGCATCAAGCGCTGCATGGACCTGCTGTTCGCCAGCCTGATGCTGCTCGCGGCGGGCATCCCCATGCTGGTGATCGCGGCGCTCGTGCGGTTCAGTTCGCCCGGTCCCATCCTGTTCCGCCAGACCCGCTACGGCCTGGACGGCGAGCCGATACAGGTCATGAAGTTCCGGTCCATGTACACGCACCAGCCCGACCCCGGCAAGATCCGCCAGGCCACCCGCGGCGACCCGCGCATCACGCCCGTGGGCCGGATCCTGCGCCGCACGTCGCTGGACGAGCTGCCCCAGTTGTTCAACGTCTTCAACGGCAGCATGAGCCTGGTCGGCCCACGCCCCCACGCCGCGGAACACAACGAGTTCTATCGGCAGCAGATACGCGGCTACATGCTGCGCCACACGGTCAAGCCGGGCATCACCGGCTGGGCGCAGGTCAACGGCCTGCGCGGCGAAACCGACACGCTGGACAAGATGATGAAGCGGGTGGAGTACGATCGCTACTACATCCAGCACTGGTCGCCCTGGCTGGACATCCAGATTCTTTTCCTGACCTTGCGCCTGGTCGTCCACGACAGCAAGGCCTATTGACGACAGCCCCACATGCCTGACACACCCGCCCCCCAGCGACTGATGGAAGTCGAGATCAAGCTCGCCTTCATGGAAGACCTGGTCGAGCAACTGAACGAACTGGTCTACCGGCAGCAGCAACAGATCGATGCGCTGGCGCGCGAACTGGCCCGGGTCCGGGAACAGAGCACGCAGGGGCCAGCCGCGCCGGCATCCCTGCGCGACGAGATCCCTCCGCACTACTGAAACGGAACGGCGCGCCTACGGCGCGCGGCGGTCCATCAGCGCCCAGGCGATGGTGCCGGCGTCGACGTATTCCAGCTCGCTGCCGGCGGGCACGCCGCGCGCCAGCCGGGTCACGCCCAGCCCCTGCGCGCGCAGCAGCTCGGCAAGGTAGTGGGCGGTGGTCTCGCCTTCGGTCGTGAAATTGGTGGCCAGGATGACTTCCCTGACCTGGCCGTCGGTGGCGCGCTCGAGCAGGCGATCGAAACCGATCTCGTGCGGCCCAACCCCCTCGAGCGGGGACAGCCTGCCCATCAGGACGAAATACAGCCCGTTGTAGCTGTGGCTGGCCTCGATCATGTTCTGGTCGGCCGGCGTCTCGACCACGCACAGCAGGCTGGCGTCGCGGCGCGGGCTGGCGCAGGTCTCGCAGATCTCGGATTCGGTGAAGGTATTGCAGCGCGCGCAATGGCGCAGCCGGTCGACGGCGTCGCCCAGGGCCTGGCCCAGCATGCGGGCGCCGTGCGGGTCGTGCTGCAACAGGTGGTAAGCCATGCGCTGCGCCGACTTGGCGCCCACCCCGGGCAGGCGCTTGAGGGCATCGACCAGCACCGACAGCGGCGCCGGCCCGACGAATCGATCGCCTGCCATGAGCGTCCCGCTTAGAAAGGCAGCTTCATGCCCGGAGGCAGGGGCAGGCCGGCGGTCAGCGCGGACATCTTTTCCTGGCTCGTGGCCTCGGCCTTGCGCAGCGCGTCGTTAAGCGCGGCGGCCACCAGGTCTTCCAGCATGTCCTTGTCGTCGGCCAGCAGGCTGGGATCGATGGCGACGCGCTTGACGTCGTTGCGGCAGGACATGGTCACCTTGACCAGGCCGCCGCCCGACACGCCCTCGACGAGTATGTCGGCCAGCGCTTCCTGCGCCTTCTTCATGTTTTCCTGCATCTGCTGCGCCTGGCGCATCAGGCCGGCAAGCTGTCCTTTCATCATGGCTGGGTTCCTTGTTTGGATTCGGAAGATACCGGGCGGATCGAATCGGGCACGATCTGGCCGCCGAAATTGTCGAGTAATTCACGCACGAAGGGGTCGGCCATGATCGCGCGCTCGGCCTCGGCCTGGCGCGCCTGGCGCTCGGACTCGGCCACCGCGAAGGCGGTGGCGTCGCCGGTCTGGCCGATCTCGAAGCGCAGCCGCACGGGCACGCCGAAATGCTGCTCGAGCACGACGCGCAGGCGCTCGACCCCCACGCCTTCGGCCAGCCCGCGGGTCGCGACCTTCAGCACCACGGTGCCGCCTTCGACGCCCACCCACTCGCTTTGCTGCGCGAGCTGGGCGGCGATGCCCTTGATGGGCAGCCGCGCCGCCAACACGGGCCACGGCTCGTTCAATGCAATGGGACTACCGGCCGACCCCGCCGTATCTTCACCGCGAGGGGGCTCGGGCTGGCGCACAGGCGGGGCCGGCACGGCAGGCGCCTCCCGCACCACGGGCGCCCCCTCGTCCCGGCCCGAGCCCGAAGCTGGACGCGAAGCCGCGACCTCGTCGTCCCGCAGTCCGGCCTCGATTTCCGAGTGCCAGGCAGGCGGCCCGTCTTCGTCGGAACCCGCCCCATCCGGGGGCGAGGCCGGCGCCGGTGCCGGCGCGGTCCGCGCCGTGTTGCCGGCGGGCCGGACGGGCGCCGATACCGGCGCACGCTTGTTGCCGGCCATCGACATGTTGCGGGCGGCGGCCAGCGCCTCGGCCGCTGCCGACGCACGGGCCGGCGCGGGCGCAGGCGCGGCGGGTGCGGGAGCACGCGCCGCCGGCGGTACCGGGGCAGGGGCCGGAGCGGGCATCGACGCGGCCATCGCGGGCGCCGCCTTCAAGGCGGCGGATCGCGGGGCCGGCGCGGGGGCTTCCTGGGAGGCCCCCTGCGGTTCGGCGGTGAATGCCAGCATGCGCAGGCAGGCCATCACGAAACCGGCGTATTCGTCGGGCGCCAGCGCCAGTTCGGCGCGGCTGTGCACGGCGATGGAATAGAACAACTGGATCTCGTCGGCGGAGAACTCGCCCGCCAGCCGCTGGATGTCCGCCGCCAGCGGATCCTCTTCGGACACCGCGCCCGGCACGCGCTGGGCCATGCCCATGCGCGACAGCATCACCGCCAGGTCGGCCAGCGCCCCGGCATACGACAGGCTGCGCGCCGCCAGTTCGTCGGCCACGCCCACCACCCCGGCGCCATCCGCCGCGCGGATCGCGTCCAGCAGGCGTACCAGGTGGCGCTGGTCGATCGTGCCCAGCATGCCGCGCACGGCCTCTTCCGACAGATTGCCGGCGCTGTAGGCGATGGCCTGGTCGGTCAGCGACAGGGCGTCCCGCATGGAGCCGCGCGCCGCCTGGCCGATCAGGCGCAGGGCCGGGATTTCGAACGGCAGTTGTTCATCCGCCAGCACATGCTCGAGGTGGCCGACGATGGCCTCCGGCGGCATCTGCTTGAGGTTGAACTGCAGGCAGCGGCTCAGCACCGTGACCGGAATCTTCTGCGGATCGGTGGTGGCCAGGATGAACTTGACGTGGGGCGGCGGCTCTTCCAGCGTCTTGAGCATGGCGTTGAACGCATGCCCGGTCAGCATGTGCACTTCGTCGATCATGTAGACCTTGAAGCGGCCGGAAGTAGGCGAATAGACCGCCTGTTCGAGCAACTGCGTCATCTCGTCCACGCCCCGGTTCGACGCGGCGTCGAGTTCGAGGTAGTCGACGAAGCGGCCGGCGTCGATCTCGGTGCACGCCCGGCACTGGCCGCACGGCGTGGCCGTGATACCGGTCTCGCAATTGAGCGATTTCGCCAGGATGCGCGACAACGTGGTCTTGCCCACCCCGCGCGTCCCGGTGAACAACCAGGCGTGATGCAGGCGCTGCGTGGAAAGCGCGTGCGTCAACGCACGCACCACGTGTTCTTGTCCGACCAGCGTATCGAATGAACGCGGCCGCCACTTACGAGCCAGCACCAGATATGTCATAAAAAGTATTGTACCCCCCTACGCCCTTCGGGCGATGGGGAAACCCACCCCCTACGCGCTGACGCGCGCCCCCTCAAGGGGGCGATGCGGGTGGACCGGCAAAGCCGGATCCACCGCATCCTGGGCCTAACCCCTTTGCCCTGATTTGAGGCACCCATCTACCGCTGCTGCCAGCGAAGCATCGATGCCCCAACCCAAGAAACCGGCCCTAGACCCAGGGCACAGCGGATCCGGCTTTGCCGGTCCGCCAGTGCCGCCCCCCTGGGGGGGCGCCCGAAGGGCGTAGGGGGGGTGCTATAATTTTTATTGGCGGGCCCCTTCGCATGGCGGAGCGGTGAACCTGGTCAGGTCGGGAACGAAGCAGCCATAGCTGTAAACCGTCAGTGCCGAAGTCAGGCTCGCCACCCAATTTCCCTTGCCCTGGGCGCTAAAAACCACACTACCCGGGCAGGCACTTGGAAAAACCGCTTTTTTGCGGTTACCATTGGTTCATCTCGGGCTCTACGCCGACCGATTCCGGCGCCTACCTGCCCCGCTCCCCTCGCGTTTCGCGCTTCCCACGCATCGCCCAGGGGTACTCCCGTCAGGATCCGCGCATATAAAAAAATTCCCCTCAGGGGTCTGGAATCCAAGCACACGCGCCCGCATATAGCTAACGAATCACATATCCGTTTACCGCGCACTGCACCACTCTTCCTGCGCTTTGCGCACACCTCCAGAAGGAAAACCATGAGCGACGCGATCAAGCACGTGAGCGACTCCAGCTTCGATGCCGACGTACTTCAAGCCAATGAGCCTGTCCTGGTCGATTACTGGGCAGAATGGTGCGGTCCCTGCAAGATGATCGCCCCCATCCTGGAAGAGGCCGCGTCCCAGTACAAAGGCAAGCTGACGGTCGCCAAGCTGAACGTCGACGACAACAACGCCACGGCCGCCAAGTACGGCATCCGCGGCATTCCGACCCTGATGCTGTTCAAGAACGGCCAGGTCGTGGCCACCAAGGTCGGCGCGCTGTCGAAGTCGCAGCTCACCGCCTTCCTGGACAGCTCGCTGTAAACAGGTAGCAACACACGGACCGGCCCAGAGCCGGTCCTTTCCGATCAACCTTTACCACGCCCTCTCCTTGCGCACCGGCGGCGCGCCCCGGCCTCGGGATCCAGCCCTCCGCCCCAAGAGCAACAGACTCTCTGCGCAAAGTCCTCCTGCGAGGACGTGTCACCACCAAGAACTCCCCCCGGAGCTTTACCCGAGATGCATCTCAATGAACTGAAGGCGCTGCACGTTTCGCAACTGCTGGAAATGGCCGCCACGCTCGAGATCGAGAATGCCAGCCGCCTGCGCAAGCAGGAGCTGATGTTTGCCATCATGAAGCGGCGCGCCAAGCAGGGCGAGCCGATCTTCGGCGATGGCGTGCTGGAAGTGCTGCCCGACGGTTTCGGCTTCCTGCGTTCGCCCGAAACGTCCTACCTCGCCAGCACCGACGACATCTACATATCGCCTTCCCAGATCCGGCGCTTCAACCTGCATACCGGCGACTCCATCGAGGGCGAGGTCCGCACCCCCAAGGACGGAGAACGCTACTTCGCCCTGGTGAAGGTGGACAAGGTCAACGGCCAGGCGCCCGAGAGCATGAAGCACCGCATCATGTTCGAGAACCTGACGCCGCTGCACCCGAACAAGCCGCTGCGCCTCGAACGCGACATCAAGAGCGAAGAAAACCTGACCGGCCGGATCATGGACATCTTCGCCCCCATCGGCAAAGGCCAGCGCGGCCTGCTGGTGGCAAGCCCGAAATCCGGCAAGACGGTGATGATGCAGCACATCGCGCATGCCATCACCGCCAACCACCCCGACGTCACGATGATCGTCCTGATGATCGACGAACGTCCGGAAGAAGTGACCGAAATGCAGCGCTCGGTGCGCGGCGAAGTGGTCGCCTCCACCTTCGACGAACCCGCCACCCGGCACGTGCAAGTGGCCGAGATGGTCATCGAAAAGGCCAAGCGCCTGGTCGAACTCAAGCATGACGTCGTCATCCTGCTCGACTCCATCACCCGCCTGGCCCGCGCCTACAACACCGTGGTGCCCGCCTCCGGCAAGGTGCTGACCGGCGGCGTCGACGCCAACGCCCTGCAACGCCCCAAGCGCTTCTTCGGCGCGGCCCGCAACATCGAGGAAGGCGGCTCGCTCACCATCATCGGCACCGCCCTGATCGAAACGGGCAGCCGCATGGACGACGTGATCTACGAAGAATTCAAGGGCACGGGCAACAGCGAAGTCCACCTGGAACGCCGCCTGGCCGAGAAGCGCGTCTACCCCGCCATCAACCTGAACAAGTCCGGCACGCGCCGCGAAGAGCTGCTGATCAAGCCGGACGTGCTGCAGAAGGTGTGGGTACTGCGCAAGTTCATCTTCGACATGGACGAGATCCAGTCCATGGAGTTCATCCTGGACAAGATGCGTTCGACGAAGAACAACGGCGAATTCTTCGACATGATGAAGAAGTAGGCCCCCCCCTACGCGCTTCGCGCGCCCCCCGGGGGGCGATGCGGGTGGACCGGCGGAGCCGGATCCACCGCATCCTGGCAACTACCGGGCTGGCGGGGGGGTTGCTCTGCCAAGTGATGTTTTTGAAGTGCAAAACGCGCCAAAACGTCGTACTGATTGCACAAATCCGGGAATCCCGCGATAATTCAAGGCTTAGCTCTAGAAATTGGGCACGTTGTCGGACCGGCGCTCCGTCCAGCAAGTCATCACGGAAGCCGCCCCTAAGGAAAAACCGCCCTTCAAGGCGCAAACCTTCGTCCCGGCTGGCGACCCGCATACTCCCAAGGAAGACCATGAAAGAAGGCATCCACCCCGAATACCGCGACGTCGTGTTCCAGGATCTGCAGACGGGCAACAAGTTCATCACCCGCTCGACCCTGAACTCGCGTGAAACCATCGAACTCGATGGCAAGACCTATCCGCTGTTCAAGTGCGACGTGACCTCGGAATCGCACCCCTTCTACACCGGCGCGCAAACCCGCATCGTCGAAACCGGCCGCGTCGAGAAGTTCCGCGCCCGTTTCGCCCGCACCACCGGCGCCGGCAAGACGTCCGCCTGATCGCTCCGTCCCGCGCCACGAAAAAGGCAGCCTGCGGGCTGCCTTTTTTCTGTGGTCGACCCTTTCCCGGGCGCCCGGCCGGAGCCCGCGGCGCGGAAATCCGCCCCTTGGCTGCAATTGCTTGCAATCCGGCCTCGCATTCCGCCTTTTTTTGCGTGTCGCGGCTTGCCGGGACACTAGAATCCGTCTTGTCGCCTGTTAGGTAATCCCAGCGGTTCGATGCCCCACCGATTCCCGTCCCCCTTCCATACGTCCATCCTGCCGCCCACCCCCGCTCGGCTGACCGCGCTCGCGGCCACGAAGCTCCCGCGCTGGGGCCTGCTGGGCCTGTGCCTGCTGTACATCGTGACCGGCCTGGTCATGCGCGAGCCCTGGAAGAGCGAGGACGTCATCGGCCTGGCCCAGATGTGGACCGCCTACGACGGCGGCTGGGCGCAATGGCTGGCGCCCGAGGCGGCCGGCGTGGCGGTATCGCAGGAAGGCCCGCTGGCGACGTGGATGGGCGCGCTGTGCATGGCCATCTTTTCGCCGCTGCTGGGCCATATCCTGGCGGCGCGCGTCCCCAACCTGATCTGGTTCGGCATCGCCAGCAGCAGCCTCTGGTACGGCGCCTACCTGCTCGGGCGGCGGGCCGAGGCCCAGCCGCTGGCACTGCCGTTCGGCGGCCAGCCGGAACCGCGCGACTACGGCCGCATGCTGGCCGACGCCGCGCTGCTTCTGTTCCTGGCCACCCTGGGCATCCTCTGGCGATCCCACGAAACATCCGCCGAACCAGCCGCCCTCGCCTTCCACGCGCTCGCCTTCTATTCGCTCGCCCGCATGCTCGATCACCCGCGCTGCGGTGCGCTGACCCTGGGCTTGGCGCTGGGCGGCGCATTCCTGGCGCGCGGCTTCCCCGCCGTCATGCCGCAACTGCTGGCCATCACCGTCCTGGCCGGCACCTGCCTGGCGCTGCGGCCGGCGGTACGCTGGATCGCGCTCCTGAGCCTGCCGCTCGGCGTGGCGCTGTCGCTGGCCTGGTGGATCCCCACGGCCCAGCTCCACCCCTACTGGATGAGCGGCTGGTGGCACTGGAACGCCAGCGTGTTCGGCATGCTGACGCCGCGCGGGCTGTCGGACGTGCTGCGCAACATGCCCTGGTTCCTGTGGCCCACCGGTCCGCTGGCGCTGCTCGCGCTGTGGCGGTGGCGCGGCTACCTGCGCTCGCCCCACGTACAGATCCCGGTGGCCCTGATGCTGGCGGGCCTGGCCATGCTGTTGGCCACCCGCGAGCCGATCGACGCGGAATACCTGGCGCTGGTCATCCCCTGCGCGATGCTGGCCGCGCTCGCGCTGCCCACGCTGCGGCGGGGCCTGATCAATGCCCTGGACTGGTTCGCCGTCATGGTGTTCTCGGCAGCGGCCTGCGTGGTCTGGATGGGATGGATCGCCATCATGACCGGCGTGCCGCCCAAGATCGCCCGCAACATCGCGCGCCAGACCCCGGGCTTCGACGCCGATTTCTCGCTGTTCGCCTTCACCGCCGCGGTGGTGGCCAGCGTGGCCTGGATCGCGCTGATCATCTGGCGCTTCCGCTCGCGTCCCACCGGACTGTGGCGCGGGACGGTGCTGTCGGCGGGGGGCGTGGTCGCCTGCTGGCTGCTGATCATGACGCTGTGGCTGCCCTCGATCAACTACAACAAGAGCTACCGAGAAGTCTCGAACGGCATGGCCCATGCACTGGCCGCCGAGCGGGCCCGCACCGGCCGGCAGGAGTGCGTGCGCAGCTCCGGCCTGGGACTGTCCCAGCGCGCCTCGTTCGCGGTCTTCGACAACCTGCGCTTCGAGCTGTCCGGCGACTGCCCCCTCGTCCTGCTGCAAGGCAACGCCAGCGTGCTGCGGAACGCGCTCCAGCGCGGCGAGTACGCCGGCAGCCGCGTGCTGTGGGAAGGAACCCGCGCGGCGGAATTCCGCCGCGCCCCGCAACTGCTCGAGTACTTCATCCTGTTGCGCCCGGTCCCGGCCGGACGCCCCGCCCCGTGACCGATACCGGGCTCGCGCCCCCTTCCAGTTGGGGCGCGACCCTGCGCCGCATCCTGCAACAGGGCTGGCCGGTCCTGGTCGGCCAGTGGGCCAGCATGGCCTTCGGCGTACTCGACACCGCGATGACGGGCCATGCGTCGCCCGTGGCGCTGGCCGCCATGGCGCTGGCGGTGTCCATCTACGTCACCGTGTTCATCGGCCTGACCGGCGTACTGCACGCGCTGATCCCGATCGCCGCCCAGCACTTCGGCGGCCGCCGGCTGGCCGAGATCGGCCGCGCCTGGGGCCAGGCGGTCTGGCTGTCGCTGGGCCTGTCGGTGGTGGGCGGACTGGCGATGCTGTTTCCGGACACCTGGCTGGCGATGTCCGGCAACGTCGACCCGGCCGTACGCGACCAGGTGCGCGGCTATCTGGCCATGCTGATCGTCGCCCTGCCCGCCGCGCTGGTCTTCCGCACGGTCTACGCCCTGAACACCGCGGTATCGCGGCCCAAGGTCGTGATGATGATCAACATCGCGGGCATAGGCTTCAAGGTACTGTTCAACTGGCTCTTCATCTACGGCAAGTTCGGCCTGCCCGCGCTGGGCGCCGTGGGCGCGGGGCTGTCCACCGCGCTGGTGTTCTGGATCAGCGTGGGCCTGAGCGTCCTCATCCTGCGCCGCGACCCGTTCTACCGGCAATTCGGCCTGCGCATCGGCCGCCCGGACAGGAAAACGCTGGGAGAACTGCTGCGGCTGGGCCTACCGATGGGCGGCTCCTACCTGATCGAGGTCACGTCCTTCACCTTCATGGCGCTGCTGGTGGCGCGCGAGGGCATCTACGCCACCGGCGGGCACCAGATCATGGCCAACCTGGTCGCGCTGTGCTTCATGATGCCGCTGGCGCTGGGGGTATCGACCGGTGCGCTCACGGCGCAGGCCATCGGTTCGGGAGACCCGCTGCGCGCGCGGCGTACGGGTTCGGCCGGACTGATGATCAGCACCACCGGCGCCCTGCTGACGATCGCGGTCGTGATCCTGGCGCGCGGCCCCATCGTCCAGGCCTACACCAGCGATGCCGAGGTCGGTGTCGTCGCGCTCGGCCTTCTGGGCATGCTGGCCTTCTTCCATCTGTTCGATTCGCTGCAGTGCATGACCAGCTACCTGCTGCGCGCCTACAAGATGGCGGTCGGGCCCATGCTGATCCAGGCCGGCGCGCTGTGGGGCATCGGCCTGCTGGGAGGATGGTGGCTGGCATTCGGCCCGGGCGCGGGCGCGCTGGGCGGACTGGTCGCGGTGCTGATGCCCGGCGCGCCCACGGGCGCCGGGACCATGTGGCTGATGGCGACCTTCAGCATGGCGATCTCGTCGCTCATGCTGCAGTACTTCTACTGGCGGGTGGCCGCCCGGCGTCCGGCCGGCCCCGCGGTACCGCAGCCACAACCCTAGGGACTAGACGCGCAGGAAGTGCTCGCGGTAGTACTTGAGCTCGTCGATGGACTCGTAGATGTCGGCCAGCGCCTCGTGCCGGCTTTTTTTCTCGAACCCTTTGTAGATCTCGGGCTTCCAGCGGCGGCAGAGCTCTTTCAGCGTGCTGACGTCCAGGTTGCGGTAGTGGAAGAAGGCCTCGAGCCGGGGCATGTAGCGGACCATGAAGCGGCGGTCCTGGCCGATGGTGTTGCCGCACAGCGGCGACTTGCCGGCCGGCACATACTGGCCCAGGAACTCCAGCAGGATGTCCTCGGCCTGGGCTTCGGCCAGCGAGGAAGCCTTCACTTTGTCGATCAGCCCGCTGCGGCCGTGGGTGGCCTTGTTCCAGTTGTCCATGCCGTCGAGCAATTCGTCGGACTGGTGCACGACCAGGACCGGCCCTTCGGCCACCACCTCGAGCTGGGCGTCGGTCACGACCACCGCGACTTCGATGATCTTTTCCTTTTCCGGATCCAGGCCCGTCATTTCCATGTCGAGCCAAACCAGGTGATTTTCGTTCAACGCCATATAATCGGTGCTCCGGAACTATGCATGATCGCGCGCGCGGCGCCATGACGGCGGCGCGGGCACAAATGCCAATTTTCTCACAGGCTGGCGCCTCCGCTTTCCGAACCCGCGTCGGGATCCATCGGGGCTTGCGCGTATGCCCCGACTACGAGCCGTCATCGTGTTTACCCTGCTGTTCGTCCTGATGCTGCTGACCGGCGTCGCTACCCGGCTGTGGCTGTCTACCCGCCAGACCCGCCACGTCGCGCTGCATCGCGATCGCGTCCCCGCCGAATTCGCCGACCGCATCGGGGAAACCAGCCACAGACGGGCGGCCGACTACACCATCGCCCGCATCCGTTTCGACATCGTCGCGCTGCTGTTCGATACGGCGGTGCTGATCGGCCTGACGCTGCTGGGCGGACTCCAGGCCCTGAACGAGCTGGCCGCCTCGCTGGCCTCGTCCGACTTCGTCCGCCAGTTGCTGCTGGTCGCGATGGCCGCCGTCCTGCTCTCGCTGCTGGCTCTTCCCTTCACCCTGTGGCGCCAGTTCGTGCTGGAAGCCAGGTTCGGGTTCAACCGGATGACCTTGCGGCTGTTCGCTGCCGATACCATGAAGGGTCTCGCGCTGGCCGTGGTGTTCGGGCTGCCGCTGCTGTCGGCCCTGCTGTGGCTCATGGCGGGTGCCGGTACCTACTGGTGGCTGTGGGGCTGGGGCCTGTGGATCGTCTTCAACCTTTCGGTCATGCTGCTGTTTCCCACCGTCATCGCGCCGCTGTTCAACAAGTTCACGCCGCTGGCCGACCAGGCGCTGGCCGAGCGCATCCAGGCGCTGGCGCGCCGCACCGGCTTCGCCCTGAACGGGCTCTTCGTCATGGACGGCTCCAAGCGGTCGGCGCACGGCAACGCCTATTTCACCGGCTTCGGCAAGAGCAAGCGCATCGTCTTCTTCGACACCCTGCTGGCCCGCCTGGCTCCCGAGGAAATCGAGGCCGTGCTGGCGCACGAGCTCGGCCACTTCAAGCACCGGCACATCCTCAAGCGCCTGGCTTTCAGCTTTGGCGTGTCGCTGGTGTTCTTCGCCCTGCTGGGCTGGCTGTCCCGGCAGGTGTGGTTCTACACCGGTCTGGGCACCGCGCCCCTGCTGGGCGGGCACAACGACGGCCTGGCCCTGATCCTGTTCTTCCTCGTGGCGCCGGTCTTCACCTTCGCCTTCATTCCGCTCGCGAGCTGGTACTCGCGCAAGCACGAGTTCGAGGCGGATCGCTTCGCCAGCGAGCAGACCGATCCCGCGAACCTCGTCTCGGCGCTGGTCAAGCTCTACGACGACAATGCCGCCACCCTGACCCCCGACCCCGTGCATTCGGCCTTCTACGATTCGCACCCGCCCGCCGGCATACGCATAGGCCGGCTGCGAGCCGCCGCGCCGCATGCGGCCCCACCCGACCGCCTCCAGGAGCCGGCATGAAACGCGTATTGAGTATCGAACAGCTGCGCTCGGGCCGCTGCGTGCCCATGAAGAACCGGGCGCCGATGAGCTCGGCCCACATCGACGAGCAGATCCATGTGCTGCCCATCTGGGCGCGACACGGCGAGGTCCTGGAACGCGACTACGAATTCGCCGACTATGCCGGGACCATCGCCTTCGTGAACGCCGTCGCCGAGGTCGCCGGCCAGGAGAACCACCACCCCGAGATGCTGGTCGGACCCGGGCGGGTACGCGTGCACTACACCACGCACGAGATAGGCGGCATTTCCATCAACGATTTCATCTGTGCGGCCAAGATAGACGCGCGCTACGAATCATGAAGCCGCCGCGGCGCGCTCCGGGTACCGGCCTGCAGGGCCGTGTCGTGGCTGCCTTCGGGCGCCACTTCACGGTCGAATGCGATGACGGCTCGACCCGCCAATGCTACCCGCGCGGCAAGAAAGGTACGGCCGCCGTGGGCGACCGGGTCGAGGTCGCACCCGAGGGGCCGGCCGAAGGCGCCATCCAGTCGGTGCTGCCGCGCCGCAACCTGCTCTACCGGTCGGACGAGATGCGGACCAAGCAGTTCGCCGCCAACGTCGACCAATTGCTCATCGTCGTGGCCACCGAACCCGACTTCTCCGACGAACTGGTGGGCCGCGCCCTGGTCGGCGCCTTCAATGCCGACATCTCCCCCGTAGTCATCCTGAACAAGGTCGACCGCACCGCCGGCCTCCCGGCCGCCCGCCGCAAGCTGGCGCCCATCCAGGCACTCGGCGTGCCGGTACTGGAACTCAGCGCGCGCGATACCGCCGCCACCCGGGCCGCGCTGGCGCCCAGGCTGGCCGGCCAGGCCAGCCTGCTGCTGGGCCAGAGCGGCATGGGCAAATCCACGCTGCTCAACGCCCTGGTCCCCGATGCCTTGGCCGCCACCCAGGAACACTCGCAGGCGCTGGGCGCCGGCAAGCACACGACCACCAGCACGCGCCTGTATCACCTGCCCGCCACGCTCGCCACCGGAGCCGACCTGATCGACTCGCCGGGATTCCAGGCCTTCGGCCTGCAGCACCTGGACGGCGCCCAGATCGTGAAGGGCTTCCCCGAGTTCTCGCCCTACCTGGGCCACTGCCGTTTCTACAACTGCACCCACATCCACGAACCGGGATGCGCCGTGCTGGAAGCCCTGGAGGCCGGCCGGATCGCGCCCCAGCGCCATGCGCTCTACGGGCGGCTGCTGGAGGAATTGCAGCTCGGCCAACGCTATTGAGCCTTCAGAACCAGAAGGAATATCCGATCAGCAAAACAATCGTTTGGCGTTATGGTGATCGGCGGTACGCTCGGGAATCTTCCTTGCGTCCCCTTCAGGAGCTTTCCGTGGCCTATGCGGCAATCCGGACACTGATAGAAAAACTCTCCAGCCAGCCCGACCTGCATGCGTCGCTGCGCCTGGCGCCCGACGGCACCGTCCTCGGCAGGTTCTACGAGTTCGAGCTGGCCAGCGGCTTCCAGCCGGTGGTCAGGATCGATACGCGGACGGTGGCCGGCTATGACGCCTACGCCCGTTCGCACGCGACCGACGGCGACGTCATCAGCCCCTGGGGCCTGTTTTCACGGGCGGCCGACGACGCCACGCTGGTGCGGCTGGACCGGCTGTGCCGCCTGGTCCACACGCTGAATTATTTCTCCAAGGCGGACGCCGCCCATCCCCTGTACTTGCGCGTCCATGGCCGGCTGCTGGCCGCCATCACCCATGACCATGGACAGGCATTCCGCCGCATGGTCGAGGCGCTGGGCATCCCGCCTTCACGCATCGTGCTGCAATTGCCGGCCGAGGCCGCGCAGGACGTGCTGCTGGCCGGCATGATCCTGGGCAACTACAAGAAGGCGGGCTTCCTGTCGGGCGTACACGCCAACAACGTGGGCGAGGCGCAATCGCTGCTGCACCTGCATGCGCCGGAAGTCATCAAGCTGGACCCGCGCACCGTGGCCGATCCCGAACGTGAACTGCCCCCGCTGCTGGAGACGGCGGCAGGACTTTCGTGCCAGGTAGTGTTCAAGCGCGTCGAGGACGAAGCCAGCCTGGCCCGCCTCGCGGCGCTGGGCGCGCAATACGCGCAGGGCTATCTGTTCGGCGCGCCATCGGCTTCGCTGGCGCCGCCGCCCCCGCGGGCGGGAGCGGCCCACGAGCCACCCGCCGCTTAAGGACCAACCTCGGGGCTAGCCGCGCGCGAGCAGGTCGGACATGTCGTCCGCGTGCTCTTCCTCGACCGCCAGGATTTCCTCCAGCATGCGGCGCGTGGTCGGATCCTTGTCCCCGAGGTAGCGGACCATGGCCCGATAGCTGTCGATGGCGATGCGCTCGGCCACCAGGTTCTCCTTGATCATGCTTTCCAGCGTACCGGCTTCCACGTATTGGGAATGGCTGCGCTCGGACAGGCTGTCGGGCGAAAAATCCGGCTCGCCGCCCAATTGCACGATGCGCTGGGCGATCTGGTCCGCGTGCTGCTGTTCCTGGGTCGCGTGCTCGGCGAACTCGGCCGCGACCGGATCGGCGTGGATGCCGCGCGCCATGAAATAGTGGCGCTTGTAGCGCAGCACACAGACCAGCTCCGTGGCCAGTGCCTCGTTCAGCATCTCGAGCACGACGCCGCGATTGGCGCCGTAGTCCTGGGTCACCGCGCCCTCGTCCAGGTGCTTGCGCGCCCGGGCGCGGATGGCCTCCACATCGATGGAAAACTTCTCGGCACTGGGGGCCTGCGGCTTGACGGCCTGCTCCATATCGCTCTCCTTTCTCGAGTGAAACCTTCACCCAGGATAGGCCGCGCCCCCAGTCACCGCTGTAACAATCAGAACGTCAGCCGCACGCCCATGACGATGTTCCGGCCCATCAGCGGCGCGGCATTCTTGATGAACGACGTATGCCGGTAGGCAAGCTTGTTGGTGAGGTTGTTGGCCCGGACGTAGATCTGGTAACGGGTGCCGCTCATGCGGCCTTCGTAGGCGGCGCCAAGGTTGAGCATCGTGTAGCCGGCCGTCTCGGTCTCGAACTCGGCCACCTTGTCCTGACGCCCCACGTACGACAATTCGACATCACCGCTCCAGGCCTGCCAGCGCGCGTCGAGCCGCGTGCCGATCCGGTAGGCCGGGATGCGCGGCAGATTGCCGCCGCCGTCCAGTTTCGCGCGCACGTAGTCGCCCATCAGCGAGACAGCGAAGATGCGGTCGATCTGGTGGCGCACCTTGGCCTCCAGCCCGGTGAAGGTGGCATCGTGCTGCGTGTACTCCAGCAATTGCAGGTTCTGGTAGACGTCCAGCGTGCGGCCATAGATGAAGTTGTCCATCTTGTTGTGGAACACCGAGACCGAGAACGTAGTGGGTCCGGCGAACTTGCGCAGCGTGAGGTCGATGTTGTTGGACGTTTCCTTCTTCAGGTTGGCGTTGCCGATCTCGTAGGTGGAGGTGGCCAGGTGCAGGCCGTTGGCATAGAGTTCCTCGGCGGTCGGCAGGCGATGCGAGCGCGACGCCGACACACCCAGCGAATACTGCGGCGCGAATTTCCAGACGGCTCCCGCCGACACCGAGGTGCCGCGATGCCGGGTATCGGGCGCGCCGCCCTGCACGTCGATGCGCTGCCATTCGTGCCGCAGCCCACCCTCGAAGCGCCAGTCGCCCACCGTATATTCCTCGAGCGCGAACAGGCCGTTGTTGCGCGTCACGGTGGGCTGCACGTAGGCCTCTTCGCCCAGGGCGCTGAAGGCGCGGCGCGTCGTCTGCGCGCCGATCACGCCCCGCAGCCCGCCTATGGGCGCGTGCTCCAGTTCCACGCGGCCGTCGTGCGCCTTGTTCTTGAAGGTGGTGGCGACCGTGTCGCCCTCGATCTCGTCATGCTGGTAATCGGTGAAGCCGGCGCGCACGCGCAGCCGGGTGAAACCGGCGAAGGGATCGCGCAGCTCGCCGCGCACATCCCACCGCTGGCTGCGCAGCTTCACGAAAGGCACGCCGTGGCTGTCGCCATCCGCGCCATGGTCATGATCGTGGCCATCGTCGTCGCCGTGGCCATGGCCGTCGTCGGGGCAATGCAGATGCGTACCGTGCGCGTGGCAGCCCTCGTAGGCGTGGTCATGGCCCGGCAGGCCGTAGCGGTTGCGCTGGCTGGTGTAGGCCAGTCCGATGTAGCCGCGGTCGCCCACCCACGACAGCCCCACGCTGCCGGTCTCGGTATGGTTGTACGAGCCGTCCACCCGGTTGCCGCCGGCCCAGCCGCGGCCCACCTTGTAGTCGTTGGCGTTGCGCTTGAGCCCTTCGGCATGGAAGACCAGGCCCTTGCCGCCGGTGGTCAGCTCGAACGCGCCCGACGTCTCGCGCGGACCGGTCGCGCCGCGCAGCTCCACGCTGCCTTCCACGGCGTTCTCGGGCATCTCGGTGGGGATCTTGTTGTCGAGCACGTTGACCACGCCGCCCACCGCCCCGCCGCCGTACAGCAGCGCCGCCGGCCCGCGCAGCACTTCCACGCGCTGGGACAGCATGGGTTCCAGTCCCACCGCGTGGTCGGGACTGATGGTGGAGGCATCCTGGACTTCGGCGCCGTCGGACACGATCTTGACACGCGCGCCGTCCATGCCCCGGATGATGGGGCGGCTGGCGCCCGCGCCGAAATGCGACGAGGTGATGCCCGGCTCCTGCTCCAGCGTCTCGCCCAGCGTGGCGGCACGCTTGGTCAGCAAGTCGTTCTCGTCCAGCACGGTGACCGGTGCCGCCAGGTCCTGTTCGCTGCGCGACAGGGGCGTGGCGGACACGGTGACTTCCTTCAAGGTCTGCGGCGCGGGCTCGGTGGGGGACGCGGCCTGCGCCCAGGCGGCCGCGGGCAGGCCCCAGGAAACACTCATCAATGCCAATACGAGGGGGTTCAGCCTTCCCAACATCACGGTTCCTTCTTCATGAATGGCGCAAAAATGCCGCTGGCGACCGGCAAGGCACCCTTGCCAAGCCGCGAGCGGCATTCTTGCTCAAATCCGAAGTTAGTGCAACTCTATTGCATATGCATGACTGTTGCACATAGGAAACCCGAACGGGTGCGGATCAGAACGCCGAGCAGTGTCCCCCGCTGGGCGCCTGTCCCGAGCCTATGGCCAGGATGGCGGGTTCCTTCCGGTGGTTGACCGGGCTGGCGTGGGTCCAGTCCCAGGCGAAGAAGACGATCAGCACGGCCCAGAACAGCAGGATGGCGCAAGTACGGGAAGTCATGTCCGTGTCCTCCCGTTCAAACGCCGAGGCGGCGGCGCAAGCGCACGCCGATCAGCGAACCGGCGAACGCCAGCACGACCCAGATCCAGCCGTGCAGGCTGCCCGTGGAAATGCCGCTGACCATGGCTCCCACGTTGCAGCCGAACGCCAGCCGCGAGCTGTAGCCCAGCAGGAAACCCGCGACCAGCACGGCCGCCCACTGGCGGCCGGTCAACGGCTTGCCGCTGGACGGCTTGCGCGCGGCGATCCACAGCGCGCCGGCCATGATGCCGATGTTGGTGATGGAGGTGACGTCCAGGAACACGCTCTGGTCCAGCGTGCGCAGGTTGACCGCCTGCCCCCAGAAGGGGTTGGCGGCGGGATCGAATACGCCGGCCGCCGTCGCCACCTTGGCTGCCCACAGGCCGAAACCGTAGACCACGCCCCAGGGCTGGCCGGCCACCACCAGGTTGGCCACGGCCAGCAGGGCCAGGCCGATGCCGGCCAGCAGCAGCTTGCGGTTCCATGGCGAGGATGACGCGGCCGCGCCGCCCTTGCGGCTCCAGATCCAGGCCGCCAGGCCGAAAACGGCCAGGCCGGCGAAGGTCAGCGCCAGCGCGCCGCCCGCCCCCCAGTCGCGAACCAGGCTGACCGGTGCGACGGCGCCCAGCGACAACCAGCCGTGCAGGTGCACCGATCCCAGGAAGCTGCCCAGCGCGAACAGCGGCAGCACGCCCATGTTCAGCGGAATGCCCAGCCCGGCCTTGTACAGCGTGCCCGAGCCGCAGCCATCGGCGATCTGCATCGTGATGCCGAACACGAAGGCGCCGATCAGCAGGCTGATGCTGGGAGGCCCCAGGGCCGCGGCCAGATCGCCGGGAAACTTCGCCAGGAGCGGAATGGAAATGGCCGCCGCCACGGCCAGCAGCACGATCTGCGCGAACACACCGCTGGCATCGCGGGCCTCGATCAGCCGGCGCCAGCCGGTGGTGAAACCGAAGCGCGCGCCGGCCAGCAGGCCGCCCATGCCGATGCCGATGACGAACAGCACCGACTGGCGCACGGTCACGAACCAGGCCAGCGCCAGCACGGCCAGCACGATGGCGGCGGTCAGCGGCCAGCGCGCCTGGCCAAGCGCAGGGGAAGCGGGGGACGAAACAGCGGGCGCGCCCGCCTGGGAAAGCGTCGTTTGCATCAGGGAGATTCCTCTGCCGCGTTACGAGTTGCCGAACAACTTCTTGAATTTTTCCGAGATCTGGCTGGCCCGGCCCGGCGCGTTGTCCATGGGCAGGGCCTGGTCGGCGTTGGTCCAGTCGGCCAGGGATTCCGGGTACATGCGCACGTTCGGCAGGCCCGCCAGCTCCGACAGCGCGAACCAGTCGGTGGCGGCCCAGTGGCCGGTGTTGCAGAACGCGATGTTGTCGCCGCCCGCGTCCGGGAACTCCTTGGCGGCAATGGCGCGGGCCTCGGCGGCCGAGACGATCCGCGTGCTGCCGGGGGCGAACCAGACGCTGTGCGGAACGTTCCGGGCGCCATGGATGGTACCGGGCACCGAGGCCGTCGGCGCCTTGACCAGGCCTTCGAAGAAGTTCTTGGGCCGCGCGTCGATCAGCCGGGTATCGCCGCCGTTCGTGCCCGCCAGCACATCGGCCTGGGTGGCCTTGATGGCGGTGTTCAGCCGAGGTTCGTAGCGGCTGGGCGCGGGCTGGGCCGGCGCATCCTGGCTCAGGGACTGCTGCGCCTGCTGCCAGGCCTGCACGCCGCCATTCAGGATGGACAGCTGGGTCAGGCCCAGGTACTTGAGCGTCCAGTACACGCGGGCGGCGGCGCCGAAGTCGGTCACGTCCGCGCCCGAGGACACCACCACCGCATGGCGCTCGGGTGTCAGCCCGAGCTTGCGCACCTGCGCGGTCAGCTTGTCCAGCGGCGGCAGCGTGCCGGGGCTGTTGGCCGGACCCCGCCACGAGCCATAGGGGGCGGACAGGGCGCCGGGGATGTGGCCTTGCAGATAGTCGGCAGGCGGACGGATATCGATGACCGTGACCGAGGGCGAGGACAGCACCGCCTTCAGTTCGTCTGGCGACAGGATGGGAGACGTGGCGGCCTGGGCGCCGGCTTGCGCGGCAAAGGCGATCAGCCAGGCGGAAAGAATGGCAAGGATTCTCATGATGGTTGCGCGCGGTGCGCAGGGGGTGGGCATCGTGAGAATTTTAAGACCTGGCCAGGGGCTGGCTCAGACCAAGTCCCCATATTCATATAACGTGAAGTTATATAAAAACGCTAGGAATATAGCTCCTGGCCATACGCCCGGAGGGCGCGGGCCAGGGCATCGGGCAGCCCCGGTCGGGGCTGCCCGGCGGCGGCCGGGAGCCGCCTCAGGCCGTGACGTGGAAGCCCACGCGGCCGAGATTCTGCATCTCGAGCTCGACCCAGGTACCGGCCACGAGGGCCTCGGCGGCGCTGGCGCCGCCGGCCATCACGATGGAGCCCTCGGGCAGGATCTCGCCCGCCTGCGCCACCAGGCGCGCGGCCGCGACCAGCGAACGCACGGGATGGCCCAGGATGGCGGCGGTGGTGCCGACCTGTTGGGCCTTGCCGTTGCACGACATGATCAGGCCCAGGTTGGAGAAGTCGACGCTGGGCTTGTGCCAGGCACCCAGCACCACGCCCGACGACGAGGCATTGTCCGCCACCACGTCTTCCAGCGAGAACTTGAAGGCCTTGTAGCGCGAGTCGATGATCTCGAGCGCGGGCGCGATGGCCTCGACGGCGTCCAGCGCCTCGATCGGCGACACCATGCCCGACAGCGGCTTGCGCAGCAGGAAGGCGATCTCGGGCTCGACGCGCGGATGCACGCGGGTCGACAGCTTCAGTTCGCCGCCCTCGTCCACGCGCATGTCATGCGTCAGGCGGCCCCAGATCATGTCGTGCACGCCCATCTGGACCATCTTGGCGCGGCTGGTGAAGCCCATCTTCATGCCGATGCGGCGATGGCCGCGGTCGACGCGGCGCTGGATCAGCATGCGCTGCACTTCGTAGGCTTCGGCCAGCGTGAGCGGACGGCGCTCCACGAACTGTTCGGCGGCGCTCGGCGTGCTGGCGGCTTCGTCCAGCTCGCGGGCCACTTCGGGTAGGGACAACAGCGGACCGCTCATGCTTGCTCCTTGGCGCCAAACACCGCGCGCACCGAGCCCAGTCCGGCGATGCGCGCTTCCAGAATTTCCTCTCCCTGCACCGCGACCATGGGGCCCAGCGCACCGCTCAGCACGACGTCGCCGGCACGCAGCGGATTGCCACGCTCGGCCATCTTGCGCGCCAGCCACAGGGCGGCGTTCAGCGGGTGGCCCAGGCACGCGGCGCCGGCGCCGATCGAGACCTGATCGCCGTTGCGCTCCATGACCATGCCGCACAGGCGGGCGTCGAAGTCGCCCAGCGTGACCGGCCGGTTGCCCAGCACGAACAGGCCCGACGAAGCGTTGTCGGCGATCGTGTCGACGATGCTGATCTTCCAGTTGGCGATACGGCTGTCGACGATCTCGATGGCCGGCACGGCATAGGCGACGGCCGAGATCAGTTCAGCCATGGTGGCCATGGGCTGGACCAGGTCGCGCTCCATGACGAAGGCGATCTCGGCTTCGACCTTGGGCTGGATCAGGCTGGACAGCGGCACTTCCTCGCCGTCGCACACCGACATGTCGGCAAACAGCATGCCGTAGTCGGGCTGGTCCACGCCCAGTTGCGCCTGCACCGCCTTGGACGTCAGGCCGATCTTGCGGCCCACCAGCCGGCGGCCCTGCTTGACCCAGTGGTCGGTATTGGCCTGCTGCACCGCATACGCGGCGTCCAAGTCGCCTGCCGGCAACTGATCGCGGATCGGATCGATCGCGACGCGGCTTTCATGAGCACTGCGCAGGCGCTGCGCAAGCCCGGCGATCGCCTCGGCGGCGACGCCCCCTTGTCCTATCTGCCCCATGGGTAGTCCTGTTTGGAAGTTGAAGAAAAGAGAAAAACACCTTTATGCCGTATACGTACGAATATACGGGAGAAACCTGTGCCCGGACAATGGCGGCGGCTCATGGCCCCACCCCCGCCATCAATTTGAGGCATTTGACGAACAGCGCCCGGTACTCGGGCGGGAGGGCCGCGATGATGGCCTCCTCGACTTCCTTGTCGCGGGGCAGCACGCGTTCCAGCACGTCCACGCCCGCCTGGGTGATGGTCACGGCATAGGCGCGCTTGTCGTCGGCCGAGCGCCGACGCCGCAGATAGCCCTTGCGCACCAGGCGGTTGATCATGTCGGCCAGCGAATTGCGGTCCAGCGCGATGTCCTCGGCCAACTGGTTCTGCGTGGCGCCGGGATGCTTGCAGACGGTGATCAGCAGCGCCTTCTGGCGCGGCGTCAGGTCCTCGTCGTGGAAGGTCTGCATGAACAGCGCCTCGGCCCGGAAATGCGCGCGCCGCAGCAGGTGCGACACGACGTCCGTCAGCTCGAACGCCCGCACGGCCTGCGTGCAGGGCACGGTTTCCGGTTCGGGGGACGGCGCGGCGGGCGGGCGTCGCAGGGCAGAAGGTCGATTCATGATGGCGAGCCGGAGCGGACTTGAGATCTTAACTGATGTCGCGCGCCCGGCAGCCGGGCCCCCTGGCGATTCTTCGAACCGGTTATGGCTGGCGCCGAAGTTGTTATGCCCCGGGGGGATGGACCGATCGCGCTGGTTTCCACTATATTATGACGTATACGTACTATACCCTCAACGGAACCCAGCACCATGTCGGTCAAAACCCTGCGCAACTTCATCGGCGGCCGCTTCGAAGACGGCATCCGCACCTTCGACAAACTCAACCCCGCCAACGGGGAACTGGTGGCGCGCGTGCATGAAGCCAGCCGCGACCAGGTGAACGCCGCGGTGGCGGCGGCGCGCCAGGCCCTGCCGGCCTGGGCCGCCCTGCCGGTCAACCAGCGCACCGACTACCTGGTCGCGCTGGCCGACGGCATCGAACGCCGCTTCGACGACTTCCTGGCGGCCGAGATCGGCGACACGGGCAAGCCCGTGGGCTGGGCCAACCAGATCGACATCCCGCGCGGCGCGGCCAACTTCCGCGCCTTCGCCGAGATCGCCCGCACGCTGGACATGGAAAGCTTCATGACCGACACCCCCGACGGACGCCAGGCGCTGAACTACGCCTACCGCAAGCCGCTGGGCGTGGTGGGCGTCATCTCGCCGTGGAACCTGCCGCTACTGCTGTTCACCTGGAAGGTCGCGCCCGCGCTGGCCTTCGGCAACACCGTGGTGGCCAAGCCTTCCGAGGTCACGCCCTCCACCGCCACCCTGCTGGCCGAAGTGGCGGCCGAGGTCGGCCTGCCCGCCGGCGTGTTCAACGTGGTCCATGGCTTCGGACCGAACTCGGCCGGTGAATTCATCACCACCCACCCGGACATCGACGGCATTACCTTCACCGGCGAATCGGCCACCGGCAGCACCATCATGAAGGCGGTCGCGCCGGGCGTGAAACCGGTGTCGTTCGAACTGGGCGGCAAGAACGCCGCGCTGGTATTCGAAGACGCCGACTTCGACGCGGCCGTCGCCGGCGTGGCCCGCTCCGTCTTCGCCAACTGCGGCCAGGTCTGCCTGTGCACCGAGCGCGTCTACGTCCAGCGGCCGATCTACGACCGCTTCGTCGCCGCGCTGAAGCTGGAAGCCGAGAAGCTGGTGCTGGGCCGCCCCATGGACGCCGCCACCACCATGGGTCCGCTGGTGTCGCACGAGCATCGCGAGAAGGTGCTGTCCTACCTGCGCCTGGCGGTCGAGGAAGGCGCCACCGTGGTCACCGGCGGCGGCGTGCCGACCTTCGGCGACGAACGCGACCAGGGCGCCTACATCCAGCCGACCATCTGGACCGGCCTGCCCGAGACCGCCCGCTGCATCAAGGAAGAAGTATTCGGCCCGGTCTGCCACATCGCTCCCTTCGATACCGAGGAAGAAGCCATCCGGCTCGCCAACGACACCCACTACGGGCTGGCGGCGGCCGTCTGGACCACCAACCTGACCCGTGGCCATCGCGTGGCCCAGGCCATGCAGGTGGGCCTGGCGTGGGTGAACTGCTGGTTCCTGCGCGACCTGCGCACGCCGTTCGGCGGCAGCGGCCTGTCGGGCATCGGGCGTGAAGGCGGCCGCCACTCGCTGCATTTCTATACCGAGCCGACCAACGTCTGCGTGAAGCTGTAAGAGTAGGAATGGGCGATAATCGCAGGGGATTGTCCCCTGCGGCCGCCATGTCCAATTTTCGTCTGACTCCCAACGCGCTGGGGCATAAGCTCAAGCTGCACCAATTGCAGATCTTCGAGCGGGTGCTCGAGCGCCGGTCGCTGTCGCGCGCGGCCAATGAGCTGAACCTGACGCAGCCCAGCGTCACCAAGGCCATCTACGAGCTGGAGAAGTTCGTGGGCGCGCCGCTGTTCGAGCGGTCCAACCGCGGCGTGGTCCCGACCGATCTGGCGCACCTGCTGGGACGGCGGGTCAAGACGCTGATGGCCGAGCTGCGCTACATGACCGACGAGCTCAATGCGGCGCTGACGGGGGAAAGCGGGCACGTCATCGTCGGCACCCTGATCGCCGCGTCGGCCAAGCTGTTGCCCGAGGCGATCTCGATGCTGATGCAGGAGCACCCGGGCATCCGCGTCACCGTCTCCGAGGGCCCTTCGTCGCAGCTCTTTCCGGCACTGGCCACGGGCGACCTCGACATCGTGGTGGGACGCCTGCCCGAGCGCGACATCGCGCTGGGCTATGCCTATCCGCTCACCCACCACACGCTGTACGAAGAAAAACTGCATGCCGTCGTCGGCGCCCATCACCCGCTGGCGCACGCGGAAAACCTGGAACTGGGCCAGTTGATGGATCTGCCCTGGATCCTGCCCTCCGCCGAATCGCCGCTGCGCTCCGCGGTGGAGCAGACCTTCCACCGCACCGGGCTGGGCATCCCGCCTCGCCACATCGAATCCCTGTCGCTGCTGACCAACCTGGGCATCCTGCTGCGCGGCGAGGCCATCGCCCTGATGCCGCAGGACGCCGCCGCGCAGTTCCTCGACCATGGGCTGCTCAAGCTCCTGCCGCTGGCCGAATTCGGTCTGTTCGGACGCGTGGGCTACTCGGTGCGGGCGAACCGGCAGCTCACACCCGCCAGCCAGCACCTGATCGAATACCTGCACCGCATCTGCGACACCCGGCGCGCCGCCACCTCCTGACGCTTCCCTCGAGACGCGGGGCCTGGATGAGCCATAGCCAATACGCATACCCCGGGCGCCAACTTCTATTTCTCGCCGGGCACCTGGCTCACATAGACTGCAATTAGCCTAGGATAGGCCACGACTGCCTTCTCCCGGCGCGGGAGCCCGCTCCGCGGGCGCAGACCTACCGACCCAACGAGAGCACCATGTACAAATACGGTCTTCCGCTCAATTTCCAGAAATGGATCGACGACAACGCCCATCTGCTCAAGCCGCCGGTCGGCAATCAGCAGATCTGGCAGGACTCCGATTTCATCGTCACCGTGGTCGGCGGCCCCAACCACCGCACCGACTACCATGACGACCCGCTGGAAGAGTTCTTCTACCAGATCCGCGGCAACGCCTACCTGAAGCTCTGGGTGGAAGGCAAGGAAGAGCGCGTGGACCTGAAGGAAGGCGACATCTTCCTCTTGCCTCCGCACCTGCGCCACTCCCCCCAGCGCCCCGAGACCGGCAGTGCCTGTCTCGTCATCGAACGCCAGCGCCCCGAAGGCCTGCTGGACGGCTTCGAGTGGTACTGCCTGCATTGCGGACACCTGGTGCATCGCGTCGAGGTCCAGCTCAAGAGCATCGTGACCGACCTGCCGCCGCTGTTCGAGGCTTTCTACGCCAGCGAAGACAAGCGCCGCTGCCCCTCGTGCGGCACGGTGCATCCCGGCAAGCACATCCCGGGCACCGCATGACGGCACGGTTCGACTTCGGCGGGGTCGAACTCACCCGCATCGTCGAGGCCGAAGGCCCGCTGCTTCGACCCGCCGAGATCTTCCCCGATTCGACCCCCGAGGCCATCCAGGCCAACCTGGACTGGCTGGCCCCGCGGTTCTACGACCCGGCCTCCGACCGGCTGGTCATCTCCATCCAGTCCTTCCTGCTGAAAAGCCGCGGCCGCCTGATCCTGGTGGACACCTGCGTGGGCGACTGCAAGGCGCGGGTACGCGCCGATTTCGACCAGCAGCACTGGGGCTGGCTGGATCGCCTGGAAGCAACCGGCGTGCGCCCCGAGGACATCGACGTGGTCGTGTCCACCCACCTGCATGTCGACCACGTCGGCTGGCACACGCGGCGGGTGGATGGGGCCTGGGTGCCCACCTTCCCCAACGCGCGCTACCTCTTCACCCACGAGGAATGGGCCTACTGGAAGGAACACGAGGGCCACCCCGGCCTCGTGCGCACCGGCGACTACGTGGGCGACTCGGTCCTGCCCGTGTTCGAGGCCGGCCTGGCCGACCTGGTGGACATGGACCATCGCATCGACGAAGCCATCCGCCTCGTCCCCGCGCCCGGGCATACGCCCGGCCACGTGGCGGTCGAGATCCAGGGGGCGGACCAACGCATCCTGCTGACCGGCGACGCCTTCCACCACCCGCTGCAGTGCTGCTACCCCCAGTGGAGCACGCGCTTCTGCGCCGACCCCGAACACGCCCGCCGCACCCGGCAATCGCTGCTGGAAGCCTGTGCCCGCGACGGCACGCTGGTCCTGCCCGCCCACTTCCCCGCCCCCACCGCCGGCCACATCCGCCGCGCGGCGCCGGAAGACGAACACGAATTTCGTTTCGAATTCCAAAAATTACTTTAAACTTAAAACGTAAGTCCAAGGAATCGTCCATGACTTTGCAGCGCCCCGTCCCGGCCCTGGTGGCCAGCCTTTGCCTCGCGTTCGGCGTCACCGCCGCCGCGCACGCCGACATCAAGATCGGCTTCCTGGCCACGATGTCCGGGCCCGGTGGCACGCTGGGCCAGGACCAGTACGACGGTTTCATGCTGGGCGTAGAAGCCGCCGGCGGCAAACTGGGCGGGCAGGCGGTCAAGATCATCCAGGAAGACGACCAGCTCAAGCCCGAGATGGGCCGCCAGGCCGCCAAGAAGCTGATCGAACGCGACCGCGTCCAGGTCATCACCGGCCTGAGCTTCTCGAACGTACTGATGGCGGTCTACCGCGAGATCGTCAACAGCGGCACCGTCCTGCTCGTGAACAATGCCGGCCCCAGCCAGATCGCCGGCGACATGTGCTCGCCGCTGTATTTCTCCACGTCCTGGCAAAACGATCAGCAGCACGAGGCCATGGGCAAGTACGCCCAGCAGAAAGGCTACAAGCGCGTCGCCCTGATGGCGCCGAACTACCAGGCCGGCCGCGAGGCGCTGACGGGCTTCAAGCGCTACTTCAAGGGCGAGGTCCTGAGCGAAACCTACACCCAGGTCAACCAGCCCGACTACTCGGTGGAAATCACCCAGTTGCGCACCGCCGGCCCCGACGCCGTGTTCATCTTCTACCCCGGCGGCATGGGCGTGAACTTCGTCAAGCAGTACCACCAGGCCGGCATGCTGGGCAAGGTGCCGCTGCTGTCGGGATCGACGGTGGACGGCACGACCCTGCCGGCGCTGCAGGACCTGGCCCTGGGCGTGATGTCCGGCGGACCGTGGTCGCCCGACCTGCCCAATGCGGCCAACCGCGGCTTCGTCGAGCAATTCCGCAAGAAATACGGACGCGTGCCGTCGCACTACGCGGCCTACGGCTACGACTCGGCGCAGGCCCTGAACGCCGCGCTCAAGGCCACCGGCGGCCGCCTGGACGACAAGAAAGCCTTCGAACAGGCAATGGTCAAGGCGAATTTCCCCTCAGTGCGGGGCAACTTCAAATTTAACAATAATCACTTCCCCGTATCGAATTACTACGCATTCGAAGTGGTGCGCGACCCCGCGGGCGGCGTGACGCTGGCCACGCGGGAAACCGTGTTCCCGGACCACCAGGACCCCTACCATGGGGAGTGCAAGCTGAAATAACCGTCCGGCACCGGCGTCGCGCCGCCGACCGCAGTATCCCGGGGGCCGGGCATCCGGCCTCATCCACCCCGCAGGCAAGCCAGGAGTCCGCATGAAAACCGCCAAACTGATAGCCATCGCATCGATACTGCAAGCGGCCTTCGCCGCCCCCTCCTTCGCCGCCGTCAAGATCGGCTTCGTCTCCACGCTGTCCGGTCCGGGTTCGGTGCTGGGGCAGGACCAGTACGACGGCTTCATGCTGGCCGTGGAACAGGGCAAGGGCAAGCTGGGCGGCGTCGACGTCCAGGTCCTGAAGGAAGACGACCAGATGAAGCCCGAGGTCGGCCTGCAGGTCGTGCGCCAGTTGCTGGAACGCGAGAAGGTGCCGGTCATCACCGGCCTGATCTATTCGAACGTCATGATGGCGGTCCACCGCCCCATCACCAGCGCCGAGGTCTTCCTGGTCGGCTCGAACGCCGGCCCCACCCCGATCACGGGCAAGGGCTGCTCGCCCTACTTCTTCTCCACCTCGTGGAACAACGACCAGTTGCACGAGGCCGGCGGCGAGCTCGCCAACAAGATGGGCATCAAGAAGATCCAGCTCCTGGCGGCCAACTACCAGGCCGGCAAGGACGCCATGGAAGGCTTCAAGCGGACCTTCAAGGGCCAGGTGGTGGGCGAGACCTTCACCCAGGTCAACCAGCCCGACTACTCGGTCGAGATCTCCGCATTGGCCGCCAACAAGCCCGAGGCCATCTACACGTTTTACCCCGGCAGCATGGGCGTGAACTTCGTCAAGCAGTATCGTCAGGCCGGCATGTTCGACAAGATCCGCATGCTGTCGACCTCGACCATCGACGGCTCCACCCTGCCCGCCCTGCAGGACGCCGCGCTGGGCGCGGTCACGGCGGCCCCCTACTCGCCCGATCTCGACAATCCGGCCAACAAGAAATTCGCCGACGCCTTCCGCAAGAAGTACAACCGCGAACCCTCGATGTACGCCGCCCAGTCCTACGACGCCGCCAGCCTGATCGCCTCGGCCCTGGCCAAGACCAAGGGCAACGTGTCCGACAAGGCCGCGTTCCGCGCGGCGCTGCGGGAAGCCAAGTTCGACTCCGTGCGCGGCTCGTTCGCGTTCAACACCAACCAGTTCCCGATCGCGCCGTTCTACCGGGTCGACGTGGCCAAGGATGCCAACGGCAAGCCGGCGTTCGTGACCAAGGGCGTGATCTACGAACACAGCAAGGACTCGTATGCGGGCGAGTGCCAGATGAAGTGATGCGGGCACCCGTGGCATCGCCATGGGTTGCATACAATAGGACCCCGTGGGCCGCCCGGCCCACGGTTTCATCCTAGCCTAGACATCGTGCCGCCCAACAAGGACTCCCTGGCGAAAGTCGCCCTGGTCACCTCTCCCGCCATCGGCGATTCGCTGCTGTCGATGACAGTGGCCCACAACCTCCGCCGGTCCGGATCGGCCGTTACCGTCTTCGGCCCCCATATTCACGCTCTGCGGCGCTGGTTCCCCCGCATCGACATCCAGCCGGGCCTCTCGCCCGACGGCGCCGGCCTCACGCTGGAAGCCTTCGGCACCGTCATCCAGCTGCACGACCATAGGCCGCTCCCGGGCTTCACCGAACTGCATCCGCGCGCCTGGGTCCTGGAAGACTTGTGCCGCATGCGCTCGCCCAAGTCCATGGCGACCCGGCTGACCGAGTTCTGCCGAAACGACCTGGGACTGGCGGACGCGGAAAAGAACAACGGTCTCCAGCCTCCCGCCGGCCTCGTCCACCGCCTGCATGGCTCGCGCGTGGTCATCCACCCCGCGGCCAGCACGCCGGACAAGTGCTGGCTGCCCGCGCGCTTCATCGCCCTGGCCAGCCGTCTTCGCGGCGAAGGGTTCGATCCGCAATTCATCGTCGGTCCCGCCGAGCGCCCGCAATGGGAACCCCTGCTGCGCGCGCAAGGGCTGGGGCTGCCGGACCTCGGTGGCCTGGACAGCGTCGCCTCATGGATATTCGAGTCGGGCTGGTTCATCGGCAACGACTCGGGCATCGGTCATCTCGCATCCAACCTTCATGTCCCGACCTTGTCGCTGTTCATGCGGCAGGGGGGCGCCAGGACCTGGCGACCCGACTGGGGGCCCGGACAAGTGCTGATAGGCAGCGCCGGCATACCCACCGGCCGGCTCAAGGAAAAGCTGTGGAAGTACGTGCTGACGCCTGGCCGGGTCGCCCGGGCCTTTGCACGCCTGCGGGGTCAGGAAGCGGAGCAGGCCAGGGGCCTGCCCTGGAACGACGGAACCATGGCTGCCGAGCGCGGCAACGCCTGAGCGCCTCAACGAGCGAACGTCGAGTGCCGGCTTCCCGCTCGTGCCGGACGTCTTTATAATTCGCGCGCCGCGCATGCCGGCCACGCCGCCCTCCGTTGCCACCCCCCCCGCCATTTTCACTTGAAGAACGTCGCACTGATCACCTACCCCGCCATCGGGGACTCGCTGCTATTGATGACGGTAGCGCACAACTTTCGGCAGCACGGCGCACGCGTCACCGTATTCGGTCCGCACGTCCATACGCTGCGCGCCTGGTTTCCCGGCCTGGACATCCAGCCCTCTCTGCCCGCCGACACCGCGGCGGCTCGCCTCGCGGCCTTCGACATGGTCATGCAGCTCCACGACGACCGGCCTTTTGCCGACCTCGGCCGCCTGCACCCGTGCGCGTTCACGCTCGAGCATCTGTGCCGGCAACGATCGCCAAAGTCCATGGCCCTGCGCCTGGCGGAGTTCTGCCGCGCCAAGCTCGATCTGGCCGGAGCGGTCAAGTACAACGGCATCTGCGCCCCCACTGGCCTGCATCACCGGCAACATGCCTTGCGCGTGGCCATCCACCCCACCGCAAGCACCCAGGACAAATGCTGGCTGCCCCAGCGCTTCATCGCGCTGGCCCGGCACCTGCGCCGCAAGGGTTTCGATCCGCACTTCGTCGTGAGCCCCGCCGAGCGCCCGCAATGGACACACGTCCAGGAGCTGGGCCTGGGCCTGCCCGACCTGGGCTCGCTGGACAATGTCGCCGCGTGGATGTTCGAATCCGGCTGGTTCATCGGCAACGACTCGGGCATCGGTCATCTCGCATCCAGCCTGCATGTCCCGACCCTGTCGCTGTTCAAGCGGCTGGGCAGCGCGCAGACCTGGCGGCCCGACTGGGGGCCGGGGCGAATCGTGATCGGCAGCGCCTACATACCCGCCGGCCGCCTGAAGGAAAGGATCTGGAAGTACGCCCTGACACCCGGACGCGCCGCACGCGCCTTCGCGCGGTTGCATGCGGAACAGCAGGCGACCGCCCCGGCGGCCACGCCTCGGTTTCAGCCCGGGATCACGCCGCTTCGCTGAATTGCATCTTGTAAAGCGTCGCGTACAGGCCTTCCGCCGCCAGCAGGTCGGCATGGGAGCCCTGTTCGACGATACGCCCCTGGTCCAGCACGATGATGCGGTCGGCATTCTGCACCGTGGTCAACCTGTGGGCGATGACCAGCGTCGTGCGTCCCGCCATCAAGCGCTCCAGCGACGCCTGGACCTGGCGTTCGGACTCGTTGTCCAGGGCCGAAGTGGCCTCGTCCAGAATCAGGATGGGCGCGTCCTTGATCAGCGCCCGCGCAATGGCCAGGCGCTGCCGCTGGCCACCTGACAGCCGGGCGGCGTTCTCGCCCACCTGGCTGTGCATGCCCTGCGGCAGCGAATCGACGAATTCCAGCAGGTTCGCGTCGGCCAAGGCCTGGCGAATGGCCGCTTCCGACGGCTCGGCATTCGCGCCGTAGCTCACATTGGCGGCAATGGTGTCATCGAACAGCACCACATCCTGGCTCACGAGCGAAATGGCGTCGCGCAGGCTGGTCAGCGTCAATTCGTCGATGGGAATGCCATCCACCCGGATCGATCCCGCCGTAGGCAGCGCAAAACGGGGCAGCATGGAGACCAGTGTGGTCTTGCCGCTACCGGATCGTCCGATGAAAGCCACCGTCTGACCCGGCTCCACCGTGAACGAGATCTGCTCCAGGGTGTCGCGGCCGGCGTCGGGAAAGCGATGGGACACCTGTTCGAACTCGATATGCCCCCGCGCCGGCCTGGGCAGCAGGCGCACGCCGTTATCGCTTTCGGGTTCCTCGTCCACCAGCGCGAACACGCTTTCCGCGGATACCAGCATGCGCTGCATGGGACTGGCGACGTTGGCCAGTCGCTTGAGCGGATCCAGCATCTGCAGCATGGCGGTCACGAAGGCGGCAAAACCGCCCACGGTGATCTGGTTGGCGCCCGACTGCCCGAGCGCGGTCGACACCACGACCGCCAGCGCCACGGCGGCGATGGCCTGCGTGATGGGCGCCGAGGCCGCGCCGGCCACCGTGTTGCGCATCGCGAAGCGCCGCAGCCGGCCGTTGATGTGCAGGAAGCGCTCTTCCTCGTGGGCATAGCCGCTGAACAGCTTGATGACCCGCTGCCCATCGATGGCCTCGCTCACCACCCGGGTCAGCTCGCCGTTCATGGTGATGGTCTCGCGGTTGATGCGGCGGATGCGGCGCGCGATGGCACGCATGATGAAGGTGGACAGCGGGAAGGCCACCAGCGCGATCAACGTCAGCTTCCACGACAGGTAGAACAGCACGCAGGCCAGCGAGATCACGATCATGGTCTCGCGCACCAGCACCGTGATGACCTCGGTGGCCAGTTGCATGACGTTGGAGGCGTCGACCACGAAACGGTTCAGCAGGACCGACGAGCCCATGCGCTTGAAATAGCCGTCGGGCAGGCGCAGCAGGCGGTCGAACATCTCGCGCCGCAGGTCGGCCAGCACGTGGTTGGCCGACCAGGCCATGAGATAGTCGCTCAGGAAATTGAGCACGCCGCGCACGAGGAAGATGCCGACGATGGCAAGCGGGATCTTCCACACATAGTCCGGATTCTGGCCGTTGAAGCCGCCGTCGAGCAGCGGCTTCATCAATATGGCCAACAATGGCTGGGACGCGGCCACGCCGACCAGGAACAGCATGCCGAGGGCCAGTGCCTTCCAGTATTTCAGGACACGGCTATAGACGCGGCGCCACAGTTCGGATTTGACGGGTTGGGAGTTCACAAGGTGCTCGTGGTGGGCCCAGCCGCGGGGCGCGCGGGATTCGCGCGACAGCGGGCCCGCCGCTTACAATATAAAGCTTCCGATTGTACGCGCAGCCGCCACGCCCGACCTGCCTTGTTGACGTCCTTGATGCCTGAAGCCGATCCCGTACACGTCCGGCTGCCCAACTGGGTGGGCGACGCCTGCATGTGCCTGCCCGCGCTGGAACTGATCCGGCATGCCGGGCACCCCCTGGTCCTGCATGGCCGCCCCTGGGCGCGCGAACTGCTCGAAGGGTTGTCCCCCGCGGGCTTTGTCCCGCTGGGCAAGGCGTTCGGCCCCAACCTGGCCGCCACCCGGCATGCCGCGGGCACGGGCGGAAAACCCCGCGGCGTGGTCTTCCCCAATTCGCTTTCCAGCGCCGCGCTGTTCCGGCTGGCCGGCATCCGCGCGGCCGGCTACCGTGGCGACGGACGGGCACTGTTCCTGAGCTGGGCCCTGTCCAAGTCAGAGGGGCTCCATGAAGTAGAAGTCTTCCATCGCCTGGCACGCGAGACGCTGCGACGCTGGCATCCGGGCATCGACCTGCCGGCCACCCCCGGCCCGCGGCTGGAGCTGCCCTTGACGTCCGCGCACCGGGACATGGCTGATCGCGTACTGGCCGATGCCCGCGTCAACCGTCCCTTCGTCCTGCTGGCCCCGATCGCGACCGGCCTGCACCATGGGCAGCCCAAGGCCTGGCCCTTGTTCGCCGACCTGTCCCGGGCGCTGGCAACCCAGGGGGTGGCATGCGTGGTCTGCCCACCACCCCAGGAAATAGACGCAACCCGGCGGGCCGCCCCGGCCGCGACCGTGCTCCCGCCCCTGGGGCTGGGCGCCTTCGCCGCCCTGACCGCCAGCGCCGCGGCGGTTCTCTGCAATGACTCGGGCACCTCCCACGTCGCCGCGGCGGCGGGCGCGCGCCAGATCACCCTGTTCGGCGTCACGCGCCGCGAACGCACCGGCCCCTGGTCGCCCGACGCGATCTGCCTTGGCGCCGAAGGCCATTGGCCCGCCCTGCCCGACGTGCTCGACGCAGTACGACGCCTGCTGCCCTCTTCTTCGACATGAGCCTCATGCCTGCCCGCGCCCCCCAACGAGTGCTGGTCATCGCCCTGCGCTACCTCGGCGACGTCCTGCTCACCACGCCGCTGCCCCATGCGCTGCGCGCACGCTACCCGGACTGCCAGGTCGACATGCTGGTGTTCCGCGGAACGGAGGGCATGCTGGAGAACAATCCGGACGTCCACGAAGTCTTCACCATTGCCGAACGCCCGGCCAAGGGCGAAGTCCGCGCCATGGTCCGCCGGCTCTGGCGCCGCTATGACCTCGCGCTGGTCCCGCAGCCCGGCGACAAACCCCACCTGTTCGGCCTGACCTCGGCCCGGGTACGCGTCGGGCTGGTGCCGCCCGAGGCCGGCCACGCCTGGTGGAAGCGGCTGTCGCTGCGCCGCCCACTCGTCATCGACGAACACATGCACCGCGTGCACGAGAACGAACGGGTGGCGGCATTGCTGGACCTTGCTCCGGCGCGCACGCTCGTGCCGCCCACGGCCCACATCCTGCGCGACGCCTGGACCGCCCGGCTGGCCGCCTTGACGCCTGAAGCGCCGCCCTTCGACGCACGCCGCCCCTATGCGGTCATCCACCCATCTCCGCGCTGGCGCTACAAGCAGTGGCACGCCGACGGATGGCGCGGCCTGCTCGCCAGCCTGCAGGCGCGCGGCTTGCAATTGGTCCTGAGCGGCGGCCCCGGCGCAACCGAGTCGCAATATCTCGACAGCTTGCTGGAGGGCCTGGATGAGAATGTCCGGCAGGCCATCGTCCGCGTCCAGGGCCGGCTGAGCCTGGCCGAACTCGCCGACCTGCTTCATCATGCCGACGTCTACGTCGGTCCCGACACCGCCACCACACACCTGGCGGCCGCCTGTGGCACGCCCACGCTGGCGCTGTTCGGTCCCACCGATCCCCGGCAGTGGGGACCGAGCCCCGCCGCCGGACTGGACCAGCCGTGGTCCAAGGCCGCGCCACGGCAGGTACGCGGCAACGTACTCATGCTGCAGGAACTGGTCCGCGATTGCGTGCCCTGCCAGCGCGAAGGCTGCGACCGGCATCGTGGCAGCCACAGCGACTGCCTGGACGCACTCGCGACCTCCACCGTGGTCGCGGCGGCGCAGTCCCTGGTGGACGCCGCCATCCCGGCCAGGCAGGGAGCCGACGCATGAAGCTGGCGATCGCCTGCCATCGTTTCGGCTACGGCGGAGGCATGGAGCGCTACGCCATGGACCTGGTCAAGGGCCTGCGCCAGCTCGGCATCCGGCCGGTCGTCTTCGCCCGCAGCTTCGATACGGCCATCCCGGAGTACGCGTTCATCGAACCGGTACGCATCGCGGTCTGGGCTCTGCCGGGCAAACTGCGCGATCACTATTTCTCGTCCCGCCTGCGAACGCTGAAGGCGGTCCATGGCGTCGACCTGCTGATCGGCTGCAGCCGCACGGCCCTGTCCGACGTCGCCATCTGCGGCGGCACGCACCTGGGGCACCTGGCCCACGCGAACCGGCGGCCCACGCACTGGGACCGCTGGCAGATCCGACTCGAACGCGCCCACTATGCCCAGGCGCACCTGGTACTGGCGCATTCACGCATGATGGCGGACGAACTGCGTCGCTACTACGACGTGCCGGAAGCGCGGATACGCGTTCTGTACCCGCCGGTGGACGTGGAGACCTTCAACCCGGTGGACGCCGCCCGGCGGGCCGAGCTTCGCCGTGAACTGGGCATTCCGGAAGGAACGACCGCCTTCCTGTTTCCCTCCACCGGCCACGAACGCAAGGGCTATCCGATGCTGGAAGCCTGTTTCGGCGCGACCGACCTGCCGGTTTCGCTGCTGGTCGCCGGCCGTCCGGTGGAGCCGCGCTCTCCGAAGATCCGCTACGTCGGCTACCGCCAGGACATCACCGACTGCTATCGGGCGGCCGACTACACCATCCTTGCCTCGCGCTACGAACCCTTCGGCCTGGTCGGGCCGGAATCCGTGCTGTGCGGCACACCCACCGTGCTGCCGCGCGGCATAGGCAGCACCGAGGCACTGTCCGCGGAAGCCTGCCTGGCCTTCGACGTCGACACGCCGGCGTCGCTTGCGGACGCCGTCAGGCGGGCCGAGTCACGGGCACGGGAAGGCCGTGCCCGCCTAGCAAGCCCGTTGAGCCATCTCTCCTACGCCCCCGACACCCGCGCCCACGTCGAGGCTCTCCTGGACCTGTCCGCATCCCTGCGCTCCCCCTCCGAGGTTTCATGAGCCGTTCCATGCCCCAGCACGGCGGGCTGCCTGTCCCGCTGCTGTTTCTTTCCGCATTGGCCGTTTCCCTGGTACCCGCCCTTGCACTGTGGGTGCGGGGAAGCGCCAACCAGCTGCTGTTCCTGCTTCTGCTCTTCGCCCTGATCGGCACCGTGTGGCGCGGCCACCTGGCGCCCCAGGATCGCTTCATTCCCGTCGTCCGCCGGTACTGGCCGATCTGGGCCGCGCTGGCGGCGCAGTTCCTCGCAGCCTGTCTGAGCACCGTCGTGGTGGGCCTGCGCGATGCGCGCGTGTTCGACGATCCCAGCGTGCTCGATACGCCGCTGCGCATGGCGCTGTTCGGTCCGCTACTGTGGCTGCTGCTGAACGTGCCGCCGCGCTGGCTCAAACAGCTCCAATGGGGCTGCGTGGCCGGCGCGCTGATCGGTGCCGGCATCCTCCACCACCAGATCGGCCTGTCGCCCGACGGCCGGCCCGGACAGATCCTGTTCTCCAACCTGCTGCCGTTCAGCAATATCACGCTCCTGCTGGGCCTGTTCTCGCTGCTGACTCTGGGCTGGTCCGACCGCGCCACGGGGTGGGGCCGAATCGGCATCGCGCTGAAGCTGCTGGGCGGCGCGGCGGGCCTGTACGTCGCCTACGCCTCCGGCACGCGCGGCGGCTGGCTGGCGCTGGGAGCCTTCGCGCTGGTGTTCTTCTTCCTGATGCCGGGCCGCGTCTGGCGCAAGCTCCTTGGCATGGCGGCGCTTGCCTGCGCGGTGCTGGCCGTCTACCACGCCAGCGACTTGGTCAACCAGCGCGTGGACGAGGCCTATACGGAAATACAGGAGTATCGCAAGGGCCAGGCCCTCGACTCCTCGGTGGGCAACCGCCTGCAGCTCTGGTCAGCGGCGCTGGAAGTATTCGAAACCCACCCGCTGGTCGGCGTGAGCCGGCAGGATTACCGCCGCACGATGCGCGAAGCGGCCAAGCAGGGCTTGATTACCAAGCACGCCGCCGAATTCCGGCACTCGCACAACGAGTTCCTGTTCAACCTGGCCACGCTCGGCATCCTGGGAGGACTGGCGATCGCGGCGGCCTGGCTGGTTCCCGCCTTCTTCTTCGCGCGTGCCACACGCCGCGGCGGCCGCGATGAAAGAATCGCCGGCACCATGGGCCTGCTGCTGACGATCGGCTTCCTGGTATTCGGCATGACCGAGGTCATGTTCGCGATGTCGATGGTCGCCGCGTTCTACACCCTGATGATCGCGGCGCTGATGGCCATCGTGATACGCGCCGGCCGGGACGCTCCGGCCGCCTAGGGTCTAGTACTCCAGCCCGACATCGGCCGGCTGCCCCGTCAGCTTGCCCAGTTGCTGGATCAGCACGTCCGGCACCCGCACCCGCCAGTCCTCGCTCAGGCGCACCACGCACTTGGCATCGCCCCGGTTGTAGACGATCTCGACCGGTGTGCCCGGGAAGCCGTTCTCGGGGTCCGCGCGATGCGGGTTGAGGACTTCGCGCAGGGAGTCCGCGTGCGCGTTGCCGTTCAGGCGGATGGACAGGGCGCGGGCCTTGGCCTCGCGCGCCATCTGCAGGTCGAACAGGTCGTCGGCCACGATGCGCATGCCGCCGGAGTATTCGTCGTTGCTGACCTTGCCGGAGATGATCAGCAACTGGTCTTCGCGCAGCCGGCCGCGATGGCGCTCGTACAACTCGTTGAACACCGAGATCTCCACCTGCGCGGTGCCGTCGTCCAGCACGGCGAATACCATCTTGCCGCGCCGCGTCATCTGCGTGCGCACGGCGGACAGGATGCCCGCCATCCATTGCAGGTCGCGGCTGGGCTGCAGGTTGGACAGGGGATTGCGCACGAACCGGCGGACTTCGGTGCGGTAGGCGTCGAACAGATGGCCGCTGAAGTAGAAACCCAGCGCGGTCTTTTCCTGGCCCAGGCGATCGCGTTCGTCCCAAGGCTCGACGTCGGCCAGGTCGCCCGCCAGGTCGGCGTGGTCGTCCCCGCCGAACAGCGAGACCTGGCTGGCCGCGCGGGCGGCCTGTTCGGCGGCGTCCATGGCCGTGCCCAGGGTGGCCAGCACCGCGGCGCGGTTGGACGACAGCGTGTCGAAGGCGCCGGCCTTGATCAGCGCTTCGATGGCTCGGCGGTTCACCAGGTGGCGGTCGATGCGCCGGCAGAAATCGAACAGGTCGGTGAACGGCCCCTTCTCGGTCCGCGCGCGCAGGATTTCCTCGACCGCGCTTTGCCCGGTGCCCTTGACCGCGCCAAGCCCGTAGCGGATGGTGCGCGGCGGCAGCCCGCGCGCCGAGTGCTCGTCCAGCACCGGCTCGAAGCGGTAGTTGGACAGGTTGATGTCGGGCGGCAGCACCTTGACCTTGTTGGCCACCGTGTCGGCCCAGAAGATCTGGACTTTGTCGGTGTCGTCCATGTCGGACAACATGGTGGCGGCCATGAACTCGGCCGGATGGTGGGCCTTGAGCCACGCGGTCTGGTAGGCGATCAGCGCGTAGGCGGCGGTGTGCGACTTGTTGAAGCCGTATTCCGCGAATTTCTCCATCAGGTTGAACAGCGTGACCGCGATGTCGGGGTCATAGCCCTTTTTCTCGGCGCCAGATTCGAAGATCTCGCGGTGCTTGGCCATTTCCTCGGGCTTTTTCTTGCCCATGGCCCGGCGCAGCATGTCGGCGCCGCCCAGCGTGTAGCCGCCGATGATCTGCGAGATCAGCATCACCTGTTCCTGGTAGACGATGACCCCGTAGGTGCTCTTGAGCACCGCCTCCAGATCCGAGTGGAAGTATTCGGCCTTGGCGCGGCCGTGCTTGCGGTTGACGAAGTCGTCCACCATGCCGGAACCCAGCGGGCCCGGCCGGTACAGCGCCAGCACGGCGATGATGTCTTCGAAGTTGCTGGGGCGCAGCTTCTTGAGCAGTTCCTTCATGCCGCGCGATTCCAGCTGGAACACGGCGGTGGTGTTGCCATCGCTCAGCAGCTTGTAGGAATCGAGGTCGTCCAGCGGCAGCGCCATGACGTCGAAGTCGCGCATGCCCTCGTTGAACTCGCGCACGTAGCGCACGGCCCAGTCGAGAATGGTCAGGTTGCGCAGGCCCAGGAAGTCGAACTTCACCAGGCCCACGGCCTCGACGTCGTCCTTGTCGAACTGCGACACCGCGATGTGGCTCTGGCCCGGCTGGCAGTACAGCGGGCAGAAATCAGTCAGCTTGCCCGGAGCGATCAGCACGCCCCCGGCGTGCATGCCGATGTTCCGGGTCAGGCCTTCGAGCGGCTGGGCCAGGTCGATCAGCGCATGCGCTTCCTCGTCGTTGTCGTAGCGTTCCTTGAAGACGGGCTCTTCGTTCAGCGCGCGTTCAAGGCTCCAGGGATCGGCCGGCGAGTGCGGAATGATCTTGGACAGGCCGTCGCAGAACAGGTAGGGCAGGTCCAGCACCCGCCCCGCGTCGCGGATGACCGCCTTCGCGCCCAGCGTACCGAAGGTGGCGATCTGGCTGACCGCGTCGCGCCCGTATTTCTGCTTGACGTACTCGATGACCTTGTCGCGGTTGTCCTGGCAGAAGTCGATATCGAAGTCGGGCATGGAAACCCGCTCGGGATTCAGGAAGCGCTCGAACAGCAAGTCGTAGCGAATCGGATCGATGTCGGTAATGCCCAGGCTGAAGGCCACCAGCGAGCCGGCGCCCGACCCCCGGCCGGGGCCCACGGGCACGCCGTTGTTCTTGCCCCAGTTGATGAAGTCCTGAACGATCAGGAAGTAGCCGGGAAAGCCCATGTCGATGATGGTCTGGCATTCCTTGTCCAGCCGCTGGTCGTACTCCTCCTGGTGCGCGGCGCGCTCCTTCTCGTCCGGGAAGAGCTGCTCCATGCGGCGGGCCAGACCTTCCTTGGACAGCTGCACCAGGTATTCGGACAGCGTCACCCCCTCGGGGGTGGGGAAGTTGGGCAGCTTGGGATTGCCCAGTTCCAGCGTCAGGTTGCAGCGCGTGGCGATCGCCACCGTATTGGCCAGGGCCGAGGGCACGTCGGCGAACCGTTCGGCCATTTCCTGCGAGGACAGCAGGTACTGTTCTTCGGTGTACAACCGCTGGCGCCGCGGGTTGGCCAGGATCTCGCCTTCGGCGATGCAGACCCGGGCCTCGTGGGCGCGGAAATCCTCGCGCTCGATGAACTGCACCGGATGGGTGGCGACCACCGGCGCGCCGCACTCGGCCGCAAGACGCATCGCGGCCTGCACGTAGGTCTCGTCGCCTTCGCGACCAGCGCGCTGCAACTCGACGTAATAGCCGCCCGGGAACACCTTCAGCCAGTGGCGCGCGAACGCCAGCGCGGCTTCCTGGTTGCCTGTTTCCAGCGCCTGACCCACGTCGCCCTGGCGCCCGCCGGACAGGGCGATCAGCCCCGGGCCGTAGGTCTCGAGCCATTCGGGCCGGATCTCGCCGCGGCCGCGGTGCTGGTTGGTCAGGAAGGCCTGCGTAAGCAGTTCGCACAGGTTCAGGTAGCCGGCGCGATCGCGCACCAGCAGCAGCATGCGATAGGGCTTGTCGCGGTCGGCATCGTTGGTGACCCAGACGTCGCAGCCGGCGATGGCCTTGATGCCCTTGCCCCGCGCCGCCTTGTAGAACTTGATCAACCCGAACAGGTTGGACAAGTCGGTCAGCGCGATCGCCGGCTGTTCCAGCGCGGCGACTTTCTTGACCAGGTCGGAGATGCGGACGATGCCGTCCGACACCGAGAATTCGGAGTGGACGCGCAGATGGACGAAGGGGGGGGTGGGCGACTGGGACATGCCGGCATTTTAGCCTCTCGGCGCCGGGTCCGGGCTACCCCCCGGGCGCCGCTTTCCCTCGGGCCGCCCTATTCCTTTTCGATACCCGCGGCCTGGATGACCCGGCTCCATTTTTCCAGTTCGTCGCGGCCGAAAACGGCCAGTTCCGCCGGGGTGCTGTAGGACATTTCCAGCCCCAGGCCGACCAGGCGCTCGCGCACGGCCGGATCGCGGGTGGTCTTCTCCAGCGCCTGGCTGAGGCGCTCGACTACCGGCGCGGGCGTACCCGCCGGCACGTACAGTGCATACCAGGCCAGCAGTTCGAACCCGGGATACTGCTCGGCGATAGGCGGCACCTCGGGCAAGAGCGGCCACGGCTTGGCGGAACTGATGCCCAGCGCACGGACCTTGCCGGCCTTGACCTGCTGGGTGCCGGTCACGATGTCGGTGAACATGGCCGACACGTGGCCGGCCATGACGTCGTTCAGTCCCAGCGGGATGCTCTTGTAAGGCACGTGCAGCATCTGGATGCCGGCGGCCGTCGTCAGCATCGCGCCGGGCACCAGGGTCCCGGCGCTGCCCGAGGCGTAGGACAGCTTGCCGGGCTGGGCCTTGGCCAGCTTGACCAGATCGGCCAGGGTCCTGACCGGCAGCGCGGGATTGGCGACCAGCAAGGCCGGCGTATAGGCCACGCGCCCCACCGGCGCGAAGTCCTTGATGGGGTCGTAGCCCGGTTTCTTCATCAGCGCGGGATTGGCCGCCTGGGTGGTCTGCGTGGTGAAGAACAGGGTGTAACCGTCGGCCGCGGCGCGCGCCGCGGCCTGCGCCGCGATGGCCCCCTGCGCGCCGGCGCGATTCTCGATCACCAGCGGCTGGCCCAGCTCCCGCGACAGCGCCTCGCCCACGATGCGGGCGGTCGTGTCCACGCCGCTGCCCGGGCCGAACGGCACCAGCACGGTCACCGGACGATGGGGATAGGAATCGGCCGCCACGGCGCCCGCGGCGCCGAATGCGGCCAGGGAGGCCAGGGAGGCCAGGGAGGCCAGGGCGTATGCGCCCATGCGGATGCTCTTGTTCATGCTGTCTCCGGTTTCTGGTTCAAGGATGTTGCAGGCCGAGCGCGTCGAGCCAATGCAGCACCCGCTCGGCGATGAGATCGCTATTGCGGTCCATCATCAGGAAATGGGAATTGCCGCGCGTGCCGCCGGCGGGCAGGTCCAGCACCTCGACCGGCGCACCCCGCTCCGCCAGCGCGGCGGCATGCGCATCCACCGTGGCGCGGTAGCGGCGCCAGACGGGGTGATCGTCGACATGGTCGCCCCAGGCCAGCAGGTGCGGCTGGGTCCCGGCCTGTCCGGCGGACGGCGCTCCCGAAGGTTCCAGCGCCACGACGGCGCGCACGGTCTCGGGCCGCTCCTGGGCCGCCAGCAGCGCGAACCCGCCGCCCTGGCTGTGTCCGACGACGATGCACGGCCCCACCCTGTCCAGCAGCGCGCGATAGGCGGCGCTGGTGACGGCCTCGTGGCCGGCCCAGCGCGGCACCCACTGGCGCGCGAACTGATCGAAGGCGTCGACCGGGAACTGCTGCCCGGGATGGGCACGGCGCGCGGCGGGGTCGGTGCGGTAGCCATCGGCCGGCCCCATGCGGAACATGTCCCAGGCCTCGTCCAGCGTGCGGAACAGTGGCGCCTCGGCATACAGGTCCGGGTAGCGCGCCCAGGACGCGCGGCCGCGCTCCACGGCATCGGAGACGTAGACGTCGTATCCCGCCCGCAGGAAGCGCCACAGCCAGCCCGGGCGACCATCGGGAGTCGTCTCCCAGTTCACGCCCGTCATGCCGCCGCCATGCCAGAGCAGCACCGGCAACGCATGCCGGGGGCGCGCCAGCCGATAGGCCTGCACGTACATCTGGCCGACGACGTGGTCGCCGTTGGGATCCACCGGCCGGGGCGCCGCGCCCTGGGCCAGGCGCCTGGTTTCCACCGGCAGGCCGCGCAGCGTATGCACGGCGCCGCCGACGTGGAAGCTGTCGATCGCGCGCAGGCGGATCTCGTCCTGAGCGGGCTCAGTTGCGGGCATGGAGAAAATCCTGGTCCTCGGAAAAGCAGCGGATGCGCGGCACGGCGCCGAAACAGGTGCCCAGGGCGCCTTCCATGGCATCCATGAAGCGCGCGACGACCTGAGCGCCCCGGCGCTCGTTGCGGCGAAACTGGACTTCGAGGTAGACCGGGCAGCCGCGCGGGACGGCATGCGCCGCCACCACCACCAGTTGCACCTGGGCGGCCTGCGCGCCCAGCAGGTCCACGCAGGCGCGCTCGGTGGCGGTACCCAGCGCGGCCAGCGGCGCGTCGGCCAGTAAAGGGTTGGAAACGAAAGCTTTGATGACGGGCATGGCGATCACGAACAAGACGTGACGGCCATGATGCCGGTGCCCGATAATGAAATCCAGTGCAAACTATTGCGATATTATTGCGCTATGCGCACCAATTGCGACCTACCCGATCTCCAGGCCTTCTGCGCCCTCGTGCGCTGCGGCGGCTTCAACAAGACCGCCGACACGCTCGCGCTCTCGCCCTCCGCGCTGAGCCGGCGCATCAGCAAGCTGGAGGAAGCCCTGGGCGGACGCCTGGTCGAACGCACCACGCGCACCATGGTGCTGACGCCGCTGGGCCAGGCCCTGCACGAACGCCTGGCGCCGCTGCTGGACAGCCTGGACGACTGCCTGGCCGGCACGGCGCGCATGGCACGCGGCGAAGGCGGCCAATTGACTGTGGCCTGCATCACGACCGTGGCGTATTCCTTGTTCCCCGCCGCCCTGTCGCACCTGCGGCAGCGTCATCCGGACGTGCGGGTCGACCTGCGCGACGATACCGGCGCACGGGTGCGCGATGCCGTGCTGCGACGCGAGGCCGAGTTCGGCATCACCGTCATGTGGGAAGACGAGCCCGAGCTGGCTGGCCAGTTGCTGCGCGACGATCCCTATGTGCTGGCATGCGCGCCCGGCCATCCCATGGCTGCGCGCGGCCAGGCCGCCTGGGCCGATCTGGCGGGGCAGCGGGTACTGGCCCTGCGCCGCAGCAGCGCCAATCGCCAGCAGATCGACGCCGCGCTGGCCGTGGCGGGCGTGCCCGCGCCGTGGTTCGACGAGGTCGAGCACCTGTCGTCCATGATCGGTTTCCTTGAACATGGCGGCTGGATGGCGGTACTGCCCCGCCTGGCTCTGGCAGCAACGACCCGGGTCGCGACCATCCCCCTGACCGGGCCGACCATCGCGCGGCGCATCTGCCTGGTGCGGCGGCGCGACGCGACGCTGAGCCGGCCCGCGCGCGCCCTGTGGGACGAACTGGCGCGCAGCATCGCCGGCGCACCGGCCGAGGATCCTCCCGCCTGACAGGCCGGCACGCTCAGGTCGCTTCCTCCGTCCCGCCATCGCGCGCGGTCCGCAGCGACCGCATGAGCTTGTCCAGCAGCGCGTCGAGCTGGCGCAGTTCCTGTTCGCTGAAATCGCCGAACATCACCTCGCGTTCATGCCCGCCGCCTATGCGATCCGCCTGCTCGCGCACGCGGCGGCCGCGGGCGGTCAGGGTCAGTTCGAACGCCCGCGCGTCGCGCGTGCTGATGCTGCGCTCGGCCAGGCCGAGTTCGATCAAGCGCGACACGACCTTGGACAGCACGGTCTTTTCGATGAAGGTGGCGGCCTGCAGGGCCGACACGCTGATGCCCGGCGCATCGCCGATCTGGCGCAGCACCCGCAGGTCGCGCACCACCAGCCCGAGTTCCTTGCGATACAGCTCGTTGACCTGCCGCACCGCCTCGCTCTTGATGAGGTCGAGCTTGTAGGTGAAATAGGTCTCGAGTTTCTTGGTCACGGCGGTCTCGTGCGGGCGACGGTGCATCGCGGCATTGTATGCCCGCGCGCCGCCAGCGGGGTAAATACTGAGTGCAATTTTCAATAGTTGAAATAGCATCCTATTTTTGCTTCACGCGATAGGATTGCAATGAAAATCGAGGTCTCGGACACGCACGCCCAGGACATGACCACGTGGCGGCGCACGCTCCACCGCAACCCGGAACTCGGCTTCGAGGAACACGAGACGGCGGCCTTCGTCGCCGAACGGCTGCGCGAATGGGGCATCGAAACCCATACCGGCATCGGCGGCACCGGCGTGGTCGGCGTCATCCAGGGCGCGCTGGGTCCCGGCCGCAACGTCGGCCTGCGCGCCGACATGGATGCCCTGCCCATGCAGGAACAGACAGGCCTGCCCTACCAGTCCACCAAGCCCAATCTGTTCCATGGCTGCGGCCACGACGGCCACACCACCATCCTGCTGGGCGTGGCCCGCCACTACGCCTCGCGGCGGGAGTTCCGCGGCACGCTGCACCTGATTTTCCAGCCCGCCGAAGAAACCCTGCGCGGCGGCTCGTCCATGATCGAGGACGGGCTGTTCGAGCGCTTCCCATGCGACGAGGTCTACGGCCTGCACAACCATCCGCCGCTCGAACCCGGCCGCGTAGGCGTGCGCAACGGCGCCATCCTGTCGGCGTGCGACCTGTTCCGCATCCGCATCCACGGCGTCGGCGGCCATGCCGCCAGCCCGCACCGCACGGTGGATCCGGTGGTGGTCGGCAGCGCGCTGGTGCAGTCGCTGCAGACCATCGTCAGCCGCTCGGTGGATCCGCTGCAGACCGCGGTGGTCAGCGTTTGCCAGTTCCATGCCGGCACCGCCATCAACGTCATCGCCGATCAGGCCGTGCTGGAGGGCACGGTGCGGACCCTGGACCATGGCGTCCAGGCCGAGATCCTGAAGCGCCTGCGCGAGTTGTGCGCCGGCGCCGAGCAGGCGCATCGCTGCCGCATCGAGTTCGAGCACCTGCAGACCTCGCCCGCCACGATCAATACGCCGGAGCAGGTCCAGGTCGTGCGGGACGCCGCCCGCGCCATCGTCGGGGATGCCGGGCTGGAACCCGACATCGCCCCGCTGATGGCCTCCGAGGACTTCGCCTACATGCTGCAGGAAAAACCCGGCTGCTACTTCTTCCTGGGCAACGGCGGCCACATGTGCCACCACCCCAAGTTCGACTTCAACGACAGCGTGCTGCCCGTCGGCATGTCGGTCATGGTCGAGATCGCTCGCCGCCGCCTGGTGGCCTGACCCCATCCCCCCGCAAGGACATCGCCATGCACGCACCCCGCTACCTTGCCGCCCCCGTCCTGGGGCTGCTCATGCTTGCCGCCGCGCCGGCCCAGGCCCAGACCCAGACCGCCTATCCCGCGCGTCCCATCCACCTGATCGTCAACGGCGCGCCGGGCAGCCTGCCCGACCTGTTCGCCCGCCCCATCGCCGAGAAAATGCGGACCTCCCTGGGCCAGGCCGTGGTCATCGACAACCGCCCCGGCGCGGGCGGCCTGCTCGCCATGACCAACCTGAAGAACAGCGCCGCCGATGGCTACACGCTGGCGGTGGTCACCAACGCCCATGCCGTCTGGAACCAGTACCTGTTCAGCAAGCTGCCCTACGATCCGCAGGCCGACCTCCAGGCCGTCGGCCCCATCGCCGTCATCCCCATGGTGCTGACCGCCAGCCCCGCCCTGCCCACGGGTTCGCTCAAGGAACTGATCGCGCTGGCCAAGGCCAGGCCCGGCGTGCTGAACTACGCGTCCTCCAGCACCGGCTCGCCGCCCCACGTGCTGTTCGAGATGTTCAAGCTGCAAACGGGCGCCGACATCCTGCACGTCCCGTTCAAGTCCGGCCCGGATGCGCTCAACTCCACGATCAGCGACCGGACCCAGCTCTACCTGGCCGGCTCCGCTCTGATCGAACCGCAGGTCAAGGACGGCCGGCTCAAGGCGCTGGCCGTGAACACCCGGGCACGCCTGGCCAGCCTGCCTGGCGTGCCCACCTTCGCCGAGCAAGGCTACCCGGGCCTGGAAGACACCGTGTGGCTGGGAATCGTGGCCCAGGCCGGCGTCCCGTCCGACATCGTCCAGAAGCTGAACCGCGAGATCGCCAAGGCGGTCCAGGCCGAGGACATGAAAAAGCTCTACGACGCGCACGGCTCGGTGGTCTACACCGCCAGCCCGGAGGAGTTCGCCGCGCGCATCAAGGCCGACCACGCGCTGTGGGGGCCGGTGATCAAGAAGGCGAACATTTCGCTGGATTGACGGGCGGCTCGAAAACCCGCCCCTGAAATGACAAGGGCCTCGGCGGCGCATGCCCCGAGGCCCTTGCCGATTACCACGCGGCCTTCACTCCTGGGCCGCGCCCGGGACTTCCACCGTGTAGTTCAGCGCCAGCCGGCCACCATCCACGAACACCGTCTGTCCGGTCACGTAGCTGGCGTCCTCGCTGGCCAGGAACACCGCGGCGCCGGCCACTTCCTCCGGACGGCCCAGCCGCGTCATCGGGATGCGCGACAGCACCGTGTTCAGCGCCTTGGGATTGTCGGTGATGGTCGACATGATGTCGGTGTCGATGCTGCCCGGCCCCAGCGCGTTGACGCGCACGCCGTGCGGCGCCATCGCCAGCGCCATGGCCTTGGTCATCTGCCGCACCGCGCCCTTGCTGGCGCCGTAGGCCAACTGGTTGGACATCGCCAGCTCGGCCGTCATCGACGACAGCGTGATGATGCTGCCACCGCGTCCGCCCCGCACCATGGCCTTGGCCGCGGCCTGGGCCACGAGGAAGGTGCCGCGGACGTTGACGTTCATCACGAAGTCGAGGTCTTCCAGCGTCACGTCCAGGAACTCGGCGGCGCGGATCACGCCGGCATTGCACACGCAGATGTCCAGCCCGCCGAACTCGCGTTCGCACAAGGCCACCATGTCGGCCACCTGGGCCGGATCGGTAACGTCGCCGCGCATGGCGCGCGCCGGGCCGACCATGGCCGCCAAGGCCTCGGTCTCGACCTTCTCGGCGCGATCCACCAGCACCACGTTGGCGCCCTCCTGGCTGTACCGCTTCGCGATCGCCAGTCCGATACCGCCCGCGGCGCCGGTTACCAGCGCCGTCTTGTCCTTCAACCTCATCGATACTTCCTATCTAAAAAAACTATCCTAGACGCCTACGTACTGGGCGATCAGTTCGGGGCGTTCCGACAACTCCGGCGACGTGCCGCGCCAGACCGTCACACCCTTGTCCAGGATGAAGTTGCGGTCGGACAAGCGCAGCAAGGCTTTGGTGTTCTTGTCCACCACGATCATGGTCAACCCCTCCTGCTTGAGCCGGGCCAGCACGCTCCAGATCTCGGCGCGCACGATGGGGGCCAGGCCCTCGGTGGCCTCGTCCAGCACCAGCAGGCGGGGATTGGTCATCAGCGCGCGGCCGATGGCCAGCATCTGCTGCTCGCCGCCCGACAACTGCGTACCGAGGTTGGCGCGCCGCTCCTTCAGACGAGGGAACAGACCGTAGATCTTGTCCAGCGTCCATGCCGAGGCGTCGGTGCGCTTGGACGTGGCGATCAGGTTTTCCTCAACGGTCAGCGTCGGAAAGATCTGGCGCCCTTCGGGCACCAGCGACAGCCCCAGCCGGCCCACGCGGTACGGCGCCATGCCGTTCAGCGTCTGCCCGTCGAAGGTGATGCTGCCGGCCGCCGGCTTGAGCAGGCCGAACAGGCAGTTGATCACCGTCGTGCGCCCCATGCCGTTGCGGCCGATCAGGCCCACGACCTCGCCGCGCTTGACCTCCATGTCGATGTCGAACAGCGCCTGGCAGGAGCCGTACTTGGCCGCCAGTCCTTGTATGGAAAGCATGCGTGAACTCCTGCCTCAGGCATCGGCGTCGTCGCCCAGATAGGCGCGGCGCACTTCGGGATGGTTGCGGATTTCCTCGATCGAACCGGTCGCGACGATCTTGCCGTAGACCAGCACGCTGATGCGGTCGGCCAGCGAGAAGACGGCGTTCATGTCGTGTTCGATCAGCAGGATGGTGTAGCGGCCCTTCAGGGAACGCAGCAGTTCGATGGCGGCGGCGCCTTCGGCCGCGCTCATGCCGGCCATGGGCTCGTCCAGCAGCAGGATGCGCGGATCCGCCGCCAGCGCCATGGCGACCTCGAGCTGGCGCCGCTGGCCGTAGGCCAGGTTGGACACCACGGTATCGGCCACGTCGGACAGGTGGCACTGCTCGATGATGCCGCGCGCCTTCTCCATGACGTCCCCATAGGACGACATGGGCTTCCAGACGGCCCAGCGCACGCCCTTCTTGCGCAGCGCCGCCAGGCACACGTTCTCGACCACCGTGAAGGCGTCGAAGATGGACGTGATCTGGTAGGAGCGCAGCAGGCCCATGCCCACGCGCTGCTGCACCGGAGTGCCGCTGACCTCTTCGCCGCCCAGCACGATGCTGCCCTCGTCGGAGCGCAGCTCGCCGGTCAACAAGTTGATGAGCGTGGTCTTGCCGGCGCCGTTGGGGCCGATGATGGCGTGCAGTTCGCCCGGTTCGATCTCCAGCGTCACGCCGTCGGTGGCGCGCAGGCCGCCGAAGCGCTTGACCAGGTCCTGGGTACGCAGTCCGATGGCGTTCATTGCGATTCTCCCGCGGAAGCGGCGGCTACCTTGGGTGCCGCGGCAGGCGCCGCGGACGGCGCCGGGGCGGGCTCTTCGCGCCGGCGGATCAGCCACGCGAAACCGTTCTTGCTCACCAGGGCGATCACGACGATGACCGGCCCCATGATCAGCATCCAGTGCTGGGTCAGGCCCTTGAAGAATTCCTCCATGACGAGGAAGGCGATCGCGCCGACGATGGGGCCGGTGATCGTGCCCAGTCCGCCGATGACCAGCATGACGATCAGCTCGCCCGACACCGGCCACGACATGTAGCTGGGCGAGGCGAAGGCCGTCAGGTTGGCCAGCAGGACGCCCGCCAGGCCGGTCAGCACGCCGGACATGACGTAGGCGGCCAGTTGCACCCGGAAGACCGAGTAGCCGAACGCGTTGACGCGGCGTGGGTTGATGTGGGTGGCCTGCAGCACCATCCCGAACGGCGACTTCTTGAGCCGCGCCAGGAATATCGAGACCGCCAGCAGGACGGCCCAGGCCGCCCAGTAGACCTCGGTGCTGCCCGACAGCTCGAACAGCCCGAAGTTGCTCGGATCATTGATGTTCAGGCCGTCGTCGCCGCCGAAGGTGGTCATGCTGACCATCAGGAAATAGAACATCTGGGCGAAGGCCAGCGTGATCATGATGAAGCCGATGCCCGAGGTGCGCAGGCACACCGTGCCCACCACCAGCCCCACCAGCGCGCACACCACTACCGCCGTCAGCAACTGCAGCCAGCCGTCGCTGATGCCGTAGTAGCTGAGTATGCCCACGGCATAGCAGCCCAGGCCGATGAACATGGCGTGGCCGAAGCTGACCAGGCCGGCGAAGCCCAGCACGAGGTTCAGCGCGCAGGCGGCCAGCGCGTAGACCAGCACGCGCGCGAAGAACGTCACGTAGAACGGCTCGCCCATCGCCTGCGCGACGAATGGCACGGCCGCCAGGAGTATGAACAGGACCGGAATCATCCAAGCCCCGAATTTGACGCGATTCATATCGTCTACCTTGCAGGAAATCAGTTACCGCCGTAGCCAGACCCAGGGCACCGCGGATCCGGCTCCGCCGGTCCGCCAGTGCCGCCCCCCTGGGGGGGCGCGCGTCAGCGCGTAGGGGGGGTTACTTTTTATTCAGGATACCGTTGGGCCGGAATGCCAGCACCAGCGCCATCAGCACGTAGATCAGCATGGAGGCCATGGCCGGACCGACGGCGTTGGCCGAGGCCGGCTGCATGAACGAGCCGAGCAAGTGCGGGATATAGGCACGTCCCAGCGTGTCGATCACGGCGATGATCATCGCCGCCACCAGCGCGCCGCGGATGGAGCCGATGCCGCCCACCACGATGACCACCAGCGCCAGGATCAGGACCGGTTCGCCCATGCCGGACTGCACCGACAGGATGGGACCCGCCAGCGCGCCCGCCAGGCCCGCCAACCCCGCCCCGAGCATGAACAGCAGCTTCTTGAGCAGGTCGATGTTCACGCCCAGCACGCTGACCATGGGCGAGTTGCTGGCCCCGGCGCGTATCAGCATGCCGAAGCGCGTCTTCTGGATCAGGTACCAGGCGCCCAGCGCCACCAGCACGCCGACCGCGATGATCAGGATCCGGTAGAGGGGATATTGCGACCCGAACAAGGTCACGGCGCCGTCCAAGGCCGACGGGATGGCGGCGTAGTAGGGACGGTTGCCGAAGATGACGATGGCCAGTTCGTTGAAGAACATCATCAGGCCGAAGGTCGCGAGCACCTGGTACAAGTGGTCGTGCCGATACAGCGGCTTGGCGACCAGATGCTCCAGCAGCAGCCCCACCAGCGCGGAGGCGATGATGGCCGCGGCGATGGCGAAAATGAAGGACCCGCTCGCGTTGTAGCTGGCCGCCCCGATGAACGCGCCGACCATGTACAGCGAACCGTGCGCGAGGTTGATGAAATTCATGATGCCGAAGATCAGGGTCAACCCTGACGACAGCAGGAACAACAGGACGCCGAGCTGCACACCATTGAGCAACTGCGACAAAAACAGCGAACTATTCATTGACAGACTTCCGTGTCAAAACGGCCGAGGCGTCCCCGCATACCCGGCTCTTTCGTTCCCAGTGCCTACGCACTCCCCGACCTCGTGCCGACGATCGCCACCCAGCATACCGGCGCGCACCCACTCCAGCCATCGGTGCCACCCCTGGGTTGGACGTCCACGCCGGCCCGCATTGCCAAGCAAGAACGCCACTCCCTGTCAGCCAGGTTGTACCCCAGGGCACAGCGGATCCGGCTCCGCCGGTCCGCCAGTGCCGCCCCCTGGGGGGCGCGCGTAAGCGCGTAGGGGGGATCTACATTTTGCATTCAGCAGCGTACGCATCCTTGTGGTCCGTCAGGACCTGCGACAGCTGCTTGTAGCCCACGCCGTCGCCGTTCTTGACGATCTCGTAGGCGTAGTAATGCTGGATGGGCATGTTGTTGGTGTTGAAGGCGAACTTGCCACGGGCCGTGGGAAACTTGGAACCGGCTTCCTTGACGGCGGCCGCGAAGGCCTTCTTGTTCGACACCTTGCCGCCCAGCTTGGTGATCGCCGCGTCCAGCAGGTAGGCGGCGTCATAGGCAGCCACCGCGTACTCGGTGGGAGGACGCTTGTACTTGGCTTCGTAGCCCGACACGAATTTCTTGTTCTGCGGGTTGTCGAGCACCGGCGCCCACGGCGTGCCGTAGATCGACCCGATCGCCTGCTGCTTGAGCGCGGCCAGCGAATTGGAATCGATCAGGCTTTCGGACAGGAACGGCAGCTTGCCCATCAGGCCGGCCTGGTTCAACTGGCGCACGAAGTTCACGCCCACGCCGCCGGGATAGAACACGAACAGCGCGTCGGGCTTGGCGCTCTGGACGGCGGCGATCTCGGCCGCGTAGTCGAGCTGGCCCAGCGGCGTGTAGACCTCGTTCTGGATCGTGCCGCCGTAGAAGCGCTTGAAACCGGCCAGCTTGTCCTTGCCGGCCTGGTAGTTCGACGTCATCAGGTAGACGTTCTTGTAGCCCTGTTCCTTGGCGTACTTGCCCATGGCTTCGGACATGCCGTCGTTCTGCCAGCCCATCACGAACAGGTTGGCCATGCAGCCCTTGCCGGCGATCGGAGCCGGACCGGCGTTGGTCGATAACGCGACGACGCCCGAGTCCTTGATGCGGCGGGTCTCGGCCATCAGCACGTTCGAAAAGCCCAGTCCGACGATGGCGTCGACCTTGTCGCGCTCGATGAACTTCTGGACGATCTGCCCGCCCACGTCCGGCTTGAGCTGGTCATCCTCGCGCAGCACGGTGACGGGTTGGCCGCCCAGCTTGCCGCCCAGTTGTTCGACGGCCAGCATGAAGCCGTCGTACTGGTCCTGGCCCAGCGCGGCCATGGGACCCGACAGCACGCCCGAAAAGCCGACCTTCACCTCGGCATGCGCCGCGCCGGCGGCCATCAGGGCCGCCGCGATCAGGACGGCGGTTTGTTTCTTCATCATCGACTATGTCTCCTTCGTCGGGAAATGGCGGGAAATCAGCGCCCCAGCGCCTTGGCGGTCTTGCCGCCGATCCCGAAATTCGTCTTGGGCACTTCGACCAGCACCACGCGCACGGACTCGCGCGGAGCGCCGATGGCGCGGTGGGTCGCTTCGGTCAACTCCTCGATCAGGGCCGCGCGCTGTTCGTCGGTGCGGCCCTCCATCATTTGCACCTGGATGAGAGGCATGGCGTGCTCCTTACAGTTTCACGCAGACGTTGCGCAGTTCGGTGTAGAACTCCAGCGAGTGCACCCCGCCCTCGCGGCCGATGCCCGATTGCTTGGCGCCGCCGAAGGAGGTGCGCAGGTCGCGCAGGAACCACGAGTTCACCCAGCAGATGCCGACGTTCAGCGCCTTGCCCAGGCGATGGGCGGTGCCCACGTTCTGCGTCCACACCGTGGCGGCCAGGCCGTACGGCGTGTCGTTGGCCATCTTGATGACCTCTTCCTCGGTGTCGAAGGGTGTGATGTGGCAGCAGGGTCCGAAGATCTCCTCGCGGATGACCGCGGCGGTCTGGGGCAGGCCAGTCCAGATCGTGGGTTGTACCCAGGCACCCTCGGCCATCTTGCCGGGCATGTCGGGCACGCCGCCGCCGGTCACGACGGTGGCGCCTTCCTCGCGGGCCTTGGCGTAATAGCTCAGGACCTTCTCGCGGTGCACCTGCGAGACCAGCGGACCGAAGTTGGTGGCGTGGTCGTGCGGGTCGCCCAGCTTGAACGCTTCGGCCTTGGTCTTGAGCGCGGCAACGAACTTCTCGAAGATGGGACGCTGCACGTAGACGCGCTCCGTGCCCAGGCACACCTGGCCGCTGTTCTCGAAGGACGAGCGGGCGATGCCGGCCACGGCCTTGTCGAAATCGGCGTCGGCGAAGACGATGCCGGGGTTCTTGCCACCCAGCTCGAACGACACCGGGCGCACGCCCTTGGCGGCGGCCTGCATGATGGCCTCGCCGGTGCGGGTCTCGCCGGTGAAGGTGATGCCGTCCACGTCGGGATGGCGGGTCAGGAATTCGCCGGCGGAATCCGGGCCGAAGCCGTGGACCACGTTGTAGACGCCCGGCGGCACGCCCACTTCGTTCATGACCTCGCCCAGCAGCGTGGCGGTGGCGGGCGTTTCTTCCGAAGGCTTGACCACGACGGTGTTGCCGCAGGCCAGCGCCGGGCCGACCTTCCAGGTCATCAGCAGCAGCGGCAGGTTCCACGGGCAGACCACGCCGATCACGCCGCGCGGCACGCGCACCGAGTAGTTCAGCGCGAAGCCGTTGTCGGGGGTTTCCATGTCGAAGCTTTCGCCCGGCACGTTGCGGATCAGGTCGGCGAAGACCTTGAAGTTGGCGGCGCCGCGCGGGATGTCCACGTGGCTGGCCAGCACGTGCGGCTTGCCGGTGTCGGCCATCTCGGCCGCCAGGAAGTCGTCGAAGCGGCGGTTGATGCCGTCGGCGATGGCATGCAGCATTTCCACGCGCTGCTGGACCTTCATCGTCGCCCACGGGCCGGACAGCGCCGCCCGGGCCGCACGCACGGCGGCATCGACCTCGGCCTGGCCGGCTTCGTGCACCGGGCCGATCAGGCTGTTGTCGACGGGATTGCGGTTCTCGAAGGTCTTGCCGGTGGCGATCCACTGGCCATTGATGAAATTCTTGAATTCGTTCATGGACATACCTTTAGATGACATCTGCAAATTCGGGATCCCCGTCGCACAGGTATTCCCACATGCGTTCGAAGATGCGGCCGGCGCCGGTAGCGCGGCGGGCGGCCTCTTCCGGCGACAGCGTCGGGCCGTCGGCCAATCCGGCCGCGCGCAGTTGCAGCTCGATGCGCGCGGCGTCCTCGAGGTACCAGTTCAGCACCACGGCCTGTTCGATATTGGGCGCGGCCACCACCGCGCCGTTGCCGCGCATGACCACGGCCGCGGCGGCGCCCAGCTTCGCGGCCACGCCGGCGGCCTGCTCGTCGGTGCGTATCAGTTGGGGATCGTCCCAGAGCGGCACGGCCGGCGAGAAATACGACCCCATGCCATGGCGCGGCGCCGGCGTCACGCGCGCGGACGACAGGGTCATCACGTCGCGCGGCATGCTGCGGATCACCGCCCCGACCTCGGGACGCAGGCGATAGATGTGCTGGTGGATGCGGACTTCGCCCAGCACGCCCTCGGGCAGCTCGCCGTTCACCGGCACCACGGTGCCGTCCTCGTGCCGGCCGATCATGCCCATGGGCTTGGCGGCGCAGACCAGGAAACGGTCGGCGTCCAGCCGCAGGCTGCAATGCCCGTAGGCGTGGACGAGATTGGCGCGCGCCAGGGCGCGTGCCGCCGCCCGCACCAGGCTCTGCTGCCGGGCGGTCGGTGCGTGGTCGTGCTGGCTCAAGTCTTGAACTCCGGAATATCGGGTTTGGATCCCCACATGCAGAACGACGACGGGATGGCGGGGAAGGTCCGGGGACGGTAGGTCTTCTCGTCCTCTTCAGTGATCAGGCGCACGCCCGTCGAGTATTCATAGATCATGCCGTCCGGTCCCTCGAAATACAGGAACATCGCGCCCGAGGTCGGATGGCGGCCGGGGCCGAAGCGGATGGGAATCCCCTTCTCCAGCAGGATGTAATAGGCCCGCATCACGTCGTCGATGCTTTCGACCTGATGGTTGATGTGCTGCACGCCCGGGTAGCTGGACGGGAACAGCGCGATCTTGTGATGCACTTCGTCGATGCGCAGCAGGGGCGCTTCGCCGATGCGGTCGCTGACCTTGGCGCTGAGCAACTGGGTCCAGAAGGCTTCGTCGCGACGGGGATTGAGGGTGCGCAGGCCGATGTGGCTGAAGCCCGTGATGCCCGCATCGCGCGACGGGAAATAGCGGCGGCCGCTATGGTGCGGCGCGTGGACCAGGTCGACGCTGTTGCCCGACGGGTCCTTGAAGTTGATGAAGTCGCGCACGTGGCGCTTCTCGGCTTCCTCGACGCTGCCGCGGGTGGCCGCGTAGCCGGACTGCTCCAGCAGCGCCATGGCCTGGTCCAGTTCCTCGGGCGTGTCGACCTCGAAGGCCGAGGTGTGGTCGCGCGGGTCGCCTTCGAAATAGCACAGCGTGTGATCGCGGCTGTCGGACTTCAGATAGACCGCCTTGCCGACGCGGCGGGCCACTTCCAGGCCCAGGACTTCGGTCGCGTAGCGCACCGAGCCTTCCAGGTCGGGCGTGCCCAGCCGCACGTAGCGGATGTCGTGTAGATGAATCACCGTTGTCTCCAGCTGGGGGCCGGAAAAGCCCCTGCACTTTCGTAGACGGACACGATACGCCACAAAATATCGGTTGGAAATATTTTTATCGAGATTTTATGGATTTCCCTAATGCCCGGGGTTTTCGTCGAGAATCGACTAGAATCTAGCCATCGTTCATGAGAGGGGGCACCCAGCCGCCCGAGACGCATGCCTGGAATCCCATTGGAACTACCGCCCCTGGCCCACGCCGCCGCCCCCACCACGCTCGTGGGCACGGCCTATGCCGCCCTGCGGCGCGACATCATCGAAGGCAAGCTCCCGCCGGGCTCCCGCCTGCGCGTGGAACACCTGAAGGATTCGTATGGGGTCGGCGCCGGCACGCTGCGCGAGGCGCTGTCGCTGCTGGTGTCGGACGCGCTGGTGGTCTCCCACGGCCAGCGCGGCTTCCATGTCACGCCCATCTCGATGGAAGACTTCCTGGACATCACCCGCAATCGCATCCTGCTGGAATGCGAAGCCCTGCGGCAGGCCATCCAGGCCGGCGACGACGTCTGGGAAAGCCGCATCATCGCCGCCTTCCACCGCCTGAGCCGGGCCGAGGAACGGCTGGCCACCAACCCGGTCAACCGCTTCGACGAATGGGAAGACCGCAACCGCGAGTTCCACCAGGCGCTGATCAGCGCCTGTACCTCGCGCTGGATGCATCATTTCCTGGGCATCCTGTACCAGCAGGCCGAGCGCTACCGGCGGCTGGTCGTGACCCGCAAGCCCATTCCGCGCGACGTGCACGACGAACACCGGAACATCCTGGAAGCCTCGCTGGCCCGGGATGGAGAGCGCGCCGGCCGGTTGCTGTCCGAGCACATCAGCACGACCTACGAGGCGGTCAAGCACCTGCCCGCGGATCTGTTCACGAACGTCACGCCCATCGCCGACGGCGCGGCCTCGTAGGGCTCCATGGGGGCTTCGCCCTCAGCGCACGAGATTGCGCAAGTCCTGTGGACGGCCTTGCAGAAAAGCCGCGAGATTGGCCCGCAGGATGGGCAGCACCTGATCGGCGTAGCGATCGGACTCTCCCCCCAGGTGCGGCGTCACGAATACCCGGTCGGCGGTCCACAGCGGATGATCGGCCGGCAACGGCTCGATCTCGAACACGTCCATCCCCGCCCCGCCCAGCCGCCCTTCCCGCAACGCCCGCAGCACGGCCGCCTCGTTGCAGACGCCCCCGCGCGCCAGGTTGACGAGAATGGCGTCGGGTTTCATCGCCGCCAGGATGCGGGCATCGACCAGATGCCGGGTCTCGTCGGACAATGGCACCAGCAGCACCATGAAATCGGCCAGCGCCGCCGCCTGGACCAGATCACGGCGGTCGTGCACGCGATCGAACCCGGGAATGGGACGGGGGGCGGCGGACACGCCATGCACCGACATGCCGAATGCGCGGCAACGCGCGGCCAGTTCGCCCGCGATCGCTCCCGTGCCGACGATGACCACCGTCTTGCCGTGCAGCAGCGGCTGGGGATAGCGCTCCCATACCGCCCTGCGCTGGTTCGCGGCAAGGCGCGGCACGTCGCGCGCCAGCGCCAGCATGTGCACGAACGCCATCTCCGCCACCGCCGGCCCCTGTACGCCGCGCGTGGAGGTGATGGCGATGTCCGGACGCCCCGCGCACAGATCGAGCATGCCATCCACGCCGGAGGACAGGGCCTGGAGCCACTCGAGCCGATGTGCCCGTGCGATCAGGCCCGGCGACAGCGCGCTGGCGAAGGCCATGATGACATGGGCGCCCTCGGCATGCTCCCAGGCCACCTCGGGCGTGGCGGCGGCGCGCAGATCCGCGCCGGGGCAAGCCCGCGCCAGTTGCTGGCAATAATAGTCGGCGTCGGCGTTGATGATGAGTACGATCATCGGGGCTTAGCGCTCGATGATCCGCTGCGGCGTCCCGTGCAGACACGAAGGCGGACCATCGGGCCGGATCAGGTAGTTTTCGCAAACGGTCATGAACATCGACGCCGATCCGATCGCCGGATGCACCGCGATGTTCATGCCGGCTTCGATGCACAGGCTTTCGTCCTGCCGGATCAGGGGCCGCTCGACCAGGTCGTAGCCCTGGCCATGGCAATGCAGCCGGCGCTCCTCGGGCCAGTCTCGGCCGCGCATGAAGGCATTGTACGCGGCGAAAACGTCCGCGCACGGCGCCCCGGGCCGCAGCAGCGCCAGCGTCGCGCGCTGCGCTTCCAGCACGGCGTCGAAGGCATCGCGCACGTCGTTGCCGACCCGGCCCAGGACGATGGGCCTGGCGATATGCGCGAACATGCCGCCCGGCCCCGCGTTTTCCACCAGCAGCGTGAACATGTCGCCCTCGCGCAGTTCCCTGCCCTGCTGGAAGCGGGGCCGCAAACCGGCCGCGTGGCCCGGCGCCGCGGACGACCCGAAGAACATGCCCTGCTCGCTGCCCAGCAACTGCCCGGCGTGCTGGGCATGCGCCATGACCTCGAAGTCGCGCATGCCCGGACGGATCGCGGCGGCGACCTCGGCAACGATGCGGTCCTGCATCGCGGCGGCGTCCCGGATCAGGGCGATCTCTTCTTCGCTCTTGATGGCCTTGATGGCATCGACCGCGGGCGTCATGTCCACCAGCGCGGCGCCCATCTGCTCGCGCAGGTAGGCGCCGAACGGGTAATAGGCGCTGGCCGCCGCCAGGATACCGATGCGGCGGTAGCCATGCCGGCGTATCTCGCGCACCACGATCTCGGCGTCGTAGTCGGCGGTATAGGCCACGGACGGGTAGCTCGGAACCATGCATCGGCGCCCCACGCCGGGATTGGACGGGTCGTCGCCGTCGAACTCCAGCACGGCGTCGAAAGGGCCCTGGTCCACCAGCGTCATCAACCCATCGGCGGGAAAGACCAGGGTGCGCGGGTTGTAGTTGCCCGAAGGCTGGCCGGACAGCCAGCGGAAATAGCCTCCGCCGGAAATGCCATTGGCGCCCTGCACCACCAGCGCATCGACCCCGGCATCGGCCATGGCGCCGCGCACCGCTGCCCAGCGGCGCTCCAGTTCGACACGCGACACGGGATTCAGCGTCCTGCCATCCGCCGCGAGCCGGATCACCGGACGATCGGCCATCGAGAATACGTTCATTCCTTTACCCCGAGCTTGAGCAAGCGCCTGGCGTTGCCCTCGAAAATGTCCTGCCGCTGGCCATCGGTCAACGCCAGCCCTTCCACGGCCGCGATGGCCGAGCGGATGTAGCCCGCCCCCTGCTCGGGACCGAACGGCGCATCGGTCGCGAACAACATGTTCCGCGGGCCGAAGAAATCCAGGCAGCACTCGATCGCCGGCTGCCCGATGGCGCCCACGGTATCCGCATGGAACATGCGAAAGTAATCCACGGGCTGCTTCGTCATCGCCCGCCGACGGGCGGCGTAATCTTCCTCGGGGGTGCGCGCCCCCAGCCGTTCCCATACGTTGGTCACGCGCCCCTCCAGATACGGGATGGTCCCGCCCATCTGGTGGGCGATGACCTTCAGCCCGGGATACTGGTCGAACAGTCCGGACAGCGCGATATGCGCCATCGCCACGCTGGTTTCGTGGGGCCAGCCGAGGGCGAACCAGATCTCGTAGTGGCTTCTGGACTCGGCGGTGTAGTCCGCGTGCGAGGCTTCCCGTTCTGGATGCAGCCAGATGGGAAGATCGAGCGCCGCCATCAGGCCGAACAAGCCCACCGTTCGCGGCGACGTCAGCGGGTGGCCGAGCACATGCGTATAGACCTGGACACCGACGGCCCCCAGGTCGCGCACGGCCCGCTCGGCTTCGCTCATCAGTCCATCCTCGTCGTTCATCGGCAGCGCGGCGACGAAGCCGGGAAAGCGATCGGCATGGCGCGCCACGAGCTCCGCCATTTCGTCGTTCGCACAACGCGCCAGATCGCAGGCCAGCGCCGGTCCGCCCATGCTTTCGATGGGCGGACCGGACATGCAGACGATCTGCGCATAGTCGTCGAACCTGTCCATGAGGCGGAACCGCAGGTCCATGTCATGCAGCGACGGCACGCCATACAACAGGCGGGCTCGCGCGCCGCCATCAGGCAATACCCGCTCCATGCGCTCATGGAAGGGCCGCGGGCAGATATGCGAGAACACATCGAGCTTCATGAAGCCGGCCACTCACTCGACCTTGATATGGGCGGTCCTGATGACGCGCCCCCATTTGCCGATCTCCGCCGTCACGAAAGTGCCCAGCGCGTCGGGCGTACCGGGCGCCGGTTCCATGCCACCCTGGATGACGGCCTGCCTGCCCTCGGGCGAGTTCAGAATGCGGCCCACGTCCTGGCTGACCTTGCGCACGATATCCGCCGGGGTGCCCGCGGGCGCGAACATTGCCACCCACCCGCTGGCGACGTAGTCCGGGTAGCCCGATTCGGCCACGGTGGGCACGTCGGGGGCCGACGTGGGCCGCTGCGCGTCGACCACGGCCAGGATGCGCAGGCGCCGGTCCTGCACCAGCGGCAGCAGCGTGGTGAGATCGGATATGCCGAAATTGACCTCGCCCGAGGCGATCGCCAGCGCCGCCGGCGCCGTGCCCTTATAGGGCACCGCCGCCATCTTCGCGCCGGTGATGGAGGCCAGCAATTCGCCCGCGAGGTGGGTCTGGCTGCCGGAGCCGGAAACGCTATAGAGCAGGCCCCGACTGCTGCCCTTGCCCAGGGCGATCAGGTCCGCCACGTTGCGCACCGGCACCGAGGGATGGACGGCGATGGCGGTGGGAATGGTGGCGATCATCGTCACCGGGGCCAGATCCTTGGCCGCGTCATAAGGCATCTTGCGAAAGTGCGGGTTGATCGCGATCGCCCCCGGCGAACTCAACACGAAGGTGTAGCCGTCGGGTGGCGCCTTGGCCACCAGCTCCACGCCGATCGCCCCGGCGGCACCGGGACGGTTCTCGACCACCACCGATTGCTTCCATTGCGGCGCCAGCTTTGCGCTTAGCAGGCGCGCAAGCTGGTCGACGCTGCCCCCGGGGGGGAAGGGCGCGATCAGGCGCACTGGACGGGCGGGATAGCTCTGCGCGGGCACCGCCATCGGAGCAGCGGCCAGGCAGGCGACGGCCGCGATGCGGACACAGGACAAGCGACGATGCGACATGACGGTTCCTTCAAGGAAAGGAAGCTGCGGAAACGGCGCGAGACGATTCAGGCCAGGCCGACGATCTTGCGCATGATGACGAAGAAGGCCTGGCGCTCTTCCTGGCTCAGGTCGCCCAGGATCTCGTTCTGGGACGAGGCGATCTCGGGCTGTATGCGTTGCAGCAGCGACTCACCCGAGACCGACAGGCGCAGTTCGTGCGCACGCCCGTCCAACTCGGAGCGGGAACGCTCCACCAACCCGCGCTCGACGAAGCGCTTGACGATCCGCCCCACCGTTACGACGTCGACGGATACGGAGGCGGCCAGGCTCGCCTGGTCCACGCCCGGATGAAAATGCAGGGCGGTAAGCAGGACCATCTGCGGCACCGTCAGGTCGTAGGGCTGCAGCCGGCGGTCCAGCCCGGCCACGGAAATCTGGTGAGCGCGGCGGATCAGAAAGCCGGGCTTGTCCGCGAAACGGTCGATGTCGTTGCGGGCGGCGACGTTCGGGTGGTCTTTTTTCTCGGGCAGGGACATGGATCGGCAAGCGGTTCGGATAGGCTCCGACAAATAATACGCACGCTTATCAAAATACGCAACATGATACGCATGCTTATCAAATCGACATAAAAAAAGCGGTGCCCAAAGACACCGCCCCACATTCACATGCCCACTCTCCCGCCCCAGGATGCGGTGGATCCTGGCTCCGCCGGTCCACCCGCATCGCCCCCTGGAGGGGGCGTAGGAGAGGTCAGATATCCAGCACGAGCTTGCTGCCCTTGCAGCCGGACACGCAGACCATCATGGTCTTGTTCGATTCCCGCTCGCGTTCGGTCAGCACCGAATCCCGATGGTCGGGCGTGCCTTCCAGCACGGCCGTCTCGCAGGCGCCACACACCCCTTCGCGGCAACTGTAGTCGGCGTCGATGCCCGCTTCCAGCAGCGCATCGAGCAGCGCCATGCCGGCCGGCACGTCGATGGTCTTGCCGGACTTGGCCAGTTCGACCTGGTAGCTGCCTTCCTGCGCGGCCGTGACTTCCCCGGCCGCCGCGAAGCGCTCGATGTGCACGTTCTGGTAGCCCAGTTCCTTGCAGGCCGCCTCGAAGGCATCCAGCATGGGCGTCGGCCCACAGCAGTAGAAGTGCGTGTCGGCCGGATGGCCGGCCAGCAACTCGCGCAGGTTGGGCGGGCAGCCCGCCTCATCGTCGAAGCGTGTCGTGACCTGGCCGCCCGAGGCCACCAGTTCGTCGACGAAGGCCGCTTCGGTCTTGGTGCGGGCGCAGTAGAGCAGCTCCACCGGATTGGCAATCGCGCGCAGGCGGTTGTACATGCAGAAGATGGGCGTCACGCCGATGCCGCCGGCCAGCAGCACCGACTGCGCCGCCGACTCGTCCAGCTCGAAGTTGTTGCGGGGCGGCGCGATCTTGATGGTCGAGCCCACACGCAGCTGTTCGTGCACGAAGCGCGAACCGCCGCGGCTGTTACGGTCGTTCAGCACGCCCACCACGTAGCGATGCCGCTCTTCGGGCGAATTGAACAGCGAATAGCTGCGCACCAGGCCGTTGGGCAGATGCAGGTCGATGTGGGAGCCCGCGGCGAAGGCAGGCAGTTCCTCGCCCGTGGGCGAGCGGAACTCGACACTGATGATGCCCTGCGCTTCAAGGCGGATGGCGTGAACCAGTACCGTAAGGAGTGAGCTGCTGTTCATGAAAGGGTCGAAAAAAACGGTTATGCGTCGGCACGCAGGGCGATGTCGAGCCGCGCAAACGCATCGATCTCCACGGTCAGTCCGGGAAAAACGAGGCCACGCACCTCGACCAACGTGGAACACGGATAAGGCGACTGGAAGAACTCCTTGCGGGCCCTTCCGACTTCATCCTTGTCCTGAATGTTCGTCACGTAAATCACCAGTTTATAAATATTTTGCACCCCTCCGCCAGCGGCCTCGACCAAAGCTCGGATTTTGCCTAGCACAATCAGGGTTTGTTCGTAGGTGCCGAGGGGCGCGGCGGCCGTCGATTCCGGGTTGGCCGTCATGCCCGACATCGAGATTTCATTGCCCAGGACCAGGCAATTGGACCAGGTGGCCGTCTCGCGCTCGAGCACCGACGGCGCGATGACGCGGCGCGCCGCCGCGCCGCCGCTCACGCCGTCTTCCCTTTCAGTTGCTCGAACTGCTCGGTCGCCAGGTTGCGCAGGTGGCGGCGCAGGCGGACCAGTCCGATGTCGTGCTGGTACAGGTTCTCGCGCTGGTTGGCGTCGGGCTCCATGACTTCCAGCACTTCGCGGTCCTGCTCCAGCACCGCCCAGTGGCGCGCTTCCAGCCGGTTGCGGTACAGGAACTGCCACGCGTGGCGCTGCCAGCCCGAGACCTTGCGGCAGCGCCAGTGGAACACGGCGGCCAGGTTCTCGGAGATCGGGGTGTAGGTACCGACGATGGCGAAGCTGCCGCCGGGGCCGCCGGTGGACGGATACGGAATCTCGAGCCGCAGCCAATGCAGGCCGGTGTTGGCCCACTCGGTCCAGTCGAAGTTCACGCCGCGCTGGCCCTTCTTCTCGAAGACGAAGCCGTGCTCGGTGTCGCGCACGCCGAAATCGGCCACCGAAGAACCTTCGGCCATCGAGTGCGACTGCTTGTGCAGGTAGGTCCCGTGCATCGGGTCCATGACGTTGTCGATGACGTAGCGATAGTCGCCGCGCCATTCGGTGTAGCACAGGAAGGCGGCGTACTCGTCCGAGACCAGTTCTTCCGGCAGCGTGAACTCGGGCGCCTCGTCGACGTTGGTGGCCGAGTTGTACAGGAACACCGCGCCGTTGCGCTCGGCCACGTGGAAGGAACGCGCGGCGCGCTTGCCTTCCAGGCTGCAGCCGGGGCTGCCCGGCACGTTGGTCACCACGCCGTCGGCGCGCACCTGCACGCCGTGGTAGCCGCAGGCGATGCGGTCGCCCAGCAGGATGCCGCGCGACAAGGGCGCGCCGCGGTGCGGGCAATGGTCTTCCAGCGCATACAGCTTGCCGGCCTCGTCGCGCCAGAACACCAGCTTCATGCCCAGGCGACGCAGCGACACGGGCTTGTCGGCGATGAAGTTGGACGGACAGATCGCGTACCAGGTGTCTTTCAGGCCGTTCGCGAGCAGGGTGTCGGGGCTATCGATCTTGATCATGGCGGACTCCTCAGGCGGTCTCGGCCAGGCGGGCCAGTTCGGATTGCAGCAGGTCCTCGGTCCAGGGCACGCCGTTGGGCGCCGGAGGGCCGGCGTGGTTCAGGTATTCGACGATGGGCGCGAGCTCATGCTTGCCCGCCGCGAAGGCGCGCTCGAGCGAATCGCCCAGCAGGCTTTCCCACTCGCTGGGCGTGCGGCGACGTGCCTGATGCGGGTCCAGATAACGGTCTTGTTGCATCATTTACCTCCGTTGCGTACGCGTTCGCGGATGCGTTCGCGAACGGGAACAAAGTCATAAGTGGGATAGCACTCGGTGCGGAATACCCCCCAGGCCGAGCGCTCGAGTTCGACGTTGACCGTGGCCAGCAGATGCGGCGGCACCTCGAGCGTCACGATCTGCCCCAGCCCCATCGCCACGGTCCAGGACACGATCTTCACGCCCTCGGGCGGGAACCGCTCCCACCAGTCGGCTTCCTTCAGCTTGGTCTGGACCGCGTCCAGATTGTTCGACTGATTGTGCTTGAGCAGCACGGTCAACATCACGCTCGCCGGCTCGGCCATGGTCGCCCCTACTTCTTTTCGGTTAAGAACTTGCCATCCGGCGCCTTGGCGTTCTTCTGGCGGCGGGTATTGCCATCCAGGCCGCCATCGATCGCCCATTCGGCGAAAACCGTCGGGCCGGGCTCGAAATCGCGGGCCTCCCATTCGGCATCCAGGTAGTCGTCGTCGGCGTAGTACTCGATCAGGCCACCGCCCGGGAAATTGAAGTACCAGAAGTAGGCCGACGAAATCGGATGCCGGCCCGGGCCGAGCTGCGTGCTCCAGCCATCGCGGGCCATCGCCATGCCGCCGCCGAACACCTCGTGGATGTCGCGCACGGCGAACGCCACGTGGTTCAGGCCGGCGCGCGGCTGCGGCGGCTGCAGCAGGAACAGGTCGTGGTGGCCGCCCTCGGGCGCGCAGCGCAGGAAAGCGCCTTTGCCCGGATAGCGGTCGGAAGCCACGAAACCGAAGTTATCGGTATAGAACTGCTCGCAGGCTTTCACATCCTTGACGAAGAACACCACATGCCCGACTTCGATGGGGGTGGCGCGCTCGTAGATCGGGCTGCGCTCGTTGCGGCGAGCCTTGGTGCCCCAGGTGTTCATGCCCGGGCTGTCGAGATCGAGATCGATCTTGCGGGTGGTCTGGAAACGCACGGCCAAGCCGTTGGGATCGGTACAACCGACCCGGCCGCCTTCGTTCACGTAGCCCGGCTTGTCCTTCAGGCGAGCCGCGAAACGCTCCAGCACTTCGTCGCTGGACACGCCCCACACCACTTCACGCAGCGTCGGGCCGTCCTCGATCGCCGGCGGCAGGCCCGGGAAATCGGTGGTCTTCACGATCACCCGGCATTTGTTCATCGACTCGAACACCAGCGACTTGTCCGTTTCCTCGGCAAGCGTCAGGCCCCAGTCGGACAGGAACTTCCTGCAGGCGGCCAGATCGTCAGCGCCGTAGGTGATTTCGTCTATACCCAATACGTCCATTTGGCTCTCCTACCTCAGTTTGCCCAAGGCAAAGGATTTTGATTCATGCCCCAGTACATGCCCTTCTGTTCCATGTACTGCAGGATGCCGAGTCGGCCCTTCTCGCGGCCGAGGCCGCTGTCGCGCCAGCCGCCGAACGGCGTGGAGATCGAGAAGAACTTGTAGGTGTTGATCCACACCGTACCGGCCTGCACGGCGCGGCCGACGCGCCAGGCGCGCTTGTAGTCGCCCGTCCAGATGCCGGCCGCCAGCGCGTACACGCTGTCGTTGGCCTGCTCGATCAGGTTCTCTTCGTTGTCGAAGGGCATCGCCACCAGCACCGGCCCGAAGATTTCCTCCTGGCTGATGCGCGCCTGGTTGTCCAGGCCCTCGATGATGGTCGGGCGATAGAAATAGCCCTTGTCGTAGATGCCGCCTTCCGGACGCTGGCCGCCGGTGCGGATGCGGCCGCCCTCGGACACGCCCAGTTCGACGTAGCGCTCGATCGACTCGCGATGGCGGCCGGTGATGAGCGGGCCCATCTGGGTGCGCTCGTCGGCGGGGTCGCCCACGCGCAGCGCCGCGGCACGCTGGGTCAGCCGGTCCAGGAACTGCTCATAGATGGACGAGGCGACGAACAGGCGCGACCCGGCGATGCAGGACTCGCCCGACGAACTGAAGATGCCGTACAGCACGCCGTTGACGGCATGGTCCAGGTCGGCGTCCTCGAACACCATGGTGGGCGACTTGCCGCCCAGTTCCAGCGACACCGGCATCATCTTGTCGGCCGCGATGTGGGCGATGTGCCGGCCGGTGGTCGTGCCGCCGGTGAAGGACACCCGCTTGACCAGCGGATGCTTGGTGATGGCGTCGCCGATGACCGAGCCCTTGCCGGGCAGCACGCTGATGATGCCCTTGGGCACGCCGGCTTCCTCGCAGATGGCGGCCAGGTCCAGCGCCATCAGCGGCGTGACTTCGGCGGGCTTGACCACGAGGGCGTTGCCGGCGGCCAGCGCCGGAGCCATCTTCTGGGCCTCGCTGGCGATGGGCGAGTTCCACGGGGTGATGGCGGCCACCACGCCCATGGGGTCGTACACGCTCATGGACATGTAGTCGCCACGCGACGGGGTGATGACTTCCTCCAGCGTCTCGCAGGCGGCGGCGAAGAACTGGAAGGTGCCGGCCGCGCTGGCCACCAGCGCGCGCGTCTCGCTGATGGGCTTGCCGTTGTCCAGGCGCTGGCGCTGGGCCAGGTCTTCGGCGCGCTCGCGGATCAGTTGCGCGATCCGGTACAGCACGGCGGCGCGCTCGTGCGGCTTGCGCTGGGCCCAGCCGCTGGTGCGGAAGGCCTGGTGCGCGCCCTGGATCGCCTCTTCGACGTCATCCAGGCTGGCCGCGTTCAGGTAGGCCACGGGCTCGCCGGTGGCCGGATAGAGCGTGGCGTAGCGTTCGCCGCCGCCCTCGCGCCAGACGCCGGCGACGCAGATGGGAAGGTTCTTGTCGGAGATCAACATGGTTCAGGCTCCCGCCTTGTCGGTCGCGGCCTTGACCGGGGGACCCGCGAACTTGGTGTTGAAGCCGCCGACCGACAGCATGTCGATCTCGACGATGAACGGCCCCTTGGCGGCCAGGCCCTGCTTGAGCGCGCCTTCCAGCTCGTCCAGGTTCCTGACGCGGGCATGGCCCAGGCCCATGGCCTGGGTCAGCAGCGCGTAGTCCGGCGTGTGCAGCTGCACGTAGTGCTTGCGTCCGCCATAGACGGCGTCCTGGATGTTCTTGATGACGCCGTACGCCTGGTCGTTCATCAGGACGATCAGCATGTCGGCCTGCTCCTGCACGGCCGTCGCCAGCTCGCCCAGGTTCAGGATGAAGCCGCCGTCGCCGGCCAGCGTAAAGGTCTTCTTGCCCGAGCCGCTCACGGCCGCGCCCACGGCGGCGCCCACGCCCATGGCCAGGCCCAGGCCGATGCCGCCGCCCAGGGCGTGCACACCGGCCTTGGAATCATGCAGGCACGGCAGGCGGTTGCCCCAGATGCTGTTGGACAGCGTGACGTCGCGCACCCAGTTGAAGGACTCGCCCACCACGGATTGCAGGGTGTCGATGAGCCTGGTGTAGGGGCCGACGTCGTCGCGCAGCTTGGCCATCGCGCCCTGCTTGGCGGACTGGATGTCGTCCAGGAACTTGGGGTCGGCCGACATCTTGCCTTCCAGGCGGTCGGCCAGGCCCTTGAGCGCCAGGGTGGCATCGCCGTTGACGAAGAAATCGGTCGTGTAGGCACGGCCGTCCGCCTGCGAATCGGCATCGATGCGGTAGCGGGTGGCGGGCAGCTTGATCGCGTACTTCAGCGTCTCGTTGCTGCGCAGGCGCGAGCCGACCACGAGCAGCGCGTCCACGGTCTGGTAGAGGTTCTCGACCGGCTTGGCGACCGTGAACGAACCCAGGCAGGCCGGATCGTTTTCCGGGATCACGCCGCGGCCCTGCGTGCTGGTGATCACGCCGAAGCCCATCTTGACCAGGCGGCGGACCTGCTCGCCGGCCTGACGGGCGCCACCGCCCAGCCACAGCAGCGGACGCCTGGCCTGGGCCAGGCGCTGGGCCAGTTCGTCCAGCGCGGCCTCGGACGGCACCAGCGCCGCCACGGGCAGCGGGCTCAGGTCGGCGGGCTCGTCGATCAGGGCGGCCTGCACGTCGATGGGGATCTCGATGCTGACCGGGCCGGTGGGGGCTGTCATGGCGATCTGCACGGCGCGCTTGACGATGCCGATGGCGGTCTCGGGCGTGCGGATGCGGAAGGCGGCCTTGGACACCGCCTGCAGCATGTCGAGCTGGTGGTTGGCTTCGTGGATGAAGCCCAGGTTCTGGTCCAGGTAGGGGCTGTCGATCTGGCCGGTCAGGTGCAGCAGCGGCGTGCCGGCGGTGATGGCCTCGACCATCGAGCCGGCGGCATTGCCGGCGGCGGTGCCGGTGCTGGTCACGGTCACGCCCAGGCCGCCGGTGGTGCGGGCATAGGCATCGGCCATGTTGGTCGCGCCGGCCTCGCCGCGGGCCATGACGAAGCGGATGTTGCCGCGTTCGCCGAAGGCATCCAGGATGGGCATGTTGTGGATCGAGATGACCCCGAATGCCGCCTTGACGCCGCAGTTCTCGAGGAACTGCGCAATGGCTGCGCCGACGGTGATACGGTTGACATTAGGCATGACGGCAAACCCCTCCGGAAATATCGATATGGCTGCCCGTCGTGTAGGAAGACAAGGGCGTGGCAAGGAAGAAAATGGCCCGCGCGGGCTCTTCGGGACGGCCGAGGCGGCCCAGCGGAATCTGTTTTTCGGCGGCGATGCGGCCCGTCCATTGCTCCCAGGTCAGCGCGCGGTCCTTGCGCTCCTCGTAGCGGCGGCGCCATTGGCCCGACTCCACCAGGCCCAGCAGGATGCCGTTCACACGGATATGCTTGGGAGCCAGTTCGAATGCCAGCGAGCGCACCAGGTTGTGGATGCCGGCGCGCGCGGCCGAGGTGGCCACCATGTGCGGTTCGGGTTGGATGGCCAACAGCGAGTTCACGCACACGATCGCGGCATCCTCGCTCAGCTCCAGCTGCGGGATGAAGGCGCGGGTCGGGTTGATGACCGAAAAGAACTTCAATTGGACTTCGTCCAGCCAGGCCGAGTTCTCGGTGCTGGCGAACGTCGACACGCGGCCCTGGCCGGCGTTGTTGACCAGGATGGACGCCGTGCCCAGCTCGCGCTGCACCTGGGCGGCGAAGGCCTCGACCTGTTCGGGCACCAGCACGTCGCAGCGGGCCGCGAGGATGCGGGCGCCGGGAAAGCGGGCCAAGAGGCCTTCCTTGGCCTGGCTGAGCTTGTCCTCGTTGCGGCCGCAGAAGGCGACCGCCGCGCCGGCTTCCAGCAGCAAGCCGACCGTCGCGAGACCGATGCCCGAGGTTCCCCCCGTGACGACGGCGACTTTCCCGTCAAGCTTATACATAGTCATTAGGCAACCATTCCGTTCAGTTTTTCATCGAGACCATAGGCGGCATCCTGCCCACGGTAGTTGAGCAAGGAAGAGAGTTCGGCGGCGTTTTCGCAAACGCTGTCGGCCAGGCGCTCCAGGCGGCCGGCTTCCAGCGGCACGGCGGGCATCGCCACGCCCAGCGCGGCGGCGATGGCCCCGCCCTGCTCGCGCACGGGCGCGGCCAGGGTCGAGATGCCCGATTCGAAGAAACCTTCATGCAGCAGGTAGGGCCGCCGGCGGTCCTCCGCCAGCAGCGCATGCAGTTGCTCCACGGAGCGCGGCGTGAACGCGTTGACAACGGGCAGCGTGCCCTGCGGATACAGCTCGCGCAGTTCGTCCAGGGACATGTCGGCCATCAGCACCCGGCCCAGCACCGTGGCATGGGCGGGCAGGCGGGTGCCGACGTTCACCGAGCTGGCGAGCGGCGTGTTGGCGGCAGCCTTGGCGACGTAGACGATGTCGGCGCCGTCGCGCACCACCAGATGACAGGAAAGATTGAACTCGTTGCGCACCCGCTCCAGCAGGGGTGCCCCCAATTGGGTCAGTTCGAGCGAGGCGAGGTATTCGAAGCCCAGGCGCAGCACGGCCATGCCGAGGGAATAGTCGCGGCCGTTGTCGGCGCGATGGATGAAGCCCATGCGTTCGAGCGTGGCCAGCAGCCGGAATACCGTGGTGCGGGGCACGCCCAGCCGCCGCGCCAGTTCGGGGGCGTTCATGGCGCCCTGCGCCTGGCCGACCTCGCACAGCACGCGCAGGCCGCGCTCCAGGCCGGGAACGACATACTTGTCCTGCGAGGTTTCCTGAGGGGGAAGCGGGTTCACGGCGCGCGCCAGGGTTCGTTCGAGCAGCTAAGGGGATGGGCAGAAATGTCGTTTCAAATATGAACTGACAATCCATACACGGAACAGAACGAAATATAGCCGCTCCGCCCTCCCGTCGACACTAGGGTAAACCCGCAAATCTGGCGTTCAGCGGCCGTCGGCGTCCAGGCCCAGCACGCGCAGCCGCGCGCGCAGCCGCCGTATTTCGTTGCTCATGTCGAGGATCAGGGCCGCCGCGTCCAGGCTGGCGTCGAAATCGCGCTGCAGGTCGCGCGCCGCCAGGGCCTGCCGCAGCGCGGCGCTGTCGAAGCACCAGTCGGCCTGACGGCCGCTGGCCTCGATGATGCCGACCCGGACCAGTTGCAGCACCCAGGCCTCTTCCGCGCCGCAGGCCCGGGCCAACTCCCCGGTGCTGAGCGGCTGTTCCTTGCCCACCAAGGTGGCGGTGACGGCAACCGTCTTCATCGTCAGTCTCCCAGGTTCCGGCGCGGGTCGAAGGGCACTTCCTGCGCCAGGTGTCTATAGGCCGCCTTCGCCTTCTCGGTGTCGGCGGGCGGCCAGGCGATCTCCAGCACCAGGTAGAAATCGCCGGCCGGGTCCCCCGGGATGCCCTTGCCCTTCAGGCGCAGCTTGCGGCCGTTGCGCGAGTTCGCCGGCACGTTGACCTCGACCGGTCCGTGCGGCGTGGGCGCCCGCACCGTGGCGCCCAGCGCGGCCTCCCAGGGGGCCACCGGCAGGTCCATGTACAGGTCGCGCCCCTCGACCCGATAGCGCGGGTGAGGCTTGATCCGGACCTCGAGGTAGAGGTCGCCGTTCTCGCCGCCGCCCAGGCCCGGCATGCCCTGCCCCGCCAGCCGGATGAATTGCCCTTCCCGGATCCCGGCCGGGATGCGCACGCTCAGCGTGCGCGTTTGCAGCCGGGGCTGGCCGTTCTCGTCGTGGCCGATGGAGCGCAGCGAGATGTCGCGGGTGGCGCCGTGCAGGGCGTCGTCCAGGTCGATCTCGATGGCGGCGTGGTGGTCCTCGCCCCGGGCCCGCATCTGCGCGCCGCCCGGACGATGGCGCGCGCCGAACAGCGACGAGAAGAACTCGCTGAACGCCGCGTCGTCGTTGGGGCTGGCCCCGCGGAACTCGAACCCGCTGTCCCAGTCGGACGGCGGACGGAAATCGCCGCCGGACGAGACACCGGCCGCCAGATTGTCGTAGGCGGTCCGTTTCTCGGGATCCTTCAGCACCTGGTAGGCCTCGTTGACGTCGCGCATGCGCTGCTCGGCGTCGGCCTCCTTGCTGACGTCCGGATGGTACTTGCGGGCCAGCTTGCGGTAGGCATGCCGGATATCGTCGTCCGACGCCCCCTGCTCGACGCCCAGCGTCGCGTAGTAGTCCTTGAACTCCATAGCCGCGGTCTCGCAAAGTAAAGTGCCGGCCGGCACGTCGCCGGGCCGGCCGAGTATTGCTTTATATGTGGGACACGCCGACCGATTTCAATCGTCCGGGGGCGAAGGAAGGCCTTCGTCCGTTTCCAGTCTAGCAGGGCAGGTCGAACAGTAGAACCTCCGCGTTTTCGCCCTGTTCGACCACGATGCCGGCCTCGTCCCCGACCGCCAGCGCATCGCCGCCGGACAGGCGCTGGCCGTTCACCACCGCCGTTCCCCGCGCGACGTGCACCCAGGCCTGGCGGCCCTCGGCCAGCGCGTGCTCGGCGCGCTCCCCGGCGTCGAACAGCCCGGCGTACAACCGGGCGTCCTGGTGGATGCCCACCGACCCCTGGGCGCCGTCCGGCGACGCCACCAGGCGCAGCCGGCCGCGCTTCTCGGCGGCGGGGAAGTTGCGCTCCTCGTAGCTGGGTTCGACGCCCTTGACGTTCGGCTCGATCCAGATCTGCAGCATGTGGGTGGCGCGGTCCCGCTCGGGGTTGAACTCGGAGTGCATCACCCCGGTACCCGCGCTCATGCGCTGCACGTCGCCGGGACGGATGACCGAGCCGTTGCCCATGCTGTCCTTGTGCTCGATGGCGCCGTCCAGCACATAGGTGATGATTTCCATGTCGCGGTGGCCGTGCATGCCGAAGCCCCGGCCCGCGGCGATGGTGTCGTCGTTGATCACGCGCAGGGGGCCGAAGCCCATGTGCGCGAGGTCGAAGTAGTCGGCGAACGAAAAGGTATGGGCGCTGCGCAGCCAGCCGTGGTCGGCGCGGCCGCGTTCTTCACTGCGTCGAATGGTTTGCATGAGGATTCTCCCGTGTCGGCCCGCCCGGTGGCAGGGCCGTTGTCGATGGATCCATTGTGGGCTACCGGCTCCCCGGTTTGTGCCGTATCCTTTGAGGACATCATTCAAATTCGTTGAACGACTTTTCCCCATGCATGCGCTGTCGCCCGAATCGCTGCAGATGATCGACGCCATCGCGCGCCACGGCAGCTTCGCCAAGGCCGCGCGCGAACTGGGCAAAGTCCCGTCGGCGCTGACCTATTCGGTGCGCCGGATCGAGGACGACCTGGACGCGCTGCTGTTCGACCGCAGCGGCCATCGCGCCCGCCTCACCGCCGCCGGCGAGGAACTGCTGCGCGAAGGCCGCCCCCTGCTGGAGGCCTACGACGCGCTGGCGCAGCGGGTGCGGCGCATCGCCACAGGCTGGGAGACGGAACTGCGCATCGCGGTCAACGCGGCCCTGAACTGCACCGCCCTGTTCGACCTGGCCGAGGATTTCGAGGCCCTGGGCACCGGCACCCGGCTGCGGTTCAGCCACGAGGTGCTGCAGGGCAACTGGGATGCCCTGCTGTCCGGCCGCGCGGACATCGTGATCGGCGCGGACGCCGACGGCGCGCCGGCCGAGGGCTTTCATTCGCGCGCGCTGGGCAACCTGCCCTTCGTGTTCTGCGTCGCGCCCCACCATCCGCTGGCCACGGCGCCGGAGCCGCTGGCCGCCGCCGATATCGACCGCCATACCGCCGCCGTCGTGGCCGATACGTCGCGCCGCCTGCCGGCCGGCACCAAGGGCCTCCTGAGCACCCAGCACACGATCACGCTGCCCAACATGGAACTGAAGGTCCGCGCCCAGGTGCGCGGGCTGGGCTGCGGCTACCTGCCCGAGCCCCTGGCGGCGCCCTACCTGTCCCAGGGCCTGCTGGTGGCGCGCGAGGTCGAGGGCATCGGCCTGAACGAACGGCTGGTCTACGCCTGGCGCGCCCCCGCCGAGGGACAGGCGCTGCAATGGCTGCTGAAACGGCTGCAATCGACGCGGCTGCATGCCGCCCTGCTGTCCCGCGCGCACCCGCAGGCGGCCTCGGCCCGGCGGGCCTCGTGATGGACTACGTCGGCCGCTTCGCCCCCAGCCCCACCGGCCCCCTGCACCAGGGTTCGCTGGTGGCCGCGCTGGCCAGCCACCTGGACGCCCGCGCCCACGGCGGGCGCTGGCTGGTGCGCGTCGAGGACCTGGACGCGCCCCGGGTCGTGGAAGGCGCGGACCACGTCATCCTCGACCAGTTGCGGGCCCTGGGCCTGCACTGGGACGGCGAGATCCTCCACCAGTCCTCGCGCCACCAGGCCTACCGCGAAGCCTTCGATACGCTGCGGCGCCAGGGCATGGTCTATGCCTGCGGCTGCACGCGCAAGGAAATCGCCGACTCCATCCTGAGCTCGCGCGGCTACCTGCCGGCCGGCGAACTGCCCTATCCGGGCACCTGCCGCGACGGGCTGCACGGCAAGCCGGCGCGCGCCTGGCGGCTGCGCGTGCCGCCGGGCACCGTACGCATCGACGATCGATGGATGGGGGTGGTCGAGCAGGACGTGGCGGACGAGGTGGGCGACTTCGTGCTTTTCCGCGCGGACGGGATGTGGGCCTACCAGTTGGCGGTGGTGGTGGACGATGCCGAACAGGGCATCACCGACGTCGTTCGCGGCGAGGACCTGCTCGGCTCCACACCCAGGCAGAAAGTCCTGCAGACACTGCTGGCGCTGCCGGTTCCCCGGTGGATGCACGTGCCGGTGGTGGTCAATGCCGACGGGCAGAAACTGTCGAAGCAGACCGGCGCCGCGGCGATCGATACGCAGCGGCCGCTGGCCGCGTTGCGGGCCGCGTGGCGCCATCTGCAATTCGAACCGCTGCCGGCGGCGGACGTCCCGGCCTTCCTGGCCGAAGCGACGGACCGCTGGGCGCGGCGATGGGAAATAGTCCGGAGATGAGGCCGGGGCGCGGCGGGCGCCCCGACAACGGCCGGCAGGAAGGTCAGTCCTTCTTGCCGCCGCCCAGCAGCACGGCCAGCGGCCGCTTGGCGGACGTGCGAGGCGGCACGGGAGGCGCCTCGCCATGGACCGGCTCGGTGCCGCTCGCGGGCACATAGGGACGGAAGAAGAAATCGTCGACGGGCTTCTTGGCCGGCGATTCATACCGCGGGCGCTCGCCGCGCTCGCCACGATCGCCGCGTCCGGCATGGCTGCGAACCGGGCGTTCGCGCTCACCGCGCGACGATGCCAGCAGCGACGCCGGCAGGTCCAACTGGCCGCGCGGGATCTCGCGCTTGATCAGCTTCTCGACGTCGAGCAGGAAGCGCTCTTCCTCGGGCGCGAACAGCGCGATGGCCTCGCCCGTCGCGCCGGCACGGCCGGTGCGCCCGATGCGGTGCACGTAGTCCTCGGCGTTGTAGGGCAGGTCGTAGTTGATCACGCAGGGCACGCCGGCCACGTCCAGGCCGCGGGCCGCGACGTCGGTCGCCACCAGCACTTCCAGCTCGCCGGCCTTGAAGGCCTCGAGCGCCTTCATGCGATCGGCCTGGGTCTTGTCGCCGTGGATGGACTCGGCGCGCACGCCGTCGCGCTCGAGCAGCCGCGCCAGGCGGGCGGTGCCGATCTTCGTGTTGGAGAACACGATGACCTGCTTCAAGCCGCGCGACTTGACCAGGTGAACGACCGCGGCGCGCTTGGCGTCGCCGCTCAGCTTGTAGGCGATCTGGCTGACGGTGTCGGCCGTGGCGTTGCGCGCCGCGACCTCGATCTCGACCGGCTGCGTCAGATAGGAGCGCGCCAGCTTGCGGATCTCGTTGCTGAAGGTGGCCGAGAACAACAGCGTCTGGCGCTGCTGGGGCAGCAGGCGGATGATGCGTTCCAGGTCCGGCAGGAAGCCCATGTCGAGCATCCGGTCGGCCTCGTCCAGCACCAGCATGCCGACCTGGCCCAGATTGATGGTTTTCTGCTCGACGTGATCGAGCAGGCGTCCCGGCGTCGCGATCAGCACTTCGCAGCCGCGCCGCACTTCTTCCTTCTGGGGGCCGATGTCGACCCCGCCGAAGACCACGGCCGCGCGCAGGGGCGTGAACTGGCTATAGCGCTTGACGTTGTCGGCCACCTGGTCGGCCAGCTCGCGCGTGGGCGTGAGGATCAGCGCGCGGACGGGATGCCGTGCCGGCGATGCGCTGGTGTTGGCCAAAGGCATGAGCCGATGGAGGATGGGGAGAGTGAAAGCCGCGGTCTTGCCGGTTCCGGTTTGCGCTGCGCCCATTACGTCTCGGCCGTTGGTGACGACCGGAATCGCTTGCGCCTGGATAGGCGTCGGAATGGTGTACCCGGTGGCGACGACCGCCTTGAGTATGTCGGGGTGCAGGCCGAAATCGGCAAAAGAACTGGGCCCTGATGCCGCTGTATCTGTCATGGTGGGGGACCACCAATGCCGCAACACGATGATGCGTATCAATAGTCCAGAAAAATCAAAGACTTAGATTTTACCTCAAAAGCCAGCCTGTCAACCAGAAGGAAAAACCGGCGGCGAACCGGCCCGCCGCCCCGGCGCACCATGCTGTAATGGCGGCATCGCCACCCTGCTCTCCGCATGCGTCATGCGCCTGTCCGTCGTCATCATTGCCCGCAACGAGGCCCGCAACCTGGCCGACTGCCTGGAATCGGTCCGCTTCGCCGACGAGATCGTCGTGGTCGATTCAGGCAGCACCGACGAGACGGTGGACATCGCGCGCCGGCATGGCGCCCGGGTCGAGATCACCCCGGACTGGCCGGGCTTCGGGCCGCAGAAGAACCGCGCGCTGGCCCTGGCCACCGGCGACTGGGTCCTGTCGCTGGATGCCGACGAACGGGTGACGCCCGAACTGGCCGCCGCGATCGCCGACGCCCTGCGCACCCCGCGCCACGATGCCTACGACATGCCACGGCTGTCCAGTTTCTGCGGCCGCTTCATCCGGCACAGCGGCTGGTGGCCCGACCGCGTGCTGCGCCTGTTCCGGCGCGGCACGGCCCGCTTCAGCGACGATCTGGTGCACGAAAAGGTGGTCGCCGACGGCGAGGTGGGACACCTGGCGCCGCACCTGCTGCACTACACTTACCCCGACCTGGACAGCGCCATCGCCAAGATGAACCGCTATTCCAGCGACAGCGCGCAGGCGCTGCACGCGCGCGGCAGGCGAACGGGCATGGGCGCCGCCATCGGTCATGGCGCCTGGACCTTCGTGCGGCTGTACGTCTTCAAGCGCGGCTTCCTGGACGGCCGCCACGGGTTCCTGCTCGCGGCCACCGCCGCCGCCGGCAGCTTCTATCGCTACGCGAAGCTCAGCCTGAAATAGGCTCGGCCAACCGGCGAATGCGGCCATGCGCAAGATCATCCACTGCGATTGCGACTGCTTCTACGCATCGATAGAAATGCGCGATGATCCCAGCCTGCTCGGCCGGCCGCTGGCCGTGGGCGGGCGGCCCGAGACCCGGGGCGTGGTGGCCACCTGCAACTACGAGGCGCGCAAGTACGGCATCCATTCGGCCATGTCGTCGGCGCGCGCGGTGCGGCTGTGCCCGGACCTGCTGATCATTCCGCCCAGGATGGAGATGTACCGGGTGGCCTCGGCGCAGATCATGGACATCTATCGCGACTACACCGAACTGGTCGAACCGCTGTCGCTGGACGAGGCCTACCTGGACGTGACCGGCAGCGACCGGCTGCAGGGCAGCGCCACGCGGATCGCCAGCGAGATCCGGCAGCGCGTGGCCCAGGCCGTCGGCATCACCGTCTCGGCCGGCGTGGCGCCCAGCAAGTTCGTGGCCAAGATCGCCAGCGACTGGAACAAGCCCGACGGCCTGTTCGTCGTGCGTCCGCGGGACGTGGACACCTTCGTGGCGGCGCTGCCCGTCTCCAAGCTGCACGGCGTGGGCAAGGTGACCGGCGCGCGGCTCAAGGCGCTGGGCGTCGAGACCTGCGCCGACCTGCGGGCATGGGAACACGACCGGCTGCGCGACGAGTTCGGCGCGTTCGGCGAACGCCTGCACGACCTGTGCCGCGGCATCGACAACCGCGAGGTCTCGCCCACCCGAGAACGCAAGTCGGTCAGCGTGGAGCAGACCTTCGTCACCGACCTGCACACGCTGGAGGCGTGCCAGGAACTCCTGCGCGAGATGCTGGACCAGCTCGACGCACGCGTGCGCCGCGCCGATGCCCAGCACCACATCCAGAAGCTGTTCGTGAAACTGCGCTTCTCGGATTTCAACCGCACCACCGCCGAGGGCGTCGGGGCGGCGCTGGACGAGGAACAGTTCCGCATCCTGCTGGCCACGGCCTTCCGCCGCAACCCGCGCGCCGTGCGGCTGATGGGACTGGGCGTGCGCCTGGGCGCCCCGGGCGGACAGCTCGCGCTGTTCGGCGATCAGCCTACGGTTTCGGAACCCGACACCGTGTAGCCGGCCTCTTCGATCAGCTTGGCGATCCGCGCTGCGTCGTCGGCCTGGTCGACGCGCACCTTCCCGGCACCCAGGTCGACCTCGACATGGGCCTGGGGATAGGCGGACTGCACCGCCTGGGTGACGGACTTGACACAGTGTCCGCAGCTCATTCCCTGCACCTGGAATTCAAACATGGCATGACTCCTTTCTTGATGGTGTAGCCAGTATTCCCCTTCCCACGATGGCAAGGTCAAGCGCCGTTGCGCAGTGCCAACCAACGGGCGGCGCCCTGCCCCGACCAGCGGCCGCTGGCCAGGCAGGCCGTGAGCAGATAGCCGCCGGTGGGTGCCTCCCAATCCAGCATCTCGCCGGCGCAGAAGACGCCAGGCAGCACGCGCAACATGCCGTGTTCGTCCATGCCGTCGAATGCCACGCCGCCGGCGCTGCTGATGGCCTCGGCTATAGGCCGCGGCGCGCGCAGCATCAAGGGCAGCGACTTCACCCACGCGGCCAGCCGGACAGGATCCTGGAAATCGGCGGCCGGCACGATCTCGCGCAGCAGGCCCGCCTTCGCGCCGTCCACCTTGATGCGCGCGCGCAGGTGGTTGGCCATGGATTTGCTGCCCCGCGGCCATGCCAGTTCCTCGGCCACGCGCTCGATGCCGAGCCCGGGCGCCAGGTCGAGCCGCAGTTCGGCACGGCCGTGACGGACGATGGCCTCGCGCAGGCGGGCCGAAGCGGCATAGATCAGGCTGCCCTCGACACCGTAGCCGGATACGACGAACTCCCCGCCGCGCCGCCACTCTCCCCGTTCGTCGGACATGGCGAGCGTGACCGCGCGCACCGGCTGTCCCGCGTAACGCTCGCGGAAGTGCGGGCTCCAGTCGATCTCGAAACCGCAGTTGGCCGGCAGCAGCGGCGCAATGCGTACGCCGCGCCCGGCCAGCCACGGCACCCAGGCCGCGTCCGATCCCAGCCGCGGCCAGCTCGCGCCCCCCAGGGCCAGCACCACCGCATCGTGGCGATGGGCCGCACGACCGGCCGGCGTATTGAAGGCCAGCGCGCCGTCCGCCTCCCACCCTAGCCATCGATGCCGCATGTGCAGGCGCACGCCCCGCCCCCGCAGCCGATGCAGCCACGCGCGCAGCAGCGGCGCGGCCTTCATCTCTTTCGGGAAGATCCGGCCCGACGATCCGACGAAGGTGTCGATGCCCAGGCCATGCACCCAATCGCACACGGCCCGGGCGCCGAACGCCTCGAGCATGGGGGCCAGCGCTCCGGCGCGATCGCCATAGCGGGCCAGGAAGGCCGCCGCCGGTTCGGAGTGCGTGATGTTCAGGCCGCCTATGCCGGCCAGCAGGAACTTGCGGCCCGCCGACGGCATGGCGTCGTAGACATCCACCGCGATGCCGGCCTCGGCCAGGACCTCGGCAGCCATCAGGCCCGCCGGCCCGGCGCCCACCACCGCGGCGCGGCCAGGCGCGGTCAACGACCCGGCCATACGTTCACAGGTTGACGACCCGGCCCATGGCCAGTTTCTCGGGCGAATAATTCAACAGGCGCGACAACTCCATGGCGGTGCTGCGCACCCGGCCGACCAGGTCGTCGATACGCTCGGGCTCGAAGCGCGACGAGGGTATCGTGGCGCCCAGCGCCGCCACGATGCGGCCGGTGGCGTCGCGCACCGGCGCGGCGATGGTCGAGACCCGCGCCTCGAAGAAGGCTTCCTGCAGGACATAGCCGCGTTCGCGGTCCTTCTGCACCAGCTCGTACAAATCCATCACGGTCGTGGGCGTGCTGGATGAGTAGCTTGCCAGGTGTTCCTCGGGGAACAGCTCGCGCAGTTCGTCCAGCGTGAGGTCCTCCAGCAGGACGCGGCCCAGCACCGTGGCGTGCGCGGGCAGCCGCGTGCCAACGTGGACCGAGCTGGTGAAGGGCGTGGGCGCCGACGACTTGGCGACGTAGACGATGGAACGGCCATCGCGCACGACCAGGTTGCACGAGAACCCGATCTCGCCCCGCAGGCGCTCCAGCAGGGGCGCGCCCAGCTCGGTCAGTTCGAGCGAGGCCAGGTATTCGAAACCCAGCCGCAGCACGGCCAGTCCGAGCCGGTAGTCGTGCCCGCCCTCGGCCCGCTGGACGAACCCCATGGACTCCAGGGTCATCAGCAGCCGGAAAACGGTGGAACGCGGCAAGCTGAGGCGGCGCGCCAGTTCGGGCGCCGACAGCTTGCGGTCGACGTGGCTGAATTGTCCCAGCAACAGCAGGCCGCGCTCCAGCGCCGGGACGAGATACTTGTCCTGCGCGACCTCCGAGATGTTCCCTTTGCTCATGGTGTGACCGACTGTCTGATGGCTTGCGGACGGAATGATACCGGTCCCGACAGGCGGTGCCGGCCACGCTGCCCGCTTTTTTCAATTCATCACGAATCCGCCGTTGACCGGAAGAAGCTGGCCGGTGACGAAGCGCGCGAGGTCCGACAGCGCGAACAACACCGATCCGCTCACGTCCTCGGGCACCTGTTCGCGGTGGATCGCACGCTGGTCATGGTAGAGCTGATGCCGCGCCTCGGGCACGTATTCCGTCGCCTCGACCAGGGTCAGCCCCGGCGCAATGGCATTGACGGTGATGTTGTCGGCGCCGAACTCGCGCGCCAGCGACCGCGTCATCGCCGTGACCGCGCCCTTGCTGGCGACGTAGGCCATCAGGTTGGGCGCGCCCCACAGCGCCGTGTCCGACGCCAGGTTGACGATGGCGCCCCGGCCCGAGGCCTTCAGCGCCGCGTGGCAGGCGACGGACATCAGCCAGGTGCCGCGCACGTTGACCTGCATGACCTTGTCCCATACCTCGACCTCGAGCTGGTGCGCGGTGCGCCCGCCCGAGTTGGTGATGGCGGCGTTGTTCACCAGTCCGTCCAGCCCGCCCAGCAGTTCGACGGCGCGCGCCGCGCACCGCTCGACCGATGCCTTGTCGCCCAGGTCGACTTCGATGCCGTGCACCGGAAAACCCCGCGCCTGCAGCGACTCGACCGCCTCTTTCAGCGTGTCGGCCAGGATGTCGGCCATGGCCACCTGCGCGCCGGCCTGGCACAGCGCCACCGCGAACTCGTAGCCCAGCCCGCGCGCCGCGCCTGTCACCAGGATGCGGCGGCCCCGCAGGAGATTACCGATAGTGCTTGAATCCAACATTGCTCCCATTACCCGTGCTCAGACCGTGGTGGTGGCTGCGCGCGGCAGATAGTGAAGTACGCGCTTCTCGGCCCAGACGACGCCCGCGTAGGCGACGATGCCGATCAGCGTAAGCACCGCGATCGTGACGAACACGGCCGAGGTGTTGCCCTGCCCCTCGCCGTCGACCAGCAGGAAGCCCAGGCCCAGGTTGCCCCCGACCAGTTCACCCACGGTCACGCCGATGACGGCCAGCGTCGAGGCGATGCGCAGGCCCGAGAACAGCGCCGGCAGCGCCGACGGGAACTCGACCAGGCGGAAGATCTGCCAGCGGCTGGCGTTGAGCGTGCGGACCAGGTTGACCATGTCCGGGTCCACGGTGCGCACCGCCGACAGCACGTTGATCATGACCGGGAAGAACACGATCAGGATGGCGACCAGGATCTTGGGATAGATGGTGTAGCCCAGCCACATCACGAACAGCGGCGCGAAAGCCACCTTGGGCGCGATCTGCAGCGCCAGGATGTAGGGCGACAGGATGGACTCGGTGGTGGGCGACAGGCCCAGCACCACGCCCACCACCAGGCCCAGCAAGGCCCCCAGGATGAAGCCGACGATCACCTCGAACGCGGTAATGCCGCTGTGCATGAGCAGCTCGCTGGTCTGCCACATGTGGCCGAACTCCTGGACCACGCGGCTGAAGCGGGGCAGGATGAATTCCGGCATCTTGAGCAGGCCGGGACCCCATTCCCAGGCGGCCAGGAACACCAGCAGGACCAGCAGGCTGCCGGCGGCCGTGGCGACCTTGCCCGAGAAGAACGGGCGGGCCGCCGGCCTGGCGGCGCCCGCCGCGGCGGACGCGTTTTCGTTGGATACGGATACAGACATTACCGCTCAACCCCGACGAACTGGTTCGTATAAAGATCGGTCAAGGGCGCGGCCTTGGACACGATGCCTTCCGACACGTAGAACTTCTGCACCTCCGCCAGGCGGGCGGTATCCATCTGGCCCAGCACCTTCTGGTCGGCGTACACGTACTTGTTGTACAGGCGCAGGATGCGCTCGAGCTTCTCTTCCTTGCCCTTGAAGGCCGGCGCGGCCTGGGCATAGGTGGCGGCGGCGCTCTTGGGATCCTTCATCACGTCCTGCATGCCGCGCAGGGTCGCGCGCACCAGGCGCTTGATCAGGTCCGGATTCTTCTTGATCGTCTCGTCCGAGGCGATGATGGCCTGCGCCATGCTGTTGAACGGCTTGTCGACCTTCAGGTACTCGACGTTGCCGTTGGTGGCTTCGTCGGCGTCCACCAGCCAGTCGGGCGTGGCGGCCATGCCCTCGGACTTGCCGGCGGCGAACAACTGCCAGACGCCGGCCGGGCCGGCGGCCTGGATGGACACGTCGTTCTTGCTCAGGTTGTACTTCTTGAGCGTGCCCAGCAGCGCGTAGTAGGTCGTGTCGCTGTACGAGATCACGGTCAGGGTCTTGCCCTTGAGGTCGGGCACCGACTTGATCGGACCATCCTTCTTGACCGCCAGCGCCGACAGCGAGCCGGCGCCCAGCACGGCGACGGCCTTCACCGGCACGCCGTTGGCGCGGACGATGATGGGCGTGTCGCCGATGGCGCCGCCGATCACGGCATTGCCGGCGCCGATCTGCTTGGCGACGTCGACGCCGCCCTTGCCCAGCACGAAGTTGACCTTGATGTTCTCATCGGCGTAGTAGCCGCGCTGCTGCGCGATCATCCACGGGGCGAACGCCGGCAGCGTGGGCGGCGCGGGCAGCAGATAGTTCACTTCCTCGGGCGCGGCGTGGACGGCGAAAGGCGAGGCGACAGCCACGGCGACGGCGGCCAGTTTGAAGCTGAACGAGACCAGAGCTTTTTTCATAGGGCTTCCTGTAAAGAATGGGCGCCCACGGGCGCGGCGTGCGTGATCGGGAGAAATGGACGGCTCAGTGCAGTTCGGCAGTTTCCTTGCCGACCTTCAGCAATTCCATCAGGCGCCCCTGCAACGGGCCGATTTCAGGCAGCTTGCGCCGCTCCAGCGGGTTGTCCCGCATGGGCAGGTCGACGACGATTTCCTCGATGATGGTGCCGGGACGCTCGCTCATGACCAGCAGGCGGTCGGACAGCGCGATGGCTTCCACCAAGTCGTGGGTGATGAACAGCGCCGTCTTGCGCTTCTCGTACACCATCTTGGCCAGGTCCTGCTGCAGCACCATCTTGGTCTGCGCATCCAGCGCCGAAAACGGCTCGTCCAGCAGCAGCACCTGCGGGTCCACGGCCAGCGTGCGGGCCAGCGCGGCACGCTGGCGCATGCCGCCCGACAACTGATAGGGATAGTGTTCCTCGAAGCCTTTCAGGTGGCACTTGGCCAACAGCTCGTCGGCGATCACCTTGCGCTCGCGAGCCGGGGCACCGTCGATCTCCAGGCCCAGCTCGACGTTGGCGCGGATGGTGCGCCAGGGCATCAGCAAGTCCTTCTGCAGCATGAACGCCACCTTGCGCACGGGCTTGGTGACGCGCTCGCCGCCCACGTAGACCTCGCCCTCGCTGGGCAGGTAAAGGCCGGCGCCCATGTTCAGGAGCGTGCTCTTGCCGCAACCCGACGGGCCGATGATGGACACCACCTCGCCGCTGCGTATGCTGAGGTTGACGTCGGTGACCGCCGTGCGGGGTTGCCCCGTCTGGCGGTCCATGAAGCGCTTGCCAACCTTGCGGAACTCGATTTCATTCGTCATGTTGCGGGCCTGTAGGAACCGAAGCGTCGATTCGGCGGCGAGCGGGAGCGGAACCGCCCCATCCCCGCGGTTGCGGGGGGCCGGACACTGCGATAGTGTTATTCGATCGCTGGGCCGGCATCGTTCGTCGTCTTAAATACGAAACCTCATCTCATATACGGAACAATGGCAAAAATATAGCGCCTCGTTTTTGGGGGCGCGACTGGGGTAAACCACTACCGAAGGCCAAGCAAGCACCGGGCCAGGGGGAAGACCGGCCCGTGAGCGACGAACAACGCGCCGTGGCGGTGCAACATCGCACCATCCACGGGCGGGAAACGGGGGAACCCGCACCCGGGCGGTGCGGAGGACAACGCGGCGCGGCCGCGCCGGCTAGCGGATCAGTTCGAGGAATTCAGCCCGCGTCGAGGGATTCTCGCGGAACGCGCCCAGCATGACGGAACTGACCATGGACGAGTTCTGCTTCTCGACCCCGCGCATCATCATGCACATGTGCTGGGCCTCGATGACCACGGCCACGCCCAGGGCATCGGTCACTTTCTGGACGGCCTCGGCGATCTGCAGACAGAGGTTTTCCTGGATCTGGAGGCGCCGGGCGTACATGTCGACGATGCGCGCCACCTTGGACAGGCCGAGCACCTTGCCGTTGGGCAGGTAGGCCACGTGGGCCTTGCCGATGAAGGGCAGCAGGTGGTGCTCGCACAGGGAATACAGCTCGATGTTCTTGACCAGCACCATTTCGTTGGTGTCGGACGAAAACAGGGCGCCGTTGACGATCTCGTCCAGGTTCTGCGTGTAGCCCTGGCACAGGTATTTCATGGCCTTGGCGGCGCGCTTGGGCGTATCGCGCAGGCCCTCCCGGCCCGGGTCCTCGCCGAGCTGTTCGAGTATGGAGGTGTAGTTCTGTTCGAGCGACATGAAGGCTCCCGAGGTATCCGTGGAAACGGCGGCGCTGGACCGGCCGGGCGCGGCGCGAAGGCCCGCGGAAGGCGTGAGGATACCCCATCGCCCCAGGCGGAGCCGGAAAGGCCCTACCTCGATCCCGAATCCGGGCCGCCGCTGCGGCTCAGCAATATTCCCGGGGCAGGCGCGCCACGGCGACCTCCTGCCCGGTCAGGCGCGCGATGCGCCGCACGGCCTCGGCCGGATCGCCGCTGGTCATGAAGGTGACGCCGCCCTCGCCCGCCTCGCGCGCCAGCCCACGGGCCAGCAATTGCCGCTGCAACTGGCGGGCGAAGGGCACGCCGGTTTCCAGCACCGCCACGTCCGGCCCGACGTGGCGCCGGATCGGATCGATCAGGAAGGGAAAATGCGTACAACCCAGGACCAGCACGTCGGCGCCGCGCTCGACCAGCTCCGCCAGCGGCTCGGCCACGAGACGGTCCTGGTCCGGCGTCCAGCCTTCTTCGGCCAGCGACACCCAGCCGGGGCAAGGCTTGAGGAGTACTTCCACGTCCGGCGCCTCGCGCCGGACCAGCGCATGGAAGCGGTCGCTGAGCAGCGTGCCGGTGGTGGCCAGCACGCCGATCACGCCGGAACGCGTCAGGCGGGCCGCCGGCTTGACGGCGGGCTCGATGCCGACGATCGGCAGATCCGGATAGCGGTCACGCAGGGCGTCCACCGCGACCGCCGTGGCCGTATTGCAGGGAATGGCCACCGCCTTGGCCCGGTGCGACAGGAAGAATTCGGCCAGGCGCAGGGCGCGCGACACGACATAGGCCGGCGTTTTCTCTCCATACGGCAAATGGCCGCTATCGGCCACGTACAGGAGGTCTTCGTGCGGCAAGGCCTGCCGGATGGCGCTCAGCACGCTGATGCCGCCCACGCCGGAGTCGAAAATACCTAAGGGTCCGTCGTGAGCGGCGGTGGTCATGGAATGAAAATGCGCGCTAGGAAGCCAGTTTCAGCCCTATGATACCCGCCAGTATCAGCCCCAGGCTGGCCAGGCGCGCCGGGCTGGCGGCCTCGCCGAACAACAGGATGCCCAGCGCCGCGGTACCCACCGCGCCCACGCCCACCCAGATGGCGTAGGCGGTGCCCACCGGCAGCGTGCGCATCGCCAAGCCCAGCAGCGCCATGCTGACGACGATGGCGGCGATGGTGCCCACCGAAGGCCACAATCGCGTGAATCCGTGGGTGTATTTCAAGCCGATCGCCCAGCCGACCTCCATGAGTCCGGCGATGATCAAAAGGGTCCAAGCCATGGTTTTTTCCTCATTGCGGGGCCGTCCCCATTCGTCATGCCAAGCGGGGTCGTCCCCGCCTCGTTGCGTCCCTATTTAAATAGGGAAAAACGCCCAACCACCCCGCTCCGTCCCTTTTTAAAGATCGCACTAAATACGTGCATAAAGTCAGGGGTTACCGACATGATGACGGAAAAACGCGATTACAATGCCGCGTTTTTTCGGTGTAACGCACCACATCAGAGCAATTGCCGCACGCAAAAGGTGCAGCCCTCGATGCCGCTCGCAGCTGATTGCGGCAGGACGACCCCAAGCGCCCGGACATTCAACGGAGCCGATATTGAAACACGCCAGCCTAGACAGCTTTCTCTCGCAGGTCGCCCTGCGCGATCCTCATCAGCCGGAGTTCCTGCAAGCCGTCAAGGAGGTCATGACCAGCCTCTGGCCCTTCCTGCAGAAGCACCCGCGCTACGCCGAGCATGGCCTGCTGGAGCGGTTGGTGGAATCCGAGCGCATCATCCAGTTCCGCGTCTGCTGGGTCGATGACCGGGGCGAGACCCAGGTCAACCGCGGCTTCCGCATCCAGCACAACTCGGCCATCGGCCCCTTCAAGGGCGGCATGCGGCTGCATCCGTCGGTCAACCTGTCCATCCTGCGCTTCCTGGCGTTCGAACAGACCTTCAAGAACTCGCTCACCACCCTGCCCATGGGCGGCGGCAAGGGCGGCTCCGACTTCGACCCCAAGGGCAAGAGCGACGGCGAAGTCATGCGCTTCTGCCAGGCCCTGATGCTGGAACTCTACCGCCACCTCGGCCCCGACACCGACGTGCCGGCCGGCGACATCGGCGTGGGCGCCCGCGAAGTGGGCTTCATGGCCGGCATGATGAAGAAGCTGTCCAACAGCGCCTCGGCGGTGTTCACCGGCAAGGGCCTGGCCTTCGGCGGCAGCCTGATGCGTCCCGAAGCCACCGGCTACGGCACCATCTACTTCGCCGAACAGATGCTGTACCGCAAGAGCCAGAGCTTCGAAGGCAAGTCCGTGTCGGTCTCCGGCTCGGGCAACGTCGCGCAGTACGCCGCCGAGAAGGCGCTGGACCTGGGCGCGAAGGTCGTGACCCTGTCCGACTCCGACGGCACGCTGTACGTGAAGGACGGCATCAGCGTCGACATGCTCAAGGAGATCATGGATCTCAAGAACGTCCAGCGCGGCCGCCTGACCGACTTCGCCTCGCGCAACAAGCTGTCGTTCGAGGCCGGCAAGCGCCCCTGGCACATCCCGGTCGACATCGCCCTGCCCTGCGCCACCCAGAACGAACTCGACCACAAGGACGCCGAGACCCTGGTCGGCAACGGCGTGCTGTGCGTGGCCGAAGGCGCGAACATGCCCTCGACGCTGGAAGCCGTGGACGTCTTCACCCATGCGGGCACCCTGTATGCCCCCGGCAAGGCCAGCAACGCCGGCGGCGTCGCCGTGTCGGGCCTGGAAATGGCGCAGAACTCGCAACGCCTGTCGTGGCACCACGCCGAAGTCGACGAGCGCCTGCGCGCCATCATGAAGGACATCCACGAAAACTGCGTGCGCCACGGCAGCCGCGCCGACGGCTCCACCAACTACGTGGACGGCGCGAACATCGCCGGCTTCGTGAAGGTGGCCGACGCGATGATGGCGCAAGGGGTGTACTAGCCCCCCCCTACGCCCTTACGGGCGCCCCCCAGGGGGCGATGCGCGAGGACCGGCGGAGCCGGATCCTCCGCATCCTGGGTCTAGTACGGATTTCGTAGATTGTGGCGCCGGTGCTTCGCTGGCTACCAACAGTTGGAAATGAAGAAAAAATGGCCTCGCTTCAAAAAGCGAGGCCATTTTGTTTTGCCCCCTACCCAGGGCGCCGCGGATCCGGCTTCGCCGGTCCGCCAGCGCCGCCCCCTGGGGGGCGCCCGCGAGGGCGTAGGGGGGGGCTTTCCTCCCTTAGCCATTCGCGCCAGATGGCTACCAGGAGGGCCATCAGGACGGGGCCGACGAAGAGGCCGACCAGGCCCATGGTTTGTACGCCGCCCACCAGGCCGATGAAGGTGGGCAGGAAGGGGAGCTTGACGGGGCCGCCCACCAGGCGGGGGCGCAGGGTCTTGTCGACGATGAAGAGTTCCAGCGTGCCCCAGGCGAACAGGCCGATGCCGGCGATGAGCTTGCCCGAGCCGATCAGGTACAGCGAGACCATGGTGAAGGCCAGCGGGGCGCCACCGGGGACCAGGGCCATGAAGCCGGTGATCAGGCCCAGCAGGGCCGGCGACGGCACGCCGGCGATCCAGTAGGCGGTGCCCAGCACCACGGCTTCGCCGATGGCGATCAGGCCCATGCCGGTCACGGTCGCGCTGATGGTGGCCGGCACCACGCGCGAGAGGCGGGTCCAGCGCACCGGCAGCACCCGCTCGCCCACGGTGTCGAGCTGGCCGACCATGCGTTCGCCGTCCTTGTAGACGAAGAACAGGATGATCAGCATGAACACCACCGTCAGCGCCAGGTGGAAGACGTTACCCGTGGTGGACAGCACCACGCGGTAGATGTTGCCCAGGTGTTCGCCGCTGACCAGTTGCACCCAGGCGCCCAGCGCGTGCGGCCGCGACAGGTGTTCCTCCCAGTATCCGGCCAGGCGCTCGCCCACCAGCGGCAGGCCCGTCACCCAGTGCGGAACGGCCAGGCCCTCGCGGTTGGCTTCGAGCAGCCAGCGGACGAGGTTGCTGGCCTCCTGGATGGCGTAGGACAGGCCGTAGGCGAACGGCACGATCAGGCCGACCACGATGACCAGCAGCGCGCCAGACGCCGCCAGCGCCGTGCGACCGCCGCAGATGCGGACCCAGCGCCGGTACAGGGGCCAGCTGGCCAGGCCGATGATCAGCGCGGCCAGGCCGGGAACGAGAAACCCGCTGAAGAAGTAGGCGCCGGCCAGCAGCATCAGGATCAGCAGCCAGCGGGCCACGAGGCGGGCGGAAAAGACAGGAAGCGTCATGAATGGTCGCGAGCGGTGAGCCGAGGAACGTCGCCGACAACTGTACCAGCTAGCAAGCGCGTTGCGGGGCGGCTTCGCGAGGGGGCTGCCGCATCATCGCCGGCGGTGGTATGTTCGGGCCCATGCGAACCTTTCTACTGTCGGCGCTGGCCGTCCTGGTTTTCCTGCCCACCACCCTGTGGGCCGCCTTCGCCCTGCGCTATCAGGTGCCCGGCCCACTGCCCCTCAAGATCGCGGCGGCCGTGGCCGGCGCGGCCTTCGGCCTGGGCATGCTATGGCTGACGCTGGCGGGACGGCCCGCATGGGGCGTGGGCCTGTACGTCGTGGGCTTCGGCCTGCTGCTGGCCTGGTGGCATGGCATCGCGCCGTCGAACGACAGGGTCTGGGCCGACGACGTCGCGCAGATGACCACGGGCCAGGTCGACGGCCACATGGTCACGCTGCGCAACGTGCGCAACTTCGACTGGCGCAGCGCGACCGACTACACCCCGCGCTGGGAGACGCGCAGCTACGACCTGACCAAGCTGGCCAGCGTGGACCTGATCCTGTCCTACTGGACCATCGAGGCCATCGCCCACACGCTGGTGTCGTTTGGCTTCGAAGACGGCCGGCAACTGGTGTTCTCGGTCGAGATCCGCAAGGAACGCGACGAGAAATTCTCGTCCATCGGCGGCTTCTTCAAGGAATTCGAGACCAGCGTCGTGGCGGCGGACGAGCGCGACATCGTCCGGGTGCGCACCAACATCCGGGGCGAGGACGACTACCTGTACCGGGTGTCCATGCCGCGCGAGGCCATGATGTCGCTGTTCCTGGCCTATGTGGACGAAGCCAACAAGCTGGTGTCGACGCCGCGCTTCTACCACACCATCACGGCCAACTGCACGACCATCGTCTACCACATGATGACGCGGATCATCCCCGGCCTGCCCATGGACTACCGGCTGGTCCTGGCCGGTTACCTGCCGGGCTACATCTACGACGTGCGCGGGCTGGACACCTCGCACCCGCTGGCGGAACTCAAGCGGCTGGGCCGCATCACGCAGCGGGCGCTGGACGCCGGCGACGATCCAGATTTCCCGGCCGCCATCCGGCGCGGCGTGCCGGGCATCCCGCAGCCCTAGCCGCCCTGCTTGCGCTGGCCGATCACCACGTCGGCCACCATGCGCGGCACCTCGGCGTAGTGCTTGAACTCCATGGTGTACGTGGCACGCCCCTGCGTAAGCGAACGCAGCGTGGTGGAGTAGCCGAACATCTCCGCCAGCGGCACCTCGGCGCGCACCAGCTTGCCGCCTCCGCCGGCAATGTCCTCCATGCCCTGCACCATGCCCCGCCGCGACGACAGGTCGCCCATCACGTTGCCCATGAAGTCCTCGGGCGTCTCGACCTCGACGCTCATCATGGGCTCCAGCAGCACCGGGTTCGCGCGCCGCATGGCTTCCTTGAAGGCCATCGAGCCGGCCATCCGGAACGCGTTCTCGTTCGAGTCCACGTCGTGATAAGAACCGAAGGTCAGCGTGACCTTCACGTCCACCACCGGATAGCCCGCCAGCACGCCCGAACCCAACGTGTCCTGGATGCCCTTGTCGACCGCGGGAATGAACTCGCGCGGCACCACGCCGCCCTTGATGGCGTCGACGAACGCATAGCCCGAGCCGGCCGGCTGCGGCTCCAGCGAGATCACCACGTGGCCGTACTGGCCGCGCCCGCCGGACTGCTTGATGAACTTGCCCTCGACGTCGCGCACCGCCGCGCGCACCGTTTCCCGGTAGGCGACCTGCGGCTTGCCCACCGTGGCCTCGACGCCGAACTCGCGCTTCATGCGATCGACCAGGATCTCCAGGTGCAGCTCGCCCATGCCGGAGATGATGGTCTGGCCCGACTCCTCGTCGGTGCGCACGCGAAAGGACGGATCCTCCTGCGCCAGGCGGTTCAGCGCCATGCCCATCTTTTCCTGGTCGACCTGGGTCTTGGGCTCCACCGCCTGCGAGATGACCGGCTCGGGGAACACCATGCGCTCGAGGATGATGGGATGGTCCGGCTCGCACAGCGTGTCGCCGGTGGTCGCCTCCTTCAGCCCGACCGCGGCCGCGATGTCGCCCGCGTAGACTTCCTTGATCTCGCGGCGCTCGTTGGCGTGCATCTGCACGATGCGGCCCAGCCGCTCGCGCTTTCCCTTGAGCGGATTGAACACCGTGTCGCCCGAGCGCACGATGCCTGAATACACCCGGAAGAAGATCAACTGGCCGACGAAGGGGTCGGTCATGATCTTGAAGGCCAGCGCCGAGAACGGCTCGTCGTCCGAGGGATGGCGTTCGATCTCGCGATCGTGCAGGTCCACGCCCTTGATGGCCGGAACGTCCACCGGCGACGGCAGGTAATCGATGACGGCATCGAGCATGGCCTGCACGCCCTTGTTCTTGAACGCGCTGCCGCACAGCATGGGCACGATCTCGCCCGCCACGGTGCGCTTGCGCAGCCCGCGCCTGATCTCGTCCTCGGTCAGCGTATCGCCGTTCAGGTACTTGTCCATCAACTCGTCGTCGGCTTCGGCCGCCTCGGCCACCATCTTGTCGTGCCACTCGACGGCCGTGGCCTGCAGCCCGGCCGGGATGTCCCGGTACTCGAAGCGCACGCCCTGGCTGGCCTCGTCCCAGATGATGGCCTTCATCTTGACCAGGTCCACCACTCCTTCGAAATGGTCCTCGGCGCCCACCGGGATCTGGATGGGGACGGCCCGTCCCTTCAGGCGGTCGACGATCTGCCGCTGCACGCGGAAAAAGTCCGCGCCGACACGGTCCATCTTGTTGACGAAAGCCATGCGCGGCACATGGTATTTGTTGGCCTGGCGCCAGACGGTCTCGGATTGCGGCTGCACGCCGCCGACCGAGTCATAGACCATGACGGCGCCGTCGAGCACCCGCATGGAGCGTTCGACCTCGATGGTGAAGTCCACGTGCCCCGGAGTGTCGATGATGTTGATCCGATGCTCGGGGTAGTTGCCGGCCATCCCCTTCCAGAACGCCGTGGTGGCGGCGGAGGTGATGGTGATGCCGCGCTCCTGTTCCTGCTCCATCCAGTCCATGGTGGCATTGCCGTCATGGACTTCCCCGATCTTGTGATTGACCCCGGTGTAGAACAGGATGCGCTCGGTCGTCGTGGTCTTGCCGGCGTCGATATGCGCGCTGATGCCGATGTTCCGGTAGCGCTCGATGGGGGTCTTGCGGGTCATGGCTATCTCGTCGAAAGGTTGATGGAACGAAACGCGAGCCGCGCCGGTTCCGGGTAGGAAACGGCGAAGGAGCTAGTTTGCACCGATTCCGGCCGGGCCGGGAGGGGCTACGCGCCACACCCCTGCTGGCAGCCCGGGCATTCCCGCGCGCCTCGTAGTAACCTCGCAGATATGGGCGCGTTTCCTGAAAACAATCCGAAACCGGCAATTCGATCCGCCATGACCGCCACCGACAGACAGCGTGCCATTCCCGCCCTCTACATGCGCGGCGGCACCAGCAAGGGTGTGTTCTTCCTGCCCGCCGACCTTCCCTCCGACCCCGCCGTCCGCGACCGTATCCTGATGCGCGTGATCGGCAGCCCCGACCCCTACGAGAAGCAGATAGACGGCATGGGCGGCGCCACCTCCAGCACCAGCAAGGTGGTCATCGTGGGTCCCAGCACCCGCCCCGACTGCGACGTCGACTACTGGTTCGGCCAGGTCGCCATCGGCCAGCCCGTCATCGACTGGAGCGGCAACTGCGGCAACCTCAGCGCCGCCGTCGGCCCCTTCGCCATCCATCGTGGACTGGTGCGGCCGGCTGGCGACGGCATCGCCGTGGTCCGCATCTGGCAGGCCAACCTGGGCAAGCGCATCATCGCCCACGTGCCCGTGCAGGACGGCCAGGTCCAGGAACTGGGCGGCTTCGAACTGGACGGCGTGACCTTCCCGGCGGCCGAAGTGCGGCTGGAATTCCTGGACCCTGGCGGCGACGACGGCCCCGACGGCGCGATGTTCCCCACCGGCCGCACGGCCGAGGTGTTGACCATTCCCGGAGTGGGGGAAATCCGCGCGACGCTGGTCAACGCCGGCAACCCCACTGTTTTCGTCGCCGCCTCGTCCCTGGGACTGGCCGGCACGGAATTGCAGCCCGATGTGAACAGCCGCGCCGACCTGCTGGCCCGGGTCGAGGCCATCCGCGCCCATGCCGCCGTGGCCATGGGGCTGGCGCCCGACGCCGCCCATGCCACCGCGCACCGCCAACACACGCCCAAGCTCGCCTTCGCCGCCCGGGCCGCGGCCTATACCGCCTCCAGCGGCCGTGCCGTGAACGCCGACGACATCGACCTGAACGTGCGCATCTTTTCCATGGGCAAGCTGCACCACGCCATGACGGGCACCGGCGCGGTCGCGATCGCCGCCACCGCCGCCGTGCCCGGCACGGTGCTGGCCGACGTGCTGGGCGGCGCCCGCGGCGAACTACGCTTCGGCCACCCCTCGGGGACGCTGAAAGTGGGCGCCCAGGCGCACGGCCAGGACGGACGCTGGAGTGTCGCGCGAGTGGCCATGAGCCGCACGGCCCGCCGATTGATGGACGGCGTGGTGCTGGTGCCGCCGTGGGAATGACTTCCCGCCCGCGCGCGTTTGGACGGATACTGTATTCGTAGCGGAACGGCGCCTTGCCGTTCCCGTATTCCACCGCAGCAAGGAGACATGCATGAAGTTCGTCAAGAAAACGGTTGCAGCCCTCGCCATCGCCGTCGTGCCGCTGGCCGGCATCGCGGCCCCCGCCAAGGTCATGGCCCCCGGCGGCCCCGGCGGCGGCTATGACGGCGCCGCGCGCGTGCCGTTGCAGGTCATGCAGCAGACCGGCATCTTCACCGACGGTTTCCAGGTCACCAACAAGGGCGGCGCCGGCGGCACCATCGGCCTGGCCGAGTTCGTGCGCACCGGCAAGGGCGACGACAACGCCATCATGTCCATGGGCGCGATCCTGGTCGGCGCCATCATCACCAACAAGTCCCCCATCACGCTGGACCAGACCGTGCCGCTGGTGCGGCTGACCGACGACGCCGGCGCGATCGTGGTGGCGCCCAACTCGCCCATCAAGACCATCGCCGACGCGCTCCAGGCGATGAAGGCCAACCCCGGCGGCACCGCCGTGGCCGGCGGTTCGATAGGCGGCACCGACCACGTCACCGCGGCGCTGCTGGCCAAGGCGGCCAAGTTCGACCCGACCAAGGTCAACTACCTGCCCTACACCAGCGGCGCGGAAGTCGTCACCTCGCTGGCCAGCGGGCAAGCCAAGATCGGCATCTCGGGCCTGTCCGAATTGAAGACCTTCGTCGACCAGGGCCGCATCCGCATCATCGCGGTCTCCTCCGACAAGCGCCTGCCGGGCGTCGACGCGCCCACGCTCAAGGAAAGCGGTTACGACGTCGTCATCGGCAACTGGCGCGGCATCATCGGCGCGCCCGGCATGAGCAAGGCTGGCCGCGACATGTGGCTGCAGCGCTATGCCAAGCTGCACGCCTCGGCCGAGTGGAAGAAGGCGCTGGCCGATCGCGGCTGGGACGACGCCTATCTGGCCGGCGACGACTTCGCCGCCTTCCTGACCAAGGAAAAGGCGCGCCAGGCCGAAGTGCTGAAGGACGTCGGACTGGTCAAGTAAGGTCCAAGCCAACATAAGAAGGCACGGGGCGCCGCCGCCGGCGCCCATCGGAGACGACACGATGACAACACCCCGAAGGCGCCCCTGGTGGCTGGGCCTGGCCGTCATGATCATAGGCGCGGTCTGGCTCTATGAAGGCGGCACCCTGCCCCAGATCGGCGGCTACGCCGCACTGGGGCCGGGCTTTTTCGTCAGCGCCATCGGCGCGGCGCTGATCGTCCTGGGCATCCTGCTGCTGGTGCAGATCGCCCGCGGCGAGAACTTCTCGCCCCAGGAAGTCGAGAACGCCGAGGCCGACGCCGGCGCCTCGCGCCCCGCCCTGCTCTGGGCCGCCGCCGGCGCCGCGCTGCCCCTGCTGACCATGCAGCCGCTCGGCTTTCCCCTGACCGCCATGGGGTCCTTCGCCCTGGTCACCCGCGCCTTCGGCTCGCGCCGCGTGGTGTTCGACTGCGCCATCGGCCTCGCCCTGGGCGTGATCTGCTGGCTCGGCTTCTCGCAATTGGGCGTGAGCCTGGGCCTGGCCTTTCCTCCGGCGGGGTGGTGAGCGATGGATACCTTCAACGCCCTGCTGTCCGGATTCGGCGTCGCGCTGCAGCCGATGAACCTGTTCTGGGCCTTCCTCGGCTCGGTGCTGGGAACCGCCATCGGCGTGCTGCCCGGCATCGGCCCAGCCCTCACCATCGCGCTGCTGCTGCCCGTCACCGTGCAGATCGCCCCCACCGCCGCCTTCATCATGTTCGCCGGCGTCCTGTACGGCGCCATGTACGGCGGCTCGACCACCTCCATCCTGCTCAACGCCCCGGGCGAGAGCGGCTCCATGATGACCGCGCTCGAAGGCAACAAGATGGCCCGCTCCGGCCGCGGCGCCGCCGCCCTCGCCACCGCGGCCATCGGCTCCTTCGTGGCCGGCACCATCGCCACGCTGGCCCTGAGCTTCGTCGCGCCGGCCATCGCCGAGCTGGCCTTCGTGTTCGGCCCGTCCGACTACTTCGCCCTCATGGTCCTGTCCTTTACCTCCGTCTCGGTGGTCCTGGGCACCTCGCGCGTGCGCGGCTTCATCGCGCTCTTCCTGGGCCTGGCCATGGGCGTGGTCGGCATCGACGCCCAAACCGGCCAGGCCCGCCTGGCCTTCGGCTCGCCCGACCTGCTCGACGGCATCGAGCTGACCGTGGTGCTGGTGTCGCTGTTCGCCGTGGGCGAGATCCTGTATGTCGCCAGCCGCTACAGCCAGGCCCCGCCGCGCATCAATCCGCTGTCGGGCGGCACCTGGATGACGCGCCAGGACTGGAAGCGATCCTGGAAACCCTGGGTACGCGGCACCGCCCTGGGCTTTCCCATCGGCGCGCTGCCCACCGGCGGCACCGAGATCCCCACCTTCCTGTCCTACACGATCGAACGCAAGCTCTGCAAGCATCCCGATGAATTCGGCAAGGGCGCGATCGAAGGCGTGGCCGGCCCCGAAGCCGCCAACAACGCCGCCGCGGCCGGCGTGCTGGTGCCCCTGCTAACCCTGGGCCTGCCCACCTCCGCCACCGCTGCGGTGCTGCTGGCCGCCTTCCAGAGCTATGGCCTGCAGCCCGGTCCCTTCCTCTTCACCAACAGCGGCGACCTGGTCTGGGCCCTCATCGCCTCGCTCTACATCGGCAACCTCATGCTGCTGGTCCTGAACCTGCCGCTGGTCGGCCTGTGGGTGCGCCTGCTGCTCATCCCCCGGCCCTACCTGTACGCGGGCATCCTGACCTTCGCCATGGTGGGCATCTGGGGCGTGGCGACCTCGTGGACCGACATGGCGATGATGTTCGGCATCGGTCTGATGGGCTACGTCATGCGGGTCTACGACTTCCCCATCGCGCCGGTCCTGATCGGCCTGATCCTCGGGCCCATGGCGGAAACCCAGCTGCGGCGCGCCCTGGCCGTGGGCGAGGGCAATCCGATGATCCTGGTCTCGACGCCGACCTCGGCCACGCTGCTCGCGCTGGCCGCGGCCGCGCTGGTGCTACCCCTGCTGCTGCGCCGGATCAAACGCGAAGCCTGAGCCGGATCCGCCGCGGGCCGAAGCCCGCGGCGCCCGCCCGCGCTACTCCTGCACCCGCCGGATCATGCGGGCGATTTCCTCCTCGCCATAGGGACGCGGGTCCTTGACCCGCAGGCTGTCCGCCCATTCCCGCGAAAAATCCCGCTGCAGCCAGCGGTTCACGGCGGCCGCGGCAAGCATCGCCACCACGGCGCCGCAGGCGGCCAGGGCCATGTCCTTGTGCGCGTCCCAGACATCGCCCTGGGTGCCCAGATAGGCCACGCCCAGGTCGCCGCCGAAGACCTCGGCCGCCACCCACTCGAACAGCTCGAACATGGCGGAAGTCGCGAGGGTGAATTCCAGCGGCAGGAAATAACCCCAAAATCCCCGGGCATCGGCCACCCGCAGGAAGACCTCGCGTATCGGATAGGCCAGCAGCAGCCCATACGAAAAATGCACCACGCGGTCGAAGTTGTTGCGCTCCCAGCCCCACAGGCTGTTGAAGCTGCGGCCGGCCAGCGCCTGCCACCATGCGTCGTAGGGCACTTTCGCGTAGGTGTAGTGCGCGCCGATCGCATGCAGGCACAGGAAGACGAAGATCAGCGTGTACGACAGACGCGAAAACCGGAAATGCCGCCAGCTCGCGGCGAGGCCGGCGCAAAATCCGATCACCAGCACGTTCTCCAGCGCCCAATCCGAACGGTCGAGCGGATCGATGGCCAGCGCCACCCAGATCGCCGCAAACACCAGCGCCAGCGATGCCACGTAGCGCCGGTACCCCGTACCCATGCCTGTCTCCATCGTGCCTCCTGCGGCCAAGCGGAGCAGCCAGTCTACGCCACCGGCAATTTTTACACGCGACCCCGCCCGCGCGTTTCACAGGCGTTTCACCCCTGGCATGTTGCGGGCACCCAACCTATCGCTTTCCCTGGAAGAGACGAAGCGGGGAGCCGCGCTGCGAACGGCTGCGGTATAACCTCGCCACGCATGCACGCGCATGCGCCGCCGGCCGGTCCCCCGGCTGGGCCACGAGCCCCGTCCCCGCCTGTCGGCCACTCTCCTTTCTATGCAGATGGTCATCATGATGTTTACGCAACTCCAATCCGGCAGGCGCGCCACGTTCGCGCTGGCTGCCGCGCTGGCGACCGCCGGCGCGCTCTCCACGTCCTTTTCCGCGATGGCGGCCGACTATCCGGCCAAGCCCATCACCATCGTCGTCGCCTATGGCGCCGGCGGCGACACCGACGCCATGGCCCGCCTGTTCGGCGAAAAACTGACGCAGCGCCTGGGCCAGCCCGTGATCGTCGAGAACCGCGCCGGCGCGAGCGGCATCATCGGCAGCAACTACGTCGCGCGCGCCAAGCCCGACGGCTACACGCTGCTGCTGGCCCCCAGCACCTTCTCGATGGCCACCCACGTGGTCAAGACCAATTCGGCCGACACTTACAACCCCGCCCGCGACTTCGCGCCCATCACCCAGACCGCGTCCCAGCCCCTGCTGCTGGTGGCCGGCCAAGCCTCGGGCTACACCTCGGTCGCCCAGGTCCTGAAGGACGTCAAGGCCGGCAAGGCCCTGACCTACGCCAGCCCCGGCTCGGGCTCGCCCATGCATATCCTGGGCGAACTTTTCAACCAGGCCGCCGGCGTCAAGATCACCCACGTCCCCTACAAGGGCGTCGCGCCCGCCGTCAACGATCTGCTGGGCGGACACGTGGCGCTGAGCTGGATGACCTACGGCCCGGTGGAGCCCTACCTCGCCTCGGGCAAGATCCACATCCTGGCCAACGGCGCGGCGGAACGCACCCCGCTTGCCCCGGACGCGCCGTCGATGGCCGAACTGGGATACAAGAACATCAACATCGCCGCCTGGCAGGGCCTGTACGCGCCCAAGGGCACGCCGGCCGAGGTCGTGCGCACGCTGAACGGGCACATGGCCGAAATCCTGCAAATGCCCGACGTGGTCGCCAAGATGCGCGTCTTCGGCGCATTCGCCAAGCCCAGCACGCCCGAGGCCCTGGGCAAGCTGACGTCCGACGAATACGCGTTCTTCGGCAAGGTCGTCAAGGAATTCGGCATCCAGGCCGATTGACCGGCTTCCCCGCTCGATGCGGGAACCTCCGGCGGGTCCGGCGCTCGGAATGAGCATGTGGATCCGCCGTATTGCCGCCTTCGCCTGCGTGCTCGCGCTTGCCTGCGCGGGCTATGTCGCGCTCGACCGCTGGCAGCGCGGGATGATCTTTTCGATCGAACTGGGCGAACGCTCGTGGTGGCGCGACCCGCCGGCCGGCACCGAAGTGTACGACCTGCCCATGCCTGGCGGCGACACCCTGCGCGCCTGGTACTGGCGACATCCCGATCCCGACGCCCCCACCGTGCTGTACTTGCACGGCTCGCGCTGGAACCTGAACGGCAGCGCGTTCCGCATGGACCATTGGGCCGGGCTGGGCTATTCGATGCTCGCCATCGACTATCGCGGTTTCGGCGCCTCGTCGCCCCGGCTACCGTCCCAGGCGAGCGTGCGGCAGGACGCCCAGGCAGCCCTGCGCGAACTGGCCCGGCTCCAACCCGATCCCGCCCGCCGTTTCGTCTACGGCCACAGCCTGGGCGGCGCCATCGCGATCGACCTGATGGCGCGTATCGACCCGCCGATACCGGTAGCCGGCCTGATCGTCGAAGCGACCTTCACCAGCATCCGCGACATGATCGCCACCACGCGCTGGGCCGGCATTCCCGGTTTCGGCCTGTTGGTCACCCAGCCCTTCGATTCGCGCGACGCCATTGGAAAACTGCGCACGCCGCTCCTGCTGCTGCACGGGACCGCGGACCGGGTCGTCCCGCCCGCCATGAGCGAGGCGCTGCTGGCGGCGGCACGGCAATCGCCGCGCAAGCAACTGGTCTGGCTGGAAGGCGCGTCGCATTCGGGCGCCAGCCGCAGCGGCGCCGCCTACGACGACGCCGTGCGCGGCTTCATCCGCTCGGTCCGGCAGGGCTATCCGGACTGATTCACTCCAGCTCGACCGGGGCCTGGAACTGCCGCTCCAGGAACGCCACCGCACCCGCGCGGGCGTCGTCGGCGGAAGCGAAGACCTCGCTGTCCCGCATCAGCGGAAAGCCCAGCACCCGCACCTGGAACCGGTAGCCTTCCTCGCCCGGCGAGGTATCGATCTCGAAATTGCGTTCATTGACCCAACCTCTTGCCTGCAACGTCCAATCTTCCACCTTCGGCTCCTTGGGGCGACGTCCGCCCCCTCATCACACGTCAACCCAGCGCCACCAGGAACACCGCGGCGCCTATCCCCAGCATCAGGAACGGGCTGAGCCGCGTGTACATCAGCGTCAGCGTCGAGGCGGCCGCCACGCCCCAGGCCCAGGCGCCGCCCTCGGCGGCGCGCAGCACGGTGCACGAAGCAGCCAGAACCATGCCCGCCGCCACCGGCACCAGGCCCGCCTCGATCGCGCGTATGCATCGCGTGCCCTTGAACCGGGTCCACAGGTGCGCCAGCGCATAGACCAGCAGCGAACTCGGAATGAAGATCGCGGCCGACGCCATCAGCGCGCCCGCCAACCCCGCCGCCTGCCATCCCACCAGCGTCACCAGCAGCGCGCCGGGCCCGGGAATGATGCGCGACAGGGCATACAGATCCATGAACTGCGGATTCGTCACCCAGCCATAGACGTCCACCGACTGCCGATGGATGTCGGCCACGATGCTCTGCCCGCCCCCCACCGTCAGGAAGGACAGCGGCGCGAAAACCAGGACAACTTCCAGCAGTTGCGCGAACCTCATGCCTGCTCACCGGCGCGCAGGCGCAGATAGGCCAGCCCGATGGACAGCGGCGCCATCGCGCCGACCACCCACAGCAGCGGCAGCCTCAGCAGGAAAATCGCCACGAAGGTGACGACCATCACGGCCAGCGCGGGCACGCCCCGCGCCGCCCGGCGTGCCGCCCGCAGCCCCGTCTGCAGCGACAGCCCCACCGCCGCGGCCGCCACGCCCGCCAGCGCCAGATGCACCGAATCGGACTTCGCCATCGTCGCGAACGCGGCCACCACCACCAGCGCCAGCACCATGGCGGGCACCACCAGCCCCAACGCGCCGGCCAGCGCACCCACGCCGCCTCGCAGCCGGAAGCCGACCCAGATCGCCAGATTGACCACGTTGACGCCCGGGAAAGCCTGGGCCAGCGCGAGGCCGCTCAGGAACTCGGCCTCCGACAACCAGTTCCGGCGCTGCACGAATTCCCGCAGCATCCAGCCGCTCAGCCCGCCGCCGAAGCTGGTCAGGCCGATCTTGGTGAAAGCAAGAAAGATCTGGAGCACGGAAGGAAGCGGGGAACCACTGTCGGCGGAAACGGGCGGCAAGGTCTGTGGCATGGCGGGCCTATCGCGGGAAGTACCGTCATATTACGGATTTGGGATGTCGAATAGCTTAACGCCCGGGCCGGTCCGCCGCCGAGGCTAGAATACGGCCCCGCGCGCCGCGCGGGCAGTCAGTCCCTGCCTTGGAGGAAACGTCCTTGACCACACGCCGCTCGTTCCACGCCCTCGTCCTTTCCAGCCTCGCCTGCGGCACCCGCGGCGCCTGGGCCGGCCAACCGGCGGGCACCCTGCCGGTCTCGGCGCGCAACGCCGCCCTGGACGAGCTGGCACGCCTGGAACGGCTGGCCGACGGACGGCTGGGCGTGTGCATCGTCGACACCGCCTCCGGCGAGGAACTCGGCCGCCGCGCCGACGAACGCTTCCAGATGCTCAGTACCTTCAAGCTGCTCGCCGCCGGATTCGTGCTGGCCCGGCATGACCGGGGCGAAGACTCGCTGGACCGGCGGATCCGCTACACCCGGCAGGACCTCGTCAATTGGTCGCCCGTGACCGGGAAACACGTCGGCGATCGCGGCATGACCCTGGCCGAGCTTTGCCATGCCACCGTGACCACCAGCGACAACACCGCCGCCAATCTCATCCTGCGCAGCTTCGGCGGGCCGGAGGCGCTGACACGCTTCATCCGCAGCCTGGGCGACGGCGTCACGCGCTGCGACCGCTACGAACCCGAGCTGAACGTGCCCCATGCCACCGGCATGCTCGACACGACCACGCCCCACGCCATCACGCGCACACTGGGCAGGCTGACGGTGGGCGAGACCCTGTCGCCCGCGTCGCGCGAACGCCTGCAGGCGTGGCTGGTCGGCAATACGACGGGCGACAAGCGGCTGCGCGCGGGGATACCGGCAGGCTGGCGCATCGGCGAGAAGACTGGCACCTATTCCAAGGTGGGCGCCAACGACATCGGGCTTGCCTGGCCGCCCGGACGGCCCGCGATCCTGATGTCGGTCTACGTCGCCAGCACGCGGGTCTCGGACGAGGTCAAAGACCAGGTCATCGCCAAGGTGGCGCAACTGGTGGGACGGCTCTACGGCCGGCCGGCGGCCAGATAGGCGGGCGTTCCCGTCAACCGCGCGCGTGCGCGCGGTGCGCCAGCAGGGGCAGCATCACGTCCAGCATGGGCGTGTCCACGCAGGCCGACCGGGCCAGGTCCTGGACCGCGAACAACTGCGCGTCCAGCTCCAGCGGACGTCCGGCCAGCAGGTCCTGCAGCATGGACGGCGGATGCGGGTTCGATCCCGTGGCCGCCACCTGCCCCGCCAGGTCGAACTCCATGTCGACGCCGTAGCGGGCCGCCACCGCGCACGTCTCCCGGGCAAGGCGCGCATACAGCTCGCGCGTGGCGGGATCCGCCAACAGGCCCGACGATGGCGACTGGGTCAGGCTGGACAGCAGCGAACTGGGGACGTTGAGCAAGAGCTTGCCCCAGATCTCCCGGCCGATGTCCAGGGTGGCCGCCGCGCCCGGCAGCCCGCGCCGCATCAGCGCCACCACCCGCTCCAGCCGCGGCGACAGCGCGCCGCCGGGCTCGCCCACCACGAAACTGCTGGCGCGCGAATTGTTGCGCACCACGCCCGGCGCGACGACCTCGTTGGGCGAACGGATCACGCAGCCCAGCGTCCGCGCCAGGCCCAGCTCGCGCGCCAGCGTACCGTCGGGATCGAGCCGGGACGCCGATGAATCGCCGCCGCGCAGATCCGCCAGGTACCACCACGGAATGCCGTTCACGGCGAAGACCACGGGCGTATCGGGTCCCAGCAGGGCCCGCATCGATGACGCCGCCGGCGGCAGGCCGTGGGCCTTGAGCGTGGAGATGACCAGGTCCTGCGGCCCCAGGTCGGCGGGACGATCGCTGGCCGCCACCCGTACGGTGAACTCGCCATCGTGGCCGATGAACCGCAGGCCGTCGCGGCGGATGGCCGCCAGGTGTTCGCCACGGGCGACGACCGACACGTCGACGCCGGCCCGCGCGAGATGAGCCGCCATGTATCCGCCCACCGCCCCGGCGCCGAAGATGCAAACCTTGTTCATGGTGAAAGAGTATCCAGAGAGTCCATGCCTCGGCCTCGACAAAGACCGGCATGGCTATTCTTTCATGCCGCCTCCTCGCATGAAACCGTCGGCGTTCGCCCCACTTGACATCATGATGTCATGACGTCATTATGCCAGCACATCATGACGGCATGACCCACGCATGAACCTTCCCAACCCGCTGCTGACCGAAGGCGGCGCACCGCTGTACCGGCAGGTGGCCGAGCACCTCATCCAGCGCATCGCCAGCGGCCAGCTCGTTCCCGGAGATGCCCTGCCTCCGGAAGACAGCCTGTGCCGCGAATTCGGCGTCAGCCGCATCACCATCCGCAAGGCTGTCGAGGAACTGCTGGCCCGCCACCTGATCGTCCGCCGCCGCGGCGTAGGCACCTTCGTCAGCGATCCGCGCCGGGCCACCAAGGACGTGACCTTGGTCGGCGTGATCGACGAGGTCCTGCCGCGCAACCAGGTCAGCGTCGTGGACGAGACCTGGACGCCCCTGCCGGCCAGGCTGCGCGAACTGTTCGGCCTGGGCACGCAGAAATGGAAATGCGTGCGCGCGGTCAACCACGTGGCGCCCGGCGAACCGCTGGACTACGCCCATTTCTACTTCGCCGAGCACGTGGCTAACGGCATAGGCGCCGCCGAAGTGGCCGGCCCGCTGCCGCCGGTCAAATACCTCCAGACCCACCTGAACGTCCGCATCGACCACGCCGACCAGCTCGTCGAGCCCCTGGCGGCCACCGGCGAGATCGCCGCCCGCCTGGGCATCTCCCGCAACACGCCGGTGCTGCGCGCCACCCGCATCTACTACGACGCGCAGAACCGGCCGGTGGAGATCGTCGATGCGGTCTACCACCCGGAACGCTACCGATACACGGCCACCCTCTATCCCAAGGCGGGAGCCGGCAACTGATTCCTCGTCGTCTTTCTAAGGACACGCCATGCGCTCGAGCAGATGGAAAAGCAAGTTGTCGAAGTGGTCCCGCTACCTGTTGCTGGGGGTCGCCGCGGGAAGCGGTCAAGCGGTCGCGCAGGACTATCCGGCGCGACCGGTCAAGCTGGTCAGCCCCTGGGCGCCCGGCGGCGCCAACGACATCTTCTGCCGGGCGCTGGCGCAGAAGCTGACCGAATCGCTGGGCCAGCCCGTGGTCGTGGAAAACCGCCCCGGCGCGGCCGGCACCATCGGCTCGGACTACGTGGCCAAGGCCCCCGCCGACGGCTACACCCTGGTCATGGGCAGCTCACCCACCCACTCCATCGCGCCGGGCCTGTATCCCCGGCTGCCCTACGACCCCATGCGCGACTTCGCCCCCGTCACGCTGGCCGCCGTGGTGCCCAACATCCTCGTGGTCCACCCCTCGCTGCCGATACGGTCGGTGCCCGAGCTGATCGACTACGCCAAGGCCCATCCCCGCCAGCTCAACTTCTCGTCCACCGGCAACGGGTCCTCGCAGCACCTGTTCGGAGAACTCTTCAAGTACCTGGCCCACGTCGACATCGTCCACGTCCCCTACAAGGGCACGGGCCCGGCATTGAACGACCTCCTGTCCGGCCAGGTGCAGATGGCCTTCGAGAACCCGCCCGCCCTGCTGCCCCACATCCAGGCCGGCCGCCTGCGCGCGCTGGCGGTGGCGGGCACCAAGCGGTCGGCGTCGCTGCCCGACCTGCCCACGGTGGCCGAGGCGGGCCTGCCCGGCTACGACGTGGCTGTCTGGTTCGGCATCTTCGCGCCGGCCGGCACGCCCAAGCCCATCATCGAACGGCTGCACAAGGACATCGCCGCGGCGCTCGCCTCGCCCGACATCAAGACGCGCATGGACGGCTTCGGCGCCGAGATCATCGGCGCCGGTCCCGAACAGTTCGATGCCTACCTGCGCGCCGAGATCCCCAAGTGGGCCGCCATCATCAAGGCGGCCAACGTCAAGGTCGACTAGCCACCACCCCATCCCCAAGGAGGTATCCATGACGTTTTCCGTGATCGCCCGCTGCCCGCGCACAGGCATGTTCGGCATCGCCATCGCCACGCGCCCCATGGCCATCGGCGCCAAGTGCCCGTTCCTGCGGCCCGGCATCGGCGGGCTCGTCGTGCAGGCCAACGGCGACCCCCGCCTGGGACTGCTGGGCCTGTCGCTGCTGGAACAGGGCTATTCCGCCCGGAAAGTGCTGAACGACATCATCGAAAGCGACGGGGAAGACAACATCGCCTGGCGGCAGATCGCCGTCATCGACAAGGACGGCCGGACCGCCGCCGTAACCGGCCAGGACAACGAAGACTGGAAGGGCCACATCGCCAAACAGGACTATGCCGTGCTGGGCAACCGCCTGACCAGCGAGCGCACACTCACCGCCATGTCCGACGCCTTCGAGCGGCACGCCGACCTGGAGCTGGCCGACCGCCTGGTTTGCGTGCTGGAAGCGGCGCGCGACGCCGGCGGCCAGGTGGCCGGCCAGCACTCCGCCGCGCTACTGGTGCACAACAGGAAATCCTACGCCTGGGTCGACCTGCGGGTGGACGAACACGACGAACCCATCGGCGAGCTGCGCCGCCTCTACGGCCTGTACGTACCGCTGATTCCCTACTACGACCGGCGGCCGGCCAATCCCAGCATGCCGCGGGACGACCTGTGGAGGAAGGAAACCGGCGTCCAGGGGGGACCAAGATAAGGGTTCCTGACAATACCGTTCCACCACGTCCAGGATCGATTATGCGATTACACTTTTGAGGCCAGACCGTAATCCGCCGCGCGAAGGGTGAGGAGTCGCACCTTCCGCGCGGGAACGTATGAACACCCTGTTCCCCCTACTTTTGTCCGCCTTGACTCCGATCGCGCTGACGTCGGTCTACGTCGCGCTCAGGGCATGGCTGCCCGGCGGCAGGCAGGGGAACCTCCACATGTCGGTGCTGTTCGGCGCCGCGATGTGGCTGGCCATGATGTCCTCGGTCCACCACGGCCAACACACGATTGCCGACATGCGGGGCGCCATCCTGGTGCTGGCCTACCTTTTCGGCGGCCCCATCCCCGCGGTCGTGTCCCTGGCCATCGGCGCCATCACCCGCCTCTGGATAGGCGGCCCCGCGGCGCCCATAGGCGTGGCCGTCCTGGCCACCATCTTCCTCGGCATCGTCGCCCTGGCGCGCTGGCGTACCCTGGTGCCCGAGCCCGGCGCGGTCTCGGCGCGCGCCCTCGCCACGATGGGCGCCTGGGCCTCGCTGAACCAGGCCGGCGCGCTGTGGCTGGCCCAGGTACACGGATCGCTGCTGATCGTCATGCCGCTCTCCCAGTTCTGCGTAACCATGATCGCGGGGGGCATGCTGATACTCATCCAGCAGAAGACCAACCTGGGCCTCAAACTCAACGAACAGCAGGACCTGGTCAGGACGCTGCTGGTCCGGGATCGCGCCTCCGGCCTCCTGAACCGGGCCGGCTTCTGGCTCGAACTGGATGCCGCGCTTCGAAAACTCGCTGGGTCCGACGACAAGATCGCCGTGCTGCTCATCTCCATCCGCCGGCTGCGCAACGTCAGCGTGACGCTGGGCCCGCGCCTGTCCGAATCCCTGCTGACCGACGCGGCCCGCAGGCTCGAGGTCGTGGTGAAGAACCCCACCCTGGCACGCTTCGACGACGGCACCTTCGGCCTGTTCGTCATGGCCGATCCCCTGGACGAGACCGTCACGCTGGTCGACGACGTCTTCGCCGCCTTCCGTCGCCCCTTCCACTCCCATGGCCGCGACCTGCACCTGAGCCTGAACATAGGCATCAGCTCGTCCTCGGGCGACCACGATGCCCTGGAGACACTCATCGCGCACGGCAACCAGGCCCTGGCGCGCTCCATCACGCTGGGAGAAAACCGGCTGCAGGTCTACGACGAAAATACCGTCGTACAAGCCGTCCGCCCCATGAAGCTGGAGGTGGAGCTGCGGCGCGCGGTCGAGACCGGCAACGAATTCCTTCTGCAATACCAGCCCAAGGTCCACCTGGACACCGGCAAGCTCCACGGCGTCGAGGCACTATGCCGCTGGCATTCGCCCGCCTTGGGCAAGGTGGCTCCCGACGAGTTCATTCCCGTGGCCGAAAGCTCCGGCCTGATCGTCCCGCTGGGTGACTGGGTGCTCCAGGAAACCTGCCGCCAACTCGTCGCGTGGCGCCGGCGCGGCTTCACCCCGCCGGTAACGGCCGTCAACCTTTCCGCGAAACAACTGCTGGACGACGACTTTCCCGAGAAATCATTGCGCTGCGTGCTGGACCACGGCCTGAGCCCCTCGCAGATCGAGTTCGAACTGACGGAATCCTCCGTCATGACGAACCCCAACCTGTCCATCAACGTACTCAACCGCCTCAAGGCCCTGGGCTTCCCGCTGTCCCTGGACGATTTCGGCAGTGGCGCCTCGAACATCGGCCACCTGAAAGCCCTGCCGTTCGACTGCATCAAGATCGACAAGAGCGTCATCGACGATCTGGGCGCCAGCGACGATGCGGAAATCGTCTGCCAGGCGATCTACGGATTGGGAAGCGCGATGCACCTGGACATGGTGGCCGAAGGCATCGAGACCGAGACCCAGCGGAACCAGTTGCGGGAGATCGGGTTTACCTTGGGACAGGGGTTTTATTTTTCGCCGGCGCTGAGTGGGGATGAGTTGGCCGCAGGATGGCTGGCGCGAGGCTACAGGAGCCAGGACGCGGAATCGGCCCTATAAGCTGTCGATTCCGGCCGCCTTCATTCGTCGTACCGGTGGCACCGGTCGCCTCACAGGCTGGCCGGCTCTCGACACATCCTACCGAGGTCAATATGGCAACCCAAGAAAAAGTCACCGGTCCGGCGTCTTACTTCCCTTCGATCGAGAAGAAGTACGGCGAACCCATCGAGCATTGGATGCAGGTGCTCAAGAAGGCTGGGCCGCTCAAGCACATGGAGCTGGTGGCGCATTTGAAGTCGGAGCATCAGATGGGGCATGGGCATGCCAATGCGCTGGTGGCGTGGTATCTGGCTCAGCGGTAGGTTGGAGGCGCGCCGGTATAGTGATGTTGGCCGGCCCAAAAGACAGTACCCGCCTCCGCCATGGCGAAACCGGGATAGGCTGCCGATGCGGGGCCGCTGGCTGCCCGACACAACAAAGCCAGCATTCCGCCCCTCAGCGCCGGAGCCCCGATGACTGCCATTAGCGAATGCGAACGTGCAGATGGGTCATACCGCCAGGTTCACCCGTTTCGTTGACCTCGATATAAGGCTGCCCCCGCACCAGCTCACCTAGCTTAGGAAAGCCGTAGTTTCGGGGATCAAAGGACGCGTTGTTCTTGCCAATGTAGCTACCGACAGCAGCCAACGACGCCCAACCAGTTTCGCGGGCAGTACTCTGAATCGCTTGGGTGAGCAAGAGTTTCAGGTCAGGTGCCCCGCTCTCTTCGGCTTGAGGGATCGCTTCTGGCGACCCCTGCAACACCTCGAAGAAGATGAATTTGTCGCACGCAGCAATGAAAGCCTTCGGCGTCTTTTTCTCTCCTAGTCCGTAGACCATCTTCCCAGCTTCCCTCAACCTGGTCGCCAACCTAGTGAAGTCACTATCCGACGACACCAGACAAAAGCCATCGACATTGCCTGCGTAGAGCAAATCCATCGCATCGATAATGAACGCCGAATCGGTCGAGTTTTTTCCCTGGGTATATGCGAACTGCTGAATCGGCTGAACCGCATGGCGGTGAAGTTGATCCTTCCAGCCGACAAGATTTTGCGTAGTCCAGTCACCATAAGCCCTCTTGACTGTGGCAGTACCGTACTTCGCAACTTCCTCTAGCAGGGCCTTCAACATCTTTGAGGATGCATTGTCTGCGTCGATAAGCACTGCAAGTCTGTGGGAATCACCATTCGCCATTGCACCTCCTCAAAGTATCCGTCGCCGCTCCACCTGAGCCAAAGTCTTTCTAGAGGATCCCTATACTGATCGCGCGCGGAGTGTTGCGCCTGTACACGCACCACATCTCAGCCGAACAGGGTTTCTTGCTCGGTGGGATCAAGACGAATCAGCTTGGGCCATTGCTTCCCTCCGGCGCCAAAGCAACTGAATCGCGGTGAAATGCACCGCTCCGATCGCCGTAGGGAGCCCGAATAGCCCCCCCTCCCTAAACGTGACCATCAGTGCGGTCGAACCGATGGCGGCAAGCCAAAAGCTAAACCCGAATCGGTACTGGCACCCCTTCGCAGTCGCCACCGCCAGAATCCAATATTGGATTAGTGACCAAGTCGCGGCCACAGCTGTCAAGACGAGGATGGCAACGGACCTCGGGTCTTCGTCGCCAGCCCCGAACAAGGTATAGACGCCGAGAACCACTGAGGTTGCCACAATTGGCAGAAGGGGGAGCAGCAGCATCGTCGGCACCAAGGCAAGTAGCGCCGCCTCAAGCCCTATACCAAGCGCCCACCAGTTGAACTTCGTGGTCATCCTCTACCTCGCACGACACTTGAACCGCACCCGCCAGGCTATGCCAACAGCTTGGCGCACTCCTCTTCGGCTAGCCAACAGGCACCGACCGCCAATGGGGATACACTGAATGCGACACGGCATCGGGCCTGGAGTGAAGCCATGATCGCCGAGAACGACGAGTTCAAGCAGGCTATTGCCCGCGACGCTCCCAAACGTAGTCGGTGAAACCAGGCCTCCAACCGCCCTTGAATGGGACGCAGCAATCGAAGCCGCTATGCAGCGCATCACCGCTGAAACCGCATCACTAGTCGATCGTGGTGGCGCTGATGTAGTCCCACAGCCAACAGCCACCGAACCACAGTGCGATCAATGCGATCAGCACGACATAGAGAAGCAACAGCCCACCCTCCAGCGAAGAAATCCGTTCACGCCAGCAGGAAGAGTTATGGGGGCCGTCGAGCATGGTCAAAAATTCTGTGCCCAGGATACGGCATGTAGGTTCGCCCCTGCGGGAAGGGATTGAGTGCTGAAAGTCATCGCCATGGCGACTGCCCTACTGAATGTCTCGAGAGTCCAGAATGACTGTGTTGCTATTAAACGCACAAGACTTCGCCAGGATTGCCTCCTTAAGACGATCTGCAGACGCGTTTTTTTCTCTTCAAAGCTCCCGCCAAGAGGATCCAGCAGGTCTAACGCGGTTCGCGTGATCACAACCGCATAGTCCTTGCTGTCGATCGTAACGCCGAAGGCCGCAGAATCAGTGCCACGGCTAGCGATAGCTTCTAGCGTCATCCGTACTTCCATAACGCTCTCCTAGCATTCTCGTTAGAGTCGCACATACCCCGGAAGCCCGGTCGGGATAACTGCTATATGAGCGCGATCATAAGCCCAAACAACGCTTGCCGCCTGAATCAAGAAACACGTAGCGTGCCATAGACTCCATGCCGTCCGCCGGCCGATATCCTGGAGGCCCAGGTCTTGGACCACGGTGCCGCAACAGCCGGCCGGCACCACCTCGAAGCGCCCGGAGCTCAAGGAACGGAAGATGCCCCGCCGCGACCGCGCAGGACCATCGGCACGACCACCACGGCCGTGGGCCACGAGCCGCCTGGCACGTTCAGCGCGGTACGCCGCTCATGGCCCTCAAAGAGCGAGGCGGCTGGGAGCGGATCGAAATGGTGCAGGAGTACGCGCACCTGGCCGCGTACGCGGAGAATGTCAATTTTTGGTCAAACAGCATCGCACAAAAAAGAAACGCCACCGGCAAGGGTGGCGTTAAGTGCTTGATACCTAAGTAATTCTTTGGTGGGCCTCCTCGGAGTCGAACCGAGCACCAACGGATTATGAGTCCGCTGCTCTAACCAGGCATGAGCTAGAGGCCCGAGGGCGCAATTCTACACCGAGTTGCGCCCGCGACCTGGGACCGGTCAGATCACGTACAGATCCACGTACTCATGCACCGGCATGGCTTCCAGCGCCTCCTGGTCCAGCGACACGCCCAGGATGGAGTCCTGCTGCTTGGTCGGGAAGCGGCGGGCCAGGTTGGTCCGGAACTTGGCTTCCAGCAGCGGGATGCCGTCCTTGCGGCGGCGCTTGTGGCCGATGGGGTATTCGCAGACGATTTCCTTGAGTTTCTTGCCGTCCTTGAATTCCACGGTCAGCGCGTTGGCGATGGAGCGCTTTTCGGGGTCGTGGTAGTCCTTGGTGAAGGCGGGGTCCTCGACGCAGACGATCTTGTCGCGCAGTTGGTCGATGCGCGGGTCCTTGGCGATCTCGTCCTCGTAGTCGCCGGCGGTCAGCCGGCCGAACAGGATGGGCACGGCCACCATGTACTGGATGCAGTGGTCGCGGTCGGCGGGATTGTCCAGCGGGCCCTTCTTGTCGATGATGCGGATGCAGGCCTCGTGGGTGCGGATGGTGATCTTCTTGATGTCATCCGCGCTGCGGCCCTGCTTCTGCAACTGCTTGTGGAGGTCCATCGCGCATTCGACGGCGGTCTGCGAGTGGAACTCGGCCGGGAAGGAGATCTTGAACAGCACGTTCTCCATCACGTAGCTGCCGTAGGGGCGCTGGAACTTGAAGGGCTGGCCCTTGAACAGAACGTCGTAGAAGCCCCAGGTCTTGGCGCTCAGCACCGAGGGGTAGCCCATTTCGCCGGTGCGCGCGATCAGCGCCAGGCGCACGGCGCGGCTGGTGGCGTCGCCGGCGGCCCAGCTCTTCCTCGAGCCGGTGTTGGGCGCGTGGCGATAGGTGCGCAGGCTCTGGCCGTCGACCCAGGCCAGCGACACGGCGTTGATCAGTTCATCGCGGGTCAGGCCCATCATCTGGCCGACCACGGCGGTGGAGGCGACCTTGACCAGCACGACGTGGTCCAGGCCGACGCGGTTGAAGGAGTTCTCCAACGCGATGCAGCCCTGGATCTCGTGGGCCTTGATCATGGCGGTCAGGACGTCACGCATGGTCAGCGGTTTCTTGCCCGCGGCAACGGCCTGGCGCGACAGCCAGTCGGCCGTGGCCAGGATGCCGCCCAGGTTGTCCGAGGGATGGCCCCATTCGGCGGCCAGCCAGGTGTCGTTGAAGTCCAGCCAGCGGATGATGGTGCCAATGTTGAAGGCCGCCTGCACGGGATCGAGCTGGAACTGGGTGCCGGGCACCTTGGCGCCGTTGGGCACGACGGTGCCGGGCACGATGGGTCCGAGCAGCTTGGTGCAGGCCGGATACTCCAACGCCTCCAGGCCGCAGCCCAGGGTGTCGATCAGGCAGTTGCGCGCGGTCTCGTAGGCCAGCTTGCTGGTGATGCGCTTTTTCAGGACGTAGTCGACGATGTCGACCAGCACCTGGTCGGGTTTGGGACGGACAGTGGAAATAGCGGAAGACATGGATTCCCCCCCTACGCGCTTCGCGCGCCCCCCCAGGGGGCGGCACTGGCGGACCGGCGGAGCCGGATCCGCTGTGCCCTGGGTCGGGCGGCTCGGCACGGACTGGGTTTGGTTGATGAAAGGTGGTTGTTCGAAACGGCTTACTTGCGCTTGGCCAGCGGCACGAACTTGCGGTCTTCGGGGCCGGTGTAGTTGGCGCTGGGGCGGATGATCTTGTTGTCGATGCGCTGTTCGATGATGTGGGCCGACCAGCCCGCGGTGCGGGCGATCACGAACAGCGGGGTGAACATGGCGGTGGGGACGCCCATCTCGTGGTAGCTGACGGCGCTGAACCAGTCGAGGTTGGGGAACATCTTCTTGGCGTTCCACATCACCGACTCCAGGCGTTCGGCGATCTCGTACAGCCGCATGTTGCCGGACTCCTTGGACAAGCGGTGCGACACGCTCTTGATGACCTGGTTGCGCGGGTCGGACACGGTGTAGACGGGGTGACCGAAGCCGATCACCACTTCCTTGTTCTCGACGCGGCGGCGGATGTCGGCCTCGGCCTCGTCGGGCGTGTCGTAGCGGCTCTGGACCTCGAAGGCGACTTCGTTGGCGCCGCCATGCTTGGGTCCGCGCAGCGCGCCGATGGCGCCGGTCAGGGCCGAATACATGTCCGAGCCGGTGCCGGCGATGACGCGGGCGGTGAAGGTGGAGGCGTTGAACTCGTGTTCGGCGTACAGGTTCAGCGAGGTGTGCATGGCCCGCACCCACGAGGCGGGCGCCGGCTTGCCGTGCAGCAGGTGCAGGAAGTGCCCGCCTATGCTGTCGTCGTCGGTGTCGACGTCGATGCGCTCGCCGCGATGGCTGTAGTGGTACCAGTACAGCAGCATCGATCCCAGCGAGGCCATGAGCCGGTCGGCGATGTCGCGCGCGCCGGGCAGGTTGTGGTCGTCTTTCTCGGGCAGCACGCAGCCCAGGGCCGACACGCCGGTGCGCATCACGTCCATGGGATGGCTGGCCGCGGGCAGCCATTCGAGCGCCGCCTTCACGTTCGCGGGCAGCCCGCGCAGCGCCTTCAGCTTGGTCTTGTAGGCCGCCAGCTCGTTGCGGTTGGGCAGCTTGCCGTGCACCAGCAGATAGGCGATTTCCTCGAACTCGCACTCATCGGCGATATCCAGGATGTCGTAGCCGCGATAGTGCAGGTCGTTGCCGCTGCGGCCCACCGTGCACAAGGCGGTATTGCCCGCCATCACACCCGACAGGGCCACCGATTTCTTCGGCTTCGGACCCGCGGCCGGCTGGTCTTTCTGATTCGATACTGTTGCGCTCATCGTCTCACTCGCTCCATTTGGCAGTTGTTACTACTGTTGAGGTCCACCCCCTGGCGGCCTTCGGCCGCTCCCCCTCAAGGGGGCGGCGCTGGCGGACCGGCAAAGCCGGATCCGCGGCGCCCTGGGGGGGGACGCGTCAGCGCGTAGGAGGTACTACGTCTTGGGACCCCCTTTTTTGAACAACGCATCCAAATGCTGTTCGAACGCGTGATAGCCAATGCGATCGTACAACTCCTCGCGCGTCTGCATCATGTCGATCACGTTCTTCTGGTGCCCGTCGCGGCGAATGGCCGTGTAGACCGTTTCCGCGGCCTTGTTCATGGCGCGGAAGGCGGACAGCGGGTACAGCACCATGGACACGTCGGCGCTGCCGAGTTCCTCCACCGTGAACAGCGGCGTCTGTCCGAACTCGGTGATGTTGGCCAGCACCGGCACCTTCACCGCGTCGACGAACTTGCGGTAGGTGGGCAGGTCGTAGGCGGCCTCGGCGAAGATGCCGTCGGCGCCCGCTTCCACGCAGGCCTGGGCTCGCTCGATGGCGGCGTCCAGCCCTTCCACCGCGATGGCGTCGGTGCGCGCCACCAGGAAGAAGTCGGGATCAGTCTTGGCATCGGCCGCCGCCTTGACGCGGTCCACCATTTCCGAGGCCGAGACGATTTCCTTGCCCGGGCGGTGGCCGCAGCGCTTGGCGCCGACCTGGTCCTCGATGTGGCAGGCGGCCGCGCCGGCCTTGATCAGGCTCTTGACCGAACGCGCGATGTTGAAGGCAGACGGGCCGAAGCCGGTGTCGATGTCCACCATCAGCGGCAGGTCGCACACGTCGGTGATGCGGCGCACGTCGATCAGCACGTCGTCCAGCGTGTTGATGCCCAGGTCGGGCATGCCCAGCGAGCCGGCGGCCACGCCGCCGCCCGACACGTAGACGGCGCGAAACCCCGCGCGCTTGGCCAGCAAGGCATGGTTGGCGTTGATGGCGCCGATGATCTGCAGGGGGTGTTCTTCGCGCAGGGCCTGGCGGAAGCGGGCGCCGGGCGAGGCGGGTCGTGAGGAGGTCATGGCGATGACTCGGACTAGGTGAAAACTCAGCTTACTGCAAAGACCGTGCCATGCGGGGTCCCGCGCCGCCCTGCCCCGCGCCAGGCCGCGTGGGCAAAGGCTTCCCTCGTGGCGGCCCCCTGCGTTCCCGCGCTTGCCGTCTCGCTCCGACCGCCAGATTCATTTCATATTTGAAATCGCTATAATCAAATCTGCAATCAGGATTTGCCATGGACATCCCAGCCGCCCTTCCCGCTCGCCCCCCGTCCCGGCCCGTCATCTGGACCATGGGTATCAGCCGCGTCTCCCGCGCTTTCGCCGAACTGGCCCCCGCCTACGCCGGGCAGGCCGATTTCCGCATCGTCGACGAAGGCTTCGAGACGGCGGCCCGCTCGATCAACGAAGCCGCGCGCCAGGGGCTGGTCGACGCGGTGGTCGCGGGCGGCTCGAACGGCGCCTACCTGCGCCAGCACGTGGACGTGCCGGTCATCCTGATCAAGGTCACGGGCTTCGACGTCATGCATGCCCTGACCACCGCCAGGCAATTGTCCAGCCGCCTGGCCCTGGTCACGCACGCCTCCACCTTTCCCGAGGCCGAAGCCTTCAAGCAGGCCTTCGGGCTGGACTTTCCCAGCCACAGCTACGTCACGACCGAGGATGCCGCCACGCAGGTCAAGGCACTCAAGCGCGCCGGGCTGGAAGTCATCGTCGGCCCCGGGCTGGTCTCGGACCTGGCCGAACAGCAGGGCCTGGCCGGCGTCTTCCTGTACTCCAGCAATTCGATCCGGGTCGCGATGGAAGACGCCATCGAGGCGGCCCGGCTCACCCGCATCGAGCAGCGCCGCCGCGAATACCTGAACACGGTGCTGTCCCACCTGAACGAAGGCGTGGCCGCGGTGGACGCCGAGGGCCGCATCCAGTCGCTCAATCCGCCCATGGAGCGCCTGCTGGGCCTGCGGCGCGAGCAGGCCATCGGCCGGCCGCTGGAGGAAGCCGCGCCGGCGATCTCGCTCGACGGCCCCCTGCGCCACGGACAGAAGGAACTGGAGACCATTCAGAAGGTGCGCGACAAGGTGCTGATCCTGAACCGCATCCCCATCCTGAGCGGCGGCGAACTGCTGGGCGCGGTGGTCACGGCGCAGGACGCCCAGGCCATCCAGCGGGTGGACCGCAACCTGCGTACCGGCGCGCCGGCGCGGCCATCCGGCACGCGCTACGACCTGGACGACCTGCTCGGCAGCTCGGGGCCCATGCAGCGGGTGCGCGAGCTGGCGCGGCTGTACGCCGGCGTCAGCTCCACGGTGCTGATCGAGGGCGAAAGCGGCACCGGCAAGGAAGTGCTGGCGCAAGGCATGCACCGCGCCAGCCCCCGCCGCGACTTCCCCTTCGTCGCCATCAACTGCGCCGCCTTCCCCGAACCCCTGCTGGAAAGCGAACTGTTCGGCTACGAGGAAGGCGCCTTCACCGGCGCCCGCAAGGGCGGCAAGACCGGCCTGTTCGAAGCCGCCCACAACGGCACCCTGTTCCTGGACGAGATCGGCGACATGCCGCTGGCGCTGCAGGTGCGCCTGCTGCGCGTGCTGCAGGAACGACAGGTGCTGCCGGTGGGTGCGCTGGAACCGGTGGCGGTCAACGTGCGGGTGGTCGCCGCCACCCACCGCGACCTGCAGGCCATGGTGCGCGCCGGCGACTTCCGGCAGGACCTGTTCTACCGCCTGAACATCCTGCGCATCGCCATGCCGCCGCTGCGCGAACGCGAAGGCGACATCGACGAACTGGCCGAGGAACTCTACGCCCGCGCGCAGCGGCGGCTGGGCATGGCGCGGCCCGTGCGCCTACCGGCCTTCGTCCGATCGCTGTGCGCGAACTACGCCTGGCCCGGCAATCTGCGCGAGATGGAAAACGTGCTGGAGCGGGTGGCCGTCTCGCACGCGGGCCGCAAGATCGGCCGCAAGGAACTGGAGCTGGAACTGGAAATCACCGTGCCCGAGCTGTACGGCGGCACGGACGAGGCGGCGTCCGACGGTCCGGAAGGGGCCGCCTTCGCATCGCTGGACGAGATTGCCCGGGCCAGCCAGGCGGCCCACGCGCGCCGCGTGCTGGACGCCTGCCACGGCGACCGCGCGGCGGCGTGCCGGATACTGGGCATCAGCCCCGCCACGCTGTGGCGCAAGCTGAAAGAGGCGCCGCCCGGCGCCTCGTGATGCTTAGCAGAACGCCTGGATGCCCGTCTGGGCGCGGCCCAGGATCAGCGCATGGACGTCGTGCGTGCCTTCGTAGGTGTTGACCACCTCGAGGTTGACGACGTGGCGGATCACGCCGAACTCGTCGGAAATCCCGTTGCCGCCCAGCATGTCGCGGGCGACGCGGGCGATGTCCAACGACTTGCCGCAGGAGTTGCGCTTCATGATGGAGGTGATCTCCACCGCCGCCGTCCCGGCGTCCTTCATCCGGCCCAGTTGCAGGCAGCCTTGCAGGCCCAGCGTGATCTCGGTCTGCATGTCGGCCAGCTTCTTCTGCACCAACTGGTTGGCGGCCAGCGGGCGGCCGAACTGCTTGCGGTCCAGCACGTACTGGCGGGCGGTGTGCCAGCAGTATTCGGCGGCGCCCAGCGCGCCCCAGGCGATGCCGTAGCGGGCCGAGTTCAGGCAGGTGAACGGACCCTTCAGGCCAGCCACGCTGGGCATGTAGTTCTCTTCCGGCACGAAGACCTCGTCCATGACGATCTCGCCGGTGATGGACGTGCGCAGGCCGACCTTGCCGTGGATGGCCGGCGCCGACAGGCCCTTCCAGCCCTTCTCCAGGATGAAGCCGCGGATGTTGTCCTTGCCGTCCTCGTCCTTGAGCTTGGCCCAGACCACGAACACATCGGCGATGGGCGAATTGGTGATCCACATCTTGGCGCCGCTCAGGCGGTAGCCGCCGTCCACCTTGGTGGCGCGGGTGACCATGGAGCCGGGATCCGAGCCGTGGTTGGGCTCGGTCAGGCCGAAGCAGCCGATCAGCTCGCCGGTGGCCAGCTTGGGCAGGTATTTCTGCTTTTGCGCCTCGGTACCGAATTCATGGATGGGGACCATGACCAGCGAGGACTGCACGCTCATCATCGAGCGGTAGCCGGAATCCACGCGCTCGACCTCGCGCGCGATCAGGCCGTAGCAGACGTAGCTCAGGCCCGGACCGCCGTATTGCTCGGGAATCGTGGGTCCCAGCAGGCCCAGCTCGCCCATCTCGCGGAAGATGGCGGCATCGGTGCGCTCGTTGCGGAACGACTCCAGCACGCGCGGCATCAGCTTGTCCTGGCAGTACGCCGCCGCCGCTTCCCGCACCATGCGTTCGTCGTCGGTCAGTTGCTGGTCGAGCAGCAAGGGGTCGGCCCAGTTGAATTGTGCAGGCTTGTGCATAAGAGTCATGTCTCGCGAGTAGTTGGGGAAACAGGAGAATCCGTGTCCTCCCGGCGAATTTCCTGCAAGATATACGGATTCGGCCGCTGCGCCAAACGAGTTCTTTTCACTTACCTGTGCGTTTTCCGCACTTGTTAAAGTAGAACCTTCCGATCCCGGGCCCCACTTATGCGCCGCAAACTGCCCAGCACCGCCGCCCTGGCCGCCTTCGAAGCGGCCGCGCGCCACCAGAGTTTCACCAAGGCCGCGACCGAGCTGGCCCTGACCCAGAGCGCCGTATGCCGGCAGATCGCCGGCCTGGAGTCCTTCCTGGGCCTGAAGCTGTTCCGCCGCACCCGGCGCGGCGTCACCCTGACCCAGGCCGGCCAGACCTACGGCGAATCCGTGGCGCGCCGCCTGGACGAGGTCGAGCGCGACACCCTGGATCTGATGGCCCGGCGCGGCGAAGGCGGTGTACTGGAACTGGCGTCCGTGCCCACGTTCGCCACCCGCTGGCTGCTGCCGCGCCTGGCCGATTTCGAGCGCCAGGCCCCCAACATCGTCCTGAACATCACTCCGCAAAGCCGGCCCTTCCTGTTCGAGGGCACCCCCTTCGACGCCGCCATCTACGCCGGCGACGGGCCCTGGCCGGGCACCGAGGCGGTCTTCCTGATGCCCGAGAAACTGGTGCCCGTGTGCTCCCCCAGGCTGCTGGGCGTGCGCAAGCGCATCATGCCCGGGCAGTTCTCGGCCTACCGGCTGCTGCAGCAAAGCACGCGCCCTTATGCCTGGCGGCAATGGTTCGCCGCGCAGAACGTCAGCCATCCGCACGACCTGGGCGGCCCGCGCTACGAATTGTTCTCGATGCTGGTGGAAGCCGCCGTGCACGGCCAGGGCATCGCCCTGGTGCCACGGCTGATCGTCGAGCAGGAACTCGAATCGGGCCGGCTGATCGTCGCCTGCGAGCGCGAATCGGTGCGGGACAAGAACTACTACCTGGTCCTGCCCGAGTGGAAGGCCGACCACGAGCCCCTGCACCTGTTCACGCAGTGGCTGGCCACCCAGGCTGCCCAGTACCGGGCGCAGCATGGGCTGGAGGGCGAGGCGGCTGCGCCGCCCAAGCGCTTCACGCGGTGATGGCGGCCATCACGAAATCGACGACGTGTTCTCGGCGCTCGTCCAGTGCCGCATCGTCCGCCAGATCGGTACCCAGCACCGCCGACAGCGTGTGGCAATTGGAAATGCTGAAAAAGCACAAGGCATTGATGCTGATATAGACCTGGCGCGCGTCCAGCCCGGGCCGGAACAGCCCGGCCTCGGCCCCCGCCCGCAGCAGCGTGCCGATGCGATGGATCATGGGATCGTAGATCGATTTCAGGCGCTCCGACTTGCGGATGATCCTGCCCTTGTTCACGTTCTCGCCGCTGAGCAGGTTGACGAAATCCCGGTTGTGGCGGACGTGGTCGAACGTGAACAGGACGAAATCGCGCAGCGCAGCGCGCGGGTCGGCGGCGTTCAACTCGAGCTTAGGGTCGTTGGACCGGAACGCCGTATAGGCCGCCTCGAGCACCGCCAGGTAGGCGTTTTCCTTCGAGCCGAAATGATGGGACAGGATCTGCTTGCTGACCCCCGCCCGGGTGCAGATCTGCTCGACGCTGGCGCCGTGGTATCCGCTATGGGAGAACTCCCGGTAGGCCGCATCCAGCAGGTTCTGCCGCGTACGCTCCGGATCCCGGGCGCCGTTGGAGCGGCTCGGCCGCCTCGTCGCCGAAATGAAGAAGGCCGGCTTGTCTTTCTTGTCGGGACTGCGAACTGTCAATTTGAAGCTTCCTGAAAAAAGTGGAGCGGGCCCCGGTCAGTCCAGTATTTCCCTGCGGAGCATCCCATGCACGCCTTTCTCTCCGTTCACCGACTGCGTCACGTGGAAGTCGACGGCAAGCGAACACAACTGGTAGGCGTGGGCGCGCGCAAGATCGGTTCGAGCGCAGATGAAGTCGATCATCTCGCGCAGCGCCTGCTTCAGGGCCTGGTCGAGACTTTCATGGAACCCCATGCTGATGTAGTGCGTCGGCGTTTCCGCGCGCGGAAAACGGAGCCTGGGGTCGGCGGCTCCGCCCCCCTTGTGGACGGCAAGCGTGAACTCGCCGTCCAGGCAGGTCTCGAGCGCGGTGACGCATACCTCGCCATCTCCCTGCAACGCATGGCCGTCGCCCACGGAAAAAAGCGCGCCGGCGACATGGACGGGCAAAAACAGCGTGCTCCCGGCCACCAGTTCCTTGTTGTCCATGTTGCCGCCATGAACACGCGGTTCTTTCGAAGAAATACAGGCATATGAAGGGGGCGGCGCAACGCCCATGACACCGAAGAAGGGAGCGACCGGCAGCGTCATGCCCCATGCGAGGCGCGCGCGGCGGGCCGCGCGATCGATGGGGATCGTGGCTGCCGTCAGGTCGGGAAAATCCTCGGGCAGCGTCCCCGCCAGCGGGCGGATGTAGTTATACCCCCAATCCGAACCCAGCTCCACCGCGTCTATCCTGACCTCCAGCATGTCCCCCGGCTCGGCGCCCGCGATGCCGATCGGCCCCGTCAGGATGTGCGGAGCCATCATGGGCAGGTTCGCCTCGGCGATGCGGCGCAGCGCCGCCGGCACGCTCATCCCCGACCCGGGCGGCGGAAACAGCGAGGCCTTGCCGGACACGGTCTCCACCCTGACCGTATCGCCGGACTCGACCGTCAGGATGGGCTCGAAGCCGGCATCGAACATGCCGACCCGGACATTCTCGGGCGAGGCGGGAACATGATGGATCATCGTGCGGGCTCTCCGTTCGTATCGTTCAAGTGGCAGGCCGACACATGCCCGTCCCCATGGGACACCAGGGGCGGCTCTTCGACCTTGCAGCGGTCCATCGCGGACGGGCATCTGGCATGGAAGCGGCAGCCCGGCGGAGGATTGACCGGACTGGGAACATCGCCGGCCAGGATGATGCGCCGGCTCTCGGCGCCGCGGGCCTTCATCGACGGCACCGACGACAGCAGGGCCTTCGTATAGGGATGCCGGGTCTGGAAGAACACCTCCTGGCGTGTACCGATCTCCACGATCTTGCCCAGGTACATCACCGCCACGCGATGGGTCATGTGGGCGACGATGCCCAGATCGTGGCTGATGAACAGCAAGGCCAGCCCGAGCTCCCGCTGCAGGTCCTGCAACAGGTTGACGATCTGGGCCTTGACCGACACGTCCAGCGCCGACACGGCCTCGTCGCACACGATGAGCTCCGGCTCGGCCGACAGGGCCCGGGCGATGCCGATACGCTGGCGCTGCCCCCCGCTGAACTCGTGCGGCCACCGGCCGATGGCATCGCGCGGCAGGCCGACCTGTTCCAGGACGTCCCCGACCTTGCGGTCGATCTGCGTCCTGGAAAGATCCGGCCGGAAATTGCGCAGGGGCTCGGCCACGATGTCCCGGACCTTCATCCTGGGGTTCAGCGACGAGAAGGGATCCTGGAACACCACCTGCAATTTCTTGCGGACGGGACGAAAGGCTTCGGGCGACAACCGGTCTATCCTCGTTCCGTCGAGCTCGATGCGACCGTCCGTGATGGGAAACAGCCCCAGGATGGACCGCCCGACCGAAGACTTGCCGCAGCCGCTCTCGCCGACGAGCGACAGGGTCTCGCCATGGCCGATGCTGAATGACACGTCATCCACGGCACGAAGCTGCCTGGGACGCGCCCCCGGAAACCGGGATCCGACCGCGTAGTATTTCTTCAGTCCCATGACGTTCAACAGCGGCGCGTTCATGAGCAAGCTCCCTCTTCTACTTCGACCCGATGGCAGGCCACGCGATGTCCCGGCGACTTGATCTGCAAGGCCGGGACCACCGCCCGGCAAAGATCCGTGGCCAGGGCGCACCGACCCGCGAACGCACAGCCATCGATACGTTCCTTGATGCTGGGCACGGTTCCCGGGATCTCCGCCAGCCGGCCGCCGGTCCCGCGCGCCTGGGCATCCAGCGTGGGCACGGCGCCCAGCAGACCGCGCGTATAGGGATGCAGCGGCTCTCGAAACACCTGCGCGACGGGCGCTTCCTCGACCACCCGTCCCGCATACATCACCAGCACGCGCTGCGCCACTTCCCACACCACCCCGAGATCGTGCGTGATGAGCACCACGGCCGCGCCGGTCCGGCGCGTCAAGTCCTTGACCAGGTCGAGGATCTGCGCCTGGATCGTCACGTCCAGCGCGGTCGTCGGTTCGTCGGCGATCAGGAGCCGCGGCTCGCACGCCAGGGCCATCGCGATCATGACCCGCTGGCACATGCCGCCCGACAATTCGTGAGGGTATTGCCGGACACGGCGCCGCGGCTCGGGAATACCGACCCGCTCCAGCATCGCCACCGCCCTGTCCTGCGCCGCCCGGCCGCGCAGTCCCGCATGAAGCGCCAACGCCTCGCCGATCTGCTGGCCGACGGTCAGCACCGGATTCAGGCTGGACATGGGATCCTGAAAAATCATGCTGAGGACGTTTCCGCGGATGGTCCGCATGTCCTCCTCCGCCAGCCCCATCAGGTCCCGGCCCAGCAGGCGGACCTTGCCGGCCACGCGCGTCGTGCGGGTGGGCAGCAGCCGCATGATGGACATCGCGGTCACCGACTTGCCGCTGCCGCTTTCTCCCACGATGGCCACGGTTTCCCCCTCGGCCACCTGGAAGCTGATGCCGTTCACGGCGCGGCCGATGCCGTCGCGGGCAAGGAACTGCGTCTGCAGGTCCTCGACGTCCAGCAAGGGGGCGGCGGACACGCTCGCGTCCTCATACATGTTCGTTCATCCTCGGATCCAGGAGATCCCTGACGCCATCGCCCAGCATGTTCATCGCGAGAACGGTCACGCTCAGGAACAAGGCGGGAAAGAAGACGATGTACGGCTTGACCTGCCAGATGCTCCGGCCTTCGGCCATGATGTTCCCCCATGACGGGATGTTGGACGGCGTGCCTGCGCCCAGGAACGACAGCGCGGCTTCGATCAGGATGGCGCTGGCGCAGATGAAGGTTGCCTGCACGATCAGCGGCCCCATGACGTTGGGCAGAATGTGTCGGACCATGATCGTCGGCGCCCGGGTTCCCGAAGCGATGGCGGCCTCGACGAAAGGCTGCTCCCGCAGCGAGATCACGATCCCGCGCACTACCCTCGCGACACGGGGAATCTCGGTCACGGTAATGGCCAGGATGACGTTGCCGATGCTGGCCTGCGTCAGCGCCATCAGCGCGATCGCCAGAAGGATGGGCGGAATCGACATCATGCCGTCCATCACCCGCATCACGACGTTGTCCGCCCATCGGACGTAACCGGAGACCAGGCCGATCGCCAGGCCGATCAGACAGGAGAACAGCGCCACCGCGAAGCCCACGACCAGGGACACCCGGGCGCCGAACAGCACGCGCGAATACAGGTCGCGGCCCAGGATGTCGGTCCCGAACCAGAAGCGCGCCGAAGGCTCCAGCTTGCGCAGCGCCGGCGCGACGGATGCCGGGTCCCGCGCCGTCAGCCAGGGGGCGAAGACCGCGACCAGGATCATCAGCAGGAGCAGGAGGCCGCCGATCACCATGGTCGGATGACGGCGGACGAACCCGGAAACGCCCCCGGCGGGGCGCGCCTCGGGAAACAGGTCCGGCAGCGGCCGGGCCGCGGGCGGAGCAAGCTCCGTGGAAAACGTCGTGGTTGCATGGGCATTCACAGCCGCACCCTCGGATCGATCAGGATGTAGACGAGGTCGATCAGCAGATTGACCATCACGTAGGTAAACGAGAACAGCAGCACCACGCCCTGGATGACGGGATAGTCGCGGCGCAGGATGGCATCGGCGGTCAGCCGGCCCAGGCCGGGAATGGCGAACACGCTCTCGGTCACGACCGCGCCGCTGACCAGCAATGCCATGCCGATGCCGATGACGGTGACGATGGGCAGGGCGGCATTCTTCAAGGCATGGACGTAAAGGATGCGAACCCGGCCGACCCCCTTGGCGCGCGCGGTGCGGATGTAGCCCTGTTGCAGGACGTCCAGCAGCGCGGCGCGCGTCGTGCGCGCGATGATGGCGACATAGACGCCGCTGAGCGCGAACGAAGGCAGTAGCACACTGCGCAGCCAGGGCCCCCCCCCCTCCGAGAATGCCCGGTACCCCTGCACCGGCAGGATCCCCAGTTGCAGCCCGAACACGTAGGCCAGCACATAACCCAGGACGAACACCGGCACGGAGAATCCGAACACGGCTCCCGTCATGACCAGGCGGTCGACCCAGGAATCGGCCCTGGCCGCGGCGGCGATCCCCAGCGGCACCCCCGCGCTGGTGGCGATGACCAGCGTCACGGCCATCAGGGACACGGTCGGTTCCATCCGTTCCAGCAGCAGTGTGCCCACCGGCAGGTTGGTGAAGATCGACGTCCCCAACGCGCCGTGCAGAAGCTGCCAGACCCAGGTGGCGAAGCGGATGGGAAACGGCTCGTCCAGTCCCAGGGAGATGCGGATACGGTCCAGTTCCTCCTGGCTGGCATGGTCGCCGGCGATCAGCAATGCCGGATCCCCCGGCGCCAGGTACATCAGGCTGAACACCAGCAGCGCGACCACGCCCATGACGGGCAGGGTCGACAGAGTCCGGCGGACGATGAAACCTAGCATGGCGCATCCTCCAGGTTCGCGATGCCTCCCGACAGGCCCAGGTCCTGCTCCAGCGCCTGGGACAGCATGAACAGGCGCTGCTCGGCGTCCCATGGCCCCACGAGTTGCAGCCCCACGGGCAGTCCCGTCCCGGTGAATCCCACGGGCGAGGAAAGCGCGGGATGGCCTGTCAGGTTGAACGGATGCAGCGCCGCCGCCCACTGCGGATACGCCCCCGGATACCCCGGATCGATGGTGTCCAGATGGGGGGCCGCGACGGTCGTCGTCGGCATGGCCAATACGTCGAAGCGTTCGAAGATGGCCTGCACCGACCGGAAAAGCGCGGTGCGCCGATCGCAGGCGGCCAGGAATTCGAGTGCCGACCAGCCGCGGCCTTGCGCGATACCCGCGCGCAGCGTGGGCGTCATCTTGTCCGGCGCGGCATCGAAAAGAGCCCCATACCGCCCGGCGCGATGCGTGCTGGCAAGCGTCGCATACAAGGGATAAAGGCCATCGAAGCAGGCCTCGCGCAGGCTTTCGACGCTCGCCCCGCGATCCGAAAGGCGGGACACGGCGGCCGACGTGATCCGCAGCACCTCCGGATCGGTTCGATATTCGCCGAAGTGCTCGATCCAGCCTACCCGCAGCCCACGGATTCCGTCGGACCACGCAGGCGGCGCGCCCCGGCTCGAGAACGGATCGGCGGCGGACGGCCCCTGCATTACCGACAGCAGCAGCGCGGCGTCCTGCGTGGTGCGTGCCATGGGCCCGATGTAGGCGAAATTCCCGAAGCCGTCGGCCACCGCCTCGATCGGCACGCGCCCCAGGGTCGGCTTCATGCCGACCACGCCATTCCATGCGGATGGACAGCGGATCGAACCCCCGCCATCGGTGGCGATCGCCAGCGGCCCCATGCCCGCGGCCAGGGCCGCTCCGGCCCCGCCGCTCGATCCTCCCGGCGTGTGGTCCAGGTTCCAGGGATTGCGCGTCACCCCGGTCGCCGGGCTCTCGGTCACCATCTTGTGCGCGAACTCCGGCAGGGTCGTCTTGCCGATCAGGATCGCGCCCGCGGCCCGCACCCGCTCGACCGCCATGGCATCCTTTACCGGGATGGCTGGCGCCACGGCGATGGATCCGTTGCCCAACGGCACGCCGGCTACCGCGACGTTGTCCTTGACCGTCACGGGCACCCCGTGCAGCGGGCCGAGCGCCTCGCCCGCCATCACCCGCCGCTCGGCCTCGCGGGCCGCGCGTTGCGCCTCTTCCCGCAACACCAGCGCGAACGCATTGATCCGTGGATTGACCCGATCGATGCGATCGAGCACCGCGCCGGTCACCTCGACCGGCGAAACCTGGCGCGACGCAATAAGAGCCGCCAGACGCGTCGCGGACAATCCGCAAAGTTCGTCCTGTCGCATGGCCGGCTCAGCCTCCCTCGACCGCGGAACGGGTGGTGATCTTGCCCCGCTCGTCCAGGCCGAAGCCCTTGCGGCGCGCCGCGTCCATCACCTCGTCTATCCACTCCACGCTGCCCGGGTCGTCGCCGCCGATGATGACCAGCAGCAGCGCCTGGCCGGGACTCTCGTTGCGGAATCCGCGCAGCACCCCGACCGGAAGCGAGATGACGTCATACTGATCGAGAAAGATCTCGTGCTCGCCCTGGCCCCCCCATTGCACCGAGAACCGGCCGTTCAGGGGCATGAACACCTCCACGGTCCGGTGCTTGTGAAGCGCGCTGCCCTTCCCGGCTTCGACCCGGACGATGGACAGATGGAAGCCCTCGACATCCGTGATGGGCGGAACGATGGCGCCGTCCTCGGCCACGCCCTGGCCGATGATGCTCAGGAGTTCGCGCTGGAACTCGGGCCTGGCCGCATCGATCAGCGGCATGGTGCTGGACTGGAGCTCGCTGAAGACAGCCACCCGCTTTCGCATTTCCTCGGGACTTACCTGACGACTCTGCATGGACCTCTCCTAGGGAATGAGCCTTCCGGACACGCTCAGCGCTTCTCGACGTTCCAGTAGGGCTGGACGTACGCGGACAGCAGGCCAGTGATGTTGGGCCGATAGGCGCTGACGACATCCCACTGCCCCACCGGCACGTAGGGCAGGAATTGCCACATGTGCTCCTGCAGGGCTTCGAACGCTTCCTGTTGCTCGGCCGGCGTCAAGGCACGCAGGACACGCTGGCGCAGGCGCTCGCCGGCCTCGTCGCAGGGAAAACCGGGCCAGTTGTGTCCGCCGCAGGACATGTCGAGCGCGGCATTGGTCAGCGGGTGGAACCAGATGCTGCCCGTGGCGTTGTACGGAAACAGGTGATAGCCGCCCTTGCCCGGCGGCTGGCCCTTGGCCCGGACGCGCTGCAAAAGCGTGGGAAGATCCGTTACCTGGAGATCGACTTTGACGCCGGCCTCCTTCAGGCGCTGGGCCAGCACTTGCGCGACGGCCATGTTCGGACCGGCGGGAAGACTCAGCAGCACGATCGTTTCCCCCTTGTATCCCGCCTCGGCCAGCAGGCTCCTGGCCCGCTGCACGTTCTGCTTAAGAAACGGCTTGGATCCTGCCTCCGTGCCGAAGGCGGTGCCGCACACGCTGAACGAATGGCACGGCTTCCAGTCCGCGTCGCCCGCCACGGCGGGCATGATTTCATCCTGATCGACCAGCAGCGCGAGCGCCTGGCGCGCCCTGACATCGTTGAACGGCGGGAGCTGGAAATTGGGACGCACGAACTCGACGAAGGGAAGCCCGTTGGGACTAAGCCTGAGCCCACGCTGCTTCAGGAACGCGATCTGGTCCGGATCCGCCTCAGCCCACAGATCGGCCTCGCCCGCCGCCAGCGCGTTCGACGCCGTCGTCGCATCCGGCATGATGATCCAGCGGACCTGGTCGACCTTGACGACCCGGGCCCCCGCCAGGCCGTCGGCCGGCTCGCTGCGGGACAGGTAGGCGGCGTTGCGCGCGAACACCACCCGGCTGCCTTCCACCCTCTCGGTATCGACGTACGTGAACGGCCCCGACCCGACCACGGGAAGCGGCATCGGCGTGTTGTAGGGGCGCGCAGCGTCCTTCTCCCGCATGATGCCCGGAATGGGCGAGCCCGCTCCGGCCAGCAGGAACTCCACGAACCCGAACGGCTCTTTCAGGACCAGCCGGAAGTCGCGGTCGTTGACGGCGGTCAGCGACGCCAGCCGCGACTTGAGCTGCGCGCCGATGGCCGTGTTGTCGGCCCAGCGCTTCACCGAAGCCACCACGTCGCGCGCGGTCACCGGCGATCCGTCGTGGAATTTCAGGTTCGCGCGCAAGGTGTAGTCGCGCGTCAGGCCGTCACCGCTGACGGTGTACTTCTCCACCATCATTGGCTTGGCAACCAGCTTGCCGTCGAGCGCGAACAGCGTGTCGAAAACCATTTGCGAATAGACGCGCGACACCCGGTTGCTGCCCTGAGTGGGATCCAGCTCGGTCACGTCGCCGCTGATGACACGCAATACCTTCCGCCCTTCCTGGGCGGGCACATCCCGCATCCCGACAACGAACATCGAGAGGCAGACCACGATCGCAAACAGTCTTTCGAGTTTCATGGCAACGCACTCCGCTTTGGCTTGAAACACCCGTTGGATACGCGCTCATGATACCCGCAATTTTCCCCGAGTCAACCATCCGGTTGGTTGATATCAGAAGAAAAAAAATCCCTGCCGGCACTCATGCGCAGGCAGGGATTTCCCTTGGCGGGCGTTGCTACAAGGCTTGTTACTGCCCTTCCAGGAAGCTCTTGAGCTTGTCCGCCCGGCTCGGATGGCGCAGCTTGCGCAGCGCCTTGGCTTCTATCTGGCGGATGCGCTCGCGCGTCACGTCGAACTGCTTGCCCACCTCTTCCAGCGTCTGGTCGGTGCTCATCTCGATACCGAAACGCATGCGCAGCACCTTGGCCTCGCGCGGCGTCAGCGAATCCAGCACTTCCTTGACGACGTTGCGCATCGAACCGTGCAGCGCGGCATCCGAGGGCGCCAGCGTAGCGGTGTCCTCGATGAAGTCGCCCAGGTGCGAATCGTCGTCGTCGCCGATGGGGGTCTCCATCGAGATCGGTTCCTTGGCGATCTTCAGGATCTTGCGGATCTTGTCCTCCGGCATGTCCATCTTCTGCGCCAGCGTGGCGGGATCCGGCTCGGCGCCGGTTTCCTGCAGGATCTGCCGGCTGATCCGGTTCATCTTGTTGATCGTCTCGATCATGTGCACCGGGATACGGATGGTGCGCGCCTGATCGGCGATCGAACGGGTGATGGCCTGCCGGATCCACCACGTGGCGTAGGTCGAGAACTTGTAGCCGCGACGGTATTCGAACTTGTCCACCGCCTTCATCAGGCCGATGTTGCCTTCCTGGATCAGGTCCAGGAACTGCAGGCCGCGGTTCGTGTACTTCTTGGCGATCGAGATCACCAGGCGCAGGTTGGCCTCGGTCATCTCGCGCTTGGCCTTGCGGGCCTTGGCCTCGCCGGTCGCCATCTGCTTGTTGACGTCCTTCAGGTCCTTCAGCGGCAGCACCACGCGGGCCTGCAGGTCGATCAGCTTCTGCTGCAGTTCCTGGATGGCCGGGATCTGGCGCGACAGCGTCTCGGAATAACCGTGGGCGGCGTTGACCTCCCCAAGCACCCATTCCAGGTTGGTCTCATGCCCCGGGAAGGCCTTGATGAAGTGCGTGCGCGGCATGCCGGCACGGTCCACACAGATCTGCATGATCGCGCGCTCGAGCTTGCGGACTTCCTCGACCTGCGCACGCAGCGTGTCGGCCAGGCGCTCGACCATCTTCGCGGTGAAGCGGATGCCCATCATCTCTTCCAGGATGGTTTCCTGGGCGGTGATGTAGGCTTCCGACTTGTAGCCTTCGCGCTCGTAGGCCTGGCGCATCCTGTCGAACCAGCGCTTGACGCTGTCGAACTTCTCCAGCGACTTCACGCGCAGCTCTTCGACCTGCTTGCTGCTCATGCCGCCGGCGGGAGCGTCCTCGCCCTCTTCGTCGTCATCGTCGGACGACGAGGTGACGCCCGAACCGGCATATTCCTCGCCGTCATTGGGGTCGATCAGGCCGTCGACGATCTCGTCGATCTGGATCTCGGACGCGCGGACGCGGTCGGCGCTCTCCAGGATCTCGTTGATCGTGGTCGGGCAGGCGGAGATCGCCATCACCATGTGCTTGAGGCCGTCCTCGATGCGCTTGGCGATCTCGATTTCCCCTTCGCGGGTCAAGAGCTCGACCGACCCCATCTCGCGCATGTACATGCGCACGGGATCGGTGGTGCGACCGAAGTCGGAATCGACCGTGGACAGCGCGGCTTCCGCTTCTTCCTCGGCGTCGTCGTCGGACGAGGCGACCGGGGCGTTCTCGTTCAGCAGCAGCGTCTCGGCATCGGGCGCCTGGTCGTAGACCGAGATGCCCATGTCGTTGAAGGTGCTGATGATGCCGTCGATGGCTTCGGCGTCGACCAGGTCGTCGGGCAGATGGTCGTTGATCTCGCCATAGGTCAGGTAGCCACGGTCCTTGCCGAGCTTGATCAGCAGCTTCAGGCGGTTGCGGCGCGCCTCGTATTCCTCGGGCGTTACCGGTCCGCGGGCGATCAGGTCCTTGGGATCGGCCTTGCTGCGCTTGCCCCGGCCCTTGGGGATCTTGATCTCGGGGATAGGCTCGGCATCACCGTCGTTATCGCCCCCGTCATCGAAATCCCCACCGGAAGACTCGGCCGGCTTGGCGTCCTTGGGCGGACGGCCCGGCCGACGGCCCGTCGGCTTGGCCAGCAGTTCGGCCAGCTTCTTCTCGGCGTTCTTCTTGTCGGCGGCGGTCGCGGTCTTGGCCGCCGTCTTGCCGGCCTTCTTGGCCGCCTTGGCGGCGGGCTTGGCCTTCTCGGCGGGCTCGGCCGTCACGGCGTCGAAATCAGCATCAGCCGCCTGGGCGGCGGCTTGCGGGTCCAACAGCTTGGTGCGGGCCCTGCCAGCCGACTTGACCGTCACCCTGACGCCGCTGGCGGCCGCCGTCTTGGACGCAGCCTTCTCCTTGGCCTGGTCTTGCCCTTCGGCTTTGGATTTGTTCACAGTCAGCGTCTTGCCTGTCGTTTTCGCCATGGTCGGTCAACCACTCCTAATATTTCATCCGGTGGCTGGATTGCTCCAGCCCCCAACCCGCGGGTCGGCACGTGTGCACCGATCTCGGCTCTCGCGCATCCGGTAACGGCCCCTGGCAAAGATCGCGCCAAGCAAAATCCATACCAGAAAACGGGAAAAAATTCTCCCGATCTAACCTACGGTAAACCCTCTATTCTACCACTCTCGGCTTCTTCAACCCTAGGATTCTTTCGGTCAAGGCGAGGTAGCGTTCCTTGTCCTGCGCATCTTTCAGGCCCGAGGCGGCCAGTTGCTGCTGTTCGGCAATGGCGGCATGCAGGGCCACCATACGCAGCGCGTCATGCAATTCCGCGTCGGGATCCGGCAACTCTTCTTCATAGATGGTGGCCGTCGACGCCATCACAAGAGTCTGCGACAACGCGCTGCCTTCGGCAGCCTGCAACAGCGCGCCCGCGTGCTGGGCGCCCGTTTCGCGCACCAGCGCCAGCAGCGCCTTGACCGATTCGTATCCCTGGTTGGCCTCCAGCAAATGTTCGGCATCTTCGCCCATGTGCCGGACCAGGCCGGGATGCGTCAGCAGCAGCTGAAGCAATCGCCCCGCTATCGGGGTTACCCTGGCCCGCGGGCCCGTGTAGCCCTGCGGCCGCTCGTCGCCGTAGCGACCGTCGCGATCCCGGAAGCGCCCGCTCTTGAAGCGCCCCGGCCGGAACCCGCCGCCCGCGGCCGGCCCGGCGGGCCGCCCGTGAAAATCCGGGGCAGGTTCGTAAAAATGGTCGTCAGGCGGTTCGTGGTCGGGCACCCAATCGGGGGCTTCGGCACTACCCTGCACGCCATTATTAGACTCTGAGCGCCCCGGCGCTGGGGAAGTTCCCCGCATCTGGGCCGGCGTCTGCACCAGCGGCCCGCTGGGCACGTCCTGCAACGGAACCAACTGGCCCAGTTCCTCCGTGGTCAGCCGGGTCAGCTGCGCCAGTTCCCGCTGCACCTGCATGCGCAGCGCGCCGGCCGGCATGGCCTGGAGCAGCGGCTTGGCGTCATGCACGCAGCGCGCCCGGCCCTCGGCCTCGTCCATCTGGTGCCGTTCGGCCAGTTCGCCCAGCATGAACTGGGACAGGGGCATCGCCTCGCGCAGGGCCTTACGGAAACGCTCGGCGCCGAATTCGCGCACGTACGAGTCGGGATCGTGCTCGTCCGGCAGGAAAAGGAAGCGGATCGAGATGTCGTCGCGCAACAACGGCAGGCAAGCCTCCAGCGCACGCCAGGCCGCCTTGCGCCCGGCCTTGTCGCCATCGAAGCTGAAAATCACGCTGTCGCTGGCGCGCAGCAGCTTTTGCACGTGCACGGGCGTCGTCGCCGTACCCAGCGTAGCCACGCCGCACTCGATGCCGAGCTGCGCCAGCGCCACGACATCCATGTAGCCCTCGACCACCACCACCATGCCTTCCTTGCGGATGGCCTGGCGCGCTTCCCATAGCCCGTACAGCTCGGATCCCTTCGAGAAGATGGGGGTTTCGGGCGAATTGAGGTATTTGGGCTCGCCCTTGCCGATGATGCGCCCCCCGAAGCCGATCAGGTGGCCCCGGGCATTCCGGATGGGAAACGTGACGCGCTCGCGGAACCGGTCGTAACGTCGGCCATCTTCGCTCAGGATGACCAGTCCTGCCTCGACCAGCAGCGGATCGTCGTAGGTGGGCAAGACCGCGGACAGGCCCTGGCGCTCGCCGCCGGCCCAGCCCAGCCCGAAACGGGCCGCGATCTCGCCGGACACGCCGCGCCCTTTCAGGTAGGCCACGGCGGCGCCGGCACCGCGCAACTGCTGCCGGTACCAGGTATTGGCGGTTTCCAGCACCTGGCTGTGGCGCGACACCACGGCCTCGCGCTGCTGGCGCGCGGCCCGTTGGCGGGGGCTGCGCTCTTCCTCGGGCACCGACATGCCCACCATGCCGGCCAGCGACCGCACCGCTTCGGGAAAGCCGGCGCCGGTGTGCTCCATCAGGAAGCGGATGGCCGTGCCATGGGCGCCGCAACCGAAGCAGTGATAGAACTGCTTGGTGGGACTGACCGTGAAGGATGGCGATTTTTCCCCGTGGAAGGGGCACAATCCCAGCAGGTTGGCACCCGCTTTGCGCAACTGCACGTGCTGGCCCACGACATCGACGATGTCGACCCGGGCCAGCAGATCCTGGATGAATGACTCGGGGATCATGCGCGCGGCGCGAAAGGAAAACGCACGGACCGCCGGCTCAACCCAGGCGGGCCTTGATCAGCTTGGACACTTCGGCCATGTCCGCGCGCCCGGCCAGCTTGGGCTTGACCAGTCCCATCACCTTGCCCATGGCCGCGCCGCCGGTCACACCCTGCGCCGAGACCTCGGCCACGGCGGCCTCGACCACCGCATCGATCTCTTCCTGAGGCGCGGCCTGCGGCAGGAACTCCTGCAGGACCGCGATTTCCGCGCGCTCCTGCTCGGCCGATTCGGTCCGGCCGGCCTGCTCGAACGAGGCGATCGACTCGCGGCGCTGCTTCACCTGCTTCTCGGCGATGGCGACGATGTCGGCATCCGCCAGCTCGCGGCGCTCGTCGACTTCCTTTTGCTTGACCGCGGCCGACAGCAGCCGCAGGGTCCCGAGGCGCTCGGTCGCCTTGGCGCGCATCGCGTTCTTGATTTCATCGGACAGGCGGGCTTTGAGGGTATCTGCGCTCATGGAGGGATTCCGCGATAAGAGAGAAGCCGGGCGCCACGACGGACGCGAGCCAGGACAGAGGATAACGGTAAAAACGCCAAAAGCCGCCCGGCTGGTGCCGTAGCGGCTCTGACAACAACTTTGCGAAACTACCGGAAAGCTTACGTCGCGCCAAGGGCGCGGCAGCAATCAGTACAGGCGCTTGGGCAGCTGCTGGCTGCGGATGCGCTTGTAGTGGCGCTTGACGGCGGCGGCATGCTTGCGCTTGCGCTCGGCCGTGGGCTTTTCGTAAAACTCGCGCGAGCGCAGTTCGGTCAGCAAGCCAGTCTTTTCAATGGTGCGCTTGAAACGACGCAGGGCGACCTCAAACGGCTCATTTTCTTTAACGCGAATTGTCGGCATGTAACGATTGCCTCGGGGTTGCAAGGGGTTGATCAAGCCTGCCAATATAGCAGATCCTTTTCCATATTGCCAACCCTTCCGCAGCCTCGGTGCTACACTGCCGCTAGGGTTAACTCTGATCATAATCGCGTCCGCGCGCATTTTTCAATGATTGTCCTCGGCTTCGAAAGCTCCTGCGACGAAACCGGCGTCGCCGTCGTCAGCGCCGAACGCGGCCTGCTCGCCCACGCGCTGTATTCGCAGGTCGAGATGCACCAGGCCTACGGCGGCGTGGTGCCGGAGCTGGCCTCCCGCGACCATGTGCGGCGGGTACTGCCCCTGACGCGGCAGGCCCTGAACGACGCCGGCCTGACCCTGGACGACGTTGACGCCGTCGCCTACACCGCCGGGCCCGGCCTGGCCGGCGCGCTGCTGGTGGGCGCCAGCGTGGCGCAAGCCATCGCCTGGGCCCGCGACCTGCCCTCCATCGCCATCCATCACCTGGAAGGCCACCTGCTGTCGCCGCTGCTGGCGACGCCCCGGCCCGAATTCCCCTTCGTCGCGCTGCTGGTCTCCGGCGGGCACACCCAACTCATGCGGGTGGACGGCGTGGGACGCTATGAATTGCTGGGCGAAACCCTGGACGATGCCGCCGGCGAGGCGTTCGACAAGACCGCGAAGCTGCTGGGCCTGGGATATCCCGGCGGACCGGCGCTATCCCGGCTGGCCGAATCCGGCCGCGCCGACCGCTTCGACCTGCCCCGCCCCAAACTGCACAGCCCCGACCTGGATTTCAGCTTCAGCGGCCTGAAGACCGCCGTGCTGACCCGCATGAAGGCCCTGGACCCCGACGACGCGCAAGCCCGCGCCGACCTGGCCGCGGCCACGCAGGACGCCATCGTCTCGGTCCTGGTCGCCAAGGCCGCCAAGGCCCTCGAGGCCACCGGCCTGAAGCGCCTGGTCGTCGCCGGCGGCGTGGGCGCCAACCGGCTGCTGCGCGAACGCCTGGCCACCCACCTCGCGCGCCTGCGCGCGCAAGCCTTCTTTCCGCCGCTGGAACTCTGCACCGACAACGGCGCCATGATCGCCTTCGCCGGCGCCCTGCGCCTGCAAACCGGCCTGGCCAACCCCAGCGAGCGCCACACAGGCTTCACGGTCCAACCCCGGTGGCCACTAGACGCCGCCTAGCAAGCAGCCACGAAGCACCGCCCCCCCTACCCAAGATAACGGTACCAGACCCAGGATGCGGTGGATCCGGCTCCGCCGGTCCACCCGCATCGCCCCCTGGGGGGCGCGCGTCAGCGCGTAGGGGGGGGACTCCTCTTCCCGAGCTTGCTTTCCTTGCCGGCCATCAGCTTGGAGATATTCTGCCGATGGCGGTAGAGCAGCATCAGCGCCATCAGGCCGATGGCGGTGCCGATCCGGGAGTCGGCGGTCCAGGCCACGCCGTGGCCGAACACGTAGTAGACGGGTGCGAAAACGGCCGCGACGATGGCGGCCAGCGACGAATAGCGGAAGAACAACGCCACGATCAGCCAGGTCGCCAGCGTGGCCACGCCCAGCCAGGGCTGCAGGCCCACCAGCACGCCCAGTGCGGTTGCCACGCCCTTGCCGCCCTTGAACCGGAAAAACACCGGGTACAGGTGGCCCAGGAATACCGCCAGCGCCACCACCGCGATCGTGGTTTCGCCCAAGCCGAGCCGATACGCATAGACCTGGGCCAGCCATACCGCCACCCAGCCCTTGAAGGCATCGCCGACCAGCGTCAGGATCGCGGCGGCCTTGCTGCCCGAACGCAGCACGTTGGTGGCGCCCGGATTGCCCGAGCCGTAGGTGCGCGGATCGTCGAGCCCCATCACCCGGCTCACGACCACGGCGAACGAGATGGAACCGATCAGATAGGCGATGACGGCGGCGGCGACGGTGATCATGAATGGGGAACCCTTGGGCCTATGTGGCCACGTCACGGTGACGATGGCATGACAGGCGGCGATTCTACCGGTTGGGCAAGACACTGTCCCGCTGCAAACGCACGAAATCCGCCGCGCCCGCGTCCGTCACAGCGCGGCGGCGACGGGAACCGCCTTCAGCAGTCGGACCAGTTCGCCAGGGGCCATGCCCACGAGATACCCTCGGCGGCCGCCGTTGATGAGGATGCGCGGCAGGTCGAGCACACTGCCTTCCACGTACACCGGCATGGCCTTGCGGGTCCCGAAGGGCGAGGTGCCGCCCACTTGGTAGCCCGAATGCCGCTGGGCCACCTCCGGTTTGCAGGGCACCACCTTCTTGACGCCGATCTGCCGCGCCAGGTTCTTGGTCGATACCTCCTTGTCCCCATGCATCAGGATGACCAGCGGCCGCGCGGCCTCGTCCTCCATGATCAGGGTCTTGACCACAGCATGCTCGTCCTCGCCCAGTTGGCGCGCCGATTCCGAGGTGCCGCCGTGCTCGACGTAGTCGTAGGCGTGTTCGGTGAAGGCAACGCCGTGTTTGCGCAGGAATTGCGTGGCGGGAGTCTCTGAAACGTGTCTGGCTTTGCTCATGATGAAGGGCGGCCTCAACCTCGCGGGTGATGCCGCGCGTGCAGCAGTTTAAGGCGCTCGCGCGCGATGTGCGTATAGATCTGCGTGGTGGAGATGTCGGCATGCCCCAGCAGCATCTGCACCACTCTCAGGTCGGCGCCATGATTGAGCAGGTGCGTGGCGAAGGCGTGCCGCAGCACGTGCGGCGACAGGGCCGCGCGTATGCCCGCCCGCAGCGCGTATTTCTTGACGATGAGCCAGAAGCTCTGCCGGGTCATGGCGGTGGCGCGGGCGGTCACGAACAGCGCGTCGCTGACCTTGCCGCCCAGCAGCGCGGGACGCGACTCCTCCAGGTAGCGCGTGATCCAGTGCGCCGCCTCCGCGCCCAGCGGCACGAGCCGGTCCTTGCCGCCCTTGCCCATGACCACGCGCACCACGCCTTCGTTCAAGCCGACGTCCAGGGACTTCAGGTCGACCAGCTCGGACACGCGCAGGCCCGTGGCGTACAGCGTTTCCAGCATGGCGCGGTCGCGCAGCCCCAGGTCGGTGTCGAGGTCCGGCGCGCCCAGCAGGGCCTCGACCTGGGCCTCGGACAGCGTCTTGGGTAGGCGGGGCGGCTGCTTGGCGGCACGCAGCGTCAGGCAGGGATCGGCCTGCACGCGGTGCAGGCGCAGGGCCCATTGGAAATAGCGGCGCAGCGTCGCCAGCCGCCGGTTGGCGGTAGTGGCCTTGCTCTGGTGATGGACCGCCGCGAACCACGCCTCGATGTCGTGCGCCTGGGCGCGGTCCAGGGCCGAGGCACGCTTTTCTTTCAGCCAGGCGTCGAAGGCCGACAAGTCCTGGCGATAGGCGCGCAGGGTGTTGTCGGACAGCCCGTCCTCCAGCCACATCGCTTCGAGGAAGGCCGCGATGCCGGGATCGTCGCCCGGGCGCACCACCCCCTGCCTGGACCGGGTCCGGCCATCCCGCGCCGCGCTCATGCCGCGCGCCCCCGGCGCCGCCGCCCCGCGCTGGCGCCGGGCGGGGCGAGCAGGGCCACCTCCAGGACAGCCAGCACGTCGTCGCCGGTCCGGGACGCGAACGCGGGCACCGACTGCCGGCCGCGCCAGCCGTCGAGCCGGCCTTCGAGCAGCAGGGTCGCGAAACCGTGGACGGCCGACCAGGCCAGCAGCAGCCGGCGCTCGAAATCCTGGCCCTGCCCGTCCAACCCCCGTTCAGCCAGCGCGCCGGCCAAGGTGGTGGACAAATGACCGGCGGCCTCGCTGCCCGCCTGCTCCAATCCAGCATCGCCCGGCGACAAGCGGTCGTAGCGGAACATCAACTGGAACTGGGCGCGATGGCCGATGGCGAAATCGATATAGGCCAACCCCACGGCCCGCAACTGGGCCTGCGGCGAGGCGGTCGCCTTGGCGCGATAGGCCTGCATCATGGCTGACAACTGCCGGAAACCCGCGGCGGCAAAGGCCGTCAGCAGCCCGGCGGCATCGCCGAAATGATGCGCGGGCGCCGCATGGGAGACCCCGGCGCGGCGCGCGCATTCGCGCAGCGTGAAACCTTCGAGGCCGCGCTCGTCGAGCAGGGATCGCGCCGCATCGAGCAACGCCTGGCGCAAATCGCCGTGGTGATAGGAACCCGCCTGGCGGGCAACGGTGCGACGGGGGCGCTTGCCGCCCGAGGGAAGATCAGCTCGCATGCGCCATCTTCGCAAAGAAATCTTTACGCCGTCAAATTGGCAGCTGGCATGATCGGATTTTTTCTTGACAGTGTAAACATCGGAAGCTATCGTGGCGTTTCTTTATCTAGACAGCGTCAAGACCATGATCGCCGACTTCATTCTCGCGTGGATGCACCACCTCTGTTTCCTGGGCATGGCCGCGGCACTGGCCATGCAATGGACGCTCCTCAACCCGGCCCGTTCGACCATTCCCTTGGCTCTGCTCGGCAAGACCGACGCCTGGTACGGCAGCCTGGCCATGCTGATCCTGGCCATCGGCGCAGCCCGCGTCGCCTGGGGCCCCAAGGGCGCGGCCTTCTACCTGGACAACCCCGTCTTCTGGGCCAAGATCGCAGTCTTCCTGGCCGTGGGCGCCATCTCGGCCCTGCCCACCATCAACTACCTGCGCTGGCGCCAACAAGCCCGCAACGACCCCGCCTTCCAGCCATCGCCCACCGACATCGGCAAAGTCCGCAAGGCCATCCGCCTCCAATTCCTGGGCTGGCTAGCCCTCCCCATCCTGGCCGCCGCCATGGCCAGAGGTATTTGATCCCCCCTACGCCCTTCGGGCGCCCCCCAGGGGGCGGCACTGGCGGACCGGAAGGGAAACCCACCCCCTACGCCCTTCGGGCGCCCCCCAGGGGGCGGCACTGGCGGACCGGCAAAGCCGGATCCGCTGTGCCCTGGGTCTGGGACGACCGCGAATACGGGAACGGCCTTGCATCATCTGATGCAAGGCCGTTCTCATTTGTGCTGACAAGAGGCAAGAACACCCGTCCTCCGCCAGCCTGGTTGTACCCCAGGATGCGGTGGATCCGGCTCTGCCGGTCCACCCGCATCGCCCCCTGGGGGGCGCGCGAAGCGCGTAGGGGGGGGCCTACTCCACCTACTCCAATTTGATGTTCTGCTTCTTCACCACGTCCTTCGCCTTGTTCAGCTCCTTCTCGATCTCGGTGCGGAATTCGGCGGGCGTGTTGCCGACGGCGGCGGCGCCCTGCTTGGACAAGGTGTCCTTCACCTGCGGATCGGACAGCACCTTCACCGCGGCGTCGCGCAGCTTGTTGATGATGTCGGTGGGCGTACCGGCGGGAGCCAGCAGGCCGTACCAGGCCGGATCGTTCATCAGCGGCAGGCCCAACTCCTTGAACGTGGGCACGTCGGGCAGGCCGTCCACCCGCTTGTCCCACGCGACCGCCAGGGCCTTGAGCTTGCCGGCCTGGATGTTGGGCATGGACGAAGGCAGGTTGTCGAACAGCATCTGCACCTGGCCGCCGACCACGTCGGCGATGGCCGGTCCCGAACCGCGGTAGGGAATGTGGACGATCTTGGCGCCCGTACCCAGTTGGAAGAGCTCACCCAGGAAGTGGTTGATACTGCAAGTCCCCGAGGTGGCGAACGAGAACTTGCCGGGTTCCTTCTTGGCCAGTTCCAGGAAGGACTTGAAGTCGTTGGCCGGAACCTTGGGGTTGACGGCCAGCACGTTGGCCGTGTGGGCGAAGTTCGTGACCGGCTGGAAATCCTTGAGCGGATCGTAGCCCAGCTTGGGGTTGCACGCGGGGTTGATCGCCATCGTGGATACCGTGGCGATGCTCAGGGTGTAGCCGTCCGGCGCGGCACGCGCGGCTTCGCCGGCGCCGATGGCCCCGCCGCCGCCACCGCGGTTCTCGATCACGAAGGGCTGGCCGAGTTCGCGGCCCATGCGCTCGCCCACGAGCCGGGCGATGATGTCCGTCGAGCCTCCCGGCGCGAACGGCACGATGACACGTACGGGTTTGTTGGGATAGGACGACTGGGCGGCGGCCAAGCCGGGCACGGCTAGCATGGTGGCGGAAACGGTCAGCCCCGCCAGCGAAGCGGCGATTCTTGCTGCTTTCATGCGTACTCCTCTTGTGGATGGTCCTTCACGGAATCGGCCCGCGCCGCAACGATGCGCGGGCGTCTGTGCGCCGGTCTCGATGCTGCGCCCTTCTAGTACTGTCTTGACCTCATGGCTCAAGCGGGCTTGGTCAAAAGAATAGCAAACAGGTTTGACACGCTGTGCATGTCAAACCTCTCGTTTTCCCCGACTCTGGCACGCCAGCGCCCAGCGCACGTGCTCCCGGACCAGCTCGCTGGGGTGATCGGCCCGCTCGCGCAGCGCGGCGCGCGCCTCGCCCGAGGCCGGCGCGTTGCCCAGTGCCACCGCCAGGTTCCGCAGCCACCGCTCGTAGCCGATGCGGCGGATCGCGCTGCCCTGGGTGCGTTCGTCGAAATCCCGCTCGGTCCAGGCAAACAGGTCGAGCAGCGATGCCGTGTCCAGTCCGTGGCGCGGCGCGAAATCCCCCTCGGCGCAGGCGCGCGCGTACTTGTTCCAGGGACAGGCGGTCTGGCAGTCGTCGCAGCCATATACGCGCGTGCCGATGGCCTGCCGCAGCGCCTCGGGGATGCTGCCCTTGAGCTCGATGGTCAGGTAGGAGATGCAGCGCCGGGCGTCCACCACGTAAGGCGCCACGATGGCGCCGGTCGGACAGGCGTCGATGCAGCGGCGGCATTGCCCGCAATGCGGCGTCTCCAGGCGGTCGGCCGGCAGGGGCAGGTCGGTCAGGATTTCGCCCAGGAAGAACCAGCTCCCGTCGCGCGACAGCAACAGCGTATGCTTGCCGCGCCACCCCAGCCCGGCCTTGCGCGCCAGCTCCACTTCCATGACCGGCGCGGAATCGGTGAAGACGCGGTAGCCGAAGGGGCCGACATGCCCGGCGATGCGATCCGCCAGCCGCTGCAGGCGCTGCCGCAGGACCTTGTGGTAGTCCCGGCCGAGGGCGTAGGTGGCGACGACCGCCCGGTCGCCCGCGTCCAGGGCCTGGCGCTGGCGCGCCGCCAGCGCGGGTCCGTCCAGCGGGGCGTAGTCCATGCGCACCATGATGGCCGAGCGGGCTCCCGAGACCAATTGGGCGGGATCCTGCCGCAGCGGCAGGTGGCGCTCCATATAATCCATCTCGCCATGCATGCCCTCGGCCACCCAGGCGGCCAGCCGCTGGCCAGCCTCGTCCAGGTCGAGGTCGGCGAATCCCACCGCGGAAAAACCCAGCTCCCGGCCCCAGCCGCGTATGGTCTCGGCCAGCGCGGCCAGGTCGGGTCCGTCCTGGGTGGAAACGGGGGCAAACGGGGGCGACGCTGACATACTGTCATGGTAGCCCATGCCCATGAACCCTGCCCTTCATCCCGCCATGTCCGACTCCCGCCACGCCCATCTGCCCGACGAATCCGCCACCGAAGCCCTGGCCGCCCGGATGGTTCCGCTGGTCGCCAACGGGGGCCGCATCCACCTCCATGGCGACCTCGGCGCCGGCAAAACCAGCTTCGCCCGGGCACTGTTGCGCGGAGTCGGCGTTACAGGTCGAATCAAAAGTCCGACGTTCACGCTAGTTGAACCTTACAAAGTTTCGAACTTATACTGCTATCACTTTGATTTTTATCGTTTTACCGATCCACGCGAGTGGCTCGACGCCGGATTCCGGGACGCCCTGCGCGATGACGCCCTCGTGCTCATCGAATGGGCGGAACGCGCAGGCGGTGCGCTCCCGGTCCCGGACCTGGACATCGCGCTGTCTTATGAAGGCGCAGGACGCGGGGTGACGCTCGATGCCCACACCGCAAAAGGGCAGGCATGGCTGAACACACTTTTTCCCGACGCGACGAGCTAGAACCCGATCCCGACCTTCCGGCCGGCACACCGGCCCTGTCCTATGCCCAGGCCCAGGGAGTGCTCGCGCCGCGCGGCATCTCCCGCCGCCGGCTGGTGGCCGGCCTGGCCGCCACCCTGGTGGTGCCCCTGGTCCCGACGGCCACCCGCGCCGCCGAGCTGGTCGCGGTACGCCTGTGGCCCGCCCCCGACTACACCCGGCTCACGCTGGAGCTGGACGCCGAACTCAAGACCGAACACTTCGTGCTCGACAATCCGGACCGCGTGGTCCTGGATATCGAAGGCGTGGAGATGAACGCCGCGCTGCGCGACCTGGTGTCCAAGGTCCGGCCGGACGATCCCTACATCGCCAGCGTGCGCGTCGGGCAGAACCGGCCCAACGTGGTGCGGCTGGTGCTGGACCTGAAGCAGGAGACCATCCCCCAGGTCTTCAGCCTCAAGCCCGTGGGTGAATACAGGCACCGCCTCGTGCTCGATCTGTATCCCAAGGTGGCCCAGGATCCCCTGGTCGCGCTGGCGAACAAGGGCAGCAGCGACCCGATGGCGCAGATACTGGACAGCCTGCAGGCCGAGCGTGACAACATCCCCGCGCCAGGCACCGGCGCGAGCGCCAACGGCGCGCCCATCCCGGAGGCGGCGCCCGAGGCGCCCGCCATCCGCCGCCGCTCCGATCCCGCGCCGGCGGTCGCGCGCATGATCACCGTGGCCCTGGATCCCGGCCATGGCGGCGAGGACCCGGGAGCCATCGGACGCGGCGGCACGCGGGAAAAGGACGTCGTGCTGCGGATCGCGCGCGGGCTCAAGGCCATGATCGACCAGCAGCCCAACATGCGCGCCATGCTGACCCGCGACGGCGACTACTTCGTGCCGCTGCACGTGCGCGTCGCCAAGGCGCGGCGCGTGCAGGCCGACCTGTTCGTGTCGGTGCACGCCGACGCCTGGATCAAACCGGATGCGCGCGGTTCGTCGGTATTCGCGCTGTCCGAGCGCGGGGCCAGCAGCAGCGCGGCGCGCTGGCTGGCTGCCAAGGAAAACGCTTCGGACCTGATCGGTGGCGTCAACATCGGCTCGCACGACAAGCAGATCGCCCGGGTGCTGCTGGACCTGTCGACCACGGCCCAGATCAACGATTCGCTCAAGTTGGGCCGCGCGGTGCTGGACGAACTGTCCAACATCAACCGCCTGCACAAGCCGCGGGTCGAACAGGCCGGCTTCGCCGTGCTGAAGGCTCCCGACATCCCGTCCATCCTGGTCGAGACCGCGTTCATCAGCAATCCGGAAGAGGAAAAGCGCCTGTCGGACGTGTCCTACCAGAGCAGCATGGCGACCGCCATCATGCAGGGCATCCAGCGCTATTTCGCGAAGAACCCGCCACTGTCGAAGAACAAACTGACGTAGGGGATCCCCCCTACGCGCTTCGCGCGCCCCCCAGGGGGCGGCACTGGCGGACCGGCGGAGCCGGATCCGCTGTGCCCTGGGTCTTTGGGGGGGCGTCTCAGTGCGAGGCACTGGGCTGGTGGAGGGGTGGGTTCTTTACAAAAAAACGGCCTCGTGTGAGGCCGTTTTCTTTTTTGCGTTTTCAGGCGCGTTTGGATCTCAGACCGCCTATCAATTTCCACAGGCCGCCCAGGACTACCGGGACGATGGCGGCGGCGAGGCCTATCAGGACGATGGTGTTCAGGTGTTCGCGTACCAGGGGCAGGTTGCCGAAGAAGTAGCCGGCCAGGACGAGCAGCAGCACCCACAGCAGCGCGCCGATGATGTTGAAGAACTGGAAGCGGCCGACGGTCATGTAGCCGACGCCGGCGACGAAGGGAGCGAAGGTTCGGACCACCGGCAGGAAGCGGGCGATGATCAGAGTCTTGCCGCCGTGTTTCTCGTAGAAGGCGTGGGTCTTGATCAGGGCCGCGCGGTCCAGGAAGCGGATGTTCTGCGAGAAGACGCGGGGGCCGATGTAACGGCCCACGTAGTAGTTGACGGTGTTGCCCGAGACCGCCGCGACGAGCAGCAGCGCGATCAGCAGCCCGGGGTGCATGCTGCCGGTGGCGGCGAAAGCGCCGGCGATGAACAGCAGCGAATCGCCCGGCAGGAAGGGCAGGACGACCAGGCCGGTCTCGGCGAAGACGATCAGGAACAGGATGAGGTAGATCCAGGCGCCATATTGCGCGACCCATACGCCCAGGGTCTGGTCGATATGGATCAACATCTGCAGGAATTCGAGCATGGGAAGCCGGAGGTAGGGGACGAGGAAAAAGGCGAGCGGGCACTATAGCCGACGCAGGCGTTTCCGCGCATGTCAAAGCATGACAGGATCCCCGCGCCCAAGAGGGGCCACTATAATCCGGCCATGTCCGAACGTCGCCCCATCGCCCAGCTCCCCGACCTCCTGATCAGCCAGATCGCGGCGGGTGAAGTCATCGAGCGCCCTGCCTCGGTCCTCAAGGAATTGATGGAGAACGCCATCGACGCCGGCGCGCGCGCGGTCGACGTGCGGCTCGAGGGTGGGGGTATCCGGCGGATCGCCGTCAGCGACGACGGCGGCGGCATTCCTCCCGACGAGCTGCCGCTGGCCATCGCCCGCCACGCCACCAGCAAGATCCGGTCGCTGAACGAACTCGAATCGGTGGCCTCGATGGGGTTCCGCGGCGAGGCCCTGGCCTCGATCGCGTCCGTCGCCCGGCTCACCTTGATTTCGCGCACGGCCAGCGCCGACCATGCCTGGCAATGGGAAGACGGCCAGGTCTCGCCGGCTTCCGGCCCCCCGGGCACAACGGTGGACGTGCGCCAGTTGTTCGACCTGGTGCCGGCCCGGCGCAAGTTCCTCAAATCGGAAGCCACGGAATTCGGCCATTGCGTGGAGGCCTTCCAGCGCATCGCGCTGGCGCACTGCCATATCGCCTTCCGCCTGTTCCACCACGACCGGGCCTACCAGCAGCACCTGCCCGCCGACCCGGTGCGCCGCATCCATGACGTGCTGGGCGCGGAATTCGGCCAGGGCGGCCTGCCGGTGCAGGCCGACGCCGGCGCGATCCGCCTGCATGGCGTCGTCTCGCGCCCCACCGCCTCGCGCGCCCGCGCCGACCGCCAGTACCTGTACGTCAACGGCCGCTTCGTTCGCGACCGCACGGTCAGCCACGCCATGCGCGCCTCCTATGCCGACGTGCTGCACGGCGACCGGCAGCCGGCCTACGTGCTGTTCCTGGACCTGGACCCGGCGGCGGTCGACGTCAACGTGCATCCGGCCAAGCACGAGGTGCGCTTTCGCGAAAGCGGCGCGGTACACCGCTTCGTGACGCAGATCATCGGCCAGACCCTGGCCCATGCCGCGGGCGCGGCGACCGGCGTGGACGCGGCCGCCGCCCAGGCGGTGCCGTCCGAGGCGATCCTGGCCGACGGCATGCCCGCGCCGGCCACCCTGAGTCGTATCGACGGCGCAAACGCTCCACCCATGACCGCCTCGTCCGAACCGGGCTTCACGCGCCCCGTGGCTCCCGCGCTGGCCTCGTCTTCGCAGTTGCCGTTCCGGCTGCAGGATGCCCCGTCCGCCTATCGGCCTGAGCTGGGCGCGCGCATCCTGGCCCTGCACGAGCCTCTGGCGCCCGCCCCCGCCGCCTCGTCCAGTGCCGCGGGCATGGCCCAGGCCCTGGCCGGCGCCCGCCCCCGCCCGCTGCCGGACGGCACCGACCTGCCGCTCGGCATGGCGATCGCCCAGTTGCACGGGATCTACGTACTGGCCCAGAACGCCCACGGGCTGGTCGTGATCGACATGCACGCGGCCCATGAACGCATCGTGTACGAACAGCTCAAGAACGCGCTGGACGCGCGCGAGATGCCGCGGCAGAACCTGCTGGTGCCGGTCGTGTTCCGGGCCTCGGAAAGCGACGTCGCGCTGGTCGAGGAACAGCAGGACGCCCTGTCCGACCTCGGCTTCGAACTGCGGCCGGCCGGACCGGCCTCGGTCGCCGTACGCGCCGTTCCCGCGCCGCTCGCCCAGGCCGACATCGAGACCCTGGCGCGCGAAGTGCTGCGCGACTTCGCCGAGGTGGGCGCGTCGCGCCTGCTGACCGAGCAGCGCAACGAACTGCTGGCGACCATGGCCTGCCATGGCGCGGTGCGCGCCAACCGCCGGCTCAACCATGACGAGATGAACGGCCTGCTGCGGCAGATGGAAGCGACCGAACGCGCCGACCAGTGCAACCACGGCCGTCCGACCTGGGTGCAGCTCAGCGTGGGCGATCTCGACCGCCTGTTCCTGCGCGGGCGCTGAGTCCGCACCGAAGATGGCCGACCGCAGCCCCCTTCCCATCCTGTGCCTGATGGGCCCCACCGCCGCCGGCAAGAGCGCGGCCACGCTGGCGCTGGCCGACCGCTGGCCGCTCGAGATCGTCAACGTCGACTCCGCCACCATCTATCGCGGCATGGACATCGGCACGGCCAAGCCCAGCCAGGAGGAGCGCCTGCGCGTACCGCAGCACCTGCTGGACATCCGCGATCCCGCCGAAAGTTTCTCCGCCGGCCAGTTCCGCGCCGAGACCCTGCGCCTGATCGCCGACATTCGCGCCCGGGGCCGCATCCCGCTGCTGGCCGGCGGCACCATGATGTATTTCAAGGCGCTGCGCGAGGGCCTGGACAACCTGCCGCAGGCGGACGCCGTCCTGCGCGCGCAATTGAACGCCCGCGCCGCCGGCATCGGCTGGCCGGCCATGCATGCCGAACTGGCGCGCGTCGACCCGGCCACCGCCGCGCGGCTCTCGCCCAACGACAGCCAGCGCATCCAGCGCGCGCTGGAGATCCATGCGCTGACCGGCCGCCCCATGTCGGCCCTGCTGACCGGCCAGGCCGCGCCGGCCGACACCGGGCTGCGCTACGTCAACCTCAGCCTGGAGCCGTCGGATCGCGCCGGCCTGCATGTCCGCATCGAGCAGCGCTTCGACGCCATGCTCGAAGCCGGCCTGTTGGACGAGGTGCGCCGCCTGCGGGCGCGCGGCGACCTGAGCCCCGACCTGCCGTCCATACGGTGCGTGGGTTACCGCCAGGTCTGGGGCTATCTGGCCGGAGAAGTCCACGGCGCCGAAATGCGGGGCCAGGCGATCGCCGCCACCCGGCAACTGGCCAAGCGCCAGATCACCTGGCTGCGCGCGCTGCCCGACCGGCTGGTGGTGGACTGCCTGGCGCCGGACAGCACGGCGCGCGTGGTCGACGCGGCGGCCGCCACGCTGGATGCGTCACGGGAAGCAACCGGCGATCCACGCTGACGGCGCATCCGCGCCACGCCCCGCCTGCCGCGGCGTGCGCCGGGGCGCCGGCCCTGCTATGCTGGATGCGTGCGCGGCCCGTTGCCGCGCTTTGCGCTTTCGACGACAGATTCATGAACAGGTACTGGAGCCGCGTCACTCAACAACTGACGCCCTATGTCCCCGGCGAACAACCGCAGATAGACGGACTCGTCAAACTCAACACGAACGAGAACCCGTATCCGCCCTCGCCGCGTGCCCTGGAAGCCATACGCCAGGCCACCAACGAGACGCTGCGGCGCTATCCCGACCCCGACGCCAGTGTGTTCAAGGCGGCGGTGGCACGCTTCCATGGCGTGCAGGCCGACCACGTCTTCGTCGGCAACAGTTCGGACGAGGTGCTGGCCCACGTGTTCGTCGGCCTGCTCAAGCACGACCTGCCGCTGCTGTTCCCGGACGTGACCTACAGCTTCTACCCGGTCTACTGCGGCCTGTACGGTATCGACTACCGCACCGTGCCGCTGGCCGACGACCTGTCCCTGCGCGTGCAGGACTACGGCCAGCCGAACGGCGGGATCATCTTCCCCAATCCGAACGCCCCCACCGGTCGCCTGCTGCCCCTGGAGGACATCGAGGCGCTGCTGAAGGCGAATCCGGACTCGGTCGTCGTGGTGGACGAAGCCTACGTCGATTTCGGCGGCACGTCGGCGGTCTCGCTGGTGGCGGCCCACCCCAACCTGCTGGTGGTGCAGACGCTGTCCAAGGCGCGCTCGCTGGCGGGCCTGCGGGTCGGCTACGCCATCGGCCAGCCGCACCTGATCGAGGGGCTGGAACGGGTCAAGAGCAGCTTCAACTCCTATCCGCTCGACCGCCTGGCCATGGCCGGCGCGACCGCGGCCATGGAAGACACCGCCTATTTCGACCGTACCCGCCAGGCCGTCATCGCTTCGCGCGTGCGCTTGACCGCCAAGCTCGAAGAACTGGGTTTCGAGGTGCTGCCGTCGGCCGCCAACTTCGTCTTCGCGCGCCACCCCGGGCACGACGGCGCGGCCCTGCTGAAGGCGCTGCGCGAACGCAAGGTGCTGGTACGGCATTTCAAGCAGCCGCGCATCGACCAGTACCTGCGCATCACGGTCGGCACCGATGCCGAATGCGATGCGCTGCTCAATGCACTAAAAGATCTCCCCCCTACGCGCTGAAGGGAAGCCCACCCCCTACGCCCTTCGGGCGCCCCCTCAAGGGGGCGATGCGGGTGGACCGGCGGAGCCGGATCCACCGCATCCCGGGTCTATCAGATCACTTCTGTTTGGGCGGCGCCGGGTTGTTGCTCGACGATTTCTCCCAGGCGGTAGACGGTTTCGCCCTGTTCGCGCAGGGTGGCGGCAACGGCGTCGGCCTGGTCGGCGGAGACCACGATCACCATGCCTATGCCGCAGTTGAAGACGCGGTGCATTTCGGTGTCGGCCACCTGGCCTTCGCGTTGCAGCCACGTGAACAGCTCGGGCAGCTTCCACGCATCGCGGTGCAGGCGCGCGGCCAGGCCGGGGCGCAGGATGCGCGGCACGTTGTCCAGCAGGCCGCCGCCGGTGATGTGGGCCAGGCCCTTGATCTCGTGCTTGGCGATGGCCGCCAGCACCTGTTTGACGTAGATGCGCGTGGGCGCCATGACGACGTCGCGCAGGGGTTGGCCGTGAAAGTCCTGGTCCGGCGTGGCGCCGGCGCGTTCGATGATCTTGCGCACCAGCGAATAGCCGTTGGAATGCGCGCCGCTGGAGGCCAGGCCCAGCACGGCGTCGCCGGGCTGGATGCAGCTACCGTCGATGGCCTGCGACTTCTCGACCGCGCCGACGGCGAAGCCGGCCAGGTCGTATTCGCCGTCGGGGTACATGCCGGGCATCTCGGCGGTTTCGCCGCCGATCAGCGCGCAGCCGGCCAGTTCGCAGCCCTGCGCGATGCCGCCGACGACCGTGGCGGCGGTGTCCACCGACAGGCGGCCGCAGGCGAAGTAGTCCAGGAAGAACAGCGGCTCGGCGCCCTGCACCAGGATGTCGTTCACGCTCATGGCCACCAGGTCGATGCCCACGGTGTCGTGCTTGTTCCACGAGAACGCCAGGCGCAGCTTGGTGCCCACGCCGTCGGTGCCCGACACCAGCACGGGCTCGCGGTACTTCTTGGGCACCTCGAACAAGGCCCCGAATCCGCCAATGCCGGCCAGCACTCCTTCGCGCATGGTGCGCTTGGCAAGGGGCTTGATGCGCTCGACCAGGGCATCGCCGGCGTCGATGTCGACCCCCGCGTCGCGGTAGGTTAGAGAGGAAGCGCTGGGTTGTTGTGCGGACATGGGATGGACCGAAAAGTGGATGGACGCGGGCTTTCGCGGCAAAAAAACCAGCCGGGACCGCCTGAAAGCTATAATTTTACGATGATTGGTATTCCCATGCAGCGGACAGGGGTTTACATCGGGGCAACTCCCGGTGGTACCTGCCGCGCTCCGCGTTCCTTTTCTGCCTGCGCAGCCTTGCCCGGCCCGACCTGTCGCCACCCAACGCCATGATCGTCCGACGCTGCGGGTCTCTTAGCCGCACCCCATGAAGCAGTTGCTACTCGACGTTCTTGCCGCGCCGGCTCCGTCCCTGGAAAACTATGTCGCGGGCCCCAATACCGAGGCCCTGGCGAGCCTGCGCGCGCTGGCGCCCGGCCGCGCCGTCTACCTCTGGGGCCCCGCCGGCTGCGGCCGCACCCATCTGTTGCGGGCGCTGTCCGACCGGCCCGGCGCGGTCTACCTGGACAGCCACAGCCCCGTCTCGGCCTACCGCCGCCTGGCCCAGCCCGAGGAATCCGACGTCCGCCCGGCGCTGATCGCCATCGACGACCTGCACCTGCTGGACGAACCCCGGCTGGCGTGCGTGTTCTCGCTGTACAACCGCTGGCGCGAGACCTCGGCCACCGACATCGCCCTGTCGCTGATCGTGGCCGGCGAACGCGCCCCGGGCCAGCTCGAGATCCGCGAGGACCTGCGCACCCGTCTGGGCTGGGACCTGGTCTTCCGGCTGGAGGTGCTGTCCGATGCCGAGAAGACCGACGCCCTGATCCGCCAGGCCGCCAGCCGCGGGCTGCAGCTCGCGCCCGAGGTGGTGAACTGGATTCTTACCCATTACGAGCGGGACATGCGCCAACTGGCCGCCCTGCTCGACGCCCTGGACCGCTATTCGCTGGCTGCCAAGCGCCCGATCACGCTGCCGCTGTTGCGCGCCATGCTGGCCGAACAGCCCCAACCGTCCTCCATTCAGTCGTATTCTTCGTTGTCATGACCCCCACCCAAGCGCCGCCCACCCGCCTCGCCCTGTTCGACCTGGACCACACCCTGCTGCCGCTCGACAGCGACTACCGGTGGGCCGATTTCCTCGCCCGCGCCGGCCACGTCGGCGACCCCGCCGCCGCCTGCGCCCGGAACGAAGAGCTGATGCAGCGCTACGACGCCGGCAAGCTGACCGCGATGGAGTCGGCCGAGTTCATGCTGGGCCTGCTGGCCCGCAACACGCCCTACGACCTGGCCCGCTGGCACGAGGACTTCATGGCCGAGGTGATCCGCCCGGCCATCTCCGCCCAAGCCATCGCGCTGGTGCGCGAACACCTGGAAGCGGGCGACCTGTGCGCCATCGCCACCTCGACCAATACCTTCGTGACCGCCCCCATCGCGCGTGCCTTCGGCATTCCCGTGCTGCTGGGCACCGAGCCGGAATACGCCGCCGGCCGCTACACCGGCCGCATCCAGGGCACGCCGTGCTTCCGCGAAGGCAAGGTGGTGCGCGTCAACCACTGGCTGGCCAGCCACGGCTGGCAGTTGTCGGATTTTCGGCAGTCTTTCTTCTATAGCGACTCGATGAACGACGTCCCGCTGCTCGAAGCGGTGACCGACCCGATCGCCGCCAACCCATCCGCCGCGCTGCGCGAACTGGCGCGCGAACGAGGCTGGCGCATTACGGACCTGTTCGCATGATCAAGAAGCTCATCAGCAAGCTCTTCACTCCCCGCGCGGCGCGCCCCATCCTGAGCGTCAAGCGGCATGCGCCCCTGCGCGTGCCCCAGGCCAAGCACGGCATCGACCGCCGGCTGGTCTCGCGCCATGCGATCAAGGTCTGCGACGTGCTGCACGAGAACGGCTTCGAGGCCTACATCGTCGGCGGCGCCGTGCGCGACCTGATCGTGGGTGCCCAGCCCAAGGACTTCGACGTGGCCACCAACGCCACGCCGGAACAGATACAGCCGCTGTTCCGCCGCGCCCGCATCATCGGCCGCCGCTTCCGCCTGGTACACGTGGTGTTCGGCCAGGAGATCATCGAGACCTCCACCTTCCGCGCCTCGGGCTCGGACGAACAAACCACCGACGAACATGGCCGCATCCTGCGCGACAACGTCTTCGGCACGCTGGAGGAAGACGCCGCGCGCCGGGACTTCACGCTGAACGCGCTGTACTACGACCCGGCCACCGAGATCGTCATCGACTATCACGACGGCGTGGCCGACCTGAAGAAAAAAACCGTCAGCATCATCGGCGACGCCTCCAAGCGCTACCGCGAGGACCCGGTCCGCATGCTGCGCGGCATGCGCTTCGCCGCCAAGCTGGGCTTCACCATCGCGCCGTCCACGCTCGCGCCCATCCGCGAGATGGCTCACCTGATCGAGAACGTGCCCGCCTCGCGGCTGTTCGACGAGATGCTGAAGATGCTGACCTGCGGCCACGCGCTGGACTGCCTGCGCCGGCTGCGCGCCGAAGGCCTGCACAAGGGCCTGCTGCCGCTGCTGGACGTGGTGCTGGAACAGCCCGGGGGCGAACGCTTCGTCAAGCTGGCCCTGGAGCGCACCGACGTGCGCGTGCGCAGCGGCAAGTCGGTCAGCCCCAGCTTCCTGTTCGCCGCGCTGCTGTGGCAGCAGGTGAACCACCGCTGGCAGCAATACCGCGCCGACGGCGAACTGCCCATGCCCGCCCTGGGCATGGCCGTGGATTCCGTGCTGGACGACCAGACCGAGAAGCTCGCCATCCAGCGCCGCTTCGTGTCCGACATGCGCGAGATCTGGTTCATGCAGCCGCGCTTCGAACGGCGCCAGAGCAAGGGCGCCTGGCGCATGCTCGAACAGCCGCGCTTTCGCGCCGCCTGCGACTTCCTGCAATTGCGCGCCGCCGCCGGCGAGGTCGATAGCGCCCTGGCGCAATGGTGGATGGACCTGGCCGACGCCAGCGACGCGGCACGCGCCGAGATGCTGGAAGACCTGGCCCGCCAGCCGCGCGCAGCCGGAGAAGCCACGGCTCCCCGCAAGCGCCGCCGGCGCAGCGGCCGTTCGCGCGGAGGCCCCGCCGAGGGCGGCCCGGACGACGGCACCCCGGTAGCCGGATGAACGCACCCACCTGGCGGATGGCCTGGGTGGGATTGGGCGCCAACCTGGGCGACCCGGCCACCACCCTGCGCGAGGCGCTGGCCGCGCTGGCCGCCCATCCCCAGGTACGACAGGACGCGCTCTCGCGCTTCTATCGCACCGGGCCGATCGACTCCAGCGGCCCGGACTACGTCAATGCCGTCGTGCGCCTGCGCACCACGCTGTCCCCGTTGGCGCTGCTGGACCTGCTCCAGGACATCGAACAGCGCCACGGCCGCCAACGCCCCTATCACAACGCCCCGCGCACCCTGGACCTGGACCTGCTGGCATACGACGGCCAGCACCTGGACACGCCACGGCTGACCCTGCCCCACCCCCGCATGCACCAGCGCGCCTTCGTGCTGCGCCCCTTGTCGGACATCGATCCGGACATGAGGCTGCCGCAGGGACGGGTGGACGAATTGCTGTGGGCCTGTGCGGACCAGGCGGTTGTTCCGCTGGACTAGGTTCGTGTTGACGCTAACGAATAAAAATTGCATGCATTTCGGCTGAGCAATTTGCAGGTGCTCAATGCAATCCTGTACTCGGATCACGCACAAAATACTTGACATTCCCATAGTGTCAAGGCGGAGCATAAAGCCCTGATTTGGCGTGAGGGGAACAGCATGAATTCGCATCGCCATGACCATCATCTGTCTGAAGAACGGAGTGATGCGTCGGCCGGTACCATCTACACCTGTCCCATGCACCCCGAGGTGAGGCAGGACCACCCCGGCAATTGTCCCAAGTGCGGCATGACGCTGGAGCCGATCATTCCGCTGGCCGAGGAAGACAACAGCGAGCTGATCGATTTTCAGCGCCGCTTTTGGTGGACGCTGCCCCTCACTCTGATCGTGACCGTCCTGGCCATGCTCGGCCATCGTCTGGGCTGGTTCGCCATGGCCACCCAGACCTGGGTCGAATTCGTGCTGTCGCTGCCCGTGGTGTTATGGACTGGCTGGCCCTTCTTCGTGCGGGGCTGGCAATCGATCATCCACCGCAGCCCGAACATGTGGACCTTGATCGCCCTGGGCTCGGGCGCCGCCTTCGTCTACAGCGTGGTCGCCACGGTGGCGCCGGGCGCTTTCCCCGACTCATTCATGTCCATGGGCCGCGTGGCCGTGTACTTCGAGGCGGCGGTGGTCATCATTTCCCTGACCATGATGGGCCAACTTATTGAGTTGAAGGCACGCTCCCAGACCTCGGCGGCCATCAAGTCCCTGCTGGGCCTGGCGCCAAAGACTGCGCGGCGCATCAACGCGGACGGCAGCGAAGAGGATGTGCCGCTCAATCATGTTCATGTCGGCGACCTGCTGCGTGTGCGCCCCGGCGAGAAAATTCCGGTCGATGGCATCGTTACCGAAGGCAGCAGCGCGGTCGATGAATCCATGCTGACCGGCGAACCAGTGCCAGTGACCAAGGGTGCCGGTGCCCCGTTGATTGGGGCCACGCTGAACACCAGCGGCGCGCTGATCATGCGGTCCGAGAAAATCGGCGCGGCCACCATGCTGTCGCAGATCGTGCAGATGGTCGCCTCGGCCCAGCGCTCCAAGGCTCCCATGCAGCGCATGGCCGACGTGGTGGCGGGCAAGTTCGTCGTGGTGGTGGTGCTGATCGCCATCGCTACCTTTCTGGCCTGGGGTCTGTTCGGGCCGGAGCCGAGCTGGGTGTTCGGGCTGATCAATGCCGTGGCGGTGCTGATCATCGCCTGTCCCTGTGCTCTGGGCCTGGCCACCCCCATGTCGGTGATGGTGGCCACCGGCCGCGCCGCCACGCAGGGGGTGCTGTTCCGCGATGCCGGTGCCATCGAGAAGATGCGCGAGGTGGACACCCTCATCGTGGACAAGACCGGCACCCTGACGGAAGGCAGACCCGCGTTCGACACCGCCGTTGCGGCGCCCGGCTTCACGCCCGATGAGGTTCTGAGGCTCGCAGCCAGTCTGGACCAGGGCAGCGAACACCCGCTGGCAAATGCGATTGTCAGCGCAGCGCGGGCCAGGGGCCTGCCGCTGGCCAAGCCGGCCGATTTCGAGTCGGGCAGCGGCATCGGCGTGCGCGGCACGGTCGAGGGACGGCGGCTGGCATTGGGCAACACGGCCTTGATGGAGCAGGAAGGTGTGGCGGTTTCGTCCCTGCGGGCTGACGGAGAACGCCTGCGCGGTGAAGGCGCCAGCATCATGCACCTGGCTGTCGACGGACAGTTCGCGGGCATTCTGGCGGTAACCGACCCCATCAAGGCCAGCACGCCCGACGCCATCCGAACCCTGCACGCCAGCGGCCTGCGCATCGTGATGGCGACTGGAGACGGCCTCACCACCGCCAAGGCCGTAGGGGCCAAGCTGGGTATCGATGAAGTTCATGGCGAGGTCAAGCCCGCCGACAAGCTGGCGCTGGTAGCGCGGCTGCAGAAAGAAGGCCATGTAGTTGCCATGGCGGGAGACGGCATCAATGACGCCCCCGCGTTGGCAAAGTCCGACGTCGGGGTCGCCATGGGCACGGGCACTGACGTAGCGATGAACAGCAGTCAGATCACGCTGATCAAGGGCGACCTGCGCGGCATCGCAGCGTCGCGCGAGCTCTCCATCGATACGGTGCGCAATATGCGGCAGAACCTGATGTTTGCCTTCGTCTACAACGGTATTGGCGTACCGATTGCCGCCGGAATTCTGTATCCGTTCACTGGCTGGCTCCTGTCGCCAATGATCGCGGCATTGGCGATGAGTCTGAGCTCGGCTTCGGTGATCTTCAATGCTCTGCGGTTGCGTGGCACGAAATAAACGACTTGTGCTCCCATTGCATTCCTGGTCGGCGCCCGTGATGCAGGCCCAGTTGCTCAATCGGGCGCCTGCCCCCGGGAGCATCACCTAGCCCGTATTGCCTTGTTACGCGCGGCGGCGGGCGCCTCGCGCTATCCTGCGGGTTGAGGCAACCAACCGCCTACCCGCCATGAACACGACCCCGCTCTTTCCGCTCAGCCGGGCGCTGTATCCCGAGGGCGTGCTGCACTTGCGCATCTTCGAGATCCGCTACCTCGACATGATCAAGCAGTGCATCGCCGACCAGACCCCGTTCGGCGTCGTGCCGCTCCTGGCCGGCCACGAGGTCCGCACGCCCGAAGGCCAGGAGGTCCTGGCCGACTTCGGCACCATGGCGAAGATAGAACAGTGGGACGCGCCCATGCCGGGCCTGCTGCAACTGCGCTGCGTGGGAACGACGCGCTTTCGCCTGGTGTCGAGCGAACAGCGCAAGTACGGTCTCTGGGTCGGGCAGGCCGAGCCGCTGGCCGACGATCCCGTGGTCCCCGTACCGGATGCCCTGCAACCCGCGGCCAATACGCTGGGCCGCCTGATCGCCGACATCCAGCAGCACCACGGCCCCCGCGCCGACCTGCCGATCGCGCCTCCCTTCCGGCTGGACGAATGCGCGTGGGTGGCGAACCGCTGGGCGGAAATGCTGCCGCTGCTGCCGCCGCAACAGCGGCACCTGCTGGCCGACGACGATCCGGCAAGCCGCCTGGGCCAGATCCAGGACATCCTGAGGCGGCGCAAGCTGCTGGTCGAATAGTCCCCTAGCCCGCCACTTCCATCGCGGGCTCGAGACCCCGCTCGCGCATCGCGGCTTCGAGCCCGGCGCGCACCCGCGGCCATTCCTCGTCGACGATGCTGTACATGGCCGAATGCCGCCTGCGCCCATCGGGCATGATACGGTCGTTGCGCAGGATGCCTTCCAGCCGGGCGCCCAGCCGCTCGATGGCGCGGCGGGACTGCTGGTTCAGTTCGTCGGTCTGCAACTGCACGCGCTGGCAGCCCAGCCCCTCGAAGGCATGGCGCAGCATCAGGTACTTGGCCTCGGTGTTGACGAAGGTCCGCTGCCATGAACCGCCTATCCAGGTGTAGCCGATCTCCCGCTTGCGATGCGCGGGCTCGATGCGGCAATAGCGGGTCGAGCCGACCACCCGGCCATCCTCGCGCAGGGTGGTGGCGAAGGGCATGGACTCGCCTGCATCGCGGGCGCGCAGCGCGGCCTCGATATAGGCTTCGGCCGCGGCCGGCTCGGCGGGGATCTGCGTGTAGAGGGTGCGCCACGCGTCCCGGTCCCGCGCCGCCGCCACCAGCGCCGCGGCATCCTCGCGCGCCAGGGGCCGCAGCACGACCAGGTTGCCGATCAATGAGTACTGCGACATCGCGATGCCCGCCTTTGCGTGAACCTTCGACCTCGCATTGTAGACAGGTGGCCGGCCCCGGCGGTCACTCCGAGGCCAGCCGGTCGAGCAGGTCGATGAGCCGCTGCGTGGCGGGCGTGAGCGGCCCGTGGGGGTAGGTGATGCCGAGCTGCCGGGTCATGGTCGTTTCCTTCATCGGGACCTCCCGCAGCATGCCCCGCGTCTTCGGATGCTCCAGCGTCAGCCTGGACAGGAAGCACAGCAGGTCGGTCGAACCGATCAGGTCGTGGATGGACGGCAGGGAGTTGGTTTCGATGTGCGGCGTGGGCTTGGGCAGGCCGCGCGCCGCGAAGGCGCTGTCCAGCCATTTCCGGCTGGACACCGGCGGCGTGGGCAGGATCCAGTGATAGCCCTCGAGGTCGCGCAGGCGCGGCGCGCGCAATTCGAAGATGGGGTGGTGCTCGCGCGCGGCAACCACCACGGTATCGTCGATGAAGCCGCGGCAGGCGAATTCGCTGTCGTTCTCGATGACGCCCACGATCATGTCCAGGCGCTCTTCGCGTATCTGCTCCTTCAGGAAGTAGCTGGTCCCGATCATGATTTCCAGCGACACCTTGGGAAGGTGGCGCAGCGCCAGATTGCAGAGCTTGGGCAGCAGGTAGTCGGCGGTGATGGGGCCGCAGCCCACGCGGACCTTGCCCGCCGAGCCCGCCACGAAATCCTTCATGTCGCTCAGGGTGCGGTCGTTGGTCTCGCGGATTTTCCGCGCCCGCAGGTAGAACTCCTTGCCCACCGCGGTCAGCACCAGGCCCCGCCCCTTGCGCTCGAACAGGTCCGCGCCCAGTTCTTCCTCCAGGCGCTGCACACACTTGGTCAGCGCCGGCTGGCTGCGGTGCAGGACCTCGGACGCCTGGCCCAGGTGGCCCAGTTCGGCGATGACTTCGAAGTAGCGCAGGTCCCGGATCTCGATGTTCAATTCATTCCCCAAGGGAATCGATCAATCAAAATTATCGAATAGATATTCATATTACGCTCGGATGTAATGGCGCGAAAGCTCAGCCTGAGCCACATCGAGACGCGCCCCATGTCCCACACCGTTTTCGTCACCGCCACCACCCTGAGCCCCGCCGGCCGGCGGCTCCTCGAGCAGGCGGGGTGCCGTGTCCTGTTCATGAACCGCGCCGGCTGTGTCGAGGAGGTCCAGGCAGTGCTGGCCAGCGAGCCCGTGGACGCGGTGATCTCCCGCACCGTCGACCTGCCGGCCAGTGCGATCGCGGCCTGCCCCACGCTGAAGGTCGTGTCCAAGCACGGCGTGGGCGTGAGCAATATCGACGTGCGGGCCTGCACGTCCCGCGGCATCCCCGTCATGGTGACGCCCGGCGCCAATGCCCGCTCGGTGGCCGAATTGACACTGGGCCTGATGCTGGCGGCCGCGCGCGGCATCGCGCACATGGACGCCGAGATGCGCGCCGGACGCTGGACCCGGTTGCAGACCGGCGTCGAACTGCGCGGCCGGACCCTGGGCCTGGTCGGCTATGGACAGGTCGCCCGCCTGGTCGCCGCCTACGGCTCGGCCCTGGGCATGCGCGTGCTGGCCTACGACCCGCATGTCCGGCCGGCGCCGGACGACGGCGTGGCGATGCTGCCCGACCTGGATGAACTCCTGCGGGCGTCGGACGTGCTCAGCCTTCATGTCCCCCTGACCCCCGCGACCCGCGCCTTCATCGGCGCCGAACAACTGGCCCGGCTACCCGAGGGCGCGATCCTGATCAACACGGCACGCGGCGAAGTCGTGGACGAGGCGGCGCTGGTCGACGCCCTGGCCCACGGCCGCCTGCATGCCGCGGGCCTGGACACCCTGGCCGTCGAGCCCATGGCGCAGGACAACCCGCTGCGGCGCCTGCCCAACGTGGTGCTGACCCCCCACGTCGGCGCCTCGACGCCGGCGGCGCTGGCCGCCATGGCGCGAGACGCGGCCCGCAACGTCCTGGACTATCTCGCCCGGGGCGTCCTGCCCGAGGGCTGCGTCGTGAACCTCACCGACCTGTCGAACACCCACCAAGGAGACAAGCATGTCCGGCAATAAGACGTGGCCGCCCGGCTACAGCATCGAGGAAATGCCGCGCCACCTGGACCCCGGGCTGATTGCCCGGTTTTCCGACGTCCCGGTGGCGGTGGCCGGCGACTGCATGGGGCGATCGCTGGGCGCCATGGGCCTGAAGGCCTATCACGAGAATTTGCGCCTGAGCCTTTGCGGTCCCGCGTTGACCGTGCAGGTACGCCCCGGCGACAACCTGATGATCCACAAGGCCCTGATGATGGCCCGGTCCGGCGACATCATCGTGGTCGACGGCGGCGGCGACCTGACCCAGGCCTTGATCGGCGGCCTGATGCGCACCACGGCCCTGGCCCGCCGCATCGGCGGCTTCGTCATCGACGGCGCCATCCGCGATCTGGTCGAGTGGGCGGACGGACGCATGCCGGTGTTCGCGCGGGGGCATACCCATCGCGGTCCCAGCAAGGAAGGCCCGGGCCGCGTCAACGCGCCCATCGCCTGCGCGGGGCTGGCGGTCCTGCCCGGCGACCTGGTCATGGGCGACGCCGACGGCGTCATCTGCATTCCCGCCCACGAAGCGGAGGCGCTGCTGCCGCGCGTACAGGCGCACCTGCAGCGCGAAGACGCCATCCGGCGTTCCAACGAGCATGGCACGTCGGATCCCGAGCGATTCGACGCCGTCCTGCGAGCCAAGGGCTTGCCCGTGTAGCAACCCGTTTTTTTCCGATATAAACAATACGAGGAGACAACCATGAATCGCTATCGACACTACGCCGCCGCAGCCGCCATGGCCGTATGCGCGCTGGCGGCGGGGTCCGCCGCGCGGGCCGCCGACGCCTATCCCAACCAGCTCCTGAAACTGGTCGTGCCCTTCCCGCCGGGGGGCGGCACCGACACCATGGCCCGCTTCGTCGCCGCGGCCCTGACGGAAAAGTACAAGTGGAACGTGATCGTGGAGAACCGGCCCGGCGCCGGCGGCATGGTCGGCCTGGGCGCCCTGGCCCGCGCGCCCGCCAACGGCTACAACCTGGCCCTGGGGCAGACCTCCAACCTGTCCATCAACCCCTACCTGTACACCAACGTTTCCTACAACGTCGCCAAGGACTTCGCCCCCGTCGTGTCGGTGGCGTCGCAGCCCATGGTCCTGGTGGTCAGCGCCGACAAGCCGTACAAGTCGGTGGCCGACCTGGTGAAGTTCGCCAAGGCACATCCCGGCAAGCTCTCGGTGGGCAACGCGGGCACCGGCACGGTGGGCGACATCACCGGCCGCTACTTCGCCCACGAAGCCGGCATCGACGTCCTTCACGTGCCCTACAAGGGCGCGGCGCCCGCCATGAACGACCTGCTGGGCGGCCAGGTGGACATCTTCTTCGCCTCGACCCCCGCGGCCATGTCGCAGGTCGACAACCCCAAGGTGCGGATGCTGGCCATCACCACGCTCAAGCCCATCCCGCAGTTGCCCGCCGTCCCGCCGCTGGCCGATACGCTGCCGGGCTTCGAGGCCGCCTCCAAGACCGGCCTGCTGATGCCGGCCGGCACGCCGCAGGCGGCCATCGACGCCGTCAACAAGGCGGTGAACGAGGTGCTCAGAAGCCAGGACCTGCAGCGCAAGATCATGGACGAGGGCAACGTGGTGCTGGGAGGAACGGTGCAGGAGTTCACCGACACCATCGCCGGCGATTCCGCCAAGTGGTCCGGAATCATCAAGGACGCCAACATCCAGATCAAGTGACACGCCCATGAGCAAGCCACTGCAATCCCTGCGCGTCCTCGACCTGACCAATGTGCTGGCGGGACCGTTCTGCTGCCAGCAACTGGCGCTGATGGGCGCGGACGTCATCAAGGTGGAAGTGCCCGGTTCCGGCGACCTCGCCCGCCAGCTCGGGGCCGACCCCGAGCTGAACCGGCGCGGCATGGGCTTGTCCTTCCTGGCTCAGAACGCGGGCAAGCGCTCGATCACCGTCAACCTGAAACACCGGCGGGGCAAGGAGGCCTTCCTGCGGCTGGTGGCGACCGCCGACGTCGTGGTGGAGAACTTTCGCCCGGGCGTCATGGACCGCCTGGGGCTGGGCTTCGACGTGCTGCGCCAACACCGGCCGCGCCTGGTCTATTGCGCCATCTCGGGTTTTGGCCAGGACGGTCCCCTGAGCGCCCTGCCCGCCTACGACCAGATCATCCAGGGCATGTCCGGCACGATGAGCATTACGGGCGACGAGCGGACCGCGCCCTACCGCGTCGGCTATCCCATCGGCGACACCATAGGCGGCATGACGGCGGCCTTCGCGATCGCCGCCGAACTGGCCGACGGCGCCCGCACCGAGGCGCGCTTCATCGACGTCTCCATGCTGGAATCGGTCATCTCGACCATGGGATGGGTGGTGTCCAACTACCTGAACGCCGGACACAAACCCCGCCCGCTGGGCAACGAGAACTTCACCGCCAGCCCCTCGGGCACGTTCAAGACAGGCCGTGGACTGCTGAACATCGCCGCCAACAAGCAGGAACAGTTCGAAGCCCTGTGCCAGGCCGTGGGCCGGCCCGAGCTGGCGCGCGACAGCCGCTACGCCGGCCGGCAGGCGCGCCTCGCCCATCGCGACCAGCTCAAGGCGGAGTTGGAACAGGCCCTGGCCGCCCGCCCCGCGGACGACTGGTGGCCCCTGCTGGCCGAGCGGGGCATTCCCGCCGGGCCTGTTTACCAGGTGGACGAGATCCTGGCGCATCCGCAGATACGCGACCGCGGCCTGATCGGCCGCTTCACGCAGGTGCCCGGCGCGGAGCGCGACATCGCGGTCGTGCGCGGGGGATACAAGATCGACGGGCAGGCGCCGGCGGTCGATGCGCCGCCGCCCGAACTGGGACAGGACACCGTGGCGCTGCTGGCGCAACTGGGCTATACGGACGACGAGATCGCCGTGCTGAAAACCGAGGGGGCGATATGAACGACCACACCGACGACGAAGGACAGGCCTGCGGCCAATGGTGGCGCACCGGCATCATCGACATGCGGCCCGGCAGCATCCGCTATCGCGGCTATGCCGTGCAGGACCTGATCGGCAACCTGGGCTTCGCGGAAATGATCTGGCTCATGCTGCGCGGCGAACTGCCCGGGGCCGGGCAAGGCGCCCTGCTGGACGCGGCGCTGATGGCGGCGGTGGACCATGGTCCGCAGGCGCCCAGCATCGCCATCTCGCGCATGGCGATGACCTGCGGGGTCGGGCTGAACAACGCCATGGGCTCGGCGGTCAACGTGCTCGGTGACGTGCACGGCGGCGCGGGCGAACAGGCGGTCGAGCTGTACGGCGACATCGCGCGGCACCTCGACGCCGGCATGGACCTGGCCAGCGCCGTGCGCACCGGCCTGGACGCCTGCATCGCCCGCCGCGGCAAGTACGTACCGGGATTCGGCCATCGCTTCCATCCCATCGATCCGCGCGCCGTCCGCCTGATGGCGCTGATGGACGAAGCCGTCGGGCAAGGGGTGATCGCGGGCCGCCACGTCGCCATCGCGCGGGCGGTGGAGGCGGAGCTTCAGGCGCGCAAGGGGCGCCGCCTGCCCATGAACATCGACGGCGCCACCGCGGTCGTCTACGCCGAGCTGGGCTTTCCGGCCGAGCTGGCGCGCGGCCTGTTCTGCCTGTCCCGCTCGGTGGGCATCCTGGCCCACGCCTGGGAACAGCACGAGCAGGGCGGGCGCAACAAGGGGCCGATCCCCCGGCAGTTCCTGCCGGTGTACGACGGCCACCCGCCGCGCGACCTGCCGCCGGACCGTGCCGGTCAGGGCTCGCGCACGCCGACGGGCGCGCCCGCCAGGTAGGCCTGCACCCCCGCCACGCTGGCCTGGTAGAAGCCCGCGATCGTCTCGCGCGTGGCATAGCCCAGGTGCGGCGTCAGCACCACATTGTCCAGCCGGGTCAGCGGATGGCCGGCCGGCAGCGGCTCGGTCTCGAAAACGTCCAGCCCCGCGCCGCCCAGCCGGCCCTGCGCCAGCGCCTCGACCAGCGCCGCCTCGTCCACGATCGGTCCCCGGGCGGTGTTGACCAGCAGCGCATCCGGTTTCATCAGCGCCAGTTCGCGCCGGCCGACCAGATGGCGCGACCGCTCGCTCAGGACCACGTGGATGCTGAGCACGTCCGACTGCGCGAACAGCGCGTCCTTGTCCACGCGCTGGACCTTGAACGCGGCGGCTGCTTCGTCGGTCAGGTTGGGGCTCCAGGCCACGACCCGCATGCCGAAAGCCTGGCCGATGGCGGCCATGCGCTGGCCCACCCGCCCCAGCCCCAGCAGCCCCAGGGTCTTGCCGTCCAGCAGCATGCCGGCGGTGCGCTGCCAGGCCCCCTCGCGCACGCCGCGGTCCTCGTAGGCGATGTGGCGGGCGGTGGCCAGTATCAGTCCCCAGGCCAATTCGGGCGTCGCGTTGGATCCGTGGACGGCCGAGGACACGTGAGACACGACGATGCCGCGCTCGGTCGCCGCCCGCAGGTCCAGCGTGCGATGGGCCTTGCCCGTCACGGTCATGAATTCGAGGTTGGGCAGCCGCTCCAGCAGCGCGCGCGGCATGGGCGTGCGCTCACGCAGGTGGCAGAGGATGTGATAGGGCGCGAGCACCTCGGCCGCCTCGTCCGGCACCGCCAATTGGCGGTCGATCACGTCGATGCGGCACTGCCTTTCCAGCACCGACCAGTCGGCCGAGCGCAGCGCCAGGTGCAGATAGTCGTCCAGGATGGCCAGGCGCTTCATGGCAGGCGCAGGACGCCGACGTCCCCCTCGATGTCCAGGCGGGTGCCGAAGGGGCGGGACAGCCGGGCGACGCGCGCCAGGATGCGATGCGCGTCCTCGCCGCGGGCCAGCACCGGGCGGCCGCGCTGGCCCCGTGGCCGTCCGAACCCCATGTCGATGGGATACAGGCTGACCGAGGCCAGCTTGCCGGCCTCGAACTGGCAGGTGGCCAGGCAACCTTCCCAGAACTCGCGCGTGGCCGGGAAACCCCGGCTGTCGTTGCCGGTGCGCGCGTCCAGGAACTCGGAAGGCGTGGCGGCCGCATCCAGCCCGAACCGGCCGTAGGCCTCGGCGGGAAAGGCGTTGATGGTTTCGTTCTGGAAAATGAAGTTGCCCAGGCTGTGGAAAATGGGCGCGCCCTGGTAGACCTCGACGCCCATGGTGAGGTGCGGGCCGTGGCCCGCCACCACGTGGGCGCCGGCGTCCACGGCCGCGCGGGCGAATTCGATGGCGAACTGCGCGGACTCTTCCAGTTCCACGTCGGTGGGCGCGGTGCGCTTGCCCGCGCTGCCGAACTCGTGGCAGTGGAAGGAAAAGACCACCCAGTCCGACTGCTTGCGCGCTTCGCGGATGAAGCGCAGATTGGCTTCGGCATCCTTGGCATCGACCTTGGTGGACACGGCGAAACCCTTGCCCCGGCGGAACTTCGCCCCCAGCAGGGCCACGCTGTCGTCGTCGTTCCTGGGCACCTCGTGCGGCGCGTAGAACTGCGAGCGATGCCGCACCTGTTCCTGCGCCATGCCCAGCTCGTCGCTGATGCGCTGGAGCGCCGCCAGCGATTCATCGTCCACCGTATAAGACGTCGTGAACCCCAGGGGATTGATGCCCGGACGGCCGGCGCTGTCTGAGCGCGCATCGGCCGCCCGGTTCCAGGGCCGGTAGAACGACGTGGCCGAGACCAGGCCGACGCGGCCCGCGTTCGTTTCCAGGTAGCCCGGCCGGCGCGCCTCGGTCAGCGTACGGCCCGCGCCGGAGTACGGAATGCCGGCGCGATCCAGATGCGCCAGGCTGGCCAGCACCCCCGACACGCCGTAGTCGGTCGCATGGTTGTTGGCGATGGACACGATATCCAGCCCCATCCACTTCAGGTCTTCCAGCAAGGCCGGCGCGGTGCTCATCGGCGTGCCCTGCGTGAAGTTGGGCACGCCTTCGCCGGCCTCGCGCACGGTGGTCTCCAGGTTGCCGAAACTGGCGTCGGCGTCCCGCAGCAGATCAACCAGCGCCAGATAGTCGTCTTCGGCATACGGCTTCAAGGCCCGGGACAACATCATGTCGCCGACCAACGCCAGCTTGATACGGCCCCGTTCAGCTTCGTACAACATAGGCCCTCCGCCTTACTCGATGCTGCCGACGGTTTCGTAGATCAGCTTGCCCGTGCGCGACGGGAAACCACCCCGCACCGCGCCCGCGCGCTGGTCGCGGTAGATGGTGTCCAGGGCCGGGCTCAGGGCGCGGCTGTTGGGCACCGACAGCCACATGCGCAGCAGGTGTCGCCTTTTCTCCGGTTCGTCGAAGTCCTCGAACGCGGTGCGCGAATGCAGCATCATGTGGTTGTTCAGGAATTGCAGGTCGCCCGGCTGGAACATCATCGAGAAATGGAAGTCGGTGCTGCCCGACAGGCTGTCGAGGAAATCCAGCGCTTCCTCCTGGATGGGCGTCAGGCGCGGCACGTCGGGAAAGCGCTGGGCCGAACGGATGTGCGTGCGCACGTAGCGGCACGAGAACTTGCCTTCGTGCATCGAGAACACGGGCTGCTGGTAGTACGGCTGTTGCCCGGGTTCTTCCTGCCCCTGCCAGCTCCAGTGGAACGGCTGGTACAGCACGTCGAGCAGGTCGGGACGCTGCTTCAGGATCTCGTTGTGGATGGCCTGCGAGCTGGCGATCATGCTCAGTCCGCCGCTGCGCGCGGTGCGCAGCACGAACAGCGCCACCACGTCGCAGGAATCGGTGTGGTAGGTCAGCTTCTGGTTCGACGTATAGCCGCGGCCCTGCGGGCTGTTGATGTCGATGCCCAGGTTGCGCACGTCGCCCAGGATGTCGCCCTTGGCGCTTTGCGAGACGGCCGTGCCCATGTGCTGGCCGATGCCCCAGTAGATGATGCGCAGGTCGTCCTTGCCGTAGCGCTCGGCCTGGATGCCGCGCAGCAGTTGCAGGCCCAGGCCGTTCTCGATCTGCTCGCGGGTATGGGCTACCACCTTCGATACCGTCGGCAGCGGAAAATCCTCGCGCGTCATGGTCGAGATGAGCTTGCCCCGCGCGCGTACGTTGCGCAGCGCGGCGTCGATCTCGTCGATCTCGGCCGGAGTGAATTCGTAGACCCAGGCCTTGCTGTCCTTGATTTCCGGGCCGCGCCAGGTGGCCGGTCCGGTGATGGCTGCACGCATGAACAATCTCCTGTAAGAACCGGGCTCAGTCGATGCTGATGCCGGTCGAATGAATCACCTTGCCCCAGCGGGCCACTTCTTCCTTGATGAAACGGTCGGCCTCGGCCGGGGTGCTGGCGATCAGGTCGCGCGCATCCAGGCCCTTGATGTCCTTGCCTGCGCCATTGACCATCAGTTCCTCGCGTATCGCCGCCGAGACCTTGGCAACGATGTCGGCCGGCGTGCCCGGCGGCGCCACCATGCCGGTCCACGACACCGAGATGAAGCCGGGCATGGTCTCGTTCAGCGTGGGCACGTCCGGCAGGGCCGGATGGCGCTTTTCGCTGCCGATGGCCAGCACGCGCAGCTTGCCTTCGCGGATCTGCGGCAAGGCGGTGGCCAGGCCCTGGAACATCACTTCGACCTGTCCGGCGATCAGGTCGGCATAGGCGGGCGGGCCCCCCTTGTAGGGAATGTGGACCATGTCGATGCCGGCCGTCATCTTCAGCAGCTCGCCCGCCAGGTGCGGCGTGGAGCCGGTGCCGCCCGAGGCGAAGTTGAGCTTGCCCGGATGGGCCTTGGCATAGGCGATCAGTTCCTTCAGCGTCTTCGCCGGCACCTTGGGATTGACCAGCAGCACGTTGGGGTTGGCGGCGATGATGGACACCGGCACGAAGCGGTTCGGGTCGTAGGCGAGCTTCTTGTAGAAGCTCTGGTTGATCGCGATCGCCGTGGGCGGCGACACCAGGAAGGTGTAGCCGTCGGGCTCCGCGCGATAGACCGCCTCGCCGCCGATGTTGCCGTTGGCGCCGGCGCGGTTCTCCACCACCACAGGCTGGCCCCATTTCTTCTGTATCCCCTCGCCGGCCAGGCGGGCCAGGGTATCGGCCGCGCCGCCGGCCGGCACCGGCACGACCACCTTGATCACCCGGTCGGGATAGCCGGCCGCCATCGCGGCACAGGGCAGGGCCAGCGATGCGGCCGCCAGCAGCCGCCGCACGATGTGCTTGGACATGAGTGTTGTCTCCTTGTGTATCGGCGCGTCCATGCGCCGTGTTTGTCCGGGGCCGCGCGTCAGCCGCGCAGCACTTGTCCGCGCTGCCCGCCGCCGCCCAGCGTCAGTGGCGCGCTCCGGTACCAGTGGCCGCCCTCCAGCTCGGCGTGGGCGGAAAACACCGCCAGGCTGCCGGGCGGCAGGGACACGAATTCCCGCTCATGGGTGCGCGCCAGGCTCAGGGGCTGCACGCCCGTGCACAACTCCAGCGACCAGCGCGACGCGCCGGCCGGCGCGGCGGGCAGCCCGTCGGCGCCGCGTCCGGCCAGGCGCGACAGGCTGTCGTCGAACCAGGCCCCGGCCGCGTCCCAACCCGCGGGCGCGGCGCCGCGGGCCTGGCTACCGCCCAGGCGGATCCAATGGCCCTTGTAGGCCACCGACAGTTCCAGGGCATAGGCCGCGCCCAGCGGAAACTCTCCTTCCAGCCGGCCCAGCGCGCCGCCGCGCGACAGATCGGGCGCGACGCGATAGAGCACTTCCTCGGCGCCGGCGGCGCGGGCGCTGGCCTCGATGGCGGCCGCCAGCGCGGAGGTGTTCCGAACATCGTCCGGCACCTCGGCCACGGCGCGCCGGGCGATGGCCAGCGCGCGGCTGGCCAGCGCCAGTTCTTCCTTGCCACAAGGCTGGCGCACCGCGGCGAACATGGGTGCGGCATCGACGATGGCCGCGGCTCCCCAGGTCTTCATCAGCGGCAGGGCCACCGCAGCCGGCAGGCTGTCCAGGCCGACCACGCCCAGGCGCGCGCCGGGCTGCACGCCCTTGCCGGCCAGCATGTCGAGCACGCCCTGGGCGAGCCGGGGCGCGGATACGACCTCGCCCAGATGCGAGACTTCGCGTATCCAGCCGTGCACGCGCGGCGTGAGCGACGCCAGCAGGATCGGCGCCTCGTCAGGCAGCACCAGCAGCATGGCCTCGCTCCAGTACGGCGTGAAATTGGTCAGCCAGTGCACGGCGGCCGGCTCGGCGAACGAGGTGTAGGCCAGCACGGCCGCCAGGCCCTCGTGCTTCATTCCCGCCCGCAGGCGTGCCACGCGCTCGTCCAGCACCGAGGCCGGCAATTCTTCCCGCGACCAGCTCATGAGTCCGCGACGCATAAACGAATCCTTCTGTGAATACCGAATCAGGCCAGGCCGGCCGGGGCGCTGCGCAGCTCGCGCGGCGTGCGGGTCAGCACCTTGCAGCCGCCGGCGGTCACGCGCACGGTGTCGCCCAGCACGATGTAGCCAGCCACCGGGTGGTAGGTGTTGGGATGGACGACCAGGGTCATGTCGGGCTCCAGCACCAGGTCGACGTCTTCCAGCACGTGCGGGCCGTCGACGTAGAGCCCCATGCCGTGGCCGCGCACGCGGGTGTACTTGGAGGTCACGTATTCGCCCAGGCCATGGCGGCGGAAGATGTCGTTCTGCGCGCGCGCCACGTCGCCATGGGTATTGCCCGGCTTCACCGCGGCGATGCCCGCCTCCAGCGCGTCCATGAACACCTGGTAGGAATCGAGCTGCTCGCGCGTGGGCGTGCCCAGTACCAGGGTGCGGCAGATCTGCGCGTAGTACCCGTCCAGGCAGGGCGTGAGCTCGGTCGTGACCAGGTCGCCCGCGGCCAGTTGGCGCTCGCCCGGCGGACGCATGGTGCGGACTTCCTTGCCGCCCGATCCCATGATCATGAAATTCTCCGGACAGCCCTGGGTCCGCAGCCAGGCCTCGAGTTCACCCACCAGCTCGAATTCGCGCCTGCCCACCCGGGCGGCCGCGCGGAAGACCTCGTAGCCTTCGTCGGCCAGGCGCACCGCCTGCTCGACCCGGTCGGCCTCGGCGGCGGTCTTGCGCACCATCAGACCGTCGAGCAGGGCGGTGGCCGCCTGCATGCCCGCGCCCGCGGCGCTGCGCGCCAACAGCGCCGGCGTCGAATGCGCGGGCGCGAGGCCGGTGCGTTCGGGCCGGGCGGCATCCAGCGCCTGCCGTACGCGGGCCAACAGGTCGGCGCGCCACTCCACCTTCAAGCCGGGTTGCTCGGCCGCGATACGCTCGGCCTCGGCCGGCGTCTCGACCATCAGCCAGGCATCGTTGGCGGTGACGAAGGCCACGGCCTGGCCCTCCATGGGCGTCACGTCCAGCGCGTAGCGCAGATAGTCGCTGCGCCAGGCATTACCCGTCACCACCAGCAGATCCAGGCCTGCCTGTTCCATGGCGGTCCGCAGGCGGACGCCCCGCTCTTCCCTGAGTTGCGCGCTCATTGCTGTCTCTCCCTCCTGCCGGGCGGCGGCGGCCCGGCCTTTCGTGTTCTGGCGCCCGCGCGCGGCGGGCTCTCGTCATGGGCGACAGAATACGTAGGCTAGCTATAGACAACAAATACAATTTTCTCTACCAGATATCGGAAATATTGATATGCTGGCACCATGAACCTGCGCACCCTCAAACGCTTCCTGGCCATCGCCGAACTCGGCAGCATCAACAAGGCGGCCACCCACCTGAACGTCTCGCAACCGTCGCTGACCAAGGACCTGCAAGACCTGGAAGAGGCCCTGGGTGTGGAGCTGTTCACCCGCAACGCGCGCGGCGTGAGCCTGACCTCCTTCGGCGAAACCATCTATACCCGCGCCAAGCTGGTCGACGCCGAGTTCCGCAAGCTGGAAAACGAAGCACGCGCGCTGCGCGACGTCTCGATGGGCGAGGTCAACGTGGGCGTGGTGCCCGGCCTGCTGCAGAACCAGATCCTGCCCAAGGCCACCTTGAACCTGACGCAGCGCGCGCGGCGGCTGACGGTGAACTATCGGTTCGGCCATCGCAGCAGCATGCTGGGCCCGCTGCTGCGCGGCGACCTGGACTTCGTCATCGTCGGCATCGAGGACGACGAATACGCCGACGAGCTGGTGTCCGAACCCCTCTTCCCCGACCGCACCGCGCTGTTCGTGCGGGCCGACCATCCGGTACTGGAAACCTTCGACGGCACCGGCACCCACCTGGCCGACTACCCCTGGCTGGTGCTGTCGGAATGCTCGCAGTTGGAAGTCACGCTCAGGCAGATGATGCGCGCGCAGGGCACGCCCTTCGCCAACAGCGTGATCCGCACCGATTCCTTCTATTTCTTCCGCTCGACGCTGGTGGCCAGCGATTGCATCGGCCTGGCCCGCTACGACTCCGCACGCCTGGAGAAACATACCGGGAACATCGTGGAGCTGCCACTCCAGCCGGCGGTGGGCAGGAAGCTGCTGAGCACGCACATGATAGGCATCGCCTACCGGCGCGACACCATGCTGTCGACCGCCAGCAAGGCCCTGATCCAGGAGATCCGCCACCTGACGGACGACCTGTTGCAGCAGGAGATCACGACCGACATGCGAACAGGGGCCGCCATTGCTCCAGCTTCTGCTCGAAGCTATGCGCCGCGGCAGCCGGCGACGAAGAAGGCAGCCGGAACACGCGGTAGCCGTAGTCGGCCAGGTGATGGCCCAGCTTCCAGGACAGGCCGCCGTTGAAACCTATGCATTCGAGCCGGGGCGCATGCTCCTTCAGGTAGGCGGCGAGCGGATTGGCCTCGGCTTCGGTCACGGCGGCATCGAGACTGCCCTGGCGCCTGCAACGGGCGACGACGTCCCAGATGCCCACGCGGTGCCGCACGGCGACGCGCAGGCGTTCCTCGTAGGGCATCAGGTGCAGTGCCTCGATCTCCAGGCAGGCGCCCAGCAGGCGCCAGAACTGGTTGCGCGGATGGGCGTAGTACTGGCCCATGTCCAGCGAAGCCACGCCCGGGAAACTGCCCAGCAGCAGTGTCCTGGCGTCGGGCGCCAGGACCGGAGGAAAACCGCTGAGCTGGGGCGGCGCCGCGGCGCTCACAACCGCGCCAGCTCCGGTACCAGCGAACGTGCCCATTTGCGCGCCGGCAGGCCGTAGCGGTGCTCGACCTCGTCGGCACGGGCCAGCAGCGCCTGCGCGTCGATGCGCAAGGCCGGGCCGGCCAGGGCGATCGCCACCCGGTTTCCTTCCTCGATTTCCGGCAGGACCGCCACGCGCCCCTCGAACGCCTCGTCCAGGTTGCGGTGGTTGTGTTCGTAGCTGTCGTGCGCGCCGAACAGGTTGACGACCACAATGCCGGCCTGGCTGGCATTGGCGCTGACCACCCGCCGGCAACCGCGATAGAACTCCACGGAATCGCGCACCGGGCCGCGCGCGGCATGGTCGTACAAGTCCACCATCAAGGCGCGGCAACTGCCGCGGTTGGCGATGTCCTCCACCCACGCGCCCGCGTCGTCATGGGTCACCATGAAACGTTCGTTGTCGGCCGGCAGGCGGAAGTAGGCGCGGCAGGCGGCGGTCACGCTGGGATTCCATTCCACCGCATGCACCAGGCTGTCGGTGTGCTTCAGGCAGAAGCGCGTCAGGGATCCCGCGCCCAGCCCCAAGGTGCCGATGGCCTGCTCGCCGCCGGCCTCGGGCGGATCGAGAAACAGCAGCCACGCCATCATCTGGCGCGTGTACTCCAGCTCCAGCGTGAACGGGCTGCGTATCCGCATCGCGCCCTGGATCCAGGGGCTGCCGAAATGCAGGTAGCGAACGCCCTGTTCTTCCGAGAACGTTGGCTCGTCGAGCTCGCTGGGACCGGCGGCCCGCCGCCGGTCCGGCCCGGACTGTTGCGCCCGGCGGTTCAAGAGGCCTGGCTCAGCAACAGGTTGTTCATGCTGCGCACGAACGCGGCCGGATCCTCCAGCGCCGCGCCCTCGGCCAGCAGGGCCTGGTCCAACAGCAGCCGGGCCCAGGGTCCGAAGTCGGCGTCGCTGGCCTGCCGCACGCGCGCGATCAGCGGATGGCCCGGGTTGATCTCCAGGATGGGGCGCGACTCGGGCGCGGCCTGTCCGGCCGCCTTGAGCAGGCGTTGCAGGTGCTGGCTCATGTCCTGCTGGTCCACCACCACGCAGGCGGGGGAATCGACCAGGCGGAAGGTCACGCGCACGTCCTTGACCGCCTCGCCCAGCGCGGCCTTCAGCCGCTCGACCACCGGCTTCAGTTCTTCCGAGACCTCGTCCTGCTGCTTCTTCTCTTCCTCGTCGGCCAGCGCGCCCAGGTCCAGGCCGCCCTTGGCGATGGAGATCAGCGGCTTGCCGTCGAACTCGTTGACGAAGGACAGCATCCATTCATCGACGCGGTCGGTCAGCAGCAGGACCTCGATGCCCTTCTTGCGGAAGATTTCCAGGTGCGGGCTGCTGCTGGCCGCGGCGAAGGTCTCGGCCGTGACGTAGTAGATCTTGTCCTGGCCTTCCTTCATGCGGGCCACGTAGTCGGCCAGCGACACCGTCTGCGCGGGGGTTCCGTCCTGCGTGGACGCGAAGCGCAGCAGCTTCAGGATGCGTTCCAGGTTGGCCGCGTCCTCGCCCACGCCTTCCTTCAACACCTGGCCGAACTCGGTCCAGAACGTCGCGTAGTCGTCCTTGCGATTCTCCGCCAGGTCTTCCAGCAGGCTCAGCACGCGCTTGGCACTGCCTTCGCGGATGGCGCGCACGTCGCGGCTTTCCTGCAGGATCTCGCGCGACACGTTCAGCGGCAGGTCGGCCGAGTCGATGACGCCGCGCACGAAGCGCAGGTAGCCGGGCAGCAGTTGCTCGGCGTCGTCCATGATGAAGACGCGCTTCACGTACAGCTTGACTCCGTGCTTCTTGTTGCGGTCCCACATGTCGAACGGCGCGCGCCGGGGCACGTACAGCAGTTGCGTGTATTCGCTGCGGCCTTCGACCCGGTTGTGGCTCCAGGCCAGCGGTTCCTCGAAGTCGTGCGCCACGTGCTTGTAGAACTCGGCGTACTGCTCGTCGGTGATCTCGGACTTGCTGCGCGTCCACAGGGCGCTGGCCTGGTTGACAGTCTCGTCCTCGTCGCGCGTGACCTGCTCGGATTTCTCGGCGTCCCACTCCTCTTTCTTCATCAGGATGGGAACGGAGATGTGGTCCGAATAGCGCCGCAGGATATCGCGCAGTTTCCACGACGACAGGAAGTCGTCCTCGTCCTCGCGCAGCGTCAGGATGATGTCCGTGCCGCGCCCGGCCTTCTCGGCCGCCGAGATGGTGAACTCGCCGTCGCCGGCCGATTCCCAGCGTATCGCCTGGTCCGCCGGCAGGCCCGCGCGGCGGCTGATGACGGTGACCTTCTGCGCGACGATGAACGACGAATAGAACCCCACCCCGAACTGGCCGATCAGTTGCGCATCCTTCTGCTTGTCGCCGGTCAGTTGCTGGAAGAACTCGCGCGTGCCCGAGCGGGCGATGGTGCCCAGGTTGGCAATGGCCTCGTCCCGCGTCATGCCTATGCCGTTGTCGGAAATCGTGATGGTCCGCGCGGCCTTGTCGAAGCCCACGCGGATGGCCGTCTCGCCATCGCCCTCCAGCAGCTCCGGCCGGTCGATGGCCTCGAAACGCAGCTTGTCGCAGGCATCGGACGCATTGGAGACCAGCTCGCGCAGGAAGATTTCCTTGTTGCTGTACAGCGAGTGGATCATCAGGTGCAGCAACTGCTTGACTTCGGTCTGGAAGCCCAGGGTTTCGGAGGTGTTGGTCTGACTCATGGCAATAACAAAACCCATCCCGGCGCGCATGGTTCAGGTGCGCCAAGCATGGCGGTTGACGAAAGGAAGTTGTTCGATTGGAGCAAAAAGCTCACGCGGCCTAGATAAGGCCGCGTGCACCTTTTTCAAGCATAACAGCCCCCACCCAGACCCAGGATGCGGTGGATCCGGCTTTGCCGGTCTACCCGCATCGCCCCCCGGGACCCGGCGCCGGGCCGCCCCAAGGCGGGTCCCGGCCCCCTTGGGGGGCTGCCGCGTAGCGGCTGGGGGCACACCATTCTGGGCGCGCGTCAGCGCGTAGGGGGGGGTCCTAACCTACTTGTAATGGGTACGCCGGCCAGCAGGAATTCCATCTGGTCCGCCAGGATGCGGCGATTGCGCAGGATCATGCCTTCCCAGCGGTTGGGCCGGTACGGCAGGTAGAGCAGCGGCATGCCGGCCTGCTCGGGAGTCCGGTTGCCCTTGCGCTGATTGCACGAGCGGCAGGCCGTGACCACGTTTTCCCAGGTATTGGCGCCGCCGCGCGACTCGGGGCGGACGTGCTCGATGGTCAGTTCGAACTCGGGGAAACAGCCGCCGCAGTAGGCGCAGACATGCATGTCGCGCGAGAACAGGCGCTCGCGGCTGATGCTGATGGAGGCGGAGCGGTCGCCGCGGAACTCGCGGCCGCGCACGGCGATGATGCTGGCGGTGCTGACGGTGGAGACGAGCCCGGTCAGCCGGTTCGTGCCCCCGCGATAGGTGACGGTGGTATCCCCCAGTTCCCACGCCACCCTTCCCGCCACGTGCAGGCAGATGGCTTTTTCGATGTCGACCCAATGCACCGGCGTGCCGGCGACATCGAGCGCGAGAACCAGATGAGCCACAGTTTTCTCCTAAATGGATTGCCTATCGCTATCTTTCACTGGTTTTTTATACAGCGCATCAATGACCAAATCAAGACAAATGCCGATTCCGCACAACATTCACCCCACCGACATCGCGCAAGAACCCGGCACCCCGCACAAAGACAACCCCGCAGACCCAGGATGCGGTGGATCCGGCTCCGCCGGTCCACCCGCATCGCCCCCTGGGGGGCGCGCGTAAGCGCGTAGGGGGGGTCAATCAGTCGGAGCGCGGATCAGCCAGCGGCCGTCGCGCCAGATGCGGCTCTCGCCGTGGCGCATCACGAAGAACTCGTCGGTGGCGACGCCCGCGTAGCGGCGGGCCCGCGCCAGGTCCCGGGGCGGCTGGTCCAGTGCCTCGTCGGTCAGCTCGAACGTGCCCCAGTGGATGGCCACGGAGGCCCTGGCGCCCAGTTCCCGGTGCGCCTGCACGGCCTCGGTGGGATTCATGTGGTGGCCGCGCATGAACCAGCGCGGCGCATAGGCGCCTATCGGCAGCGCGGCCAGATCGAAGGGCCCCATGCGCTCGCCTATGGTGGCGATGTCCTTGGAATAGCCGAAATCGCCGCCGAACAGGAAATTGAACGCGGGCTCGCGCGTCCGGACCGCCCAGGCGCCCCATAGCGAGACGTTCCGGTCGAAGGGCGTACGGGCGCTCCAGTGCTGCACCGGCAACAGCGTCAGGATGGCGTCGCCCACCACCGTCTGGCCCCACCAGTCCAGCGGCCGCAAGTCGGTAACCTCGGGCACGTTCTGGCGGAACCAGACGTCCACGCCCAGGGGCACCATGAAAACGGGCGGACCGCCGGGCTGGGCAGCCAGCGCCTTGACCGATTCGAAATCCAGATGGTCGTAGTGGTTGTGCGAGATCACCACGGCATCGATGTGCGGCAGGTCGGCCAGCGCGATGCCGGGAGGCTGGTGGCGCCTGGGCCCCATGAATCCGAAGGGCGAGGCGCGCTCGGAGAACACCGGGTCGGTCAACAGGTTGAAATTGCCCAGTTGCACCAGCAAGGTGGAATGCCCGACCCAGCTGACCCGAACGTCGGACGAGGGCTCCTTCAACCACGCGGTGTCCGCCACGACCGGAGCCAGGGACTCCGTCGGAGGCGGCGGCAGGCCCTGCGCCCATCGGTCGAACTGCCAGCGCCAGAAGTCCAGCGTGCCCGGATGGGCAAATGAATACAGGTTGCGAAACCCCTGCGGGGTATGGTGCGGCTGGGTGGCATCGTAATACGGGTTGACGGGGGAGCACCCCGCCACCGAGCAGGCCGCCAGGAACGCCGCCACTCCCCGCCGCATCATGGCGCTACAGCACCGGCGACAACACGGGCTGCTTGGGCTTGGCATCCAGCAGCCGGCCCTTGCGTGCCCGCTTGCCGACGTAGACCGTCAGCCCGCTGCCGGACAGGATCTCTTCGTGCGGCTTGTTGCGGTAGATGCCCGTGATCCGAAGCCCCGCCGGCCCGACCGGCACCACCTGGGCCAGCGTGTCCTTGGGATCGATGTCCATCAGCGCCGTGCCGCGGCCGCCCGACGACAAGGCCTTGACCTCGGCCAGGCCGAACACCAGGAAGCGGCCCTTGTCGGTCAGCAGCGCCAGCGAGTCCGCGCCGTCGAACACCGGCACGGGCCGCAGCGGGATGTCGCCTTCGTCCAGCGTCATGAACTGCTTGCCGCCGCGCTGGCGCGTGCCCATGTCGCCCAGGCGGGTGACGAAGCCGACGCCGCGCTCGGTGGCCAGCAGCCAGCGGCTCTCGGGCGCCGCCGCGATCATGTGCAGGATGCGGGACCCGGCTTCCAGGTCGATCAGCGTGGTCACCGGCACGCCGTCGCCGCGCGCCGACGGCAGCGCGCTGACGGCCACCGAGTAGACGCGGCCATTGCCGCCCAGCGCGATCAGCGTATCGGTGGTCCGGCATTCGAACGCGCCGTAGAGCGCGTCGCCCGCCTTGAACGTGAACAGGCTGGCATCGTGGCCGTGGCCCTGGCGGGCCCGCAGCCAGCCCTTCTGCGACACGATGACGGTGACCGGCTCGTCGATGACCTTGGCTTCGACGGTGGCGCGCTCGGCCGCCTCGATCAGGGTGCGGCGATCGTCGCCGTACTGCTTGGCGTCGGCTTCGATCTCCTTGACGATCAGGCGCTTGAGCGAAGCCGGATTGGCCAGCAGTTCCTCGAGCTTGCCCTGCTCTTCCTGCAGGTTCTTGAGCTCCTGCTCGATCTTGAAGCCTTCCAGGCGAGCCAGTTGCCGCAGGCGCATCTCCAGGATGTCCTCGGCCTGGCGTTCGGTCAGGTTGAAGGCCTGCATCAGCGCGGGCCGGGGCTCGTCCGACTCGCGGATGACCTTGATCACGGCATCCACGTTCAGGTAGACCACCATCCGGCCTTCCAGCACATGGATGCGGTCCAGCACCTTGTCCAGGCGATGGCGCGAACGGCGCGTGACGGTCTGGGTGCGGAAGGCCAGCCACTCGTCCAGGATCTCGCGCATGGACTTCTGGCGCGGCCGTCCATCGTTACCGACCGCCACCAGGTTGATGGGCGCGCTGCTTTCCATGGACGTGTGGGCCAGCAGCGTGTTGACGAACTCGTCGCGGTCCACGCGCGAGGTCTTGGGCTCGAACACCAGCCGCACCGCCGCGTCCTTGCCCGACTCGTCGCGCACCGCGTCCAGCAGGCCGAGCAGGGCCGCCTTGGTCTGCTGCTGTTCGTTCGAGAGGCTCTTCTTGCCCGCCTTCACCTTGGGATTCGTGAGTTCCTCGATCTCTTCCAACACCTTCTGGCCGGAGGTCGAGGGCGGCAGCTCGGTGACCACCAGTTGCCATTGGCCGCGGGCCATTTCCTCGAACTTCCAGCGCGCGCGGACCTTGATCGAGCCGCGGCCGGTACTGAGGATCTGGGCGATCTCCGACCGCGGCGTGATGATCTGGCCGCCGCCGGGATAATCGGGCCCGGGCAGCAGGCCGTAGAGTTCGTCGTCGGTGATCTTCGGATTCTTCAACAGCGCCACCGCGGCCTGCGCCACTTCGCGCAGGTTGTGCGGCGGAATCTCGGTGGCCATGCCGACCGCGATGCCCGAGGCGCCGTTCAGCAACACCACGGGCAGGCGCGCGGGCAACTGCCTGGGCTCCTGGTACGACCCGTCGTAGTTGGGAATGAAGTCGACCGTGCCCTCGTCCAGCTCATCCAGCAACAGCCGGGCGATGGGCGTGAGCCGCGCCTCGGTGTAGCGCATGGCCGCGGCACCGTCGCCATCGCGCGAGCCGAAGTTGCCCTGTCCGTCGATGAGCGGATAGCGCAGCGAGAACGACTGCGCCATGCGCACCAGCGCGTCATAGGCGGCCTGGTCGCCGTGAGGATGGTATTTGCCCAGCACGTCGCCCACGACACGGGCCGACTTCACCGGCTTGGCGTTGGAACCCAGCCCCATGGCCTGCATCGCGTACAGGATGCGCCGCTGCACGGGCTTCTGGCCATCGCTGACGTCGGGCAGCGCCCGGCCCTTGACCACCGATACCGCGTAATCCAGGTAAGCCTGTTCCGCATAGCGCGCCAGCGTGATCGCGGCATCGCCGCCCGGCCGCTCGAACAGGCCGGGTTGTTGTTCGTCCGTCATCAAATATCCACCTCGGCGAGGTCGCCTTTCTCTTCCAGCCACGAGCGCCGCTGCGCGGCCTCACCCTTGCCCATCAGCATGTCGAACATGCGCGTGGTCTCGTCCGCGCCAAGTTCGCCGTAGGTGATCGGCAGCAGGCGGCGGGTGTCGGGGTTCATCGTGGTTTCCCAAAGCTGCTCGGGGCTCATTTCGCCCAGGCCCTTGAAGCGGCTGATGCTCCAGGACCCTTCGCGCACCCCTTCCTTGCGCAGCTTGTCCTCGACCGCGGTCAGCTCGCCCTGGTCCAGGCAATAGAGCTTGCGCGGCGGGCGCTTGCCCTGCGCCGGCACGTCCACGCGGAACAGCGGCGGGCGCGCCACGTACACGTTCCCGGCCTCGACCAGCTTGGGGAAATGCCGCAGGAACAGCGTCAGGAGCAGCACCTGGATGTGCGATCCATCCACGTCCGCGTCGGACAGGATGCAGACGCGTCCATAGCGCAGGCCCGACAGGTCGGGATCGTCGTTCGCCCCGTGGGGGTCGACGCCGATCGCCACCGCGATGTCGTGGATCTCGTTGTTGGCGAACAGGCGGTCGCGCTCGACCTCCCAGGCGTTGAGCACCTTGCCGCGCAGCGGCAGGATGGCCTGGAACTCCTTGTCGCGGCCCATCTTGGCCGAGCCGCCGGCCGAGTCGCCCTCGACCAGGAAGACCTCGGTGCGGGTGGCATCGCTGCTTTCGCAATCGGTCAGCTTGCCGGGCAGCACCGCCACGCCGGAGCTCTTGCGCTTCTCGACCTTCTGCGTGGCCCGCACGCGCGACTGCGCCTGGCGGATGACCAGCTCGGCCAGTTTCTTGCCGTATTCGACATGGGAGTTCAGCCACAGCTCCAGCGCCGGCTTCGAGAAGCCGCCCACCAGGCGCACCGCGTCGCGGCTGTTCAAGCGTTCCTTGATCTGGCCCTGGAACTGCGGATCGAGCACCTTGGCCGACAGCACGAAGCTGGCGCGCGCGAACACGTCCTCGGGCAGCAGCTTGACGCCCTTGGGGCTGAGGTTGTGCAGTTCGACGAAGCCCTTGACCGCGTTGAACAGGCCGTCGCGCAGCCCGGCCTCGTGCGTGCCACCCGCCGGCGTCGGGATCAGGTTGACGTAGGACTCGCGCACGACGTTGCCGTCCTCGGTCCAGGCCACCACCCACTGCGCGCCCTCGCCCTCGGCGAAGTTCTCGTTGTCGCCGCCGGCATACTGCTCGCCCTCGAACAGGGGGATGAGCAGTTCGGCGCCGGCCAGCGTCTCGGTCAGATAGCCGCGCAGGCCCTGCTCGTACAGCCAGGTCTGGGTCTCGCCGGTCTTCTCGACCCGCAGCGTGACCTTCACGCCGGGCAGTAGCACGGCCTTGCTGCGCAGGAGGCGCGACAGCTCGCCCATGGGGATCGCGCCGCTGTCGAAATACTTGGGATCCGGCCAGCAGCGCACGCGCGTGCCGCTCTTCTTGCGCGTGGGCTCGGAAACCTGCGCCAGTTCCTCGACCACGTCGCCGTGCTGGAACACCAGCCGGTGGGCCGCGCCGTCGCGCCAGACCGTGACCTCCATGCGCGAGGACAGCGCGTTGGTGACCGAGACGCCGACGCCGTGCAAGCCGCCGGAGAACGAATAGGCGCCGCCGCCCTGCTTGTCGAACTTGCCGCCCGCGTGCAGGCGGGTGAAGACCAGCTCGACGACCGGCGCGTTCTCCTCGGGATGCAGGCCGACGGGAATGCCGCGGCCGTCGTCCTCGACGGTCACGCTGCCGTCGGTGTGCAGGGTGACCTGCAGATGTTTGCCGTAGCCGGCCAGCGCCTCGTCGGCGCCGTTGTCGATCACCTCCTGCACGACGTGCAGGGGGTTTTCGGTTCGGGTGTACATGCCCGGGCGCTGCTTGACGGGCTCCAGCCCCTTCAGCACCCGGATGGAAGCTTCGTTGTAGCGAGTGGCCAAGTTATCCCCAGCGACTGTGGAAAATGAAGGGTATTTTACGGATGGAGGGCCTAACCATGCGGGTCGGACTGGGGCGCCCATTTTTTGGGCACCCATCCCTTCCCCGGCGGGCGGCATTCAAAAACCGCACAGGGCCATGAGCCCTTCCCATCCGACGACGAGTTGCGGGCGCAAATAGCCCACGAAGGCTACCGCAAGCACGGCGCCAAGCAAAGCGTAGACAAGGACTGTCCGCCAGGCGCGCCCGCACCTCCTGGCTTGCTCCTGCTGGCTGGAATCGGCCATGGACGTCGCTCCTATTTCCGGCGGGACTCATGCCGGCACCAATGCGCGCTCGCGCACGGGCATGCACAGCACCGCGGCGACCAGGCCCAGCGCGACCGAGATCCACCAGACCACATCGTAGCTGCCGGTGGCGACATACAGCTTGCCGCCCAGCCAGACCCCCACGAAACTGCCGATCTGGTGGCCGAAGAATACGATGCCCGTCAGGGTCGAGGCATAGCGCATGCCGTAGATATGTCCCACCAGCGCGGTGGTCAGCGGCACCGTTCCCAGCCAGACCAGACCGATCAGCGCCGAGAAGGCGTACAGCACCGCCGGCGTCAGCGGCAAGAGGATCAGCAGCATGATCGCCGCCGAGCGCGTCGCGTACAGCAGCGCCAGCAGGTGCTTCTTGCTGTGGCGGCCGCCCATGCGGCCGGCCCAGTACGAGCCGAACACGTTGAACAGGCCGATGAGCGCGATGGCCAGCGCGCCGTCCGAGGCTTTCAGGCCGCCGTCCACCACGAAGGCGGGCAGATGCAGCGTGATGAAGGCCGTGTGGAAGCCGCAGACCGCATAGCTCCAGAACAGGAAGTGGTAGGAGCCGTGCCCCATGGCCTGGCGCACCGCCGCGCCCAGCGACTGGGCGCCGGCCACATGCGCCGGCTTGCCCGTCAGGCGCGTGGCCAGGGGCAGCGCCAGCAGCATCAGCGCCGACAGCACCCACAGCGCACCGGTCCAGTCGACGTGATCGATCAGCAATTGTCCGGCGGGCACGACCACGAACTGCCCCATGGACCCGCCCGCGCTGGCGATGCCCATCGCGGTGCTGCGGCCCTCGGGCGGTACGGCGCGCGCCACCACCGGCAGCAGCACGGCGAACGTCGTGCCGGCCTGCCCCAGCCCGACCAGCACGCCGGCGCACAGGTACAGCATGGCCTCGGAACCGGCGTAGCGCGTGCCGATCAGGCCCATCGCGCACAGCAGCGCCGACGCGACGATGGTCCGGCCCGAGCCCCATTTGTCGGCCACCGATCCCATCAGGATGGCCGAGACGCCCCACACCAGGTTCTGGATGGCGAAGGCGAGCGAAAACACGTCGCGCCCCCAGCCGTGGACCAGCCCCATGGGCTGCATGAACAGGCCGAAGGTCGCGCGCACGCCCATCGCGAACAGCAGCACGAGCGACGCGCAGACGACGATGTTTCCTGAGCGGGACGACGGGATCGATGAAGAAAGAGGCTGGGACGGCATGAAGGACTGGACGGTGGAAACCGCGGGGCCGGTGCGTGCGCGACCGGCCACGGCCTGCGCATTGTAGTCGCACCGCTCCCGCTACGCCGTATCGCGGCCCGGCGCCTGGTCCAGCAGGCGTTCGACGATGGCCAGGATCTGCCCCGCGGCGTCGCCGATGTGGCGCTCCAGCACCGATTGGGCCTCGTCGGCCCGCCGGTCGCGGCACAGCGCGACCAGGGCCAGGTGCTCCTGGTGCGCCTGCTGCCGGATCGGGGCGTTGACCACCTGGAAGCGGAAATAGCGTTCGGACTTCTCGTGCAGGCCGCGCACGATGGCCAGGGCGGCGGGCCGCTGGGCCGCCCGGTACAGCCCTTCGTGCAATTGCCAGTTCAACTGGCCCCACTGGTCGGGCCCCGCGGTGTCCATGCGCGCCACGCATTGCTCGGCCAGCGCCAGTTCCTCTTCCGAGATCCGCGTGGCCGCCTCGTGGATCAGCCAGGGCTCCAGGCGCAGGCGGATGTCGAACAATTCCTCGACCTCGGCGCGCGACAGCATGGAGGCGAAGGCCCCGCGATGGGGAATGGCATCCACCAGCCCCTCGGCGCTGAGCTGCCGGATGGCCTCGCGGACCGGGATCCGGCTCACGCCCAGCTCGTCGGCCAGCGACTCCTGGCGCAGCGGCGAACCGGGCGGGATCGCGCCCGACAGGATGCGGTCGCGCAGCGCCTCGGCCACCAGTTCGGACGTGGTCCGGCGCACCAGCCGATTGTTGCCGGTGGAGACAGGGGAAGACGGGGAAAGATCGTTTCTGGGCATGGCGAAGGAAAGAATGGCGGGGTCCAGGTAAACCCCGACAGACGCGCCGCGGACTTGGGGTTTTAATGGCAGTATATTGGATCCACTATCCAACAGCTACCGGCGGCGACAAGCCGGGCTGACAACGGCCTACCTGGCCGTTTTTCATGGACTTTTAAATTGGATCCAATATAAAGTAGTCAATATCCTTACTGCAGATACCAAGGAGTGCCCGCATGACGATCCGATGGCAAGGCGTGTTTCCCGCCGTCACGACCAAGCTCAAACCCGACTACTCATTGGATGCCGACGCCATCCGCGCCGGCCTGGAACGCCTGATCGCCCGTGGCGTGAACGGCGTACTGATGATGGGCATGGTGGGCGAGAATGCCCAGTTGTCGCCCCAGGAAAAACAGGAAGTGCTGCGCATCGCGCTGGACACCGTGAAAGGCCGCGTGCCGGTGCTGTCCGGCGTGGCCGAGACCAGCACCGAGCGGGCCGCGGCCTTCGCCCGCGATGCGCATGCGCTGGGCGTGGACGGCCTGATGGTGTTCCCCGGCCTGACCTACAAGTCGGACGACGACGAAACGGTGGCCTTCTACCGCACGGTGGCGCAGGCCTCGCCGCTACCCATCCTGCTCTACAACAATCCCCGCGGCTACGGCGTGGACCTCACGCCCGACGTGGTGGCCCGCCTGCTGGAAGAGCCGACCATCGTCGCGCTCAAGGAAGAGTCCTACGACACCACGCGCGTCACCGATCTCCTCACCCGCTTCGGCGACCGCCTGGCCGTGGTGTGCGGCGTCGACGACCTGGTGGTCGAGAGCGCCGCGCTGGGCGTGCGGTGCTGGGTGTCGGGCATGGCCAACGCGGTGCCGCGCGAATCCGTGGACCTGCTGGCGCTGGCCGCCGCCGGCGACTTCGACAAGGCGCGCGAACTGTACCGCGTGCTGACGCCGCTCTATCACCTGGATACCGTGGCCAAGCTGGTGCAGCACATCAAGCTGGCCGAACACCTGATCGACGGCACCGCGGAAACCGTCAAGCCGCCCCGGCTGTTGTTGTCGGGCGCCGAACGGGAACGCACCATCGCCATCGTCCGCGAGACCCAGGCCGGCCTGCGCCGGCTGGGATACGACTACTGACCCCCTGCCCCCTCGGCGCCAGGCGCCACCGGGGGCTTACCCACAGCAGAAGGACCGCACCATGAACCTCGCCCGCCTGCTTTGCGCCTCGCTCGCCAGCCTGTCCGCGCTGGCTTCGTCCTGGGCCGCCGGCTATCCGGCCAAGCCCGTGGAACTCGTCGTCGCCTACCAGCCCGGCGGCGGCAGCGACAACACCGCTCGCGCCATCGCCGACGCGGTACGCCCCATCTTTCCGCAGACCGTCTACGTGGTCAACAAACCCGGGGCCAGCGGCTCGATCGGCTGGTCGTACGTGGCCACCGGCCCGGCCGACGGCTACCGGCTGGTCCTCATGACGCCGGAGATGCTGGTCGTACCGCTGATGGGCATAGGCAAGACCACCGTGGATGAATTCCAGCCCATCGCCCGCTTCACCGACGACCCTTCGTCGATCACGGTCCGCGCCGACGCGCCGTGGCAGACCATCCAGGAATTCCTGGCCTACGCCAAGGCCAATCCGGGCCGCGTCGCGATCTCGAACGCCGGCAACGGCACGGTGCCCCACATGGCCGCCGCGGCGCTGGGCGAATCGGCGGGCATCGCGTTCACGCACGTCCCCTACCAGGGGTCGGCGCCGGCCATCATGGGCCTGTTGTCGGGCGACGTGCAGGCCACCACGGTGGCCTACGCGGAACTGCGCCAGCATGTGGAGACCGGCAAGCTGCGCACGCTCGCGGTGATGTCGGAGAAACGGATCGAGACGCTGGGCCAGGTCCCGACGTTCAAGGAACTGGGCCACGACCTGCTGTTCAGCGTCTGGCGCGGCGTGGGGGTTCCCAAGGGCACCCCCGCCGAGGCGGTGGAGAAATGGCGCGTGGCGGCCCGGACCCTGTCGCAGTCGACCGAGTTCCAGACCACCATGCGCAAGCAGAACCTGACGCCGGCCTACGCCGACCTGTCGGAGTTCTCGTCCGACGTGGCCAGGCAGGGCCAGGCCTTCAAGACCCTGGTGCCCAAGCTCAACCTCAAGCAATAGCGCAGGGCCAGCGGCCCGGAGAAATGTCCGGGCCGCCGCGGGCCATCAATCGATGATGATGTTGGCCTTCTGGATGACCGGCCGCCAGAGCTGGATCTGGTCCTTGATGTACTGGGCGAATTCCTCGGGCGTGTTGGACATCGGCTCCAGCCCTTCCTTGCGGAACTGCTCCAGGGTCTCCGGATTATTCAGCGCCGCCACGATTTCCTTGTTCAGGCGATCCACGATGGGCTTGGGCGTGCCGGCGATGGTCAAGAGGCCATACCACTGGCTGGCCTCGAAGCCTTCGAGGCCCTTGGTCTCGCTGATGGTCGGCACGTCGGGCAGTTGCGGCAGGCGCTTGGCGGTGGCCACGGCGATGGGGCGCAGTCGGCCGGCCTGGAAGAACGGCGAGAGCGGCGGGTAGCCGGTCAGCACCATCGAGGTCACGCCACCGACCAGATCGTTCAGCGCCGGCGCCGTTCCCTTGTAGGGCACGTGCTGGATCTGGATATTGGCCTTGAGCTTGAAGTATTCGGTAGCCAGGTGGGCCGCGCTGCCGTTGCCGCCCGAGGCGTAGTCGTAGCCATTGGGCTTGGCGCGCACGGCCTTGATCAGCTCGTCCACCGTACGCACGTCCAGCTTGGACGGATTGACCGCCAGCACGTTGGGCACGCCGGCCACCAGCGAGATCGGGGCGAAATCCTTGACCGGATCGTAGGGCAGGCGGCGGTACAGCGTAGCGTTGGCGCCGAAGGTGCCGATGGCGCCCATGATCAACGTGTAGCCGTCGGCCGGCTGCGACTTGGCGTATTGGGTACCCACGATGCCGCCCGCGCCGGGTTTGTTCTCGACGACGATGGGCTGGCCCAGCGCCGCGCCCAGTTGCTTGCTCATGACGCGCGCGATGATGTCGGTGCTGCCGCCCGGCGTGAACGGAACGACCAGGGTGATGGGCCGGGACGGGTAGTTGTCGGCCGCGTGCAGCGGAGCGGCGAAAGCGGCGCAGACGATGGCCGAGGTAAGGACTTGCTTGAACATGACGATGGGTCTCCTATGTATATTGATATGTGGGCGGCGGACCCTGAAGCCCGTCGCCCCGTGGCTCAGGGACGGGCGCCCCGGGCCTCGATGCGCCGCTGGCGCGCGATCAGCCTTCGGGCCCGTTCGATGACCGGAATGTCGATCATCCTGCCGTCCAGCTGGAACGACGCGCGGCCTTCGGCCTGCGCCTGCTCCGCCGCCTCGATGACTCGCACGGCATGCGCGATGTCCTCGGGCCGCGGCCCGTACTCCTCGTTGACGATGGCGACCTGCCCCGGATGCACGCAGCTCGCGCCGTCGAAACCGAACTGGCGCGAGCGCCTGACCATGGTCCGGAACCGGTCCCAGTCGGAAAAATCGGCCACGGTGCCGATGTAGCCCAGCGGCATGACGCCGGCGGCGCGCGCCGCCAGGATCATCCGCTGCTTGGGCATCAGCAGCGCCTCGTCGGTGGGCTCGAAGCCGCCGTTCAGGGCAAAGTCCTCGCCGCCTATATTGATGGCCGCCACCCGCGGCGAGGCGCGGGCGATGTCGGTCATCTGCTCGAACGCCTCGGGCGTCTCGATCATGACCAGGAACCGTGTGCGCCCCATGGCCAGGCCGCGGTCCGCTTCCAGCTCGGTCACCAGTTCATCCAGCAGCCGCACGTGCGACGGGCCGTCCACCTTGGTGATGGCGATCCCGTCCACGTCCGCGCCCACACTGGCCTCGACGTCGCGCACGCACAGGCTGAGCGGACGGTTCACGCGCACCAGCACGTCGGCCCCGCCACGCCGCACCTGCGCGGCGGCGGCCGCGACCGCCTCGCGCGCCGCGGCCTTCTCGGAAGCCGGCACGCTGTCCTCGAGGTCCAGCAGGATGGCGTCGGCGCCGCGTGTGTGCGCCTTCTCGATGAAGCGCGGCACGTTCGCCGGCACGTACAGCAGCGATCGCCAGACTGGCAGCTCGCGCTGCCTGGCTTGTTCGGCCATGCTCGTCATCGTGCTGCCTCCTGGGCGGCGGCATGGTCGACCGTCGCGCCGCTCGCCACCATGGCCTGGATGTCCTCGTCGCCCAGTCCGGCGTCGCGCAGCAGTTCGATGCTGTGCTCGCCGATATGCGGCGCGGGCCACTTGAGCGCCGGTTCGTAGGTCGAGAAGCGGACCGGATTGCGCAGATTGGTGATCGTGCCTTCGGTGGGGTGCTCGATCTTCTGGAACAGCCCGGTGTCGGCCAGGTGCGGATCGTCCAGCACCGAATCCAGCGTGTGCAGCGGCATCGCGGGGATGTCGGCGGCTTCCAGGATCTCCAGCCACTCGGCCGTGGTCCGCGTCGCGAACACCTCGTTGCGGATGCGGAACATCTCGCCGATGTTCTCGAAGCGGGCGCGCTTCTCGGCGAAGCGCGGATCGGTCCGCAACTCGGGCCGGCCCATCGCGTCGAACATCGCGAACACCTGCGCGTCGGTGTTGGCGGTCACGCACAGATAGCCGTCGGCGGTGCGCACGGGCCGCGAGTTGGGGTCCAGCAGGCGCGAGTCGCCGGTGGCGCCCAGCGGCGGATCGAAGGTCTTCAGGAACATGTGCTCGGCCAGCACGAAGGCGGTCATGCTCTCGAACATGGGCACCTCCACCACCTGGGGGCCGCCGTGCCGCAGCCGCTGCACCACCGCCATCAGGATGCTGTTGGCCACCATCACGCCAACGGTGCGGTCGGCGATGACCATGGGCACGAAGCGCGGCTGGCCGTCGCCGCCGTTGTTGATCGCCGCCAGGCCCGAGGCGCCCTGGATGATGGAATCGTAGGCCGGCTTGTCGCGATAACGCCCTTCCTGGCCGAAACCCACCACGCTGCAATAGATCAGGTCGGGCTTGATCCGGATCAGGTCCTCGGCCGACAGCCCCAGGCGCGCCGCCGCCGGCGGCCGCATGTTGTGCACCACCACGTCGGCCGACGCGATCAGCTTCTTCAGGGCATCGAGCGCGCCGGGCTTCTTCAGGTCCAGCGCCAGGCTCTTCTTGTTGCGGTTCAGGTGCAGGTATTTCGCCGCCATGCCGGGCGTGGGAGAACGCCCGCCTATCCAGCGCGCCAGATCGCCCGAGGGATGCTCGATCTTGATGACCTCGGCGCCGAAGTCCGCGAGGAACTGCGTCGCATAGGGCCCCACCACCACCTGCGTCAGGTCGACGATGCGCAGGCCTTCCAGCGGCGCATGCCCCGCTTGCGGGGAAACGGAGGCCATCATGCCGCCTCCTTCGTGGCCGAGCCTTGCAGCGTGGTCTTGCCCGCCTCGGTCACGACGCGGAACTCGATCGCGCCGGGCTCCGCGCCCACGCGGCTCTCGATGCGGAAGGGCACGCCCTCGAACAGCGGCGAGGTATTGCGGGTGGTCAGTCGCGACAGGCGCGCGCCGCCCCAGGCCTCGTGCAGATGCTCGGCGGCGCACAGCGCCCCCAGGCCGCCGTTGACCACCAGGCCGGGATAGCCTTCCACCTGCGTGGCGTAGGGCTGGTCGTAGTGGATGCGGTGGCCGTTGAAGCACAGGGCGCTGTAGCGGAAGATCATCACGGCATCGGCCACGATGGTGCCGGACCGGTGCAGGGCCTCGAAGGCGGGCGCGGCGACAGCCTTGGCCGCGCCGCCGTCCTTGGCCAGGGTGCTGTCGCGATAGACGACGTCCTGCTCCTCGATCACCACGGTGCCGGCGGCGTTGCTGACGACGTGGCGCACGGTCACGAACACCAGCGGCCCCGAACTGCCCTGCTTGGGCGTGATCGAGGCGATGGTGGATACCCGCTCCAGCTCGTCGCCGATGCGGATGGGGGCGACGAACTCGATGCGCTTGCCGGCGAACATGCGCTTGGGCAGCGGCACGGGCGGCAGGAAATCGCCCAGCGCCGGGTGGCCGTCGCGGCCGAGCTGGGAGCGCGGCACGACGCGCGGGAAAAGCACGCTGTACCACATCTGCGGGAATTCGGCGCCGCGGGCGAAGGCGGCGCCGCGCGTGGATTCAATGGTGGCCGACAGGCGTTCGGCCAGTTGGGAGGTGACGACGTCGGCGTTCGTCTCGCTGCGGCCCACCCAGGCTTGCAACGCGTCGAGTGCCGCGGGCGTGGTGTCGGAGGTCACGATGGTGTCTCGCTGGAGTTCTCTTGTACGGGGCCCATCGTAGACCCGCCCCTTGTTTCCGAGAAATGATAAATTGCGGATGTCTATTCCATTTTGGAAACGTATTCCTGGAATACCCCGATGAAACTCCAGCAGATCCGGGCCTTCTGCGCCGTCGTCGACCATGACATGAGCGTGTCGCGGGCGGCGCGAGCCCTGCACACCACCCAGTCGGCCGTCAGCAAACAGGTCGGCCAACTGGAGGACAGCCTGGGCGTCGCACTGTTGATACGCGCCAAGAGCCGCATCCTGGGGCTGACCGACGTCGGCCGGCAGGTGCTGCAATGCATGCGCGGCATCCTGGCAGCGACCGACGACATCTCGCTGATCGTGGCCGACCACCGGCGCGAGGCCGGCGGCCGGCTGGCCATCGCCACCACGCATACGCACGCGCGCTATGCGCTGCAGGACATCGTGCCGGGATTCACCCGGCGCCATCCGGGCGTAGGCCTGCACCTGGTCCAGGCCACGCCGTCCGAAATCGCCGACCTGGTCGCCACCGGCGAGGTCGATCTGGGCCTGTCCACCACGCCGCAGATCCTGCCGCCCTCGCTGGCCACCATTCCCTGCTACAAGCTCAAGCACGTGCTGATCGGCGAACGTGGCCACCCGGTATTCGAGGCCTCGCCCTTGACACTGGAAGCCATCGCCCGCCACCCGCTCATCACCTACAGCGAACAGCACGCCATCGGCCGGCGGGTGAATGAAGCCTTCGCCGCCGCCGGCCTGTCGCCCAAGATCGCCATGCGCGGCACCGACGTGGAAATCATGAAGAGCTATGCCGCCACCGGCGTGGGCCTGGCCGTGATCCCGCTGATCGCCTACTCCCGCACGCGCGACCGCAAGCTCGACGCCCGCCCGGTGGACCACCTGTTCCCGACCAGCATCGTCTACGCGCTGGCCCGGCGCGGCGCGTACTGGCCGCGCCACCTGTACGAGTTCGTCGGCAAGCTGGCGCCGGACCTCACGCCCGCCGCGATCGAGGAGGCGCTGCTGAGCACCGAGCCGCCGGCCTGAGGGGCCCGCTCCGCATCCAAAAGCGGAAAAATGAAAATGGTTTTTGGAAATGGTTGTTTTCGACTGGCGGCGATCCTAGAGTGATTTCCGACGGCGGCCATCCCGGGCCGCCCACCCGGATATCGCTCACGCCATGCGCCGCCGCACCAAGCCGCCCGCCAATGTCACCGCCCTGGAACGCGGATTCGCCGTGCTCGACTGCTTCGCCCGCGCCCCGGGACCACTGGGCAACGGCGACATCGCCGAGGCCACCGGCATTCCCCGCCCCACCGCCTACCGACTGATCTCCACACTGGTCGCGCTGGGCCAGTTGCGCCCCTGTCCGGACTCCGACAAATACGAACTCGCCGCCGGCGTGGTGCGCCTGGCTCAATCCTTCCTGGGCGCGATCGACGCCCGCCGCCTGGCGCGGCCGCACCTCGTGGCGCTGGCCGAGACCTGCGGCGCCTCGGCCTTCCTGGGCCTGCGCGACGGCACCGACATCCTGGTGGTCGAGGCGGCGCGCGCCCGGTCGGCCGTCGCCTTCCTGGGTGCCGACGTCGGCACCCGCATGTCGCTGGCGAGTTCGGCGCTGGGGCGGGCCTGGCTGGCGGGCGTGGATCCGCTGACCTGCGCCACCGTCGGCGCCGACACACTGGCCGCCGGCAGCACGGTGACCGCCTCGCGCCTGGACGCCGCGCTGCGCAAGGCGCGCCGGCTGGGCTACGCGGCCTCGCAGGGCGAATGGCATGCGCAGATCAATGCCGTCGCCACGCCGGTGCGGGCGCCCAGCGGCGAAGTCTTCGCGATCAACTGCGGCGGCCCCTCGTTCCTGATCACGCCCGACAAACTGCACGACCTCGTCATTCCGCGGCTGCTGCGCGCGGCGGCCGACTTCGCCGACGAGATCGGCGGCATCTGCGGCCCCGCGCTGACGGCCGCCGCGCCACCCGTTCCACGCAAACGAATGGCCGCCTCGTCCGCGTAAGGCCATCGCCCATCCACAACCAGAAAACACAAGGAGACACGCATGTCCGACTTTCCTTCCCACCCGGGGCGGCGCACCGCGCTGGCCGCCCTGCTCGCCGCCGCGGCCGCGCCCCGCCTCTCGGCCGCGCAGGGCGAGGCCTGGCCCAACCGCCCCGTCAAGCTCATCGTGCCGTTCGCGCCGGGTGGCCCCACCGACACGATCGCCCGCATGCTGGCCGAGAAGATGCAGGCCGCCTGGCAGCAGCCGGTCGTGGTCGACTACAAACCGGGTGGCGGCACCATCACCGGCACCAACACGGTCGCCAAGGCGCCCGCCGACGGTTACACGCTGGGCATGGCCATCAGCGCGCTGATGATCAACCCCAGCGTGCAGCCCTCGCTGCCCTACGACACGCGCAAGGACCTGGCCGCCGTCTCGCAGGTCGCGCTGACGCACTTCGGCCTGTTCGCGCATCCCTCGCTGCCGGTCGACACCGTGCCCGAGCTGATCGCCTATGCGCGGAAGAACCCGGGCAAGCTGAGCTACGCCACGCCCGGCGTGGGCACGGGCACGCACCTGGCCGGCGAATTGCTGGCCCACATGGCGGGCATCGAACTGGTGCACGTGCCGTACAAGGGCAGCAGCCCGGCGCAGCAGGACGTGGTGGGCGGCCGCGTGCCGCTGCTGTTCGACGTGATGTTCTCGGCCATGCCCTACGTCGAGGACAAGCGGCTCAAGCTGATCGCGCTCGCCAGCCCCAAGCGGGCCGCCAGCCACCCCGACATCCCCCTGATCGCCGAGACCGTGCCGGGATTCGCGGCCATGAGCACCATAGGCATCGTCGAACCCGCGGGGGTGCCCGCCGACCTGCGGCGGCGCGTGGGCGCGGACATCGGCCGCATCGTGAAGGCGCCGGACCTGGCCGCGCGGATGCAGCAGTTGGGCATGGAACCCGTGGGTTCGACACCCGAGCAATACGCCGCGCTGATCGATACGGAGATCGACAAGTGGGCCAAGGTGGTCAAGACCGCCGGCATCAAGATCGAATGAACCCCGACAAGGAGAGACTCGCACCATGGCACTTTCACTCACGCCCCTGACCCCCGGCTTCGTCGCCGAAGCCTCGGGACTGGACCTGACCCGGCCGCTGGATGCGGCCGCCGTCCGCACCATCGAGCAGGCGATGGACGACTACGCCGTGCTGGTGTTCCGCAACCAGCCGCTGGACCAGGACCAACAGATCCGTTTCGCCCAGGGCTTCGGCCCGCTGGACCTGGGACTGCGCAAGGTCAAGGGCGGCGCGCACCGCTTCGACCATGCGGAGCTGGCCGACATCTCGAACGTTACCGTCGACGGTTCGGTCGCCGGCCGCGACCATGCCAAGATCGTCGGCAACATCGCCAACCAGCTCTGGCACAGCGACAGTTCGTTCCAGCGCCCGCGGGCCAAGTATTCGATGCTGTCGGCGGTGGTGGTGCCGCAGGACGGCGGCCAGACGGAGTTCGCCGACCTGCGCGCCGCCTACGATCATTTGCCTGACGGCATGAAAGCCGCCATCGGCGATCTCCAGGCCGTGCACTACGCGCTGCACTCACGCTTCCTGCTGGGCGACACCGAGTACACCCAGGCCCAGCGCGACGCCCTGCCCGCCGTGCGCTGGCCGCTGGTGCAGACCGATCCACGCTCCGGCCGCAAGATCCTGTTCGTCGGCATCCATGCCTGCGAAGTCGTGGGCATGACCGTGGCCGAGGGCCGCATGCTGCTGCTCGACCTGCTCGAACACGCGACCCAGCGCGAGTTCGTCTACCGCCATCATTGGCGCGTGGGCGACCTGGTCATGTGGGACAACACCGCCACCCTGCATCGCGGCCGGCGCTTCGACCTGGCGCAGCGGCGCGAACTGCGGCGGGCGACCACCGAGGAGGTGCGGCTGTCGGCCGAGGCACGCGCGGCGGCCTGATCCCGCCGGCCGCTACTTGCCGTGCTCGGCCGCGATCGGCCGGGTCTCGCCGGTTTCCACCAGGCTGCGGGTGGCGTCCGGCGAGCCGTAGATCCACAGGATCTTCATCGGCCGCGTCGCCGACAGGTTGCGGAAACGGTACGGCACGCCCGGCGGAATGTAGGTGGCGTCGTGCGCCTTGAGCGGATGGGATTCGCCGTCGATGTCGAGCATGGCCTCGCCCTCGATCAGCACGACGCTTTCTTCGCAGTTGTGGAAGTGGAAGGGAATCTGCGCACCGGCCGCGAATTCGGTGTAGCCGGTCAGGAAGCCCTGGGCGCCGACCTGGCGGCCGACCAGCGGCGTGGTGCGCGCGCCGCCACCCCGGTCGTGGACGGGCAATTCATCGGCCTTGAGCAGGACGGCCCGGGATGGCGTGACGTTCATCGTGGGTTCCTTGGCCTCAGTTGGACTGGATGTTGCCGTCGCGGATCAGTTGCTGGTACAGGTCGAAATTGCTTCGGGTGGCGGCCCCGAATTCATCGGGACCGATGCCGCGCAGCGTCATGCCCAGCGGCGCCAGTTGCGCCTTCACGTCGGCCGCTGCGAGGGCCTTCACCACGCTCTGGTGCAGGCGATCGACGATGGGCCGGGGTGTCCCGTGCGGCGCGACGATCGTGGCCCACGAATCGAAGAAGAATCCGGGCAGGCCGGAGGTGTCCACCGTCGGCACCCCGGGGAATTGCGCCAGCGGTTCCTTCGTGGACACCGCGAGCAGCTTCACCTTCCCGCCCTGGATCAGCCCCGCCACCGTCCCCAACCCCTGGAATCCCGCCTGCACTTCCTTGCCCGCCACCGCGACGGCGCCGGGCGTCGCGCCCTTGTAGGGCACGTGCACGATGTCCAGGCCGGCCTTGCGGGCGAACAGCGCCATCGCGATGTGCTGCGGACTCCCGTTGCCGCCCGAGCTGTAGTTGATGCGGCCGGGATTCGCGCGCGCATCGGCGATGAAATCGGCCGCCGTCTTGTAGGGGGAATCGGCCGGCACCACCAACCCCCACTCGACCGTCGCCACCAGCGAGACCGGATCGAAGTCCTTCAGGGGATGCCACGGCATGTTGGGATAGATGTGCGGAATCATGGTGAGGATGCTGTCGTTGAAGCCCCCCAGCGTGTAGCCGTCCGGCGCGGCCTTGGCGACCCTGTCCGCGCCGATCAGTCCCGACGAGCCGGGAATGTTCTCGACCACGAAGGGCTGGCCCAGGTCCTCGGACATCTTCTGGACCACGATCCGGACCGCCTTGTCCACCGCGGACCCCGCGGCCAGCGGGATCACCATGCGGACGGGCTTGGCGGGATAGGTGTCGGCGGCCCGCGCGGGGGTGCCCGCGCAGACCAGCAACGCCATGCCCATGCTTGCGATGATGGACTTCATGTCTGTCTCCTCCCCCGTCTGTGCGGGTGATGTCTGGGAACGAATCTGCGGTCGGCTAGGCCAGGGGCGGGATCTCCAGTTCCCTGGCCAGTTGGTCCAGTTCGGCCGCCACACCGCGGGAAACGGGAATGCCCGTTTCGCGGTAGTGCTGGCGGCGCGCGTGGCTTTGTTCTCCGGGCATCCAGATGCGATCGGTACCGGGCATGCGGGCACTGCCGCGCAGGTCTCCCACCAGCCGGTCGACCGCCTCCTTGAAGCCTCCGACCGGCCCGAAGGCGGCCAGGTTCAGGACCAGTATGGCCTGTCCGGTATTGGTCGGCGTGACGTGGTCCTTGTTGAAGTCGATGACGTCCCGCCCCATCGCGGCGCCGTTCAGCGTGCCGGCCAGCAGGCCCACGATCAGGGCCAGGCCGTAGCCCTTGTGGCCGCCTATGGGCATCAGGAAACCGTCGTCCGAACGCGTGGGATCGAGCAGCGGCCGGCCCTCGCGGTCGATCATCCATCCCTCGGGCATCATCTCGCCGCGCTTGGCCTTGGCCTTGACCTTGCCATAGGCCGCGACCGTGGTCGCCATGTCCAGCACCACCGGCGGCTCGTCGCCCGCCGGCACGCCGACCGAGATGGGATTGGTCGACAGCAGCATGTCGGTGCCGCCCCAGGGCGGCAGGTGATTGGCGTTGCCCACGGCGAAATAGATGCCGATCATGTCGTGCCTCAGCGGCATGGCCGAGTACAGCGAAGCGGGGCCGGCATGGTTGCTGCGGCGCGTGCCGACCCAGGCCGCGCCCTGGGTCCTGGCTTTGTCGATGGCGATTCCGGTCGCGCGCGACACCACCAGGTGGCCCATGCCATTGTCGCCGTCCACGATGGCCATGCCCGGCATGTCGGCCACCACCTGGATGTCGGGCCGCACGTTGATGCCGCCCGACCGGATCCGTCGTATGTATTGAGGCAGGCGGATGACACCGTGGCCGTCCGAACCTTGCAGGTCGGCCTGTGCCATCAGGCCCGCCACGGTGGCGGCATCGCCCTCGGGCAGCCCCGCCCGCCGCAGCGCCGCGGCGATGAATCGCTCCAGTTGTTCCAGCGAAACCGATATCGAATTGTTATCTACACCCATGTCCGTCCATGCCACAGCGCGTTGACGGCCAATGCTAGAGAGCGCCAGGGTGGAAATCCAATACAGAATTCGCTCCAGGCCATATCATCTTGATATGGATTCTTCGGGTTAGCCATGAATTTGCGCACGTTGCGGTACTTCGTCGCCATCGTCGATGCCGGCAGCCTGAGCGCGGCCGCCCAGGCCATCTCCATCGCCCAGCCCGCGCTCAGCCGCCAACTCCGCGAGCTGGAACGGGAAATGGGCCAGCCCCTGCTGATACGGGGCACGCGCGGCGTGCGGCTGACGGCCGCCGGGCTGACGCTGTACGAATCCTCGCAGCGCATGCTGGCCGAGGCGGCCCGGCTGCGCCGGCAAATGACGCAGCGCCCGGCCAGCGCCGCCACCACGGTCACCATCGGCATCTCGCCCACCCTGGCCGCGGTGCTGGTGCCGGGCCTGTTCGAACAGTCGCGGCGGGGCCTGGACGGCATCCGCATCAAGGTGCGCGAGGCCTTCACGCCCTCGCTGCTGGAATGGGTGGAACGCGGGGTGGTCGACATGGCCGTGGTCACCAACCCCAGCCCGGGCGGCTCGCTGGCCCTGCAGCCGCTGCTGGGCGAACCCTTCGCGCTGATCGCCAACGTCGCGCTGGGCCTGGGGCCCGTCATACCGGCCACGCAGCTGCATCGCATGCCGCTCCTGATGACCTCCCTGCACCGCGACATCGTGGACAGGCAATTGATGCCGCTGGGCGTGGACCTGCGATTGGAAGCCGAGATCGACTCGGTCGATGCCATCCGGGAACTGGTCTGCCGGGGCCGCTGGGCCACCATCATGCCGATCTCGGTCTTCAAGGACCTGGTCGCCGCGGGCCGGGTGACCGGCTCGGAAATCACCGGCGTGCAGTTGAACCGCATGCTGGTATTGGCACGCCGCATCGAGCGGGACAGCCCGGCGGCCTACGACGCGGTGCAGGACCTGCTGCATGCCGAATTCGCCCGGCTCAATCGCGCGAATGTCTTTGGCATATCGAACCTGGGCGCGCCATCGGCGGGCAAGCCGGATGCCGTGCAGGCAAGGGAATGACAGCGGGAAGGAACTACGGAGGGGGAAGGCGGCGGGTGGCGTCCCCACCAGGAATCGAACCTGGATCTGATTCTTAGGAGGAACCTGTTCTATCCATTGAACTACAGGGACGCAAGCCCGCTACTGTACCAGCAGAAAGGCCCCCGGGACAAGAATCGCCTCGCCAGGACACCTGTGTGAGAATGCGGGCAACGGACCGAGCGAGAACGCGCCGACACCACATCCAGCGGGGTGCCCATGGACCTGTTCCGCGTCAAGAGCATAGACAGCATGATGGCGCAGCGCCAGACGGCCGGCCTGCGCAAGAGCTTGTCCACCTTCGATCTCGTCATGCTGGGCGTGGGCGCGGTCGTCGGCTCGGGCATCTTCATCCTGACCGGCACCGGCAGCCTGATCGCCGGCCCCGCCCTGTCGCTATCCTTCGTCCTGGCGGCCATCGCCTGCTTTTTCTCGGCGCTGTCCTATGCCGAGTTCTCGTCCTCGCTGCCGGTATCCGGCTCGGTCTACACCTATGTCTACGCCACGCTGGGCGAGCTGCCGGCCTGGCTGATCGGCTGGATACTGATACTGGAGTTCGGCCTGGCGGCCTCGGCCGTCGCGGCCGGCTGGTCCGGCTACCTGCAATCGCTGATCGCCGGCTTCGGCCTGCACCTGCCCGAGGCGCTGCGCGCCGCGCCGGGCGCGGTGGCCGGCAGCGCCTCGCTGTTCAACCTGCCCGCCTTCCTGGTCCTGGCCGCCATCACCGCCCTGCTCTCGCTCGGCATCCGCCAGTCCAAGCGCGTCAACAACGCGATGGTGGTGATCAAGATCCTGGTGGTCGTGCTATTCATCGCCGCCGGCGCCACCCACGTGCGGACCGAGAACTGGACGCCCTTCATGCCCTACGGCATGAGCGGCGTCTATGCTGGCGCGGCCCTGATGTTCTATGCGTTCATCGGCTTCGACGCGGTCGCGTCCTCGGCCGAGGAAGTCAGGAATCCGCAGCGTTCGCTGCCGCTCGGCATCCTGGGCTCGCTCCTGATCTGCACCGTGCTGTACGTGCTCGTGACCCTGGTTATGACCGGCATCGTGCCCTACCAGGACTTCGCCGCCAACTCCGACCACCCGGTGTCGCTGGCCTTGCAGCGCACGGGGCAGACGGGCCTGGCCGGCGTGGTGGACCTGGGCGCCATCCTGGGCATGACGACGGTCATCCTCGTCATGAGCTACGGCCTGACGCGCATCCTCTACGCCATGGCCCGCGACGGCCTGTTGCCGCAACGGCTGGCCAGCCTGCATCCGCGCCACGCGACGCCCTTCACGCTGACATGGTCCGTCGGACTGGCCTTCGCGCTGATCGCCGGGCTCGTCCCCCTGGCCGTGCTGGCCGAGCTGATCAACATCGGCACGCTGACCGCCTTCGCGCTGATCTCGCTGGCGGTCATCGTGCTGCGCCGGACCCATCCGGACCTGCAGCGCGGCTTCCGCTGCCCCGGCGTCCCCTACGTCCCGCTCGCGGCGGTGGCATGCTGCGTCTTCCTGATCGCGCACCTGGACCGGGTCACCTGGCTGGCCTTCTGCGTCTGGGTGCTGGCGGGCCTCGCGGTGTATTTCCTGTATTCGCGCCGCAAGGCCGTGCTGGCCGCCGGACCGGTCACGCAGCCCGGGCGCTGATCGCCGGTACCTCGAACGCCTCAACCCGCGGCGCCTCGCCTTCCCACTTGCGAATCTCCACCAGCGCCGACAGCGCGCTGGGCGCCTGGGCCAGGCGCGACGTGCCCGCGTCCAGCGTCAGTACGTTGGGATTGCCGTGGCGCTCCAGCGCCGCGTCCAACGGGTCGAACCATGCACCGGTGGACATGATGGCCACGGCGGGCATCACGCCGTCCTGCACCGACACCGCCGCGATGCAGGCGCCGCGATCGTTGTAGACCTTGACGAGGTCGCCGTCCTGGATCCCGCGCATCGCCGCGTCCTCGGCCGCCATCCGGACGCGTTCGCGCCCGTGCAGCTTGTTGGCGGTGGACACGATGCCGGCGTCCAGCTGCGAGTGCAGCTTGTCGCCCGGCTGCGAAGTGACCAGGTGCAGCGGGAAGCGCGCGGCCAGGTCGGCGCCCAGCCATTCGGCCGGCGGCACCCAGGCCGGATGGGGCGGGCAGTCGTCGTAGCCGAAGCCGGCGATGCGTTCGGAATAGATTTCTATGCGGCCCGACGGCGTCTTGAGCGGGTGGGCGGCGGGGTCGCGGCGGAAGTCCTCGAACAGCACGAACTCGCGCGTCGGCTCGGGCAGTTCCAGGTGGCCGGCGCGCCAGAAGTCGTCGAAGCCGGGTGCGTCGAACCCCGATTCGCGCCATCCCGCGGCCATGCCGTCATAGATGTGGCGTATCCACTGGAACTCGTCGCGGCCGCCGGTGAAGGCCTGCTCGTAGCCGCCCATGGCCGCCAGTTCGCGGTAGATGTCGAAGTCGTTGCGGCTTTGCTCATGCGGCGCCAGCGCCTGGTGCATGGCCAGCACGAAGCGGTCGCGCGAGGAACCGCCGATATCGTTGCGTTCGAGCGTGGTGGTCGCCGGCAGCACGATGTCGGCGCGGCGCGCGGTGGGCGTCCACCAACTGTCGTGCACGACGATGGTCTGCGGCTTGTTCCAGGCGCGCACCAGGCGGTTCAGGTCCTGGTGGTGATGGAAGGGATTGCCGCCCGCCCAGTAGATCATCTGGATGTCGGGATAGACGTCGCTGCGGCCGTTGAACTCGAAGGGCTCGCCCGGCTGCAGCAGCATGTCGGCGATGCGCGCCACGGGTATCGAGCGCCCGATGGGATTCGCGCCCGAGGACATCTCGGGCGAAGCGGCGGCCGGCCGCGGATTGCCGACGCCGTTCATGGAGCCATGGCCGAAGGCGAAGCCGCCGCCGGGCAGGCCGATCTGGCCCAGCGCAGAGGCCAGCGCGATGGCCGCCCAATAGGGTTGCTCGCCGCGGTGCGCGCGTTGCAGGGACCAGGTGCAGGTCAGCATGGTGCGCGTGTCGGCGGCGCGCCGCGCCAGGGCGCGTATGTCGGCCGCCGGCACGCCGCACAGCTCTTGCGCCCATTCAGGGCTCTTGGCCTGGCCGTCGGTCTTGCCCAGGACGTAGTCGGCGAAGCGGTCGAAGCCGGCGCAGTGGGTCTGCACGAAGTCGGCGGCGTGCCGGTCCTCGGTCAGCAGCACGTGGACCATGGCCAGCATCAGGGCCGCGTCCGTGTTCGGGCGGATGGGAATCCAGCGCGCGTCGATGCCTTCCGGCACGTCGCCCCGCGTGGGGCTGACGACCACGAACTCGACACCCGCCTCGCGCGCGCGGGCCAGCCAGCGCGGCGCGGAATGCTCGCCGGCGCCGCCCGAGGTGATCTGGGTATTGCGCAGTGGTATCCCGCCAAAGGCCACGAACAGCCGGGTGTGCGCGGCCACGCTGTTCCAGTCGGTGACGCGCCCGGTTACGGGCGAATAGGTGCCGATGACGTGCGGCAGCAGGAACTGCGCCGCGCCCCAGCTGTAGTTGCCGGCCTGGTTGACGCAGCCGCCGCCCGCGTTCAGGAAACGGTGGGTCTGCGTGCGCGCATGGTGCAGGCGGCCGGCCGAGGACCAGCCGTAGGAGCCGCCGAAGATCGAGGCATCGCCATGCGTGGCGCGCACCCGCGCCAGCTCGTCGGCCACCAGTTTCAGGGCCACGTCCCATTCCACTTCCACGAAACGGTCGCTGCCGCGCGCGGCGCGGTCGGCCCGCTCGCGGTCGCGCAGCCAGCCTTCGCGCACGGCGGGACGGGCGATGCGCAGGGGCGAGTGGACCATGCCAGGCATGGATTGCAGGATGGGCGACGGCGCAGGATCGAGCGCGAACGGCTCGCAGGCCTGCAGGCGGCCGTCGGCGACGACCGCGGTAAAGGCGCCCCAGTGGGACAGGGACGGAAAGCGTTTGACATCTACGGCCATGGCGGTCTCGGCAGGGATCAAGCGTAGTCCAACGGCAGCGCCGTCGTGTATTTCAGTTCTTCCATCGCGAAACTCGAGCTGACGTCGAAGAGTTCCACGACCTGTATGAGTTTCTTGTACACCATGTCGAAGCCCTGGATGTCAGGAACCACAACCTTGAGCAGGTAATCGATCTCGCCGCTCATGCGGTAGAACTCGACCACCTCGGGCATGTCGCGCACCCCGGCGGCGAATTTCTGCAGCCATTGCAGGTCGTGGTGGTTGGTCTTGACGGCCACGAACACGGTCACTCCCACGCCCAGCTTGCGGTTGTCGAGCAGGCACACCTGCTTGCGGATCACGCCTTCCTGCGTCAGGCGCTGGATCCGTTTCCAGCACGCGGTGGGAGACAGGCTGACCCGCTCGGCGATCTCGTTGACCGAGAGCGTGGCGTCTTCCTGGAGGATAGAAAGAATATTGCTGTCTTTTTTATCCATGGGGAATCAATCACTATTCTAGAGACTAAAGGATAAATAATTTTCCCATTTTTTGACAAACCGGTGTCAATAAGGAAAAAAATTTAATCACCATCCCCCCTACACTTTCTCCATGCCCGACCGTATCGCGGACGGGATCCGGCGCCACCGGCGCCGTCTGTGTATTCGAGGACAACAGCAGCAATGAAAGAGAAGACCAGGCTGGTTACCGCCGGCAGGCACCCCGAGCGTTTCGCCGGACTCGTGAACACTCCGATCTTCCGCGGGTCGACCATCCTTCACGGGTCGATGGCCGAATGGGAAGAAAAGAAGAAGCGGCGCGCCGCCGACGAGCCGGGCGCCACCACCTACGGCCGCTTCGGCACGCCCACCCATCACGCGCTGGAAGAAGCCATCGCCGAACTGGAAGGCGGCTACCGCTCGCAGGTGTTCCCGTCGGGGCTGGCCGCCTGCGCCACCGCGCTGACCGCCCTGCTGGCCGCCGGCGACCACGTGCTGCTGACCGACAGCGCCTATTCTCCCACCCGGACCTTCCTGACCCGCGTGCTCGGCCGCTTCGGCGTGGAAGTCACCATCTACGACCCGACCTCGGGCGGCGGCATCGAAGCCAGCATGCGGCCCAACACCCGCGTGGTCTACGTCGAGTCGCCCGGGTCCGAGACCTTCGAGATGCAGGACATTCCCGCCATCGCGGCCGTGGCCCATCGCCACGGCGCCAAGGTGGTCATGGACAACACCTGGGGCACGCCGCTGTTCTTCAAGCCCTTCGAGCATGGCGTGGACGTCTCCATCCAGGCCGCGACCAAGTACATCGTCGGCCATTCCGACGCCATGCTGGGCATCGTCACCTGCACCGAGGAAACCTGGCCGCTGATCAAGCGCACCACCCAGGACCTGGGCCAGACCGCCGGCCCCGACGACGTCTATCTCGCCTTGCGCGGCCTGCGTACCATGAACGTGCGCTTGCAGCAGCACTGGAAGTCGGGCGTCGAGGTGGCCTCGTGGCTCGAGACCCGGCCCGAGGTGGAGAAGGTGCTGCACCCCGCGCTGCCCAGCCATCCCGGCCACGCGCTGTGGAAACGCGATTTCCTGGGCGCGGCCGGACTGTTCGCGGTGGTGCTCAAGCCCGCCTCGCCGGCCGCGGTGGAAGCCTTCATCGACAGCCTGCAACTGTTCGGCATCGGCGTGTCGTGGGGCGGCTACGAAAGCCTGGTCATTCCCTTCAACCCGTCGGGCGACCGCACCACCGCCAAGTGGCCGTACACCGGCCAGGCGCTGCGGCTGCACGTCGGCCTGGAGGATCCGGCCGACCTGATCGCCGACCTGGAGGGTGGCTTCGCGGCGTTGGCCGAAATCGATTCAGCCCCCGTCGCGCGCCGGGCCTGACCGGGAAACCCAGGTATCGCGCGGGGAACGAGGGTTTCCCCGCGGAGTATCATGTAACAGTTAATCAATCGGTGGAATCGCCATGGCTAAGATGAAAATCGAAGGGTCGTTCGTTGCCCTGATCACTCCTTTCAATCAAGACGGCAGCGTCGATTTCGAAGGCTTCCGCACCCTGCTCAAGTTCCATGAGGACAACGGCACCTCCGCCGTGCTGATCATGGGCTCGACGGGCGAAGTCTCGATGCTGTCGCAGCAGGAGCGCCAGCAGATCATCGCCGAAACGGCCAAGATGAAGAACGGCAAGATGAAGTTCTTCTACGGCTGCACCGGCAACAACACCGACACCACCATCGACTACCTGCGCTTCGCCCACGCCAACGGCGCGGACGGCGCCATCCTGGCCGCGCCGGCCTACATCTGCGGTCCCGAGTCGGACATCGAGGACTACTTCCTGGAAGTGGCCGACGCCACCGACCTGCCGCTGGGCATCTACAACAACCCGCCGCGCGTGAAGACCGATCTGCACTGGGACAACCTGCTGCGCATCTTCAAGCACCCCAACTACGTCGTGCACAAGGAATCGACCACCCGCGTGGGCCAGGTCGCGCAGGTGCTGCGCGCCCGTCCCGACGTGGCCGTGATGTGCTGCGACTCGCCCAACCTGGGCCTGGTCGTCCCCACCATGAGCCTGGGCGGCCACGGCACCGCCAACATGACGGGTAACATCGCCCCGGCCGAGATCGCCACGATCTCCAAGCCCTGGAAGACGCCGGAAGTATCCGAAAGCTTCCGCGACATGTACCTGCACATGCTGCCCATGCTGCACTTCTCGTACTCGGCCATCAACCCGGTGGCGATCAAGTCGCTGATGAAGGCCGTGGGCCTGCCCGCCGGCGAGCTGCGCAAGCCGCTCAAGAGCCTCGCCCCCGAGGCGCTGCAGAAGGGCTTGCGCGTGGTGCGCGAGCTCGAACTGGACAAGAAATACGGCTGGAGCTCGCCCGAGCTGAAGTCGGCCTGACGGACGGACGCGACTCATGGACCTCGGCATCCAAGGCAGAAGCGCGCTGGTATTCGGCGGCAGCCGCGGCATGGGGCGCGCCTGCGCGCTCCAACTGTCGCAGGAAGGCGTGCTCGTGACCATCGCGGCGCGCACCCAGGCCACGCTGGAGAAGGCGGCGGCGGAGATCACGGCGCAGACCGGCACGCCGGTGCGCTACGTGGTCGCCAACATCACGACCGAAGCGGGACGCGACGCGGCGCTGGCCGCCTGCCCCGCTCCGGACATCCTGGTCAACAATGCCGACGGCCCCGAGCCCGGCGACTTCCGCACCTGGACGCTGGACGACTGGCACCAGGCGCTGGACTCGATGATGCTGGGCCCGATCGAGATGATCCGCCGCACGGTGGACGGCATGGTCGAACGCAAGTTCGGCCGCATCGTCAACATCGTGTCGCGCAGCGTGAAGACGCCGCAGATCGAACTGGGCCTGTCCAACGGCGCGCGCTCGGGCCTGGTGGGTTTCGTGGCGGGACTGGCGCGCCAGACGGTGCGCCACAACGTCACGATCAACAACCTGCTGCCGGGCGTGTTCGCCACCGACGCCCAGCGCCGCCACATCGAGGGCATGCTGGAGGACACCGGCAAGACCTTCGACCAGCTCTGGGAAGAACGCGGCAGCAACAACCCCGCCGGCCGCTACGGGCGGGCCGAGGAACTGGGCGCGCTGTGCGCCTTCGTGTGCTCGGCGCACACGGGCTACATCACGGGCCAGAGCCTCCTGATCGACGGCGGCGGCTACCCCGGCACGTTCTGATGGACACCCGGACGACGATCCGGGAGTAAGAAGGAAAACAGGAGAACAACAAGGCGTCCGTGCCGTTCCGCACGCGGAACGGCCCAGGACGCGCGGGTTCCGACCCGCCCCGACAGGGGAAGGCCGGAGCATTTTCTAATAACCGCAAAATATATAGAAAACGGAGACAATTCTGTTTTTCGAATATGGGGAAATCATGAACCGTACGACCCGCCGCACTTTCCTGCACACTTCCCTGGCCGTTGCCGGCCTGGCCGGTGCCGCAGCCCTGACCAGCCCTGCCTACGCGCAGAGCGACTATCCGACCCGCCCGATCACCATCGTCGTCCCGCACGCGCCGGGCGGCGCGGTCGACAACACCGCCCGCCTGTTCGCCGAGAAGCTCAAGGACGAACTCAAGCAATCCATCGTGGTCGAGAACCGCGCCGGCGCCTCGGGCATGATCGGCGCCGCCTATGTCGCGCGCGCCGAGCCGGACGGCTACACGCTGTACTTCAACGCCTCCATCCACTCCATCAATCCGCTGCTGTACAAGAAGGACATCAAGTTCGACGCGGTCAAGGACTTCGCCCCCGTCAGCATGCTGGCCCAGGGTGCGCTGATCTTCAGCGTGCATCCCCAGGTCCCGGCCCACAGCGTCCAGGAATTCGTCTCCGTCCTGAAGGCCAATCCCACCAAGTACACCTTCGCGACCAGCGGCTTCGGCTCGGCCGGCCACCTGAGTTCAGCGCTGTTCCTGCATGACACCCACCTGACCGGCGACATCCCCATCGTGCTGTACAAGGGTGCCGCGCCGGCGCTGCAGGATCTCGTGGGCGGCCAGGTGTCGGCCATGATGGATCCCATGCTGTCGTCGCTGCCGCACGTGAAGGCCGGCAAGCTGCGCGCCCTGGCCGTGACCGGCCGCGAGCGCAGCCCGCTGCTGCCCGACGTGCCCACCATGCGCGAAGCCGGCTTCAAGGACTTCGAGTTCTATTCGTGGTATGGCCTGTGGGCGCCCTCCAAGGTGCCGGCCCCCATCCTGAAGAAGCTGGACGCCGCCTCGGCCAAGATCATGGCCTCGACCGAGATGAAGGCACGCCTGGCGTCACTGGGCTTCGAATCGGCCTACAAGAACTCGGCCGACTTCGCCAAGTACATCGACTCGGAAATGGCGCGCTACCAGAAGATCATCGACGCGGCCAAGATCACGGTCGAATAAGCGGCAAGGTTCATGAAAGTACTCGTGCTGGGCGCCGGCGTGGTCGGCGTCGCGACCGCCTACTACCTGTGGAAGGACGGTCACGAAGTCACCGTGGTCGAGCGCCAGCCCGGCCCCGGCCGGGAAACCAGCTACGGCAACGCGGGCGGATTGTGTCCCAGCTTCGCCGGCCCCTGGGCCGCGCCGGGCATGATCTCCAAGGTGCTGAAGCTGTCGGTCCAGCGCGATTCCCCCATCCGGTTCTCGCCGCTGCCCGAGCCCCGCAAGGTGGCCTGGGTGCTGCAATGGATGCGCAACTGCAATGCCGAGCGCTTCCGCGTCAACAAGCTGCGCATGCAGCGCGTGGCGCACTACAGCCTGCAATGCCTGCGCGAGATCGCCAGCGGCGAGGACCTGCCGTCGTTCGACTTCCATGAAGGCGGCACGCTGCAGATCTTCCGCACGCCCGCCGAACTCGACCTGGGCCGCCTGTCGGCCAAGGCTCTCGAGGAATACGGCGTACCCTGGCGCATCCTGGACGCCGCCGACATCAGCGCGCTCGAACCGGCCATGGCGCACAGCCGCGCCACGGTGGCGGGCGCCCTGCACATGCCCGCGGATGCCTCGGGCGACAGCTACAAGTTCTCGCAAGGGCTGGCCGCATTCCTGCAGCAGCGCGGCGTCGATTTCCGCTACGGCGTGCGCATCGACGCGCTGGAGCGCGAAGGCGACACCATCGGCGCCGTCCGCACGTCGCAGGGCCTGCTGCGCGCCGACGCCTATGTCGTCGCACTGGGCAGCCACGCGCCGTTCCTGGTGCGGCCGCTGGGCCTGAACCTGCCGGTCTATCCGCTCAAGGGCTATTCCATCACCGTGCCCGTGTCCGACCCCGACGCGGTCCCGCGCATGGCGGTCATGGATGAGCACAACAAGATCATGATCTCGCGCCTGGGCAACCGCATACGGGCCGCCGGCATGGCCGAGCTGACCGGATACGGGCTGGGCCTGAATCCGGCGCGCAGGAAGCTGCTGATCGACGTCGTGGGCGAACTGTTTCCGCGCGGACTGGATTGGGACCAGGTGGAGTTCTGGGCCGGCCTGCGGCCCATGACGCCGGACGGCCCGCCCATCCTGGGCCGCACGCGCTGGAACAACCTGTTCCTGAACAGCGGCCACGGCTCGAACGGCTGGACGCAATCCTGCGGCACCTCGCGCATCGTGGCGGACATCGTGGCGGGCCGGCAACCCGCCATCGACCTGGACGGGCTGACGGCGGAACGTTTCCACGCCTAGGGCCTCCGGTCCGCTTACTTCTTTTACCTCGCGTAGGACACTTGGGCGCCCGCCTGTTGCATGCTATGGCCCGTCTCGTAGCGGAAGCAGCAGCATGGCGAACGGACTCCATCGACTTGCCGAAGGCCATCCCTATCCCCTGGGCGCGACCTGGGACGGACGGGGCACCAATTTCGCGCTGTTCTCGGCCCACGCCACCAAGGTAGAGCTCTGTCTGTTCGACGCCCAGGGCCACGAGACCGAACGGATAGAGCTGCCCGAATTCACCGACGAAATCTGGCACGGCTACCTGCACGGCCTGAAACCGGGTACGTTGTACGGCTACCGCGTGCACGGCCCTTATGTCCCCGACGAAGGGCATCGCTTCAACCCCAACAAGCTGCTGCTGGACCCCTACGCCAAGGCGCACGCGGGCCAGTTGAAGTGGTCGCCGGAAGTGTTCGGCTACCGCGTGGGCGATCCGGACGCGGACCTGTCCTTCGACGAGCGCGACAGCGCGCCCTTCGTCCCCAAGTGCATCGTGGTCGATTCGGCATCGGGCAGCCGCCCCGAACGGCTGCTCGTGCCCTGGGACCTGACCGTCGTGTACGAGATGCACGCGGCGGGCTACACCCGGCGGCATCCGGACGTGCCGCGCGAGTTGCGCGGAACCCTGGCCGGGCTGCAACACCCGGAGGTCATCGCCTACCTGCGGGGCCTGGGCGTGACGTCGGTGGAACTGCTGCCGGTGCATACCTTCGTCAACGACAACCACCTGCTCGAGAAGGGCCTGACCAACTACTGGGGCTACAACACGCTGGGCTTCTTCGCACCCGATCCGCGCTATTTCGCCAGCGAGGCCGTGCAGGAATTCAAGGGCATGGTGGACCGCTTCCACGATGCCGGCCTGGAAGTCCTCATGGACGTGGTCTACAACCACACGGCCGAGGGCAACGAACTGGGTCCGACACTGTCCTTCAAGGGCATCGACAACGCCTCGTACTATCGCCTGCTGCCCGGGCAGGCCCGCTACTACATCAACGACACGGGCACCGGCAACACCCTGAACCTGAGCCATCCGCGCACGCTGCAGATGGTGACGGACAGCCTGCGCTACTGGGTCACGGAAATGAAGGTGGACGGCTTCCGCTTCGACCTGGCCACCATACTGGGGCGCGAGGACCACGGCTTCGACGAAGGCGGCGGCTTTCTCGACAGTTGCCGCCAGGATCCCATCCTGTCCAGCGTCAAGCTCATCGCCGAGCCTTGGGACTGCGGACCGGGCGGCTACCAGGTCGGCGGCTTTCCTCCGGGCTGGGCCGAATGGAACGACCGTTTCCGCGACACCGTGCGCGGCTTCTGGAAGGGCGACGCGGGCACGGCCGCCGACTTCGCCACCCGCATCACCGCCTCGGGCGACCGCTTCAACCGGCGCGGACGCAAGCCCTGGGCCAGCGTGAACTTCATCACCGCGCACGACGGCTTCACGCTGAACGACCTGGTGTCCTACAACGACAAGCACAACGAAGCCAACGGCGAGGACAACCGCGACGGACACTCGGACAACCGCTCGTGGAACTGCGGCGCCGAGGGCCCCACCGACGATCCGGGCATCCGGGCGCTGCGCGAGCGCCAGAAACGCAACATGCTGGCGACCCTGCTGCTGTCGCAGGGCACGCCCATGATGCTGGCCGGCGACGAGTCCGGCCGCACCCAGCAGGGCAACAACAACGCCTACTGCCAGGACAACGAGATCAGCTGGGTGGACTGGGAGGGCATCGACGACGACGGCCGCGCGCTGCAGGAGTTCGTGCGCAAGCTCCTGTACCTGCGCCGGCGCCTGCCGGTCCTGCGGCGCAACCGCTTCCTGACGGGCGAGTACAACGAGGCCCTGGATGTCACCGACGTGCGCTGGCTCTCGCCCTCGGCCACGCCGCTGACCGGCGGACAATGGGCCGACGAATCGATGCGCTGCTTCGGCATGCTGATCGACGGCCGCGCCCAGGCCTCGGGCATCAAGCGGCCGGCCTCGGACGCAACCCTGCTGCTGGTGTTCAACGCCCATCACGATACCGTCAACTTCACGCTGCCGGACGTGCCCGGCCCCGATGCCTGGACCTGTCTGCTGGACACCAACATGCCGGTGCGCGAGGACCTGCCGGTATTCAACGCGGGAGACGTCTACCAGGTCACCGCCCACTCGCTGCTGCTGTTCGCGCTCGAGGCCAAGGGCGCCTCGGCGCGCGTGCTGGCCAACATCGAGACCCGCCTGACCGACCCGGCGGAGTGATCCAATTGGTTCTGGCTTGGAGCCGATGATTCCCAGTCCGGGGGGAAGCCGGTACAATCCGGCGCGGCTGCCACAAGTAACCCTTTATTTCAATTGATACCAAGCTCCAATGTCGGCTGACCGAGCAAGCGCCCTGGCAGGCGACGCCGGAGCCGTTGCCCCCGCCCAGGTCCGCCTTCCCGTCCGTGGACGAGGCCTGATATACGGATGTTCCGCGCTGGCGCTGCTTGCCTGTGCGGTCACCGGCGGCCTGCAATGGCCCATCGCCCTTCCGTTGATCTCCGCGCTGGTCGCGGGCGTCATCGTGCTGCCCCTGCGAGAATCGACGCTGCTCTCGGCCGCCTCGGTGGTCTTCACGTCGCTGCTGGATTTCTGGAGCTGGATGATCGGACCGCTGCCGCTGGTCTGGCGCCTGCCCGATGTCCCGGTAGCACCGCTGTTCGCCGTGACCACGCTGCTGTCCGTCGCCGTGGTCCATCTCTGCCTGTCGGCATCGCAGGCGGCGGCCCAGCGGCTGGCGGCGCAAGCCGCCCTCGACCGTCCCGCGCAGCCGGCCACGCACCTGGAGCCGCTGCTGGACCTGCTGCCCCACGCCATGGCGATCACCGGCGCCGACGGCTCGCTGGCCTATGCCAACGGTCCCTATCTGGCCCTGATCGACAAGCCTGCCGCCGTCGCGCTGGGGCGCACCCTGCGCGAGCTGTGGCCGCGCCGCGCGGCCTCGCTGTACGCACCCCACCTGGAACAGGCCGCGCAGGGCAAGGCCGCGAGCTTCCGGCTGCCGTTCACCACGCCCGATAACGTCAAGCGCGAATTCGACGTCTTCCTCTCACCCCACGCCGACACGGATGCGGGCACCCAGGCCACGCTGATGATGCTGGTCGACGTGACCGACGCGGTGCGCGCCAAGCACGGTCTGATCGAACGCGAATCGATGTATAAGGCCGTCATCGAGCATGCCCCCATCGGCATCCTGACCCAGGTCGACGGCCTGCTGATCTATGCCAATCCCGCGGCGCTGCTCATGCTGTCGGCGGACTGGTCGGGCCGCGCCATCGGACGGCCGTTCTCGGATTTCATCGTCGACAAGGACCGCGAGAAGGTCCGCCGCCGCATCGAGGAACTCGCCCAGGCGCCGGGTTTCGCCGAGTTCCGGCCCTACCGGCTGGTGGCGCTGGACGGCCAGAAGCGCGACGTCGAGCTGGCCGCGATCAGCGTCACCCGGGACGGCAAGCAGCGGGTCGAATTGTTCTGCGTCGACGTCACGGAACACCGGCTGGCCGAGGACAAGATCCGGCAGCTGAACGAAACCCTGGAGCTGCGCGTGGCCGAGCGCACGGCCGAGCTGGAAGCCTTCACCAGTTCGGTCAGCCACGACCTGCGCGCGCCGGCCCGCCAGATCATGTCGGCCGCCGACATCATGCTGCGCAAGACCGGCCTACCGGGCAGCGACATCAAGCCCATGCTGTCGGCGCTCCTGACCACCGCGGAACGCATGAACCGCACCATCGACGCCCTGCTGGAACTGTCGCGGCTGGGGCGCGCCGGCATCGTGCCCTCGCTATGGCCGCTGGGCACCATGGTGCAGGAAATCCAGTCGGAACTGGCCGCCAGCGTGGGCGAGCGGCCGGTCTCGTGGCGCATCGACACGCTGCCGCGCGTGTTCGCCGATCCTCACCTGATCCGGCTGGTCATGGTCAATCTGCTGGACAACGCGGTCAAGTTCACCCGCTACACCCCGAACGCGCGGATCGAGGTCTGGGCCGACGAATACGAGCAGACCGTCGCCATCAACGTGCGCGACAACGGCGCCGGCTTCGACATGCGGCAGGCGGGCAAGCTCTTCACCATGTTCAGCCGGCTGCACTCCAACCGGGATTTCGACGGCACCGGCGTGGGGCTGGCGCATTGCCGCCGCATCGTCGAACGCCATGGGGGACGCATCGTCGCCCACGGCGAGCCCGGCAAAGGCGCCACCCTACGCTTTACCCTTCCCCACGAATCGCATTCCGCGTAAACCCGCGGCGCGGGGCCCGGCCAACCTGTATCTGTATGTAAAACACCACCGCAACATTACATTGCGGAAATGTTTACAGAATGCAACATGGAAAACATAGAATAAACGGTCCCTATTCCTCGCTTTCGAGGTGCCATGACCACCCTCGCCTACAGCTCGCTCGCGGTCGCCTTCCTGCTGGGCTTGCTCAAGTTCCGATCGTCCTTGCGCAAGCGGCGGCGCCTGCGGGAGATCCAACTGCGAGGGGGATCGCTGTGCCTGGAATGCGACCGCTACCTGAAGCCGCACGCCCGCTACTGCCCGCATTGCCTGGCTGAACAGAAACGCGCCTAGCTCGATCTTTCAGGCCGCGCGGACCTGCCGGCGCCGCAGTTCGTCCTCGACGAATTCCATCCGGTCCTTGCCCCAGAACAGCTCGTCGCCCACGATGATCATCGGCACGCCGAACACCTCGCGCGCGATGCCTTCGTTGGTGCTGCGGGCCAGTTCCCCGGCGATCTCGTCCGAGGCGCTCAGGCGCTCGAACTCGTCCGGATCCACCCCCAGCGCCTGGGCGATGGGGCGCAGGCCGGCATACTCGGCGATGCTGGCATCGCCCTGCTCCCAGTAACGCTCCATGACCCGCTCGACGAACTCCAGCTCCTTGCCGTGGCGACGCATGGCCAGCGATCCACGCAGGACGCGGCTGGACTTGATCGGGAACTCGCGCGGCATCTGGAACGGCAGGCCGTACTTCTCGGCCCAGCGCATCAAGTCGCGCTTGCGGTTGCGCAGCTTCGCCTTGGGTTCCTTCATCAGCTCATAGCTGTTGCTGCGGAACACGTAACCCAGGTTGAACGGGTGCAGTACCAGTTCGGCGCCGTAGCGCGCCAGCAATGGCTTGATCAGCTTGATGGCGAAATAGGTATTGGTGCTGCCCACGTCCCAGTACATCTCTATCTTCATTGCGTCTTGCTCCAGAAAAAACCCGCGTCCGTGCTATTGCACCAATCCCTGCGACTGCTGGATGAGCGGTGTCCACGTGGCCACCTGGCTCTTGAGCTTCTGCTCGAGCGCGGCGGGCGTCGCCCGCCCAGCCCCCACGGGCATGGCCCCCAGTTTCTTCATGCTGTCGACGAAGGTTGGATCAGACTGGGCCGCCTGCAAGGCCTGCTGCAGCCGGCCGATCACGGCTGGCGGCGTCGCGCGCGGCGCGTAGAGGCCGTGCCAGACGGTGACCTCGAAGCCGGACAGGCCCTGCTCGCTCAGCGTCGGCAGTTCCGGCAGCGAAGGCAGGCGGACCGCCGTGGTGCTGCCGTAGGCCTGCACGCGGTTCGTCAGAATGGGTTGCTGGGTGGTCGTGATCTGGTCGCACAGCAGGTCGACCTGGCCGCCCTGCAGATCGGTCATGGCCGGCGCGGCGCCCTTGTACGGAACGGTCGTCAGGGCCACGTTCAGGCGTGTCATCAGCATCAGCCCGCATAGATGCGACGCGGTGCCGATACCGGCGTTGCTGAGATTGATGCGCGAACCCTGGCTCTTCAGGTAGGCCGAGAGTTCCTGGAAATTCCTGGCCGGCAGGTCCTTCTTGCCGACCAGGGTCATGGGCACGTCGACCACTTCGCCCACGTAGCCGAAGTCCCGCGACGGATCGAACTTGATCTCCGGGGACAGGGCCTTCACGGTGGACATGCCGATGTTGTGGATCATCAGCGTGTAGCCGTCGGGCGCGGCACGCAGCAGCGCTTCCGCGCCGACGATGCCGCCCGAGCTGGGCCGGTTGTCCACCACCACCGTCTGCCCCAGGTTGGCGCCCATGGCCAGCGCCAGGTGCCGCGCGACCACGTCCGTCGGGCCGCCGGCCGAGAACGGCACGATCACCGTGATGGGCCGTACCGGAAAGGTCTGCGCCGATACCGGCCCGGCCGCCACGGCCACTGCCGCCGCAAGCATGAATGTCCGCATGATGCCTCCTCCTTGGATGGATGACTCGTCAGGCCGTCCCGCGTCTGCCGCGCGCGATCAGCCTGTCCTGTACCAGGACCTCTTCCGCGTAGAGCGCCTCGATGTCCTCGGGCCCGAACCCGAGCACTTCGCTCAACACGTCTTCGTTGTGCTCGCCCAGGGCATCGGCCCGCAATTCGCGCGCCGGCTCCCAGGCGGAAAACCGGACCGGCAGCCCGGGGATGTCGAAATCGCCCAGCACCTCGTCATGCACGCGCCGCACGGTGCCGCGCTCGCGCAGATGCGGGTGCGCCATCGCCTCGTTCAGCGTCAGCACGGGCGCGCAGGGAATGCGATGCGCCTCCAGCGCGGCGATGGCCGCCTCGCTGGAATCGAAGCGCGCCAGCCACTCTTCCAGCAAGGTCTTGAGCGCCGCGTTGTTGTCGCGCCGCAGGGCCGCCGTGGCGAAGCGCGGATCGGCCAGCAGTCCGGGCATGTCCAGCGCGCGGGCCAGCGCCTCCCACTGGTGGGGCAGCGTGGCCAGGGCGATGTAGCGGCCGTCGCCGCAGCGGAACAGGCCGGTCGGGCCGCCGTCGGGATGCTGCGAGCCGGTGCGGCGCGGCGTGTAGCCGGGACGCAGCGACACGCGGGGCAGCGCCACCTCGTGCATCTGGAAATAGGTGTCCAGCAGCGAGGCCTCGACGTGCTGGCCTTCCCCGGTGCGTTCGCGATGCAGCAGCGCATAGCCCACGGCCATCGCCGCCGTCAGCCCCGTGGCCGTATCGCCCACGGCCATCGTGATCATCGCGGGATCGCCCTCCGGGTCGCCGATCAGGTCGGTGACCCCGGCATAGGCCTGAGCGACGTAGTCGTAGCCGGGCTTGCGGCTCAGCGGTCCACGCTGGCCCGCCAGCGAGATCGAGCACATGACCAGGCCCGGGTTCGCTTCGCGCAGCACCTCGTAGGACAGCCCCGCGCGCTCCATGACGCCCGGGCTGAAGTTCTCGACCAGCACGTCGCAGCGCGCGGCCAGCGCCTTGATCAGCACCACGCCGCGCGGATGCTTCATGTCCACCGCCAGGCTGCGCTTGGAATGGTTGTGCTGGAAATAGTAGGTGCTGCGGCTGGAATTCTTGTGCAGCGGATCGCGCGAACGCAGTCCGCCTACGCGGGTGCGGTCGCCGAAGGGCGCGAGTTCGAGCTTGATGACGTCGGCGCCGAGCTCGGCCATGATGCGCGAGCAGGTCGGCCCGGCCACGATCTGCGTCATATCCAGGACGCGGTATCCCTTGAGCATGGGCAAAGCGGCGGACATGGGACTCCTTCGTTGTGACGGTTCTCAGGCCCGGCGCGCGCCGAACTGGGCGCCGCCGAACAGGTTGTTCCAACGCTCGCCCTCGGGCGGGGTGCCGCTGCGGTCCACCTTTCCTGCCAGCACCGCGAGTCCGCGCTGCACGGCCGGGCGGGCGCGAACCGCCGCGTACCAGCGTTTCAGATTGGGCCAGGCGTCGATGTCCTGACCTTGCCACTTGTAGGGCCGCAGCCAAGGATAGGTGGCGATGTCGGCCAGCGTGTAGGCATCGCCGGCCAGGTACTCGGCCTCGCCCAGGCGGCGGTCGATCACGCCGTAGAGGCGATGCGCCTCGCTGGTGTAGCGCTCCACCGCGTAGGGAATGGTCTCGGGCGCGTACTTGCGGAAGTGATGCGCCTGGCCCAGCATGGGGCCGACGCCGCCCATCTGGAACATCAGCCACTGCACGGTGGCGTAGCGTCCGACCGGATCCGCGGGCAGCAGGGGGCTGGCGAACTTCTCGGCCAGATACATCATGATCGCGCCCGATTCGAACATCGCCAGCGGCCGCCCGCCCGGGCCGTCCTGGTCGACGATGGCGGGCACCTTGTTGTTGGGGCTGATGGCCAGGAAGGCGGGGTCGAACTGTTCGCCCTTGCCGATGTGCACCGGCACGACGCGATAGGGCTGCGCCAGTTCCTCCAGCAGGATCGAGACCTTGTAGGCGTTGGGAGTGGTCCAGAAGTAGAGGTCGATCATGATGTCCGTGCCCTTGCGCGGCTTCGCCGGGAATGGGAAGCCATGGTAGGGACATCGATGCGTCGGGAATAATAGGACATTGCGATCCCGGTATACGCGGAACCTATGGTCTACAGTGTTCCGCCGCGAGCACGAGAGAAGAACATGGAGCTGAGGCAGTTACGGTACTTCGTCCGCATCGTCGAACTGGGCAGCGTGTCCCGCGCGGCCAAGGATCTGCACATCGCGCAGCCGGCCCTGAGCGCGCAACTGGCGAACCTGGAATCCGAGCTGGGCGTGCGGCTGCTGGCGCGCAGCGTGCGCGGCGTCACACCCACCGCCGGCGGCCAGACGCTGTACCTGCATGCCCAGGCGGTGCTGCGGCAGGTCGATCGCCTGCGCCGCGACGTCGCCCATGCCGGCGCCCTGCCGGGCGGCCCGGTGTCGGTGGGCATGCCCACCAGCGCCGCCAACGTGCTGGCCGGCCCGCTCATCGCCGCCGTGCAGCAGCGCTATCCCGACATCCAGCTCAGCCTGGTCGAGAGCCTGAGCGGCCACCTGCGCGAACTGGTGGGCAACGGCCGCCTGGAGATGTCGCTGCTGTTCGAACCGGCTCCGCCGCCAGGCGCGGCCGCGCGCGAGGGCGGCGACCTTCCCCACATCCACCGGGTCCCGCTGGTCGAGGAAGAACTGTTCCTGCTGTCGGCCACGCCCGCGCCCGGCGCCCGCGGCGGCCGCGTCAGCCTGGAGGATGCAGCGGCGATGCGGCTGGTGCTGCCCGGCCGCGCCAACATCACCCGCCAGTTGATCGACCAGGTGTTCGCCGCGCGCGGGCTGGCCACCCAGGTCATGGCCGAACTCGATTCGCTGTCCACCATCCAGGCCATCGTCGAACGCGGCCAGGCCGCCACCATCCTGTCGCTGTCCTCGCTGGTCGGCGCAGGCGCGCGCGACCGGCTGTCGGCGCTGTCGGTGGGCGCCCCGCCCATCCTGCGGCGGCTCTCGCTGTGCAGCCCGGACATCGTCGCCATGGGCTCCGCCGCGGAAAGCGTGGCCGCGCTGATCCCCGAGCTGGTGCGGGACATCGTCGCGGCGGGCGGCTGGCCCGGCGCGACGATGCTGGCGGCCACGGAGGTCCCATAGCGGCGGGATATGTCCCCCGCGCAAAGTCCTATGACGCCCGCGTCGCCGGTTCTGCTTAGACTTGCCCGCCAAGCCACGGAATGAACCAGACCATGCAGAAGATATTGTCCGGGACCCTCGTATTGGACCTGACCCGCTTTTTCTCGGGTCCGCAGGCCACCCTGTTCCTCGCGGGCATGGGCGCGCAGGTCGTGAAGATCGACGATCCCGCCACGGGCGACCCCACCGCGTTTTCTCCCCCCTACGCCGGCCCCGGCGGCGTGTCCTTCCAGCGGACATCGGACGCCGACATGGGCCTGGCCTACCTGAAACGCGCGCGCGGCAAGCAATCGGTCATGCTGGACCTGAAGTCGGAAGCGGGCCGCGAAGTGTTCCTACGCCTGGTGGCCGGCGCCGACGTCGTGATCGACAACTTCAGCGCGGGCGTGGCGGACCGGCTGGGGGTGGGCTATGACGCGCTGGCGGCGGTCAATCCCGGCATCGTCTATTGCTCCCTGACGGGATATGGCTCGACCGGTTCCGACCGCCATCTCAAGGCCTACGACCTGATGGTGCAGGCGGCGGTGGGTCTGATGAGCGTGACCGGCGAAGCCGGCGGCCCCCCGGTCAAGACCGGCTCGCCGCTGTCCGACGCCATCGCCGGCGTGTTCGCCGCGTCCGGCATCCTGGCCGCCCTGCTGCACCGCCAGCGCACGGGACGCGGCCAGGCGGTGGACGTCTCGATGGCCGACTGCCTGTTCTCGCTGATGTTCGACGAACCCTTCGACTGCTACGAGCGGCTGGGCCTGCCCCACCGCCAGGGCAGCCGCATCATGCGGTTCTCGCCCTTCAACGTCTACCGCTCGCGCGATGGCTGGGTGGTGCTGGGCGCGGCCACCGCCACCGACTGGACCGCCCTGCTGGGCGCGATGGACCGGCACGACCTGACGGGCGATGCGCGGATGAACGACCTGGGCTGGCGCATCGCCCACAACGCGCAGGTCGACGCCATCGTGTCCGCCTGGACCGAGGCGCGCGCCACCCAGGACATCGTCCAGACCCTGCACATGGCCAAGGTGCCGTGCAGCCCGGTCCGCAGCATCGACGAGGTCATGCAATGGCGGCAACTGCGCGAGCGCGGCATGGTGGTCCCGGTGCACAACCCCATGACCGGTACCGACATGGCCGCCAGCGCGCCCGGCTTCCCCATCAAGTTCAGCGCCGGCCAGGCCGGCTACGACACGCCGGCGCCGCTCCCCGGCGCCCACACGCAGGAAATCCTGGAAACGCTGGCCGGGCTGTCGCCCCAGCGCATCGAGGAACTGGCGGCACAAGGGATCGTGCGTCGCGCCCGCTGAACACAGCAAGCCCTAAGCCTGGGCTAAGTCTCTCCAGCCAGACTTCACGCACCCCCTCTGAACTCGGCTGGAGAGCCGCATGCGCACATTGCCCACGACCCAGGACACCGGCTGGCTCAACAAGGTCCCGGCAGTTACCCTGACCTTCTGGATCATCAAGATCATGTCCACCACGGTGGGCGAAACCGGCGCGGACTTCCTGGCATTCGACGCGGGTTGGGGCCTGGGCGCGACCACCGTGTTCACGGTGATACTGCTCGCCATTGCCTTGTTCCTGCAGTTGCGCACCCGCCGCTACACCCCGTGGATCTACTGGCTGAGCGTGGTGTTGGTCAGTGTGGTCGGTACCCAGATCACCGACCTGCTGACCGATGGCCTGGGTGTCAGCCTGTATCTCAGCACCTCGGTGTTCGCGGTCATGCTCGCGGCGATTTTCCAGGCTTGGCATCGGACCGAGCACACCTTGTCCATCCATGACATCGCGACGCGGCGCCGCGAGTCGTTCTATTGGGCCGCGATCCTGTGCACCTTCGCCCTGGGGACGGCTGCCGGCGACCTGGCGGCCGAAGCGCTGGGTCTTGGTTTCGCCGGGGGCGCCGCGGTATTCGGCGCGCTGATTGCCCTGACCTACGGCGTCTGGCGGCTGGGCGGCAGCGCGGTATCGACCTTTTGGATCGGCTACATCCTGACACGCCCCTTCGGCGCCTCCCTTGGCGACCTGCTTACGCAGACCCGCGCCGATGGCGGCCTGGGCCTGGGAACCCTGTGGACGAGCTCGCTGTTTCTTTCAGTGATCGTGCTGCTGGTGGCCACGGCACAGATCGGCATGAACGCCAGCCGTCGCGCTCAACCCCTTGAATGACTCAGTCGGATCGATCCTCGATGACACACTCCGCAGAACGAACACTGGCCAAGGTCCCCGAAGTCACCCTGGGCTTCTGGCTCATCAAGATCGCGGCCACCACGCTGGGAGAGACCGGCGGCGACGCCGTTTCCATGTCCATGAACCTGGGCTACCTGGCCGGCACGGCCATATTCGCGGCCGTCTTCCTGGCCGCCGTTGCCGCACAGATCAGGGCCAGGGCGTTTCACCCCTTCCTGTACTGGACCACCATCATCGCCACCACCACGGTCGGCACGACGCTGGCCGACTTCACCGACCGCTCGCTCGGCATCGGCTACGCCGGCGGCTCCAGCCTGCTTCTGGCCCTGCTGCTGGGCTCCCTCTGGATCTGGCACCGTACCCTGGGTTCGGTATCAGTGGACACCGTCAGTTCGCCCCGGGCCGAGGCCTTCTACTGGGTGACCATCATGTTCTCCCAGACCCTGGGCACGGCACTGGGCGACTGGACCGCCGACACGGCAGGCTTGGGCTACACCGGCGCGGCCCTGTTGTTCGGCGGGCTGCTGGCCTTGGTGGTGGCCGCCTGCCAATGGACCCGCATCTCGCGCACGGCGCTGTTCTGGGCCGCCTTCATCCTGACCCGCCCGCTGGGCGCCGTGGTGGGGGACTTCCTGGACAAACCGCTGAATGCGGGAGGCCTGGCCCTGAGCCGGTATTCCGCGTCGGCCGCGCTGATGGCCTTCATGCTGGTCGCCATCGTGCTGTTCAAACAGCGGGCGGCCAGGATGGCCCACTGACAACTGGCGTAAATTGGCGGAAGACGCCTTCATGCGACGGTCCACGGCGGCCCGGGACGAATAGACACGGGTTGGAGAGAAACGATGCGGATATTGCTTGCCGAAGATGATCCAATGATCGGAGCAGCGATCCAGGACGCATTGAGGGATGCATCCCATGCCGCGGACTGGGTGAAAGACGGACAAGCCGCTCTCGTGGCGCTGGGCAGCCAACACTACGATCTGGTCCTCCTCGATCTGGGCCTGCCCGGCCGGGACGGGCAGGAAGTGCTGGCCAGCATACGCTCCCGGGGCAACCCGGTTCCCTTGCTCGTCATTACCGCGCGCGACGGGCTCGATGATCGATTGCGCGGCCTGGACGGCGGCGCCGACGACTATGTGCTCAAACCCTTCGAGATGGCGGAGCTGCTGGCCCGCATGCGGGCCGTGCTGCGCCGCAAGAGCGGCAGCGCCGCGCCGGTGCTCGGCAATGGCGAGGTGGTGCTCGATCCTGCGACGAAGGAAGCCAGCGTCCACGGGGGTCCGCCGGCCCGCCTGTCCAACCGCGAGTTCTCGCTGCTCCAGGCCCTCCTGCAACGGCCCGGCGCCATCCTGTCGCGCACCGAGCTGGAGGACCGCATCTACGGCTGGGGCGAAGAAGTCGAAAGCAATGCCGTCGAGTACCTGATCCACGCGCTGCGGCGCAAACTGGGCAACGAGGTTATCAAGAACGTCCGAGGTGTGGGATGGATGGTTTCCAAAAACGCCTGAACGCATCGGTCCAGCGCAAACTGTCGTTCACGTTGTCGCTGGCGATTCTCGCGGCGGCCGCCGTGGCGGGCATCTTCTCGTTCGTCTCCGCTTTCGCAGAGGCTCATGAACTACAGGACGACGTACTGCGCCAGGTGGCCCAGCTCACCGATTCGCGGCACCTGCCTCCGACCTTGCGCCCCGGAGGCGGCGACGAAGAATCGCAGGTATTCGTCCAGCGCCTGGCCGAATCGCCCGCGTCGTCCGTCGACACGGCCGCGGGCACCTTCCTTTCCCTGCCCGCCACACTGCCGGACGGCCTGCAAATGCTGAAGATCGGTGGCGAGACATTCCGCGTCCTGGTCAAGACCACGTCCGGCGGCGAGCGGATCGCGGTCGCCCAGGAGGCCGGGTTCCGCAACGAGATCGCCCGCGACAGCGCCTGGCGCACCGTGATGCCGCTGCTCATTCTGATCCCGGTACTGCTGCTGATCGTGGCCGACCTGATACGCAAGATGTTCCGTCCCATCGCCGCCCTGTCCCGGGATATCGACCAACGCTCCGAACAAGCGCTGCACGCCATCGACGATCGCGGCGTTCCCGCCGAAATACGCCCGTTCGTCGTTGCCATCAACCGCCTTCTTGGCCGTGTGGCCCAGTCCATGGACGCTCAACGCCGCTTCGTCGCGGATGCGGCCCACGAACTGCGTTCGCCGCTGACCGCGCTGTCGCTCCAGGCGGAGCGGCTGTCGGAGACGGAGATGTCCGCCGCGGCACACGAGCGGCTGGCCGTGCTGCGCCAAGGCATCGAGCGCGGCAGAAAGCTGCTTGATCAACTGCTGGGCCTGGCCAGGACGCAGTCGTCCGCCGAACGGCCAACGGCGCCGGTATCCATCCAGGCCGTCTACCGCCATGTCCTGGAAGACCTGATACCCCTGGCGCAAGCCAAACGCATCGACATCGGGGTCGAGGGCCGACAGGACGCCCAGCTATGGATGAATGAACGGGATCTGGTGGCCCTGGTCAAGAACCTGGTCGACAACGCCATCCGCTACACACCCGCCGGCGGCCGGGTCGATCTTTCCGTATGCCTGGCGCAAGCACATATCGTGCTGCGCATCCGGGACACCGGACCCGGCATTCCGCCAGACGAACGGACACGCGTGTTCGATCCGTTCTACCGCATGCTGGGCAACGAGCAGATCGGCTCGGGCCTGGGCCTGGCAATCGTCCGGGCGATCGCCGACCGCATCGGCGCGGAAATTCGACTTGGGTACGCCGACGTCTCAGGACAATCCGGATTGCACGTGGAAGTCATCGTGCCTGTTGCCATGACCGAACGGTGAAACGAAAAAGACCTCCCGCGGGGAGGTCTTTTCGCTTGGACGCAAGCGTCGTCTTACTTGCCGGCCTGCTGGTAGCGCTCGATGCTGCCGACGATCTCCTGGCGGGCGGCCTCGGGGCCGTCCCAGCCCTTGATCTTGACCCACTTGCCCTTTTCCAGATCCTTGTAGTGCTCGAAGAAATGCTGGATGCGCAGCAGGTACTCGGGCTGCAGGTCTTCCGGCTTCTGCCAGTGGCGGTAGATGGGCAGGACCTTGTCCACGGGCACGGCCAGCAGCTTGGCGTCGCCACCCGCTTCGTCGTCCATGTTCAGGATGCCGATGGGGCGGCAGCGCACGACGGCGCCGACGGTGACCGGATGGGGAGTGATGACCAGCACGTCGACGGGGTCGCCGTCGTCGGACAGGGTCTGCGGCACGTAGCCGTAATTGCACGGGTAGTGCATGGCGGTCATCATGAAGCGATCGACGAACAGGGCTCCGGTTTCCTTGTCGACTTCGTACTTGATCGGATCCGCGTTCATCGGGATCTCAATGATGACGTTGAATTCTTCCGGCGCCTTTTTGCCGGGACCGACTCGATCGAGATTCATAACTGCCTGGAAGGTTGGTAAAAACAGGTGGACCGGCCCGGGGCCGGCACGACATCGAAAAAAAGACCGCCGCTAGAGGCCGGCCGCGCGATCGGGCGCCACGTCCTCTTCGCTCTCGAACTGGGGACGCGCGGCGGCGGGGCCGAACAGGACGGCTTCGTCGGCTTTCAGGACCGGCAGGCCGATCACCGCTTCGGTAGCCAGGCGCCAGTGCCGTACGGCTTCGACCGCACGGTCGGTGCGATCGTACAGGCTGGCCAGCAGCGCATGCGTGCGCGGGTCGTCGCGCTCGCTCAGGCTGCGTTCGAGATAGCGCTGCGCCGGGCCCCACAGGCGGCCGCACAGGCACAGCGTGCCCAGCGCCTGCAGCAGGTCGGGATCATTGGGATGCTGGCGCAGCCAGCTTTCGGCCTTCTCCAGCCGCGGGGGTATGTGTTCGGGACTGCAGCGGGCATACGCCTGCAGCAGGACCGGGCTGAGCTGGGCGTCGAGCGCGGTCTCGAGGATGCGGCGGGTGCGCACCTCGTCGCCGTCGGCCTCGAACACCGCGGCGCCGGCCTGCGCCACCTCGGGCAGGATACGCTCGTCGTCCTTCAGGTCTTTCCAGATTGCGCGCCGCGTGGCGGCATCGCTGGCCGACCGCAGCAGTTCGGCCGCGGCGGTGGCGATCATGCGCGTGGCGGCGGCCGGATGCAGGGCATTGCGCTTGGACAGCGTGCGCGCCAGCTTCAGGACCTCGGCCCAGTGCCCCAGGTCGCGATGGGCGCGCAGGGTCAGCCGCAGCGAATGCATGTGCTTGGGACCGCCCTCGTGCAGCTGCGACAGCAGCGCCAGCGCTTCCTCCGGCCGCTGCTGGTCGAGCAGCATGTCGGCCTCGACCAGGACGACGGCGGGCTTGAGTCCGGCATCGGCTTCGGCAGCCTCGCGGGCCTGCGCCAGCAGCAGGTCGCGGCGGGCGAATTCCTGCATGGCATGCGCCGCGCGGGCGGCCGACAGGTTGGCCAGGACGCGGCGCGACGGCACGTCGGTCTGTCCGGCCACATTGCTCATGTCGGCCTCGGCCTTGGCATAGCGGCCTTCCAGGAGGTTGATCCAGCCGCGCTCGAGCAGTTCCTGCTGCTGCGTCAGCGCGCGGCGCGCGCGCCAGCGGCGCACCCGCACGGGCAGGTCCAGGGTCCAGGAGATGGCGCGCAGCGCGGCGTACAGCACCGCGAACAGCGCGACCAGGATCAGCGCGGCCAGGCTGGCGGACAGCTCGACCCGGTAGGGCGGCAGCAGCAACGCGACGTTGCCGGAGTGATAACGCAGTCCGACCGCCAGCCCGACGGCGGCCACCAGCAGCAACAGGGTCCAGAACCAGGTGCGCATGCCTTACCTCTGCGCGCCGGGGACGGCATTGCGCGGCAGCACCGAGCGCACCGCGGCCAGGCTGTCATTGAGGTTCGGCAGCTCGATCGAGATGTCGGTCTCGCGGATCTGCCGCAGCAGCGTCTGGGCGTTGCGCGTGGCCGGCGCGTTCGCATCGAAATAGGCGGGCAGGGCCTGGCCGACCGCGTCCAGGTCGGCGCGCCAGGCATGCTCCTGCCGGGACAGCAGGGCCAGGCGGGCATTGAGCAGCCGGAGCTTGAGGTTCTCGCGCACCATGGCGCCCTGCTCCGGGGACACCAGTAGGGCATCGGGCTTGTCGATGCGGCGGATGCTGATCAGGTCGCGCATGTCGCCCAGGAAGCCGTCCCGCAGCGGTCCCCACCACGCGATGGCCCGCTTCCACCAGGGCGCGTCGGCGGCCGGCGCCTGCCCGGCGTCGGCAGCGGCCGGCGCGGCCTGGCCGTCGGCTTCATGGGCCGGCTGCACGCTGGCCAGCAGCGGCAGGCGGTCCAGCAGCCCGATCAACTGGTCGATCTTGACCACCAGGCCGGACACGTCCACCGACGGCAGCCCGCGCAGCCGCTCGAGGTCCTGCGCGATGGCGCGGCGCACCGCGGTGAACTGGGGCCGATCGGCGCGCGCGAGCCGGGCGTCGGCCACCTGCAGTGCGGCGATGGAGTTCTGCACGTTGCCGGCCAGTTGCAGTTGCTGGGCGGCGATGGACAAGGCCTGCTCGACCTCGATCAGCGTCCATTCGTCCTCGCCGCGCGACAGCTCCTGGTAGAGCTGTTCCAGCGCGGCCTGCTGGCTTTGCGACTCGAGCACCTTGGATTCGAGCACGGCCAGCTTGTCGGTATTGCCCTGGGCAATGGACAGGGCCTGGCGGGCGCGCGCCTGGGCATCGCGGGAGAAGGAATCGATCTCGTTGAAGCGGCGCGCCGATTCGCGGCCGATGGCATCGACCAGTTGCTGCTGGCGCCACAGCGCGGCCGCCAGCACCACGATCACGATCAACGCGAAGGCGAGCACCGTACCCAGCCAGGGGAAGGACCGGCTGGACGTCCTGCCCTTGGGGGCACGGCCGGCGCGTTCGGGGGCGGAACGGGTATCGTTGGGCGCAGGACCCTGCGCGGATGCGGGAGATGCGTTCTCGGATGCAGTCATGACACCGATTCTATCGCGGCCAGGATGTCCTCATCCCGGGGCGCGCAAGTTTGTAACATTGGAGGATGGTCGCGAGCGGGCAGTGCTTCGGCGATCACCGTTATTAGATGCCGGGCGATCCGTGGATGGGTTGCAACGAGACGACAATCGGCCCACCAGCCCAGCAATCCCAGGGGGGAGAGTTGCCCGCGCACCGCGTCCACGCCCTCGGTGCTGGTCAGCAGCCAGGCGGCGGGCGCGCCCGCGCGCGCCAGTTCGCGTAGGGCGCCCGCCTGGGCCGGCGTCCAGGCCTCGGGTATCCGCCGGTAGGCGCGGTGCAGGGTGACGCCGGCGCCGGCCTCGCGCAGGCGGCCGGCCAGCCAGTCGCGGCCGCTGCCCTGTTCGCCCCGGCCGCCGCGCACGATCAGCACCCGGGACGGCAGCGGCGCGGCGGACAGGATGGCCCACAGCGCCTCGGAATCGAAATGCGGACTGTCGGGGGCGGGCTGCACCAGCCGCGGCTCCTGGCCGAAGGCCGGATGCTCGCGCAGCGCCCGCGCACTGGCGGGTCCGACGACCGCGGCGGCCACGGCGGCGGGCCAGGCCCGGTCCGGGCCGGCGGCCTCGCGCCACGCGTCCAGGAACATCCGCACCGCATTACCGCTGACGAAGACGACGAGGTCGAAGGCCGCGGGATCGGGCACCGGACCGGCCTCGGGAGTCAGCCGCAGCGCCGGCAGGTCCAGCGGCCGCCATCCGCGCGCCGCGAGCGCCCGCGCCAGGCCGTCGTTCTGGCCGGCGGGGCGGGTCAGGATGACGGTGCGCCCGGGTACCGGCGCGGATGGCTGGGCCGGCATCGCGGCTCAGCCCAGCGTAGCGAGGATATCGGCCGCGCCGGCCGCGAGGAGTTCTTCGGCCACGGCCAGGCCCAGGGCCTCGGCGTCCCGCGCGGTACCGGTGCGCTCGGCGCGGACGATGCGCGCGCCGTCGGGCGTCGCGACCAGGGCCCGCAGGCGCAGCAACTCGCCTTGCGCCTGCGCGTAGGCGGCCAGCGGCACCTGACAGGAGCCGCCCAGGCGCCGCGACACGGCGCGCTCGGCAAGGGCCTCGGCGGTCGTGGCGGCATGGGACAACGGCGCGAGCACGGCGCGCAGGTCCTGGCGGTCGGCGCGGATCTCGATGCCCAGGGCGCCCTGCCCGGCGGCCGGCAGGCTGTCCTCGGGCGCCAGCAGAGTCCGGATGCGGTCGCCCAGGCCCAGCCTGCGCAGGCCCGCGGCCGCCAGCACGATGGCGTCGTATTCGCCGCGATCGAGCTTGGCCAGGCGGGTCTGCAGGTTGCCGCGCAGCGGCCGCACCTGCAGGTGCGGATGGCGGGCCCGGATCTGCGACTCGCGGCGCAGGCTGGAGGTGCCGATGACCGCGCCGGCGGGCATGTCGGCCAGCTCCGCGTAGCGCGCCGACACCAGGGCGTCGCGCGGATCCTCGCGTTCCATGATGGTGGACAGCGCGAACTCCGGCGCCAGGTCCACCGGCACGTCCTTGAGCGAATGCACGGCCAGGTCGGCCCGGCCGTCCTGCAGGGCGGTTTCCAGTTCCTTGACGAACAGGCCCTTGCCGCCGACCTTGGACAGCGTGCGGTCCAGGATGCGGTCGCCGCGGGTGGTCATGCCCAGCAGTTCGACGGAGCACTGCGGATACAGCGCGCGCAGCCGCGCCTGTACATGTTCGGCCTGCCAAAGCGCCAGCTGGCTTTCGCGCGTGGCGATGATCAAACGATCGTTTTTCAAAATGCGGGGATCTCGATTGCGGTGCGGACAGGCTTCCGCTCTCGCGGCGCCCCCCTTCGGGATTATAGAAGTATTCGATATGGGCCCGTTTTTCATGGCATGCTTTCGAGGCGCCCGTACCGCGTTCTTTTGCCTTTCGGGCCCGTCTCCAAGCATTTGCAGCAGCCGACTCCAACGACAACACGCGCGACGCTCCATGACCTCATCGCTTCAAGATCCCGACCTACCTCTTCGCAACGACATCCGACTGCTGGGCCGCCTCCTGGGCGACGTAATCCGCGCCAGCGAAGGCGCGGGCGTCTTCGACACCATCGAGACCGTGCGCCGCACCGCGGTGCGCTTTCGCCGCGACGGCAATGCCACCGACGGCCGCGCGCTGGAGAAGCGCCTCAAGCTGTTGGCGGCCGACGAGACCAATTCCGTGGTCCGCGCCTTCACCTACTACCTGCACCTGGCCAACATCGCCGAAGACCGCGACCAGAATCGGCGCCGCCGCGCCACCCTGCTGCAGCAGGACGCCCCCGCGCGCGGCAGCCTGCAGGACGCCGTGATCCGGCTGCGGGCGGCCGGCATCGGCAACGCGCGCATGCGCCAGTTGCTGGACGAAACGCTGATCTCGCCGGTCCTGACGGCCCACCCCACCGAGGTGCAGCGCAAGAGCACGCTGGACGTGCACAAGGAAATCGCCCATCTGCTGCAGGAGCGCGACGACCCGCGCACCACGGACGAATCCTTCGAACAGACCCTGGCCCTGCTGGGCCGCATCACCACGCTGTGGCAGACGCGCATGCTGCGCAACTCCCGGCTGACCGTGGCCGACGAGATCGAGAACGCGCTGTCCTACTACCGCAGCACCTTCCTGTCCGTCATCCCGCAGCTGTACGGCCATCTTTCGCGCCTGCTCGGCCGCGAGCCGGCCGATCCGTTCGGCCCGCACCCCACGCCGCTCAAATCCTTCCTGCGCATGGGCAGCTGGATAGGCGGCGACCGCGACGGCAATCCCAACGTCGATGCCGAGACGCTGAACCTGGCGCTGCTGCGCCAGAGCACCACGGCCTTCGAGTACTACCTGGACGAGACCCACGCGCTGGGCGCCGAACTGTCCCTGAGCGCGCTGCTGACGCCCGCCTCGCACGCGCTGGCCGCGCTGGCCGAACAAGGCGGCGACCTTTCCGAACACCGCCGCGACGAGCCCTACCGGCGCGCCTTGGTCGGCATCTACGCCCGCCTGGCGGCATCGGCGCGCGTGCTGACCGGCCGCGACCTGGCCCGCCGCGAAGCCCCGCCTGCCCTACCCTATGCCGAACCCGCCGAGTTCGCCGCCGACCTGGCGGTGATCGCCGATTCGCTCAACGGCCACCACGCCTCGCCCATCGCCCGGCTGCGCCTGTCGGCGCTGCGCCAGGCGGTGGACGTGTTCGGCTTCCACCTGGCCACGATCGACCTGCGCCAGAGTTCCGACGTGCATGAACGCACGGTGGCCGAGCTGTTCGCGCGCGCCGGCGTCGAGGCCGACTACGCCAGCCTGGACGAAGCCGCCCGCATCGAACTGCTGCGGCGCGAGTTGAAGGAGGTCCGCCCGCTGGTCTCGCCCTGGCTGCGCTACAGCGAGGAAACGACCCGAGAACTGGAGATATTCCGGGCCGCCGCCAGCGCCCGCCAGCGCCTGGGCGCGCAGGCCGTGCACCACGCCATCGTGTCGCACACGGAAACGGTCAGCGACCTGCTGGAAGTGCTGGTGCTGCAGCAGGAAACCGGCCTGATCGCGCCGGGAGGCGGCGCTACGAACGGCCACGTTCCCGCCGACGGCGAAGGGTTGATGGTGGTGCCGCTGTTCGAGACCATTCCCGATCTGGCCAACGGCCCCGCCATCATGGCGCAGTTCCTCGACCTGCCCGAGGTCAAGGCGCGCGTGCGCCATGCCCAGCGCGGCGTGCAGGAAGTCATGCTGGGCTATTCCGACAGCAACAAGGACGGTGGCTTCCTGACGTCGAACTGGTCCCTGTACCAGGCCGAACGCGCGCTGGTCGAAGTCTTCCAGACCCGCAAGGTCAGGCTGCGCCTGTTCCACGGCCGCGGCGGCACCGTGGGCCGGGGCGGCGGTTCGAGCTTCGACGCCATCCTGGCCCAGCCGCCCGGCACCGTGGCCGGCCAGATCCGGCTGACCGAACAGGGCGAGGTCATCCAGAGCAAGTACAAGGACGCCGACATCGGCCGCTGGCATCTCGAACTGCTGACCGCCGCCACGCTGGAAGCCAGCCTGGCCGACCACACCGAAAGCGCCTCGGCCGAAGACGCGCTGTTCGCCAGCTACGGGCAGACCATGGACCGCCTGTCGGCCACCGCCATGCGCAGCTATCGGGCCCTGGTCTACGAGACGCCGGGGTTCGCCGACTACTTCTTCGCCTCGACGCCAATCTCCGAGATCGCCGGCCTGAACATCGGCTCGCGCCCGGCGGCGCGCAAATCCACCGGACGCATCGAGGACCTGCGCGCCATTCCCTGGGGCTTCTCGTGGGGCCAGTGCCGGCTGCTGCTGCCGGGCTGGTACGGCATGGGCGCGGCCATCGACGACTACCTGCGCCACGGCGAAGGCACCAAGCGCGAGCGCACCGAGCACCTGCAGGCCATGGCGCGCGACTGGCCGTTCTTCCGCACGCTGCTGTCCAACATGGAAATGGTGCTGGCCAAGACCGACCTGGTCATCGCCTCGCGCTATGCCCAACTGGTGCCTGACACCGCGCTACGCAAGCGCATCTTCGGCGCGATCAGCGACGAATGGAAGCGCACCATGAGCGCGCTGAAGCTGATAACCGGCCAGCGCCAGCTGCTGGCCGACAATCCTTCGCTGGCGCGCTCGATCCGCGACCGCATCGCCTACATCGATCCGCTCAACCACGTGCAGATCGAGCTGATCCGCCGCTATCGCGCCACTCTCGGCAAGGCGGGACGCGCCAAGGCGGATCCGGCCGGCCGGACCCAGAACGGCATCCACCTGACCATCAACGGCATCGCCGCGGGCCTGCGCAACACCGGCTGACCCCTGGCGGCCAGGCGGACCGCCCTCCGGTCCGCCTCTTTTCCCTCCCCCTCTCTTTCCCGACATGCGCCGCGTCCCGGCGCATGCGCCTGCCTGCGCCTTCGTGGCTTCCCCCTATTGCTTCCACCCGCCTCTAAGTTTTATATTCAAAAAAAGTTTTCTTATACAAAACAATCAGGATGGAAGCATGACGGAAGTCGACATCGCGATCATCGGGGCGGGCATAGGCGGCATGGCCGCCGCCATCGCCCTGCATCGCGCGGGATACAAAGTGGGCGTCTACGAACAGGCCCCCAGGTTCGGGCGCGTGGGCGCGGGTATCAACCTGACGCCCAATGCGGTCAAGGTACTGGACGGGCTGGACGTGGGCGCGGTGCTGCGCGCCACCGCCTACGAACCCACCTGCCGGGTCAGCCGGCTGTGGGACAGCGGCCAGGAAACCTCGCGGCTGGAATTGCACGCCCAGGGCGAACGGCGCTACGGCGCGCCCCAACTGACCATCCACCGCGCCGACCTGCTGTCGGCGCTGGAAACGTCCCTGCCCGCCAACTCGGTCCACCTGGGCGCCAAGGTGGCCAGCGTCGGCCAGGACGAGCATCATGCCTGGCTGGAACTGGCCGATGGGTCGCGCGTGGCCGCGCGCGCCGTGGTCGGCTGCGACGGCATCCATTCGGTGGTGCGCGAAGCCATCGCCGGCCCCGAGGCCCCCCGCTTCACCGGCAAGGTGGCGTTCCGCGCCATCGTGCCCACCGCGCCGCTCGGCCGCTACGACCTGACCCCCACGACCAAGTGGTGGGGGCCGGATGCGTCCAGCCAGATCTTCACCTTCCTGATCGACCGCGGCCAGCGCGAACTGTTCGTGTTCGCCACCGTGCCCGAGACCGAATGGACGCACGAGTCCTGGTCCATCCAGGGGCACAAGGACGAACTGCTGCGCGCGTACGCCGGCTTCCACGAGGAAGCGCTGGCCATTCTGGAAGGCTGCGACGTCGTCCTCAAGACCGCGCTTTACGCGCGCGATCCCATGGCCCGCTGGACCCATGGCCGCGTCACCCTGCTGGGCGACGCCTGCCACGCCATGCTGCCCTTCATGGCGCAGGGCGCCGCCATGGGCCTGGAAGACGCCGCGGTGCTGAGCCGCTGCCTGGGCGAGGCCCGAGACGACGTGCCCGCCGCCCTGCTGCGCTACGAACAGGCTCGGCTGGAACGCGCCAGCCGCATCCAGCGCGGCTCGCTGCAGAACGACTGGCTTCGCTCGGACACGAACGCCGACTGGGTCTACGGCTACGACGCCTGGACCGAACCCCTGCCCGAGCGGGCGCACTGAACCCTTCACTTTCCAGCGGAGTCCTTCCATGCAAAGACGACATTTCCTCGGCACCATGATCGCGGCGGCGGGCGCCGGCGCGGCCCCGGCCACGCGCGCCCAGCCCGGCTTCCCCTCGCGCCCCATCCGCATGCTGGTCGGCTTCGCGCCCGGCGGCGCCACCGACGTCGCGTTCCGCGTCCTGGCGCAGAACGCGGCCGCCATCCTGAAGCAGCCGGTCGTGGTCGAGAACAAGCCGGGCGCCGGAATGGTGATTCCCGCCCAGATGATGCAGACCACCACGCCCGACGGCTACACCATCGCGCAGATCGCGGTATCGGTGTTCCGCTCGCCCTATCTGGTCAAGACCGCCTGGGACCCGCTCAAGGACCTGAAATACATCATCGGCCTGGCGGCCTACCCCTTCGGTCTCGTGGTGCCGGCTTCCTCGCCCATCAGGACCGTGGCGGACTACATCGCCTACGCCAAGGCCAATCCCGGCACCATGACCTACGGCACGCCGGGCACGCTGTCCTCGCCCCACCTGACCATGGAAGACCTGGCCTTCCAGGCCGGCGTGAAGTTCAACCACGTGCCCTATAAGGGCGGCGCCGAGGCGCTGGCTGCGCTGCTGGGGGGCCACATCATGTCGCTCGCCGACGGCCCCAGCTGGGCGCAGTACGTCGAGTCGGGGCAATTGCGCCTGCTCGCCACCGGCGGCGAAGCGCGCAGCGCGCGCTTTTCGGCGGCGCCCACGCTCAAGGAACTCGGCTACGACATCGTGCAGAACGCCCCCTTCGGGCTGGCGGCCCCGCGTGACACCGATCCGGGCGTGGTCCGCATCCTGCACGACGCCTTCAAGCAGTCCATGGAGATGGACAACTATCGCGCCGCGCTCAAGCAGTACGACCTCGAGCCCGCCTACCTGAGCAGCGAACAGTTCACCCGCTTCGCCGCGGACACCATGCAGAAGGAAAAGCTGCTGATCGACCGGATAGGGCTGCGCAGACTATAAAATGACGGGGCGCAAGACGCTTCGCCTTGCGCCCCGCCCTATCTGCCCCTATGACCGAATCCCAGCTGCCGGCCACCGACGACGGCGACGACACGCCCGACAACGCTTCCGCTCCCCGCAAGGATCCCTACTGGGTCGACGCGCTCGCCCAGGGCCTGTCCGTGCTCGAGGCCTTCGATTGCGAGCAGCCCTCGCTGACCCTGACCGAACTCGCGCAGCGCCTGGGCTGGAGCCGCAGCAAGCCTTACCGTTTCGTGCACACGCTGGAGAAACTGGGCTTCCTGGAACGCGAGGAAGTCGGCCGGCGCTATCGCCTGACCGCGCATGCGATGAAGCTCGGCTTCGCCTATCTGAACCGCCTGCCCCTGGTCGAATTGGCGCAGCCGATCATGAACCGGCTGCGCACCGAGGTCGGCGCTTCCGTGCACATGGCCATCCTGGACCGCGACGAGCTGGTCTACGTGGCGCAGGCCCGCATTCCGCTGCCGACCTCGATCGACATCCACGTCGGGTCGCGCATGCCCCCGCACTCGTCCTCGATCGGACGGATCCTGCTCGCCTACAAGCCCCAGGCGGACATCGCCCGCATCCTGGACAGCGCGCCCATACCCGCCCTGACCGAAAAATCCACAGTGGACCCCGCCGCCTTCCGCGCGCTGCTGGATACCGCGCACGAACGCGGCTACGTCTACAACGACGAGGAATTCCACCGCGGCGTGCGTTCGATCGCCGCGCCGGTCCTGAACGCCCAGGGAGACGTGGTGGCGGGACTGAACGCGACCTCGATGATCTACACCTTCACCGACGAGGTCGTGGCCGGGACCGTGATCCCCGCCGTGGTGCGCGCGGCGCGGGAGTTGTCGCTGGCGCTGGGCCACCGCGGGCGGTAGCCCCGGGCGGCCGGGGCCTGCTCCCCCTAGCGCAGGTAGGACGCCGCGATCGCGATCGCCACGCCGACGGCGCCGATCAGCACCAGCATCTTCATCAGCGTCAATCCTTTCTGCAAGCTCTTCATTCCATCCTCTGGCGCCACCCCGCAGGGGCGGCAATAAAAAACATACGTCGAAATCCGACGGGGCACTAGGTTAGCGTGTTTCACGCCGGCACGCGGCGCCGGCCGGCATTGCCCAGCCAGACCAGCCCCAGGCCGCCGGCGGCAAGCGCCGCGCCCGCCAGGGGCACGGCGGCATAGCCCAGCCCCTGGCCGATGACCACGCTGCCCAGGGCCGCGCCCAGCGCGTTGCCGAGGTTGAACGCGCCGACATTGACGGACGAGGCCAGGCCCGGCGCCTGGGCCGCCGCCTGCATGACGCGCATCTGCACCGGCGGCACGATGCCGAAGGCGGCGGCGCCCCAGACCACCAGCCCGATGGCCGCGCCGACGTGGGTGGTCAGGACCAGCGGCAGCACGGCCATGATGATGGCGAGCGCGGCCAGGATGAGCTTGGTCGCGCCATCCAGCGACCAATCCGCCAGGCGGCCGCCCAGGGTATTGCCCAGCGTGAAGCCGATGCCGATCAACACCAGCGCGAACGCCACGAAGCCCGGGCTGGCATGGGTGAGATCGGCCAGCACGGGCGCCACGTAGGTGTAGAGCGCGAACATCGCGCCCGCGCCCAGCACGGTGGTGCCCATGGCCAGCAGGACTTCGGGACGCGTCAGCACGGCCAGTTCGCGGCGCACGTCCGGACGCGTGCCCGGCTCGCCCTTGGGCAGGGCCAGCCACAGCGCGGCGATGGTGATCAGGCCCAGCACGGCGGTCCCGCCGAAAGCGACGCGCCATCCCACCTGTTGCCCGATCCAGGTCGCCGCCGGCACGCCGCCGATGTTGGCCACGGTCAGGCCCATGAACATCGCCGCGATCGCGCTGGCCTGCTTCTCCTTGGACACGACGCTGGCGGCCACCACCGCCCCGATGCCGAAGAAGGCGCCGTGATTGAGGCTGGTGACGAGGCGCGACAGGAGCAGGGTCGCATAACCCGGCGCAAACGCCGACAGCAGGTTGCCGACGGTGAAGATCAGCATCAGCAGCATCAGCGCGGCGCGCTTGCCGAAGCGGCTGAACAGCAGCGTCATCACCGGCGCGCCGACCATCACGCCGACGGCGTAGGCCGACACCAGCATGCCGGCGGTGGGAATATCGACCTGCACCCCGTCGGCGATCACGGGCAACAGGCCCATGGGAGTGAACTCGGTCGTGCCGATGGCGAAGGCGCCGATGGCCAGGGCGAACAGGGCCGCGGTGGATTTCACCGCGGCTGGCTTGGGATCGTTGAAAGCGGGAGACATGGCAGCCATCCTGGGGCGGTTTTCTATGGATGCGGTCAGTGTGCCGGGTTTATATTTGCAAATTAAGCCCCATATCGACCAATATCATTTGATTTGAATTCAACAATGAAAACCACCCTGGACGAGTTGCAGGCCTTCGTGGCCGTCGTGGATGCGGGCTCGATCACGGCGGCCTCGGAAGTGCTCGGACTGACCATCTCCGCCACCAGCCGCACGCTCGGCCGGCTGGAGGAAAAACTCCAGACCACCTTGCTACGCCGCACGACCCGGCGGCTGGAGCTGACCGAGGAAGGCTCGACCTTCCTGCACCATGCGCGCGCCATCCTGGCCTCGGTCGATGAAGCTGAGGAGCAGATGGCGGCCCGGCGCCTGCACCCGGCCGGGCGGCTACGGGTGGATGCCTCCACGCCGTTCACGCTGCATGTCCTCGTGCCGCTGCTGGACGGCTTTCGCGCCCGCTACCCCAAGGTGGAGCTGGAGCTGAACTCGAACGAAGGCATCGTCGACCTGATCGAAAAGCGCACCGACGTGGCCTTCCGCATCGGCACCCTGAAGGACTCCACCCTGCACGCCCGCCCCGTGGGCACCAGCCGCATACGCGTGCTCGCCAGTCCCGCCTACCTGGAACGCCACGGTGCGCCGGCCGATCCGGGCCAGTTCGGACAGCACACGCTGCTGGGCTTCACCCAGCCCGAGACCCTGAACGACTGGCCGCTGCGTGACACGGACGGCAATACCCTGCGCATCCGGCCGACGATCGCCTCGTCCAGCGGGGAAACGCTGCGGCACATGGCTCTGGCGGGCCTGGGCATCGTCTGCCTGTCGGATTTCATGACGGGCGACGACCGCCGCCAGGGGCGGCTGGTGCCCCTGTTTCCCCGGCAGACGCTGGACGTGCGCCAAGCAATCAACGCGGTCTACTACCGTAACACCGCCCTCGCCTCGCGCATCACGGCCTTCGTGGACCATGTCGTCGATGCGCTGGGCAAGCGGCCCTTCGACGAATGACGTCCACAAACGACAACGCCCTGCCGAAGCAGGGCGTGCGAGGCCGGGCCTCGCGGCCCCGCGCTCCGATCAGGCGTGACTGGCCGGCTGCTGCGCCTTCTTGCGGCGGGCCAACCACATGCCCACCCCGACGACGATCAGCGCGCCCAGGATTTCCGCGGCATAGGTGATCTGCGTGTTGTAGGCCGCCAGCGAACTGGGCTGGATCACATGGGACTGGACCGCGACGTCGGTCGCCAGCATGCCGCCGGCAATCCAACCCAGCAGCGCGCCGCCCAGCGTCACCACGACCGGGAAGCGGTCGATCAGCTTCAGGACCAGGGTGCTGCCCCAGATGATGATGGGCACGCTGACCAGCAGGCCGAAGATGACCAGGCCGATCTGGTGGGATTCCTCCGCCTGCTGGGCCGCGCCCGCGATGGCGATGACGTTGTCCAGGCTCATGACGAAGTCGGCGACGATGATGGTCTTGATCGCACCCAGCAGCGTGGCGCCGCCCTCGATGCCCTCGTGCGACTCATCCTCGGGCACCAGCAGCTTGATGCCGATCCAGAACAGCAGTACGCCGCCTACGATCTTCAGGAATGGAATCTGCAGCATCGTGACCGCGAAGGCGATGAGCACGACGCGCAGCACGATGGCGCCCGCCGTCCCCCACAGGATCCCCTGCATCCGCCGCTTGGCAGGCAGGTTGCGGCAGGCCAGCGCGATGACCACCGCGTTGTCCCCGCCCAGCAGGATGTCGATCAGAATGATTTGAAATACGGCCGCCCAGCTGAGCGTCTGGAGAAATTCAAGCACGTGTAGCTCCCTAAGCCAGATCCGGACGAGCGAATCTTCCTGTCTGGAAGATGCACTCTTCCCTGTTTTTTGAATTCACAGCATCTTCCGGGAGACGCACCCAGGCACCCGCATGCCCGGAGGCTTCCCCCCTCGAAGACGAAACCGGCCTGGCATCCCGATGCCAGGCCGGCGCACTACGACTGCAAGCGCGACGGCCCGTCAGGCAGGCTGATCGCTCGACCGGCGCCGCGACATCATCACCTTGCCCACCACCAGCACGATAACGGCGCCCAGGATGCCCGCGCCGATTTCCGCGGCATGGTGCGTCAGGCCCATCGAGGCTTCGATGGCCTCGGTGTGCAGCGCCGGATCATTGACGAACAGCTCGCCCGCGATGAAGCCCAGCAGGGCGGCGCCCAGCCAGACGATCAGCGGGAAGCGCTCGATGACCTTCAGCAGCAGCGTGCTGCCGAAGATCACCAGCGGGATGCTGATGGCCAGGCCCAGAACCAGGAGCACGGTATTGCCCATGGCGGCGGCCGCCACGGCAATCACGTTGTCCAGGCTCATGACCAGGTCGGCGATCAGGATGGTGCGGATGGCGGCCATCAGGCCGTCCTTGGCCAGCTTGCCCTCGCCCTCTTCACCTTCCGGCAACAACAGCGAAATACCGATGTACAGCAGCAGCAGCGAGCCGATGAGCTTCAGCCAGGGCAGTTGCAGCAATTGGGCCGCAACCAGCGTCAGGACGATCCGCATCACGATGGCGGCCGCAGAGCCGATCACGATTGCTTTCTTTTGTTGATGGGCCGGCAGCGAACGAGCCGCCAGCGCGATGACCACCGCGTTGTCCCCCGACAACAGGATGTTCACCCAGATGATTTGTATGAGGGCCAGTATGAAGGCCGCTGATCCGAATTCCACACCTATCTCCTGAAATGCCAACGGGCGCGGTCAGTCTGGCCGCGCCCGTCAAGCTCTTTTTATTACAGCACGGACTTGAGCAGTTTACCCATCTCGGACGGGTTCTTGGTCGTCTTGATGCCGCAAGCTTCCATGATCTCCAGCTTGGCCTCGGCCGTGTCGGCGCCGCCCGAGATGAGCGCGCCGGCGTGGCCCATGCGCTTGCCGGCAGGAGCCGTGACACCCGCGATGAAGCCGACCACCGGCTTCTTCATGTTGTCCTTGGCCCACTGCGCGGCGTTCACTTCGTCCGGGCCGCCGATCTCGCCGATCATGATGACGGCGTCGGTGTCGGGATCGTCATTGAACATCTTCAGCACGTCGATGTGCTTGAGGCCGTTGATGGGATCGCCACCAATGCCGACGGCGCTCGACTGGCCCAGGCCCAGTTCCGTGACCTGGCCCACGGCTTCGTACGTCAGCGTGCCCGAGCGGCTGACGATGCCGATGCGGCCCTTGCGGTGGATGTGGCCGGGCATGATGCCGATCTTGATTTCGTCGGGGGTGATCAGGCCGGGGCAGTTGGGTCCGAGCAGCAGCGTGCGCTTGTTTTCGGCGCGCATGCGGTTGCGGACTTCCAGCATGTCGCGGACGGGGATGCCCTCGGTGATGCAGATGGCCAGGTCCAGGTCGGCCTCGACGGCTTCCCAGATGGCGGCGGCGGCGCCCGCGGGCGGCACGTAGATGACCGACACGTTGGCGCCGGTGGCGGCCTTGGCTTCGGAAACGTTGGCGTAGATGGGCACGCCTTCGAAGTCCTCACCGGCCTTCTTGGGGTTCACGCCGGCCACGAAGCAGTTCTTGCCGTTGGCGTATTCGCGGCACATGCGGGTGTGGAACTGGCCGGTCTTGCCGGTGATCCCTTGCGTGACGACCTTGGTATCTTTGTTGATCAGAATCGACATTTCGAGTCCTTAATATCCTGTGCTGTGCGCTCGTGCGCTTACTTGGCGGCGGCCACGACTTTGGTGGCGGCTTCGGCCATCGTGTCGGCGCTGATGATGGGCAGACCGGAATCGGCCAGCATTTTCTTGCCGAGTTCCTCGTTGGTGCCCTTCATGCGCACGACCAGCGGCACGCTCAGGCTGACGGCCTTGCACGCGGCGATCACGCCTTCGGCGATGACATCGCAGCGCATGATGCCGCCGAAGATGTTGACCAGGATGGCCTTCAGGCCGGGGTTCTTCAGCATGATCTTGAAGGCTTCGGTCACCTTCTCGGCCGTGGCGCCGCCGCCGACGTCCAGGAAGTTGGCCGGCTCGCCGCCGAACAGCTTGATGGTGTCCATGGTGGCCATGGCCAGGCCGGCGCCGTTCACCAGGCAGCCGATGTTGCCGTCGAGCTGGATGTAGGCCAGGCCGAACTGGCTGGCTTCGATTTCGGCGGGATCCTCTTCATCGGTGTCGCGGTAGGCCACGATCTCGGGGTGGCGGTACAGCGCGTTCGAATCGAAGTTGAACTTGGCGTCCAGGGCGATGATCTTGCCCGAGCCGGTGACGATCAGGGGGTTGATCTCGGCCAGGTCGGCGTCGGTTTCGACGTAGCAGGTGTACAGCTTCTGGATCTGGTCGGCCGCGTCGGCGATCGAACCTTCGGGAACGCCGATGCCGCGCGCCAGTTGCGAGGCTTCATCGGTGCTCAGGCCCTTGGCGGGATCGACGAACACCTTCAGGATCTTCTCGGGGGTGGCGTGGGCGACCTCTTCGATCTCCATGCCGCCTTCGCTCGAGGCCATCACGCAGACGCGCTGCGAGCTGCGGTCGGTCACGATACCGACGTACAGTTCCTTCTTGATGTCGGCGCCTTCCTCGACCAGCAGGCGGCGGACCTTCTGGCCTTCCGGGCCGGTCTGGTGCGTGATCAGCTGCATGCCCAGGATCTGGCCGGCCAGCGTGCGCACTTCCTCGATGGAACGGCCCAGCTTGACACCGCCGCCCTTGCCGCGGCCGCCCGCGTGGATCTGGGCCTTGACGACCCACACCGGGCCGCCCAGTTGTTCAGCGGCCTTGACGGCCTCGTCCACCGAGAACACGGGGATGCCGCGCGGAACGGTGACGCCAAATTTCTTCAGAAGCTCTTTGCCCTGATACTCGTGGATTTTCATGCGGAGCCTTCGCTGTCGGGTAGACGTTGAATGATCGGTTGGAAAAGACCAGCGCCATGACGGGTCATGCGCCTGGATACGGATGGGGATAGCCCAGGCGTAGCCGCGGCCGGGCAAACAAAAGCCCACGGACCTGTACTCTGGACGAGCAAAGTCGCGGGCTGTCGCATAGCGAGGCGATTGGCGGTTACGGGCATGCGCTAAGGTGCCGATTGCATCGGGGGCGCCGGCAGATTCCGGGCGTGGCCGGGAGGCAATGGGCGGGCGATAAAACCCAGAGAGTATAGCACCCCCGCCTGCCGGCCCTTCTATGCCGCGGCAGGGCGGTCCTGCCGCAGCGCGCGCGCCGCCGCCACCATTTTCAGCAGCGCCGCCTCGGCCTCGGGCCAGGCCCGGGTCTTGAGCCCACAGTCGGGATTGACCCACAGGCGCTCACCGGGCAGGCGCTCGGCCGCCCGGCGGATCAGCCCGACCATCCCCTCGACCTCGGGCACGTTGGGCGAATGGATGTCGTAGACGCCGGGCCCGATGTCATTGGGATAGCGGAAATCCTCGAAGGCCCCGAGCAGCTCCATGTTCGAGCGCGAGGTCTCGATGGTGATGACGTCCGCGTCCAGCGCCGCGATGGATTCGATGATGTCGTTGAACTCGGAATAGCACATGTGGGTATGGATCTGGGTGTCGTCGCGCACACCGGCCGTGCAGAGCCGGAAGCTGTCGACCGCCCACTCAAGGTAGCCGGCCCACTGCGCCCGCCGCAGCGGCAGGCCTTCGCGGAAGGCCGGCTCGTCGATCTGGATCACGCCTATGCCGGCCGCCTCCAGGTCCAGCGCCTCGCCGCGCAGCGCCAGCGCCAATTGCCGGCAGGTCATGCTGCGCGGCTGGTCGTCGCGCACGAAGGACCACTGGAGCAGGGTCACCGGCCCTGTCAGCATACCCTTCACCGGCCGCTCCGTCAGCGACTGGGCGTACGCCGTCCAGCCGACCGTCATGGGCGCCGGGCGCGCGATGTCGCCGAACAGGACGGGCGGCTTCACGCAGCGCGAACCGTAGCTCTGTACCCAGCCGTTCTGCGTGAAGGCGAAGCCCGCCAGGAGCTCGCCGAAGTACTCGACCATGTCGTTGCGCTCGGCTTCGCCGTGCACCAGCACGTCCAGCCCCACCCGTTCCTGGAAGGCGATGCTGTCGGCGATCTCCTGGCGGATGGCCTTTTCGTACGCCGCGTCGCCCAGCGCCCCGGCGCGCCAGTCGCGGCGCAGCGTCCGGATCTCCGGGGTCTGGGGGAACGAACCGATGGTGGTGGTGGGAAACGCCGGCAGCCGCAGCCGCGTCTGCTGGGCGGCGATCCGTTGCGCAAAGGGCGAGCGGCCACGCGCCAGCCCGGCGGCGTCGCGCAGGGCGGCCTGGACCGCCGGCAGGTGGATGCGCCGCGATTCGGCGCGCGTGCGCAGGGCGCGGCGCTGCACGGCCAGCGCATCGGCCACCCCGGCCACGCCGTCCGCGGCCTCGCCCAGCGCGAGGGCCCGGCCCAGCAGCGACAACTCGTCCAGCTTCTGGTGGGCGAAGCTGAGCCAGCTCTTGAGTTCGTCGTCCAGTTGGTCCTCGGCCGACAGGTCCATCGGCACATGCAGCAGCGAGCACGACGGCGCCAGCCACAAGCGTTCGCCCAGGGATGCGGCGTACGGCGCCAGCCGCGCGCGCCAGGCGTCCAGGTCGGCGCGCCAGACGTTGCGGCCGTCGATCACGCCGGCCGACAGCACCTGGCCGGCCCGCAGCCCGTCGGCCACGGCCGCCAGTTGCTCCGGTGCGCGCGCCAGATCGACGTGCAGCCCGGCCACGGGCAACGCCTGGACCACCGGCAGATTGTCGTCCAGCGCTCCGAAATACGTGGCCAGCAGGATGGACACCGGCGCGCCGGCCAGCCGCTCGTACACCGCGGCAAAGGCCTCGCGCCAGGCAGCGGGCAGGTCCAGCACCAGGACGGGCTCGTCGATCTGCACCCAGCGCACGCCCAGGCCGGCCAGCCGCGCCAGCACTTCTTCATAGACCGGCAACAGGGCCGCCAGCAGCGCCAGCTTGCCCGGGTCGCCCGCGCCGCGATAGGCCTCGCCCTTGCCCAGCCACAGCCAGGTCAGCGGACCGGGAATGACGGGCTTGGCCGCATGGCCCAGCGCCTGCGCCTCGCGCACCTGGTCGAACAAGGTGTCGCGGGCGATGCGGAAACGCTGCCCCGGGTGCAGTTCCGGCACCAGGTAGTGATAGTTCGTGTCGAACCACTTGGTCATCTCGCACGCCGCCGCCGGGGCGCCGCCCGGCGCGCTGCCCCGGGCCATCCGGAACACGGTGTCCAGCGCCACGGGCGCGTCGCCGGCCTGGCCGAAACGCGCGGGCACCGCGCCCAGCGTGGCCGACCACTCCAGCATGTGGTCGTACCAGGCGAAGTCGCCCACCGGCACCAGATCCACTCCGGCCGCGGCCTGGACCGCCCAATGGCGGGCGCGCAGCGCGCGTCCCGCCTGCTCCAGCTCCTCTTGCGTGGACAGCCCGGCCCAATGGCTTTCCAGGGCGCGCTTGAGTTCGCGGCGCACGCCGATGCGGGGAAAGCCCAGGTTGTGCAGAGTAGCCATGTCCGTGTCGCGTCCGACTCAATCTATGAAACACGGCATTGTGCAAGGCGGGCCGCTTGAATCAAAATCAAGTTCCACATAACTAGTATGAGTTTTTCTCAAGTTATGATGGCACCATGATAGACATCCGCCACCTCGAAACCCTGGTCGCCATACGCGAGGGCGGCAGCCTGGTCGAAGCGTCCGAGCGCCTGCACGTCACGCAGTCCGCGCTGTCGCACCAGTTGCGCGAACTGGAAGAACGCCTGGGCACGCAGTTGCTCAACCGGCGCACGCGCCCGCTGCGCTTCACCACGGCCGGCCTGCGCGTGCTGGCCCTGGCCGACGACGTCCTGCCCCGCATGCGCGCCGCCGAACGGGAACTGGCACGCCTGGCGGCGGGACGCACCGGCCGCCTGCACCTGGCCATCGAATGCCATTCCTGCTTCCAGTGGCTGATGCCGGCGCTGGACGTGTTCCGCGAGCAATGGCCCGAGGTCGTCCTGGACCTGTCCGCGGCCTTTTCCTTCGCGCCGCTGCCGGCGCTGGTGCGCGGCGACCTGGACCTGGTGATCACGTCCGACCCCATCCGCCTGGACGCGGTGCGCTACGTGCCATTGTTCCGCTACGAACTGGTGCTGGCCGTGGCGCGCAACAGTCCGCTGGCGGCGTTCAAGACCCTGGAGCCGGCGCAACTGGCGGAACAGACGCTGATCACCTACCCCGTCGAGCGGGACCGGCTGGACATCTTCACCGCCTTCCTGGACCCTGCCGACGTCGAGCCCGCGGAAATCCGCACCACCGAGCTCACGCCCATGATCATCCAGCTCGTGGCGAGCGGCCGCGGCGTGACGGCCATCCCCAACTGGGCGCTGACCGAATACCTGGACCAGGGTCTGCTGCATGCCTGCCGCCTGGGCGCGGAAGGCGTCTGGCGCACGCTGTACGCGGGCGTGCGGGTCGAGGACCAGGACGCGCCCTACATCCTGAACTTCCTGGACATCGCGCGCGAACTGACCTTCCGGAACCTGACCGGCATCCGGGCGCCCCGCGCCGAGCGCCAGGCAGCCCCCGGGTCCTGATCTACTGGACGACGACGGTCAGGGCCGAACCCGCCGGCACCGCCACGGTTTCCGAGTACGACGCGCCCGACGGCCGGCGCACCACCGGGAAATGGCCCGAGGCCTTGAGCGTGGACGGCGAACTGGACGGCAGCGTGCGCAGCGAGGCGTAATCGGGACCGTTGATGGCGGGCAGGTCGTAGCCGCCCTGCGTGCGGCGCGGATAACCGAACCCGGCCGGCGGCGACGCGGGCAACAGGGCCAGCGCCGCGCCCCAGTCGCGCAAGGCCGGGCGCGCGCCCGCGCCGCCCGCCTGCCTGACTGCCTGGTCGAGCAGCGTGAACGAATCGGTGGATGAGGTGCCGCGCAGCAGGCTGCGGTAGAAATCCGTGCCGTATTGCCGCAACAGGTAGCCGCCGTAGTTGGCCGCGATGGGATACGAGAAACAGCTGGAGGACACGCTGGCGTCCCAGCCCCGGATGTAATCGCAGTTCTGGCTCTGGTGGAGCCAGTTGCCGTAGTCCCCATCCCGCAACGGGTTGAAGCCCGGCACCACCCGGCCCGAAGCCAGGTCTTCCATCATCAATGCCGTGGTCTCTTCCAGCCAGACCGCGAACCGGTTGTCCGGACTCACGCCCGTGCGCGCGGCGCGCTGGTAGAAATTGACCATGTGGGTCATCTCGTGCGCCAGCGTCGTATAGCCGGTGTTCCGGCCCGCCTGGCCGCCCAGGTACATGGTCTCGGTGTCCAGGAACAGCACCACCGCCTCGTTGCTGAGCCCCTCGTAGCTCTTCAGGAAGGCATTGGCGCTGAAGAAATAGCCGATCACGCCCCAGGCCTTGCCGTCGGGCGTGATGTTGGACAGCACGATGTGCAGGTCCTGGTCAGCGCCGATATAGCCGCTGCCGACGGTGGCGCCCCAGGGCGCGCCCGCGAGATCGGTCACGATGGGATAGACGGAATCCTGGTTCGACGAGAACCGGCTCTTGAGGCTGTCCAGCAGGGCCTCGCTCACCTTCGCGGCGGACCGCTCGCCGTCCTGCACCCAGATGTTCAGCCAGCGCCCGTCGGTGGCCGCCCAGCGGCGGGCCAGCGTGGCCTGGAACCGCGTACCGCCGCTGTCCTGCCATTCCCGCGTATCGCCTTCGACGGCGGCGCGCACCGCGGCGGCAGGCCCTTGCCTCGCCGAGGCTTGCGGCTGGGACGCGCGATCGACCGGCGGCTGGTAGTCGCGGATGTGCGCGGGGATCTGGTTGACGCCCGGCAGGTGATCCGGATCGGACGGGGCTTCCACTTTCGACGCGGTGGCGGGCCGGTCCGCGACGGATGTGCTGACCGAGGCCATACCGGCATCGCGGTCGGACACGTTGGTGAAGACCAGGGTGACGGTGCGGCCGCTGACGCCGTTGAGGGTGATCGGCACGGACGTGCCCGAACTCGAACCGCTATTGTCGTAGCGCCAGACGCCGACGCCGCTGCCGCGATAGGTCTGGGCGTCTGAAGCGCCGCATTGCGCGCCGCTGCACGCCACCGACAACACACCCGATCCGGAAACCTCGCCGCCCCCACCGCCTCCACAGGAGGCCAGCAGTGCCGCCAACGAGATCCCGGCCAGTGTCCGGATGGTACCCACGGTATCGCGATTCATCTTGCCCCCGCAGAAGAAGCTTTTGCGCAACATACCATGGCACGCAGGCTAGCGGATGGACTGCACCTGCAACTGCGCCGGCATCCCGCCGCCGGCCTCGCCGGCGGAACGGGCCACCGTGCCGGTGACCGTGACGGTGCGCGATTGCAGGTCCTGCATCTGCTGCCGGGTCAGGCCGCGCAGGTCCCATTGCCGGTCGCCCGACTCGAGCACGGCCACGACGAAAGGCTCGTTGCCCTTGAGCACGATGCGTCCCTCCAGCGTGATCACGTCGCCCGCCTGCGGAGCGGGCTGGGCGCAGGCCCACAGGCTGGACACACTCAGGCACAGGGCCAGCAACAATGCGCGCATGACGGCCTCGCGGCGAAAACGGATGCGGAAAGTGTACGGGGGTTCGGGAAAGCGGCCTAGTCTTGATCCAGGTCGTCAAGATCGACGCCCCGCAACACCTGCCTGATGGTGCCCTGGCCGAAGCCCCGGGACATCAGGAAGCGTACCTGCTTGGCACGCTGGCCGGCATCGGCGGGCAGCGTGCCGAAACGCTTGCGCCACACCTCGCGCGCCCGGGCCAGCTCGGTGGTTTCGAGCGTGCCCCGCAACTCGGCGATCTGCGTGTCCGCCACACCATGTTGGCGCAGCTCATGCATGATGCGCAGGGTGCCCTGCTTGGCGGCCAGCCGGTGCACCACGCTCTGCGCATAACGCTCGGTGGACAGCCAGCCTTCCTTTTCCAGGCTGTCGAGCACGGCGCGAACCTCGTCCTCTTCCCCGAAACGGGCAAGCTTGCGGCCCAGTTCCAGGCGGCTGTGTTCGCGCCGGGACAGATAGCCCACCGCCCGGGCCTTCAACGAAGGGCCGGAAGCGGGCTTGCCGTCGTCACTCGTCTCCAAGCTGTTCGGCTTCGGTCACTTTGCCGGCGCCGGCGACCCGGGCGACCACGCCCAGGTTGTCGCGCACGCGGTTCTCGATCTCGATGGCCATTTCCACGCGTTCCTTCAGGAACTCGCGGGCGTTGTCCTTACCCTGGCCAATGCGCTCGCCGTTATAGCTGAACCACGAACCGGACTTCTCGACGATGCCTGCCTGCACGCCCAGGTCCAGGATTTCGCCTTCGCGCGAGATGCCGGCGCCGTACATGATGTCGAATTCCGCGCTCTTGAACGGCGGCGATACCTTGTTCTTGACGACCTTGACGCGGGTCTCGTTGCCGATGACCTCGTCGCCCTTCTTGATGGAGCCGGTGCGGCGGATGTCGAGGCGGACCGAGGCGTAGAACTTCAGCGCGTTGCCGCCGGTGGTGGTTTCCGGGTTGCCGAACATGACACCGATCTTCATCCGGATCTGGTTGATGAAGATGACCATGCAGTTGGTGCGCTTGATCGAGGCGGTCAGCTTGCGCAGCGCCTGGCTCATCAGGCGGGCCTGCAGGCCGGGCAGGGAATCGCCCATTTCGCCTTCGATTTCGGCCTTGGGAACCAGCGCCGCGACCGAGTCGATGACGATCAGGTCGACCGCGCCCGAGCGCACCAGCGCATCGGTGATTTCCAGGGCCTGTTCGCCGGTGTCGGGCTGCGAGATCAGCAGGTCGGTCAGGTTCACGCCCAGCTTGGAGGCGTACTGGACGTCGAGCGCGTGCTCGGCGTCGATGAAGGCGCAGGCGCCGCCCAGCTTCTGCATTTCGGCGACGACTTGCAGCGTGAGCGTGGTCTTGCCCGACGATTCCGGGCCGTAGATCTCGACGACCCGGCCGCGCGGCAGGCCGCCGACGCCCAGGGCGATGTCCAGGCCGAGCGAACCGGTGGAGACGACCTGGATGTCGTGCTCGACCTCGTTGTCGCCATAACGCATGACCGAGCCCTTGCCGAACTGCTTTTCGATCTGGGACAGCGCGGCGGCCAGGGCCTTGGTCTTTTCGTTCTGGGCAGCGGCTGCGGCCTTGGAAGCTTTGGTGTCGTCCATTCTGGGATCCTTGGGTTGATGCGCGAATTATGGCACTGCCCGATACTGTATAAAAAAACAGTATGGGACCGCAAGCTCCACGTGCAATAAACAACGCCCCACCCGCACCGCCCTGCCTTTTCCTCAGGCCTCGCGCCCACCATCCAGCAGCCGGACGGCATTGCCCCCGGCGATCGCCGCCCGCTGCCCCGGCTCCAGCGCCGACAGCCCACCCACCGGGTCGGCGTCGCCGAAGGGGTAGTCCCCGCCCAGGACGATGCGGTCCGCCCCCACGCAGCGCACCAGCAGCGCCAGCGTGTGCGGGTCGTACACGCAGCTATCGTAGTGGAAGTGCTGCAGGTAGTGGCTGGGCGGCTTGCTCAGGTTACGCATGGTGTCCGGCCGGTATGTCGCATTGCGGTCCAGCCGCCCCGTGTAATAGGGCATGTACCCGCCCCCGTGGGCCATGACGATGCGCAGCGCCGGATGCCGCTCCATGACGCCTTCGTAGATCAGCGAGGACATGACCTTCACCTCCTCGATGGACTGGCCGATCGAGTTCCAGAGCGCGTAGCCCTGGAACCACGGGTCGCGGACCCCGTCGGGGTGGATGAAGGCGACCAGCGCCTTTTCTTCGATCGCACTCCACATTTCCTCGTAGCGGGCCTCGCCCAGGTAGCCGCCGCGATGGTTGCTGGGCAGATTGGCCACACGCAGCCCCATCGCCACCGCGCGCTCCATCTCGCGCAGGGCGAGCGCCATGTCGCCCAGGGGCAGCACGAACGTTCCCACGAACCGGTCCGGGAACCGGCGCACCCAATCGGCCGCCATGTCGTTGACCAGCCGGGCCTGCCGCGCCTCCTCGGCGGGCTCGGCCCAGGCCCGGGACGCCACGACGTCGGCCGACGAAATCACGTGGCGATCGATGCCGCGCGCCGCCATGTCGTCGACCTGCCGCTGCGGGTCCAGCATGCCCAGGAAGCGCGGATTGTCGGCCGACAGCGGCCGCTGCCCAAAGCAACTGGACACGCTGTGCGGCTGCGCCAGCTCGAAGACCTCGCGCTGGATGAAGTGCGCATGGAAATCGACGCAGCACGGGCACAGCGCGCGCCAGCCCGGTATTCCCTCGTTCAGCATGGATTGCCCTCCAGTGACGTGCCCGTCAGGGCCGGGGCTTGAGTCCGTTCAGCACGACGTCGACGAAGAACTCGGCGAAGGCATCCAGGGTCCGGTCGTTGACCTTGCGCCCGCGCATGGCTTCCTGCAGCGGCCGGCCCGTCACGAAGAAGGAGCAGGCCCCTACCACCAGCATGTGGAAGAAGGCGGGGTCGACCGCCCGCAACTCGCCGCTGCGCTCGCCGTCCGCCATGAACTTCTCGGCCAGGTAGAGGCCGCGCTGGGCCAGATCGTTCAGGATCGCCCGGGCCGCGTCGTCGTCGGCATTGAAGATGCGGGCCACCATCACCTCGTGGTAATAGGGGCTGTCGACGTTGGCCTGCAGGACCGACCGCACGCGCTGCTTGAGCTTCTTGTCCGCCGTCCCGGCATCGGACAAGTAGCGCAGGCTCAGCGCGGTACGCTCGCCGGTGGACTTGGAGATGAGCTCGGCCAGCAGGCCGTTCTTGGATCCGAAGTAGTAGCGCACCAGCGCCGGATCGACGCCGGCGACCTTGGCGATGTTGACCGTGCTCAGTTCGGAAACCGGATGGGTCTTCAGGAATTCCGCGGTCAGTTCGAGGATGCGGTTGCGGCCGACGGCGGCCTCCGCGCCCGAGGGCCGCCCCTTGCCGCGCTTGCGCTCCCCGCCGGACTCCGAATTTTCCTTTGCCATGCGCGCCATGCCCGCCACCCGGTTCGATCCGGGACGGATTATCGCACGCCCCCCCACCCGTTCCGCCCTCGCGCGGCCCGTGCCTCCCCCCGCCGCGGCCGCTATTCCGCACGGATGCCCGCCGCGTCGGCGATGCGCGTGGTCTGCGCGATTTCGCTCTGCAGGCGCCGCGTCAGGTCGGCCGGCGAGCCGGCAATGATCAGGCCGTAGTTCAGGTCGTACGACCGCTTGACGTCGGGCTGCGCCAGCACGGCGCTCATCGCCCGCGTCAGGCGCTCCTGGATGGCCTTGGGCATGCCCGCGGGGCCCAGCAGCGAGGACCAGGTACCCACCGTGCGAAAGCCCGGCAGCGTCTCGGTGATGGCCGGCGTATCGGGCAGGAACGGCAGGCGCTTGGCATCGAGCGCGGCCAGCACCTTGAGCTTGCCCGTCTTCATGAAAGGCGCCACCGAGGCCAGGGTGGAGAAGCCCATGGCCACGCGGCCGCCCAGGATCTCGGTATTCATGGGACTGATGCCCTTGAAGGGCACATGCAGGATGTCCGCGCCGGACTCCATCTTGAACAGCTCGGCGTTGAACTGCATGACCGAGCCGATGCCCGCGCTGCCATAAGCCAGCTTGCCCGGCCGCTGCTTGGCGTAGGCGATCAGCTCGGCCACCGAATTGACCGGCAGGTCGCCCGGCACGAACAACACCTGGGGCGTCTCGTGCATCAGGCTGATCGGCGTGAAGTCCTTCAGGATGTCGAAGCGCACGTTGGCCGACAGGAACTTCGCAGTGACCGTCACGCTGGACGGCGCGAACAGCAGCGTGTAGCCATCCGGCTGCGCGTGCATCACCCGCTCCGCCCCCAGGATGCCACCGGCGCCGGGGACGTTCTCGATGACGACCGGCTGGCCCAGTTGCTCGCCCAGTTTCGGCGCCACGATGCGCAGGAACAGATCGGCGCCGCCCGGCGCGAAGGGAGAAATGATGGTGATGGGCCGGTCCGGGAACTCCGCGGCAAGCGCGGCGTGCGCGCCCGCCAGGGCCAGCAGGGCGCCGGGCAGGAACCGGCGCGCCAGGCGCCCCGACACCTTCCACCAGCGGCGCCGGCCCAGGTCCGCCACGGCGGCGTTCGTTGCATGCATGGATGTCTCCCTGTCGTTGTTCGCATAATTTATTTCCTTTTTTAGGAAATAACAACAGGAATTTCCACGAATCGCAGACCCGAAGCAAACACAGGATTGATTCCATGGATCCGACTGACAAAGACTATTGACAATGATTTCGATCATGCCAAGAATTGCGCTACAAATTCCTTAATTAGGAATATAAAGGAAAACAATGACAGCGCCCGCAAGCAGGAGACGACCATGACGCAGCCCCCTTTTCCCCACTCCCCAGCCATGGCGGCCGGCCCCGATGTACTGGTGGTCGGGGCCGGCCCCGTCGGGCTGGCCGTCGCCGTCGAGTTGGGCCTGCGGGGCATTCCATGCCAGGTCATCGACGAGATCGATGCCGTCGGGCACTGGTGGACCCGGGCCATGAACATGAACAAGCGCACCATGGAACACATGCGCCGCTGGGGCCTGGCCGGGCGCCTGAAGGCCATCAACCACGTACCGGCGGGCTGGCCTTCGCACGTCACCTTCGTCGACGGACTGGGCGGCACGCAATTCGCCTGCGTGCGTGCGGAAGGACTGGGCTGGCACCGGGTGCTGGACGACGCGGCCGAGGATGCGCTGTGGGTCGCGCAGGGCCAGGTGCAGGAGCTGCTGCTGGACAAGGCGCGCGAACTGGGCGCCCGCATCGCGTTCTCGTCGCGGGCCACGGCGGTCGAGGTACGTGACGGCGGCCGCGTCGCCGTCACGATCGAGGAGACCCGCACGCGGCAAACGCGGGTACTGGAGGCGCGCTACCTGATCGGCTGCGACGGCGGCCGCAGCCTGGTGCGCGGCGCCGCCGGGATTCCGTACGAAGGCGCCGGCGCCCTGTCGCGCCAGGTCTCCATGTTTTTCCATGCCCCCGACCTGCTGGCGGCGATGCGCGACCGCGGCATCGCCGACTCGGTCATGTATTTCAGCGCCAGCCCCGAGGTGCCCGGCACCGCGCGGCTGATCTGCGGCGACCGCTGGGAATTCACCTATCGCCCTCCCCCCGGAACCGGCGAAGACATCGACGCCCACGCGGTGATCCGCCGCCTGATCGGCCCCGGCCTCTCCTTCACGCTGGAACGGACCTATCCCTTTTCCTATTTCGAACTGCTCGCGCAGCGCTTCCGCGACGGCCCCGTCTTCCTCGCGGGCGACGCGGCGCACCTGATCCCGCCCCTGGGCGGACACAACCTCAATCTCGGCGTGGGCGACGCGGTCAACCTGGGATGGAAACTGGCGCACGTGCTGCGGGGATGGGCGGACGAAGCCATCCTGCGCAGCTACGACCCCGAACGCCGGCCCATCGTGCAGCGCACCTCACAGGAAGCCCATGCCAACTACGAACGGCTGCGCTCGACCTTCGAGCGGCTGTCGGCGGTCATGCAGGCCGTGGATACCGGCCCCGGGGCCCGCAACCGGCGCGAGGCGCTGAGCGCACCGGTCGCGCGCGACCTGGAGCCGCAGTGGTGGTCGGACGGCACGGTGCTGGACCAGCGCTACACCGCCTCGCCCATCGTCCGGACCGAGCCCACGCCCGGCCCGGCCTACGACTCGACCCGCTACCCGCCCCATGCCGCTCCGGGCCATCGCGCGCCCATGTGGCGCCTGGCGGACGGCACGCCGCTCTACGATCGGTTCGGCCCGGAATACACACTGCTGGACATGGCTCCCGCGCCCCAGGCCGGGCAGGCCGCGGCGCTTCTGGCCACCGGGGCCGGCCTGCCGCTGCACCACCTGCGGATGCCCGATGCGGAACTGGCCCGGGTCTACGGCGCGCCGCTGGCCCTGATCCGGCCCGATCAGCATGTCGCCTGGCGCGGCGAATCGCTGCCCCCCGCCCTGCTCGACGTGCTGACGGGCCGCGTGGCGGCCCCCCTGCCATGATCCGCCGCCTGGACATCCGCGGCACCGTCTACGCCTACGAGGAATCGGGCGCGGGGCCGTTGGTTCTTTTCGGCCACGGACTGTATTTCGATCGCGCCATGTTCGCCCGGCAGGCGGAGGCGCTGGCAGATCGCTTCCGCTGCGTGCGCCTCGACTGGCCCGGCCACGGGGACAGCGGCTGGCGGCCGCAAGGATGGACCGTCACCGATCTGGTGGAGGACGTTGCCGCCCTGATTCCCGCGCTGGGTGCGGAGCGGGCCATCCTGGTGGGACTGAGCCAGGGGGGCGCCGTCTTCACTCGGACCGCCCTGGCTCACCCCGAGCGGGTCGCCGCGCTCGTGGTCATGAACGCGACGCCTCACGCGCCGGCGAGCGAAGCCCGCGGCCGGATGGAGCAGGCCTGCGATACGCTCGCGCACGGCAGCCCCGCCGACCGCGAACAGTTGTTCCGGTCGATCGCGGACCGCATGTTCAGTCCCCATGCCCGGGCCGTCCATCCCGGACGCATCGCGGCCGCGCGGCAGGTGTTCGCCCGCCACGACCCGGCCGCGCTCGCACTGGCGGTCAGGCTGGGCCTGAGCTATGAAGACCTCGTCTCCGCCCTGGGCGACCTGGCCGCGCCAACCCTGCTGCTGTGGGGCGCGGACGACGAGATCAGCCCCCTCGCGCTGGCCCGCGCGTACCTTGGGCAGACCCCGGATGTCCGGCTGGTCGCCCTGCCGCAGGCGGGCCATTCCGCGCCGCTGGAACAACCCGAGGCCGTCACGCGCGAACTGGCCGCCTTCCTGGACGGTCTCGCCCCTTCCGAGCCATTCTTGCAACCTCCGCCTTCCACCGAGAAACAACCATGACTTTCGATCCCCACGCTGGCCGCCACCGCATGCCCGTCGTCTTCGGTCCCAGCGCCGGTCCCCGGCAGGGCCCCGACGGCCGGTCCTTCGACATGAGCCGCGCCCCCCGCACGTCCGCCGCGGTCAGCTTCCTGACCGAGCGTGCGCGCCTGGAAGCCCTGCTGCCCCCGGACTGCGAACTCGACGGCGCCCCCATCGTCACCGTCGAGCACACCATGCTGCGCGAACTGGAATGGCTGGCCGGGCGCGGCTACAACCTGCTGGGCGTCAGGTTTCCCGTGCGCTACCGCGGCCGGGAAGAAACCGCGCGCGGGCCCTTTCTTTCCGTCCTGTGGGAAAACCGTCCCGAACCCATCATCACCGGCCGCGAGGAACTGGGATACGCCAAGCTTTATTGCGAACTGCCCGAGCCGCGCGTCCTGCGCGGCTCGCACTGCTATGCGGCCAGTTGGGACGGCCACGAATTCCTGCGCATGGAAATCGGCGGACTCGAGGATGCCCAGCCCCCAGCCGCCCCCGCCACCGACGGCGTCCTGCACTACCGCTACCTGCCCGCCATCTCGGGCGCGGCCCCATCGGTCAGCGAAATGGTGATTTCGCCCTCGGGCGGCAGCCCCATGCGCCACCGCTCGTTCCGGCGCGGCACCAGCCGCCTGGCATTCGTGCGTTCGACCTGGGAACAGTTGCCGACGATGTATCACATCGTCAATGCGCTGGCGGATCTGCCGGTCCTCGAAATGACCGGCGCGTGGATGGCCGAGACGGTGGGCGCGAAAGACCTGAGCGACCAACGCGTCCTGCGCTGACGAGGATCGACACCATGACGGATACGAACATGACGCCCGATGCCCGCGCCAGGGTGGAACCGGATGCCCACTCGCCCTCGCTCTTCGCGCACTTCGTCCTGCAGACCGCGAACTACGAGGCGGTCAGGAACTGGTACCTGACCGTCCTGAACGCACAGGTGGTCTACGACCGCCACGGCCTGTGCTTCCTCACCTATGACGACGAACACCACAGGCTGGCGATCCGGCATGTCCCGGACCTGCAGCCGCCGCGCTCCGGAAGCTGGGGACTGCATCACCTGGCCTACGCCTATCCCACGCTGCGGGCCCTGCTGTCGACCTACCTGCGCCTGAAACACGCCGGCATACGGCCCTACTGGACGATCAACCACGGGCCGACCATCTCGTTCTACTACCGCGACCCCGACGGCACGCAGATCGAGCTGCAGGTCGACAACTTCCACACCAAGGAAGAGGCCGCGGCCTTCTTCCATGGCGAGGACTTCGCCGTGAACCCGGTGGGCGTCAAGCTCGATCCGGAAGCGCTGATCCGCGCCTACGAATCCGGCGTCCCGCAAGCGGAACTCGCGCGCCGGCCACGGCTGGCGCCCGGGCAGACCCTCGACGACATGCGGCCTTAGTACCCCGCCCTGGCATAGGGGTTGGCCCCCCGCCGATACACCATCAGCGCGCGACGGTAGCGGTTGATCATCTCCCCCCGCTGGTTGCGCGCCTCGGTCAGCACCGTCACCACGCCCTGGTCGGGCCGCGAACCGGACAGGCGCGTGCCCTCGACCGTGGAACGCGCCTCCAGCGTGTCCCCCGGCATCAGGTCGGCGCCGAACTCCACGTCGGTCCATCCGAGGTTGACGGTGACCCGGCCGAAGGTGCGCGTGGACAGCGCCACGGCCACGCCTATCCCCCAGGTCTGCGGCACGACCGGCCCCGGCAGCCCCAGCGCCTGCGCAAAAGCGTGATCGTGGCTTTGCGGCTGCCACTCCATGGCGCGCAGCGCGTGCAGCGTGGACTCCTCGGCCAGCAGGGTCTTGCGCGGGCTGTGGACGAAGGTTTCCCCCTGCCGCAGGTCCTCGAAGAACAGGCCCGTCTGCTCGACCCAGGCACCGTCCTCGCGCGCGGCATGCGACAGGAAACGCGCTTCGTCCGCGGCCGCGGCGCCCGCGATCACGTCGGGCCCCGCCGCGCCATGCCACAGCTCGACCACGTAGCGCAGTTCGGCCACCTGCTCGCCGCGCTGGTTGTAGCCGCGCGTGAGCAGGCTGGCGCGGCCCAGGTGCGCGTCCACCGGCTCGGTGGCCAGCACTTCGGTCTCGACATACAGGGTATCGCCGCCGAACATGGGCCGGGTCAGCGCGATGCTGGACATGGACACGATGCGGCGGCGCCGGCCGAAGGTCTTGGACGTCATGCCGATCAGCCGCTGCAGGGTCAGCGTGCTGACCATCAGGGGCCGCTTCCAGTCCGTCAGCCCGGCGTAGCAGTCGTCGTAGTGGACCATGGCGGAATTGATGGAATCCAGGGCCTCGGCCACGTTGTCCTGCTGCGAGAACGTGATGCCCGGCCGATGGACGAAACACTGTCCGGCCGACAAGTGCTCGAAGCCCAGGCCGAAGCGTTCGGCATACAGGCCGTCGCCCAGGTGGTAGTAGGAACTATGCATGATGGTCTCCAACGGCGGATGGGCTGGGGGCGGCGGCACGCCGCAGGATGCGCAGGGCGCTCTGGTAGACGGGCTCGTCCACCATGGTGGCCCCCACCGCGCAGGCGCGGCGGCCGGCGCGTTCGTAGGCCGCGGCCACTTCGCTCGCCCACGCCAGCCGGCGCGGATCGGGCTCGAAGGCCTGGACGATGATGGGCCACTGGCGCGGATGGATGGCGAGCTTGCCGGAGAAGCCCATGGCACGCGCCCGCTCGCAGTCGGCACGCAGGCCGGCGTCGTCGTCGATGGCGATGTGCGGCACGTCCAGCATGGGCACGCCGCTGCCGGCGGTCTCGAACATGAGGCGCCCGCGCACGTAGGCCAGCGCGTCCCAGGCGTTGTCCGCACCGGTCTCGACGCTGAAGTCCGCGGCCCCGAAGGCCATCGCCACCAGCCACGGGCCGGCATGGGCGATGTCGGCCGCGCGGCGCACGCCCCGCGCCGACTCCACCAGCGCCATCAATCGCAGCGCGGGGTTGGCCGCGGCCGCATGCGTGTGGACCATGCGCAGTTCGGACGCGTCCTCGGCCTTGGGAACGGCCACCAGATCCAGGGCGGGCAAGGCGCCCGCATGGGCCAGCGCGTAAAGATCCTCCAGGCCCGCGGACGTCTGCGGGGAAGAAACCCGCAGCGCCACCATGGGCGCCCCCGGGCCGGCCGGGGGCAGCGCCGCCAGCCAGGCCAGCGCGTCGCGCCGGGCGGCGGCCTTGTCGGCCGCCGGCACGGCATCCTCGAGATCGATGATGACGCCCGGCGCGCCGCCGCGCAGCGCCTTGTCGTAGCGGTCGGGCCGGTTGCCGGGACAGAACAGGAAGGTGGAAGGAACGACGGGGTGGGTCACGCGGGCTCTCCGGGACAAGGTCGCGGCCCGCGCGATCGGATCAGCCGATCGGCTCTCGCCGCATCACGGTGCTGAACAGGTGCCGCCCTTCGGGGAAGAGCCCCACCGAGGCGACGATCAGGTCTTTCTTGGTGCCGTAGTACCAGGTGCGCGTGCGCAGGGTCGGCGTGCTGAAGCGGGTCTGCAGCAACTCGGCCTGCGCCCGGGTCAGCCGGACGGCGTCGATTTCCTGGCGGATTTCGCACACCCGGTCGCCGCGCCGCTCGGCCAGCCATTCGGCAACCGAGGCCCGGTAGCCGTCCAGTTGCTCGAGCGCGTCCGCGTACAGCGGCGGGATGTGGTGTTCGCTGTAGACGACCGGCGGCGCGCCCTCGGCCTGGCGCAGTCCGGTCACCCGGATGAAGCGCTGGCCGGCGGGCAGCCGCAGCGCGCGGGCCGAGCCCTCGTCGCCGTCGACCTCGCGGATGTTCAGGGTATGGAAGCGAAAGCCGCGGGTGAAGCGCAGGATGTCGTCCACCGTGTTGCCCACGTGCACGAAATTGCCCGAGGGCTGCGCCGACTCCACGCGGGTCCCGATGCCGGGCCGGCGGCTGACCAGCCCCTGCACCTCCAGTTCGCGCAAGGCTCCGCGCACGGTGATGCGGCTGACGTTGAACTGCTGTCCCAGTTCGTTCTCGGTGGGCAGCATGCTGCCGGGCGGATACTCGCCATCGCGGATCCGCCGGATCAAGGTCTGGGCCAACAGCTTGTACTGCGAACCGGCACTGCGCTGGAACATGAGGCGACACGTCAGAGAACACCAAGGGTCCTTAGTCTACCTTGCTCCTCTTCGTCGATCCCGATGCCAGCCAGCAGCTCGCGGGTATCGGCGCCCATGGCCGGCGCGGGTCCGACGGCCACCGCCGGCCGCGACGTGCGCAGCGGGCTGTCGAGCACCCGCAGCGCGCCGCCGCCCGCCAGGTCGACGCGGCGAATCCTGCCGTCGGCCTGCGCCAGGGGCGCATCCAGCGCCTGCCCCACGGACCACACGGGCGCGGCGGGCACCGTGCCGGCGAAATGCTGCATCCACTCGGCCGTGGTGCGGGCCGACAGCGCCTCGTCCAGCAGGCGGGTCAGTTCCTCGCGATGCCGGCCCCGGGCGCCGAAGTCGACGAAGCGCGCATCCGCGATCCATTCCGGCCGCCCGATCCGCTCGCACAGGTTGCGCCAGAATTTTTCCTTGTTGCACATCAGGTAGATCCAGCCGTCGCCGGTGCGATAGAGCTGGCACGGCGTGAGCGAGGGGTGCCCGGAACGGGGCTGGCGGTCGGTCTCGGCGGCGCCGTTCAGGTACCACGCCGCCACGTAATTGAGGTTGAACAGCGCGACGTCGTACAGGCTGGTATCCACGTCGCATCCCTTGCCACTGCGCGCGGCCTCCAGCATGCCGCCGAGCAGCCCCACCGACATCATCACGCCGGTCATGTAGTCGACCAGCGACAGCCCCATGCGCGACGGCGCCGTGTCCGGTTCGCCGGTCAGCGAGAAATAGCCCGCCTCGGCCTGCATCAGGTAGTCGTAGCCCGGCCAGGCCGCGCGTTCGCCGGTCCTGCCATAGGCCGATATGTGGGCGCAGACCACCGCCGGATTGACGTCCTTCAGATCTTCGTAGGTCAGGCCCAGCTTGCCCGCGACGTCGCCGCGCAGGTTGTCGACCACACCGTGCGCCGTGGCCGCCAGCTTGCGGAACACCGCCCGCCCCTCGGGATGGGCGAGGTTCAGCGTGATGCTTTTCTTGCCCTGGTTCAGGCTCTGGAAGAACAGGCTCTGCGCGCTGTCGGGCAGGCCGGCCAGGAAATGCGGCCCGACCAGCCGCGACACGTCCCCCCCTTGCGCGGCCTGCTCGACCTTGATGATCTCGGCCCCCAACGCGGCCAGCAACTGGGTGCCGAAAGGCGCCGCGCCGTACTGCTCGACGGCAAGAATGCGGAACCCGTGAAGTAGCGACATGAAGCTCCCCGGACAATGTTGGAAAAGGACATCTTGAGTTTGTTATAACAATATATCAAAATCCGGAAACAGAAAAGCCAACCAATGGCACTATTCCCGAGGAGACCCTTCCCATGAACAAACTGCTTTTGCTGCTCTGCCTGGCCGTGGGCCTGGCCAGCCAACCCGCCCTTGCCGACCAGACGTTCCCCAACAAGCGGGTGCGCGTGATCATCCCCTTCCCGCCCGGACAGGGGTCGGACATCCTCGCCCGCGCCATCGGCGACAAGCTGGCGCAGAAGTGGGGGCAGCCGGTGGTGGTGGAGAACCGCGCCGGCGCCAACGGCTCCATCGCGCTGCAGGAAGTGGCGCGGGCCGAGGGCGACGGGTACACGCTGCTGGTCACCTCCAACTCACCCGTCGTGATCAATCCCAACCTGTACAAGCACCTGCCCTACGACGTAGGGCGCGACTTCCAGCCCGTCGCCCTGCTGGCCGGCACCGACATGCTCATGGTGGTGAACGCGCAGTTCCCGGCCACCACGCTGTCCGAAGTCATCGCCCAGTTGAAGGCCAATCCCGGCAAATTCAGCTACGGATCGCCGGGCACGGGCTCCACCAGCCATCTCAGCATGGAGGTCTTCAAGCAGCTGGCGGGCGTGGACATCGTCCACGTGCCCTACAAGGGCAGCCCGCCGGCGTTCACGGACCTGATCGGCGGCTCGATCAAGCTGATGATCGACGCCCTGCCCAGCGCCATGCCCCAGGTGAAATCGGGCCGGGTCCGGGCCATCGCCATCACCAGCAGCGACACGCCCTCCACCATCATGCCGGACGTGCCGCTGGCCAGCAGGGCAGGCCTGGCCGGCCTGCCGGGACGCGCCTGGTACGGCATGTTCGCGCCCAAGGCCACGCCCCCCGCCACCATGGCGCGCATCGTCGCCGACGTGCGGGCGGTGCTGCAGAACCCCGATATCGTCGCCAAGCTGCCCCAGCTCGGCCTGGAGGCCGTGGAGCCCATGACGCCCCAGGAATTCGGCCGCTTCGTGGACAAGGAAACCGCCTACTGGGCCGACGCCACGCGCCGCACGGGGATGTATCAGATCGAATAGCGATAGTGACGGGGACGCGCGCCTGGGGGACAATGCGTCGGGGCCCCTCGATGCATTACCCGAAGCTACAATTCCCCCATGCGCATCCTCATCGCCGAAGACGACAACATCCTTGCCGACGGCCTGTCCCGCTCCCTGCGCCAGAACGGCTACGCCGTCGATGCCGTCCACGACGGACTCGAGGCGGACTCCGCGCTGGCGGCGCAACCCTTCGACCTGCTGATCCTGGACATCGGCCTGCCCCGGCTCTCGGGCACCGAGGTCCTGCGCCGGCTGCGGTCGCGCAACTCGCACATGCCGGTCCTGATCCTGACCGCCGCCGACAGCGTGGAGCAGCGCGTCAAGGGACTGGACCTGGGCGCCGACGACTACATGGCCAAGCCCTTCGCGCTGTCCGAGCTCGAGGCCCGGGTCCGCGCGCTGACGCGACGCGGCGCGGGCGGCGGCCCGGCGGTGCTGCGCCACGGCCGCCTGGCCTTCGACCAGGTCGGCCGGGTGGTGACCATCGACGAGCAGATCGTCGAGTTGTCCGCGCGCGAAGTCAGCCTGCTGGAAGTCCTGCTGTCGCGCAGCGGCCGCATGGTCAGCAAGAAGCAGTTGGTGGACCATCTGTGCGAATGGGGCGAGGAAGTCAGCACCAACGCCATCGAGGTCTACGTGCACCGGCTGCGCAAGAAGCTGGAACCCGGCGGCGTCAAGATCGCCACCGTGCGCGGGCTGGGATACTGCCTGGAACGCGAGCCCGGCGCCCAGCACGGCGCGGCCTGACCCGGTTCCGGGAGCATGGACGACGACCACCAGGGGCCGCAGCCCATCCCCGCCGTCGAACGGCCGGCGCGCTCGCTGTTCGGCGAGATCCTGGACTGGATGCTGGTCCCCCTCTTCCTGCTGTGGCCGATCAGCGTCGCCATCACCTACGTGGTCGCGCAATCCATCTCGGTCGCGCCCTACGACCGCAGCCTGGCCAACAACGTGCTGGCCCTGGCCCAGCAGATCAAGGACGTCAACGGCCGGGCCCGGCTGCAACTGCCGGTCTCGGCGCGCGAGATGCTGCGCGCCGACGAGACCGACAGCGTGTTCTACCTCGTGCTGGGCAGCCGCGGCGAATACCTGGGCGGCGACCGGGAATTGCCGCAACCGCCCCTGGAGCGCCCGCTGCCCGGCATCGTCCAGTACCGCGACGACGTGATGCGCGGCTTCGCGGTGCGCGTGGCCTACACCTGGGTATCACTGCCCACGATCCCGGGCGGGCAGCCGGCGTTGGTGCAGGTGGCAGAGACGCTGGAGAAGCGCTCGCAGCTGGCCAACGAAATCATCAAGGGCGTGGTGTTGCCGCAATTCGTGGTGCTGCCGCTGGCCGTGGTGCTGGTGTGGTTCGGCCTGTCGCGCGGCATCGCCCCGCTGGGTCGGCTGCAGGCGCGGCTGCGCGCGCGGCGGCCGGACGACCTCTCGCCCATCGACGATCGCGAGGTGCCGCAGGAGATCGCGCCGCTGGTCGGCGCGATGAACGAGCTGCTGCAGCGCCTGTCGGCCAACGTCGACGCGCAGAAGCGTTTCGTCGCCGACGCGGCGCACCAGTTGAAGACACCGCTTGCCGGCATACGCACGCAGGCCGAGCTGGCGCTGCGCAACGCCAGTCCGGAAGACATGGAGGCCAGCCTCAGGCACCTGATCTCGGGTGCCGAGCGGGCCACGCGCCTGGTGAACCAGTTGCTCGCGCTGGCGCGCGCCGAGGACAAGGGCAGCCCCGTGGACGTCTCCGCCCGCGTCGACCTGCTGGCCATCGCCAGCGACCAGACGCAGAACTGGGTGCACGAAGCGATGGAGCGCGGGATAGACCTGGGCCTGGAAGGCCCGGAAACGCCGGTTCCAGTGGCCGGCAATGCCCTGCTCCTGGCCGAACTGGTCAACAACCTGATCGACAACGCGCTGCGCTACACCCCGGGCGGCGGCACCGTGACCGTACGCGTGGCGGCGACCGGCGCGGGCGCGACGCTGGACGTCGAGGACTCCGGCCCGGGCATCCCGCCCGAGGAACGCGAACTGGTGTTCGACCGCTTCTACCGGATCCTGGGATCCAACGCCGAAGGCAGCGGCCTGGGCCTGGCCATCGTGCGCGAGATCGCCCAGCGGCACGGCGCCGTTCTGGCGATCGCCGACAACCCGCAAGACACGGCCGCCGGCATGCCCGGCACGCGCATCAGCGTGCGCTTCCCGCCGGCCTGAGGCCGGCGCCCACTCAGAAATCCAGCCCCGCCTCCCGCGCCGCCATGTCATGCAGCGCACGGCGCATCAGCAACCCTGGCTTGTCGGGCGCGAAATTCAGGTCGAACTGCGGCTCGGCGTCGCGCGTCACCACGTCCAGTATCCACTCCAGCGCGTCCACGTCCTCGAGGTAGGCCTTGGACGACGCCTCGTGCAGGTAGGCGTCGGCGGCGGGATCATCCAGGTTGGAGTCGCGGCTGTTGAACCACCAGTAGTGGATGCTGCCGTTGGTCTCGGGCGTGAAGGCGTGGGTGATGTTGAAGCGATAAGTGCGCGGCACGCCGCCGGCATCGTGGTTGTCGACGATGCGGGCGAAGGCGACGTGCAGGCCGGGCGAGGCGAAACGCGCTTCCGAATAGCGATCCACCGGCTTGCCGGTCAGGCCGGTGGGCACACCGTAGACGTCGGGCGGCGGCGAGTTCTTCAGCGCGCGGTTGATGGTGACCACGTCTCCTTCCTGGCGAACGTCCAGCTTGCTGCGCGCATACTCCGGCGTGCCGATGGCGCCCGGATGCAGGAAGGGGAAGTGGGTCTGGTCCAGCAGGTTCTCGTGCATGGACACGTAGTCGGCCTTCATGTGGAAGGCCCCGCCCACGCTCTTCCACGCCGGGCTGGCCAGCCAGCTCGTGTCCGGGATCAGGGCCGGATCGGCATGGTCGGGATCGCCCATCCAGATCCAGACCAGCGGCGCGCGTTCGACGATGGGAAAGCTGCGCACCTGGGCATGGGTAGGGACCAGCGGCATGGCCGGCATCTTCACGCAGCGGCCCGACGGATCGAAGCGCATGCCGTGATAGCCGCACATCAGCTCGTCGCCGTCCAGGCGGCCCTTGGCCAGCGGAAAGGAACGGTGCGGACACCGGTTGCGAACCGCCACCGGCTCGCCGGCCTGTGTACGGTACAGGGCCACGTCCACGCCCAGGAAACGCCGGCTGCTCAGCTCCCGGGTGATTTCGCCGGACAGACCCGCCACGTACCAGCAGTTGCGCACCAGCGGCGTGGCGTGGTCGGCGAAGCCGCCGGGCTCGAAGGAGAAATCGCCCCGGAGTTCGGGTATGGGATCGGCGATGCGGTTCATGATGGCACGCTCCTGCAGGAATGGCTCGGAATGGTCAGGCGTCCAGCACCAGGCGCGTGCCGCGGATGCGCGACACGCAGATGCACAAGGTCTCGCCCGCGGCACGCTCTTCTGCGCTCAGATAGCGATCGCGATGATCGATGGGGCCGTCGGCCGAGACGACGGGCAGCGGGCACAGGCCGCATTCGCCGCGCGCGCAGTCCCACAGCACGGGCACGTCGGCCAGGCGCAGCGCATCCAGGATGCTGGCGTCGGGTCCGACCCGCACGGTCCTGCCCGAGCGGCGCAGCTCGACCTCGAAAGCCGTTTCGTCGCCCGTGGGGCCGGCGGTGAACACTTCGCTGCGCACGCGGCCGGGGTCCCATCCCAGCGCGGCACCCGCATCGTGGGTGGCGGCGATCATGGGCGCGGGGCCGCACACGTACACGCGCGTCCCGTCGGGCTGCGACGCCAGCAGGCCGCGCAGGTCCAGCACGCCCGCCTCGTCGCTGTAGTGGAAACGGACGCGGTCGCCGGCCACCTCTTCCAGCATGTCGCGATAGGCCATCGCGGCCGGATCGCGGCCGGCGTACACGACGCTGTACCGACAGCCCCGTCGGGCCAGGCTGCGCGCCATGGACACGATGGGCGTCACGCCTATGCCGCCGGCGATGAGCAGAGTGCAGGCATCACGCCGGTCCAGCGGAAAATTGTTGACCGGCGCGGCGACGCGCAGGCGCGTGCCCGGCGCGAAGGTGTCGTGGATGAAGGCCGAACCGCGCGCCCGGTCCTCTCTTTGCACGGCGATGCGATAGACGTGCCGCGGATCGTCCCGCCCGGCCAGTCCGCCTATCAGCGAATAGTGCCGGACGATGGGCCCCCGGTCCCGCGACGCCATGTGCAGCGCCACATGCGCCCCCGGCTCGTAGCGCGGCAGCGGCCGGCCATCGACCGAGGCCAACAGATATTCCTTGATGCGCGGCGTCAGCGGCCGGACTCCGGCCACCACGACCTCGATGTGCTTGCTTGCCACGACTGTGCTCCCGTGCGGCGTCAATCCAGGTGGATATCGGCGCCCTTGATGATCGGCCCCCACTTGGCGATTTCCTCGTCCACCAGCCGTGCCATGTCGCGCGGCGGCATGGCATAGGCCTCGTAGGTGAAGGTGGCCAGTTTCTCTTGCACGTCGGGCGCCTTCAGCGCGGCGGCGATGCCTTCGTTCAGCCGCTGCACGATCCCGGCGGGCGTGCCCTTGGGCGCGAACAGGCCGTTCCAGCCGCCGACCTCGAAGTTGGCCGGACCGCCGGCCTGCGCCACGGTGGGCACCTCGGCGTAGCCCGGCAGGCGCTGGGGCGCCGCCACGGCCAGGAAGCGCACCTTGCCGGACTGGTACACGGGCCCGGCCGAAACGGGCGATCCCAGTGTCCAGTTCACGTCGCCCACGGCCACCGACTGGAACAACTGGGCTGACTCCTTGTAGGGCACGTGCATCATGCTCGTGCCGGTGGCAGCCTCCAGCAGCAGCCCACCCAGGTGCGCAGGACTGGCCACGCCCCAGGATCCGTACGAGACGCCGCCGGGCCTGGCCTTGGCCGCGGCGATCAGGTCGCCCATCGTCCGCCATGGCGAACCGGCGGGCACCACGACGAAGAAGTAGTTGCGGACCAGCGGCGTGACCGGATCGAAATCCTTGCGCACGTCGTAGGGCAGCCTGGCGAACAGGTAAGGCTGGGTGCCCACGTGGTAGCTGTCCATGTGGACCAGCGTGTAGCCGTCGGGCGCGGCGCGCCGGCCGGCTTCGAACGCCAGGAAGCCGCTGGCGCCGGGCCGGTTCTCCACGATCACCTGCTGCCCCAGCGTGGCGGTCAGCTTCTCGGCGACGATACGCAGCAGCACGTCGGGCCCCTGGCCCACGGCGAACGGCGTCACGATCTTGACCGGCCGGGCCGGATAGCCCGGCGCGGCGGCGACGGCGGTCGATGCCGCGGTCAGGGCGGCAGCGGCCAGCATGCGCACGATCAGCGATTTGGACATGTCTTGTCTCCTCTTCGTGGGTACGGTGGGTCGTCGCTTGCGGCCCATTGTGGGAAGGCATTTTATTAAGGAATAATGGCGAATATTTGTTCAAAAAATAGCTATCAGTAAGCTCGATCAGGAATAAATTGGACGCCATCACGCAACTACGCACCTTCACCACCGTCGTCGCCTGCGGCGGCTTCTCCGAGGCGGCCCGGCAGATGGACGTCGTGCCCTCGGTGGTGGCCAAGCGCATCCGCCAGTTGGAAACCACCGTGGGCGCGCGGCTGTTCGACCGCACCACCCGCACGGTGCGCCTGACCGAAGCCGGCGAGAAACTGCACGCCCGCGCCGGCGTGCTGGTGGCCAGCTTCGAGGACCTGGTGCAGAGCGTGGAGCGAGATGCCTCCAAGCTGGTGGGCCACCTGCGGGTGGCGACGCCGACCACGTTGACCACGGTCCAGTTGGGCCCCCTCTTCAATGCCTTCCTGCGGCGGCACGACGGCATCACGATGGAGATCTCGCTGGTCGACCACTCGACCAACCCCGCCGAGCGGGACTACGACCTGGCCATCAGCGGCCGGCCGGCCAGCTACGAAGGCGTGGTCGAGATCCCGCTGTGCCCGGTGGACGCCGTGCTGTGCGCGGCGCCCGGCTATCTCGCCCGCCACGGCCGGCCCCGCCACCCCCAGGCCCTGACCGAACACGCCTGCCTCGTCTTCAAGCCATCCGGCCGCGCCTGGCACTTCCGCAGCGCCCGTGGCGGCATCAGTTTGGACATCCCGCCCCGGCTGGTGGCCGACGACAACCTCACGCTGCGGGACGCCGCCCTGTCGGAACTGGGCATCGCCGCCCTGCCCGCCTACGTCGCGCGCCCGGCGCTGGAGGCCGGCACGCTGGAGACGGTGCTGGACGAATTCCCGCTCCAGGAAACGTGGTTCAAGGCCTACGTCCCGCGGCGCAGGCAGCACGTCGCCCGCGTCGCCGCGCTGGTGGACTGGCTGGTCGGGCACCTGCGGCCGAGCGTCCCGCCCGCCCCCTGACTCCGCCGGCGGCGTCTCGCCGCCGCCACGCCAGCGCGTCCGAAACCCGGCCATATCACCGGTTCGTGAAAATTCAGTTCCCCGTCAGCAACTTGTCAGTGCCGCGTCAGTAACTGTTTCTACTCTGGTTTCAAGCCCGAGGCGCCCGTGGCCGAGGGCCAGTCTGCCGTTCCAACTATTACTCCTTTACAGCAGGCCCACCCAGGAGACATTCCTTCATGAGCACCACCGTCAGCAGTTCAGGGGCGCCGACTCCGGCCGCGCGTCCCATGACCAAGGAAGAGCGGCGCGTGATCTTCGCCTCGTCGCTAGGCACGGTTTTCGAGTGGTACGACTTCTATCTTTACGGCTCGCTGGCCGCCATCATCGCCAAACAGTTCTTCTCGGGGGTCAACGACACCGCGGCCTTCATCTTCGCGCTGCTGGCATTCGCGGCGGGCTTCGCGGTCCGGCCGTTCGGGGCCCTGGTGTTCGGCCGGCTGGGAGACATGGTCGGGCGCAAGTACACCTTCCTGATCACCATCCTGATCATGGGCCTGTCGACCTTCATCGTCGGGATACTGCCCTCGTACGCCTCCATCGGCATCGCGGCACCCGTCATTCTCATCATCCTGCGGCTGGCACAAGGCCTGGCGCTGGGCGGCGAGTACGGCGGCGCGGCCACCTACGTGGCCGAGCATGCCCCGCAGGGCAAGCGCGGCGCCTACACCAGTTGGATCCAGACCACGGCCACCCTGGGCCTGTTCCTGTCCCTGCTGGTGATCCTGGGCGTGCGCAACGCCACCGGTGAAGAAGCCTTCGCCGCTTGGGGATGGCGCATCCCGTTCCTGGTCTCCATCTTCCTGCTGGCGATTTCGGTCTGGATCCGGCTCAAGCTGAACGAGTCGCCCGCCTTCCAGCGCATGAAGGCCGAGGGCAAGGAATCGAAGGCGCCGCTGACCGAGTCCTTCGGCCGGTGGAGCAACCTGAAGGTGGTCCTGCTGGCGCTGCTGGGCCTGACCGCCGGCCAGGCCGTGGTCTGGTACACGGGACAGTTCTATTCGCTGTTCTTCCTGACCCAGACTCTGAAGGTAGACGCCACCACGGCCAACATCCTGATCGCCCTGGCCCTGCTGATCGGCACGCCCTTCTTCCTGATCTTCGGCTCGCTGTCGGACAGGATAGGCCGCAAGCCCATCATCATGGCCGGCTGCCTGATCGCCGCCCTCGCCTACTTCCCGTTGTTCAAGGCCATCACGCACTACGCCAACCCGGCGCTGGAAGCGGCGCAGGCCAAGGCGCCGGTGGTGGTCGTGGCCGACCCCAAGACCTGCTCGTTCCAGTTCAACCCCGTGGGCACCGCCAAGTTCGTCAGCTCCTGCGACCAGGTCAAGTCCTTCCTGGCCTCGAACTCGGTGAACTACAGCAACGAGGCGGCCCCGGCGGGATCCGTGGCCAAGGTCAAGGTGGGCGACACCACGATCGAGTCCTTCGAAGGCGCGGGCCTGGCGGCGGCCGAGTTCAAGACCCGCGGCGACGAGCTCAAGGCCCGGCTGACCTCGGAAATCCGCAACCACGGCTACCCCGCCAAGGCCGACCCGGCCCAGGTCAACAAGACCATGCTGGTGCTGCTGCTGACACTGCTGGTGATCCTGGTCACCATGGTCTACGGCCCCATCGCGGCCATGCTGGTCGAAATGTTCCCCACCCGCATCCGCTACACCTCGATGAGCCTGCCCTACCACATCGGCAACGGCTGGTTCGGCGGCTTTCTGCCCACCACCGCCTTCGCCATCGTGGCGGCCACCGGCAATATCTATAACGGGTTGTGGTACCCCATCATCGTCGCCGTGATGAGCCTGGTCATCGGCACCCTGTTCGTCCGGGAAACCAAGGACAACCGCCTGGAGGACTGATTCGGCGTGTTTGCAACAACCCGCTCCAAGGCGGGTTGTTGCAAGGCTTCCCACGATCGCAAGACTTGGGTTATCGTACCAAGCGTTACAATCCCGGCCTTGCCGGGTTTTGTTTTTTCAGCCAGTTGGAGACGTTGCCATGCGGGCGACCGAGCCCCAGGCCACAGGCCGCACATCGGGGAATCCCTCAGGGAACACACCGAGTCTCGTCGCCGAGTCCCTCAGCAAATCCTTTCTATCCGGTAATGTTCGCGAGCGCATTTTGCGAGATTTGTCGGTTAGCATCATGCCCGGCGAACTGACATTGATTTCTGGGCCATCGGGCTGCGGCAAGAGCACCCTGCTGGCCATACTCAGCGGCATGCTGCGTCCGGATGCCGGCATGGTGCGCGCCCTGGGCCAGGATCTCGGCCTGTTACAGCTTCAAGAGCTTGAACGTTTCCGGCTGATGCATACCGGCTTCGTCTTCCAGGGCTTCAACCTCTTTCCCGCGCTGACGGCTGTCGAACAGGTCGTCCTGCCCCTGCGCTACGTGGGCCTGTCCAAGCCGCAGGCCGAGGAACAGGCCTGGGCCGCCCTCGAAGAAGTGGGCATGAGCGGACGAGCCCGCCAGCGGCCGTCGGGCCTCTCGGGCGGCGAACAGCAGCGCGTGGCCATCGCCCGCGCGCTCGCCAAGGAACCCGAACTGCTCTTTGCGGACGAACCGACCAGCGCGCTGGACGCCGGCAACGGCATGAAAGTCATCGACATCCTGCACCGCATCGCCAAGCGCCACGGCGCCACGGTGTTGTGCGTCAGCCACGATCCGCGCCTGATCAGCCATGCCGACCGCGTCCTGACCATGGAAGATGGGCGCATCCTGGACGACAGGCGCACCGGTGCGCTGGTCGCCGAAACCTAGGAACTCTCGAGCTCGTGCCTAAGCTTTTCACTACTCTTCGCCTTGGAATCCTGGCCGCGCTGACCGGCGGCGTGCTGCTGGCCTCGTGTTCCCGCCAGCAACAGGCGCAAGCCCCCGTGGCCGACCAGCCGCCCTACGCCGCCGTCGCGCGCGGACGCGTGGACGTCGAAGGCGGTCTGGTGCGCGTGGGCGCGGCCGTGGACGGCACCGTCGCGCGGGTGGCGGTGCACGACGGCGACCAGGTCAAGAAGGGCCAGGCGCTGATCGAGTTCAATCCGGCGGCGGCCCAGCTGGCCGTCGATGCGGCCGATGCGGAATTGCGTCAGACGCAAGCCCAAGAGCGTGTGCTGCGCAGCCGCCTGCCCGGACTGAAACAGCGCGCCCAGCGGCTGGCCGAGGCCGCCGCCGGCGGCGCCATCGACGGCCAGGCGGCCGACGATGCGCGCAACGCCGTGGCCCAGGCCGAGGCCGAGGCCTTGGCGGCCCAGGCGGCGGTGGACGTCGCGCGCCAGAAATTGCGGGCTGCGCAATGGACGCTGGAGCGCCAGCAGGTCCGCTCGCCCGTGGATGGCGAGGTCGTCGGCCTGGAGGTGCAGGTCGGCAACGCGGTCACTGCCCAGACCGAAATGCTGCGCCTGCTGCCCAAGCGGCGCCTGATCGTCCGCGCCGAGGTGAACGAAGCCTACGTCGCGGCGCTGAAAACCGGCATGCAGGCCGAGATCGTGGAAGAATCCGCCCCCGGCGGCACCCCCATCCCGGCGCGCCTGGAACGCATAGGCAGCGTGTTCCAGCTCATGTCGCCCGGCGACGACCCGCAGGAGCGGATCAGCCGCCGCGGCGTCGAAAGCCTGCTGTCGATCGAAAACCCCGAAAAGTTGCGTGTCGGCCAGCGCGTGCTGGTCCGCTTCCTTCCCTAAAGGCTTGCCATGTTGCTCAGTCAGTACGCCGCCGATGAACAACCCGGATCCGAATGGATCGTGTTGTGCGACTTCGACGGCACCATTTCCAAGCAGGATGTCACCGACACCCTGCTTGAACATTTCGGCCGGCCGGGATGGCAAGAGCTGGAAGACGCGTGGGAACGGGGGGAAATCGGCTCGCGCGAGTGCATGGCCAAGCAAATCGCGCTGCTGGACGCAAGCAAGGAAGAACTGGACGCCCTGGTGGCGAACATCGAGATCGACCCGGCCTTCCCCGAATTCGTGGCCCAGGCGCGCCGCCTCGGCACGCCGGTGCACATCGTCAGCGACGGCCTGGCCGGCGTAATCACGGCCATCATGGAACGCCATGGGCTGGCTGACCTGCCCGTGGTGGCCAACCGCTTCGAACAGGCCGGCCCGCGCAGCTGGCGGCTGACCTTCCCCTACGCCGACGCCGCCTGCCGCAAGGCCAGCGGCACCTGCAAGTGCTCCTACGGCTCGGGCGTGCGCGGCCTGCACGAGAAGATCCTGTACGTGGGCGACGGCGCCTCGGACTTCTGCGTGTCGGGCACGGTCGATTTCGTGCTGGCCAAGCACCGCCTGATCGACTACTGCCGCGAACACGGCCTGGTGCACATTCCCATTGCCGGCTTCGACGAGGCCCGCAATGCGCTCGACTTCATCCTGAAAGGCCAGTTGCACGCCATCGCGCAACCTCCGCGCGGCTTCACGATCGCGCCGGCAGCAGCCAGCACCGCCTGAACCCCGGGCGGTCCATTCTTCACCTCATGATCAAATCCGCGGATTTCTATTTCGAAGGCGGCCGCGCGGGCGTGCTGCTCATCCATGGCCTGACCGGCACCCCCAATGAAATGCGTACCGTCGGCAAGGGCCTGCACCGGGCCGGCTTCACGGTCTACGGCATGCAGCTGGCGGGCCATTGCGGCGACCTCGACGATCTCGTCCGCACCGGCTGGAAGGATTGGTACGCCAGCGTGCTAGAGGGCGTCGACCGCCTGCGCCGCGACGTCGACCATTGCTTCGTCGCCGGCCTGTCGATGGGCGCGGTGCTGGCCCTGAAGGCCGCGGCCGACCGGCCCGACGACATCGCCGGTGTCGGCGTCTACGGCGCCACCTTCCGCTACGACGGCTGGAACATCCCCTGGTACTGGCGCCTGTCGTTCCTGCTGCCGTGGTTCAAGCGCTTCAACCTGTTCCAGGACAAGACGTTCGACGAAGAGCCCCCCTACGGCCTGAAAGACGAACGGCTGCGCGCGGCGGTGTCCTCCAGCATGCTGGGCGGCGACAGCGCCGACGCCGGCCTGCCCGGCAACCCCTGGTCCTCGCTGACCGAGCTCATCGATCTGTCGGCCACGGTGCGCCGCCAACTGCGCCAGGTGCGCGCGCCCTGCCTGGTCATGCACGCCGCCGAGGACGACATGGCCAGCGTCGGCAACGCCCACCTGGTCATGGAACGCGTCAGCGGCCCCTCCAAGCTGGTACTGCTGCACGACAGCTATCACATGATCACGGTGGACCGCGAGCGCCGCGAAGTCATACGCGAGTCGGCCGAGTTCTTCTCCGAGATCGCCGCGCAGCGCGAAGGCGCCGCACCGCAGGCGGCGCGATGACACCGCTCGTCGCCCTGCTCTGGACGCTGAACGTCCTGGTCGACACCGGCGGCCAGCTCGCCTTCAAGGCGGCCGCCTCCACGCCCACCGACGGCAGCGGCCTGCGCTACTGGCGCGAGCTGGCGCGGCGACCCTGGATCTGGATAGGGATCGCCTGCTATATCCTGGAATTCGTCGTCTGGCTGGCCTTCCTGTCGCTGGTGCCGCTGTCCGAGGGCGTACTGCTGGGCTCGATCAACATCGTCGCCATCATGATCGCCGGCCGCTTCCTGTTCAACGAACGCCTGACACCGCTGCGGGTGGCCGGCATCGCGCTGATCGCCGCCGGCGTGGCGGTCGTGGGGATACCGTGATGCGCCGCTTCTACCTGATCGGCTTCGGCCTGCTGATGGCCTTCGACACGCTGGCGCAGATCAGCTTCAAGTACGCCGCCAATCATGCGATGCCGCTGGCGGCCGACCTGGACTGGCTCATGCGGGTGTTCGGCCAACCGTGGATCTATGGCGCTTTCGTCGGTTACATCGGCGCCTTCTTCACCTGGATGTCGCTGCTCAAGCGCGCGCCCATCGGGCCGGCCTTCGCCGCCTCCCACCTCGAAGTCGTGACCGTCATGCTGGTGTCGGTCTGGCTGTTCGACGAACACATCACCACCAACCAGATGCTGGGCGCGCTGCTGATCATCGGCGGCATCGTCTGCCTGGCCTTCGGCGAGGCCAGCGAATCGCGGCCCCTCCATCCGGAGTCCGGCCGTGCCGACGCCTAGGCTCGCAGCCGGCGCCCGTGGGCGCGACATCCCGCCCACGGCGGGCCTGCCGCTGCGCTGGAACGATCTCTTGCCCGGCGGCCCCGCCGACCTGGAGGCGCGCATCGCGTCCTGGCTGGGCGTCGACGCCTTGCAACTGGAATGCTCCGGCACCTCCAGCCTGGTCGTCTCGCTGCTGACGCTGGCCCGGCGCAGCCCGCGCAAGACCGTCATCCTGCCCGCCTACACCTGCCCGCTGGTCGCGCTGGCGGTCCATCACTGCGGACTGCGCATGAAGCTGTGCGACCTCGCCCCCGGCCATTTCGACCTCGACCCGGCCGCGCTCGAAGCGGCCTGCGACGACGATACGCTGGCCATCGTGGTCACCCACCTGGCCGGACGCGTGGCCGACACCGCCACCGCGCTGCGCTGCGCCGCCCGCTGCGGCGCGGCCGTCATCGAGGATGCGGCACAGGCGCTGGGGGCCCGGCGCAACGGACGCAGCGTCGGCCTGGACGGCGACATCGGCTTCTTCAGCCTGGCCGCCGGCAAGGGCCTGAGCATCTACGAAGGCGGCCTGCTGCTGGCGCGCGATCCCGCGCTGCGCGACGAATTGCGCGCCACCAGCGCGCGCACCGTCGGCAGCCGGCCGGGATGGGAGGCGCGCCGCAGCCTGGAACTCCTGGCCTACGCGCTGCTGTACGGGCCGCGCGGCATGCGCCTGGCCTACGGCAACCCGCAGCGCGCGGCCTTGCGCGCCGGCGATCCCGTGCGGGCCGCCGGCGACGATTTCTCGCTCGACATCCCCATCCATCGGGTCGGCCGCTGGCGCCGCGGCGTGGGCGCGCGGGCGGCCCGCCGCCTGCCGGCGTTCCTGGACGAAGCCCGGGCGCGCGCGCAGCGGCGCCTGGGGCGGCTGCAAGACCTGCCCGGGGTACGGGTGATGCAGGACATCGCCGGCGGCGACGGCGTCTGGCCATTCTTCATGCTGTTGCTGCCCGACGCGCCGTCGCGGCGGCGCGCGCTGGACCGGCTATGGGGCGCGGGACTGGGCGTGGGCCCCCTGTTCGTGCACACCCTGCCCGACTACGGCTACCTGCGCCCCATCGTCGCCGACGCGCCGGTGCCCCATGCCCGTGATTTCGCGGCGCGCGCGCTGTCGATCACCAACAGCCACTGGCTGGACGATGAGCGGTTCGAAGCGATCTGCGGGATCCTGGCGTCCTGACGCGCCCCGGGAGGGGCGTGCCGGAACTCAGAGAAAGCGGTCCAGGATGCGGCGGCTGGCGCGGTCCAGGCGTTCCAGGTCGCGTATCAGGAAGTGGATGCCGTGGCCGTCCGAGATCAGGAGCTTGGACTGGGAAATGCGCCGGATGTCCTGTTCGCTCTTGAGCCACAGCCGGGCTTCGCCGCGGCTGGTCCGGACGGTCCAGGTCGTGGGCGTGACGTAGCTCGCCACCTGCACGATGCGCTGGATCTCGGGCATGAATTCGCGGTGGCCGAGTTCTTCGCGCACCATTTCCCGCGCCTCGGGCGGCAGGTCCGCCAGGCGGGAGATCCACGCCACTTCGTGCCCACCCGGGCCGACCAGCGAGATGTCCTCGGACTCGGTATCGATGGGGAAGGCGCGCACGGGCGTCACTTCCTCGGCCGGCCCGCCGTCGGTGGGGGTGCAGATCAGCCGGCCGTACGCATTGCGGCTCAACGTATAGGGGAAGAAGGTGCTGCTCATGCCTGCTCCTCGTCGTCGCCGTCCCAGGTGCTGTCGCTGCCGGGAGGATCGAGCTGCCGGGTCTGCGCCTGGTGCAGGCGATAGTAGGCGCCGCCCTTGGCGATCAGGTCTTCGTGGCGCCCCTGCTCGACGATGCGGCCGCGATCCAGCACCACCAGCCGGTCGGCGCGCCGCAGGGTGCTGAGCCGGTGAGCCACGGCGATGGTGGTGCGCCCCTGCACCAGGTTGTCGAGCGCCTTCTGGATCTCCTGTTCGGTCGAGGTGTCGACCGAGGAAGTCGCCTCGTCCAGGATCAGGATGCGCGGATCGATCAGCAGCGCGCGGGCGATGGAGATGCGCTGGCGCTCGCCGCCCGACAGCGCCTGCCCGCGTTCGCCCACCAGCGAATCGTAGCCGTGCGGCAGGCGCAGGATGAACTCGTGCGCGTGGGCCGCGCGCGCGGCGGCCACGATCTCCTCGCGCGTGGCCTCGGGCTTGCCGTAGGCGATGTTCTCGGCCACCGTCCCGAAGAACAGGAACGGCTCCTGCAGCACCACGCCGATGTTGCGCCGGTACCCGGGAATGGACAGTGCGCGGATGTCGACGCCGTCCACCTTGATCGAGCCCTGCGCGACGTCGTAGAAGCGGCAGATCAGGTTGACCAGCGTGCTCTTGCCCGAGCCGCTGTGCCCCACCAGGCCGATCATCTCGCCCGGCTGGATGTCGAGGTCTATGCCGCGCAGCACGGCACGCGTGCCGTAGCGGAAGGTGGCCTCGCGGATCTGGATGCGGCCCTCCAGCCGGCCGATGGGAACCGGATGGGCCGGTTCGGGCACGCTGGAGACGCGGTCCAGGATGTCGAAGATGCGCTTGGCGCCCGCCGCCGCCTTCTGCGTGACCGAGACGATGCGGCTCATGGAATCGAGCCGCAGGTAGAAGCGGCTGATGTAGGCCAGGAAGGCGGCCAGCACACCCACCGAGATATGGTGGTTGGCGATCTGCCAGATGCCGAATATCCAGACCACCAGCAGGCCGACCTCGGTCAGCAGGATGACCGTGGGCGAGAACATCGACCACGTGGTGTTGACCTTGTCGTTGACCGCGAGGTTGTGGTTGTTGGCCTCGCGAAAGCGCGCCACCTCGCGCTTCTCCTGGGCGAAGGCCTTGACCACGCGGATGCCCGGGATGGTGTCGGCCAGCACGTTGGTGATCTCGGCCCAGTTGCGGTCCACCTTCTCGAACCCGTGGCGCAGCTTGTCGCGCACCAGGTGGATGAGCCAGGCGATGAAGGGCAGCGGCAGCAGCGTGGCCAGCGCCAGCCAGGGATCGATGGAGACCAGGATGCCGGCCGTCATCAGGATCATCAGGACGTCGGTGGCGAAGTCCAGCAGGTGCAGCGACAGGAAGACGCAGATGCGGTCGGTCTCGTTGCCGATGCGCGCCATGAGGTCGCCCGTGCGCTTGCCGCCGAAGTACTCCAGGGAAAGCTGCTGCAGGTGTTCATAGGCGCTGGTGCGCAGGTCGGCGCCGATGCGTTCGCTGACCCAGGCGAGGATATAGGTCCGCGACCAGCCCAGCACCCAGGCCACCAGCGCCGCGCCCAGTAGCCCGGACAGGTAGAGCGCGGCCAGGTCGTAGTCGATGGGCTTGCCGTTCTGGAACGGGATCAGCACATCGTCCATCAGCGGCATGGTCAGGTAAGGCGGCACCAGCGTCGCGGCGGTGGACAGGACCGTCAGGATGAAGCCGAGCAGCAGCTTACCGCGATAGGGACGGGCGAACCGGCGCAGCCGCAACAAGGCCCAGCCGCGGTTCTCGACCGGCGCCTCGGCCTCGCAGGCCGGGCAATCCTGCTCGCCTTCCGGCAGCGGCGCATGGCAACGGGGGCAGGCAGGCGCCAGGCGGGCCGCCACGCCGCCCTGCGTCAACGCCGCCAACTGGCGCTCGAACTGGTCGGCCAGCCGGACCGCGCCGGCATGGTGGGCCATGGTCGTCCGCCACAGGGCCAGCCGCGCCCTGGCGTCCACCAACTCGGCCGCGACCACGCCCGCGTGGTCGGACAGCGCCAGCCGCATCCCCTCGCGCAGCGGCCAATCGCGCCATCCCGGCGCGTCGGCCGAGGCCGCCAGCAGCCGGGTCTCGGTCAGCACCAGCGCGCCCCGGGCATAGCGCAATTCTGTATCCAGATCCAGTTCCAGCCAGGCGCAGACGGTTTCGCCCTCGGCCAGCGGTGGAGCGGCCTGGCCACGCCAGGCATCGGGCAAGGAAGACAACGGATGAGACGCGGCAGTCATCGGCGGGCGGTGCCCCAAATAAGCAACATAGTATTTGTAACTATTTCTAATTCATGGAAATATGTCAGCCTCACGTAAGTATTATAGTTCCCACCAACTTCCGTTGTTCGAGAAACCGATGCGTTGTAGCGTCGCATCTAGGGGATTCCCTAAACCGTGTATTCCATCTTGCCTGTCAGGCAAGGGGGCAATACATTTCCGCTCATCTACGATTGTCATCGGATTGACTCGAGTACGCCCCGAGAGCGTACACCCAGCTCGCATCGTTCCACCCGGACCCTCGTCCCAACTTCTCAGCCTGTCCGCGCCGCCTGCACGCCCCGGTTTTCCGTCCCGCGCCGTGCGCCCCGCCCCAGACCCATTTTCGTCATGAAACGCAAACACATTGAATTCCTCGATGTGCTGTCCCTGCGCGGACCCAGCATGTGGACTTATCCGCCCGTCCTCGAGGCCTGGGTGGACATCGGGGAACTCGAGGACTTCCCGTCCAACCTGATTCCGGGCTTCTACGAACGGCTGGAGGCCTGGCTGCCGACGCTGATCGAGCACCGGTGCAGCTACGACGAACGCGGCGGTTTCCTGCGCCGCGTGCGCGAGGGCACGTGGCCGGGCCACATCCTGGAACACGTCACGCTGGAACTGCAGAACCTGGCCGGGCTGCCCGGCGGCTTCGGCAAGGCGCGCGAGACGTCCACGCGCGGCGTCTACCGCGTGATCGTCAGCGCCTACCAGGAAGAGGTCACGCGCGCCGCGCTCCATACCGCGCGCGACCTCGTCATGGCCGCCATCGAAGACCGCCCCTACGACGTGCCCGCGGCCATCGAGGCCCTGCGCGACCTCGTCAACGAACACTGGCTGGGCCCCAGCACCGCCAGCATCGTGCAGGCCGCCGAGGACCGCCGCATTCCCTATATCCGCCTCAACCAGGGCAACCTGGTGCAGTTCGGCTACGGCGCCGCGCAGCACCGCATCTGGACCGCCGAGACCGACCGCACCAGCGCCGTGGCCGAAGGCATCGCCTGCGACAAGGACCTGACCAAGAGCCTGCTGCAGGCCTGCGGCGTGCCCGTGCCCCAGGGCCGCGCGGTGGAGAGCAAGGACGATGCGTGGGAAGCCGCCCAGGAGATCGGCCTGCCGGTGGTGGTCAAGCCCAGCGACGGCAACCACGGCCGCGGCGTGTTCCTGGACCTGCGCACGCGCGAGGCCATCGAGACCGCGTTCGGCGTGGCCAGCGGCGAAGGCAGCGGCGTGATCGTCGAGCGCTGCGTGCCCGGCAACGAACACCGCCTGCTGGTGGTGGGCGACCGGATGGTGGCCGCGGCGCGCGGCAAGACCGCCTCGGTCGTCGGCGACGGCCGCTCCACGATCCAGCAACTGATCGGCAGCCAGCTCAACTCGGATCCACGCCGCGGCAACACCGAGGAGCATCCGCTGAACCTGGTCGCGCTGGACTCCGCCGCCCGCATCGAACTCAAACGCCAGGGCTATGACGGCGACTCCATCCCGCCCGCCGGCGAGGAAGTCCTGATCCAGCGCAACGGCAACGTCGCCTTCGACGTGACCGACGAGGTCCATCCCTCGGTCGCGGCGCACGTGCGGCTCGCGGCGCGCATCGTCGGCCTGGACATCGCCGGCGTGGACCTGGTGGTCGAGGACATCTCTCGACCGCTCGAGGAACAGGGCGGCGCCATCGTCGAGGTCAATGCCGGCCCCGGCCTGCTGATGCACCTGAAACCCGCCGACGGCAAGCCCCGCCCCGTGGGCCGCGCCATCGTCGATCACCTGTTCCCCAACGGCGGCGAAGGCCGCATCCCGCTGGTGGGCGTGTCCGGCAGCCACGGCATGGCCGGCGTGGTCCACCTGGTCGGCCAATTCCTGCGGCTGTCGGGCCGCCGCGTGGCCACGGCGTCCAGCCAGGGCCTGTACTTCGACCACCGGCAGGTCGACCGCGCCCCCGCCGGCTGGAACGCCGTTCAGCGCGCGCTGATGAATCCCATGATGGAAGCGGCCGCGATCGAGAACGGCGCCCGCGCCATCCTGACCCAAGGCCTGGCCTACGACCGCTGCCAGGTCGGCGTCGTCACCAACCTCGATCCTGCGCAGACCCACCCCGACCTGTCCATCGTCGAACCGCAGCAGATCTTCAACGTGCTGCGCACCCAGGTCGACGTCGTGCTGCCCGGCGGCTGCGCCGTGCTCCATGCCGCCGACGAACTGGTCGCCGACATGGCCCGCCTGTGCGACGGCGACGTGATGTTCTTCGCGCGCGACGGCAAGCTGCCCCGCATCGCCGAACACCTGGCCGCCGGCAAGCGCGCGGTCTTCGTGCGCGGCGATGCCGTCGTGCTCGCCCATGGCGCGAACGAAACCCTCTTGGCTCCCCTCGCCTCCGTGCCCTGCCTGGCCGGACAGCCGGGCCTGCCGATCGAAAGCGTCCTGGCCGCCGTGGCCGCGGGCTGGGCGCTGGACCTGCCGCAGGATTGCATCCGCGCCGGGATCGAAACCTACGGCATGCCGGCCCCCGCGGCCGCCACGGCCTGAAAGCCTGGGAAACGCACAGGAAAACATCATGGAAGTCTCACGTATCCGTGCGCTGCGCGGCCCCAATCTGTGGAGCCGACGCACCGCGCTCGAGACGATCGTCTCGTGCACCGACGCCGAGCGCGCCATCGCCGGCATCCCCGGCTTCGAGGCGCGCCTGCGCGCCCGCTTTCCCGCCATCGGCCTGTTGCAGCCGGCGGGCCAGGAGCGTTCCGTCTCCATGGCCCGCGCGCTCGGGCTGGCCACGCTGGGGCTGCAATCGCAGGCCGGCTGCCCGGTCACCTTCGTGCGCACCGTCCCCACGCTGGAGGCCGGCATCTATCAGGTCGTGGTCGAATACACCGAGGAAGACGTCGGCAGGCTGGCCCTGAAGTTCGCGCTCGAACTGTGCCAGGCCGCCGAGCATGACACGCCCTTCGACCTCGATGCCGCGCTGGCGCAACTGCGCGACCTGGACGAGGACGTCCGCATCGGCCCCAGCACCGGCTCCATCGTGCAGGCGGGGGTCCAGCGCGGCATCCCGTACCGCCGCCTGACGCAGGGCAGCCTGATCCAGTTCGGCTGGGGCAAGAAACAGCGACGCATCCAGGCGGCCGAGATGGACCGCAGCAGCGCCATCGCCGAAGCCATCGCCCAGGACAAGGAACTGACCAAGACCCTGCTGCATGCCGCCGGCGTCCCGGTTCCCGAGGGCCGTCCGGTCGAGGACGCCGAGGACGCCTGGGCGGCGGCGCAGGAAATCGGCGCGCCCGTGGTGGTCAAGCCGCGCGACGGCAACCAGGGCAAGGGCGTCGCGGTCAACATCTCGACGCACGAGCAGATCCTGGCGGCCTATGCCGTGGCCGAGAAATACGGATCGGCCGTTCTGGTCGAACGCTACATCCCCGGCCACGACTTCCGCCTGCTGGTGGTCGGCAACACCCTGGTCGCGGCCTCGCGGCGCGATCCGCCGCAGGTGTTCGGCGACGCCGTGCACACCATCCGCGAACTGGTGGAAGAAGTGAACAAGGATCCCCGCCGCGGCGAGGGCCACGCCACCAGCCTGACCAAGATCCGCCTGGACGACATCGCCATCGCGACCCTGGCCAAGACGGGCTACACCCCGGATTCCATCCCCCCCAAGGGCGCCCTGGTCATCCTGCGCAACAACGCCAACCTGAGCACCGGCGGCACCGCCACCGACGTCACCGACGAAGTCCATCCCGAATTCGCCGCCCATGCCATCGCGGCGGCGCGCACGGTGGGCCTGGACATCTGCGGCGTGGACATCGTGGCCGGCACCGTCATCAAGCCGCTGGAAAGCCAGGGCGGCGCCATCGTCGAAGTCAACGCCGCGCCGGGCCTGCGCATGCACCTCGCGCCGTCGTACGGCAAGCCGCGCGCCGTGGGCGAAGCCGTCATCGCCGACATGTTCGCGCCCGAGGACGACGGCCGCATCCCCGTGGTCGCGGTGGCCGGCACCAACGGCAAGACCACGACCGTGCGCCTGATCGCCCACCTGCAGGGCGTCAACGGGCACCTGGTCGGCATGACCAATTCCGACGGCGTCTACATCGGCCAGCAGCGCATCGACGTGGGCGACTGCAGCGGACCGCGCAGCGCGCGCAACGTGCTGCTGCACCCCGACGTCGACGCGGCCGTGTTCGAGACGGCGCGCGGCGGCATCCTGCGCGAGGGCCTGGGCTTCGACCGCTGCGACGTGGCCGTGGTGACCAACATCGGCATGGGCGACCACCTGGGCCTGAACTTCATCAGCACGGTCGAGGATCTCGCGGTGGTCAAGCGGGTGATCGTCGAGAACGTGGCGCCCACCGGCACCGCCGTGCTCAACGCTACCGACCCCAACGTCGCCAACATGGCCGACAGCTGCCCCGGCTCGGTAATCTTCTTCTCGAACGACCGCCAGCACACGCTGATCACCACCCAGCGCGCCAAAAACCAGCGCGTGGTCTACCGCGACGGCCAGGCCATCGTCGCGGCACGCGGCGCCGAGGAACAGCGCATCGCGCTGGCCGACATTCCCCTGACCTACGACGGCGCGATCGACTTCCAGGTCGAGAACGCGATGGCGGCCATCGCCGCCGCCTGGGCCCTGGGGCTGGACTGGCAAGTCATCCGCCGCGGCCTGGCCAGCTTCGTGAACGACGCCCAGACCGCGCCCGGCCGCTTCAACCGCTTCGAATTCCGCGGCGCCACGATCTTCGCCGACTACGGCCACAACCCCGACGCCATCCAGGCGCTGGTGCGCGCGATCGAGCGCATGCCCGCCAAGCGGCGTTCGGTGGTCATCAGCGGGGCGGGCGACCGCCGCGACGTGGATATCTGCCGCCAAACCGAGATCCTGGGCACCGCCTTCGACCAGGTCGTGCTGTACGAAGACCAATGCCAGCGCGGCCGCGAGGACGGCGAGGTGCTCGCGCTGCTACGCCAGGGACTGGCGGGCGCGACCCGTGCGCAGGACGTGCGGGAGATCCGGGGCGAGTTCCTGGCCATCGACACGGCCATGGATGAACTCGGGGCGGGCGACCTGTGCCTGATCCTGGTGGATCAGGTGGAGGAAGCGCTGGCCCACATCGAGCAGCGCATCGCCGCCGATTGCGCGATCAGTGCGGCGATGCGGCAGCCAGCCGGGCAATCAATCGCGCATTGAGCGCATGCTGCTGGGCCTGCCAGCGGGCCAGGAGTTCCGCCGAAGGCGCCTCCTGGCCGTCGGCGGCGCTCAGCCACCGCTTCCACCAGGCGCGGTACTCGTACAGCGAGACCTCCCCCGTGATGTCGCTGCCGATCACGCGGCCCGACAGCGCCCCGAGCGCCCGGGCCACGTGCTCCTCGCGCAGGATGCCCTGGTCCCAGTTGGTGCGGGCCACCTCGGGATGGAACACATCCTTGTCGATCGAAACGTAGGTGGGCTCGGACGAGGCCGCCAGCACGGGCAGCACCGCCTCCATGAGCGCCTCCGGGCCGTCGAAGCTGCGCACCGCGCCGCCCAGGCCCAGCAGCCGCGCCCAGCCGGCATCCACGTTCATGCACCAATAGCTGAGCTTGCCGCCCGCCAGCGGGCGCAGATAGTTTTCCCAGCTGTGCGACCAGCCCACGTCGCCCGAGGTGATCCCGATCACATGGACGTGCGACACGAAGGGCAACGCGGCCACCTTGCGCACCCACGACCCGCAGTGGATGCCGAACAGATAGCGCATGTTGTCCGGATGATTGTCGAACACCACCACGCGAAACGGCCCGCGCGCGCGCATGCGCTCGATCAGGGGCCAGCTCAGGTGGTGGAAATCCCCGCTGCCCATCAGCACCGTGCCATGGTGTGCCGGCATGGTTCCATCCAGCTCGCGCCGCAGCGCGCGGAACGTGGCCAGCGAGCAGCCGAAGCGCACGGACTCCTGCCAGGACTGCAGCGGCAGCACCGTGGCGCCCTCCACCTCGCCGCAGGCATCGTCGAAGTCGAGCACGAGCGGAGCGGCACTCATGGCTTCTCGCCCTCGCTCCACGTGCGGTCGCCCTCGAAGCGCCCCGCGAAGCGCTTGAGCACGGCCCGCAGCAAGGGATTGCGGATGTAGACCGCGTGCCGGGTGAACGTGAACGACGCCCCCAGGTAGGACTTCACCTCGGGATCGGTCCAGCCAGCGATGTAGTGGCGCAAGCCGCGCTCCAGCGCATATTCGAGGTTGACCATCCAGCTGACGAAATACAGGTTGTTGTCGCGCGCGTCGGGATACTGGAACCCGATGTACTTGTCGACCAGGTTGCCGTCGCACTCGAAGCAGATGTTGTAGCCGATCATCCGGCCTTCGCGGCGGTACACGAAGACGATCCCGCCGCTCTCGCCATCCTGCAGGACCCGCTGGAAGAAGTCTTCGGTCAGCAGGTCGAAGTGCATCTCGCTCTGGTCGTAGACGTTCCGGTACAGCGCGTAGAACTCGCGCAGCACCTCGGGCCGCGCGAACCGGGCATCGCCGGCCCTGACCCGCTCGATGTCCAGCCCCGCGCGCGAGCGCAGCTTGCGGCGGATGTTCTTGCGCCGCGAATAGGACACTCGTTCGAGATAGGCATCCAGGCTGGCGAAATCGATGGGTACGTAGGCCAGCGCCTGGCCTTCCACCAGCACGAAGCCTTCGGCCTGGCAGGCCCGGGCCAGCACGGCGGCGTAGTCATTTTCTTCAGCGCTCAGCAGCGGCGAATCCTGCGGCAGGTCCTTGACGATCAGGAACGGCTGCTGGCCGCCGTACTCGGCCTTCAGTTGCGCGGCCAGGCGCGCGGGATCCGTGCCCGTGGCCAACAGCGCGTATTCCGAGACGGTCGTGCCGACGAACGCGGTGCGCGGCTGCAGCAGGCCCTTCCAGAAGCGAAAGCCCGGCAGGCGCCGGACCAGGCGCTTGGCGCCGTCGTCGGCGGTGGTCAGCAGATCGAAGCGGGCGCGGAACATCGGACCGCCGCTGGCGGTCACCCACGCAGAAAAACCTTGGGGCGGGCAAGCCAGGAAATGGCCCACCAGCCCCTCGGGTTCCAATCTGTTCAAGTACGGCCGCAGGAAGTCCGGGGTTGCCCCCGGACCGGCAACCTCAACCGCCGTTCTTTGCACGAGTCAGCAACTGGTCGAGCAGTTCCAGTCCCTGGTCGATCTCTTCCGGCGTGATGTGCAGCGAAGGCGCGAACGTGATGACGTTCTTGTAGTAGCCGCCGACGTCCAGGACCAGGCCCATCTTCTTGCCCTTGTAGTCCAGATCGCCGGACAGGCCGATGTCGACCATCCGGTCCAGCAGCGCCTTGTTGGGCGTGAAGCCGTCCTCGGTGCAGATCTCGGCGCGCAGGGCCAGGCCCAGGCCATCGACGTCGCCTATCTCGCGATGGCGCTTCTGCAGATCCTTCAGGCCTTCCAGGAAATGCTTGCCGCTGGCCATCACCATGGCTTCGTAGTCGACCTCGGCCAGCATCTTCATCGTTTCCAGGCCGACGGCGGTGCCGAGCGGATTGGACGCGAAGGTCGAGTGGGTCGATCCCGGCGGGAACACGGTGGGGTTGATCAGTTCTTCGCGCGCCCACAGGCCGGCCAGCGGATTCAGGCCGTTCGTGAGCGCCTTGCCGAAGACCAGCACGTCGGGCTTGACGCCGAAGTGCTCGATGGCCCAGAGCTTGCCGGTACGGTAGAAACCCATCTGGATTTCATCGACCACCAGCAGGATGCCGTACTGGTCCAGCACCTTCTTCAGGCCCTTGAAGAAATTGGGCGGGGGCACGACATAGCCGCCGGTCCCCTGGATGGCCTCGACGTAGAACGCGGCGTATTCGGCCTGCCCCACCTTCGGATCCCAGACGCCGTTGTATTCGGTCTCGAACAGGCGGGCGAAACCGGCCACGCAATGTTCGCCGTATTCCTCGGACGTCATGCCGCGCGGACGGCGGAACGGATACGGGAACGGCACGAAGTGGGCACGCTCGCCGAAGTGGCCGTAGCGGCGGCGGTAGCGGTAGCTGGAGGTGATAGCCGAAGCGCCCAGGGTCCGGCCGTGGTAGCCGCCCTCGAAAGCGAACATCAGGCTCTTGCCTTCCGTGGCGTTGCGCACCAGCTTGAGCGAATCCTCGACGGACTGCGAGCCGCCCACGTTGAAGTGCACGCGGCCCTTGTAGCCGAACTTGCGCTCGGCGTCCTGCGCGATGATCTTGGACAGCTCGATCTTGGTCGGGTGCAGGTACTGGCTGGCGACCTGCGGCAGCACGTCCAGCTGCTTCTTGAGCACGTTGTTCAGGCGCTGGTTGCCATAGCCGAAGTTGACGGCCGAATACCACATCTGCAGGTCCAGGTACTGCGTGCCCTGGGCATCGTACATGTAGCTGCCTTCGCAGCGATCGAAGATCTTCGGCGGATTGACGTAATGGACGGTATCGCCGAACGAGCAATATTGCGCTTCGTCGGCAAGCAGTTGGGATTCGGAGCTCATTAAGGGAAACCTCGGGGAAATCAGTTGCGGCCGCGGGTCTTGTGGGCTGAGCGCCCACCGCTTATCGTTCTGGGAAGCACACCGGAAAGTCCCTGGCGACCTTCCCGACCCTCCGCCGTTGCGCAGTATCGCAGAAAAGCCGTGGCCCGCCATTGTCGACACGGCCGGTGGGCTGCGCCTGTTGCAAGAGGCGCATAGGGTAAACGGTGATGGTGGACATTTCCATTACCATTTGGCTAGGCATTCCTGCGCGGAAATTATAGCCTGCCCGGCGCACGGCATCTTCCCGCTCGCGCCCAATGCCCAACAGACAGTAAGATCACGCCTGTTGCGATTTGCCCCCTCGTCGCCGGGGCCGCGTACCGCCTCCACGCTCCACAGCTCCTCTGCGCGCCTGGTCATGCCCTTTTCCCGTTTTCCGCAGTCCCCTCCTTCCCGCCCCGGCCTCCGGTGGACGCTGCTCCTGGCGGCCGCCGCACTGGCTGGATGCGTGAGCGTTCCGACCCCGGACCTGCAGGCCGACGTTCCCGCGCAATGGAGCAACGCCGCGCCGGGTGCCACGGCGCCCGCGCCCGCCGAATGGTGGAAGGCCTTCGCCGACCCGCAGCTCGACGGACTGGTGGAACAGGCTCTGGCCGGCAACCTGACCATCGCCGAGGCGCACGCCCGCCTGCAGGCCGCGCGCAAGCTGCACGACGTGGCCAACGCACCCTACCTGCCCAACCTGGGCTTTCGCACACGCGATGCCGTGGCGGCCGACGCCAGCAGTTCGTACTTCCAGGCGGGGTTCGACGCCACCTGGGAATTCGGACTGTTCGGCCGGAGCGAGGGTGCCGAGCGCCAGGCACGCGCCAGCGTGGATGCGGCGGCCGCCACCTTGCAGGGCGCGCGCGTCAGCGTCGCCGCCGAAGTCGTGCGCGCCTGGCGCGAACTGCGCAGCGCTCAGGCCCGGCAGCAGCTACTGAAGGAAGCGGTCACTCTTCAGGAACGCCAGGTGCAATTGATCTCGCTGCGGGAACGTACACGCCTCGCATCGCGGGTGGACGTCGAGCGGACGCAGGCCGCGCTGGAGCAGGCGCGCGCATCCCTGGCCGACCCCGGCCTGGCTGTCAGGCAGAGCGCGCTCAAGCTGGCCGTGCTGCTCGGCCGCCACGAGCCGGACCCTGCCTGGCTCCGCATGCCCGCCCCCGCCGTCAGCCCTCCCGCGCTGGCCGCGATCACCAGCACGCCCGCCGACATGCTGCGCACCCGCCCCGACGTCCAGATGGCCCAGGCACGCGTGCTGGATGCCGCGGGCGCCCTGGGCATCGCCCGGGCCGACCTCTATCCCCGCCTGGGCATAGGCGGTTCGCTGACGGTTGCCAGTAACTTCGCCAACAACTTCAACCGGCGCAACACACCCACCTATACCCAGACCATCTTCTCGCTGGGGCCGCTGATCGACATTCCCCTGTTCGACTGGGGCCAGCGGCAGGCCGCCGCGCATGCGCGCGGCGACGAACTCGATGCCGCCTTGCTGGCCTACCGGCAGGCGGTACTGGAAGGGTTGTCGGAAGCCGAGTCCGCGCTGATCGAACTCGACCAGTACCGGCAGCGCCGTGAAGCCGAGGAGCTCGCGCTGCGGGCGATCGGCCGGGCCGCCGACCACGCCGGCCGCCTGGCGGCCTCGAAGCTGTCGAGCGAATTCGACAACGCCGACCTCGCCTCGCGCCGCATCCAGGCCCAACTCGCGCTGTCGGCCACCACGCTGGCGGAAGACCTCGCGTTCATCTCGCTGCACAAGGCCGTGGGCGGCGCCCCGGCCTGGCGCGGCGAAGAACCGTCGTCCACCGCCGCAGCCCCCCACAACAACTGACATGCTCGCACGCAAGACTCTCATCCACGAATGGCCGCGTTTCCTGCCCGCGGTGGTGGCGGTGGCCTTCTCGGGCCTGCTGCTGCTGGCCCAGGCCAGCCTGGTGCTGGGCATCTTCGGCAACGCGGCGGTCTACATCACCGCGTCGGACGCCGACATCTGGATAGGCTCGCCCGGTACGCAAAGCATCGACCAGGGCCTGCCGCTGAACCCCGACATCGAGATGCCCCTGCGCATGGACCGCGGCATCGCGGCGGTGGAGCCCTTCTACCTGCGCTCGGCCGAATGGCGCAGTCCCGAGGTGCATGGCGGCATGAGCGTAGCCGTCTCGGGCGTGGACGTCCGGCCTGGCGGCATGCTCTTTTCGCGGCTGCTGTCGCCCGAGCTGCGCGAGCGCCTGGCTGAGATCGGCACCATCGTCGTGGACCGCGCCGACCTGCACAAGCTGGGCACGCGTCAAGGCGGACAGGCCACGCTCAACGGCCATCCCGTGCGCGTCATCGGCGTCATCAGCGGCCTGCGCGCGCTGGACGGCGCCAACGTGCTGGCCTCGTCCGACACCGCCCGGCTGGTCAGCACGCCAGACGAAGGCGACCTGCCCACCTACTTCGTCGCCAAGGTGCGCAACCCGTCGGAAGCAGAAGCGGTGCGCGAACGGATCGCGAACCAGCGCAGCTTCGGCGCCTACGAAGTCTGGAGCAGCAAGGAATTCTCCAAGAAGACGCAACTGTACTGGCTGCTGCAAACGGGCGCCGGCGCCGGCGTGCTGTTCCTGGCCGGCGTGGTGTTCCTGGCGGGCGCCGCCATCACCAGCCAGACCCTGATCGCCGCCATCGCCGGCTCCATGCGCGCCTACGCCACGCTCAAGGCCATGGGTGTCAGCGCCTCGTCGCTGCGCACGGTGGTGCTGAAGCAGGCGTTCGGCGTGGGCGTGACCGGCACCGCGCTGGCCGCCATCCTGTGCGTCGTGCTGCTGACGATCGCGCGCGGGCAAAACGTGCCGGTGCGCATGACGCCCGTGGTGGCCGCCATATGCGCCATCCTCGTCATGGCGATCGCACTGATCTCGGGACTGTTCGCGGTCCGCCGGCTGCACCGCGAGGATCCAGCGTCGCTGCTGCGCTGATCGCGCGGCCTTGCCTCGTCAGTCGCGCAGCGGCCGCGCGTCCTGCGGCCAGTCGGGGCGGGTCGAGAACATCGGCAGCAGACGCTCGGCGTCGATGCCCATCGGGGCCAGGGCCGGTTGCAGCGCGCGGGCCCGCGCCGCCACTTCATCCTGGCCGGGCAGCGCGCCGGCCGAGGCCAGCACGACCCGATTGGCGCTGCGCAGGTTGTAGAACGCCCCGAACACCTCGGCATAGGTCGCCGATTCGTTCGCGTACGAACCGCTGGACGCGAACGTGTTCGCCGCCAGCACGCCATCGGGCCGCAGGATGGATCGCACCTCGCGGATGAACTCCACGGTCGACAGGTGCCTGGGGATGTAGGTTTCGTCGAATGCATCGAGCATGACGATGTCGTAGCGGTCGCCGCGCCGGGCCGCCGCCTGCACGAAAGCACGCCCGTCGGCCACGTCCACCCGCATGGACGGCCCGGTCCGGAAGCCGAAGAAACGCTCGGCCACGCGGGCTACGGAAGGATCGATCTCGACCACGTCGATGCGGGCCTGGGGCACGACCCTGGCCAGCGCCATGGGCAGGCTGCCGCCGCCCAGGCCGATCACCAGGATGCGGCGCGGATCCGGACGCAGGTACAGCGAGGCCATCATCATCCGGGTGTAGTCGAACAGCAGTTCCTCGGGCCGCGCCGGCAACTGGCAGGTCTGGCGCCCGGGCGCCTGCACGCTGCCGAACTTCATGCAGCGCTCGCCCCGGGACTCGTAGACGACAATGTCCTCGAAGGCCGATTTTTCCGTGTGGAGGATGGTCTGCGCCGACAGCGGCGTCGCCGCCGCCAGCGCCAGGACCGCCACGCGCGCCGCGAGGCGCGTATGCCGCATGGACATGGAATCCCGCTCCAATGTCCTTGCGGACAGGGGTGGTCAGTTGTTGAGGATGATGCTGGCGATCACGCCGGACGCGATCGCGACCAGCAGGTACTCGGACCCCATCTGCACCCACTGGTAGCCCGGCTGCGGCCGATAGAGCCGACGGGAGTGCCAGTCGTTCACGACATAATAACCGCCGCGATGGTAGTTGGGCAGGCGGTCGCCGCGCGCCCAGCGGTGCGGCGGGGGCGGACTCCAGCCGCGATGGACGACGCGCGGCGCATCGCGATAACCGTCGTGATAGCCATGGCGGTAGTCGCGGTCGCGGCGGCGATCGTCCCAGCGGCGATGATCGCCGCGGTCGTGCTTGTCGTAGTGGCCGTGGCCATGGCCACGATCCCAACGGTCGCCCTTGGCCTGGGCCGCAGCGCCCAGCGCGAGGCCGGCACAGGCCATCGCAATCACCAGCGTCTTCTTGATCATGATGTCGTTTCCTTCTAACTCGCCGCCTCCTGTGCCACCCCGCAAGGGGTGGGCGAGCACACTTGGCTTTCGGCAAGCTGACTGTACACCGCGGCAATATTGATACATTGCTACATACGTAATCAAACGTATGGGCGCACCGGCCCGCGGCCCGAAACTCCAGGCGCGGCGCGGGCCGGGCGATGTTGCAATGAGCCGGGCGGACCGTTCCTCCGGTGCGACACCGCGGCGCTCAGGCCGCCGGGCCGCCTTCCTGCGCGAGCAGTTGCCTGAGGACGCGGCGTATGCGGATCGAGCCCGTATCGGTGGCCAGCAGCACCGGCTGGGCGTCGAACAGGTCGGCAGTCCCCAGCAACCGCTGCTGCGCCTCGATGACGGGCTTGTCCTCCTCGACGAAGACGCGCGTCATCAGCGCATGCCGCAGCCGGGTCATGTCCTCGTCGTCCTGCCGGTATTCGCGCGTCAGCCAATACCAATAGTGGGACGACGTGCGCGTCTCGGGCGTGACGATGTGGGCGTTGAAGGTGTGCAGGCCCTGCTCCGGCGGCGCATCCATGGGCGTGACGCTGATGTCCAGCTTGAGCAGTCCGGCGGGACACCAGGTCACGCGGTTGATGAAGTCCACCGGCACGCCGGGCTGTGGCAGGAAGCGGTCGTAGACTGGCGGGGCCGGCTGCCCCTGGCTGCGCAATTCGATGACCACCTCGGTGCCCTGCTCGGACACGACGGGGCGATTCTCGACGAAGGCTCCGCCGCCCAGCGTGGTCGCGTGCAGGTACTCGACATGGCTGAGATCGGCGACGTTGTCGACGATCAATTGGTAGTGGCAGGCGGACGGCATGGCACCGCGCGACTGCGCCGTGGCGGGCACCCGCGCCATGTGGCCCAGGTCGGGCACGCGGGCGGCGTCGGCGGCGTCCGGCGCCCCCATCCAGATCCACAGCACACCGTCGCGCTCGGCCATCGGAAAGGCCGGCACGCCGGCCTTGGCCGGGATGGCGCCGTGCGGGTTCTCGACGCAGCGCCCGTCGGCATCGAAGCGCAGGCCGTGATAGATGCAGCGCAGCGTGCCTTCCACCAGCGTGCCGCGGCTGAGCGGCGCCACGCGGTGCGGGCAGCGGTCCAGCAGGGCGACGGGCGCGCCATCCTCGCGGCGGAACAGCACGACCGGCTGCTCCAGGAAGGTGCGCGGCAACAGCGTCCCGGCGGGGAGCTCCTCGCTCCAACCCGCCATGTACCAGCAATTCCTCAGGAACTCCATGCCATCCTCACGACATGCGGCATTGCGCGTGGAAACTGTCCTTGGCGTCGGACAAGGGCTTGGACACGGTCTTCAGGCTGACGCGCCCCTGGGCGTCACGCGCGGCCACGAACATGTAGAAATCCTGGATCGGATAGTTGTTGGTGTTGAAGCGGAAGTTGCCGCGCACCGACTTGAAGTCAGCCGCGCGCAAGGCCTTGCCCAAGGCCTGCTTGTTGTCCACCTTGCCGCCGGTGGCCTTCAGCGCCGAGCCGATCAGGCGGGCGGAGTCGTAGGACTGCGCCGCGTACTCGGACGGAATGCGGCCGTACTTCGCCTCGAAGGCGGCGACGAACTGCCGGTTCTCGGCATTGGACAAATCCGGCCCCCAGTTGCTGCTGTTGAACACGCCCAGCGCGGCTTCCTTGAGCGCGGGCAGGTTGGTGCCATCGGCCGCCGCGTTGGTCAGCAGCGGGATCTTGCCCAGCAAGCCCGCCTGGCCATAAGCGCGCACGAAGGCCACGCCGTTGGCGCCGGGGTAGAAGGCATAGACTGCATCCGGCCGCGCGGCCGCGATGCGGGTGATCTCGGCCGCGAAATCCAGCTGGGCCAGCGGGGTGTAGATCTCGTCGGCCAGCGGCTGGCCATAGTTGCGCTTGAAGCCGGCCACGAAGTCCTTGCCGGCCTGATAGTTGGGCGCGAGCGCGATCACGCGCGCATAGCCCTGCTGCCTGGCATAGGTACCGCTGGCCTCGGCGAACTGGTCGTTCTGCTTGGCCGCCGAAAAGAAGAAGGGCGTACAGGCGGACCCGGCCATCGGCGACGGCCCAGCGTTGCCCGACACCATGAACACCTGCGCCGCGGCGAACTTGCGGGTCACGGCCATCGCCACATTCGAGAAGGTCATGCCGGCCACCAGCGCCACTTTCTCGCGCTCGATCAATTCGTCGGCGATCTGCGTGGCGACCTCGGGCTTGAGCTGGCTGTCCCGGCGCACGATGGCGACAGGAATACCGCCCAGCTTGCCGCCCTCCTGTTCCACCGCCAGCATGAAGCCGTCGTACATGTCCTGGCCCAGCATCGCCTGCGGACCGGACAGCTCTCCCATGAAACCGATCCTGACCTGGGCCTGCGCCCCCGAGGCCAGGCACGCCCAGGCCAGCGCCGCGGCCAGCGGATATCTTGCTTGCATGCATCGTCTCCTGTCGGCGCGTGGCGCCTCGTTCTTGGATGACCCCGAACCGGGGCTCAGCCAGCAATCTAACGGTGCCAGCAGAATTTCAATAGCAAATATTTTCTATATTGACTATTTGATTTTCAGATAATATCCGCCGCATGAAGACCGACCTCAACCTGCTGCGGGTGCTGGTTGCCATCTACGACACCGGCAGCGTCAGTACCGCCGCGCAGCGCCTCGCCATGAGCCAGCCGGCCGCCAGCGCCGCGCTGTCGCGCCTGCGCGGATCCCTGGGCGACCAGTTGTTCGTGCGTCGCGGCTCCCGCATGGAAGCCACGCCGCGCGCCCAGCACATCATTGCCCGCACGCGCGAGGTCATCCAGGTCATCGACCACGAGATCCTGCCCAACCCCGAGTTCTCGCCGGCCCGCTTCGACGGCGAGCTGACGCTGTGCATGAGCGAGATCGGCGAGGCGGTCTTCCTGCCGGCCCTCTACCGGCGCATCCGCGCCGAGGCGCCCGGCGCACGCCTGCGCACCATCGGCCTGCTGCCGGCCGAGCTGGAAGGCGCCCTGTACGAAGGCCGCGTCGATTCGGTGCTGGGCTATTTTCCCGACCTGCAATCCCACTTCATTTTCCAGCAGCGGCTGTATTCGCACGACCTGACCTGTCTCGTGCGCCAGGCCCATCCGCTGCCCGGTCCGCGCATGACGCTGGACGAATTCCTGGGCATGGACCACGTGCTGGTGCGCGACGACGGGCGCAGCCAGGAAATGTTCGAGCAGGAACTGGCCGCCCGCGGCATCGAGCGCAAGATCGCCCTGCACACCTCGCACTACATGAGCCTGGGCACGCTGATCAACGACAGCGACCTCATCGTCGTGCTGCCGCGCGCGGTGGCCGAACTGCACGTGCGCAGCGCCAACGCGCGCATCATCGAACCACCCTTCCCCATCCGCCGCTACGACCTCAAGCAATACTGGCACCGGCGCTTCCACGACGACCCCAAGAGCATCTGGCTGCGCGGGCTTGTCCAGCGCGTGCTGGGAGAACCGGCTCCGGCCGTGGCCTAGCTGATCGTTCACTTCGTTGTCACCCGTGGCCGGTAGCCTCCCCGGCGTCTCCCCCACGCGAACACGACGAACATGACCGATACCCTTGCCCGCCGCCGCTTCCTGCGCGGCGTCGCCCTGAGCGGCGCCGGTGCCGCCTCCTCCCTGGCCCTGGCCGCCTGTGGCGGCGGCGACGACGACCATCCCGTCGATGTCAGCTTCACCCATGGCGTGGCCAGCGGCGATCCGCTGGCAGACCGCGTCGTCATCTGGACCCGCGCCGTCCCGGCCGAGGGCGGCGACGTCGACATCAAATGGGAAATGGCCACGGACGAGGCCTTCAAGAACATCGCCAAGAGCGGGTCGGCCAGTGCCCGCGCCGACCAGGACCACACCGTCAAGGTCGACGTCACGGGCCTGGCAGCGGGCACGGCCTACTGGTACCGCTTCAAGCATGAAGACAAGGTCTCCGGCATCGGCCGCACCCGTACCCTGCCCACCGGCTCGGTCAAGCAGGTCAAGCTGGTGGTGTTCTCCTGTTCCAACTACCCCGCCGGCTATTTCCACGTCTATGCCGAGGCCGCCAAGCGCGGCGACCTGGATGCCGCCGTCCACCTGGGCGACTACATCTATGAATACGGCCGCGACGGCTACGCGTCGGAACAGGCCCAGGCCATGGGCCGGCCATCCGAACCGGCCAACGAGATCGTCTCGCTGGCCGACTACCGCCGCCGCTACGCCCAGTACCGCAGTGACCCCGACCTGCAGGCCGTGCACGCCGCGCTGCCCTTCATCGCTGTCTGGGACGATCACGAAATCGCCAACGACACCTGGGAAAACGGCGCCGAGAACCACCAGCCCGACACCGAGGGCGACTTCGCGCTGCGCAAGGCGGCCGCGGTGCGCGCCTACCACGAGTGGCTGCCCACTCGGCCACAGTCGGCGCCGAACGTCATCTACCGCGGCTTCGAGTTCGGCGACCTGCTGTCGCTCCACATGCTCGACACGCGCGTCCTGGCCCGCGCCAAACAACTGTCCTACACCAGCTACTTCGGCGCGCTGCTCGGCAACCCCGATCCCGCCGCCGGGCTCGCGCAGTTCGCCGCCGCGTTCACCGCCGACGTCGCCGCACCCGGCCGGCAATTGATGGGGCAGGCCCAGACCACCTGGCTGCGCGACCGCATGACGGCATCGAAGGCGACCTGGCAGGTCCTGGGCCAGCAGGTGCTGATGGGGCCGGTGCACCTGCCCATGCCGGTCCTGCTGGGCCTGCTGGCCTCCACCGGTCAGTTGGGCGACGTCGAGATCCCCGCCCAGTTCGCGATGGATCCCGCCGCCTACGCCCGGCTGGTTGCCCGGCAGCAGGCCGGCGATCCGACCCTGACCGCGCAGGAACGCGCCATCCTCGCCATGCCCAGCATCCCCTACAACCTCGATTCCTGGGACGGCTACTGGGCCGCGCGCGAGACGGTGCTGGGCATGGCGCGCCAGTTGGACAAGAATCTGGTCGTGCTGGCCGGGGACACGCACAACGCCTGGGCCAGCGACCTGCGCGACAAGGACGGGAACGCCGTGGGCGTGGAGTTCGCCGCGTCGTCGGTCACCTCGCCCGGCTTCGAGGAGTACCTGGGCGACGGCGTGCCGCCGGCTCAACTGGCCGCGCTGTTGACGGGCCTGGCCAACCTCTCCACCTTGCCCGCGGGCAACAAGTGGGCGGGCAGCCTGAAGTACGCCGACACCAGCCTGCGCGGCTACATGGTCCTGACCGTCACGCCCGAACGCATCCGCGCCGATTGGCAATACGTCGACACGGTCCATGCCCGCGGCTATCGCGCGTCGCTGGGCAAGAGCCTCGCCACGCTGCCGGGTGCCGCCAACCGCAAGCTGGTCGAACTCTGATCGGCAAGGCACCAGAACAGGGTCCCGAACGCGCTTTCGTGGTGCGTTCCGACCCGCATTTGTGCATCGCAACATTTTTCTGGCGGTCTGGTTTTTCAGGCGCTACCATCAAGCGAATCCACCAGGATTACCTTGAAATGCGATGCACAACGATACCCGCTGCTCCCTCTTGTCCGCCGCCATCGCCGTCCGGTCCGAACTCCAGTTCCACTACCACGGCGCCACGCGCGTAGCCCACCCCCACTGCCTGGGCGCCACCACCGACGGCACGCTGATCGTGATCGCCTGGCAGCTCGACGGCCGCTCCGGCGATCCACCCGGCTGGCGCCTGTACAACGCCGACAAGATGAACCGCCTGGTCCGCACGGGCCAGCGCTTCGAGTCCTTGCCCTCGCCGCCCTACAAGCTGGCCGGACTCATCAGGACGCCCTACGACGCGGCGTTCGACGAAGAACATCCCTTCGATCTGCCGCCGCTGGCCGGCCAGCAGCGCAAGAACCGTGGAAGGTGGCCAAGGACGCTCTGAGTGTCGGCAGCCGGCGTGATCAGGCCGCGGTCAGGCGCAGTACTTCCTCCCGGAACGCCGCGAATGCCCGCAGCCTCAGCGCCGACGCCCGGTACATCATGCCGGAGACGTAGCTGCCTATGGGAGGGCCGCTGCGCAGCGGCGCGATGCCGTACTCCTGCGCCAGCGAAATCAGCGTCGAAGGCAGGAGCATCAGGTAGTTGCCCCGCTGCATGAGCCGAAACCCCGACTGGACCGACTGGGTCTCGAACGACGAGATGGGAGGCGTCACGTTCGCCTGTTCGAACCACGCCGAGAAAAAGGCACGGCCGGTGACCGCTTCGTTGAATCCGATCCAGGCTTCCCGGCCGACCTCCCCGGGGCCGACCTGCTCCGCGGCGTGCAGCGGATGCTGCCTGCCGGCGAAGATCAGATAGTGGATGTCGAGCAGTTCCTCGTAGACCAGCTCCGGATCTCGCTGGCGCCGCTCGGGCAGCCCGCCCAGCACGGCGTCCAGGCGGCCGGACGCGAGCATGGGCAAGGTGAACTCGTTCATGCGGTTCACGAGTTCGACCCGTACCCGGGGAAAGCGCCGCTGGACCGCCGCGATGGCGTCCGGCACGGCCACGTAGCCCCAGGCGGGCCCGGCGGCGATGCGCAGTTCTCCAGCCCCGCCGCCCAGGAGATCGCCGATCTCGCTGGCGGCATAGGCGCAGGTCACATCGATGATGCGCGCGTGATGCAGCAGCGCGTGGCCGAAGGCTGTGAGCCGCATGCCGGCCGGCGACCGCTCGAACAGCGCCACGCCCAGGTCATCCTCGAGGTCCTGGATGCGCCGCGTCAACGCGGATTGGCTGATATGCAGCCGGTCGGCCGCGGGGCGGATCCCGCCGGCATCGGCCACGGCCAGGAAATCGCCCAGCAGGTGGGCGCGCCGCAGCAGGCGGCCGCCTGAAGGAAGCGTCGGTTCGGTCATGATGTGAATTATGCATCGGGCGATCGAAAATCAACACTTCCTTGCATCGCCCTCGCTTGTCTACATTAGCGGACAACCAAGGCATGCCGTCCTCGGCGGCCATTGCAGGAGACACCCGTGAAATTCCCCCTTGCCCCCTGCGCGCAGGCCCTGTCCGCCTGCGTGCTCGTCATGGCGGCCGGCGCCGCCGCGGCGCAATCCTTTCCCACCCGCCCCGTCACGCTGGTCGTGCCCTTCGCGCCCGGCGGCGGCGCCGACGTCGTGGCGCGGATACTGACCCAGGAAACGGCCCGGCGGCTCGGACAGCCCATGATCGTGGACAACCGCGCCGGCGCGGGCGGAAGCATCGCCGCCGCCGCGGTGACCAAGGCCGATGCCGACGGCCACACCCTGCTGTTCGTCACGGCCGGCCATGCGGGGATGAAAGCCCTCTATTCCAAGCTTGCGTTCGATCCCGTCGGCGATTTCACGCCGATCATCGGCCTGACCACGCTGCCCATCGTCATCGCCGTCAACGCGCAATCCAAGTACCGGACCCTCCAGGATCTGGTGGACGATGCGCGCCAGCATCCCGGCCGGCTCAACTGCGCGGGCGGCGGAGGCGGCGCGACGGTCACCAACCTCGCCTTCGAACTGATGAAGTCGAAGCTCAAGCTCGACATCGCCGCCGTCCCCTACAAGGGGTCGGCGCCCGCCATCACGGCGCTGCTGGGCGGCGAGATCGATTGCGATTCGGACGCCGCCGCGGTCGTGCTGCCGTTCCTGCAAAGCGGCAAGCTGCGCGCCCTGGCCGTCATGGGCGCCCAGCGCTCCCCGCTCCTGCCCGAGGTTCCGACCGTCGCGGAAACGGTGCTGCCGGAGTTCTCCGCCTCGGTCTGGTACGGCGTGCTGGCCCCGCGCGGGACGCCTCAGCCCGTGGTGGACAAGCTGCACCGCGCCCTCAGCGCGTCGCTGGCCGTTCCGGAGGTCACGCAGCGGCTGGGCGCGTTGACGGCAGAACGGATGGATAGCGGCCCAGCCGCGTTCGGCCGCTTCATCGAGGCGGAGACCCGCCGCTGGAGCGACGTGATCCGCCAGCTCGGCCTGCAGACGGAATGACCTCATGACTCCCTCCGATACCGGCGGCGACGACCTGTTCCAGGGAGTCATCGGCCGCACCTACCGCGAATCGACGCCCTGGCGCGAGCCCCGGCGCGCGCCTCGCCCGGACGCCCCCAACGTGCTGTTCATCGTGCTGGACGACGTGGGGTTCTCCGACCTGGGCTGCTATGGCTCGGAAATCGCCACGCCGCGCATGGACGCCCTGGCCGCGGGCGGCGTACGCTACAACAACTTCCACGTCACGGCGATGTGCTCGCCCACGCGGGCCTGCCTGCTGACCGGCCGCAACGCGCATGCCGTCGGCGTTGGTGCCATTGCCGAATGGTCCAACGGCTTTCCCGGATACGAGGGCCGGATCTCCCGGCGCGCCGCGACGGTGGCTGAAATCCTGGCCGACCACGGCTACGGCGCCTATGCGATCGGCAAGTGGCACCTGACCAACCTGGCCAACTACCATTCGGCCGGCCCGCACGACCAATGGCCGCTGGGCCGGGGATTCGCCCGCTGGTACGGATTCCTGGGCGGCTACGTCGACCACTGGAACCCCGACCTGCACGAAGACAACCACCCCGTCCGACACACGCCGCGGCCGGGCTATCACCTGAGCGAGGACCTGGTCGACCGGGCCATCGCGCAGATCCGCGATCACGTCGGCTCCGCCCAGGATCGGCCGTTCTTCCAGTACCTGGCGTTCGGCGCCGCGCACTGGCCGCACCATGTTCCCGACGACTACATCCGCCGCTACGCGGGCCGCTACGATGCCGGCTGGGATGCCGTCCGCGCCGCCCGGCTGGAGAAACAGAAAGCGCTGGGCATCGTTCCCGCCGACACGAACATCGCGCCGCGCAACCCCGGCATAGAAGCGTGGGAGACGCTCGGCGGCGACGAGCGGCAGGTAGCGGCACGGCTGCAGGAAACCTACGCGGCCTTCATGGAGCATACCGACGCCCAGATCGGCCGGGTCGTGGACTACCTGGCGCAAATCGGGCAACTGGACAACACCGCGATCGTCCTGCTGTCCGACAACGGCGCCAGCGGCGAAGGCGGCGCGACCGGCGCGGTCAGCATCCGCAAGCACATGCTGACCGAAAAGGAGACCACCGGCTACGGGCTGGCGCGGCTCGACTCCATCGGCTCCGAACATTCCTTCCCGCACTACCCGATGGGCTGGGCCCAGGTCTCGAACACGCCCTTGAAGTGGTTCAAGAAAGACACGCACGGCGGCGGCATACGCGCGCCGCTGATCGTCCATTGGCCCGACCGCATCCGCCCCGGCGGCATCCGCACCCAGTACCACCACGTCATCGACGTCGTACCCACCCTGCTCGACGTCCTGGGCATCGAGGCGCCCAGCGTCTATCGCGGCGTGCGCCAACTGCCCCTGCACGGCATCAGTATGGCCTACACCTTCGACGATGCGCAGGCGGCCACGCGCAAGCAAACGCAGTATTTCGAGATCGTCGGCGACCGCGCCATCTGGCACCAGGGCTGGAAAGCCGTGGCGCGCCACGCCAAGGGCGAGGACTTCGACGCCGACAAATGGGAGCTCTATCACCTGGAAAGCGATTTCTCCGAAATCCGCGACCAGGCCGCCAGCCGGCCCGATCATCTCCAGCGCCTGGTGGAGCTGTGGTGGCGCGAGGCCGAGACCTACGGCGTCCTGCCCCTGGACGACCGCGAGACCGAGCGGGCCTATGACTGGATGAACGAAACCGCGCCCAGCCGCTACGAATACCGGCCCGGCATGGCGCGCGTCGACCGCCTCATGGTGCCGGCCATCAACGATTGCGACTACCGCATCGCGGCCGAACTCGCGCCCGGCGCCGCCGGCCAGGCGCGGGGCGTGATCCTCGCATGCGGCAACCGCTTCGGCGGCTTCGCCCTGTTCTGCGACGCCGGCCGGGTCCGCTTCGAATACATCTACGCGGAGCACACCTCGCATGTACTGGAGGCGCCGTTGGACGCCTCCACCCGCACGGTGGCGGTCGCCTACGCGCGAAACGGCCGCGACGGCGGACAGTTCACGCTGTTCCTCGATGGCCAGCCGCGCGGCCACGTCGACGCGCCCCACACGTGGACGACCTACGGCCTGACCGCCGGCCTGACCTGCGGCTACAGCAATGTGCCGGTCAGCGCCTCATACGTCCCGCCGTTCGAATTCGGACCGGGCCTGGAACGGGTCATCGTCGAACGCCTCGGTCCCTCGGGCCGCCAGCCCGATCCGTACCAGGCCGTCTTGCAGGAGCAATAGCATGCCCGCCCTTTCCGGCCGGACCGAATTGATCGCGCACCTGGGCTTCCCGACCGAGACCTTCAAGTCGCCGATGATCTACAACCCGTGGTTCGAGGCCCATGGCATCGATGCCGCGGTGGTGCCCATGGGAATAGAAGATGCGCACTACGCCGCATTCTTCGGCGCGCTGTTCCGGCTGACGAATATCCGCGGCGCCCTCGTCACCATGCCCCACAAGGTGACGACCCTCGCCCTGGTCGATGAGATCGCCCCGTCCGCGCGCATCGCGGGCGCCTGCAACGCCGTGCTCAAGCGCGCGGACGGAAGCCTGCTGGGCGAACAGTTCGACGGCGAGGGCTTCGTGCGCGCGGTACGGCGCAAGGGCTTGAAGCTGGAGTCGGCCCGCGTCCTGGTCAAGGGCGCGGGCGGTGTCGGCTCCGCGATTGCCGCGGCGCTGGCGGCGGCCCGGGTCCGGGAGCTGGCGCTGGACGATACCCGCCGGCCGGTCGTCGAGGCCGTCGCGGATCGGCTGCGCGAGCACCATGGCAGCCTGCGCGTCGAGACCGGACCGGCCGGTCCCGAAGGCTACGACCTGGTCGTCAACGCCACGCCCCTGGGCATGCGCGCATCCGACCCCCTGCCCTTCGACGTGGCGCGCATTGCTTCGACCACCCTGGTGGCCGACGTGGTGATGAAGGCCGAATACACCCCCTTGCTGCAAGCCGCGCGGGCCAAGGGCTGCACGGTCCAGGTCGGGACCGACATGCTGTTCGAGATGATCCCGGCCTACCTGGAGTTCTTCGGATTCGGCACCGCCACCGCCGATGAACTGAAGCAATCGGCGCGCCTGCAATACTGACAGCGGAGGACCCAAATGAGCACGTCTCCCGGTCGTGCCGGTTCGCGCGAACCGATCCCGCCCTTCTCGACGGATGCGGCCAATCCGCTCGGCATCCAGGGCGTGGAGTTCATCGAATTCGCCGCCAGCCGGCCGCAGGCGCTCGGCCGGGTACTGGCCATGATGGGCTTCGAACTCGTGGCGATGCATCGCTCCCGGGAAGTCGCGCTCTATCGCCAGGGCGACATGAACCTCGTCGTCAACGCCACGGCCACGACCGGCATGCCGCACGACGATGAACCCCGCATCGCGGCCATCGCGCTCCGCGTGGGCGACGCGCAAGCCGCGAGCGACCATGTGATCGAACGCGGCGCCTGGGGGACGTCCCCGCACCCTGGCGCCATGGAGCTCAACATCCCCGCGGTGCACGGCGTCGGTGGCAGCCGCATCTACTTCGTCGACCGCTGGCGCGACGTCTCGATCTACGACGTCGATTTCCTGCCGCTGCCCACGGCGCAACGCCATCCCCCGGCGATTGCCGGCGCGCACTGGTTCGGCATCGTCCAATACGTGGGCGTGGACCGCAGCGCCGATTGGACCGCGTTCTACCGCGAACTCTTCGCCTTCCGCGAACTGGCCGGCGGCGAACGCTTCGGCGTGCTGCCACGCGGCACGCTGCTGCGCAGCCCCGCCTCCCCGGCGGGAGCCGGATTCATGATCCAACTGGTCGAACCGCGCCAGCTCGTTTCCTCGGAAAGAGAAATGTTCCAGCGCATCGGAATCGGCGTCCCCGACGTCCCGGCGGCCGTCCGGCAGTTCCAGGAACGCGGCGTCGAATTCCTGCAGGCCGGCGGCGTGCAGCCCAGCGCATGCGGCGCGGTGACCAGGACCTACCTGGGGTCGGTGATGTTCGAACTGGTGCGCAGCATCGGAGACGACCGGCCGTGACCTCGTCCCCCCTCTCCAGTTTCGGCATGGACACCATCACGCTGGCGGGTCCGCTCGAGACCAAGCTGGCCGTGATGAAAGCAGCGGGTTTTTCCCAGGTCATGCTGAAATCGGACGATCTGTGCGGCCACCCGCAAGGCGTGGACGCCGCGCAGGCCGCCGTGCGGGCCAGCGGCCTGCGCACGACAGGATTCCAGGTGCTGCGCGATTTCGAAGGGCTGCCGGCCCCGCTGCACGCCTACAAGATCGAGATCGCCAAGGCCATGCTGCGGCTGTGCGCCGGCCTGGGCGGCGATGTCCTGCTGGTCTGCTCATCCACGTCGCCCCACGCCTCGGAGGACCGGGAACACCTGGCGCGCGACTTGCGCAAACTCGCCATGCTGGCGCTGCCGCTGGGAATACGCATCGCCTACGAGGCCTTGTCCTGGGGCCGTACGATCAATGAATTCCCCGATGCCTGGGACATCGTCTGCCGCGCCGACTGCCCCAACCTCGGCCTAGGCATCGACGCCTACCACCTGTTCGCCAGCGCCACCCCGCTCGCGCGGCTGGACGAGCTGGTCGCCGAAAAAATCTTTCTCGTGCAACTGTCCGACTTCATGTGGCAGCACACCGCCTCGTTCGAAGAACGCAAGGCCACGGCGCGCTCGTTCCGCGTCTTTCCCGGCGAAGGCGTGCACAGCCACGAACTGTCCGAACTCGTGCTGCGCCTGGACGCGCTCGGCTACCGCGGCGACTACAGCTTCGAAGTCTTCAACGACGACTACGTCAACCTGCCGCCGCCCATGGTGGCCGAACGGGCGCGCGCCAGCGCCCTCTGGCTGGCGGAGGACGTCCTGCGCCTGCCCGCCCCGCTGCCCGTCGGGCCCGCCGTTGCGGAATAATGGCCGATTGCAGCCATTGAACGCGGGGGACACATGGAAGTCACCATCAGGCCGGCAACGCCCGAAGACGCCACCGACATCGCCGCCCTGTTCCGGGCCATGGGATGGTTTGACGCCTACCTCGACGACGGCGACGACGGCGCGCCGCAACAGGCCGAACTCCGGGCCCTGCTCGATGCCGCGCTCGCCTCCGACCGGCAGGCCATCCTGGTCGGCGTCTCGCCCGCTACCGGCCTCTGCGCCTACTGTGCCGTGCACTGGTTCCCCTGCGCCGTGCAACGGGGCTGGGAAGGCTACGTCAGCGAACTCTTCATCGCGGATACGCAGCGCGGCGCCGGCCTGGGCCGGCAATTGCTCGACGCCGTCGCCCAGGCGGCCAGGCAGCGCGGCTGCAAGCGGCTGACGCTGGTGAACAACCGGGAACGGGCCTCGTACCAGCGGGGGTTCTATGCCAAGCAGGGCTGGGTCGAGCAGCCGGAGATGGCCCGGTTCGTATACAGGCCTTGACGATCCCGTTGGAAGCGCCTTGCGCCAAGGCGGGGTATTGAAAACGAAGAGGGGCGTGACGGTTGCCCGTCAAGCCCCTCTTCATTCCAACAGCAGGCCCTCCCCCGCTCAGCCGGCCACGCTCAGCTTGCAGGACTTGCCCAGGTTGGTCTGGATGATGGCGCGATCGGCGGCATCGGTCTTGCCATCATGGTTGAAGTCGTACCAGCTGGATTGGGCGACGCCATTGTGCAGGTTCAGTTGGCTGAGCTCCGTCCAGTTGTCCAGATCCTTCTGGTCGACCACGCCATCGCGGTTGCCGTCTCCCGGGCAGTTCTGCGTGTCATAGTTGTAGGTGTAGTCCGCCACCCGGTCGCGCGTATCCATTTCGGCCTTGAGCGTGGCGTAGGCGCGTTGCGGTCCGTCATCCAGCGCGGCGGTAATGGTGGGCGAACCCGTGGCGATAGCGCTGCCGCTCCGGTCCAGCGTGGGGTTGGGAACGGCCATGTCGATCCGGTAGAGCTCGTCGGTGTTCCGGTTCTCCACGTACGTCGAGTTGACCGGATTGGCGGTATCCATCGTGTAGGTCTTGCGGTTCACGCGCACCAGCTTGTAGCTGCCATCGCTGACGGCCTTTTGCGAGTCGGGCAGGATGTCCACCGGATCGTCCGCCTCCAGGGCCTTGCGGTAGGACAGCACCTGGCCGCATTGGCTGAAGCCTTCCGCGGGCACACCCGCCAGCCCGGAGTCGGCGCCATACCAGACGCCGCTCTGGTCTTCGCACAAGGCCTTGTTCGGGAAGATCGTGAAGCAGACCTGGGCACCTTCCACCACGCAGGGCTGGGGCGTGATGTCCGTGGCCGGGTTGGTGAAGTTGGTGCCCATTTCGGAAAAATTCAGGGCGCGGATGGCGCTTTGGTCGGCGTTGCTCAAATAGGCCAGCATGGGCTGGGCATCGACCGGGCGGTCGGCCGGCACATTCGCCTTGACGTCGGCCCCGGCGATTTCCGCGAACAACTGGTACAGGTCGGGCGAACTGACCTGGTGCGGCACTTCCCGGCCCGGCTCCTTGACGATCGGCCCGGCCACCAGCAGCGGCACCGACACGCCGGTCTGGTAGGGGAAGCCCTTGGCGCGGGTGGGGTCGAAGCGGCCCGGCGCGGTGAACTTCACGCTGTTGACGTAGGTACCGTTGTCGCCCGTGACGACCACCACCGTGTTGGTTTTTTCCGGCTGGTAGTTCAGCGTGCCGTCGTCGTTCCAGGTGGCAAGTTTCAATTCGACCAGCAGGCGGCCGATTTCCTTGTCCATGGCCTCCACCATCAGGTTGGTGACGATGTGGTCATCGACCAGGGCCGTGACCTGGCCCGGCACGCCTTCGATATCGCTGGCGGGCGAGCACAGCAGGTTGTCGTTGCGGCCCGGCGTGGATGCCGAGACCAGCGACAGCGGCGGCACTTGCAGCGGAGCGTGGATGGCGGAATAGCCGACCGACATCATCCAGGGCGTGTCCTTGGACTGCCCCTTGGCCCAGGCTACGGCGCGGTCGGTCTCCATGGTGCTGCGATAGCCGCGCGCGGACGGGTCGGTGGCCGTGACCTTGCGCGAACTGCCGTCGGCCCAGCTCTGGATGAATTCGCCGGTGTAGTAGCCGTTCTGCTTGCTGAAGTCGATATAGCCGGGCCGGGTGGTCTGGCAAGACTGGCCGGGATCGAAGATCCCGCCGCGCTCCATGCAACTGCGGCCCGGCGTGACGATGTCGCTGCTGCGGTCGATGGACTCGCAATTGCCAGTCGCGAAATAGCACGCGCCGCCATCGGCGCCATTGACCGGGTCCATCGTCGTATTCGACACGAAACCGCACTTGTAGGTGCCTTCGTCCACGGTGGCCAGGCCCGCCCGCGTGTCGATCGGATAGGGAGCGCCGTCCAGATAGCCGTCGAAGTAGTCCCAGCCCAGCTTCCACATGGTCTGGTGGCCATAGGGCAGGTTGGCGGCAGTGTCCAGGTCGGACCCGGTCAGGTGCATCTTGCCGATCAGCGCGCTGGTATAGCCCTGGGTGCGCAGGAGCTTGGGCAGCGTGACCTCGTAGGGCGAAATCTCGGAATTGGCCAGATCGGTGGACACCACCGCGTTCAGGATGTTGGTGCTGGACGGGTAGCGGCCCGTGAAGTAGGTGGCGCGGGTCGGGGTGCAGGTGGGCATGGCCCAGGCATTGCGGAACTGCAGGCCCGCCTTGGCGATGGCCGTCAGGTTGGGTGTCTTGGGCGGCACGGCGCCGCCGTAGCCGTAGGACGTCAGTTGATCGAGACCGAAGTCGTCGATCACGATGAACAGGATGTTGGGCTTTTGCTCCGCCTGCGGCGGGGGTTTGGCGCCGCTGTCGTCCGAGCAGCTCGACAGCAGCAGCGCGGATGCGGCCGCGGCCGCGGCGCACAGGATGATCGGTTTACCGCGCGGTATCGTTTTCATGCTTGCTCTTCCTTTCAAGTCCTGACCAGCCGGAATCCCAGGTGGGACATGGGGCTGTAGGGGTCGGAGCCGCGCCGGGCGCTGGGCCGGTACGACAGGCAATAGTCTTCGTTGCACAGGAACGAGCCGCCGCGGATGACCCGTTTGGGCGCATCGAGCGGAACGCCGGGCTCGCCCGGGTCGTAGGAATCGGCCGGCCCCTTGGGGTTGTCGATGGGGTGGGCCGGCAGCCTGGCCTGCTGGGCGAAGTAGTCCGCGCGATACCAGTCGGCCACCCACTGCCAGGCGTTGCCGGTCATGTCCAGCAGCCCATAGCCATTGGGCGGGAAGGTGCCGGCCTCGACCGTGCCGGCCGCCCCGCCCGCGCGCGGGCTGACCACGGGAAAGCGGCGCTCGCGCACATCCCAGTAATTGGCCTGGCGCGCGCCGTCCACCAGGGACTCGTCGCCCCAGCCGTAGGTGGCCTGCTCCAGGCCGCCGCGCGCGGCGAACTCCCATTCGGCCTCGGTGGGCAGGCGCTTGCCCGCCCACTTGGCATACGCCAGCGCGTCGGGATGGCTGACCTGGACGACCGGATGGCCGCCCTTGCCTTCGATGGAACTGCCCGGCCCCTGGGGATGGCGCCAGTCCGCGCCCGGCATGTAGCGCCACCAGCGTGAGTAATCGTCCAGGCGCACCGGCATGTCGGTGCCGACGAACACCATGGCCCCGGGCACCAGCACATCGGCGGGCGGACGCGGCGTACCGGGCGGCAGTTGCACGCGCACGCTGTCCCAGTCCGGCTTCTGTTCCGCGGTGGTGACGTAGCCGGTGTCCTGGACGAAGCGCGCGAACTGGTCGTTGGTGACGTGCGTGACGTCCATCCAGAAACCCGGTACGCGTACCTCGTGCGTCGGACGTTCGTTGGGATAGGCCAACTTGTGGTCGCTGCCCATCAGGAACGCGCCGCCCGCCACCCAGGCCATGTCCTTGGGCGTCTTGACACCATCGCCGAGCAGGATGCGCGGCTTGTGCGCGGGGCGGCTGCGCCAGGCCTGCCAGCCCACGACGCCGGCGGCGCCGGTGCCCGCGGCCGCCAGGGCCAGCCCGCCGGCCAGCAGGCGCCGGCGGCCGTTCTTCGGATCAGTAGATGCCATGGCTCTTGGGGCAGGTCTTGCCCAGGTTGTTCTGAACGATCCGGCCGTCGGCGTCGTTGGTGCGCCCATCGAGCACGTTGGCGATCACGAAGTCGTAGACGCTGGACAAGCCCCAGTCCCGGGCGAGCCGGCTCCAGTTGGAGAGATCTTCGGCATCGACCACGCCGTCGCGGTTGCCGTCGCCCGGGCAGTCCGGATCGGCGGCGAGCATCTCGTCGAGCTTGGCGCGCAGGTTGGCGTAGGCGGTGTTGACTTCGGCGGTCGGGGCCACCAGCAGGTCGCGGTCAGGCGTGTCCAGCAGCGGCGTGGGTACGGCCTGGTCGACCTCGTACAGCTCCTCGGTAACGACCGAGGTGCCGCTGTCACTGGCACTGTCATAGGCCTGGCGAGTGTTGCGGACCAGCTTGTAGCGGTCGTCGCGGATCGCGGCCGAAATCTCGGGCAGGATTTCGAGCTGATCGCGGTCGGCCTTGTACAGCGCCTGGTTGACGCTCCAGCACGAGCCGTAGCCGGCGCCGCCATTGGGCACCACCGAGGGATCGTCGTAGCCGGCGCCCCACCATATGCCCTGGTTGTCCTCGCACACGCTCTTGGAAACCGGGATCTGGGTGCAGCTCGTATTGATCACGCAAGCGCCGTTGCGGCCGCCGTCGGCCTGCTGGTTGTAGCCGCCGATGGTGAAGTTGACGGTGCGCAGGCTGGGTTGGTCGGGGTGGGTCAGATAGGGCAGGATGGCCACCGAGTCGATCGTGCGCGGCACCGCCGCGTGCGCGTCGATGCCGGCCACCTCGCCGAAGAACTGGAACAGATCCACCATGTTGACCATGTGATCGACTTCACGGTCGGGCTGGGCGACCTGCGGGCCGGCGATGATGAGCGGATCCCAGACGCCGGTCTGGTAGGCCGTGCCCTTGGCCTGCGACCCGCTGAACGGCAGCTTGACCGCCGAGCCCAGCGAACCGTTGTCGCCGACGATCACGATCACCGTGTTGGCGGCCTTCGGGTCGTACTGCAACCGGCCGTCGTCGCCGCGCCGCGCCAGCCCGGTTTCCACCAGCAGGCGGCCGAATTCGGAGTCCATGGCCTCGGTCATCTGGTCCTGGATGAGGCGGCCCGTGAGCGAGCCGTTGCAGTCCCAGCCGTCGGCCGCCGCATTGCCGCTGACCGGCACGAGGCCGCGGGGCGGCTGCTGCCAGGGCGTATGGGCCGCGCTATAGGCGACGGTGGCCATCCACGGCCGCGAGGACGGACGCGACTTGATCCAGTCGATCGCGGCATCGGTCTCGATGCGCGTGCGATAGCCGCGCGAGCGCGGGTCGCTCAGCGGGAATTCGGTGACCTTGCCGTCGTCGATGATCACCAGCGGCGACACGTAATAGGCGTTCTCGCGCTCGAAATTCAGCGAGGCCGGCGCCTTGCCGCAGCTCTGGTCGGGCACGAAGATGCCGCCCGCGGACAGGCATTGCAGGCCGGCCGCGTCCTGCGAGGGCGAGGTGCGGCTGATCGTCGTGCAGCTGTTGTCGGCCTGGTAGCAGGCCCCCGTGTCCGTGCCGCCGGCGGCCTTGCCCGGGACGAAGCCGCAGGCATAGGTCTTCTCGGCCGCGATGCCGCCCGCGGTCGAGTCGATCGAACCGGGCAGGCCGCCGATCCAGCCGTGGAAGTGGTCCCAGCCCAGCACGCTGGGCGTGGCGTTGCCGGCCTCGTTGTTCTCGGGGCCGGCCAGGTGGAACTTGCCGAACATCGCGCTTTGGTAGTTGGCCTGCTTGAGCAGCTTGGGCACGGTCACATCAAACGGCGACACCTGCGAATTGGCCAGATCGTTGGGCCCGATGGCCTGGTAGATGCGGGTGCGGGTCGGGTAGCGGCCCAGGAAAAAGGCGGCGCGGCCCGGCGAGCACTCGGGCATCGACCAGGTGTTGCGGAAGCGCACGCCGGCCGAGGCGACCGCGCCGATGTTGGGCATGCTGGGCGCGGTGGCGCCGCCATAGCCGAAGGCGGCCATCTGGTCGATGCCCACGTCGTCCATCACGACGAACAGGATATTGGGCGGATTGGTGCCCGGCCCCTCGGCCTGCCCGTCCCCGCCGCCGGACGATCCGCCACCGCAGGCGGACAGCCCGGTGATGACGGCGGCTCCCATCGCCACCAGGCGCTGGATGTGTGTTCTCATTGGTATTCCCCCAGGACTCGCGCAGTCGATCGCCCGCGATGGGCGCATCTTAGTCACGCCTGGGCCGCCGGTTGAATACCATGTACATGGTATGGTCGGCGCGGCGCCCTCTGCGATACTTGCTCAATCGAGAAATACGCACTCGCCATGGGCCGATGGGACGGCCGCGGCGGCAGTGCGGCCAGGAGATCTGCAATGACGAAGGGTCCGCTCAGGATTCTGCTGACCGAAGACGATGGGCCCATACGCGAGCGCCTCGCCCGCATCATCGGCGAGTGGCCCGAAGCGGACCTGTGCGCGGCTTGCGCCAACCTCGAGGAAACCCTGATCGCCATCGGGGCCAACGAGATCGACCTCCTGATCACCGACATCAACCTGCCGGACGGCAGCGGCATCGACGCCATCCGTTTCCTGGCCAAGCGGCAGCCCAAGGCCGAAGCGATGGTCATTTCCATCCTCGCGGACGAACGCTCGGTCCTCGACGCGATCGAGGCAGGCGCGGCCGGCTACCTGCTCAAGGATGCCGACTCCATCGACCTGCTCGACGCGATCCGGGACGTCATGGCCGGCCGCTCGCCCATTTCCTCGCGCATCGCCCGCGTCCTGGTTCGCCGCCTGGCCGAACAGGGGCAGGTTGCCAGCGATACGGAGAAGGCCGCGGACAAACCCTCCCTGACCGAACGCGAGATGGACATCCTGTGGGGCATCGCCAAGGGCTTCACCTATGGCGAACTGGCCGACAAACTCGCCATTTCCCGGCAGACCGTTCCCGTCCACATCCGCAACATCTACCGCAAGCTGCAAGCCACCAACCGTTCCGAGGCCGTCTTCGAAGCATCGAGACTCGGACTCATCAAACTGTGACGGGGATGCGCGCACGCTTATCGCACGATCATGGAAAACTGCTCGCCTGGATTTTCCTGATCACCCTGACGATCGTGATCGGCGCGCTGCCCTATCTCGTGGATACTTCCCCGCCGCACGGTGCCCTGGCGATCACCGAGGCCCATTTCATCCAGGAAGGAGAAAGCCCGGAACAAGCGGTCTCCCTGCCGCACGACTGGATGCCCGGGACGCCCTACGAGCTCACGACCGGCAGCTATCGCCTGTCCTTCCACCTCCCGGACGTACCCGTCGAGTCGATGTTCCTGTTCATTCCCGCCGTCCGCCACCATGTCGAAGCCTGGGTGAACGGCCGGAGAGCCGACGCGGCGCCGGACACCGTATGGTCGGCGCCCACCAGCGGCTATTCCTTCCTGGCGCGGATTCCCGACGGCGCGATCCAGCCGGGCGACAACGAAATCCTGCTGCGACAGACCCGCAAGATCGGGTGGCTGCCGGGCCGCCTGTCCCAGGTCAGCGTGGGGACGGCCGCCGCGGTCATGCCTGCGTACCAGTTGTCGAACTTCCTGATCGAGGAAGTCCGCGCCATGACCTTCGCCCTGCACATCGCCTTGACGATAGGCATTGCCAGCATCTGGACCGCCCGCCGGCACGATCCGGTATTCGGATGGCTGGCCGCGATGTCGATCACCAGCATCCTGATCGTTCTTACCCAATCGCCGCACGCCGCGCTGGGCACCCTGGAACAATTCCAGTCTATCTCGCTTGTGTCCGCCGTCGGCCTGATGGCGATCGGCATGGCCCTGGCAATCGTGGGGCGGCGGCGCCCCAGGCAATTACTCCCGGCCGTCATCGCCGTTCCCGCGTTCCTTCTGATCCTGGGGCAGACCGGGCTGGTTCCCTTTCCGGTGATCGGGTTCCTGAGCGCCTGCATCACACTGTCCGCCTACGTCGTCGCCGCGGGCATCCTGGCGCATCAGTTCGCGCAGAGCAGGAACTGGGATGCCGCCATCATGGTGGTGCCCTGCGTGCTGACGGTATGGTTCGGGGTCCACGACATCCTTGTCGTGACCGGACGCTACGACGATCCTTTCCTGCTCGCCTCGTACGCGCGCACCTTGATGCTGCTGGCCATCATGGTCATCCTGATGGGCCGGCTGGCCCGCAGCCTCAACAGCCTGGACCGCGCCAACGATACGCTCCGGCAGAAACTGACGACGCGGGAAGCTGAACTGGGGCTGCTGCACGAAAAGGAAAAGGTCCACGCCAGCCAGATGGTGCGCGAACAGGAGCGCCAGCGCCTGATGCGGGACCTGCACGACGGCATGAGCGGGCACCTCGTCACGATCATCGCTCTTTCCGAACGCAACCAGGAAGGCGGCCAGGCCATCGAGCGGGCGGCTCGGGCGGCGCTCGACGACCTGCGGCTGGTGGTCCATTCCCTGGACCTGGGCGACGGCGACCTGGGCGTAGCCCTGGCGGCCTTCCGCGAGCGGCTCGAACCGCAACTGCGGCGCCTGGGCATCGAATTCCACTGGTCCACCGAGAAACTTCCCGCCGTGACCGGCGTCACGCCCCAGAACGCCCTGTCCGTGCTGCGCATCCTGCAGGAAGCCGTCACCAACGCCATCCGGCACGGGCCTGCGCGCCGCCTGGCTATCGAAGGCAGGACGACCGAGGACGGAATGGCGGCGCTATCGGTGTTCAACGATGGCGGCCGGCCGCTCCAGGCCGGCGCGGGGAACGGGCTGCGCAACATGCGCCGCCGGGCTCGGGAGCTTGGCGGACATGTCGAGTTCACGCTGGGGGAGGATGGCGCGCGGCTGTTGCTGGTGCTTCCGGCGCGGTTGCCGGAATGAGCAGACCCCAGCCGCGCATGAAACAGATCGCATGCGTCGCCTTGGCCATCGGCAGCCTGCTGGCCTGGCCCGCGGCAGACGCCGCGAACCAGCCATGCTCCGGCCGCAAAGGCGGCATCGCCCAGTGCGACGGCGACACCTTCATCTGCAACGACGGCTCGATCAGCGCCTCGAAGAAGTCCTGCCAGGCGACCTTCGGCGGTAGGCAGGGACTGATGGCGGCGCCAAAACGGGCCGCGCCGGCCGCGGACGGATCGTGCAATTGCAGAAACGGGACGTACTGCACGGGACCGCGCGGCGGGGTGTACTGCCTCTCGGACAGCGGGAACAAGAGCTACCGAAGGAAGTAGCGCGATGCGGCAGGCCAAGCGCTGAAAACAAAACGGCCCGCACCACGCCTCAGTCTTGGGGGTAGCGGGGCAGGCGCATCTTGCGCACAAGAGCGAGCAAAACCACAATCCGATTCTCCAAAAAATACGGCGACAGTTCAGCGCCTTTCGATCAGCACGCCAGCAAGAGTGCGAGTCAAGGCACGCGCTTATTGCGACGAGGTAAAAAAACCGAAGTGCCCGCGTATACGCTAGTAGGGGTTGAATAGAGACCGCAGGCACTAGCCTTCAGCAGCCCAGTCCCTGAGCTGGGCTTCTTGTTGTCCGCCCCTGCCCTCGCACGCGGGGTAGTGCGGCAGTGCAGACGTCTGCACTGCTTCATCTCTAGGCTCCCCAAAATGCGCCGATGTAACAATTTGAGTTTTGTGTGACAATAAAAAAAACGAACTACAACATTGCACACGGTGGGGGATGACATGAGTGACGGGCTTTTGGCGGCTATAGCCGTGATCGTCTATGTGATCGTCGTCTGCGCTCCAGCGAGCCAAATCCTGAAGCGCACAGGGCATTCCAGATTGTGGGCCTTCGCAGTTCTACTGCCAGGATTCAACTTGATCGGCTATTGGGCGTTCGCCTTTTCGAAATGGCCCATCGACGAACTCATCAAACCCAAACCAGCCCCGAAGCTCGATGATCGAATCGAGCCCTCGCTAGGGCAGTGAATCCCATGGGTCCGCGTTTCAGTCTACGCGCCCTTGCCTGCCTGGCGTTCATAGCATTCGCAGACCTCGCTCAGGGGCGGGCGTATGTCGTCTCCTCTGTGCACGATAGCGACACGATGCGACTGAGGTGTCCAGAACAGCAAGAGACTGTCCCTATCCGCCTGGAACGTATCGATGCCCCAGAGATCAACCAGGCCGGCGGCATCGCCCAGAGACTTTCTCCGCAAGCAATGCCTCATGGATGCCATTGTGAAGCTCACGGCGCAAGGGACCGACCGCTACGGCCGGACGCTCGGGGACACGGATGACAAAGGAAGCGCTCAGAAGGCAATGCTTCGTTCCGGACACGCTTGTGTGTATCCCAAATTCATCGTAGAAAAGGCGCTGGTAGATATGCAAGACTTGGCGAGGACGAAGCGGCTCGGCTTATGGGCACTACCAGAGGGCATTGAACCACAGCATTGGCGCCAACAGATGAGAACTTGAAAGTAGCGCCGCGCGCATGCCGCCGACGCAGGAGAAGAGAATGCGCTGGATGTTTTTAATTGCTGCTGCCCTATGCGGTGGCGGTGCGGCACCTGTGGTGGCTGCAGATATGACGCCAGGAATTCAGGCAAGAACGATGCTTCTTGCTTTTCAGTGTGGGCAGTACGCAAGTCTAGCCAAGAAGCAGCAAGAACAGAAGGCGCTTTATGCCTATGGAATCGATGCGGGTCGAGTGTTCTTGAGAGCGGTTCACGAAAAGAGGCTGACCAAGAAAGACGCCGATGAGAACGTTCCAATGATTGTCGGATGGATCGTTGGCGGCGGCGGACCATCAGACGACTTCATCATCGGTCGGCTTTTTGAGGCGATAACGTCCGATGCTTCCGATGACATCATCAAACGGGACGCGAACGGCATGTTGCTGGCACCCGAAAAATGGGTGACTGAGGCAGGGTTACAGCAATCATTTGCACGCACTAGATATGACACAGCCAACTGCTGGGCCATAGCAGAAAAGAGTAAGTAACATCGCGTCCGCGCTCCGTCTCCATAAGGAAACTACATGAACGACTCTGACACCCTTCTCTCGATCGTCCCGCTGATCGTACTGCTGCTGGTGATGTTCCCCGTGGCCAAGATCCTTCAGCGGACTGGGCATTCCCGCTGGTGGGTGCTGTTGGCACTCGTGCCTGTTGCCAACCTAGTCGGCCTGTGGGTGTTGGCGGTGAAGCCGTGGCCCAAGGTGGAGCCATAGGGACGGATTAGTGGTGCGCCGCGTCTTTCAGATCCACGGCAGCGTCACGTTCTGAGGTTCCATGACAGGTAAGTGGGTGCTGGAGTGACGTGGATCAGCCACAGCAAGCAGAACATAACAAATATGTGATAATGTAATGTGGAAGATTTGCGCGTATGTGAACCGAGCAGGCAGGTCAGAGGTCCAAGACACGTACGACGGAGGCAGCATGGAACTGCAAGCGGCCTTCGACGTACACATGGAATACCTCTGTGCGCGACAGCGCGAAGAATGGCGGCGCCCAAAGGCCGCGAAGCTTACTCGCCCGAATGGGTACAACGATTTTTTCGAGATCCGATTCATGTCGGACCGCGTGCAACAACGGCCGATAGGCTATTTCGGCCCAGGACAAAATACCTTCACCGTGCTGCTGTGGGCCACGGAGAAGGGGCAGCTATTGCCACGCGATTGGCATGGAATAGCAACCCGCCGTCGCGAAGAAATCGCCAGCCGTCCAGATCAGTCCAAGCCCTTCAAATGGAACTCTTAGCATGAGCCTGCCCGACAAGTTCAAGAAACTGGCGCGCAAGCCTTATCGTGACGCCTACGTAAAGGCACACCTAGAACAGGGTATTGCCTTTCAAATTAAAGCCCTCAGGGAGTCTCGTGGCCTGACACAGGAGCAACTTGCTCGCCGCATCAACGCAGGCGGTCAGTCAGCTATTGCTCGGCTGGAAGATCCTAGCTACGGAAAGGCCAGCCTGGCGACTCTGGAAAAATTGGCGCATGAATTCGATGTTGCTCTGCTGGTGAAGTTTGTGCCGTTCTCGAAGTTCCTGCAGGAACATGAGGATCTTAGACCAAGCGCGTTGGCCGTACCCTCGTTTGGTCAGGAACACGAACAGGGAGAGAAGGCGCTTCCCGAGACGGGGCGCGAGATGCAGGATTGTGTCTTTTACAGTACGTATAGCCACTCTTCTCACATGGACACGTTGCATACTTTCAAAGCGTTGGCTTCCAATATTATTGAGTCTACGACTGGGTCAATTCAGCGCGAGAACAAATGCAAGGCACAAAGTGAGCCGATTGAAGTGGACTCCATGAGCAAATTCTTTGTTGATCGGATCGCTGCTGATGTCTAAGAAGACGCAAGCGAAGTCCAACACCGATGGACTCGGTGACCGATTAAAGAACTTCGTCGAATCGATGGCCTTTGCGGATGTGTTTCCGAGAACACTTCTTGCGAGCCACAATCCTAACTACGACGTGCGCAGGAACCCGAACCTTGAGTCGTACTCCCGGTTCAACTGGGTAGTGTCCGGTCCGGAGTTTTTGACACCCGAAAATCTACCGGAAGGCGCGCAGATTCAGTATCTCTATCGCTTTGTGTTTTCCACGGAGACGACTATCGCCCGTACGACCGAAGCGGGCGCCGTCCCGGAAGGTCAGTCAATTCCAGAAGAGCATCAGATCGGAACCATCCACGCCCAGTTTGTCGTGGAATATCTCTCGGCAATAAATCCTGACCAAGTGGAAGATAAGGTGCTGGAGATTTTTCAGAAAAAGCTCGTGGCGTTCCATGCCTGGAACTTTTGGCGTGAATTGCTGAGTAATCTTGCATTGCGGGCCAGGCTCCCTGTGCCGAGCTTGCCCAGTTTTCCAAACGTCTAGACGAGATGCGACACCGCTCCGACGGGGTTCTTTGTGGCCGGACTCAGACGCCACAGTACCCCAGCCGCGCCAGGCCTTGCTGCTCGAACGCCCTCCCAAACGACCCCGGGTAACACCGGCAGCTTGGCTTGCTGTCTGGCCGCTCACGCGTGCGTCGGATCGCCACTCACACGCTCTCCGGATACCGGACGCTACAGCGCCCCGAGGACATCATCGAATGGAGCCCCAAGAACATTGTTCGTAAGCGAGAGCCCGACGGAAACATACGACGGGTGATCCGGAGCGACTAGGCAAAAACTGGCACGATTGTCGACATCCTAATTACACCGAAAATCGATACCATCCTGGCCGACCCAACGCAACGGTAGCCACAGGCCCGGCATGCCGCTCCTTCACACGCGCAAGGGCGAGCAGCACACCTACGACGAGCTTTCGGCCATGCTCCGTCGCTACGTAGCAGTTGCGGCGAAGACTGGGGAGCTTAGCGAAAGCTTCGCCCTATACGATCTGAAAGGGAAAGGCGCCACCGACATGTGGCTGGCGGGAGAAAAGCTGACGGCCATCCAAGTACTCTGTGGTCACGAGTCGATAATGACGACTGAAAAGTACGTGAAGACGCGCTAGCGCGGCACGGTGGAGCCGAATCGCATTTCGCTATCCGTCGGCTGAACTGGATGCATACCCAGCACTGTATGTGCCACTGGATATTGAACGCTGTCCAATAAAACGTCCAATTGGAGCTGAAAACAAAAGTGCCCACTTACGTGGGCACCCTTGTGAATTCTTGGTGGCGCATCCCTGATTCGAACAGGGGACCTGCGGATTATGATTCCGTCGCTCTAACCGGCTGAGCTAATGCGCCAAAAGCTAAGACCGCGATTATATACAGAATCCAAAAAATTCCGCAAACGACCGCCCGTCAAGCCCTTACCAGCGGTACCCCGCCGTCAGCGCCACCGTGCGCCGCGCCCCGTAGAAGCACGCATAGGTGCAGCTCGCCACGTAGTCCTTGTCCAGCAGGTTCTGCACGGACACACGCAGGTTCCATCCCTGCGCACCCGGGAAGGCGGCGCCCAGGTCGTAGCGCAGGCCGAGATCGACCAGAACATAGGCGGGCACCTGCGCCGTGTCGGCGGAATTGACCGTCCTCCCCAGGTAGCGCACGCCGGCGCCGATGCTCATGCCGGCCAGCGGGCCGCCCATGGCGTAGTCGAGCCACGTCGACACCATGTGGCGCGGCACGGCGGCGGGCCGGCGGCCGAGGTCGGCGCCCTTGCTGCGGGTGACTTCCGCGTCGGTATAGGTGTAGGCGGCCATCAGGCTGAGGCCGGCGGACAGGGTGGCGTTGGCCGCCAGCTCCACGCCGCGGGACCGCACTTCGCCGGCCTGGATGCTGTACGCGGGGTTGGCTGGATCCGTCGTCGGGACGTTGGTGCGGGTGATGTCGAACACGGCGCCCGTCAGCACCGTATCGGACTCGGCCGGCGCATAGCGCACGCCCGCCTCCCACTGCTTGCCCCGGGTCGGCTCGAACATGGCGCCGCCGCGCGCCGGCGCGGTGGTGCCGGACTGGGGCTGGAACGAGGTGGCGTAGCTGACGTAGGGCGCGAGGCCGTTGTCGGCCAGGTAGACCAGGCCCGCGCGACCGGTCCAGGCGTGGGCATCGGTTTCGGTGGTCGCGCCGCTCAGGCGGTTGTGCAGGTCGACCGACGCCTTGTCGTAGCGGCCGCTCAGGACGAGCACCCAGCGGCGGTCCAACTTCATCTGGTTCTGCGCATAGATGCCGACCTGGCTCTGGCGCTCCAGCGTCGAGGTGTCCGGCGCGGCGGGCAGGGTCACCGTGGAACCGTACGTGGGCGTATAGAGATCCAGCGGATCGAGATTGTCGTAGCCGGCTCGCTGTACTCGGTCGAGCGACTTGCGGGTGTAGTCCAGTCCGACCAGCACATTGTGTTCCACGCGTCCGGCCGTGAACCGCGCGTTCAACTGGTTGTCGACGGTCAGCCCGTGCGCCTGGTCGCGGCGGGCATAGGCGCCGCGCTCGATCACGCGCTGGCCCGGCTTCCAGGTCCACCAGTAGGCGTGGTTCACGTCGTTGTCGGACGTGGCGTACAGGAAGTTCTGGCGGAAGGTCCACGTCTGGTCGATGCGATGTTCGAACAGATAGCCCGCGGTCGAGGTGCTTTGGTCCCACTTGCTCCAGCCCGGCTCGCCGATGAAGACGTCGGACGGAATCCTGCCGTTCGGATTGGGCTTGACCGTCCCCTCGACGGGATACCCGGCGTTGTTCACCGTCTTGTTGCGCATGTGGGTCGCAAGCAGGGTCAGCGAGGTATCGGCCGACGGCCGCCACGTCAGCGCCGGGGCCAGGTAGACGCGATCATCGGGCGTGTGCCGGATCATGGTGTCGCTGTCGCGCACCAGCCCGGTGATGCGATACGTCCACTGCCCGTCCTTGTCCAGCGGGCCTGTGAAATCGCCGGCCAGTTGGCGCCGCTGGTTCGACCCCACACTGGCTTCGAGCTCGCGGGAAGCGGCCCTGGACGGCCGCTTGCTGATCGCATTGATGACGCCGCCGGGAGAGGCCTGGCCGTACAGGACCGAGGCCGGCCCCTTCAGGATCTCGAGGCGCTCCAGCCCATAGGGCTCGGCCATCGCGCTGTAGTGCGGCAGGGGCAGCTTGAGGCCATCCCGGAACATGACGCCGGGATTGGTCCGTACGTCGAAGCCTCGAACCATGAAGGGATCGTCCGTGCGATTGAACCCCTCCTGCACCACGACCCCCGGCGTGTACTGCACCGCGTCGCCCAGGGACTGGGCCCCCAGGTCCCGCATCTGTTCCCGCGTCACCACGGCGATGGACTGCGGCGTCTCGACCAGCGGCGTATCGGTCTTGGTGCCCACGCTGCTGCGGCGGGCCACATACCCGGCCGTACCGATGTCCTGGGACACGTCGCCGACCACGATCACCGGCGCCAGCACCTGGCCGCCCTGCGCGTCCCGGACCTGCACCGACGCCACCGGCTTCAATGTGTAGTTGCCGCCCCCCTGGTTGACCGCCCGCAATCCCGTTCCCGCCAGCAGACGCTCGAAGCCCGCATCGACGGTATGGCTGCCCTGCAGTCCCGGCGATACGATTCCCCGGGTCAGGCTGGCATCGAAAGACAGCGCGATACCCGCCGCCTGCGCGTACTGGTTCACCGCCAGCGTCAGGTCGCCCGGCGCAATGCGAAACGCCATGACGGCGTCGGCCGCGACGGCCACAGGCATGAACGGCCCGGGGGCGGTGCCTGCCAGCAAGGCGCCGCAGAACATGGCGCGGCACAAACGGGAGCGACGCGCGGCGGGCGCGCGGCGGGTGTTTCTGAAAGATGGCATCTTGGCCTCGAGAGCTGGGTTGGTTCCTGATTGGGAGCCGCACGAGGCCGACGAAAAGTGCAAGGCAGGGAAAAATTCTTTCGTGCCGGAGGGCGACCGTCCTAGGCTCCCGCGGAGCCGTTGCGCCAGCGCGGCTGGATGCTCACCCAGTACCGCGTACGCCTGACCACCCGTATCGGAAACGCATGCCCCAGCACCGCCAACGCACGCTCGGCGTCGTCCAGCGGAAACACCCCCGACACTTTCATGTCCGCGAGTTCCGGGCTGCATCCGATATGACCATGGCGATATCTGCCGAACGCTGCGACCCACTCCGCCAGCGGCATGTCGACCGCCACCAACCGCCCGTCCACCCAGGCCGCCGGCTCCCCGGCGATACGGGCCGGCGCGTCCCAGCCATCGCGCGTGAAACGCAGCCCTTCCCCGGCCGACAACACCTGGGTACGGTCGCCGCCGGCCGGCGCCACGCGCACCGCCTTGTCCAGCACCTGCACCCGCGCACCGTCGCCATCGATCCCCACCGTAAACCGTGTACCCAGCGCCGTGACCGTGCCGAACGGCGTCTCGACCACCCACTTCGGCATGCTTGCCGCAGCCGCGGCGGTCTCGACCAGGATCTCGCCGGCCCTGAGCCGGAGCAGGCGTCGCCGCGGCGTGAACACCACATCGACCGCGCTGCGGGCATTGAGCACCAGCGTGCTGCCGTCTGGCAGCGTCCGGCGCAAGCGCTCGGCGGTCGCGGTGCGCAGGTCGGCCGTCACGTCCAGCCACGGCACCTGCCGCTGCACCCACCAGGCGGCGCCGCCCGCCCCGCCCATCAGCAACAGGCCGCGCAGTACGACACGACGCCGCCGCGCGGCCGCGCGCAGGGTCTGCCCCGAAACACCGCCAGGCAGGGCCTGCAACTGGTCCCGCAAGCCGTCCACCTGCTGCCACGCCCGGCGGTGCCGCTCGCTTGCCGCATGCCATAGCGCCCATTCGCGCCGGTCGTCATCGCCGGCGCTGCCCGAGCACAGGCGCGCATACCAGACGGCCGCCTGCCGCAGGGCGGCCGCGTCGTCGGCGGACAGTTCGTGGGCGAGCCGGCTCATGGCCGCGGTTCAACCATCGTGCTGCCGCATGCGCAACAGCACGCAGTGTTCGACGGCGCGCGCCATGTAGTTGTTGACCGACCGCAGCGAAATACCCTGCTGCCTCGCAATCTCGGCATAGGGCAATCCATCGACCTGGGACAGGATGAACACCTGCTTGACCTTGGGCCCGAGCCCGTCGAGCATCGCATCCACCCGCACCAGCGCTTCGATCCAGAGCGCCTGCTGTTCCGCGGAAGGCGCCGCATCGGCAGGACGGCTGGCCAGCGCTTCCAGATAGAGCCGTTCGATGGAGCGGCGCCGGAACAGATCGACGACGAGCCCCTTGGCCACGTGCACCAGGAAATCGCGAGGATCCCGGCGCTCCGGCAGGCGGCAGGTGCGCAACAGGCGGACGAAGGTATCCTGCGCGAGATCGGCCGCGTCGCCCGCATGCCCCAACCGCTTGCGCAGCCATTCGCGCAGCCAGGCGTGATGATCGCAATACAAGGTTTCAACGGTGTGCTGCACCGGCGCTTTCACCGCAGTCATGGCCGCCCTCATGGTGCCCACCGGCACTCAAACGAGAATGTTTCTTATTCAAACATTATCCATGAACCCGGGCGTCCACGCAAAATCCACGCAAAAAAATGGCCCGACAGTAAACTGTCGGGCCAATAGGGAGCACACAATGCCGCGCCTCAATATGCTCGCGGGGGAAGCGCGGTATCGGTGTCGGATAACAACCCTGCCAGGCGCTGGGGATCTGCGGATTCCGCCGGCGCCCGTAGCGGCAAAGCAATCATCTGAGGCTTCAGTCTAGCCCGGAGGGACTGACAGAGACCTGAACACGGCGGCCGCGTGGCGTCCGGCCAACCCCGCCCCTCTGTTAAAATGTCCTGTTCCGCCTTTCTGCCCCCGGGCTATAACCCCGTCACGGCAATCCACATGAGCCATCCCACTCCCCGCAAGCTGTACATCCGCACCTTCGGCTGCCAGATGAACGAGTACGACTCGGACAAAATGGTGGACGTCCTGAACGCCGACCAGCCGCTGGAAATCACCGACCGCCCCGAAGACGCGGACATCATCCTCTTCAACACCTGTTCGGTGCGCGAGAAGGCACAGGAAAAGGTCTTCTCCGACCTTGGCCGCGCGAAGATGCTCAAACGCGAAAAGCCCGACCTGGTCATAGGCGTGGGCGGCTGCGTGGCGAGTCAGGAAGGCGATGCCATCGTCGCGCGCGCGCCCTACGTCGACGTGGTGTTCGGCCCGCAGACGCTGCACCGGCTGCCCGAACTGATCGCCAGGCGGCGCGCCTCGGGCGTGTCGCAGGTGGACATCAGCTTCCCCGAAATCGAGAAGTTCGACTACCTGCCGCCGGCCCGGGTGGAAGGCTCCACGGCCTTCGTGTCGATCATGGAAGGCTGCAGCAAATACTGCAGCTTCTGCGTCGTGCCCTATACCCGCGGCGAGGAAGTCTCGCGCCCGTTCGAGGACGTCCTGACCGAGATCGCCGACCTGGCGGACCAGGGCGTCAAGGAAGTGACGCTGCTGGGGCAGAACGTCAACGCCTACCGCGGCAGCATGGGCGACTCGGCCGAGATCGCCGATTTCGCGCTGCTGCTGGAATACGTGCACGACATCCCCGGCATCGAGCGCATCCGCTACACCACCTCGCATCCCAAGGAAATGACGCCGCGGCTGATCGAGGCCTACGCGCGGCTGCCCAAGCTCGTGTCCTTCCTGCACCTGCCGGTGCAGGCGGGCAGCGATCGCGTGCTGGCGGCGATGAAGCGCGGCTACACGGCGCTGGAGTTCAAGTCCATCGTGCGCAAGCTGCGCGCCGCCCGGCCCGGCCTGTCGCTGTCGTCGGACTTCATCGTGGGCTTTCCCGGCGAAACCGAAGAGGACTTCGAGAAGACCATGCGGCTGATCGACGAAGTCGGCTTCGACACGTCGTTCTCGTTCGTCTATTCGCGCCGCCCCGGCACGCCGGCGGCCGACCTGGCCGACGACACGCCGCAAACCGTCAAGCTGGCGCGCCTGCAACGCCTGCAGGCACTGATCAACGACCAGGCCGCGGCCATCAGCCAGGGCATGGTCGGCACCACGCAGCGGGTCATCGTCGAAGGCCCGTCGCGCAAGGATCCCAACGAACTGATGGGCCGTACCGAGAACAACCGTATCGTGAATTTCCCCGCGCCCGCGCGGCTGGTCGGCCAGGTGGCCGATATCCGCATCACCACGGCGCTGTCGCACACGCTGCGCGGCGAAGTCGTGACGCGCGAGACGGCCGGGGGCGTGTCCGCATGACGGCCGCCTCCCGCGCTTCCCACCGCCGCACCGCGCCGGTCGTCGTCTCGTTGGGCGACGACAATGCCCGGCTGTCGAATCTTTGCGGCCCGCTGGACGAGAACCTGCGCCAGCTGGCAGCCGCCTATGGCGTCGAGCTGGCGCGCCGCGGCCACCGGATCACGCTGGAAGGCGAACGCGCCGACGCGGCCTCGGCGGCGCTGCAATACCTGTACGAACACGCGGACCAGCCGCTGTCGGTGGACCAGTTGCAGTTGAACCTGGTCGAACTGGGGGCGATGACCGCCGCCCACGACACCGACGAGGACACGCCGCCGCAGGGCGCCCCGGGCGAGGCCGAGGTGGTGCTGCGCCTGCCGCGCCGGCAGGACCTGCGCGGGCGCACGCCGCGCCAGCGCGACTACCTGCGCAACATCCTGGCGCACGACATTTCCTTCGGCATGGGCCCGGCCGGCACCGGCAAGACCTATCTGGCGGTGGCCTGCGCGGTCGACGCGCTGGAGCGCGAGTCGGTGCGCCGCATCGTGCTGACGCGGCCCGCGGTCGAAGCGGGCGAGCGGCTGGGCTTCCTGCCGGGCGACCTGACGCAGAAGGTCGACCCCTACCTGCGCCCGCTGTACGACGCGCTGTACGACCTGATCGGCTTCGAACGCGTGACCAAGCTGTTCGAGAAGCAGACCATCGAAATCGCACCGCTAGCCTACATGCGCGGCCGCACGCTGAACCATGCTTTCGTGATCCTGGACGAGGCGCAGAACACCACGCCCGAGCAGATGAAGATGTTCCTGACCCGCATCGGCTTCGGCAGCAAGGCGGTCATCACCGGCGACCCGTCGCAGGTGGACCTGCCCAAGGGCCAGCGCAGCGGCCTGCTGGACGCCTCGCAGGTGCTGGCCTCGGTGCAGGGCCTGTCGTTCACCCAGTTCACCAGCGGCGACGTCGTACGGCATCCGCTGGTGGCGCGCATCGTCGACGCCTACGAGAAACATGGCCAGCAGCATGCCCCGGGCCGCTGACGCCCCCGCGGCGCCGGCGCTGTCCCTGGCCATCCAGTACGGGCAGGAAGAGGCCCGGCTGCCGCGCTGGCGGCTGCGGCGCTGGGTGGCCCAGGCGCTGCGGGCTCCAGAACTGGCCGACGTGGCGGGGGTCGCCCTGACCCTGCGGCTGGTGGGCGCCGCCGAGGGCCGGCGGCTGAACCGCGATTTCCGCCAGCGCGACTACGCCACCAACGTGCTGACCTTCGAGTACGGCGCGGATCCTGACGGCGTCGTGGGCGGCGACATCGTGCTGTGCCTGCCGGTGCTGGCGTCCGAGGCCCGGGCGCAGAAAAAGCTGTTTTTGCATCACGCCGCCCATCTGGTGGTCCATGGTGTGCTGCATTCCCTGGGCTACGACCACCTGAACGACCGCGACGCCCGGCAAATGGAGGCCCTGGAGACCCGAATCCTGGCCGAGATGGCAATACCCGACCCGTATCGGGTATCCTAAACTTTTGAAACACTTGTCCTATTGGACGATGTCAGACACCTCCCCTAGTCCGGCGTACGTTTCGCGTACGCCCAAACAACCTCCCAGAACCTTCTTCGAACGGCTTTCGGCGCTGATCCATCGCGAACCGGAAGACCGCGAGGACCTCAAGGCCGTGCTCGAGGCCGCCTACAGCCGCGACCTGCTCGACGCCGAGGCATTGTCCATGATCGAGGGCGTGCTGGCGGTTTCCGAGCTCACCGCGGGCGACATCATGATCCCGCGCTCGCGCATGGACATGCTCGAGGTCTCGCAGCCGATCGACGCCCTGCTGCCCACCATCATCGAGACCGCGCATTCGCGCTTCCCGGTGTTCGAGGACAGCCGCGACAACGTCATCGGCATCCTGCTGGCCAAGGACCTGCTGCGCTACATGATCGACCGCGAGCTCGACCTGCGCACGCTGCTGCGGCCGGCGGTCTTCATCCCCGAATCCAAGCGCCTGAACGTGCTGCTGCGCGAATTCCGCAGCAACCGCAACCATATCGCCATCGTCGTCGACGAGCACGGCGGCACCGCCGGCCTGATCACCATCGAGGACGTGCTCGAGCAGATCGTGGGCGAGATCGAGGACGAATTCGACGACGCCGCGGTCGAGCAGTCCATCTTCCCCGACGGCAAGAATCGCTGGCGGGTCATGGCGCTGACCAACATCCGCCGTTTCAACGAGACCTTCGGCTCGTCGCTGGACGACGACGAATACGACACCGTGGGCGGCTGGATGGCCGGCATCCTGGGCCGCATCCCCCGGCGCGGCGACCGCATCGAACGCGACGACCTGCGCATCGACGTGATCCGCGCCGATGCCCGCCGCGCGCTCTGGCTGCGCGTCTCCCGCCTGGCGGCCGGCGCCGCGCCGGCAGCCCCGCTACCCAACCAAGGCTGAGCCCGCCCGTGCCCATGCCCTATGCCGCGCTGGCCGGAGCGCTGATCCTCGGCATGCTGCAGGGGTTGGCCTTCGCGCCCACCCCGTTCCCCGCCTGGTTCCTGCCGGTGCTGCAGCTGTCCACCTTCGGCGGCATGAGCTGGCTGACCTGGCGCGCCACGAACCTGCGGGGCGCCATCTGGACCGGCGCGGCCTTCGGCGCCGGCACCTTCCTGGTCGGCGTGTCCTGGATCTACATCAGCCTGCACGTCTACGCCTTCATGGCGGCGCCGCTCGCGGCGCTGGGTGTGGGCCTCCTGGCCGCCTATCTGTCGCTGTATCCCGCGCTGGCCACCGGCGTGGCGTGGTGGCTGTCGCAGCGGCCAACCTCCGCGGACGGCCCGGCCCGGCTCGCCTCGCCGCTGACCTGCGTGCTGTCGATGGCGGCGGCCTGGACCGGTTCGGAGTGGCTGCGCGGCGTCCTGTTCACCGGTTTTCCCTGGCTCAACATCGGCTATGCCCACGTCGACGGCCCCCTGCAAGGCTGGGCGCCGCTGCTGGGCGTCTACGGCGTGGCCTTCACCGCCGCGCTGACCGCCTCGGGGCTGGTCTGGGCAGCAAGCGCCGTGGCCGAACGCAGCGGCGCCGGCATCGCGGCCGCGCTGCTCCCGGGATGGCGCGCGCCCGCGGCGGCGCTGGCCGCACTGGTCGTCGGCATGGCGGGCGCAGCCTGGAACTGGGTGCGCCCCTATGGTTCGCCGCTGACCGTCCGGTTGGTGCAGGCCAACATCCCGCTTTCCGACAAATTCGACCCGACGCAGATCTGGCAGGGCATGGACCGGCACCGCGACCTGGCCGAGGCGCCGCGGGCGGACGGCAAGCCCATCGCCCTCACGCTGCTGCCCGAGACCGCCGTGCCGGTGTTCCAGGACCAGCTCAGCGCCGCAGCCTGGAAGGAATGGGTGGACAGCGCCGCGCTGCGCGGCGGCACGTTCGCGCTGGGCGTGGCCATGCGCGACATCCATCCCGACCGCGACTACTACTACAACAGCGTCATCTCGCTGAACGGCCATAGCTCGCCGGAGCAACTGGTCGCCGGCCGCGTCGAACACCGCTACGACAAGCGCCACCTCGTCCCCTTCGGCGAGTTCGTACCCCCCGGCTTCCGCTGGTTCGTGGATGAAATGGTCATGCCGCTGGGCGACTTCGACCGGGGCCGGGAGCGGCAGAAACCGTTCGACATCGGCGGCCAGTACATCGCGATGAACATCTGCTACGAAGACGTGTTCGGCGAGGAACTGCTGCCCGCGGTCCGTCCCGGTCCGACCGATCCTGGCGCCACCATTCTCGCCAACGTCAGCAATCTGGCCTGGTTCGGCAATTCGCTGGCGCTGCCCCAGCACCTGCAGATGTCGCGCATGCGGGTGCGCGAGACCGGGCGCCCCATGCTGCGCGCCACCAACACCGGCATGACGGCGGTGGTGGACGAACGGGCGCAGGTGGTGGGCGAGCTGCCGCCGCACACCGCCGGCGCGCTGGACGCGACGGTGCAGGGCACCACGGGGCTCACGCCCTACGCCCGCACCGGCAACGTGCCCATCCTGTTCATCGTCGCGGCCTTGCTGGCGGTGCTGGGCTGGCTGCGGATCCGTCGCGTGGACTGATACGCCGCAGCGCCCCGGGGCGCCACCCATCCGCATTTCGCCCGGGCCAGTTAAAATCCAGGGTTTGGCCGTGCCGCAAGGCCGCCCGCGGCCGCATCTACTCCAACACCATGCTGACATTTCAACAAATCATTCTCCGACTCCAGGAATACTGGAGCCAGCAAGGCTGCGCCCTCCTGCAGTCCTACGACATGGAAGTCGGTGCCGGTACGTCGCACACCGCCACGTTCCTGCGGGCGCTCGGCCCCGAACCGTGGCGCGCGGCCTACGTACAGCCCTCGCGCCGCCCCAAGGACGGCCGCTACGGCGAGAACCCCAACCGCCTGCAGCACTACTACCAGTACCAGGTGGTGCTCAAGCCTTCGCCCCCGAACATCCTCGACCTCTACATCGGTTCGCTGCAGGCACTGGGCATCGATCCCCAGGAACACGACATCCGCTTCGTCGAGGACGACTGGGAAAACCCCACGCTGGGCGCCTGGGGCCTGGGCTGGGAGGTCTGGCTCAACGGCATGGAAGTGACGCAGTTCACCTATTTCCAGCAGGTCGGCGGCATCGACTGCAAGCCCATCATGGGCGAGATCACTTACGGCCTGGAACGCCTGGCCATGTACCTGCAAGGCGTGGAGAGCGTCTACGACCTGGTCTGGACCGAGGCGCCGGACGGCACGCGCGTCACCTACGGCGACGTCTACCACCAGAACGAAGTCGAGCAGTCCACCTACAACTTCGAGCATTCGTCGGCCGAGACCCTGTTCCGCCATTTCAACGACTACGAGGCCCAGGCCAAGCGCCTGGTGGAAGTGCCGCTGGCGCTGCCGGCCTACGAAATGGTGCTCAAGGCAGCCCACACCTTCAACATGCTCGATGCCCGGGGCGCGATCAGCGTCACCGAGCGCGCCGCCTACATCGGCCGCATCCGCAACCTGTCGCGCGCCATCGCGCAGGCGTACTACGAATCACGAGAACGACTGGGCTTTCCCATGCTTGCACGCAAGGAGGCCGCGTAAATGCCGGCCGCTCAACCCCTCCTGCTGGAACTGTTCACCGAGGAACTCCCGCCCAAGGCGCTGAACCGCCTGGGACAGGCTTTCGCCGAAGGCATCGCCGCCGGCCTCAAGAACCGGGGCCTGCTGGCCGACGGCAGCACCACCACCGCCTATGCCACCCCGCGGCGACTGGCCGTACGCCTGTCGGCCGTGCTGCCGCAAGGGGCCGACAGCGAGTTCTCCGAAAAACTCATGCCCGTGAGCGTAGGGCTGGACGCCAATGGCCAGCCCACGCCAGCGCTGCAAAAGAAGCTCGCGGCCAAGGGCCTGGAAGGCGTCGATGTCTCCGGGCTCGCGCGCGAGTCGGACGGCAAGAACGAACAACTGGTCTACCGCGGCATCGCCAAGGGCGCGGCGCTGGCACCCGCCCTGCAGGCGGCGCTGGAAGACACGCTGGGCAAGCTGCCCATCCCCAAGGTCATGAGCTATCAGTTGGCCGACGGCGTCACCACCGTCCGCTTCGTGCGCCCCGCGCACGGCCTGGTCGCACTGCACGGCGACACGGTGGTCGACATCTCCGCGCTCGGCCTGCGCGCCGGCCGCAATACGCGCGGCCATCGTTTCCAGTCGCAGGCGACGATCGAGCTGCCCTCGGCCGACGCCTATGAAGCGCTGCTGCACGAACCGGGCCGCGTGATCGCCTCGTTCGACCAGCGCCGCGCCGCCATCGAGCGCCAGTTGCGCGACCAGGCCGCGCGCCTGCAAGCGTCGCTGGGCGACGAGGCCGACGTGGCCGCGCTGCTGGACGAGGTCTGCGCGCTGGTCGAGTACCCCACGGTCTACGTGGGCGAATTCGAATCCGAGTTCCTTGCCGTGCCCCAGGAATGCCTGATCCTGACGATGCGGCTGAACCAGAAGTACTTCCCGCTGTTCGACGCGGCCACCGGCAAGCTGACGCATCGCTTCCTGATCGTCAGCAACATGGCCCTGGCCAACCCGTCCAACATCGTCGAAGGCAACCAGCGGGTCGTCCGGCCGCGCCTGGCCGATGCGCGCTTCTTCTTCGAGACCGACAAGAAGGTGCCGCTGGCCGGCCGGGTCGAACAGCTCGGCACCATCGTCTATCACAACAAGCTCGGCACCCAGCTCGAACGTGCGCAGCGCGTGCGCGCGCTGGCGCGCTGGGTAGCGGGCGCGATCAGCGCCGATCCCGAGCGCGCGGACCGCGCCGCCCTGCTGGCCAAGGCCGACCTCGTCACCGGCATGGTGGGCGAGTTCCCCGAGCTGCAAGGCGTCATGGGTGCCTACTACGCGGAGGCCGACGGCGAAGCGCCCGACGTGGTCGAAGCCATCCGCCAGCAATACCGCATCCGCCTGGAGCAACCCGTCGACGCCGACGGCGCCACGGCGGCCGCGCTGTTCGTGGCCGAACGCGCGGAAACGCTGCTGGGCATCTGGAGCATCGGCCTGGTGCCCACCGGCGACAAGGATCCCTACGGCCTGCGCCGCGCGGCGCTGGGGCTGATCAGCGCGTTCGAGCAGCTCGACGCGGGTGGACGCCTGTCCGCCGATGGCACCGGGCTCACGCTGGACGGCCTGCTGGCACGGGCGGCGGAAACCTTCGCGACCCCGCCCACGACTGCTCAGCTCGACGAGGTCCGCGCCTTCGTGTTCGAGCGCTACCGCAACCAGTTGGCCGGCCAGTTCGACCGTGCCGCGGTCGATGCCGTGGTCGCCGTGATGCCGCCCCTGGCCCAGGTGCCGGCGCGGGTGCGCGCGGTGGTCGCCTTCTCGGCGCTGCCCGAGGCCGCCGCGCTGGCGGCCGCCAACAAGCGCATCGGCAACCTGCTCAAGAAGGTCGAAGGCGAACCCGGCGCGGTCGACGAAGCCCTGCTCAAGGAACCGGCCGAACGGGCGCTGGCGCAAGCCGTGCGCACGCTGCGGCCGCAGGCCGAAGGCAAGTTCGCGCAGGGCGACTTCGCCGGCGCCCTGACGGTGCTGTCGCAGGCCCGCGAGCCGGTCGACGCCTTCTTCGCCGACGTCATGGTCATGGCCGAGGACCCCGCCGTGCGGGCCAACCGCCTGGCGCTGCTGGCCGAGCTGCATCGCGTGATGAACCACGTGGCCGATCTCTCTCGTCTGGCTGCAGCTTGACATGCCCACCACTCCTGCCCGCCCCAAGCTGGTGGTCCTGGACCGCGACGGCGTCATCAACCAGGACAGCCCCGACTTCGTCAAATCGCCGGACGAGTGGATTCCGCTGCCCGGCGCGCTCGAAGCCATCGCCCGGATCAACCAGGCCGGCTATCGCGTCGTGATCGCCACCAACCAGTCGGGCCTGGGCCGCGGCCTGTTCGACGCGGCCACGCTGAACGCCATCCATGCGAAGCTGCGCTCGGCGCTGGCCAAGCATGGCGGCGCCATCGACGCCATCTTCATCTGTCCGCACGCGCCGGACGAAGGCTGCGACTGCCGCAAGCCGCTGCCCGGCCTGTATCGCGAGATCGCCCGGCGCTTCGAATCCGACCTGCACGGCGTGCCCTCGGTGGGCGACTCGGCCCGCGACCTGGAAGCCGCCGCGGCCGCCGGTTGCACACCCTGGCTGGTGCTGACCGGCAATGGGGCCAAGACCCTCGCCAAGGGCCAGTTGCCGCCCGGAACGGTGGTCTGGAACGACCTGGGCGAAGTCGCCGACGCGCTCGAAACCGCTGTCCAGGCCGAGGAACACTGATGCGCTGGCTTCGCTCGCTGCTGTTCTCGATCTTCCTCATCGCCACGGTCATTCCCTACGCCATCATCTGCGTGCTATGGCTCCCCCTGCCCCTGCGGTGGCGCTACCGGTTCACGATAGGATGGCCGCGCCTGATGATCTGGGGCGGCCGCTGGATCGTCGGCATGCGCTGGCGCGTCAAGGGCTGGGACAATCTTCCCGACCAGCCGGCCATCCTGCTGCCCAAGCACCAATCGACCTGGGAAACCATGTTCCTGCCCGCCTGGATGCCGCGCGAAGTCTGCTACGTGTACAAGCGCGAACTGAACTGGGTGCCGTTCTTCGGCTGGGGCCTCGCGGGGCTGCGCATGATCGCGATCGACCGCAAGAAGGGCAGCGACGCCTTCGAGCAGGTCGTGGCGCAAGGCCGCGAACGCCTGGCCGCGGGCCGCTGGATGATCATGTTTCCGGAAGGCACCCGCATCGCCCCGGGCAAGAAGGGCAAGTACAAGAGCGGCGGCGCGCGCCTGGCCGCGCGCACCGGCGCGCTGGTCGTGCCAATCGCCCATAACGCGGGCGAGTGCTGGCCGCGCAAGGCCTTCGTCAAGCGTCCCGGCTTGATCACCGTCTCCATCGGCCCGCCTATCGATCCGCAGGGCCTGACCGCCGACGAGATCAACCGCCGTGTCGAGGACTGGATCGAGGCCGAGATGCGCCAGCTCAACCCCGAGCGCTATCCGGATACCCGGGGCGCCGAACGCGCCGCCGGCTAGCCTCCATGGCCACACGCCCCGCTTCCGACACCGGCACGCCCCCGGCTCCGCGGCGGGAGACCGGTCCCCATTCCGCGCAGCTCGATTTGTTCGCCGAGCCGCCCCAGGCCGTGGCCGTTCCGGCGCCACCGCCGCCCGCCGTCCGCGCGCCCGCCGCGCCGCCTACGGCCCCCGCCTTGCAACTGCCGCCTGGCGCGCGCTGGCACGAGGTGGTGGCCGAGGGACAGCGGATACGCTTCGTCCTGCAACGCTCGCGCCGCCGCACCATCGGCTTCCTGATCGGCGACGACGGCCTGCGCGTGACCGCGCCGCGCTGGGTCGGCCTGGCCGAGATCGACGGCGCGGTCCGCGAGAAGGCGCGCTGGATCCTGTCCAAGCTGCACGAATGGCAGTTGCGCCGGGAACGCCTGGCGCTGAACCAGACCCGCTGGGAAGACGGCGGCGACCTGCCCTATCTGGGCCGCCGCATCGTCATGCGCCTGGACGCGCAACGCGACACGGCGCTGGCCACGGCCGACCTCGACGCGCCCGCCGACGGCGACGTGCTCTGGCTGGGCCTGCCATCCGACGCGACGGCGGCCCGCATCCGCGACACCGTCCAGGCCTGGCTGCAGGGCCGCGCCCGCGTCCTGTTCGACGTCCGCCTGCTGGACTTCCTGGCCCGCACCGGCCTGACCATCAACCGCTGGCGGCTGTCGTCGGCCGCCACGCGCTGGGGATCGTGCACCAGCGAGGGCAACATCCTGCTGAACTGGCGCCTGATCCATTTTCCGGTCGGCATCATCGACTACGTCATCGCGCACGAGCTGGCGCACCTGCGCGAGATGAACCACGGCCCGGGCTTCTGGGCCGAGGTCGGCCAGTTGATGCCCGGCTTCGAAGACGCCCGCGATACCTTGCGGCGCCACGATCCGGGCAGCCTGCCGCGGTTCGACTAGGCCTGTTTACACTAGGGGGCCGAGTTCCCCTTCCCACGATTAGCGAGGTAACCCATGCGACTACTCCACACCATGCTCCGCGTCGGCGACATGCAGCGCTCGATCGACTTCTACACCAAGGTCCTGGGTATGCGCCTGCTGCGCAGCAAGGACTACCCCGACGGCAAGTTCACACTGGCCTTCGTCGGCTATGAAGACGAAAAAGACGGCACCGTGCTCGAACTCACGCACAACTGGGGCGTGGAGAAGTACGACCTCGGCACCGGCTACGGCCACATCGCGGTGGCGGTGGACGACGCCTATGCCGCCTGTGACCGCGTGCGCGAACTGGGCGGCAAGGTCACGCGCGAGGCCGGCCCCATGAAGCACGGCACCACGGTCATCGCCTTCGTCGAGGACCCGGACGGCTACAAGATCGAGTTCATCCAGGCCAACACCCACAAGGACTGACGCTCTATCGCGGCGGCCGCTACCGGCCCGCCGCGCGCAGTCGCTCCAGTTCGGCGAAGAAGCCATCCACCTTCGCCTGCCCTTCCCGCCGCAACGCCTCGTCGCGGCGCGCGCATCCCTCGGCGTCCTCCAGCGCGCCGGCCTGCCCCACCTGCCGCGAGACGTCCTGCACCAGCCTGCACATGGGATGGCGGCGCCGGCCGAATGCCAGCAAAGCCTGGTCGAGCGTCGCTTCCGACCCCAGCGCCTCGGCCAGCACGACCGCATCCTCGAGCGCCATCGCGCCGCCCTGCCCCATGAATGGCGTCGACGCGTGGGCGGCGTCGCCGATCAGCAGGACCCGCCCGCGGTGCCAGGGCAAGGGGGCGATCACCTCCTCCACGCCGGTGTAGAGCACTTCGGCGCCTTCGCCCAGTTGATCCAGGAAGGGCGCAGCCGGGCCCCTGAACTCGGCGAAGCGCTCGCGCATCAGCGCCGGCCACTCGGCGCGCTCGTACCAGGAGTCCTGGGGTTCGAGCATCACGCCGAACAGGTAAAGCTTCTCGTCGCTGATGGGCATGATGCCCAGGCGCTTGCCCGTGCCCATCATCATGATCTTGGCGTCGAGGTCCCGCGGGCGGTCGTGCACGCTGCGCCAGACGCCGAAGCCCGAATAGCCCGGCACCAGTTCCGGAAACGCGTCGGCCCGTACCTGGGAGCGGATGCCGTCGGCGCCGATGACGAGATCGCAAACGACGTGCGTGCCGTCCGACAGGGCCACGCGCATCGGTCCGTCGTCCTGGCCGGACGGCAGGCTTGCCACCGTGGTGCCGAGCTTGAGCACGACGCCCAGTTCCTCGATGCGAGCCGCCAGGATGCGATGGAGCTCAGCGCGCTTGATCCCCAGGATGGCGGGCAGCCCGTCCAGCGACGGATAGACGGTCTCGACGATGAACGAGCCATCCGGGCCGAAGTAGCGGTTGCGCCCGCCCGGCACGGCGAATCCCGCCTGGAGGATCTGTGCAAGCACGCCGATCTCACGCAGCGCGCGCAGGCCGTTGCTGTAGATGAACAGGCCCGAGCTCTGGAACTGCCAGGCCCGCTGCTTTTCCACCAGGGTCACGCGCATGCCCTGCTGCGCGAGCGCGATCGCGGCCGAACAGCCGGCGATGCCGGCGCCGACGATCAGGGCGTGGTCGATTCGAGGCATGATAATCTCCGTGTCGATGCCGTAAGTGTCGATGCCGCCGGCATCCTCCTCAACCCTCGGGACGCCGGATCCGGGCACCAGGCGTCCGGAAATCCGCCACGCGGCTCCGCCCAGACCTCCGATCCCGCATGCACGCCTCCGGTGACCTCCTCAGCCGTCTGCTGGCCCACTGGCGATCCGATCGCGCGGTGACGGCCCGCTTCGCGCTGTCCGCGCCCTGGGCCCTGCGATCGGACGGCGTGGAGGGCGCGCTGATCAGGATGGCGACCGACACCTCCTACTGGATCGCCATCGGCCAGGACGCGCCGCAGCGGATCGAAGCCGGCGACATCCTGATGCTGCCCCATGGCGACGCCCACACCATCTCGTCAGCGCCGGGGCTGCCCGCGCGTCCGTTCCAGCCGCTGATCGCGGCGCACCAGGTCGGCGCCCACGGCGAGCGGCCCATCGTGTTCTCGCACGGCGGCGACGGGCCGGTCACCGGCATGTTCTCGCTCCACCTGTGGATGCCGGACAGCGGGCCTGGCACGCTGGTCGACACCCTGCCCCGGTTGATCGTGATCCGCCAGCGCGAGACGCCGGTGACCGCGGCGCTGGCGCAGACGATGGCCTCGCTGGTCGACCAATCGCTGCTGCAGCCGCCGGGCTGGCAACTTGCCACCGCGCGCATGGCCGACCTGCTGCTGGTGCACATCCTGGGGGAACATCTGCGCGCGTCGGCCGAACGCCGCGCCGGCATGCTGCGCGGCATGGCGGACCAGGGCATCGCCCGCGCCATGCTGGCCATCCACGACCATCCCGAGCGCCCCTGGACCGTCGCCTTGCTGGCGTCGGCCTGCTATCTTTCGCGCACCGTGTTCAGCGAGCGCTTCCGGCAACTGGTCGGCATGACGCCCATGCAGTACCTGACCTCGTACCGCATGGCGGTGGCCGCCGAGAAGCTCAAGGATCCCGCTCTGACCCTGGACGCGGTCGCCGCCGCCGTCGGCTACGAATCGGACAAGGCCTTCGCGCGCGCCTTCCAGCGCTGGAACGGCATGACGCCGGCGGCCTACGCCCGACGACGCTGACCGCCAGGCGAATCGCTACAATCAGCGGACTGCCGCGCTCGCCGGGCCGGCGCCTTCCCCCACTCCTGTCGCGCATGCTGAATAAACTCTGGCTGGGATTTTTCATCGCCGCGGCGGCCGCCGCCCTGGCGCGCTGGGGCATCGCCCACGACCCATCGGTCTTCCAGGCCATGGTCGCCTCGCTGTTCTCGATGGCCAAGCTGTCGGTGGAAGTCATGGTGCTGCTGTTCGGCACCATCGCGCTGTGGCTGGGCTTCCTGAAGATCGCCGAGCAGGCCGGACTGGTCGATGCGCTGGCGCGGATCCTGGGGCCGCTGTTCGCGCGGCTCATGCCCGAGGTGCCGCGCGGCCATCCCGCCATCGGCCTGATCACGCTGAATTTCGCCGCCAACGTGCTGGGCCTGGACAACGCCGCCACGCCCATCGGCCTGCGGGCGATGAAATCGCTGCAAACGCTCAATCCCAGCACCACCACGGCCAGCAACGCGCAGATCCTGTTCCTGGTGCTCAACGCCTCGTCGCTGACGCTGCTGCCAGTCACCATTTTCATGTACCGCGCGCAACAGGGCGCGGCCGACCCCACCCTGGTCTTCCTGCCCATCCTGCTGGCCACCAGCGCCTCGACGCTGGCCGGCTTCCTGTGCGTGGCGGCGGTGCAGCGCCTGCGGGTCTGGGATCCCGTGGTGCTGGCCTGGGTCGGCGGCACCGCGCTGCTGCTGGGCGGCTTCATGGCCTTCCTGTCCACGCTGTCGGTGGCGGCGCTGGGCGCGCTGTCCTCGCTGCTGGGCAACCTGACGCTGTTCGCGCTGATCCTGTTCTTCCTGGTCGTGGCCGCGATCCGCAAGGTCCCCGTCTACGAAAGCTTCATCGAAGGCGCCAAGGACGGCTTCGACGTGGCCAAGGGGCTGCTGCCCTATCTGGTCGCCATGCTGTGCGCGATCGGCGTGCTGCGGGCCTCGGGCGCGCTCGACTTCGTGCTGGACGGCCTGCGCCTGGCGATCCAGTGGCTGGGTTTCGACACCCGTTTCGTGGACGCCCTGCCGACCGCGCTGGTCAAGCCCTTCTCGGGCAGCGCGGCGCGCGCGCTGATGATAGAGACCATGCAGAACCACGGCGTGGACAGTTTCCCCGCGCTGCTGTCGGCCACCATACAGGGCAGTACGGAAACCACCTTCTACGTCGTGGCCGTGTACTTCGGCGCGGTCGGCATCCAGCGCACGCGGCACGCGGTGGGCTGCGCGCTCTTGGCCGACCTGGCCGGCGTGCTGGCCGCCATAGGCGTGTGCTACTGGTTCTTCGGCTGATCGATCGGCCGCGCGCCCTTGCCGTGCGCGAACGCCCGCAGCGAATCGAGCATCAGCGCCAGCATGTGCGCCGCCGCCGGCGACAATGACCGGCCCGCGCCGTGCAGCACGCCGACACGGCGCTCGATGCGCGGAGCCGTCAACGGCACGAACGCCAGATCATGTTCCACCGCCGGCCGCGCCAGCGTCGGCAGCACGGTGATGCCCAGGCCCGCCTTCACGGCGGCGATCAGCGACGTGCGGTTCTTGATAACCAGGTGGGGCCGCTGCAACAACGCCGCCATGCGATGCTCGCGCAGTGCGTGGAAGGTGGTGTTCTCGATGATGGATTCGCCTTCCAGTACCCGCCAGGGTACCGACCGCCCGCGCCCCGCGATGGGATGGTCGTGGCGGCAGACGACGCCGAACGTGTCCTGGGCCACGGGTATGCAGTGCAGACCCGCGAGATCCGTGCCCACGCCGGCGATACCGAGCTGGGCCTCGCCGCTGGCCACCATGGGGCCGACCTGGGGCGAGGACACGTCGGCGATCTTCAGGCTGACGCCGGGATAGTCCACGGCGAAGCGCCGCAACAGCAACGGCAGCCATTCCTCCGCCAGCGACGGCATGACGGCCAGCGCGATCGACCCCTGTTCGCCCGCGGCCAGCAGGCCGACCTCGTTCTGCACGCGGTCGTGCAGCGCCACCAGCTCGCGCAACAGCGGCAGCACGGATTCGCCCAGCGGCGTGAGGCGAGCCTGGTGCCCGTGCTCGAACAGGTTGCCGCCTATCTGGGCTTCGAGGTTCTGCATGGCCAGCGTAACGGCGGCCTGGGTGCGGTGGGTATCCTCGGCCGCGGCCCGCAGGCTCTGCCGCGTGGCGGCGATGACGAACTGACGAAGCTGGGGGATCTTGAACGCATCGGGCATGGAAGAAAGGCCGCTTTCCAGTAATACTTAATTTTAATTAAAAAAGTTAAAATTGTTAAAAGACTGGGAAGCAAGGATAGTGGACGGCATCGCCACGGCCAGACCGTGGGCAACGTCAACCGGAGACTTCATGTCCACTCCCACATCCATGTGGCCGGGCGGCGCGCGCATCGTCGTAGCGCTGACCTTCCTGGTCGAAAGCTGGTCCGAGGGCAAGGCCCCGCCCTACTCGCCCATGACGAGTCCCCCCAGGCCGGGCGCGAAGGACCTGGCCGGCATCACCTGGTCGGAATACGGCGCGCGGGCCGGCGCCTACCGGCTGATGCGGCTGGCGCGCGATCGCGGCCTGCCCGCCACGTTCTGCGTCAATGCGCGGGTGGCCGAACTGTTCCCTGAGGTCATCCATGCCATCGTCGGCCAGGGCTTCGAACTCGCCGGACACAACTACGCGCAGGATGAAGTGCTGCCCGGCCTGAGCGAGCCGGAGGAACGCGCCCTGATCCGCAAGAGCCTGGACATCCTGCAGCGCACCTCCGGCGTGCGGCCCCAAGGCTGGCTGAGCTCCACCATCGCGACCACCGAACGGACCGCGGACCTGCTGGCCGAGGAAGGCATGCTCTGGCACGGCGACTACAACTACCTGGACCTGCCCTGCCAGATCCAGACCCGGCACGGCGGCATGGTCGCCATCCCGCACAGCGATTTCGCCGACAACCGGGTGCTGCGCGCCGCCCCGCGCGATTTCTTCCAGTGCTACCGCGACACCTTCGATTTCCTGTATCGCAAGGAACCCAACGCGTTCATCAACATCACCGTGCACGGCCACTTCGGCGGACGGCCGCTGATCAGCGCGATGCTGGACGAGGTGCTGGGCTACATCGCCTCCCATCCCGGCGTCTGGTTCCCCCGGCACGACGAACTGGCCCGCTGGGTCAACGAACACCGCATCGGCTTCATTCCCTATTCCGAGCGCTTCCCCTCAGAAGCCTGACACGGCGACGGCCGCCCCCTCGCGCGGCCGCGACCACGAACACCAAGGAGACACCATGAACCCCATGAGGCGGGCGCTGGCCGCCCTGTGCCTGATGCCCTTGCCGGCACTGGCCGGCACTTATCCCGATCGTCCGGTCCGGGTAGTCGTGCCTTTCGCAGTGGGCGGCGCCGCGGACACGGTCGCCCGGTCCGTGGCCCAGAAGCTGGGCGAGGCACTGGGCCAGACCTTCATCGTCGACAACCGAGCCGGCGCCAACAGCATGATCGGCTCCGAACTGGTGGCGCGGGCCGCCCCGGACGGCTACACGCTGCTGATGCAACTCGGACCGCCGCACAATACGCTGCCGTTCTTCTCGCGCAACGTGCCCTACGACCCGGTCAAGGATTTCACGCCGGTAGCGATGATAGGCACGGCGCCGCAGGCCATGGTGGTCAACGCCAAACTACCCGTGAAAGACCTGAAGGAGTTCCTGGCCTACGCCAAGGCGCGGCCCGGCAAGCTCTCGTACGGGACGTCGGGCGTCGGTTCGTCCCAGCAACTGGGCGGCGAACTGCTCAAGGCCTCGACCGGCATAGACATGATCCACGTGCCCTACAAGGGCGGCGCACCGGCGCTCAACGACGTGGTGGGCGGACAGGTGCCGGTTGGCATCCTGGTTCTTTCCAACGTCCTGCCGCACGTGAAGGCGGGCAAGCTGCGCCTGCTGGGCGTGTTGCAGGCCGAACGGGCCAAGGCCGCGCCCGACGTACCCACGCTGGCCCAGGCCGGCCTGCCCGGTTTCGCCGTACCCGATACCTGGGTGGGATTGCTCGGCCCCGCCGGCATGCCACCCGCCGTGGTCGAGAAACTGCGCAGTGGCATCGAACAGGCCCTGGCCTCGCCGGACCTGCAGGAACGCCTGGAGACCGCGGGCTTCGAGGTCGAGGCGCATCCCTCGCCGGAGAAATTCGCATCGCTGCTGGCCGGCAGCGTGGACACCTACCGCGGCATCGTCGCCAAGGCGGGTATCCAGCCCGAATGACGCGCCTATCGCGCGAGGCCCGCGCGGTCAGACCACGCCGGCCTCGTGCAGCGCGTCGGCCATGGCGATGAACTGCGCCACCGACAACTCCTCGGCGCGCGCGGTTTCCGGTATCCCCAGTTGCTGCCAGGGCACCAACGCCGCCCAGTCGCCCAGGCCCCGCCGCAGCATCTTGCGGCGCTGGGCGAACGCCCGGGCCACGGTGGCCGACAGGGCTTCCTCGCTGCGCGCGCGTGGACGGTCGGCCGGCAGCGGAATCATGCGCACGACGGCGGAGACCACACGCGGCGGCGGATCGAAGGCCTCCGGCGGCACGTCGAACAGCTTTTCCATGTCGTAGCGCGATTGCAGCATGACCGACAGGCGTCCGTAGTCGGAATCGCCCGGCCGGGCCACCATGCGGTCGATGACTTCCCGCTGCAGCATGAAATGCTGGTCGCGCACCTGATCGGCGTAGGCCATCAGGTGGAACAGCAGCGGGCTGGAAATGTTGTAGGGCAGGTTGCCCACCACGCGCAGCTCCCCGCCGAACGGCGCGAAATCCACGGTCAGCACGTCGGCCTCGGTCACCTGCAAGCGCTCGGGCGCATACTGGCGCCGCAGGCGCGCCGCCAGGTCGCGGTCGATCTCGACGACTTTCAGGCAATCGAGCTTGTCCAGCAGCGGCCGGGTCAGCGCCGACAGGCCGGGGCCGATCTCGACCACGTTGTCGGACCGGTGCGGATTCACCGCGCGGACGATGGAATCGGTGATGCTTTCGTCGACCAGGAAGTGCTGGCCGAAGCGCTTGCGCGCCTGATGTTTCATGCGGAAACTCCGGAGCCGGCATCCGCCTGGGTGCCGGTTCTTATCATCTGGAGGGCCGTGACGATGGCCTCCTGCAAACTGCCGGGATCGGCCTTGCCCGTTCCGGCCAGGTCGAGCGCGGTGCCGTGGTCCACCGAGGTCCGCACATAGGGCAGGCCCAGGGTGATGTTGACGCCGTGTCCGAAACTCGCGTGCTTGAGCACGGGCAGGCCCTGGTCATGGAACATGGCCAGCGCCGCGTCGAACTGCGCGACATGCGCGGGCACGAACAACGTGTCGGCGGGCAGCGGCCCGCGCGCATCGATGCCGGCGGCACGGGCCCGCGCGATGGCCGGCTCGATCACTTCGATTTCTTCCCGCCCCAGGTGCCCGCCCTCGCCCGCATGCGGATTCAGGCCGCACACGGCGATGCGCGGGTGCGCCAGCCCGAAGCGTCGGCGCAGGTCGGCATCCAGGATGCGCAGCACCTGGTCCAGCGTCTGCGCGGTGACCGCATCGGGCACCGCCCGCAGCGGCAGGTGCGTGGTCGCCAGCGCCACCCGCAGGCCGCCGCCGGCCAGCATCATCACGACCTTGTCGACGCCCGCCCGCTCCTGCAAATATTCGGTATGCCCCGAGAAGGCCACGCCGGCATCGTTGATCACGCCCTTGTGGACCGGCGCCGTGACGATGGCTAGCGCCCGGCCATCGGCCACCATGGCGATGGCGGCATCCAGCGTGTCGAGCACGTAGCGCCCATTGGCCACCTCCAGCCTGCCCGGCTCGGACGGCACGCGCAACGGCACATGATGCACCCCCACCCCCGCCAACGCCGCGGCATCCCGCCCGCCTCGCTGTACCAGCAGATCGCGATCCCCCACCAGCACCAGTTCCACATCCGCCGGCACCCGCCCCGCCCCGCGCTCCCCCGCGAACCAAGCCGCGGCCGCGACCGACAACTCAGGCCCGATCCCCGCCGGTTCGCCGGTCGTCAAGACCAGCCTGCGAATCGCACTCATCTCACTCATCCGCCAGCCCAACGACCAGCCTCAAAAAACAAAAAACGGCGCCCAAAACGCCGTCCCCCACCAGCCGGGTAGTACCCCAGGGCACAGCGGATCCGGCTCCGCCGGTCCGCCAGTGCCGCCCCCCTAGGGGGGCGCCCGTCAGGGCGTAGGGGGGGGGTTCAACCTCAATTCGACGTAGGCCTTGTCCCGCAGCTGCCGCGCCCAATCCTCGTACGCCTGGTCCAGCTTGCGCTGGAACAGCGTCTGGCGCGCCTCGGCACGCTGCCGCTCGCGGCCGACGTCCTGCGTACGGCGCTCGACGACCTGGATCAGGTGCCAGCCGAACGGCGACTGCACGGGCTCGCTCACCTGGCCGGGCTGCAGCGCATCCATGGCGCGCTCGAACTCCGGCACGGTTTCCTGGGGCGACAGCCAGCCCAGATCGCCGCCCTGCGGCGCCGAAGCGTCGTTGGAATACTGACGGGCCATGTCGGCGAAGCTCGACCCGCCCTGCACGATGCGCTGGCGGATGTTGGCCAGGCGTTCGCGCGCCTGTTCGGCGGTCAGCACCTCGGTGGGCCGTATCAGGATGTGGCGGGCATGCGTCTGCCGCACGGGCATCGCACCGACATTGCCGCTGGCGCCCCCGGACGACTTGCGCTCGACCAGCTTGATGATGTGGAAACCGTTGCCGCTCTGGATGATCTCGCTGATGCCGCCCGGACTCAGCTGCGCCACCGCGTCGACGAACATCGACGGCCAGCGGTCGGTGGGACGGGACCCCAGGTCGCCGCCGCGCAGCGCTTCCTCGCCGTCGGAGGACGAGGCCGCCAACTGGGCGAAATCGGCGCCGCCGCGGGCCTGCTGGAGCAAGGTCTCGGCCTTGCGGCGCAGGCGCGCCACCATGTCGGACGAACTGCCCTCGGGCACGCGCACCAGGATCTGGGCCAGCCCCAGGTCCGAAGGCGCGGCTTCGTGCTGTTCGGACAGATAGGCATCGATCTCGGGTTCGGAGATCTGGATCTGGCTGTCGACCGCGCGTTCGCGCAGGCGCATCAGCGTGATTTCCTGCCGCAGGTCGTCACGATAGATCGAGAACGGCAGGCCATCGCGCTCGATCTGGTCGCGCATCTGCGAAACCGACACGTTGTTCTGCTGGGCAATCCTGCTGATGGCGCGGTCGAGCTGCAGGTCGTCGATGCGGATGCCGGTCTGCGCAGCCTCCTGCAACTGGGTCTTCTCGACGACCATGCGTTCCAGCACCTGCCGCTCCAGCGTGGCCGCGTCCGGCGGCGCGATCTGCTGGCGCGCCAGCGTGGCCTGGGCGGCGTGCACACGGGCGTCGAGTTCGCGGCGGGTGATGACGTCGGTGTTGACCACGGCGACGATGTTGTCGCCCAACTGGATGCGCGAACCGCTGGTGCTGCGCGGCGCCTGCGCAGCCGGGGCAGTCGGGGCCACCGGCGCCGCCGGGATCAGAGGAGCCTGGCTGGCGGGCGGCGCGGACTGCGGTCCGAGCAGGGTCGGACCGTTGCCGCCCGGCGAGCCGCCGAGGTCGCCGGGCATGCGCAGCCCCTGAGCCACCGCCGACCCGCCCGCCAAAGCGGCCAGGCAGCAAAGGGCGACGCCGTGGGCCGCTTTCGTCATTCTGGGCAATACCTTGGAAACCATCATTCGTACCTTTCGAACACCGTCCCTTTCTCAGGCGGCGGGTTGATTACCTGATAACCCGGGATGCTCCGGCGCAGCGTCGTCATCGGGCTCGCCCCGATGCCGCCGAATCCGGTCAGCTCGAGCTGGAAGAACATCGCGGTCGTGGCGTTGTCCTTGGCCACCGCGTAGCGCTGGCCGACCAGGCGGAAAGCCCAGCAACACCCGCCGTTGTATTCGATCCCGGCCACCGCTTCGGCGATCCGGTTCTCGATCAACGAATAGTTGATGCGCCCGATGCCGAACCAACGGGGCGCAAGCGGCCACTGGAAGGCGATGTCGATCAACTCCTGCCCCGGCACGCTGACCGTCTCGCGCTTGTAGCGGTAGGCCAGCGATACCGTGCTGAGGCGCTGCGGGCTCCATCGCGCGCCGATCGTGGACCGGGTCACGCGCTCGATCTTGGGATTGTATTGCACCGTCGTCTCGCCGCTAAGCGTGGACGTCAGCGCGCCGTAGACCGACACCAGGAAGTCGGAACGGCCGTCGGAACTGGGCTCCTCGCCCGGCAGCGTGACCCGCTGGTCGCTGAAGTACAGCCGCTGGGCACCCATGATGCGCGCGCGCTCCACGCCGGTCTTGGGGTCGAGCCAGCGCGTGGTCAGCGCCGCGGTCAACTGGTTGGCCTCGGCGATCCGGTCCCAGCCCGAATAGAGGTTCTCGGAGAAGATCTGCGCGAAATTGAAGTCCGCCAGCGCCGTGTCGTAGATGGGCAGGTTCGACTGATTGCGATACGGCACGCGCAGGTAGTAGAGGCGCGGTTCCAGGGTCTGGCGGGCCTCCTTGCCGAGCAGCGTGCTGTCGCGCTCGAAGATCAGGCCGGTGTCCAGCGACATGATGGGCACGGTACGGTTGGCGGTGTAGGACGCCGCGCCCTGATAGGAATCCGTGTTGTAGCGGGTGGAGTGGATGCCGATCTTGGGAATGAAGAAACCGCCCGGCCGGATGATGGGATACGACACCGACGGATAGGCGTAGGCGCGCGAACCGTTCACCAGCGTATTGCTGCGAAAGCGCGTGGCGTCCGCGTCCATCCGCACGTCGAAGCCGTTCCAGTCGTAGCGCTGGCCGGTCAGGTGCAGTTGCGGCTCGCGGCCGTACGGCGGCACGATGGGCGCCAGCGGATCCTGCAGCGTCTGGTAGCTGATCACGCGGCCATAGGCTTCCCAGTACCCCTGCTGCCAGTTCAGCGAGAACGAACGTTCCAGCGTCGCGGTCGAGGCCAGGCCCGTGCCCAGCACGGACAGGTCGCGGAAATAGGCGTCGTCCGACGCCTTGGAGACGTTCCAGTTGAATCCCAGGTTGGGCGTCAGTTGCTGCCGGTGCTGCGAGCTGAACAGATAACGGTCGCGCTGCGCCACCCGGTCGTCGGGCAGATAGGCCAGCCGCGTCACGCCGCTGAACGAGGGCTCCAGGTAGCGGAACTCGCTCGACAGCTGCAAGCCGCGCCGGAGCATGAATTTCGGGGTCAGCGTGGCATCGCGGTTGGGCGCGATGTTGAAGTAGTACGGAATCGAGAATTCCGGACCGCTCTTGCTGGTCAGGCCGAACGTGGGCGACAGGAAGCCCGACTTGCGCTCGTTGTTCAGCGGGAAGGAGATGACCGGCGAGGCCAGGATGGGGAAGTTCTTGAAATAGAGCACACCGCCATAGCCCACGCCCTTGCCGGCGTCGTAGTCGAAGTCGGCGCTCCGGGCGCGCAGTTCCCAGTCAGGCTTCTCGCAGGCGCAGCCCGTATAGCGCACCCTGTCGGCATGCACCCGGTTCTGTCCCAGCATGCGGATGCGCTCGGCCGAGCCGCTGCCGCCGTTGAGTCCGAAGAAAAACCGGGCGTTGTCGATCTCGCCCGTGCCGCTGCTCATGTTGAGCTTGAGCCGGGGGCCCGTCAGCAGGTTGCCGTCGCGGAGCAGCCGCACGTTGCCCAGCGCTTCCAGTTCGTCCTCGACCTGGTCGTACTCGATGGAGTCGCCCTTCAGGATCGTGTCCTGGCGCCGCACCTGCGCGCTGCCTTCCAGCCGGAGCTTGTCCTGGTCCTCGGCCGTGAGCGTGTCGGCCTGCATGAACACCGGCAACTGGTCGGGATCATAGGTGTGCTGGCGCAGGCCCGGCGAAAGGCGCAGGCCAGGGCCGGATACCGGCCCGGCGCCGGCCTGGGATTCGGACGGACCGTCTTGCGCATAGGCCAGCGGCGCTACCGCAAATGCTGCAAACAGGCTGAACCACCGGATCAATCGCACGGGCCTCGAGGAATGAAAAAACGGAAAGTCGAAGAATACGCGAGCCGACGGCCGCGCGCGGTAAAAAAGATAGCGGCCCGCGGCTTTCGGCGGGGGCGCCGGGCCCCGCCGAAAAGGAGGGCCGGGTTCGTTCCGGGAACCGATATCGGTCGGTATTATAGGAGGCATGAATGCCATCCCCGATCAAGCCGCCGGCCAGGCCGGCGCCGACCCCAGGCGAACCCAGGTCGCCGCCTGGCTGTCCAGCCTTCCCCGGCAGCTCCAGCTCGACCCTTCCACCCTCCAGCCAGCCTCCAGCGACGCCAGCTTCCGGCGGTATTTCCGGGTCGCCATGGGCCCGGGCACCGCGGTCGTGATGGACGCCCCGCCCGACAAGGAGGACTGCCGCCCCTTCCTGCACGTGGCCGGACTGCTGCACGCCGCCGGCGTGCACGTGCCGCGCGTGCTGGCGCAGGACCTGGGCCAGGGCTTCCTGCTGCTGTCGGACCTGGGGCGCAGCACCTACGTCGACTACCTGCGGGGCACGCCCACCCCGCACGACACGCACCGCATCTATATGGACGCGCTGGCGGCGCTGGTGAAGTTGCAACAAAGCGCAACCACCGGCCTGGTGCGCTATGACAAGGCCCGCCTGGCGACGGAGCTCGAGCTGTTTCCCGACTGGTACGCCGCGCGCTACCGCGACCAGCCCCTGGACGCGGCCGACCGGGCCACGCTCGATGCCGTGTTCGAGACGCTGATCGACGCCAACCTGGCCCAGCCTTTCGTCCTGGTACACCGCGACTACCACTCGCCCAACCTGATGCTGACCGACCTGCCGGCGGGCGGACCGGACTACGGCCCCAATCCCGGCGTCATCGACTTCCAGGACGCGGTGGTGGGCCCCATCACCTACGACCTGGCCTCGGTCCTGACCGACGCCCGTACCACCTGGGACGAGCCCCAGCAGCTCGACTGGGGCATCCGCTACTGGGAGATGGCGCGCAAGGCCGGCCTGCCGGTGGCCGCCGACTTCGCCGATTTCCATTGCGCCTACGAATGGATGGGGCTGCAGCGCAACCTGCGCATCCTGGGCGTCTTCGCCCGCCTGGCCCACCGCGACGGCAAGCTCGGCTACCTGGACCACATACCGCGCGTGAACACTTACGTCCGGCAGGTGGCCAGCCGCTACCTGGCCTTCAAACCGCTGATGAAGCTGCTGGACAAGCTGGACGGGCAAACGTCCGCCACCGGGTACACCTTCTGATGCGCGCCATGATCCTGGCGGCCGGCCGCGGCGAACGCATGCGGCCGCTGACCGACAGCGTGCCCAAACCGCTGCTGCCGGCCGGCGGCAAGCCGCTGATCGTCTGGCACATCGACCGGCTGGCGCGGGCGGGGGTGCGCGACATCGTCGTCAACCATGCCTGGCTGGGCGCCCGCATCGAGGAAGCGCTGGGCGACGGCTCGCAGTGGAACGTGCGCCTGCGCTACTCGGCGGAGGCCACCGCGCTGGAGACGGCCGGCGGCATCCGCCAGGCCCTGCCCCTGCTGGGCGGCGAGCCCTTCCTGGTGATCAACGGCGATATCTGGACCGACTGGGATCCGGCCCTGGCCCTGGCTGCCGCCAGCGACCTGCCGCGGCAGGGCCGCCTGGCCTGGCTGGTGCTGGTCGACAATCCCGCCCACCACCCCACGGGCGATTTCCGCCTGGCGCCGTCCGGCCTGGTCCAGGACGGCGAGCCCCGGCTGACCTTCGCCGGCATCGGCGTCTACCAACCCGAGCTGTTCGCCGGCCTGCCGGCGGGCGAGCCGGCCAGGCTGGCGCCCCTGCTGCGCGCCGCCATGGCCCGCGACCAGGTCGGCGGCATGCATCACGGCGGCCGCTGGACCGACGTGGGCACGCCGCAGCGCCTGGCCGAACTCGATGCCAGCCTACAATAAACCCTGGTCATTCCCGCGCACGGATCCATCGCCATGAGCATTCCCGCCCCGGACCTCGCCCCTTTCGCCGCGCGCCGCCGGCGCGTGCTGGACACCATGCATGCCCGCGGCGGCGGCATCGCGATCCTGCCCACCTCGCGTGAACTCGTCCGCAATCGCGACGCCGAGTTCCCGTTCCGCTTCGACAGCGACTTCTTCTACCTGACCGGTTTTCCCGAACCCGAGGCCTGGCTGGTCCTGATCGCGGGCGCCGAAGACCGCAGCATCCTGTTCTGCCGCGGCAAGAACCTGGAACGCGAGATCTGGGACGGCTACCGGATCGGCCCCGACGCGGCCGCCGAACAATTCGGCTTCGACCGCGCGCTGCCGGTCGAGGCGCTGGCCGACGAACTGCCCAAGCTCATCGCCGACCAGCCGGCGCTGTTCGTGCCCATGGGCAGCGACCGCCTGTTCGATACCCACCTGCGCGGCTGGCTGGACCGCGTGCGCGCCATGGGCCGGTCCGGCGCCACAGCGCCTGCCAGCAGCTACGACCTGCGGGCCATCCTGGCGGAAATGCGCCTGGTCAAGGACACCTTCGAGATCGAGACCATGCGCCGCGCCGGCGCCATCTCGGCGGGCGCCCACGTGCGCGCCATGCGGACGTCGCGGCCGGGCCTGCGCGAATACGAGATCGAAGCCGAGCTGCTGCACGAATTCCGCCGCCACGGCTCGCAGGCCGTGGCCTACAACTCCATCGTCGCCACCGGCCACAACGCCTGCGTGCTGCACTACCGCGCCGGGGATACCGAACTGAAGGACGGCGACCTGCTGCTGATCGACGCCGGCTGCGAACTGGACGGCTACGCCTCGGACATCACCCGCACCTTCCCCGTCAACGGCCGCTTCAGCGGTCCGCAGCGCGCACTGTACGACCTGGTGCAGGAAGCGCAGAACGCCGCCACCGCCCTGACCCGCCCCGGCGCACGCTGGAACGAGGGCCACGACGCCGCGGTCCGCGTACTGGCGCAGGGCATGATCGACGAAGGACTGCTGACGGGCACGCTGGACGGCGTGCTGGAGTCCCAGCAATATGCCCGCTTCTACATGCACCGCACCGGCCACTGGCTGGGCATGGACGTGCACGACGTGGGCGACTACCGCGAACCGGGCGCGGCGTCGTCCGCGGACGAGCCCCGTCCGTGGCGCGAGCTGCGGCCAGGCATGGTGCTCACCATCGAACCCGGCATCTACGTCCGCCCCGCGGCCGACGTGCCCGAACGGTTCTGGGACATCGGCATCCGCATCGAGGACGATGCCGTCGTGACCGCGTCCGGCTGCGAGCTGATCACCCGCGGCGTGCCCGTTGCCGCCGACGAGATCGAAGCCCTGATGCGGGGCTGACGCGGGCATGCAAGCAGACGTCACCATCCTGGGCGGCGGCCCCGTCGGGGCCACGCTGGCGCTGCTCCTGGCCCGCGCGACCGCCCGGCCCGAACGCATCGTGCTGTGCCGGCCCCGGCGTCCCGCCGTCGCTCCCGCCAGCGCGGCGGCCGATCCGCGCTCGATGGCGCTCAACCATGGCAGCCGGGTGCTGCTGGCGTCGCTGGGCGCCTGGCCGGACGGCGGCGCCGACATCCTGCACGTCCACGTCTCGCAGAAGGGCCGCCTGGGCCGCACCCATATCTCGCACGGCGATTTCGGCGTGCCGGCGCTGGGCACGGTCGTGCCCTATCCGGCCATCGTCGAGGCCCTGGACGCCGCGCTGGCGCTGTCGGGCATCACCGTCCGCGCGGGCGAGCCCGCCGCCATCCTGCGCCAGGAAGGCGACGCCGCCGTGGTCGGCCAGGACGGTCTGGAATGGACCGCCCGGGCCTGCGTCCACGCCGAAGGCGGTACCTTCGACCACCAGGCCCGCAACGACCTGCACCGCGACTACCGCCAGCATGCCATCCTGGCCATCGTCCGCGCCGGCCGCCCGCGCCCGGGCTGGGCCTGGGAACGCTTCACCCCCGAGGGGCCCCTGGCCCTGCTGCCCTATCCCGCCGGCCCCGCCCATGACGCCGGCCGCTACGCCCTGGTATGGTGCTGCCGCCCCGGCCATGCCGAGCGCCTGGCGGCGCTGGACGACAGCGCCTTCGCCGACGCCCTGGGGCAGACCTTCGGCACCCGGCTGGGTAGCTTCGCCGCCGCCGGCCCGCGCCACCGCTATCCCCTGGGCATCAACCTGCGCCGCCACGTGGTCGACGGCAACGCCGTCGCCATCGGCAATGCCGCCCAGACCCTGCACCCCGTGGCCGGCCAGGGCATGAATCTCGGCCTGCGCGACGCCGCGCGGCTGGCCGAAAGCCTCGCCCCCCTGCTGCGCGATCCGTCCGCCAGCGCCGCCCCACTGCTGGCGGCCTACGCCCGCGCCCGCGGGGCCGACCGCTGGCTGACCAGCGGCCTGACCGATTTCATGCCGCGCATCTTCGCGACCGGCCTGGCCCCCGTCGAGCATGCCTGCGGCCTGGCCCTGCTGGGCCTGGACATGTCGCGCACGCTGCGCGGACCGCTGGCGCGACAATTGATGGAGGGACTGCGGACCTGATCGCCGCGGCGCCCCGACAGCGGTACAATCCCCGCCTTCCTCGGACATTTTTGCCCACGCGCCGCATCCCCCATGAACAGGGCTGACGGCGCATTCAGTCATGCGCATCGGCCCCTACGACCTTCCGAACAACGTTTTCGTCGCTCCCATGGCGGGCGTGACGGATCGTCCGTTCCGCCAGCTGTGCAAGCGGCTGGGCGCCGGCCATGCCGTGTCCGAGATGGCCGCCAGCAATCCCCGACTGTGGAACAGCGTCAAGACCTCGCGCCGCCTGGACCATGAAGGCGAGAGCGATCCCATCGCCGTGCAGATCGCCGGCAGCGACCCCGACATGATGGCGCAGGCCGCCGTCTTCAACGTCGGCAAAGGCGCCCGCATCATCGACATCAACATGGGCTGTCCGGCCAAGAAGGTCTGCAACGTGGCCGCCGGCTCGGCCCTGCTGCGCGACGAGGAACTGGTCGCGCGCATCCTGGACGCCGTCGTGCGTGCCTGCGAGCCGCTGGGCGTGCCCGTCACGCTCAAGACCCGCACCGGCTGGCGCCGGGCCGACCGCAACGTACTGCGGGTGGCGCGGCGCGCGCAGGACATCGGCATCGCGGCCCTGGCCCTGCACGGCCGCACCCGCGAGGACCTCTACATGGGCGAGGCGGAATACGAGACCATCGCCGCGGTCAAGGCCGAACTCGCCATTCCCGTCATCGCCAACGGCGACATCGACTCGCCCGAGAAGGCGCGCCGCGTGCTCGACGCCACCGGCGCCGACGCCGTCATGATCGGCCGGGCGGCCCAGGGCCGGCCCTGGCTGTTCCGGGAAATCGACCATTACCTGCGCACCGGAACCCGCCTGCCCGCTCCCACACAGGCGGAGATGCGCGAACTGCTGCTGCAGCACCTCGACGACCACTACCGTTTCTACGGCGAATACACGGGCGTGCGAACCGCGCGCAAGCATATCGGCTGGTATCTGGGCTCGCTGCCGGGAGGGCCGCAGTTCTGTGCGCAACTGAATTTGATAGAAAACACGCGCGATCAATGGCAGGCGGTGGCCGACTGGTTCGATCACCCGATCGACACGCCAGCCTCGCGGCTGGCCGCCTAGGCCGCGCATCAAGGAAACAACCCATGAAAGAACATACGCTTGAAGAGTGCGTACGCCACACCCTGGACCGCTATTTCAAGGATCTCGAAGGCGAGACGACCAGCGGCATCTGGGACATGGTGCTGACGGCCGTCGAGCGTCCCATGCTGGAGGTCGTGCTGGAGAAGGCCGACCGCAACCAATCGCGCGCCGCCGAGATGCTGGGCATCAACCGCAACACCCTGCGCAAGAAGCTCGACCACTACCAGATCAAGGTCTGACGCGGCTCCTCCATCCCCATTGTCCCGTGCCCGCCCTGGCACGCCATTCTGCCCCACACCCATGAAAATCGAACGCGCGCTTCTTTCCGTTTCCGACAAATCCGGCATCGTCGACTTCGCCAGGGCCTTGCACGACCGCGGCGTGCAACTGCTGTCCACCGGCGGCACGGCCAAGCTCCTGGCCCAGGCCGGCCTGCCCGTGCAGGAAGTCTCCGACTACACCGGCTTTCCCGAGATGATGGACGGCCGCGTCAAGACGCTGCATCCGAAGATCCACGGCGGCCTGCTGGCCCGCCGCGACGCCCAGGCCCACCTGGACGCCATCGCCGGTCACGGCATCGGCCGCATCGACCTGCTGGTGGTGAACCTCTACCCCTTCCGCGAGACCGTCGCCAAGCCCGACTGCACCTTCGCCGACGCCGTCGAGAACATCGACATCGGCGGGCCCGCCATGCTGCGCGCGGCGGCCAAGAACCACGGCACGGAAGCCGGTGGCGTCACGGTCGTCATCGATCCGGCCGACTACGCCCAGGTGTTGAAGGAAATGGACGCCACCGGCGCCACGTCCTACGCCCTGCGCCTGAACCTGGCCAAGAAGGTGTTCGCCCATACCGCCTCGTACGACGGCGCGATCGCCAACTACCTGACCAGCCTGACCGACGCCCCGGCCCAGGAGGCCGTGCCCGCGCGCGAGGCCTACCCCGAGATCCTGAGCTTCCAGGCCACCAAGAGCCAGGCCATGCGCTACGGCGAGAACCCGCACCAGTCCGCGGCCTTCTATCGCGACACCGCGCCGGCCGCCGGCCTGCTGGCCAACTACCGCCAGTTGCAGGGCAAGGAACTGTCCTACAACAACATCGCCGACGCCGATGCCGCCTGGGAATGCGTGCGCACCTTCGATGCGCCGGCCTGCGTCATCGTCAAGCACGCCAACCCGTGCGGCGTGGCGGTGTCGACCGACGCGCTCCATGCCTACCAGCAGGCGTTCAAGACCGACCCCACGTCCGCCTTCGGCGGCATCATCGCCTTCAACCGTCCGGTGGACGCCGCCACCGCGCAGGCTGTCAGCAAGCAGTTCGTCGAAGTCCTGCTGGCCCCCGCCTACGAGGCCGGCGCGCTGGAGATCTTCGCCGCCAAGCAGAACGTGCGGCTGCTCGAGATCCCGATGGGCGACGGCGTGAACGCCTTCGACGTCAAGCGCGTGGGCGGCGGCTGGCTGGTGCAGCAGCCCGACTCGTTCAACGTCGCGCGCGACCAGCTCAAGGTCGTCACCAAGGTCGCACCCACCGAAGCCCAGATGGACGACCTGCTGTTCGCGTGGAAGGTGGCCAAGTTCGTCAAGTCCAACGCCATCGTGTTCGTGGGCGGCGGTATGACACTGGGCGTGGGCGCCGGCCAGATGAGCCGCGTCGACTCCGCGCGCATCGCCTCGATCAAGGCCGAGAACGCCGGCCTGTCGCTCAAGGGTTCGGCCGTGGCGTCCGATGCCTTCTTCCCGTTCCGCGACGGCCTGGACGTCGTCGTCGACGCGGGCGCGAGCTGCGTCATCCAGCCCGGCGGCAGCATGCGGGACGCGGAGGTCATCGCGGCGGCGGACGAACGCGGCATCGCGATGGTGCTCACGGGCACCCGCCACTTCCGCCACTGATGAGAGCACCCCCTACGCCCTCCGGGCGCCCCCTCAAGGGGGCGGCGCTGGCGGACCGGCGGAGCCGGATCCGCGGCGCCCTGGATAGGGGCTGATATCGTGCGTATTCTTGGCGTGGATCCCGGCTTGCGGCGTACGGGTTTCGGCGTGATCGAATCGGATGGCCCGCGGCTGCGCTACGTCGCCAGCGGGACCATCGTGGTACCCGCCGACGACGACCTGTCGGCGCGGCTCAAGATCATCCTGGACAACCTGCGGCAGGTCGTGCGCGACACCGCGCCCGACTTCGCCGCCGTCGAGAAGGTCTTCGTCAACGCCAACCCCGCCTCGACGCTGCTGCTGGGCCAGGCGCGCGGCGCGGCGCTGTGCGCGCTAGCCGACACCGGGCTGCTGGTGCACGAATACACTGCCTTGCAGATCAAGAAGTCGGTGGTTGGCACGGGACGGGCCGCCAAGACCCAGGTGCAATCCATGGTGCAACACCTGCTGTCGCTGGACGGCGCCCCCGCGGCCGACGCCGCCGACGCGCTGGCCTGCGCCATCTGCCATGCGCACGTCTCGCCCATGGCCGACCGCCTGCGGGAGCATGGCGACCATCCCGCATTCGCCCGCCGCGGCACCCGGCTGCGGGCCGGAAGATTAGTATGACGCGCGAACACAAGTCGCCAAGGTGAACTCATGATCGGACGCCTGACCGGAACGCTGGTCGAGAAACAACCGCCCACCGTCTGCCTGGACGTGAACGGCGTGGGCTATGAGCTGGACGTGCCGATGAGCACGCTGTATTCCCTGCCCGAACTCGGGGCCCGGGTGACGCTGCTCACCCATCTGGCCATACGCGAGGATGCCCACGTGCTGTACGGCTTCGGCACCGCGGCCGAACGCGTCACCTTCCGCGAGCTCATCAAGGTCAGCGGCGTGGGCGCCAAGATCGCGCTGGCCGTGCTGTCGGGCATGACGGTGGCCGAGCTGTCGCAGGCCGTCACCCTGCAGGAGGCCGGCCGCCTGACCCGCGTGCCGGGCATCGGCAAGAAGACCGCCGAACGGCTGCTGCTGGAACTCAAGGGCAAGCTGGGCGCCGATCTGGGCACCGCGGCCGGCCATGTGGTCGCCAACGGCCAGACCGACATCCTCAACGCCCTGGTGGCGCTGGGCTATTCCGAACGCGAGGCCGTGGCCTCGGTGAAGAACCTGCCTGCCGGCGTGGGCGTCTCGGAAGGCATCAAGCTGGCGCTCAAGGCGCTGGCACGCTAGGCGCGCCGACGGAGGCCGCATGCTCAGGATCTGGGGACGGCGCAGTTCGTTCAATGTGCAGAAGGTGCTCTGGTTCGCGAGCGAACTGGGCCTGGCCTACGAACACATCCCCGCCGGCGGCGAGCACGGCCTGGTCGACACGCCGGAATTCCGCGCCCTGAACCCCCACGGCAGGGTGCCGGTCATCGACGACGACGGCACCGTGGTCTGGGAATCCCACACCATCCTGCGCTACCTGGCCGCCCGCCACGGCGCCCCGGACTTCTGGCCGACCGACCCAGCCGCCCGCTCGCAGGCCGAACGCTGGATGGACTGGGCGCACACCTCGCTGCAACCCGCCTTCCTGACCGGCGTGTTCTGGGGCTACTACCGGACGCCCGAACCGTTGCGCGATCCCGATCGCATCCGCGCCCACGTCGAGGAATGCGCCGGTTATTTCCGCCTGCTGGATGCGCGGCTGGCGAACCAGCCTTTTCTGGGCGGCGAACAACTGACCCTGGCCGACATCCCCGCCGGCACGGCGCTGTACCGCTATTTCGGCCTGGACATCGCCCGGCCCGACGTGCCCCACGTCCAGGCCTGGTACCAGCGGCTGCAGCAGCGCCCGTCCTATCGCGAACACGTCATGGTGCCCTTCGGCGAGCTGTACGGGCGGCTGGACTACTGACCCGGCGCCGGCGGCCGCGGCCCGACGCGGAACGGGCTAACATACCAGCAGTTCAAGGCAGAATACCCCCATGGCGATCCAGCCCGACAAGCTTTCCATCCGAGACGACGCCCCCGACATGCGGGTGATCTCTCCGCGCGCCTCGTCCCCCAACGAAGAGGCCATCGAACGCGCGCTGCGCCCCAAGGCGCTCGACGAATACGTCGGCCAGCGCCGCATCCGCGAACAGCTCGAGATCTTCATCGCCGCCGCGCGCAAGCGCCAGGAATCGCTGGACCACGTCCTGCTGTTCGGCCCGCCGGGCCTGGGCAAGACCACGCTGGCCCACATCGTCGCGCGCGAAATGGGCGTCCAGCTGCGCCAGACCTCGGGCCCGGTGCTGGAGCGGCCGGGCGACCTCGCGGCGCTGCTGACCAATCTGGAACGCAACGACGTCCTCTTCATCGACGAAATCCACCGCCTGTCGCCGGTGGTCGAGGAAATTCTCTATCCCGCGCTGGAAGACTTCCAGATCGACATCCTGATCGGCGAAGGCCCCGCCGCCCGCAGCGTCAAACTCGACCTGCAACCCTTCACGCTGGTCGGCGCCACCACCCGCGCGGGCATGCTGACCAACCCGCTGCGCGACCGCTTCGGCATCATCGCGCGCCTGGAGTTCTATACCGCCGACGAACTGTCCTCCATCGTGACTCGCAGCGCCGGCCTGCTCAAGGCCGCCATCGCCGAGGACGGCGCCCGCGAGATCGCGCGCCGTTCGCGCGGCACGCCCCGCATCGCCAACCGGCTGCTGCGCCGGGTGCGCGACTACGCCGAGGTCAAGGCCGGCGGCCACATCACCGGCGAAGTCGCCCACGCCGCCCTGTCCATGCTGGACGTCGACCCGGCCGGGCTGGACATCATGGACCGCAAGCTGCTGGAAGCCATCGTCTACAAGTTCGACGGCGGCCCCGTGGGCCTGGACAGCCTGTCCGCCGCCATCGGCGAAGAACGCGACACCATCGAGGACGTGATCGAGCCCTACCTGATCCAGCACGGCTACGTGCAGCGCACGCCGCGCGGCCGGATCGCCACGCAGGGTACGTATCGCCACCTGGGCCTGACGCCACCGGCGCAGGCGGGCGGGGGCGATCTGTTCGCGTAGCACGGGGCTATTGCCACGACGGATCGTCGTCCGGCAGGCTTGCCCGCAACGCGAAATCCCCCTCGAAGGCGGCGGCCAGCTCGACGATCTGGCCACGGCTCATCCCCAGCCCGAGCAGCCGCGAAGCCAGCCTGTCGGTCGCGGACAGGTTGTCATACCCACCGAAGAACGCCGCGATACGCACGATGTCATCGTTGGACAGCCCATGCCCGGCAAGGCGGGGAGCGACCTCGGACATCATCTGCAGGTTTTGGTCTCCCTCGGGAAAGCTCGCAACGCGAACGATATCTTCCAGGGAAAAGCCCAGTTCCCGGAGCCTGCCGGCGAGTTGATGCATCCGCTCCAGGTTCCGTTCCCCCTCGGGATGCGCGGCGACCGCTGAAAGCTTGTCCGGAAGAATGCCCAGCCGCTCGAACGCAGGCGCCAGTTCAACCATCTTCTTCACGATTTGATATCCGCCTTGCTGTTGCGCCATCGTGGCGATCTGCGCCGTCGTGAAGCCGTGCTCGCGCAGCCTGGGAGCGCATTTGTACGTCTGCTCCAGATTCCGGTCGCCGCGCACTTGCCCCCCGATGCCGATGATGTCGGCCTCGGAAAAATCGAGAGCGCGCAGATCGGCATATGATTCGGCCAGCTTCTCCACGTTCTTGTTTCCGTGAAATTGCGCGGCCACGCGTTCGATACCGTCCACGGGAAAACCTTGCTTCAACAGCGCGATCGTGGGTTCGGCAACCACCTGCTCCAGGTTGCGGTCTCCACGAAAGCGCGCGGCCATGTTCGCGATCTGGCCATGACGGAATCCCAGCTCCCGAAGCCGGTCGGTCAACCTGAGCACCGCCTGCAAGTTCCTGACCCCTTCGAACTCTCCCGCGACATAGGCGATGTCCTGCATCCCATGACCGAGCCTGGTCAGCTCCCGGATGTACCGATCCATCACCGCCAGGGTGGCGTGGCCGTCCGGCCGTATGGCGATACCGGCGATATGGTTCACGCCGAACGCCTGTGAAAGCAGGACGGGACTCAGTGCCACTGTGCTGTCCAGATTCCGGATTCCGCTGGAGCCGATATGAATGACATCGATGCCGGAAAATCCGAGTTCGTCCAACGCCCGGGCTTGCCGATCCGGCACCTGAGGGGGAAGCAGGTCGTCCGCGAAGGGGACATCCTCGAAGGACGAGTTGCTGTCATACGCCGCCCATACCAGGGCTTCCACATACGCCCGGTATGTCTGGGCCTGCAAGGCAGTCTCTCCGATGCCATAGGACGCCGGATCGAGATGACACAGCTCCAATTGCTCGCGCAGTTCGTCGCACTCTCGCCGCGTGGCGGGCGGGTCCTCCAGCCGCAGCAGGCGCTTGCGCGCCTCCACTACGTAGGGGATCGCCGGATTCATGCCCTCGGCACCGGCCCCTTCATGGCCATCGCCTGGAGCAAGATCGACGGCCCCCCGCGCGACCAGAGCGCGTACACGGGCCATCGCCTCGTCGCTGACAGTCTCATGCTGCACGATATTCTCGGCCCCCCTGACGGTGGCCTGCTGCTGCATCAAGTTGCGGAGCGCTCTTGCCCGGGCCAGCTCGGCCGTTATGCGTCCATCTGCTGCCGACATCAGAGGCGCCCCTGGCCCAGGGGCCGGCTCCCCCACCGGTTGCCGCTCGGGCGTAGCCGGCGTGGACGCCAGCGCATCGCCGGCAACAGGACTGGGAGAACGTGAGATGGGGCTTGACATGGAGGCTCGTCAATCGGGCTGTCGGGGAAACCGCCCTCTGGGATGAATGCCCGCTGGGCAGGGAAAGTTCCCGATGCGGCGGGCATCTCGCCGGCGCAGCGCCCATGCCGGGCTCGCCAAAAGGAAAAGCCCGTGCTGAGCATCCCCCAGGTCACGGGCTCGACTGTGCAGGGCACAGTTGACATCAAGTCGGACGAGATCATGAACGGCGCCGATGACGCGGCCATGACAGCACGGAGCAAAATCGTCCGACCCATAAAAGGGTGGAAGCGTCGATAACCCGGACGGCGCCACCCACGCACCCGAAGCCGCACAGGCTTGCAATCAACGCTTCCTGGCGTCTGACGGTCCGGGCGCGCTAAAGTTTCCCGCTTTACAAGCCGTCACATTTGGCACAATACCCGGATGGCGTCCGGATGCCCCGGGCCGGCGGGTTGTTTACAATTTCGCTCCAGGGCCTCATCGGCTCCCAACCCGCTCGACTCGTCCAAGGTTCCGCCTCGTGCTCCAACCCGCCAGTGAAGGCTTCCGGTTTCCGATCCGGGTCTACTACGAAGATACCGACGCCGGCGGCGTGGTCTACTACGCCAACTACCTGAAGTTCTTCGAACGCGCCCGCACCGAATGGCTGCGCGCGCTGGGCGTCGAGCAGCGCGCGCTGGCGGACCGGACCGGCTGCATATTCGTCGTGCGCGGCATCGATACCCAGTACCGGCGGCCGGCCGCCCTGGACGACAACCTGACGATACGCAGCCAGGTCTCCCGCCTGGGCAAGGCGTCCATCGATTTCCTGCAGTTCTGCGAACGCGGCGATGAACTGCTCGCGACCGGCAAGGTCCAGGTAGGATGCGTCGATCGCACGACGCTGCGTCCGCGCGCGCTGCCCCCCGATCTCGTCCGGGCGCTCGCGCCGCTCGCGGCCGAACCCGCAACCGATTAACCCCGACATCAACCCTTCAGGCATCCTCTTTCGCCCCCCAAAGGACTCTGCATGAACGTCAACCAGGACATGTCCATCCTGTCCCTGATCACCCAGGCAAGCTTTACCGTCCAGTGCGTGATGGCCATCCTTGCCATCGTTTCGCTGATGTCCTGGACCTACATCTTCCGCAAGCACTTCGCCATCAAGCGCGCCAAGCAGCAGACCGAGCGCTTCGAAGCCGACTTCTGGTCCGGGGGCGACCTGAACATGCTGCACCAGGCGGTCACCACCCGGCGCGGCGAACAGGGCGCGCTGGCTCGCATCTTCGAGGCCGGCATGGCCGAATTCGTCAAAGGCCGCCAGAGCAAGCTGAGCGACGTCAACACGCTGCTGGACGGCTCCCGCCGCGCCATGCGCGCCGCCTACCAGCGCGAGATGGACTCGCTCGAATCCCACCTCGCCTTCCTGGCCTCCACCGGCTCGGTCAGCCCCTACGTCGGCCTGTTCGGCACGGTCTGGGGCATCATGCACGCCTTCCGCGGCCTGGCCAACGTCGAACAGGCCACCCTGGCCAGCGTCGCGCCCGGCATCGCCGAAGCGCTGGTGGCCACGGCCATCGGCCTGTTCGCCGCCATTCCCGCGGTGGTCGCCTACAACCGGTTCTCGCACGACATCGACCGGCTGTCCATCCGCTTCGACAGCTTCATCGACGAGTTCCTGAACATCCTGCAACGACAGGTGCGCTGATGCCCTCGAACCGCTCCAGCAACCGCGGCGGCCGAGGTGGGCGCCGCTCCATGAACGAGATCAACGTCGTCCCGTATATCGACGTCATGCTGGTGCTGCTGGTGATCTTCATGGTCACCGCGCCCATGATGTCGCCGGGCCTGATCGACCTGCCCACGGTGGGCAAGGCCTCGCAGGTACCGGTCAAGCCGCTCGAGATCATCCTGGCCGCCGACGGCAACGTCACCATCCGCGACCGCGAACGCGGCGACAGCACGCCGCACGCCGTCCCGCGCAACGACCTCGCCCGCCTCGCGCGCGAACGCCAGTCCGAACACCCCGACCAGCCCGTCGTCATCTCCGCCGACCGCAAGGCCCAATACGAGTCCGTGCTGAAAGTCATGGACGACCTGCAGCGCCAGGGCGTCAAGCGGGTCGGCCTGCTGGTCAAGCAACAAGGCTCCTGATTGCCCATGGCGCCCAACGACCGATCCAACCGACCTCTCCGACGACCGCCGGAACCCGGCAAATGGAAATCCTTCGGCCTGGCGGTGCTGATGCACCTGCTGCTGGCCGCCGCCCTGATCTTCAGCCTGGACTGGAACCGGCGCTCGCCGGGACCGGTCCAGGCCGAACTGTGGACGGCGCTGCCCTCGCCCAACCAGCCCGAACCGCCCACTCCCACGCCCGAACCGGAACCCGAGCCGGTCAAGCCTCCGCCACCGCCGCCCCCTCCGCCCGAACCCAAGGTGACGCAGGAGAAGCCCGACATCGCCATCGAGCAGGAAAAGAAGCGCCGCGAGGCAGAAGAGCGCGAGGCCGAGCGCAAGCGCGACCTGCAGAAGCTGGAAGAAAAGAAGCTGGCCGACAAGCGCGCGCAAGAAAAGAAGGAAGCCGAACAACGCGAGGCCGACAAGAAGAAGGCCGACCAGTTGGCCGCCGACAAGGCCGCGGCCGAGAAGAAAGCCGCGGCCGACAAAGCCGCCGCCGACAAGAAGGCGGCTGCCGACAAGAAGGCCCAGGCCGAGCGCGACCGCAAGCTGCGCGAGGCCTTCCGCAACGACACCGCGCGCGCGGCCGGCCTGGAAGGCGGCCGCGAGGGCGGCACCGCCAGCCGCAACCAGGCGGGCGGCGGCGGGGGCGATCCCGGCTATGCGGACCTGGTGCGCGCTTGCATCAAACCCGGAGTCATTTATAGTGCAAGTGGCAGTTCCTCCGACGGGAACCCCACGGCCGTGTTCCGGGTCCAGTTGCTACCCACCGGGGAACAGGCGGGCGCGCCGCGCCTCGTCCGTTCTTCGGGTTCACCGGCTTTCGATCGCGCGGTCGAGACCGGTATCCGGCGTTGCGACCCCTTCCCGCGGCCGTCTTCCGGCCGGTACGAGTCCAACATAGAAGTTCAATATCGGATGTTCGACTGATGACATTTGCAAATCCCGCTTTCCCCCCCTCGTCCGCCCTGTCCGGCAGCGCTCGCCTGCGTGACCTCGGCACCCGGCTAGGACGGCGGCTCCTGCAATGCGCCGCGGCGCTGGCCGCGACGGCTTTCGCCCTGGGCTCCGCTCCGGCCCGCGCCCAGCTGACCGTCCAGATCTCGGGCGCCGGCGCCAACCAGTATCCGGTGGCCATCGCCAACTTCGAATCGGCCGACCCGCAGGGCAAGGCGATCGCGGAAATCATCCGCGCCGACCTGAACCGCACCGGCCTGTTCCGCATCATCGATGCCGGGGACACCCCACTGTCGGACTCGGCCGTCATCGGCTTTGCCGCCTGGAAGACCCGCGGCGCCGACGCGCTGGCCGTGGGTAGCGTGCAGCGCACCGGCGATGGCCGCTACGACGTGCGCTATCGCCTGGCCGACACGGTCAAGCAGGCCCAGATCGACGGCGTGGCCTTCGCTTCTGGCGCGAACGAGATGCGCCGCACCGCGCACCAGATCGCCGACCGCATCTACGAGAAGCTGACCGGTGATCGTGGCATTTTCGCAACACGCATCGCCTACGTGCTCAAGCGCGACAACATCTACGAACTGCAGATCGCCGACGCCGACGGCCAGAACGCCCAGACCGCCCTGCGCTCGCGCGAGCCCATCATCTCGCCCGCCTGGTCGCCCGACGGCACCCGCCTGGCCTATGTGAGCTTCGAATCGCGCAAGCCTGTTGTGTATGTGCACACTATCACCACGGGCCAACGGGTACCGGTTGCCAATTTCAAGGGCAACAACAGCGCCCCCGCCTGGGCGCCCGATGGCAACCGCCTGGCGGTCGTTTTGACCCGCGACGGCCTGTCCCAGCTGTACATGCTGAACGCCGACGGCTCGGGCCTGCGGCGGCTGACCCAGTCCCCAGGCATCGATACCGAGCCCGTTTTCACGCCCGACGGCCGCGCCATTCTCTTCACCAGCGACCGCGGCGGCAGCCCGCAGATCTATCGTCTGAACCTGGATGGCAATCAAGTCGAGCGCGTCACGTTCAAAGGGACTTACAATATTTCTCCCCAGTTGTCGCCTGATGGCAAAACCTTGCTGTACGTCACCCGCCGCGCCGGCTTCCAGATAGCTTCCCTAGACCTCGCCACCGGTAATGAGCTCGTTCTCACCAACGGCGGCCGGGACGAATCCCCCAGCTTTGCTCCCAACGGAAAGATGATTCTCTATGCAACATCGCAGTCCGGCCGTGGCGTGCTGGCTGCGGTTTCGAGCGACGGTCGCATTACCCAGACACTGTCGGTACTCAACGGCGACGTACGCGAACCCACCTGGGGGCCTTTCCTGAACAATTGATTACCTGAACGGGCCCCGCTGTCGCGGCGCCGCATCGTTGTCACGTCTTGCAACCTTGCGCGCCGTGGGGCTCATGTGACACTTTAGGATCACGTTTCGGTCTGGTCATCGTCTTTTCCAACCCACTATCGTCCCTCGGAACCCAAGGAAAAATCATGTCTACTCGTGCATTCAAAATGTTCGTCGTGGCGAGCGTTGTCGCGGTAGTCTCGGCTTGCAGCAGCCCCGTCAAGCTCGATGAGAGCAGCAACGTCCCGGTCGAAGACCGCTCCGGCCAGAACACCGGCGCCAATCCCAACGGCGTCGCCCGTGTCGACACCACCCAGCAAGGCCTGGATCCCCTGAACGATCCCAAGGGCGTGCTGGCCCAGCGCTCGGTGTACTTCGACTTCGACAGCTACGTGGTCAAGGACCAGTACCGTCCCATCGTCGAGAACCACTCGCGCTTCCTGAACAACAACCGCAACCGCAAGGTCGTGATCGAGGGCAATACCGACGACGTCGGCAGCAGCGAGTACAACCTGGCCCTGGGCCAGCGCCGCTCCGAAGCCGTGCGCCGCATGATGGTGCTGCTGGGCGTGCGCGACGACCAGGTCGAAGCCATCAGCTTCGGCAAGGAAAAGCTCAAGTCCACCGGCACGGACGAAGCCTCGCGCGCCGAGAACCGCCGCGCCGACATCGCCTACCGCTAAGGATCCACCCTCATGACGCTCCGCACTTCCCGCCTCCGGCTGCTGGCCGCCACCGCCTGCATCGGCGCCAGCTTGACGGGTTTCTCGGCCCACGCGGCCCTGTTCTCCGACGACGAGGCGCGCCAGGCCATCATCGACCTGCGCAAGGAAGTGCGCGAGCGCTCTGATCAGCAAGGCCGCAAGCTGACCGACGACCTGGCCCAGAGCCAGCGCAGCCAGTTGCAGCTTGCATCGCAGATCGAGCAGTTGCAGCAGGAAATCGCCCGCCTGCGCGGTCAGATCGAAATCCTGACCAAGCAGGTGGCCGACACCCAGCAGGCCCAGAAAGACATCTACCTGGACGTCGACACGCGCCTCAAGCGCCTCGAGCCCCAGACCGCCTCGATCGACGGGCAGCAGGCCACCGTGGGCGCCGACGAAAAGCGCGCCTATGACGCCGCCATCGACCTGTTCCGCAACGGCAACTACGCCGACGCCATTCCCGCCCTGTCGAACTTCGTCCGCCAGTACCCCCAGAGCCCGTACGCGCCCGCCGCGCAGTTCTACGTCGGCAGCAGCCACTACGCGCTCAAGGACTACAAGGCGGCCATCACGCAGCAGCAGGCGCTGGTCAAGAATTTCCCCACCAACGTCCGCGCGCCCGACGCGCTGCTGGTCATCGCCGGCAGCCAGGTCGAACTGAACGACCGGCGCGGCGCGCGCACCACGCTCGAACGCATCGTGCGCGACTATCCGGGCGTACCCGCCGCGCAGACCGCGAAGGATCGTCTCGAACTCCTGAAGTGACGCGATACCCGTTCAAAAATGAAAAGGGCCGGATATACCGGCCCTTTTCATTTGACAAAGCGTCTTCAGGTTGCCATAATTTTGGGCTTCGGGTCGCAAGCTCAGTTGATCGAGCAGCGAACTCCGTGAGTACGTGGGGTGGTAACTCAGTTGGTTAGAGTATCTGACTTTTAATCAGAGAGTCGAGGGTTCGAGTCCCTCCCACCCTACCAACTATCCTCGGATAGTTGCAATGCAAGCCTCCCTAGCGGAGGCTTTTTTTTGCCGCCGGGCCGCCTCAAGGCAAAATACGCGACTACTCGTTCGTGACCGCCTTCGGATGCAGCCGCAGCGTCGCCTGCGAACTCCCGGCCTGCCCCGCATACGGACGCATGGCCCGCACGTCGGTCACGTTCTCGATGCCTTCTTCCTTGACCCGCTTCAGAAAGCTGACCCGCTCGCGGTAGTACTCCGCGTACATGATCGCATCGCGAACCCGCTGCTCGGCGCGATACAGCGCCAGCCGCGCCTCGTTCAGCGCCTTCTCCGCTTCTCTTTCCGGGGTCGGGGCGTGACTCAGTACCCACCTACGAAGCCACTCGAGCATCATGCCCTCCAATTGAAATGAGGTTGGGCAAAGCTTAATCCATGGCCTTCGCTGCCTGCCGATTTTCGCGAATGTTTTACCTTCTCAGATGTAACCCTTTCCACCGCCGCGTGGGCAGATCCGCGTCCCGGGCCGATCTATCGCGGGTCCCGCAGCATCGGGTGACAACGGGGTGACGCCAGGCGTATCGGCAACGCAACAAGGGCCCGGCGCAAACACGCCGGGCCCTTGGTCCAACCGTGGCGGAAAGAACGCTCAATCCACCTTGACACCGCCCTTCTCGATCACCGGCCGCCAGCGGGCGATCTCGGCGTTGATCAGCTTGGCAAAGACCTCGGGCGGGTTGGGCGTGGCCTCGGCGCCTTCGCTGGCCAGGCGTTGCTCGATCTCGGGCGACGACAAGGACTGGTTGATCTGCTTGTTCAGCTTGGCCACCACTTCGCGCGGCGTACCCGCCGGCGCGACCACGCCATACCACTGGTCCGCCTCGAAGCCCGGATAGCCGCTCTCGGCCACGGTGGGCACGTCGGGCAGCATCTTGACGCGCTGGGGCGAGGATACCGCGATCGGCCGCAGCTGGCCGGCCTTGATCTGCGCGATCACCGCGGGCACGCCGGTGAACATGACCTTGATGTGGCCGGCGACGAGATCGTTGACCGCCGGCGCGGTGCCCTTGTAGGGCACGTGCTGCATGCTCGCCCCGCTTTGCAGCTTGAGGTATTCGGTGGCGATGTGGGCGGCGCTGCCGTTGCCGCCGGATCCGTAGTTGATCGCGTCGGGATGGGCCTTGGCATAGGCGACCAGTTCCCGCAGGCTCTTCGCCTGGACCGAGGGATGCACCACCAGCACGTTGGGAACGCGCGCCACCCAGGCTACGGCGGCGAAGGCCTTGAGCGGGTCATAAGGCAGCTTGGTGTACAGCGAAGGAGTCACGGCCAGCGTGCCGATGTGGCCCATCAACAGCGTGTAGCCATCGGCGGGCGCCTTGGCGACCTTGTCCGCGCCGATGCTGCCGCCGGCACCCGGCACGTTCTCGACCACCACGGCCTGGCCCCAGGCCTGGTTCAGTTGCTGGCCGATGGTGCGCCCCAGAATGTCGGTGGAACCACCCGGCGTGAAAGGCACCACCAGACGCAACGGCCGATTGGGATAACTGGCGGCGGCATCCTGCGCGTGGACCGCGCTGGTGGCCGCGCAGGCCATGATGGCCGGGACCGTCAGAAAAATCGTTGCGCGCAAGCTATTCCACATGTCGTGGTCTCCCCTGTTTTCTTGTCGTTTCCACCGACCGTGCACCGCGTGAAGCCGCCACGCAGCGCCGGAGGTTTTCCTTGCCGGGCAGTATACGAACTGCGCCCGTGCCGATGCGGGCCCAGCCTTGCGTGTTGGGGAGCCTGCGTTGCGTTCTACTTATCGATGGGCATGACAATGGCCTCGGCCGCCGCCTGGCGCAAGGCCGCCATGGCGGCCAGGCAGGCCGACGACGCCAGGGCGTCGCGCCGCTGGGTGATGCCGATGCCGCGCTCCGTGCCGGCCAGGGGACCGCATGCATGGACCAGCAGGCCGGCCGCCACCTCCGCCCTGACCTGCAGCGGCGAGACCAGCGCCACGTGGTCGCCCGACAGCAGGACCGACCGCACCACCGCCGTGCTGTGGGCCTGCATGGAAACGCCGGGCATGGGGATGCCCGCCTGCGCGAACAGGTGGTCGAACACCCGCTGCGCAGGCGTGCCGGGCAGGGGCCCGACCCAGGGATAGGTCGCCAGCTGGCGCAGCGAGGGGCGCCGGCGGCGCGCCAGCAGCGGATGGCCGGCCCGCACGACCGCGACGAAGCGATCGATGAACAACACCTCTTCGACGAAGTCGGCGGCCAGCGCGGCTCCGCGCAGGGGACCGACCATGAAATCGATGTCGGCGGCGCGCAGCATCTCGGTCAGCGCTTCGTAGGTGCCGCCCTTGATGGTCAGGGAAATATCGGACTCGGCGCCGATCGCGAGCGCGGCCGCGCGCGGCACCAGCACGTCGCCCGTCATGGGCAGCGAGCCTATCGATACGCGACGCCCGCCCAGGCCTCGCCAGCGCGCCAGTTCCTCGTGGCCGATACGGATCTCGGCCACCGCCCGGCGCGCGTGCAGCAGCAGCCAGCGGCCCGATTCGTTCAGCCGCGTACCGACCCGCGTGCGCTCGAACAGCGGCAGCTTGGCCAGGTGTTCGAGCCGGCGCAGCGCCTGATGCAGCGCCGACTGGGAAATGCCCAGCGCATCCGCGGCGGCGCCTTCGGTGGCATGGTCGGCGCGCAGGGCCAGCGCCGCCAGCGAGGTATCGCCGACCAATCGCGGCAGCGCCATGACCGAAGCCGGCGCGCCGCGCAGCCGCAATCCTTCCGCGGCCGCGCGCAGCAAGGCCATTGCGCGCGCAACCCGCAGCGCCAGCACCTCGCCCGCCGGCGTGGCGGCCATGCCCCGCGCGCCGCGGTCGAACAGGCGTATGCCCAGCAGCGACTCCGCCTCCTGGACGGCGCGGGTCACGGACGAGGCGGACTGGTGCAGCGCCAGCGCGGCCGGGGTCACGCCGCCGGCCTGCGCCACCGCGGCGACCGCGCGCAGCACGCGCAGCGGCACGACGGCCCGCGTGTCCGCCGCGACGTGCCGCGTCATGTCCGTTCGTGTCCCGTGCATCGCGTGGATTGTAGTTTGACCGCCCCGCGCGCCGAGGCGTTACAGCCGCTTGCGATTCCCTCCCGGCCCGCGCCGGCCGCCCGGCGTTAAGCTGGGTGGCTCTGTCAAGCAGGAGGCGTTCATGAAGAAATCGGCTTCGGCCGTCTGGAAAGGCGGCATCAAGGACGGCAAGGGCACGCTCAGCACCGAGAGCGGCGTGCTGTCGCAAACCCCGTACAGCTTCCATACCCGCTTCGAGGGCGGCAAGGGCACCAACCCCGAGGAATTGATAGGCGCGGCCCATGCCGGCTGCTTCTCGATGGCCTTGTCCGCCGAGCTGGGCAAGGCGGGCATGACCGCGGAAAACATAGCGACCACCGCCACGGTCACGCTGGACAAGGTCGGCGACGGCTTCTCGATCACGGCGGTGCACCTGGACGTGGAGGCCGCCATTCCCGGCGCCGCCCGGGCCGCCTTCGAGGCGGCCGCCAACGCGGCCAAGGCGGGCTGCCCGGTGTCCAAGCTGCTGAACGCGCAGATCACGATGGATGCCCGGCTGAAAGCCTGAGGCCGTGCCGGCCTTCCCGCGGCCACGGTTACAAAAAAAGCCGCTACGAGGGGGCGTTTTTTGCCTTGGGGCGGCCCGGCGGCAAAAAATGCCCCCACGCTTGCCGCTACGCGGCGGCGCTGCCCCCCGAGGGGGTGCTTTTTGCCTTGGGGCGGCCCGGCGGCAAAAAAAGTCGACAGCCCGGAAAGCGCCACTCAGGGAGATCCCTGAAAAGTCGTGGCGCAGCGCCATCATCGCCTGCCGCGCCCTGGCCGCTTGTGATTCAATAGATGCCGTGCCGGCGGGGCCGGCACGGCAGAATGTCCTGGTCGTGGAGGAATGAGACCGTGCACAACGATGCGGGCGCCACGACGGCGTGGTCCGCTCAGCAATGGACCGCCACCGCCTATCAACTGGCGATGCAGTCGGCTCCTTGCGGCATATTCATGTGCGATGCGCATGGCGTGTTCACCATGGTGAATCCCGCCTACGAGCGCATCACCGGCTATTCCGCCGGCCAGTTGGTCGGCAAGCTGCGCTTCGACGCCCTTCACGACCCGTCCGAACTGGCCCTGCGCCAGGGCGAACTGGCCTCGCCCCCGGTGCGTGACATCGTCGGCCTGCATCCCGATTCCGAAATGATCGCCAGCCAGGGCGCGGAAGCCGACTGGACCTACATGCGCCGCAACGGCGCCCGCGTCACCGTCACGCTGGCCCTGAGCCGGCTGACCCAGGCCGACGGCCAGACCGCCGGCTACGTGGGCACGGTCTTCGACAACTCCCGCCGCCCGCGCAATGGCCTGCAACTCTGGCACCTGCTGCACCACGATCCGCTGACGGGCCTGCCCAACCAGGAGTTGCTGGAAGAGCGCCTGGGGCTGGCGCTGGAGCGCGCGAAAACCGGCAGCGATCCGGTCCTGCTGGTGCTGCTGGAACTGGACAACCTGCGCAAGCTGCGCGACACCCTCGGCCATGCCGCCGCCGACACCGCCATCAAGCAGGTGGCGGCCCGCCTGAAGCGCCTGTGCGGCGACGAGCACGTGCTCGGGCTGATGCGCGGTTCGCTGTTCGTCATGATCTCCACCGGCCGCAACACGTTGTCCGCCGAGCGCGAGACCGCGCTGCTGGCGGAAGTCTCGCGGCCCATCCCGTTCGCCTCGGCGACCCTGCACGTCACCGCCAGCATCGGGGTCAGCTCCCATCCCACCGCCGGCAACGATGCCCGGGCGCTGCTGCAGCGCGCCCTGCTGGCCCTGCACGCGGCCAGCCGCAGCGGCGGCGGTACCGCCCGGCATTTCGACTTCGGCATGCAGACGCAGTCGGCGCGCCGCAATCATCTCGAAACCCTGCTGCGCGAGGCGGTGGAAACCCGCCAGTTCTCGCTGGCCTACCAGCCCCAGGTCGATCTGGGCACCGGCCACATCACCCGTACCGAGACCCTGCTGCGCTGGCAGCATCCCCGGCTCGGCGCCGTGGGCCCCTCCGAATTCGTCCCCATGGCCGAAGACCTGGGCCTGATGGACGAACTGGGGGCATGGGTAATCGATACCGCTTGCCAGCAGGCGGTGCGCCTGCATGCCAAGTTCGGCCAGTCACCGTGCATGGCCATCAACATTTCTCCCACCCAGCTGCGCGACCGCAAGCTGTACGGCGTGGTCGCCTCCGCCCTCGAACGCTGGCACCTGCCGCCGGGCTGCCTCGAACTGGAGATCACCGAAGGACTGCTGCTGGACAACACCCGCCAGGTCTCGGATACGCTGCAAAGCCTGCGCAAGCTGGGCGTGGCCATCGCGATCGACGACTTCGGCACCGGCTATTCCAGCTTCGCCTACCTGGCGCGCTTCCCGGTCAACCGCATCAAGATCGACCGTTCGCTGGTGCGGGCGATCTCGTCGGTCAAGAACGGCGACGCGATCATCAGCGCCATCATCGGCATGGCCCACGCGCTGGGCATCAAGGTCACCGCCGAAGGCGTGGAGACCGCCGCCCACGCCCGCCGGCTGGGCGAACTGGGCTGCGACGAAGCACAGGGATTCTGGTTCTCGCGGCCGCTGACCGCCCAGGCGCTGGAGAACGCGCTGACGCCCATCGGCTAAGGCCGGTTCCCCGCTAATCCGGCTCGGCCTGCCCGCCCTGCGCCTGCGCCAGGGTCTGCGCCGAGGCAGGCTCGTGCACCGACTTGTAGGGACCGTGCCCCGCCGCCAGCGGCGGTTCGGAACGCATCGGCGATTTGCCCAGGGGTAGCGCCGAGACCGGCGCCCACTGCGGGTCGGGGATCTCGGCGAACACCTGCCGGAGCCGCTCGCCCCACGACGAATGGATCATCCTGAAGTAGTCATTGTCGTGGTCGATCAGCGCGAACTTGGTCACGCGCAGGCTGTCCTTCTCGTACACCAGCAGGTCCAGCGGCAGGCCGACCGACACGTTGGAGCGCAGCGTGGAGTCCATCGAGATCAGCGCGCACTTGGCCGCCTCGTCCAGCGGCATCGACGGCGTCAGCACGCGGTCCAGGATGGGCTTGCCGTACTTGGCCTCGCCGATCTGGAAGTACGGGCTCATGGTCGAGGCCTCGATGAAATTGCCCGCCGCGTAGACCTGGAACAGCCGCATGGGCTGCCCCCGGATCTGGCCGCCCAGCAGGAAGCTGCAATTGAACTCGATGTTGAAATCGTTCAGCGCGCCACCGTGCATCCGATGGACTTCGCGCACCGCCCGCCCCACCAGGCAGGCTGCCTCGAACATGTTGGGCACGTTCCATGGCGTGAGCAGGTCCGGGTCGGACGGCTGTGACAGGAGCTGCGCGACCGACTGGGTCAACGCCAGGTTGCCGGCGGTCAGCAGCACCATGACGCGCTCGCCGGGCTGCTCGAACACGGTCATCTTGCGGAAGGTGCTGACGTGGTCCACGCCCGCGTTGGTACGCGTATCCGCCAGGAACACCAGGCCCTGGTCCACGCGCGTCGCCACACAATAGGTCATAGGGGGCTCACGCTGGTCGGCATCATCGACGATTCTAGTCCCGGCCTTCCGGTTGGTGCATGGATGAGCAGGCTCTCCTCCCTCAAGCCATATTTTTATTGATATGGTTGATAAGATAATTTCATATCGTTTTGCATACCTCGACGCATACAATGGCCGAAACCACGGCTGCGGGGGCACTCCGCACCATTCCGCCAGACACGGAGACATCCATGCTCGACAAGACCGCTCCCGATGCCGCGCGCCGCGATTACTACGACCGCATCGCGCAGAAGAACCTGAGCCCCCTCTGGGAATCCCTGCACACCCTCGTCCCGCCCCAGCCGCAGCCGCAATGCGTGCCCGCGATCTGGAAATACGAGAAGCTGCGCGCCGACGTCATGGAATCGGGCTCCATCATCAGCGCCGAGGAAGCCGTGCGCCGGGTACTGATCCTGGAGAACCCCGGCCTGAAAGGCCAGTCGGCCATCACCCAGACGCTCTACGCGGGCCTGCAGCTGATCCTGCCCGGCGAGATCGCCCCCAGCCACCGCCATACCCAGTCCGCCCTGCGCTTCATCGTCGAAGGCAAGGGCGCCTACACGGCGGTCAACGGCGAACGCACCACCATGCATCCCGGTGATTTCATCATCACGCCGTCCTGGACCTGGCACGACCACGGCAACCCCACCGAGGCCGAAGGCGGCGAGCCGGTGGTGTGGCTCGACGGCCTGGACATCCCGCTGCTGCGCTCGCTGGACGCCGGCTTCGCCGAAAACTATCCCGAGGCCTCGCAGCCCGTCATGCGCCCCGAGGGCGACAGCTTCGCCCGCTACGGCCACAACATGGCGCCGGTGCGCCACACCTTCAGCGGCACGTCCTCGCCCATCTTCAACTATCCCTACGAACGCTCGCGCGAGGCCCTCGACCAGTTGGCGCGCCGCGGCGAACTCGACCCCTGGGACGGCGTCAAGCTGCGCTACGTGAACCCGGCCACCGGCGGCTACCCCATGCCCACCATGGCGACCTTCATGCAGTGGCTGCCGGCCGGCTTCCAGGGCAAGACCTACCGCACCTCGGACTCCACCGTGTTCAGCGTGGTCGAAGGCCAGGGCAGCGTGCGCATCGGCGACGACGTCTTCCAGTTCGGGCCGCGCGACGTGTTCTCCGTCCCGCCGTGGAAGCCGGTGCAACTGGCCGCGCTCGAAGACGCGGTGCTCTTCAGCTATTCTGATCGTCCGGTGCAGGCCGCGCTGGGGCTGCTGCGCGAAGAGCGCATCGCCTGATCCTTTTTCCATCCCTCCACCAAAGGTTACCCGCCCATGTCGTACGTCTTCCAACCCGAAGCGGTCACCGCGCTGCCCGTCGTCGGCAGCAACGAACAATTCCCCGTGCGCCGCGTCTACTGCGTCGGCCGCAACTACGCCGCCCACGCGCGCGAAATGGGCTTCGACCCCGACCGCGAACCGCCGTTCTTCTTCTGCAAGCCGGCCGACGCCGTGGTGGCCGTGCCCTATGGCACGACCCTGGACCTGCCCTACCCGTCCGAAACCTCGAACTTCCACTACGAGATCGAACTGGTCGCCGCCATCGGCAAGGCCGGTTCCAACATCGCCGTCGAACAGGCGCTGGACCACGTCTGGGGCTACGCCGTCGGCCTGGACATGACCCGCCGCGACCTGCAGATCAAGATGCGCGAAGTCGGCCGCCCCTGGGAACTCGGCAAGGCCTTCGACCAGGGCGCGCCCACCGCGCCCCTGCACAGGGCCGCCGACGTCGGCGACATGGACAAGGCCGAGCTGTGGCTCAAGGTCAACGGCCAGGACAAGCAGCGCAGCGACACCTCCAAGCTGATCTGGTCGATCGCGGAAACGGTGGCCTACCTGTCCAAGTACTTCCGCCTGGAACCGGGCGACCTGATTTTCACGGGCACCCCCGAAGGCGTGGGCCCCGTGGTCAAGGGCGACCTGATGGAAGGCGGCGTGGCCGGCCTGGGCGAACTGAAGGTCCGCGTGGTCTGAGGCCGGACGAGCCGACATGGAACTCTACAGTTTCTTCAACAGTTCGACCTCGTACCGGGTCCGCATCGCGCTGGCGCTCAAGGGCCTGGCCTACGAGTACCACGGCGTCAACATCCGCAAGCTGGAACACCGCGCGGCGGACTACGTGGCCAGGAACCCCTCGGCCAACGTCCCGCTGCTGGTCGACGGCGAGGTGCAACTGGGGCAGTCGCTGGCCATCCTCGACTACCTCGACGCCACCTACCCCGAGCCGCGCCTGATCCCCCAGGACACGATGCAGCGCGCCCGCGTGCTGGAAGTGGCCCTGGCCATCGCCTGCGACATCCATCCGGTCAACAACCTGCGCATCCTGAAGTACCTCACCGACGTCATCGGCGTCACCGAGGAACAGAAGAAAGCCTGGTACGACCACTGGATCCAGGACGGCCTGGCCGCCGTCGAACGCTTGTTGCAGGCGCACGGCTCCGGCCCGTACTGCTTCGGCAACGCTCCCACGCTGGCCGATTGCTGCCTGGTTCCCCAGGTCGGCAACGCCCAGCGCATGGGCTGCGACACCGCGGCCTACCCCCGCGTGATGGCGGTGTACGAGCACTGCCAGCAGCAGCCGGCGTTCCAGCAAGCTGTGCCGGCCAAGCAACCCGACTATAGCTAGAGAGTAGTTAGCCCCCCCTACGCCCTTGCGGGCGCCCCCCAGGGGGCGGCGCTGGCGGACCGGCAAAGCCGGATCCGCGGCGCCCTGGTTAGTCCAGGGAATTCAGCGCGGTCTTCACCACGGAAAACAGCGCGCCTATCTGCTCTTCGTCGATGATGAGCGGGGGCGAGAAGGCCAGGATGTCGCCGGTGAAGCGCACGAGCACGCCTGCCTTCAGGCAGGCCAGGAACGCCTCGTAGGCGCGTGCGCCCGGCTGTCCGGCGCGCGGCTCGAGTTCGATCGCGGCCGCCATCCCGATGTTGCGGATGTCCTTCACGTGCGGCGCTCCCCGCAGGCCATGCACCGCCGACTCGAATACCGGCTCCAGCCTTGCCGCCCGCGCGAACAGCCCTTCCTTCTCGTACAGGTCGAGCGTGGCCACCGCGGCCGCCGCCGCGGCGGGATGTCCCGAATAGGTGTAGCCGTGGAAAAGCTCGATCGCGTTGCCCGGCCCCGCCGCCATGATCGTGTCGTGGATCTCCCGCGACACTGCTACCGCGCCCATGGGGATGGCGGCATTGTTGACGCCCTTGGCCATCGTCAGCAGATCCGGCGTCACCCCGAAGCGCTGCGCCGCGGTGGCCGCGCCCAGCCGGCCGAAGGCTGTGATCACTTCATCGAAGATCAGCGGTATGCCGTGGCGCGTGCACAGCTCGCGCAGGCGTTCCAGGTAGCCGACCGGCGGCACGATCACGCCCGCCGAACCGGCCATGGGCTCGACGATGACCCCCGCCACCGTGGAAGGATCGTGCAAGGCCAGCAGCCGTTCCAGTTCTTCGGCCAGGTGCGCGCCCCAGGCCGGCTGCCCGCGCGAATACGCCGCCTCGGCGATGTTCAGCGTGGCCGGCAGGTGATCCACGCCCGGCATCAGGTTGCCCGCATAGGCCTTGCGGTTGGTGCCGATGCCGCCCACCGACATGCCGCCGAACCCCACGCCGTGATAACCCCGCTCGCGGCCGATGAAACGCATGCGCTGGCCTTCGCCGCGCGCGCGGTGGTAGGCCAGCACGATCTTGAGCGCGGTGTCGACCGACTCGGACCCCGAGTTCGTGAAGAAGATGCGGTCCAGGCCCGCCGGCATCAGCGCGGCCAGCCGCCGCGCCGCCTCGAAAGCCAGCGGATGCCCCATCTGGAAAGGCGGTGCATAGTCCAGCGTGCGCATCTGCGCATGCACGGCTTCGATGATCTCCTCGCGCCCATGCCCGGCGTTGCAGCACCACAAGCCGGCCGTGCCGTCCAGGAGCCGGTGGCCATCGGCATCGGTGTAGTACATGCCCTTGGCCGACACCAGCAGCCGGGGCGCGGCCTTGAACTGGCGATTGGCGGTGAAAGGCATCCAGAGGGATTGCAGATCGGGCATATCGGCGGCCATGCGGGGCTCCTGGTTGGGCGGCAAGGGTAAACTTGCCGGGATACTCACGAGGATACTCCGCCATGATGTTGACCCTTCCCGACGTGCTGACGGCCGAGCAGGTGGCGCACTGCCGGCAGGCGCTGGCGGGTGCCGCCTGGGTCGATGGCCGCGCCACGGCCGGGCACATGGCGGTCCAGGCCAAGCACAACCAGCAACTGGCCGCCGACGACCCGCTGGGCGCGCAACTGGGCAACCTGGTCCTGGATGCGCTGGGCGCCAACCCGCTGTTCATTTCCGCCACGCTGCCGCTCAAGGTGCTGCCGCCCGCCTTCAACCGCTACGAAGGCGGCGGCAACTACGGCAACCACATCGACAACGCCATCCGCAGCCTGCCCGGCAGCGCCCACCGTGTGCGCACCGACATCTCGGCCACCCTGTTCCTGACTCCGCCGGAAGACTACGACGGCGGCGAGCTGGTGGTCGAGGACACCTACGGGGCCCACCGCGTCAAGCTGCCCGCCGGCCACCTCGTGCTCTATCCCGGCACCAGCCTGCACCGGGTCACCCCCGTTACTCGCGGCGCCCGTGTCTCGGCCTTCTTCTGGGTGCAGAGCCTGGTGGGCGACGAAACCCGGCGCGAAACGCTGTACCGCATGGACACGGCCATCCAGCAGCTGTCGCGGGAAGTTCCGGGCAGCGATGCCGTGGTCCAGTTGACGGGCATCTATCACAACCTGTTGCGGCAATGGTCGCAGACCTGAGCGGGCGCCCGGAGCCGACATGCCCCTGCCTCCCCTGACGCAGATCCCCCCGCAGATCGCCGCCGTGGCCGACTACGAGGACTACGCGCGAGAGCGCATGAGCGATGCCGCCTGGGCCTACCTGTCGGGCGGCGCGGCCGACGAACACACGCTGCGCGCCAACCGCGAGGCCTACGCGCGCGTACGCATACAGCCCCGCGTGCTGCGCGACCTGACGGGCGGCGGCACCGGACTCGAGCTGCTGGGCACGCCGTTGCCCTTCCCCATCCTGCTCGCCCCGGTGGCCTACCAGAAACTGGTCCACCCACAGGGCGAACTGGCCAGCGTGCTGGCGGCATCCGCCATGAAGACGGTGATGGTGGCCAGCACGCAATCGAGTGTCGGACTCGAGGACATGGCGCGCACGGCCGAAGCGCCGCTGTGGTTCCAGCTCTATTTCCAGCGCGAGCGCGACGACACCCTGCGGCTGGTCCGGCGCGCCGAGGCCGCCGGCTATCGCGCGCTGGTGGTCACGGTGGATGCGCCCGTCAACGGCGTGCGCAACCGCGAACAGCGGCTGGGCTTCGGCCTGCCGCCGGATGTCGAGGCCGTCAACCTGCGGGGCATGCGCCCCATGGCGGGCGCGGTGGCGCGGGCCGGGGAAAGCGCCATCTTCGGCAGCGGCACGCTCGATGGCGCGCCGTCGTGGGACGACATCGCCTGGCTGCGCTCGGCCACCCGGCTGCCCCTGGTGCTCAAGGGCATCCTGGCGCCGGCCGATGCCCGGCTGGCGATCGAGGCCGGCGCCGCCGCCATCGTCGTGTCCAATCACGGCGGCCGCGGCCTGGACACCCTGCCCGCCACGCTGGAGGCACTGCCCTGGATCGCGGCGGAAGTGGGCGGCCGCCTCCCCATCCTGATGGATGGCGGCATCCGGCGCGGCACCGACGTCTTCAAGGCGCTGGCGCTGGGCGCCACCGCCGTCATGGTGGGCCGCGGCTACATGCACGGATTGGCGGCGGCCGGCGCGGTGGGAGTCATCCACGTCCTGCACATGCTGCGCACCGAGCTCGAGATCGCGATGGCCCTGGCGGGCTGCCGCACGCTGCGGGACATCGACCGCGCCGCGCTCTGGCCGCACCCGGCCACCGCCTGACCCACCTCTTACATCGGCTCGATGCCCGCCGCCTTCACGAGTTGCGCGTTCGACTCGATTTCATCCTTGATGTAGGCATCGAACTTCTCGGGCGCCAGCACGAAGGCATCGGCGCCCACTGCGGCGAAGCGCGTCTTGACCTCTTCCGTGGCCAGGGCCTTGGCGACCTCGGCCTGCAGCTTGTTGACGATGGGGCGCGGCGTCTTGGACGGCACCATCATGCCTATCCAGAAGTTGAACTCGGACCCTGGCACGCCCGCTTCCGCCGTGGTCGGCACGTCGGGCAGGATGCTGGAGCGGCGCGGCGATCCCACCGCAAGCGGCACCAGGTGGCCTTCCTTGATCTGGCCGATGACCGGCGCCACGGGCGAGAAGTAGTAGTCGACCCGGCCGCTGATGACCTCGGACACGGCCTCGGGCGAACCCTTGAAAGGAATGTGCGTGGCGTCGATCTTGGCCTGCAGCCGGAAGCGCTCGGCGTTCAGGTGCGTGGCGCTGCCGGTACCCGACGACGCGTAGTTGAGCGTGCCCGGGCGGCTGCGCGCGGTGGACAGCAATTGCGACAGCGACTTGATGTTCTTGGACGGCGCGATCACCAGCACGTTGGGCAGCGTCGAGATCGGCGTCACGCCCGCGAAGTCCTTCACCGTGTCGAACGGCAACTTGGCGAAGGTGGACGGATTGACCGTATGCGACGAGGAATGGATCAGGATCGTGTAGCCGTCGGGCGCGGCCTGGGCGACCTGGGCCGCGCCTATGGTGCCGCCGGCCCCGGCGCGGTTCTCGACCACCACCGGCTGGCCCAGGCTGGCGCCGAGCTTGTCGCTGATGGCGCGGGCGATGATGTCTGTCGTGCTGCCGGCCGTGAACGGCACGATCACGCGGATGGGCTTGGTGGGGTAGGCGGCATCCTGGGCGCCGGCCGGCGCATGGGCCAGGGCGATCAGGCACGATACCGGAGCGAGTGCTGCGGCGCGGACGAAGTTCATGGTTGTCTCCTGGTGCGGTGTCTTTATACGCATGCAACCGGTGCGGCGCGAAGACCGAACCTTGTCATTCGCGCCTAATTCACCTTTTAGTGAATTGTAGGAGAATGATGAAACACGGCGCCCGCAACGTCAATCGTTGGCGAGTGCAGTGGGCCTAGGTACATACCCCAACCCAACCGCCTAAACTTTTTTCGCAATCGCTGGATAACTTGATTTGAGGAGAAGCGGGCATGTTGCCGGCCGGTTCTCGGATCGAGGAAAAGCGATGGTAGCGATCGTCACGGGTAGCGGGTTGGGCGTCCAGGCAGGGTCGGGGCTGGTGCTGGGGGGGCTGGGGCAGCTCGGCCAGGCGCAGCTCGGTCGAGGGCGGGACCAGGCCTATGTGAACGCGGCCAACGGCAACCTCGTGATCGGTGCGCAGGACCAATGGCTGGTGGGGCAAGGGCCGGATGCGGCGGTGTACCGTTCGTATAACAGCCTGGGCACGGGGGTGGGGCCGGACTGGCGGACGGGCGATACCCGCCGGATCACGGGCCTGACGGGCACGGTCAATACCGCGGGTAGCACGGTCAAGCGCGTCGACTGGGACGGTACGGAGACGCTGTATCGCTATGTGGCGGCGCGGCAGCGCTACGAGACCACGGATGGGGCGGGGGCGTACGATTCCCTGGTCTTTGCGGCGGCGACTCAGACCTGGACGTGGACGCAGGGCTCCGGCCGGCAAAGCGAGGTCTATGACCATGCGCAGGCTGGCCGGATCATTTCCGGCCAGGATACGGACGGGAACGTCCGCAGCTATGTCTACAACACCAAGGGCTTGCTGGCGGAGGTGCGCACGCAGGGGGGCGAAAAGACGCTGCTGGTCTACGACGCCACCGACCGGCTCTCCCAGCTCAAGACCGTGGCCAAGGGGGCGGACGGGATCACGGACGTGACCACCCTGCAGGTCACGTATACCTATTTTGCCGCGGGGGACACGCGCCTGAGCCGGGCGCGGGTGTCGGTCGGCCCGGGCACCCAGGTTTATGACACGACCTATACCTACGTCGGCACGAGCAGCCTGGTCGAGACGATCACGACCACGGGGGGCGGCAAGGTCTCGTTCACCTACGATGCCTCGAACCGGGTCAAGACCATCGTGCAATGGGATGGCACGGCCAGCCGGACCACGACGCTGACCTACGCGGCGGGCAAGACGAGCATCGTCGATGCGCTGGGCCTGACCACGAACCTGTATTACGACGCGAAGGGACAATTGACCCGGATCGAATCGCCGGCGGTGGGCGGCACGACGATCTCGCGGCACTTTGCGTATGACCCGGATGGCAATGTTTCGTCGGTGACCGATGGCGCCGGCAACGTCACCACCTACCAGTACGATGGGCAGGGCAACGTCATCCGCCAACAGGATGCGGCGGGCAATGTCGTCGTGCGGACCTACAGCAGCACCAACGACCTGATATCGGAGACCCGGTACCGGGTGGCCAAGGACCTGGCCACGGGGGTGAGCGAGTCGGGCGCGGAGACGACGCGCTACGTGTACGACAGCGAACGGCACCTGCGCTTCGTGATCGGGGGGGAAGGATCGGTCACGGAGTACCGCTACTCGGCCGCGGGTGAGCAGACCTCGCTGATCCGCTATGCCGCCTCGCGCTACACCGACACGTCGGTCGTGCCCACGGAAGCGACCCTGACGACGTGGCTGGCCACGGTCAACAAGGCCCTGGCCGAGCGCATCGACACCACCTATGACTTCCGTGGCAACGTCTCGTCGGTGGTGCGCTACAGCAGCCTACTGGCCACGGGCGAAGGCGACGTGGCGGCGGGGGTGCAGAAGACGCTCTACGTTTACGACCCCTACGGGAACCTGATCAAGCGGTTTGCCGAGTCGGCCCCGGGCGAGTCCGAGACCTATGTCTACGATACCTTCGGGCGGGTGCTCAGTTCGATCGATGGGCGTGGCCTGACGACGACGTACACCTATGACGACGCGGCCAACAAGGTGGTGGTGACCCTGGCCAACGGGTTGACGCGCACATCGGTCTACAACCGGTACGGCGAACTCGTCAGCGTGGCCGAAGCGGTAGGCGGTACGGTTCGGTCGCAGACGAGCTATGCGTACGATGCGCTGGGGCGGCTGCGAATGACGACGGATCCGACGGGGATCCGGACGCACTATCTGTACGACGAAGCAGGCCGCAAGGTGGCCGACGTGCTGACCCGGGATGGCACGGATGGGACGGCCAGCGGCACAGGTAGCCTGGTCGAGTATCGCTACGATGGTCAGGGCAGGTTGATTCGGACGATCAGCTATGCGACCGCGCTGTCGGCCACCGCTCTGGCGAAGATCGTTGCCTCGAATGGTAAACCGATCGAGGCGCTGGTCTCGGGCGAAGCCCTGACACTGGAGAATGCAGCGATCCGGCCAACGTTGTCTGCGGAAGACCGGTACGAATGGCGCATCTATGATGCGGCGGGGCGTGTGGTCCGGACCATCAGCGGTACCGGGGCGATTGTCGAGTACGAATACGACGGTGCCTCGCGCCTGATCCGGACAACCGAGCGCAGATTGCTGTTGAATGTCGCGACCTGGATCTCGAATGCGCAGTTCGTGCCGGGCATGGGAGATGTGCCGAATCCTCCGGTCATTCATACGGACGATAGGGAGACTCGGTACGCCTATGACACGGAAGGTCGGCTGCGTTTCGTGTTGCAGCCGCCTGGCGGCGGCATGATCGAGTATCGCTACGACGCGGCGGCGCGGCGCACGACCACGATCCGCTATGCCATAGCCATATCTGGTGCAGTCCGGGATGCCGAAGGAGATCTGGCCTCGAAGGTGCCTGCCAATCATGCCAAGGACATCCGCGAGTACCAGTTCTTCGATGCGGCGGGCCTGGTCGTTCTGGCGCTGGACGGCGAAGGCGGTGCCACGCGCACGACCTACGACGATCGGGGGCGGGCGATCCAGGTCGAGCAAGGCAAGAGCCTGGCGATCGCGTCAGCCCCGAGCTGGACGACCGCAAGTGCCTTGACTGCCTATGCGGCAGCGGCCGCGCCAGCTTCTTTGCAGAGGACCCAGTTCAGCTACGACGGCAATGGCAATCTGACGCAGGCGGTCCGCTACCTGGAGGGCGGCGTCGCGGAAGCCGAGGGCTTCGAATACAACGCCTCGAATCAGGTCACCCGCCGCGCGCTGGGTGGCCGCGAGTGGCTCAACCAGTACGACGAGCAGGGGCGGCTGCTCTCGGAGACGGGCCGGGACGGAACGGTCACGCGTACCTACGATGCCTCAGGGCGGATGACGTCTTCGACGGATGGGAATGGCCTGCGCACGCTGTACTACTACGATGCGGCAGGCAACCTGCGTTTCAAGATCAACCCCTTGGGAGAGGTGGAAGAGATCCGCTACAACGTTTTCGGCAACCAGTCCGCGTCGGTCGTCCGGCCGACGCGCCTGGGGACGTCGGTGCTGGCGGGGTTGGGCGGAGGCTTGGTCAATAGTGCGCTGGTCGGCGCACTGGCCGGCCTGGGCGAGAGCATCAGCAAAACCTATTCGTACTCGCGCGTGGGCGATCTCGCCAAAATGGTCGATGCGCTGGGTCTGGCGACCACGTACGTGAATATTTTTGGCGAACTCAAGACCAAGACCGAGCAGTTGGGTGCAGGCAAGACCAATGTCACGACGTATGCTTACGATCGGCTGGGTAAGCAGGTGTATGAGTACATCGACTCGACCGGATTGGCGATCATTACCCGCTCCGCGTATGACTCGTTCGGGCGCATGACGTCCAAGACCGACGCAAACGGAGTGGTCACCAGTTTTTCGTATGACCGTGCACACAACCTCCTTGTGGCCACCCGCGATGGCAAGTCGGACACCTACACCTACGACAAACTAGGTAATGCCATTACGCGCAAGGATCGCAATGGCAACACCACGACGTATGCGTACACCGCCTTCAATCGTCAACTGACGGTCACCACGGCCGAAGGTGCCACGTCGATCACCCGCCAGAACGCCTTCGGCGAGGTGACCTGGAGCCAAGACGCCCGGGGCGCGGTGTCCGTCCAGAACTACGACACGAACGGACGGCTGACCTCGACCGTCCAGGC